>ENA-ORDC01000010-ORDC01000010.1-marine-metagenome-genome-assembly--contig:-NODE-10-length-401342-cov-7.813956_pt1 | contig 401342 bp, 344 predicted proteins | sample MGYA00237783_ERZ508515 | MGnify/ENA primary metagenome ERZ508515 (study PRJEB26186, sample SAMN06268792) | marine metagenome | isolation source: Eden Landing Ponds, San Francisco, CA, USA | place... | reverse complement strand
AATACCAAGAGGCCGCAGAGCTCATTGATTCTGAGTTGGAATATACTCTGGAAGAAGCTTGTGATCTTGTGAAGAAAGCCTCTACGGTTAACTTCGATGCATCCGTCGATCTGGATTTACGTCTGGGAGTCGATCCCCGGCATGCCGATCAGATGGTGCGCGGTTCTGTTACCTTGCCACACGGCACAGGTAAAGAAATTAGCGTATTAGCTTTAGTTAATGAAGCTAAGCAAGAAGAAGCCAAAGAGGCCGGAGCAGATCATGTAGGTCTTGAAGAGTATATCGAAAAAATTGAAGAAGGATGGACAGACGTTGATGTAATAATTGCTACTCCGGATGTTATGGGGCAGATAGGTAAGCTTGGACGCATTTTGGGTCCTCGTGGACTTATGCCGAATCCGAAAAGTGGTACTGTTACAAACGATGTAGCTGAGGCAGTTGAAGAAGCTAAATCAGGTAAGATTGATTTTCGTGTAGACAAGTATGGTATTTTACACGCTTCAATCGGACGAGTAAGCTTTGATGCCCGCGAAATCCGTGAAAACGCTCTGGAATTTTTGCGCACGGTCATGAGACTCAGGCCCGCTTCTGCTAAAGGATTATATATCCGAAGCGCGTTTATGAGTTCAACAATGGGCCCAAGCATTCCACTAAGTCGTTCATCCGTAATTTCTGCATAAAGAAAAAATAGGAACTGAATAATGCCAACATTAGCAGAAAAGAAACAAACTGTTGAAAACATTACCGAAGATCTGAAAAGTTCAGGTGCTGTATATATCACCAACTACTCGGGTATGTCGGTAAAAGAAATCAACAACATGCGTGGCGAATTCTTTGAAGGTGATATCAAGTATAAAGTGTATAAGAACACCTTGGTAAAACGAGCCATGGACGAGGTTGGCGGATATGAAGATTTGTATCCCCACTTGGTTGAACAAAATGGCTTTGCCTTTGTAGAAGAAGAGCTTGCCGCACCCGCAAAAGTGATTAAAAATCTATTTGACGAAACAGAAAAGCCAAAATTTAAAGCTGCAATCATCGATGGAGATTATTACGGTGAGGATGAGCTTGAAGCCTTGGCTGCTATGAAATCTAAGAGCGAAGTTATTGGAGACATTGTTGGTCTCTTGCTTGCTCCTGTTTCAAATGTTGTAGGTGCTTTACAAGCTCCCGGTCGAAATATTGCCGGAGCCCTTGAAACAATCGCCGAAGAAGGCGACGAATAATAAATACGAACACTACGAATTTTCAATTCACAAAGACCAATCGGAGAAATAAACAATGGCTGACGTTAAAGAACTAGCTGAACAATTAGTCAACTTAACTGTAAAAGAAGCAAACGAACTCGCAAACTTTCTTGAAGAAGAATACGACATTAAGCCTGCAGCTGCTGGTGTAGCTGTTGCTGCTGGTGGCGGAGAAGGTGACGGCGAAGAAGAACAAACGGAATTTGATGTTGTTCTTACCGGAGCCGGAGACAAGAAGATTGCTGTTATTAAAGAAGTACGCAGCATCACTGGTCTCGGTCTTAAAGAAGCCAAGGAATTGGTTGATAATGCACCGAATCCAGTTAAAGAAGCTGTCTCTAAAGAAGAAGCTGAAGACCTTAAGTCTAAGCTTGAAGAAGCAGGCGCTGAAGTTGAGCTTAAGTAATTAAGGCTCAACAAAATACTTATTTGTCATTAGCCAATATCGTTTTACGGTATTGGCTATTGGCGTCTATTTGCATGCTACCCATTCACTTTGTATAAAGTGCTTAGAAGCGGCAAATTCAGCTCATCATCATCTAATTAATTTTAAAGGAGAGGTTCCTTTTGAATAAACAAAGTAAAATGGAGAAAATACCTTTCACCGACCGCTTATCATTTGGCAGTACCGAACATGTGCTTGATTATCCCGACTTTCTGGATATTCAGCTCGAATCATTTTCGGAATTTACTCAATTAGATATTGCACCGGAAGACCGTAAGAATCAGGGTCTCCAGAAAATATTTAACAATAATTTTCCAATCCAGGATTCTCGGGAAACGCATATTTTGGAATTCATGCATTACAGCGTGGATACACCAAAATATAGTATCAAAGAATGCCAGGAACGTGGGCTATCTTATGCCGTACCCTTGAAGGCAAAGCTCCGTCTTTCTGCTGTTGACGATGATGACGAGACTACCGAAACGATTGAGCAGGAAGTATTTTTGGGCGATCTGCCTTGGATGACGGAAAAAGGCAGCTTTATTGTCAATGGATCTGAACGAGTGATTGTAAGCCAGCTTCACCGTTCACCGGGAGCTTTTTTCGGTCAAAATGTACATCCTAACGGTACTCAACTCTATAATGCTAAGGTAATTCCTTTTAAGGGATCTTGGATTGAGTTTTCAACAGATATTCGAGATGTACTTTGGGCCTATATTGATCGTAAGAAAAAGGTACCATTTACGACTTTGCTTCGGGCACTGGGATACTCCAGTGATGAGGAGCTGTTTAACCTTTTCGGAGGGACCGAAGTTGTAGAAATCGAGACCAAAAAGCAGTATAAAAAAGAGCTTGTCGGTCGACGCCTCGCTACTGATGTCGTAGAAGAAAAGATAGAAGAAGTTATTGATGATGAAACGGGAGAAGTTACCGAAGCGGAAAGTCGTGAAGTGCTTCTCGAAGTTGATCATGAGTTGACCGAAGATGATTATGGACTGTTAAAAGAAGCTGATTTAGATAAGATACGAGTCCAAACACTTGAGCCGGAAGAGTCTGAGCGGGATGTATTTATGAATACAATGCGTAAAGATCCTTCACATGATGAAGAATCAGCCCTTGCAGAAATTTATCGTCAAATTAGAACCGGTGAAATGCCGGATGCTGAAACGGCACGACAGGTGCTTGAGCGTCTGTTTTTTAGCGACAAAAAATACGATCTTGGTGAAGTAGGCCGTTATCGTTTGAATAAGCGTCTGAAAATTGACGTGGATATGGATATCCGTTACCTGACGAAAGATGATATTCTTGCTATTATCAAGGAGATCATCCGGCTGAAAAACATGAAAGCTCAGGTTGATGATATTGATCACTTGAGTAATCGACGTGTTCGCACTATTGGCGAGCAAATTTCACAGCAGTTTTCTATCGGCCTTGCACGAATGTCGCGAACGATTAAAGAGCGAATGAACTCTCGTGATGCCGAGCAGCTGACACCCCAAGATTTGGTTAATGCACGAACAATATCGTCTGTTATTAATACTTTCTTTGGTACGAATCAGCTATCGCAGTTTATGGATCAAACCAATCCGATGGCGACACTGACGCACAAACGACGTATGTCGGCACTTGGGCCAGGTGGATTGACACGTGAACGAGCCGGTTTTGAGGTTCGTGACGTTCACTATACACACTACGGGCGTTTATGTCCCATTGAAACACCAGAGGGACCTAATATTGGTCTAATTACCTCTCTATGTGTGCATTCAAAAGTGAATGACTTTGGTTTCCTTGAAACTCCTTATCGCAATATTGAGGATGGAAGGGCAACAAAAGATATTGAGTATCTATCCGCTGAGCAGGAAGATGAAACTATTATTGCTCAGGCGAACGCTCCTATTGATGAGAAGGGAGTCTTTAAGAATAATAACATCTTTTCTCGATTCCGTGACGGTGAAGTTGGTTTGGCTGATCCGGAAGAGATTGAGTACATGGATGTTTCTACGAACCAGATTGCATCTGTGGCAGCATCACTAATTCCTTTTGTAGAGCACAATGATGCGAACCGTGCTCTTATGGGCGCTAACATGCAGCGTCAGGCTGTACCGTTGTTACGTCCAGAATCACCCACTGTTGGGACTGGATTGGAGCACCGTGCTGCAAAAGATTCACGTGCTATTATTACCGCTGATGAAGATGGAGAAGTGGTATATGTAAGTGCAAAAGAGATTCATGTGAAGTACGATCGTACTGATATGGAGCAGCAATGCTACTTTGATGAGGGTATTAAAAAATACAACCTGTCAAAGTTTGAACGCACCAATCAGGATACAACCATTAACCAGACACCAATTGTTGAAGTTGGTGACAAGGTTAAGAAAGGTCAAACACTGGCCGATGGTTGTGCTACTGATCAGGGTGAGCTTGCGTTGGGACGAAATGTTCTTATAGGTTTTGTACCGTGGAGAGGATACAACTTTGAGGATGCGATTGTAGTAAGTGAGCGCGTTGTCCAGGAAGATATGTATACCTCTATCCATATTGAGGAATTTGAGCAAGAGGTTCGTGATACTAAGCGAGGTGAAGAAGAATTAACTCGTGAAATTCCGAATGTCAGTGAAGATGCTACTAAAGATCTTGATGAGCAGGGAATCGTCCGAACAGGTGCTAAGATTAGCCACGGCGATATTCTTGTAGGAAAAATTACGCCAAAAGGTGAAACCGATCCTACACCGGAAGAAAAACTTCTGCGTGCAATCTTTGGGGACAAAGCCGGAGATGTTAAAGACGCATCATTGAAAGTTCCTCCGGGAGTATCAGGTACCGTAATTGATACAAAGCTATTTAGCCGAAAGCGTGATGAGCAGATTTCTCGCAAAGAGGAGAAGAAGCAGGTTGAGCTCGAAAATGAACGCCATCAGGAAAAGGTTGATGAGCTGAACAGCAAGATGGTGGATAAGCTTTACACCTTGCTGAGAGATAAAACTTCTCCCGGAGTCTATGACTTCAATGGCGTAGAGCTGATTCCTAAAGGCGAGAAGTATCGTAAATCAGATTTTGAAGAGCTCGATCCCGTAAATATTAACGAAAATATACAATGGGCTACCGATGATGAATTGGTAGAACATGTGCGATTGCTCTTTAAGAACTATCGTTCGCTTCGAAGAGAAATTGATACTGAAGCTAAGCGAAGAAAATATCAGATTCAGGTTGGAGACGATCTCCCACCTGGAATCATCCAGAAAGCGAAAGTATATGTTGCCAAAAAGCGTAAGTTGCAAGTAGGTGACAAGCTTTCCGGACGTCACGGAAATAAGGGTGTAATTGCTAAGGTTGTACCGGAAGAGGATATGCCTTATATGTCTGACGGAACGCCTATTGATATTTGTCTCAACCCGCTGGGTGTACCATCGCGTATGAACCTCGGACAGATTTATGAGACGATTCTTGGATGGGCTGGCAAAAAACTGGGTGTCAAATTTGCATCGCCCATTTTTGACGGTGCCAGCGAAGAACAGGTAAAAGAGAAAATGCGTGAAGCAGGCTTGCCCGAAGATGGCCGTGTTACACTTTATGATGGTCGAACCGGTGAACCAATGGATCAGAAATCGACGGTTGGATATATGTATATCCTGAAGTTGAATCACTTGATTCAGGATAAGATGCATGCCCGTTCCATTGGACCGTATTCTCTTATTACGCAACAGCCACTGGGTGGTAAAGCACAGTTTGGTGGTCAGCGTCTTGGTGAGATGGAGGTGTGGGCATTATATGCCTATGGCGCTTCCAGTATCCTCAAAGAGATGCTTACTGTAAAAAGTGATGATGTGAAAGGTCGTTCTCGCGTTTACGAAGCTATTGTAAAAGGCGAAAACTTGCCTGAAGGTGATGTGCCTGAATCATTCAAGGTACTGCTGCGAGAAATGATGGGTCTTGGCCTTGATATTCACATCGACTAACTAGAACAACAGAATTTTTATACTGTTAAATAAAGTCAATCCGGAGGTACTTTTTTGCCGACTACTAACACATTAACAGTTTCGAAAGACTTCGATAAAATTGGTATTTCCCTTGCGTCACCAGAGACTATCTTGTCTCGGTCGCACGGCGAAGTCTTAACTCCCGAAACAATCAACTATCGAACATTTAAACCGGAGATGGATGGTCTTTTCTGTGAAAAGATCTTCGGACCGGTTAAAGACTATGAATGCCACTGTGGCAAATACAAACGGATCCGTTACAAAGGGATTATTTGTGACCGTTGTGGTGTAGAGGTTACCAGAAAAGCCGTTCGACGTGAACGTATGGGACACATTTCCCTTACCGTACCCGTCGTACATATATGGTACTTCAAATCACTGCCTAACAAACTCGCATATCTGCTCGGATACTCTTCTAAGAATCTTGAGAAGATTGTGTATTACGAGACCTATGTGATAATGAATCCCGGCGTTGCCCGCGATCTTGGATACAAGAAGGGAGACCTGATTTCTGAAGAAGAATATTACGATATTCAGGAGCAGCTTCCCGAAGATCAGTGGGAGATGGATGACGATGATGAAGACAAGTTCAGAGCGAAAGAGGGTGCTGAGGCTATTGAAGAGTTGTTGGCAACTCAGGATCTGGATGAGCTTGCCTATCGTCTGCGTTACGAAGCCCGTAATGAGACGTCGCAGATGCGTAAGAAGAAAAAGCTAAAGCGTCTGCAGGTAATTGAATCGTTCCGTGCAGCAAATCAACACACCGAAAACCGTCCGGAATGGATGGTCCAAAGTGTGATTCCTGTTATTCCGCCGGAATTGCGACCACTTGTACCTCTGGAAGGCGGTCGATTTGCTACTTCGGATCTCAACGATCTTTATCGCCGGGTTATCATCCGAAATAACCGACTTAAGCGTCTGATTGATATCAAGGCGCCTGATGTAATCCTGCGTAACGAGAAGCGCATGTTGCAGGAAGCGGTTGATTCGCTTTATGATAATTCTCGCAAATCCAATGCGGTACGTAATAACAATCGTCCCCTGAAATCTCTCAGTGACATGCTGAAGGGTAAGAGTGGACGATTCCGACAGAACTTGCTCGGAAAGCGAGTTGACTATTCCGGCCGTTCAGTAATTGTAGTTGGACCTGAGCTGAAAATGCACCAGTGTGGTCTGCCCAAAGAGATGGCGGTTGAGCTTTATAAGCCATTTATCATCCGCCGCTTAATTGAGCGTGGATATGTGAAAACGGTTAAGTCAGCGAAGAAAGTAGTTGACCGACGTGACTCGGTTGTTTGGGAAGTACTTGAAAATGTCATTGATGGACATCCTGTGCTCCTTAACCGTGCGCCGACACTGCACAGGCTTGGTATTCAGGCATTTCAACCGGTACTGATCGAGGAAAAAGCAATTCGATTGCATCCTCTCGCATGTACCGCTTACAATGCTGACTTTGACGGTGACCAAATGGCTGTTCACTTGCCGCTTAGCCATGATGCTGTTTTAGAAGCATCCGTACTTATGCTTGGATCACATAACCTGTTGAGTCCTGCTAACGGAGGACCTATTGCAGTACCATCACAGGATATGGTTCTTGGTATCTATTATATGACCAAGATGGCCAGCGACAAGCGAGGTGAAGGTAAAACTTTTGCTAACATGGATGAGGTACTGATCGCTTATGATCGCGATCGCATTGACATGCATGCCAAGATTAATCTCCGTATCACTAAGGAAAATGAAGATGGTGAACAAGTTCAAGAGATTATTAAGACTACTACCGGCCGCGTCTTATTCAATAAGATTCTGCCTGAACCGATGGAATTCGTAAATAAGACGCTAGGCAAGAAAGAGCTGCGTGTTTTGATTGGCGATATCCATTATGAGGTAGGGACAGCGCGTACAGCTGAATTCCTTGATGACATGAAGCGTCTAGGTTTCGAGGAAGCTACAACGGGTGGTATATCCTTTAGCCTTGAAGATATTGTTACGCCTGATGAAAAAGACCAGCTGCTTGAGAAAGCTAAAAATGAGGTAGCTGAAATCGATGAGCGTTACGAAATGGGTTTTATTACCGATAACGAACGCTACAACCAGGTTATTGACAAGTGGACAAGTACCACAAACCGTGTTTCTGAATCGTTGTTTAATGCATTGACAGAAGACAGAGATGGATTTAACCCGGTATTTATGATGGCTGATTCCGGTGCTCGTGGTTCAAAAGAGCAGATTCGTCAGCTTGGCGGTATGCGTGGACTGATGGCGAAGCCGCAGAAGAGTTCCCAACAGGAAGGAAATGAGGTTATTGAAAATCCAATTCTCTCATCCTTTAAAGAGGGACTAACGGTTCTTGAATACTTTATTTCTACGCACGGTGCCCGTAAGGGTCTAGCCGATACGGCTCTTAAAACTGCTGATGCCGGCTATCTGACACGTCGATTGGTTGATGTCTCTCAGGATATCATTATCAATGAGCAAGACTGTGGAACGCTGCGTGGTATTAAGATGAAGGCTCTGAAAGATAATGAGGATGTTATTGAGAGCCTGGAAGATCGTATTCTTGGTCGTGTATCATTGCATGATATTTATGACCCAATTACTGATGAACTTCTTTGCGAAGCTAATCAGATGATTGACGAAGGTGTGGCACAAAGTATTGCCGAAACTTCTATTGAAGAAGTTGAAATTCGATCAGTACTTACTTGTGAAACAGAACGCGGAGTATGCTCTATGTGCTACGGTCGAGACTTGGCCCGAGGCACGATGGTTCAGGTTGGTGAAGCTGTAGGAGTTATTGCAGCACAATCAATTGGTGAGCCCGGTACTCAGCTTACGTTGCGTACCTTCCACGTTGGTGGTACGGCTTCTCGCGTTGAGTCAGAATCAATGCATAAGGCGAAGTTTGAAGGTGAGGTTGAGTTCGAAAATATCCGCGTTGTAGAATACGATGACGGTGAAGAAATTCATGATGTCGTACTCAGTCGTGCCGGAGAAATCAAGATTAAGGATGAGGAAGGAAAAGAACTTATTTCCTACAACATCCCTTACGGTTCTGAGCTTTTAGTCGAAGAAGGCGATGAGGTTCCTAAAGGAGTACCACTTTGTACTTGGGATCCTTATAATGCTAATATTTATGCTGAGATCGACGGTGCTGTTGAGTATAAAGATATCCTCGAAGATATCACGTTTTCAGAAGAAACGGATGCTCAAACAGGTCACCGTGAAAAGGTTGTTATTGATTCTAAAGATCGTTCACTGATACCAACATTATTGGTTAAAGGTGATGACGACAGAGTTCGGGAGAAAACGCTCCCCGTTGACACACATATTGTTGTAGAAGACGGACAAGAGGTTGCTGCCGGACAGGTTCTCGCTAAGATTCCACGATCTACCGGTCAATCGAAAGATATTACAGCGGGTCTGCCGCGTGTAACGGAGCTCTTTGAAGCACGTTCGCCAAGCGATCCAGCTGCTGTATCAGAAATTGACGGTGTTGTTAAGATGGGTGGCCGTAAGCGAGGAAAGCAGGAAGTTATCGTTGAAAGTAAAGACGGAAAGACCGAAAAGACCTATCTCATTTCTTTGTCCAAGCACATTCTTGTGCAGGAAAATGATTATGTAGAAGCTGGTCAGCAACTGTCTGACGGTACCATTCCGGCCGAAGAAATTCTGAATATTCTCGGACCATATGCAGTTCAGTCGTACCTTGTGAATGAAATTCAGGAGGTTTACCGACTTCAGGGTGTGAAGATCAATGACAAGCACATTGAGACTATCGTTCGCACCATGATGCAGAAGGTTGAGGTAACTGATCCCGGCGATACCATGTATCTTGAGGGAGATAAAGTTGACCGATTTGAGCTTAATAACAAGAACGATGAGCTTATCGGTAAATATGTTGTTACTAATCCGGGCGGAAGTGATCTTAAGCAGGGAACACTGCTTACCCGCCGCGAAGTTCGAGAAACTAATAATGAACTGATTAAAGAAGGCGTAGACGAGATCGAGACACGTGAAGCCGAACCAGCTATTTCTAAGCCGATACTTCTCGGTATTACGCGTGCTGCACTCTCTACGGAAAGTTGGCTTTCTGCCGCTTCTTTCCAGGAGACTACAAAAGTGCTCACACAAGCATCTATTGAGGCCAAGAAGGATACTCTTCAGGGACTCAAGGAGAATGTCATTGTTGGACATAAAGTACCTGCCGGTACCGGTCTCCGTAAGTATGATGACTTGATTGTTGGTAAGAAAGAAGAGCTTGACGAAGAAGAGCAAGAAGTTGCTAAAGTATTCGATGAGCTTGCCGGATCCGAAGGTAATGGGGAAGGAGCGAAACCAGCAGCAGAAGCTGATGTAGAGGAGGACGAATCCTAATCAGTACGTGCAAATAATTGTATAATAAAAAAGTGCCCGCCAGAGATGACGGGCACTTTTTTTATTTAATTAGTTTTGAAAGGAAAATGTAGCTCTGCCAAAAAGAATTCGGGATTTTGAAATCAGGAAGATTTATCAGCTTTATGCTGGGTAGAATTGTTTTCTTTCCTACCCTCTGAATCATCAATCGTATCTAATAGATCTTCTGCTTCCCGGATAAGATCTTCAGCTCGGTGCCGGGCATCTTCAACCACGAGATCACCTTGACGTTTAGCCTCTGAAATAGCTTCCTTTTCTTCCGAAAGACGGTCAATTAGGTGTGTAAGTTCATCGAGATAAGAACTTAAACGATATGAGATTACATCGCGGGTATTACTTCCTTTATCCGGGGCATAAAGTAATGCTACTACCGAACCTACTAATGCTCCGGAAATTAAACCAAGTGTAAAGTCTTTTGATTTGCTCATAATAAACTCCTGCCTCCTGTAGCCTGTTTTATCAAATAAGTGAAATTAGTTAGATACTGTTTTTATTAACGTGAATTTTGTTGCTTTAATATGCAATATCCTCTACTTATTTAAAAACTGAAAGATATATTATTTATTTGTTTTGTGGGCTTTGATAGCTTCACGCCGTTTTTTACTGATGCCCATAACAAATACAGGTACCACGTAAAGTGTAAGTATAGAGCCAAAGAAGAGGCCGCCTATTACAGAACGAGCAAGCGGAGCCCAAATTTCGGCTCCGGTTCCTATGCCTAAAGATAAAGGAATCATCGAGCAGATTGTTGTGAGAGCCGTCAACAAAATAGGACGTAACCTGCGCTTACAGGCTTCAATAACGTTATTAAAGAGCGAGTCTGAGTGTTCATTGTACTTAGAATACAAGTGCATATAATCCACTAGCACAATACCGTTATTCACAATAATACCCACGAGCATAAACATTCCAATGTAAGCGGTAACGCTGAGTGGTGTTTGCATAATCCAAAGCCCGGCAAGTGCTCCAAAAAATGCCAGTGGTATGCTAAACCAGATAATGAACGGATCACGGAAGTTTTCAAATAATGAGGCCATAATCATGTAGGTTAGCAATACCGCAAAAAGCAGCGACCACATTGTTTCACTCGCACCTTCCTCCGCGTCACGAGTACCGCCGGTAAATTCGTACCGATAGCCCTCGGGCAGTACAACTTGTTCTTGAATAACATTGATGACTTTTTCACGATATTTTTGCGTACTTCCATCTACTTCTATGTTTACATCAAGTACAGTTTCGCGGTCTCGACGACTGATCTCATCCACACCTTTCACGCTTTCGAAATGCCCAAGTGCTGCAACCGGCACGCGTTGGCTGTCCGCTTCAATAAGTTGAAGATCAAATAGTTGTTCCCTGCTTTTGAGTGCATTCTTTTGTGCTCGCACTTCAATAGGAACTTCTCGGCCTTGATCCCGAAGGTAACCTACTCGTGTACCTTGAACTTGTGTTTTCAGTGATGTGGCAACTTCTCGAAGAGAGCTGCCCATTCTATTGATGCGTTGTCGATCCACATGATATTGAAGTTCAGGAGTGGGATTGGTACGGCCATTATCGACAGAAATGACATTTGAGTCGGCCATCATGACCATCTCGATTTTGTTGGAGATGGCTTGCAATCGTTCGATATCTGGACCAATTAGGCTTAATCTGATGCCCGATGAGAAACCACCGAATCCGCCGCCTGTTCCACTGATATTCAATTCAACGCCTGGTGCCTCAAGCTCATTTCGTAGATTCGCTGAGAAAGCATCCGTACTGATGTCGCGCTTCGATTGTTCAACCAGATTGACTGTAATTTGACCAATATTTGTGCGGCTGTCCCATCCACTTTGACCAATTTCTGTAATAACTGTTTTTACGGGCTCTTTCTGTTGGATGGTATCACTGAAATCCCGAATAATTTGAGCCGTTCTGACAAGTTTAGTTCCCGTTGGTAGTTCCACATCAATAGAAACTTGGCCAGAGTCAGAATCAGTGAAAAAGGTGGAATCAATATTTGTGAACAGTAAGTAGGTACCTCCAAGCAAGAATCCAACAAAAAGAACGACGATCCACTTTCGGTACATCACCCAGCGAAGGGTATGTTCATAAAAGTTTTCTAATTTCTTTATAGCCTTGAAAGATCCACTGTGCTGTTTGAATTCTTTCTTATTGAGGAAAAGCGATGCAAGTACCGGTACAAGAATAATCGAAGCCACAAAGGAGATGCCTATGGCAATGCTGATGGTTAATGCGAACTGTGAAAAGAATTGACCCTGCACTCCAGAAATGCCAATCACAGGCACAAATACCCCCAACGTAGTTAATGTAGCTCCAAGCAAGGCACCAACAACCTCATTCGTTCCCTCAAGAGCGGCCTGAACTTTTGATAGATCCTCTTCAAGCTTACGCGCGATACTTTCAGATACAACGATTGCGTTATCGACAAGTAATCCTACAGCAAGGGCCAGTGCCGTAATTGTTAAAATGTTGAGCGTAAGATCAGCAGCATACATCGCGGCAAAACTGGCCGTGACGGAAACTGGAATGGTTGCGGCGACGACGAGAGAAATGCGCCATCCCCCCAAAAAAATAAGCAGTACAATAACAACTACAACTAGGGCTGCAAGAGCCGATTGGGTAAGATTTGATATAGAATTCTCTACGTTCTCTCCGTCATTGGTTAACACTTCAAGGCTTACGCCACCCGGTAGGTTTGCATTGATGGTAGAAAGTTCATCAATGACCGCGTTGGCTACATCAACCGTGTTTGCATCGGATTTTTTCTGTACGGTGAGCGACACGCTGTTTTTGCCATTAATTTCTACCAATGTGTTTATATCGGCAAAACTGTCGGTTACCTCTGCTACATCTTTTACGCGTACAGGTACCCCGCTGTCGGTGGTTTTGATGATAGTCTGACGAATTTCATCAACATTCTGGTAAAGTGATTGGGCACGTACGCTATAGCTGTTTGTTCCTGATACGATTGTGCCAATGGGTACTTCTTGATTATTTGAACGAATGGCCGATTCAATTTCGGAAGGGACTAGCCGATGTTGTGCCAGCGACATCGGCTCAACATTTATAAAAACCTTGCGTTCAAGTCCGCCACGAGTATCTGTTGATGCGACCCCCGGTAACCTTTCTAATCTAGGTTCGATAAAGTCCACTCCAAGTTGACGCAATTCATCCAAGCCTTTATTTCCGGCTTTCAGGCTGAGCCGCATTATCGGTCGATTTTCGGGATCAAACTGGAAAATCACTGGCTCGGAGGCTTCCGAGGGTAGCTCGCTACGGATTCGAGATAGCTGTTCTCGTACCTTCTGTTCCGTATTACGAATGTTGACGCTATTTTTAAGCCTGAGAATGATAAAGGCACTTCCCTTGTCGATATTGGAATTCATCTCATCGATACCTTGCACAGCCGACACGGCTCCTTCAATCGGTTCTACGACAAGTTTCTGCATATCTTCGGGAGCCACATTGCCATACGTTGTTTGAATGGCGAGCACAGGGATATTAAACGACGGGTACATCGTGATCTTTAGATTGGAAAGAGAAAACACACCAAATCCTATGATCACGGTGGTAATCATGATTACCGTGATTGGTCGTCGTAAGATGCGTCCGGCTAAAGAAAAATTCTTCATAATGAGATCAAATTACGAAACTTCAGATTGAAGCAGCGGATCTTCCTTATGTACAGAATCAAAACCGAGCTTCTCGACCATTGTGTTAATCAGATTATAGAGGCACGGCACAACAAAAAGCATCAGGATCGTTGACATGGCAAGTCCTCCGATGACGGTGCGAGCCATTGGGCTCCAAGTTTCAGAGCCTGATCCTAGCTCTAATGCCAGTGGTACCATCGACAAGATGGTCGTTAGAGCAGTCATTAAAATAGGACGCAGCCTTCGTGTTGCACCTTCTACAATTGCTTCGTGCCTAGAATGATCTCGAGCTTGTAATATTTTAATATAGTCAATCATCACAATACCATTATTCACAACAATTCCCGAGAGCAAGATCAATCCGACCATTGAGGTCACGCTGATTGACGTGCCCGTTATCCAGAGTATTAATAGTACACCGGTTAATGCGAGCGGAATTGTTAGGATTATGATAAATGGTTCAACGAGACTCTCGAACTGTGAAGCCATTACCATGTAGGTGAGGATGCCGGCAATCATAAAAGCAATCATAAGATAATAGAAAGAGTCTTGCTGGTCTTCAGCAGAACCAGCTATCTCATAGCGGTATCCTTCGGGCCAGTTAATATTTGCAAGCTGATTTCGTGTTTCAGAGGTGGCTTCCCGAAGATCTATACCTGAGAGATCAGCTGTTACTTCCGTTACTCGCTCTTGGTTGATTCGTAAAATGTTAGTTGGTCCCTGATAGCGATCGATCCGTGCTAAGTTTGATAGTGGTACCCACTCTCCATTTGGGGTTTGGACCTGGAGATTACGGAGGTCATCCGCCGCTGTTTTCTGGGCTTCTTCGAGCTGTACAACTACTTCAAATTCAATGCCCTGATCTACGTAAGTGGTCGCAAGATTCCCCTGTACGGCGTTGCTGAGTGCATTTGCAACGTCTGAGGTACTCATACCGAGTCGTGAAATACGCTCTCTGTCCATTGTTACACGCAATTCTGGACGTCCCTGATCGGCACTGCTAAACACATTGACAATGCCGTCAATATTTCTCAGTTGTTCCTTAACGCCTTGTGCAAGTTGTTCTTTTTGATCAGGGTTATAGCCATAAATTTGGACAACGAGTCCGCTTTCGCCTTCCGGTGAGAGCGGATCCTGCTGTAGTTCTTTAATATCAGCGCCAGCAACAACTTCTAATTCTTCGAGTACGTTAGAAACGATTTGGGATTCGTTGCGTTGCCGCTGTTCTTGGGTAATTAGTTCCACGCTAACCGTTCCTTGATATCCACCGGGATTATCAGCGCCTTCGATACCGTCTTTGTCACCAAAATCAGATACAATGAGCTTCGCTTCGGGCACCTCTTTCGCAATAATGGATTCCACTTTTCCGACTGTACGTTCAAGTTCCAAAAGACTGACACCTGGTTCTCGTTGTACATCAAGGGTAAAGGCGTTGTCATCCACTTTAGGGAAAAATTCGCCACCGAGAAAGTTGTATAATGGCAATGAAATCATAAATAACAGCACTGCTGATGCCACAACCCACCCACTTTTCCGAAGATATTTATCCAAGGTCTGGTTATATCTTGTTTCAATGCGGTCTAAAGAGTTGCTAATGGACTCAGCGATGACATTGCTGAAGTAATGCCCTAGCTTTCGTTTTAGAAATTTAAATAGCCAAAACAGTGGATAGGCCAGTGCTCCAAGCAAAAGAAGTGGGATTGCAGCGATGCGTTTGTAAATATTTTCACGACTCCAATCCAATAGCTGTTTTAGATAGGAATAATTAGATTCCTCATTGTCTTCATTTGTGTCTAAAATTTGTGAGCTCATCATAGGAATTAATGACAAGGCTACAATTGAGGAAACGGCAAGCGCAAAAGATACCGTCAGAGCTAAATCACGGAAAAGAAATCCGGCAATGCCCGGTACAAATAGTATCGGTATAAATACAACTAAGGTGGTTAGGGTAGAAATAACTACGGGTACAGCAACCTCTTGGGCACCGAATACGGAGGCTTTCTCGCGGTTGTATCCTTCTTCTTTAAATCTGAAGATATTTTCGAGCACAACAACGGCATCATCCACCACCATACCTACGGCCAGCGTAAGTCCCGAAAGCGATATGATATTGAGACTAAGATTCGACCAATCCATAATGCTAAAGGTCGAAATAATGGATACCGGGATAGAGATAGCGATGATGAGCGCCGAGCGACCACTGCGCAGAAACGCCAGAAGAATTAGTACGACAAGTATAACAGCTTGAAGTCCTGTCCAGAGCAGATTATCAATCGCACTCTGGATAAATTCAGCTTTGTTGGTTAGAACGTCGACACCAATATCTTTTGGTAGAATGTCTTGCAGCCCATCTATTTGTTCAGTTATGGCATTGGCTGTATTAACAACATTGGCGTCGCTTTGGCGGTACACATTGATAATGACGCCTTCTTGCTGATTCACGTGCACGTTACCAATGGGCTGGGCAATACCGTCTTCTACTTCAGCAACGTCCTCCAATTTGACGGGTTCTCCATCCCGTACTGCAATTATAGTATTTCGTATTTGTCCTACATTTTCGAACTCACCGATAGTGCGAAGCGAGTAAATCGTGCGTCCCTCAACCAGTTCGCCAGCCGGAATTTGAATATTTTCTTGCTGTAGTTTGCTGGCAATGTTAGAGATGCTTATGTCATAGGTTCGCATCTGCTCATTGCTGATATCAATATTTATTTGCCGCTGATAACCGCCAGCCGTTTCGCTTGATGATACTCCTGGGATGCGTTCCAATCGCTGCTCAAGCTCTTGCTGGGCTATTGTACGAAGTTCTCTCGGGCTGCGAATATCCGAAGTAAGCGTAAGCACCATGACCGGTTCTTGATTCGGATCATAAGAGTACACGATAGGTTCTTCGGCATCATCCGGTATTTGCCTTCGAACGGTATCCAACTCCTTGCGCACATCAGATTCGGCAATATACAGGTTAGTACCCCAATTAAATTTTAGCTTGACAACCGAGGCGCCTTGCTTTGAGGAGGATCGCACTTCGCGAACACCGCTGATACTGCCAACAGACTCTTCAATGGGACGCGTAATGAGCGTCTCCATATCTGCTGGAGCAACGCCTTCGTAGGTGGTGTAAACAGTGATTGTAGGAAATGTGACGTCAGGGTATAGGTTGAGCCGCAAGTTTGACAACCCGAAAAGACCAAAACCAATCACAATAAGGCTGGTCATGAAAAATGTTACAGGACGCTCAACCGCTTTTCTTGCTAAAGCTTTCATAAAAAATAAGTATTTGCTTTATGAGGTTGAGCTTGTGTCTTGTGATCTGCTGCCGTCCGTATTATTGCCGGTAGCATTTTCTATAGGAATCTCGGAAGGTTGCTGAAAGCCGGGTTGTCCAGCCACTCGAACTTTGGTACTGTCTGATAAGCCGTTCTGACCAGTAATTACAACCTGATCACCGGGTTGTAAGCCCTCCAGCACTTCAATGCGATTGCCTTGTTCGATGCCAAGCTTCAGTTTACTCTGAATGGCAAGAGTATCATCCTGCACAACAAATACTGAGTAACTTCGCTCTAATTGAATAGTGTTGGATTCAGGTTCAATAAGCGTTTGTACATTTTCAATTAATGCGGCCCGTGGAATAACGACGGCGTCTTTGCGTGTTTCAACGTTGATGATCGCCTCCACCAGAACGCCTTGGTAAATATTTTGAGCATCTTTGGTTAGGCTGATTACGACTTCACCGAGTCCGGTTGTGGGATCCAGTCGTGGACTGATCTGTGTAACACGACCCTGAGCGCTGATATCCGGCTGATTTGATACGCGAAATTGTACAGGTTGCCCAATTTCGACATTTCGCCATTCTTCCAGGGGCAAGTAAACACGCGTTTGATATCCGACAAGATTTGCAATTTCGAAAGCCACTTGTCCTGTAGTAGCGACATCGCCTTCCGAGATACTTCTGTTTAATACAACTCCATAAACAGGAGATGTAACATTGGTATTTTCAAAGTTCTCGCGGCTTTCGGTTAGGCTGGCCCGGGCTGAGTGAAATTGAGCTTTGCTACTCTCAAATGTAGCCTTGGACTGTTCGTATTCCGTTGCGCTAATAACGTCTTTTTGATACAGCCTTTGCTGTCGAGTAAATTGCAGGCTGTCTTTAACATAGGTGGCACGGCTCTGTTCGAGCGAAGCTTTTGCTTGTTGGAATTGATCTCTGTAGGTGGCCGCATAAATCTCTGCAAGCACTTCACCCTGCTTAACAGTGTCACCAAGTTGTGCGTGAATTTTTGTGACTCTGTTCGATACTTGTGGAGTGACTTGCACGATTTCCTCGGCACGTATATTTCCATAAGAGTTAATTTGCTTTGCGATATCGGTCTGTTTTGCGGTAACGATTTCTACGCTAGTCCCTTTATTTTCTTGGTTATTACCGCGCTGAGGAGGAGATTCACCCGAGCTATTTCCGCAGGCTTGGATAATCAAAAGTGAAGATAAAACGATTAAAAAGTGCTGTAGATATTTCACTTGTCAAAGTATTTTTATGATGAATTTTTGAGCAACGAACCCTTTACGTTTGAATTGGAATATTGATTCACTTAAAATGAGAAAAAACCTTATTCGTATGTGGTTTTATAAATTTTAACAACTAACAAGAAGTGGTGGGCAATGGTGATACTATATATTTTATAGCTATTAAGAAAGAGAACCAATTTTTTTTATCTTAACCTCAGCAAAAACAACCAACAAAGGACAGTTTTCTTATGAAATTTTTTATTGATACTGCTGACCTTGATGAAATCAAGGAAGCAAATGATTTAGGGGTATTAGACGGTGTAACAACAAATCCGAGTCTGTGTGCGAAAATCGGAGTCGCAGATTTTGAGGGACACATCGCCAAAATTTGTAATATGATTGAAGGTGATGTTTCCGCGGAAGTTGTTTCTACAGAATATGATGAAATTGTTACTGAAGCGCGTCACTTAGCCAAGATTGCTGATAATGTGGTAGTGAAAGTTCCATTGATTAAAGATGGTATCAAGGCTATTCGGACACTTTCTGACGAAGGGATTCGAACAAACTGCACGCTCTGTTTTTCAGCAAGTCAGGCATTGTTGGCTGCAAAAGCTGGTGCGACTTATATCTCTCCGTTTATCGGTCGTATCGACGATATTTCCAGTGACGGTATGCAACTTATTGAAGATATAGTAAATATATATGATAACTACGGTTTTGAGACCGAAATACTGGCAGCAAGTATTCGCCATCCGATGCACGTCAAAGAAGCAGCAAAGTTAGGTGCCGATGTTGCAACTATGCCGTTAAGTGTTATTGAGCAGCTCTTGGATCACCCGCTTACCGATCGTGGACTTGAGAAATTTTTGGCCGACTGGGAAAACTTGCAGGACGAACTGCAAAACAAGTAAGCAGACCGTTTATTTAGGGATCAATGCTCGGTATACATCATGCCGGGCATTTTTTATTCTCAGTGTGAAGTTGAAGCAAGATTTAAAGGATTAGATAACATTGGAAATTAGCGAGCAATTATAATGGATTTATTCAACGAAGAATCCGGTTCTGATAGTGAAAAGGGGAAAACGAACTTTGTGAATCCCCATGAACCGCTTGCTACGCGTATGCGTCCTCGATCTCTTGATGAGTTTGTGGGACAAAATCATATCGTCGGTGAAGGCAAGATGCTGCGCCGTATGATCGAATCCGGAGTTATTGGCTCACTGATTTTCTACGGTCCACCCAGTTCCGGAAAAACCACCTTGGCTCATGTAATTTCACGCGAAATCAACGCTCAATATGTAGAGCTTAATGCGGTGCTTGACGGTATTAAGGATCTGAGAAAAGTGGTGGCCAAAGCTGAAAAAGTCCAGCAGATGAATGGACGAAAAACCATTCTTTTTGTGGATGAAATTCACCGGTGGAATAAGGCACAGCAGGATGCGTTGCTTCCTCATCTGGAGTCGGGAGTGATAACACTCATAGGAGCAACAACGGAAAATCCATTTTACTCTTTAGTAAGTCCGTTGTTGTCGCGCTGCCAATTATTTGAGCTGTATGATTTGACCACCGATCACGTGTTGACCATGATAGATCGATCCTTGAAAGACAAAGAACGCGGATTAGGTAAAAAGGAGGTGGAAGTAACAAATGAGGCTAAGCAACATCTTGCAGATTTTGCCGGTGGTGATATCCGAAATGCGATAAATGCCCTGGAAGTTGCAGTATTGTCCAGCGATCCTGATGATGAAGGTTTTATCCATATTGATCTGGAAATAGCAGAAGAATGTATTCAGCGTAGAGGCGTTCGTTACGATGGGGGTGGTGATGAGCATTATCACTATGCATCAGCTTTTATAAAATCGCTGCGTGGTTCTGATGTGGACGCTGCCTTGTATTGGATGGTAGCGATGCTGGAAGGGGGAGAAGATCCCAACTTTATATTTCGGCGTATGCTAATTCAGGCATCTGAAGATGTGGGAATGGCTGATCCGCATGCCCTTTCGTTGGTTAATGCGGCTCACGAAGCGTTTACCAAATGCGGGATGCCGGAGGGGCTTTATTTTTTGGCCCACGCCTGTATTTATGTTGCTCTTGCTCCTAAAAGTAACAGCACCGGTGCAGTGTTTTCAGTCCGAAGAGAAATACAGAACACCGGTATTGGTGAGGTGCCTCCTCATTTGCGGGATAAAACGGCCAATTCTAAACAGTCGCGTTATTTGGGGATTGAGAATGCTTCAGATGATTATCACTATCCGCATTCGTACGATCATCACTGGATTCCACAAGATTATTTACCTGATGATGTGAGGAATAAACAGTGGTATGAACCGGGAAATATAGGTCGTGAGGGCAAGCTTTGGGATCGTCTTGAAAAAATAAAGGAAGTCTACGAAAAAGCATCCGAAAAGAAACGATAGTTTGGATTATTCAGTTGAACAAGCTTTAAAGAGTTCCATGATTTGGTGGTCGAAAATTATTTATCAGATATTGTATCTTAAGATTCAGCTTCATTCAATGAAATATTATGATTGATCTTAAAATTATTAGCGGAACGGACCGTCCTAATTCCAATGCCCTTCGTATATCAAAGTATGTGCAAGGAAAATACAGGCAAGAAGGGATCTCAACCGACATAATTGATCTGCAGGAATTTCCTCTTGATCAAGTTGTGGGAGGTAAGTACGGGGAAGAACTGCCCGCAGTGGATAATTTTGTTGAACAAGCGGTAATCGCTGATGGATTAGTGGTCGTATGTCCAGAATATAATGGGGGCTATCCCGGAATTTTAAAACTCTTTATTGACTATCTGCCCTTTCCGAATAGTCTGAACAAAAAGCCGATAGCATTGATAGGTGAGGCTAATGGTACTTTTGGAGCAATGCGCGCAGTAGAGCAGCTGCAGCAGGTGTTCGGTTACCGGAATGCGCATATCTTTCCCGAACGAGTTTTTATATCCCGTGTTAACGAAAATTTTGATGATGAAGAGGGGATTAAGGATCAATTCCAACATCAACTGCTTGAGGATCAAATCAATGGCTTTCCGGACTTTATCAACAATTTGCAGGAAGATGAGTCTCTCATAGCCGATGGATAATTTTTGTCTCTCATGCTTCTATTCATAAGATGGTTAGAATGATCAGCTCATTTTAAGCATATAGCCGACGCCGTGAAGGGTAACTAAGTATTTTGGATCGTCTGGATGTTGTTCAATTTTTGATCGGAGTTTTGATATATGAACATCAACAGTACGTGTATTGGTACTGAATTCATAGCGCCATACATTTTCCAGCAGATCATCCCGCGAAACAGGTTCATTAGAATGGGTTACGAGATAGCGTATAAGTTCTACTTCTCTGGTAGTGAGTTCAAGCTCCCCTTTCTCAGGATGTTCGGCAATCGCATTTGTTAAGTCTACATGGATTGGGTCAAGATCAACTTCTTTAATGGGCTTCATTTTGGAATAGGTTTCAGATCGACGCAAACGAGCTTTTATGCGTGCAAGGAGCTCTTTAACGCCGAAGGGTTTAGTGATATAATCATCTGCACCAATATTGAGACCCGTGACCTTGTCAATTTCTTGATCTCTGGCGGTTAGTATAATAATTGGAAAGGTATAATTTTGATCTCTCACGGTACGGCAAACATCGAACCCACTCATACCCGGCAGCATCAGATCTAAAATCATCAAATCGGGGTGCTGTTTTTTAACGATTTTAACAGCTTCATCACCGTTTTCGGCGATATAAACGTCATATCCCTCACTTTCTAACGTATCCTGTAACGTAAACACCAAGCTTGGTTCGTCTTCGACGATAACAATTTTTTTGGGATCAGCTGACATGTTCTTCAAGCTCTTTATTTTCTGACTTTGTTCCAGATTCCGGTGATAGTGAATTTGACGGAGCGTTTTGATCTGAAGCGCTTAAGATAGGAAATGTTATGATAAAAGTAGATCCGTCGCCTTGGTTACTTTTAACATCAATAGAACCTGAATTGAGTTCAACCAAGTTTTTTACAATTGATAAGCCTAACCCATGGCCCTTGGTTTTAGCAGTTAAAGAGTCCTCAACTCTAAAAAATTTCGTGAAGATATTGGATAGATTCTTCTTGGCAATGCCAACCCCATGGTCTTCAACAGAGATCTTTATATGATCATTTTGTTTAAAAACATGAATGCCAAGATATTTTTCATCAGTACTATATTTGATAGCATTGTCAATTAAATTACTGAGAATTGTTTCCAGGCTGTTTCGGTCGATATTGACCGCCGGGAGATTTTTGTCGATATCAATATCAAGGGTTACATCTTTATCCCGGAAAAATTTCTGATGCTTTTTAAGATAGGATTTTACCACATTTCCAATATCAGTGGGTTGAGGTTCCACAAGCGATTCACCCGCGTTGGCTTTGGCTACGTCAAGTAGTTTGTCGATCATCTTCCTAAGACGGACGGCTTCGCTAAAAATGTGGCTGCCGTAATTCTTAAGTCGCTGTTGATCCTGAACACGCCCATCGGCAAGGTTTTCTCCGGCTGCCTGCATTACTGATAATGGCGTTTTGAGCTCGTGGGTAACATTGGCCAAAAAATCTGCCTGCCGTTCAGCCAGGGCACGTTCTTTCTGGGCGGATCTAAACATGAAAACCAGCGATCCAAGCAGAAGCAGCATTGCTGCTCCCAATACGATAAGGTTTTTAATTAGTGATGCGTTACTGGCTGCTACTGTGGATTCATCTGTAAAAGAAACTTCAACTTTCCAGTAGTCAAAGAAATCGGGGAAGTTTTGAACAAATTGTATCTGTTCACGATCATAAGTTGTCTCGGGATTGCTGCTGGCAATAATTTCATTATTCGTCCAGTCCCGCAGCCAGACGTTCATGCCTGCATGTTCCTCAGCCCCAAATTTTTGAGCCAGGATTTCAGGCAGATATGAATTGCGCAGGAAATCCTGGTTAAAAGGCATTGTAATATAGCCAAACACCTCTTGTTCCGATGGATCAATAAGTACAATGGTAATACTGCGGTGTGAATCAAAAAGCACCTTATTATTGTATTGGTAATCGGAGAGCAGGCTTTTTATTTGGGTTCGTGCAATGCCCATTCCGTCACAGACAACTGTTGAATAGTTGGATGTCAGTTGAAATTTGTTATTTGAGCCATATCGCTGAATAGGCTTTTGCTGTTGGCAGGCATCAGAGCCGGATGGGATGAAATAGATATCACTGTAGATGGAATCTTTGACAGCTTTTTTAAGCAAGTTTGATGCCTGCGGAGTGAATTGTCCCGTGGTTTCATATTGTTCCTGCAGCCGATTGATGTCAACAGATCCAAGGCCGATAAACTTTTTAAAAAACCGGTATCGGATTTTATCGGTAAATTCAGCAATCTGGAGCTTTTTATTTTCTCTTGACGACTCCAGCGTATTTTCGTGGAGGGCATATAATGAATACACATTCATCCCGGTAAGTCCTAAAATGGCAATGATACCGGCAGCAAGTAAAATCCATTGTAGTGATCCGAATCGCTTCATACCTTTTATTTGGCTAAAATATTCATCATATAAGGTAATAAATTTATCAAGTGATCAAATTGCAAAGGGACATATTTTTACGTCATTTAATACAGGGCAGTTGTAATATTTGTACAAATAACAAAAGGGCACTTTGCAGCGCCCTTTTGATTGTTAATTGATATCAAAAAAGAACTATTTTTGCCAGCTGTTGTTTTTTCGATTGGTGTCAGGGTAGTTCTTCTCAGGATCTATGACAACATTTGTAACTTCACCATCAACAGTAATAACTGCTTGAGTGGCTCCTTTTAACCAAGTATCAACGGGGATGGTTCTTGTAATAGTAGATCCGTTACTTTTGGTAATTTTCACGTTGGCCGGCATTGGGGCCTGACCGTGATCTTCAATTACGATACGGGTGGTGCCATCTTTTGTTGATACATTTCCAACAGCATGGTCAAGCGTCCAGGTTTCGTAGTACCAAGCTCTCCAGAACCAATCCAGATCCCGTCCGGCTACATCTTCAAAGGTATTAAACATATCCCAGGGATAAGGATGCTTGTACTTCCAGCGGTCGATAAATTCGTGCAGGGCGTTGTTAAATGTCTCTTCACCCAACAGGCTGCGCAGACTTACGAGCATCGATGCCGGTTTGGGGTAGGATGCAATCCCGTAGGCAAATCCATTGTAATGATGGTTAGACCATCGCATTATAGGCCCTTCCGCATCAGTATTGGCGATCTGTAAATAACTTTGCATATCATTGAGATCGTAGTCGGGCCCATTCGGATAGTATGCTTTTTTTGCCTGGTTTTCATTATAAGTGGTGGTGCCTTCGTCCATCCAGGCATAGTGGCGCTCGTTCGTGCTGACAATCATCGGTACCCACATATGCGCCAGCTCATGGGCAATTACTGCATACAGGGCCTGTGATGATTGATTATTATAATCCCCAATAATAGTAATCATCGGGAACTCCATGCCGCCACCGATTATGCCGCCTCCTTCTACTGAGGTCATATGGGGCCAGGGATATTTGAGATCTGTTTGCTCTGACAAGAAGGTGATAGCATGTTGCGTAAACTTAGCCCCATCCGTCCATTTTGGAGCCGAACTCCGATAGATAGCATTTATATTCGTATACTCTTCTTCACCGTCGTCATCAAGGTCGCCCACACTTGCTCGGGTAGCGTCCCATTTGGACTCTTTCGTTACACTAAAAGCAAAGTCCCGTACTTTTTGGGCTTTGAAATTCCAGGTCAGGGTACCTTTCTCAGGTGATTTTGTTACTGATCCGAAATCATCTTCAGAAACAACGGACATTACCGTATCACTGTTATGTGCCTTATCAAGTCGTTGATAGATGTCTTCGGCAAGGACGTCTTTACCATTTGTAAGCTGACCGGTAGAGCCAACCATCCATTGATCGGGGACCGTAATATCAACGTTATAATCGGCAAAGCCGTGGTAGAATTCGGCAGTACCGGTAAATTGATCAGTCATCCATCCCACGACATCATCGTAAACACTCATCTTTGGAAACCAGTAGGCAATGTAGAAAAGGTTGTCCTTGCTATAACCCATCCGACCGCTGGCACCGCGCTGGGGCACTTTAAAATCCCAGCCGACCCGTATCTTGGCAGAATCGCCGGGTGCTATAGTATGTTTGGGTCGAATAAGAAGTAGAGTGCCATTAACGCTGTATCCGGATGGATCTCTACGCGATTGCATCCGGTTAAGTTCATCACCATTAAGCCCAACATTATGTAGATTAAAACCGCCCGTCACTTCCTGTGGGCTGCTTCGCTGAGCTCCTTTGGCATGCAGGTTTTGAGCCAGCTCCATATAGAGGGCATTTAATGTATCAGGAGAATTATTGTAATAGGTGATTGTCGCGCTTCCCTTTACCAGCGTATCAGCGGGGAGCAGTTCAACATCAATATCATAATTAGCCCACTGTGTCCAGTAATTGTTGCCCGGTTCACCAGACATTGTACGGGTATCATTTTCAACAGCGTTAAAAAATGCATTGGGTATTTCTTCGGTGATAGGGTTGGCAACCAACCGATCCAACTCCGAAGGTTGTTGAGCTGCTTTTTCTTGTGTTGTTTGAGGTTCTTCAGTGGTTTGTTGTGGTCCAGTGCATCCTACCAATAGGTATGCAGCGAAAACCACCGGCAATATCACATTCTTTAATGATAGCAATGGTCTAAACATAGCTTAGGTAATTTAGGAAATTGTAATTATGGATCTCAGGATTTGGAAGAGAAGTGTTTATCAATAGACATTTTTAAATCTTCAAACTCGATGGGTTTCGTCAGATAATCCAAAGGGTCTGTATCTTTGGCTCGCTCTACGTGGTAGGGATCAGAATTACCGGTGATATAAATGACTGGCACTTGAGAAAACTCACGGATTTTGAGCATCGCGTCAATACCATCGATATCTCCTTCCAGAGAAATATCCATGACGATCAAATCAGGATCAAATTGTTTGGCTGTTTCGATAGCTGTTTTGCCGTAAACAAGCTCGCCTTCCGTTTCGAATCCGAGCCTCTCTAAATAACTCTCGTACAGTAAATTGAGAATGAGATCGTCTTCTACAATGATGACCTTCTTCTTTTTTTCACTCATATAATATCAGTAATCATTTTTTGATAACGTGTTTAAAATAGCAAAATCGTTGTATAAGACAATCTATTAATTTGCCGCAAATTTGGTCAGAAGAAGTTATGTTAAAAAATATATCGAATAGATAATAACTGCTGTTACTTAAGACCGTTGAAAATGTAAACATGCGGATCAATATAGTTATATTCAAGCAGTAAAATGAAGCATTCCTATTATATTTCTTACCCAAGATCAGATGGTAATAGCAATACGTTTTGCCGGAAATTTATATTCGTATAAACTTTTTGGATAGGAGTATTGTTTAAAAGTCAGTTTTCGGAAATATTTGGGCAGAAATACTTCAAAATTCCTATAGATTTGGGTTCTATAATGCATGACTTACAAATGAATATTTATAAAGTAGTAAAGAAAACCGCAGGATGAGAGGAGATCTCTTTATGGACGTTAAATATTTGATATGGGGATCTCTGGTGTTATTGATATTGGGGTGCGCACCTCAAAAAGAGGCTGTTGATCCACCGGTGCAGGAATCTGCTTCCTTTTCACAAAGTGGAACAGCAGAAGTCCCCTCCCAATGGTGGATCTCTTTTGAAAATGATCAGTTAAATGCTATCGTTGATACGGCTTTAAGCTCTAATTTTGATATTCAGACGGCGTGGCAGCGGTTGCAGGCATCAGAAGCAGTGGTCGATCGTGAAACCGGTGGCCTTTTCCCTACATTGGATGCAAATGCAGAAGCACAGACCACCCGTAATCAGCAATCAGAGTTTGGAAGCTCCGATGATTTTGGTGTGGGACTAAGTTCTTCGTATGAGATAGATTTATGGGGACGTATTGGTTCGCAGGTAGATGCTGAAGAGTATCGTGCGCAGGCCACATTAGCCGATTACCAAACAGCAGCACTCACCGTTTCAGCAGAGGTGGTGCGAAGCTGGGCACGGCTGGCCGAAGCACAAAGACAGTTATCTTTAGTTGAAAGTCAGATTGAGACGAATCAAAAAGTATTGGATCTGCTGAAGAACAGGTTTGGAACCGGGCAGATCAGAGGGGTTGATATCCTTCGCCAACAGCAATTGCTGGAGTCTACGCGTGAACAGAAATCCAATGCCGAAGCAAATTTAAAAGTATTACAACATGAGCTTTCGGTGCTGCTTGGGCAGTCGCCACAGGATACGCTTAATATTACCCCGGATCAGATGCTCGAGCTTCCGCCACTACCTGAGACGGGCATACCGATGAATCTTGTTCAGCGCCGCCCCGATGTGAAAAGTGCTTTTAACCTTGTTAAAGCCGCCGACCGTGATCTGGCTGCTGCAATCAGCAACCAGTATCCCCGGCTGACGTTGTCGGCATCCCTGACTTCCTCGAGCAATACGGCCGGCAATCTTTTTGAGGATTGGGCTACGTCATTTGCCGGCAATCTTTTAGCACCTATTTTTCGCGGAGGGGAGCTAAGTGCCGAGGTTGACAGGTTGGAAGCCGTCAAGAAACAGAGACTCTATGAATATGGACAAACGATCCTTACGGCTTTTCAGGAAGTGGAGGATGCGCTGATCCGTGAGCAAAAGCAGCGCGAAAGTATTGCCCGGCTGGAAGAACAAATAGCGCTGGCTGAAAAGGCCTATAATCAGCTGCGTCTGGAATATCTCAATGGAACGTCCAACTATCTGGATGTACTTACGGCACTTGATGAGGTACAGCAATTGCGAAGAGATTTATTAACGGCCGAACTGACCCTGATTGAATATCGGATTGGGTTATATCGTGCCCTGGCCGGTTCTTTTGAAACCGAACGGCAAAACGAGGATTAACGGTTTTATTTAAACAGTTTTTTAATCATATGAAGGGGATTAGACATTAAACCATTTTAAAAATGAGTTGGAAAAAGACACTTTTTATTAGTATCGGTATCTTGGTAATAGCCATTGGAGTGATAGCGCTTATCTTTTCTACTGAACCAACAGCAGAGCAAGCAGGAGCTACCCGGGCCACACCTATGCTGGTGGATGTGATAGATGTGGAAAAAGGTGACTACCGCCCGACCATACAGGCAATGGGAACGGTTCGCCCATCCCAAGAGGTAAACCTGAGCCCCAGGGTGAGTGGAGAAGTGGAATCACTTTCGGATGCATTTACACCCGGCGGTTATATTGAAAAGGGAGAGCAGTTGCTGCAAATTGATTCTTCAGACTATAGAAATACGTTGGAACAGCGGAAAAGTGAGTTACGCCAGGCTCGCGCTGATCTTAATATTGAAATGGGCCGACAGGATGTAGCCCGGCAGGACTACCAGTTATTTGCGGATACCTTATCCGAAGAAAATAAATCGCTTGTTTTGCGTGAGCCGCAGCTGGAATCAGCCCGATCGATTGTAGAATCTGCCCAGGCAGCGGTTGATCAGGCTCAATTGGATCTTGACCGAACAACGATTGAAGCACCATTCAATGCCCATATTTTAACACGTAACGTAAACGTAGGATCACAGGTATCTACCAACGAAACATTAGGTCATTTAGTAGGTCTTGATAACTATTGGATAGAGGCTACGGTACCCGTTTCGAAGCTGCGGTGGATTACTATTCCCGAGGGAAATGAACAAAATGGCACTGAGGTAAGAGTGCGAAACCGAACGGCATGGCCGCCTGATACCTATCGAGAGGGAAGTCTGTTTCGATTGATTGGGACTCTTGAAGATCAAACACGCATGGCACGTGTGTTAGTTAGGGTACCTGATCCCCAGGCTTATAAAACGGACGATCCTGATGTTCCGCGATTAATGCTGGGATCATTTGTAGAGGTGCATATACCGGCAGATGAACTTGAGGATGTCGTTCGACTGAATCGTGATTATGTAAGAGATGATGATACGGTTTGGGTTATGGATGACGGCGAACTGAATATCAGGGATGTGGGCGTTGTTTTTCGTGATGCCCGGTATGCTTATATCAAAAGCGGCCTGTCGGGTGGAGATCAGATCGTTACCACCAATCTTTCTACAGTAAGTGATGGTGCGCCCCTCCGTCTTGAAGGTGCAGGGGATACAGCATCGGATACCTCCTCAACGTCTCAATAACAAATTTGACCTCCCAACTTTAAGATAAATGAATAACTCCGGATCAAATACAAACGAATCAGATAACAATACAGGTAGAGGATTTATATCGTATATGGCGCAAAATCCCATTGCGGCCAACCTGTTAATGATTATTCTGATTGGCGGCGGGATATGGACGGCATTTAATATTCAGAAAGAGGTCTTTCCCGAGTATCAGCTGGATATTGTAGAAGTTAGTGTGGTTTATCCGGGAGCATCACCGGCCGAGGTAGAGCAGGGGATATTACGACCCGTGGAAGAATCAATCCGAGGGGTGCAGGGTATTAAAGAGGTTACCTCTACGGCATATGAAGGTTCCGGGAATGTATCTATTGAGCTGGTTACGGGCGCCGAGCGGATGAAAACATTTCAGGATATCGATCAGGCCGTGAATCGTATCCGTACGTTTCCTGATGATATTGAAGAGCCGGAAGTGCAACTGCAATCCAATCAGCGAGAGGTGATGACCATTGGTTTATATGGGGATTCCGATATATGGACGCTCCGCAAGCTGGCCGAAAATATGCGTGATCGCCTTTTGAGTAAGGAGACGATTACCCAGGTCGAAATCGGCAACGTACCGGATTATATCACCCATGTAGAAATTCCCCGCAATACACTGCGCGAATATGATATTACGCTGGGCGAAGTGGCAAATGTTATCCGGCAATCCAGTGAGGATATTCCCGCAGGTGCTATTGAGACCAATGCTGGAGAAATACTTTTGCGGATGCAGGAGCGAAAGCAATGGGCCGATGAATATGGCAATATAGAGATCGTAACTTCGGATGTAGGAAGTAATGTAACGCTGGCTGATATTGCAGAAATTACCGACGGATTTGAAGAAACGGGATTCCACGGGCAGTTCAATCAACAGCCTACGGTTGATCTTCAGATCTATCGTATTGGAAATCAATCCCCGCTCGAAATAGCAGAAACGGTTAAAAATGAACTGGAGATTGCGGAGTCAGAATTTCCTCCCGGGGTAAAGTATCGTATTGACAGTAATAGCGCGGATGATTTTAGCGAGCGTCTTTCCCTGTTGGTCGAGAATGGAGCCTTGGCTATTCTCATTGTGCTGGTCATCTTGGCCTTATTCCTTGAGTATCGGCTTGCTTTTTGGGTGATGATGGGAATGACGATCTCTTTTGTGGGCGGCTTGCTGTTTTTACCGCTACTGGGCTTAAGTATCAACATGATTTCAATGTTCGGTTTTCTGGTGGTGCTTGGTATTGTCGTCGACGATGCCATTGTGGTGGGGGAGAATATCTATGAATACCGCCAGCAGGGGATGAACTTTTTAGAAGCGGCCATCAAAGGGGCCAGGGAGATGAGCAAGCCGGTAACCTTTGCCATTTTAACGAATGTAATTGCCTTTTTTCCGCTTCTGTTTATCCCTGGAACGACCGGGAAATACTGGTGGCCGCTGCCCGCAGTGGTTATTGTGGTGTTACTGGTATCCCTTATCGAAGCGTTGTTTATATTGCCGGCCCACCTTGCTCACAGTTCCAAAGAGGAAAGTCGGTTTGAAATTGGGCGACGGTTACATCGTTTACAACAGAAATTTGCCAATAGATTTAATCGCTTCATTAATACCTATTATCGTGCATTTCTGGATCTATGTCTGAAATACCGGTATATCACCCTGAGTACCGCGATAGCCTTGCTTGTTATGGTGGGCGGATACGGATACAGTGATCATATGGGGATGGTGATGATGCCCGAAGTTGCGGCCGACGAAATTGAATCCGGTGTATCCTTGCCGGTAGGAACAACAGCCCTACAGGCAGGCAAAGTCGCCGAAGAAATTACAAAGTCAACACGGCGGATGTTTGATGAGCATAATCTGGATCGTGTAGCAGAAGGAATCAAAACAAACGTGCGCGGACAAAGCTTTATTGATGTTGAGATTGTGATGAAGCCCCCTAATCAGCGTGATATGTCGGCCCAGGAAGTTATTGAACTCTGGCGCGACAGTATCGGTGATATTGAAGGCGTGGATCAGATTACTTTTGAAGCGGAACGAGGTCCGGCCGGATATCTCCCTGACATCAGTGTGGATTTAAGTCATTCCGACATTGATGTTCTTGAAGAAGCCAGCCAAGCATTTCTGGAACGTGTGGAGCGTTTTGAGGCTACGCGGGATGTCAGCGATAATTATAACAGGGGCAAGGCGCAGTTCGATTTCAAATTGCTTCCCGAGGGAAGGCGGCTGGGCTTAACCTCGGAAGATGTGGGACAGCAGCTGCGAAACGCTTTTTATGGTTCGCTGGCTATGCGACAGCTGAGAGGCGTCAATGAGATTGAAATACGCGTTAAATTGCCCCGGGAACAACGCCAGGATGTCTACAATCTGGAGGATTTTGTAGTACAGACTCCTGCAGGAGTTGAGGTACCGCTTTTAGATGTGGCAGAGTTTGAAAAGGGAGAGGCGTTTACCAGTATCAATCGCCGTAACGGTCGGCGCGTGGTAACCGTAAGTATGGATGCAGAGCCTTCTAATGCTGTCTCGCGGGTGCTCGAGTCGATACAAAACGAAACCTTGCCCCAGCTCAGAGAAGATTTTCCGGGCATAACATGGACCTTTGAAGGAAGTCAGGCCGAAATGCGGGAGTCAACCCAGGCACTGTGGGGCACCTTTGGACTGGCGATGATTGTCATTTATGCCCTGCTGGCCGTTGCATTCCGAAGTTATCTGCAGCCTCTTATTGTGATGGGAGCTATTCCCTTTGGTATTGTAGGAGCAGTTATCGGACATATTTTACTTGGTTATGATTTGTCGCTGGTTAGTATGATGGGCGTTATCGCATTATCGGGGGTAGTATTAAATGACTCCCTAATTATGATTGATCTGGCAAATAGAAAACGTAAAGATCCGGATGTATCAATTTATGATGCTATTCACGAGGCGGGACTTCGACGTTTTCGTCCTATCATTTTGACAACGTTGACTACATTCGGCGGATTAACACCAATAATTTTAGAGACTTCACGACAGGCAGCGCATTTAGTACCTATGGCCATTTCACTTGGCTTCGGGATTATTTTTGCGACTTCAATAATTCTTGTAATTGTTCCCTGCCTGTATCTGATTCTTGAGGATATGATTGCTAAAATTTATTCCTCCTCTCCGAAAGAGGTTTTAGGATAACATCGAGAATTTCACTAAACAGCGGGAGCTTGGTGTTTATCTTTGGATGAAAAACTTCTAGTTGAGAGAGGGTTGTACCCTCGAACAGCAACTAAAAACAGGTACTTCGGGAGTGCAACTCCCTTTGAACATGGGCATTTGTTTCCTTCCGGTTTGCAAGGATCAATAAATAAATCAAAATTGCATTGTAGAAGTAATTGGTAATCCCTTATATTTGGTTTCTCGAAAAATTGGTTATCCTTTTGCAAGAAGTTAATCAGTTTATATGTTTGCCCGAGTGGCGGAATTGGTAGACGCGTCGGACTTAAAATCAACTCGATTCCCCTCTTGCGACGCCTGAAGGCCGATTTTTCTCCTTTCTGTTACCTGTTTGTCACCAAAATTGGTACACATATCGTACTTCTCCTTCAGTTTGGGTCAATAAATTGTTGGTCTACCCAAACAAAGCCAATCCATATGTAGGTACTTATTCCTTCAACGTTTAATTACAACTAAACAGAAGGTACAATTATGGACTACGCAGTTTACCCTTTCAAACGAAAGAATAAGTATCGCCTTTACGTTCGATTCAAAGATGAAAACGGGGAGCGCAAACACCTTTCCACGGGAGTAACCTATCCGTTGAAGGCCTCGAAGAAAAAACGCAAAGAAGCCCAACAAGAGGCTAAACTAAAAGCAGCTGATCTGTTGGTCGATTATTTTAAAGAGCAACGTATTCTGGAAGAGGAAGAGAGCAAGGCAATGGTACTTTCGGATTATCTGCAGGAGTACTACTGGCCGCATGTTGGCGCCACGTGTGCTGATTCGACCTTAGTTAGCTACCAAGGGGCCTTAAATCACTTCATGCGGATCATCGGGGATAAGCCGCTGGATGAGTATGACCGAAAGATGATCAGTAAGTATAAGATCCACCGACTGGATAAAGAGGACATCGCTAAGACGACCATCAACATTGAAATTCGATCAATCAAAGCGGCGTTCTCTTGGGCCTACAAAAATGATTTTGTGCAAAATCATCCATACAAGGGGCAGGACTTCATGTTCAAGACGAAAAGCAAAAAGCGGGAGTTCAAGCGCTATGAAATCGATAAACTGATTGAACATACCGAGGGCAAACATATCGGCTTGGTAATTAAGCTTGCTTACTTTACAGGTATGCGTATTGGGGAGATGACCCAAATAACCTGGGATATGGTAAGCCTCCAAGAACGCTACATTTATATCCCTGAAGAGATTACCAAAACAAACGAACGTATGATCCCATTAGGAAAAAAAGCCTATTACATAGTTAAAATGTTGGGCAATATCTTAGACAAGAAAATGGAAGAGGCTCCCGAAAAGTACAAGAATGTTACTCGGGAGGAGTGCTTTTTGCTCCAAAAAAAGCGAGGGCATGGGCAGTATGCAAGAAGAAGTATTCAGGATCAGTTTCGTAAGCAGATGAATAAAGCTGGACTTCCCAAAGAGCTTACCTTTCACTGCCTGAGGCACTCCTTTGCTACACATATCTTGGAAAATCCCAATGCGGACCTATTCGGTGTTAGTAAGCTTTTAGGCCATACAACTCCAAATGTAACCTCAAACTTCTATGTCCACACCGATGCTCTGAATTATCGTCAGATAGCTGATATGATATAAATACAATAATCCCTGCGAAGTTAACCTCGCAGGGATTAAATTATATTATTAAAAAGGTACATAGCCTTTAGTTTCTCGATAACTTCATCAAAATGATTCATAGCATAAATTGCAATAGATTATAAATAGTGTAGTCCATAATTAGATATATGTTCTATATAACCCAAATTATGACTACTGCGTGCTCACTAATGTACCAACTTTGAGTGTCACTGTTGAAGGAGTTTCACAACTATTAAAATTAGCTTTTGAGAGATTAACTTGTCTTAATACATTCATTCTTAAAATAAATACTTGGTACATAGGATTTGCAATCCTACAAATCATTTCTCTATAGTATTAAGCTTCACAATCAAGATATTTAATTGATAGAAAATATTTGATGGATATACGAAGATTAAAATTATCAGCCATTCTATTAGGACCGATACTTTTTACATTTGTTTTAAATATTGGGTTTATATTTGATGTACCAAATCAAGTTGAGGTATTAAATCCCTTAATAGAATATATATCTGCACCAGTTGAATTCAACTCACTGACAAATCTATTGGTAGGGGTAACAACAGCAATTGCTGTATTCTTTGGTTTTGCCCCAATCGCATTGTCAATTAAGACAATGCCAATACATATCATTAGAAAGTACCTCTTAAAGCATGATACAACCTATCTCTTTTTTGCACTGCAATTTTCAGTTGGTTTAGTAATAGCTTTTTTCTCATCGGGGGGTACCATAAATAGAATAAATATTTATTGGTGCTTTCTACTATTCTTTATCTCTTTTGCTATATCTATACTCTACTTTTACTGGTTATCTAATTCTCTTTCAACTGATAGGATTGTTAAAACAATATTTCAAAAGATAAATCCGCAAAATTTAATACCCAAAGAGGAAGCCTATACAAAGAAACGAGAAGAGTTAGAAGAGACTATTGACAATATAGATGATATGGTTTATGGCTTTCAACCAGATCAATTATGGAACTTATATAGAGAGCCAAATATCTACATGGAAGAAACAAAAACTGGGTTTTTAGATGATATAGATATTCAGCGAATTAACGATCTTTTAGACCCAATAAAACATCATATTTCAACGATTGAGTTTAGAGCCAATATTGGAGATATCTTACCGAAAGCAGATCTTTTAAATAATGTACAAGAAGATACCCCGTATATACTATATGCAATAAATTTTATTGGACAAGATGCGAAAGAAAATTCAATAGAACACATACATCAAATTGAGGAGGAATTAAAAGATGCGGTAACTATTGTTGAGAACAGTGATTATAAGTTAATTCATCAAAAACTGAATCATATTCTCGATATTTATGAATATTCGATAAATACGGAGTCAAATGATTTCAAAGTTATATTAGAAGCCTTAAATGACTATATATCGGAGAGACACGATGAATCTGAACCTTGGAACTCATCAATTAGTTACGAAGAAGATCTGTTGAAATATACAGTCGATAACTTAATTGAACGTTCCCGGAAAGAATTAACAGAGGAACATTTAGATGCTTTATTTGTGCTTGCCTATTCTCTGATGAATTTGGCTATAAAAAAGAGGAGCCTAAGTTTAATCACCTCTCTTTTTGAATTGATAGACACAACCCTGTATAAGGCCATATCAAGTAGAGAAGTTCATACACCTAAATTGTTTTCCTTCATTTTAAATATTAAAGAACTTGTCTTTAGGTGTGGTATTAATTCATATAAGGAAAATCAAAACCATGATGACTTTGAGGCAGATATCCAAACCTTTTACAACCCGTTAATTTATCAAGGGTTAAATACTGCAATTAGAAATTTCGCATATCTTGTTGAGCATTATGAAATTAGACATGAAGTAAAGTCTGAAAAATACTTATTAAAGAACGCTCAATATTTGATAGATTTTCTTAATCCGATATTTCATTGGAGGCCTGGAGAATTTAGAGATTGGAAGAGAGACCTGTCAAAATATTTGTCTAAATATCTACTCTACATTTCTATACTAATTTTCAAGAAGTCTCAGGAAGGTGATTTGCCAAGAAAACTAATTAAAAAACTATCGCTACCATATGCTGAGTACTGCAATAACTTTTATAAAGATAGAGTGCCAATAGAAAACCTTCTGAACGATTTTTTCTATAGCCCCCACTTTTATCAGCCTACAGGAAGGCCTGAGACTTTTTGGTTTGAAGATCCAATTCATGAATCAGGATCTTATTCTCCTTCATATTATAATTTTGACTTATATTGGATCGCTTTATCAATTTATCGAAAATATATAAACAAAAGCTTTATTCCTTCAAGAGATGCTGATATTCAAATTCGTTTAGAAGAAATGAACAACTTGTTTGAACATCTTTCTGAAGAGGAAGTTCTTGATATTCTTTCATTTTTAAATGCATCTGATGCAGAGAAATTGGAAATATATTCTGACTATAGAGAACATATTGCTTCTTTAATTGAGGAATAATTGTCTTTTTAATTTGTGATTGATTTAGATTAACAATTCAATTTTGTTTGATAGCTTTTATTAATAGAAGTTACTTCTTAAGATTTAATGATTTATGTGTGGGTGAAGTATAATACAAGATCAATTTTTTTGTGGTTGAGCTAAAGGATACTGTTATTTCTTTATTATTGAATGGCTTCCACATTGATAAAGTGGAAAGAGTCACTTCTAGTACCTTCATTTTAAATTTCCATAAATATGACAATTTAGGAGCAAAAATAGATTATTCGCTATTACTATGTAACAAAGATCTTAAAGGAAGTTATCTTTCTACTTTAGATACCTATTCGAGCAAACAAAATGCTACTAAAATAGTTGTCTCTAAGGAGAACCCGCCCGATGATGTATTATCATTTACGCCAGAAGGATTTTTCAATAGTATTGGTGGATACATAGACACTGGGTTAATTCTTATTCCACAGTTACATGAATTCTTACAAAAACTGGGTCATAACAAACTTCCGGAAGAGCTATCGGGTAGTCCTGATGACTTGCTTGAATTATATTCTAAAAGTTGCTTACAATACATACTTAACTCAAAGGGGGTACATTATGGCACAGATAGATTATTTGAATCACTTCCCGATGGAGTTATCCTTGGCAAGGATAAAATGATTATTCAATTTGACTCTAAGGCCTATTCAGGTGGATTTAAATTTTCTGCTGATGATATCAAAAGATTTGCTCGTTATATTCAGGAGTTTAATAGCAAATATGAAAATTTATTGGGATCGGTTTTTACTTTTTTAGTTATTTCTGGTCATTTCGAAGATTCCGAAAGATCGCTGAATCGAAGATCAAAAGAGCTTTATTCATTATGCCAAACTAATTTATCTGTTCTTAATTGTGAGGAGTTAGCATCAATAACTACCATTATTAAAAATAATCCAGAGTGCCGAAATAGTATTAATTGGCATAATATTTTTTCAGAAATGATAATCGAGAGTAGCTTGATTGAAGAGCAGATTGACCAAATAAAAAAAGATAAAATATTATAATGGGTACCTCAGTCAGTTCTCCATCACCTTCAGATTCAAATTGGCAGCCATCTTTTGCGTGTTACCGCAATTCTAAAGTTCCTGAGAAAAGAATAATACCAGAGATATGGAGAGCTTCTGAGAACCAAGAAAATAAACTATCGGAAGAGCTCAAGTCAGATTCCATATATAGTTGCTATAATTTGATTCAGGAATCAAAAAATCCATCAGAAGCATTAAATAAGTATCAAAAAAGTGTATTCAAGAATAAGAGTAATTCAATAGTTGCTGAATTGGCGAAAAGAGCAATTCCTCCATCATATCAAGAGGGAGAGCCATCGGATAAGTGGAAAGGCAATTTATTTTCCCAGGTAACTAATTACGTCATCTCAAGAGACGCGTCTGGATTCGTTGGTGCCAATTTTAGAAATGAGAACATACAAGACTTAAAAAATTTTAAGGAAAGTATAAGTAGTCAGGTGAAAAAGGTATTTGAGAACGATACGACTAAATATTCTTCAAAAGAAGAATGGGATAAATTTATTGATTCATCAATCGAAAAATTAAAAAAGTTGGATTAATGGACGTCTCTGTATCATTTAATGAATCATCTACAGCAAAGATACATTTACACCCTGGAAAAAATTTATTTACAGGTCAAAAGTATCTTGAAGAATATTTCGGTGAATTAAATTCATTAGAAGAAGACTTAGTTAATGTTGCGGCTGGAATTTATGGTGCTGATTTAGCCGTAAAGAGAAAGGAAAGAGAGGGCTTCATCCGAGATATAAGCATATCTTTTGAAGTAGCTAATATCCATGCTTTTGAACGGATTAAAGAAGATCTTGAATATGCACTTCATTTGACAAGTAAGGATAACTGGGATATTACATTTAAACCTCGAAATGAAATCCCCTTCAATAATCTTGAGTGGCAAGATGAAGAAGGGGCAGTATTATTATTTTCGGGAGGGTTAGACTCATTTAGTGCTGCAGCATGTATCCTCCAGGAAATTGAAGAAATTAATTTAGTTAGTCACATTACGCACGGCAATAGAGTTGTAGAAAATTCACAAAATAAATGTCGAGAAGTCCTTGAAGATTTTTATGAGGATAAGAATATTAATCATTTTCAAATAAAAGCCTATGGAAGAAATAGTTCTAACTTTAGTTTCCCCAGAGATAGAGAAAATACTCAAAGAACGAGATCACTCTTATTCCTTTCTTTAGCAGCAATCATTTCTCGGAGAAAGGATTTAAGTAGGATACTTTATATTGCTGAAAATGGTCAATTTGCCATACATCTTCCTTTAAATAACTCTAGGATTGGCCCATTTTCTACCCACACAGCTGACCCCAGTTATGTTGACCAACTTGAGAGTGTCTTTCAAACATTACTAGGCAATAAGGATTTTAAAATAGATAATCCATTTTTATATAAAACAAAGGGAGAAGTAATTGAAGAGATTCCTAAGGAGTTACTTGAAAAGGCTAAAATCACTAATACTTGCTGGATGATTCAAAGGCTAAAAGAGCATTGTGGCGTGTGTATACCATGTATATCTAGAAGGATATCCCTTGAGTGGAATGGAAAATATTTCGATGAGTATAAAACTGATTTATTTGATACAGATTTGGGGAAAGTCGATGAGAAGGATACTGGGAAGAGAAATATGATAGACTACTTAGAGTTTATATCAAATTTTGATGGTAGTAAGACTGATGAAGAATTAACCTTTGATTTCCCGGAACTTTTCGATCCAATGATTGATCAGAGCAAAGCAATTAAAATGTACGAAAGATTATATGATCAATCTATGGATGTATTATCTAATTATAAGAATTTAGACAGCATATTAAATGGCTAGATTTTCAATAACTAAACTAGAAGAGGCTCGCAATAATCCATCTAAATTTGCTGAATCCCTAATATCAGATTCAGATAACTACTATGGATATTCAAAGTATAGGAGATGGAAAAACCATGCGATTAAATATCATAAAGAAAATGATCCAACTGAAGTTTTAAACAGTCTATCAGATAAGCTTTTCGAAAACTATAAGACTATTCAAAAGGATTCAGATGAACTTCATGAGTATTTAAATAAACTTCAAAATTATATAGATAGCTTTTTAAGAAGTGATCTAATATTTCTAGAGTCCAGAAAACGGTTGAGATATTCAATTGGCCCTAATATTGATATATCAGGCCAAATCCCTATTGTTGCCTTGAACTCAAAAGCAGGTTACAATCTTTATTTTTTTGACAAAGGATCTCCCGATTGGCAGCCCGAACTAAAATATCCATTTATACAGTTCTATTTTGCTGATCACGTGTATTCATGCAACTATTCTCAGATAAGTGTAGGCATTTATTCTTTAGAAAAAGAGGAGTTTCAATTTACAATTTATAGTGACGATGAAATTCAACAAACACTCGATGAATTACAGGATGTAGGGAAGAAAATATCCAAAGTTATAAACTAACCTAACTCTGAGTATCCTCTACCTTAGATCAAATTATCGTCAAATATTCTGAATAATTGACGATAATTTGTTTAGTCCATTAACTCAATGGTTTTGTACCAATAATAAAATCCTTCAGGCTGAATTTTCTTTACTTTATTAAGCTTGTTTAAGGGAGATCCTTTGATTAGAATGTCGCTCAGATCTTGTCCGTCAAATCGTTCGAATTTCTCTTTTTCTTTTCGGAGCAACTGTGCCAGATATGCAGCCTTGGCGCTATCCAAAATGGCCTCGTTTATGGTATATCGACTTAAAATATATGATGAAATACGATTTATACCCGCCTGAAGTTCATCAAATAATACATCGTCATCACCGCCTCGGAGACCAAGCACTTTAGACGTATGAAAGATGTCGTCAAGTACATCTTTTGGCGTTATATCCTGGGATCGGTAATTAATTTCTTTTAAAGCAAAAGTATTAAAGGAGCTTCGAACCCTATTCAAGTTTTCGGCTTGTTTAAATAACTGGCCGATATCAAAAAGTTGTTTTATGATCTCAAGTTGCTTGCCTTCTCCCATAGGAATACCGGTAGTGCGGGGAGCATATGCTGTAAGCTTGTCGCCAAGTATTTCATCTACATTAGGTAATCGGACAGTAGAAAGGCTCTCCTCCAAAGCTATTAAAGGAGATTGAACTGGCTTAGAAATAAGAGTCGAATAGGGTTTCTCATCAAACAGCGCATCTAATAAAATATAAGACTCTTGCTGACCTGGAAGAATTGAATCATAATAAAATTTATAGTGTCCCTTCGGAATATGGTCAGCGAGATCTCTTACATCTTCTTCCCAAGAATTAAAAATTGTTTGATCGATAATGTTATCGAATAAAACTTGTAGATCGTCAGGGCGTTCATCGATTACGATATCATTGTCAATTGAGAATCGTAATGGTTCTGGAAGCAACAATAAGAGAGCTGTCCCACCTTTGAATATGAATGACAGATCCTGTCGGCTCAGAGCATCCAACAGTGTAAATGCTTTAATAACTTTTTCAATGATAAGTGGGTCAGCATTTCCAAACTCTTTACGTTTTTCCTGAATCCAATCTTCTCGGTGACATTTTTCTGAAATCATTCTCAGCTGATAATCTGTTCATTAGTCTCGTTTAAATATTGCTTTACTTCATCCCACTTGTTACGTCGCTGGCCGTATCTCTTCAGTGTACTTAGATTTACATCATATTTGTCCACAATATTACTGTATATGGTTTTAAGCTCTTTTCCCTGAAAGGCATCAAATAAAACTTCATCCGCTACTAGGTCAACCATTATTTTTTCCAGCTTAGGTACCTGGACTTCATTTATCTTTATAAGAGGAGACTGACTGATTAAGGACCGGACTACTAAAGGGTTTTCTGAATTACCTAAATATTTCTGTACTTCATCCCTGTTGGGATTAAGAAACATCCCGGAATCTTTTCGAATGTTTTGCAAATAATAAAAAACCGACTCTTCCGTGTCACGCTCTGTATCGACGAGAGTAAAATATTTCGTGGGCAAATGCTGTGTAAAGTTTAAAAGCCACTTTGTTGACCAAATACAAAAGGTAAGGTATGGGAATTCATTTCTGAGCTTGGAAGCAGTTCTTTTTAATTCCTTTGATATCTCTGGTTTCCATTCCCCAACTTCTGATCCAAGCCTATATACACCTCTCTTTACCCTGCTAAGAATACCTTTATTATTTAACTCATGAATGCGCCACCGTAATGTGCTTCGGGGTAGGCTTGGTTCTTTTTCTTTATAAAATTGATATAACTCTTCTATTGAGACCGTTCTTTGGCCCCTAAATCGATTTTCTAATTCTTCTATATAAAATGTTCCAGCCATGGTTGTTTTCAAATTATTGTCAAATATAAGAATTTTTTGACAATAATTTGAATCCCCCTTTCCAGTAAACAGGTTTAAATTTTCGTAAATAAGTCAATAAAATATTGACATAGATGGATTTTTTTAAACCTGTTTGTTCACTAATAGTAATTGTTCACGAAACGTGAACACTGATAATAAATGAACAAATTAAGCAACGAAGAATAACCTTTAATAAGTAATGCTTTATTTAAGATTCTAGGGTTTTTCTTAAACAAAGAATCCTTTTGAGCTTCCCCGATATAAATCTTTGCCCTGATTAACCGCTTTCACCTTTTCTTTTCAGAGACTGGATTTAACTATCACTTATTTCAGCCGATTAATCGATGATTAGGTAATTTATTGTTTGTCCTATTCCTAATTTAACTACCAATCGTCATGGAACCTGCGAAGAAATTAAAGTACCGGGATTTGCTTATGAATCTGATATGGGAGAATAAAGTCCTCCAGAAACTTTTTAAGGGTAAGAAAAGATACGCTAACCTGCTACAAGAACTGTTGAAATATGACATGAGTAATGACGAACCTTTAGCTCTTCAAAAGGATCTCTTAGAGAACTTAGGAATGTCTCGAACGAAACTCATGAATTTAATGGAAGAATTGTACGAGGAATTTCACAAAAGATTATTTACCCCCAATGCTTATCCAATTTTCGATACTGAAGTCTGGCTATTTATTAATACCCGAGATGATTATTGGCCTATTGGGATCAAAGGCTTAGAATTTATTCCCAGCAAAGGCGACGATTTTACCGTAGAATTTATTGGCGAGCTGTGGGATGCCAGGTATTTAAGGGTAAAAAGTGTAACCCATCAAATTGAAAATGGGATCCATCGGATTAATATTCACTTGGAAAAACCACCCTTAGAGTAAAACTTACAAGCATCATTAATATAATGGCCCATTTATAATCGTTTTTGATAAAAAGCCCATGTAAATAACTAATTTTTATAAGATCTAACCGTTTTTTAAATATTACATGGGTAAAGTTTACTATTCATCCTGTTTTCTACTCATCAACCATTCTTCAATATCTGACCTAAGCCAACCAACTGCATGACTTGAAATTTTAACTTTTGCTGGAAGCTGATCATCATCTTGCATTTTGTACAAAGTAGATATACTTATCGATAGCATATTAGCAAGTTCTTTAGGTCTAATTATTTTACTTTTGGGTAGCTTGTTATTTGAAGTGACATTCTGGGTTTTAGATGTTGTTGAAATTAAGTGCTTAATCTCTTCCTTAAAGCATTTAAGTTCTCTTTGAATTGCCTCTGTCACTGCTTTCTCAATTTTTTTTGTTAGATACGTTTCAAAATTCATATGCCTGGATTTTAGTCTAATTTGGTATGATTTAGCCACCAAATTAAGCAGGATGGAGGAGTTTTTGACTTTTAATGCTCTTAGAAGGGGAGTTTTTTATATCAAGCAAAAGCATTGATCTTCGAAATTCCCTCATGCCATTCTAAGCTTTTTAATCTCTCGTATTCGTTATTTCTTGCGAGATCACCTATATCAAGAATGTTATAACAACTTTCGTTAGTACATACCAAAACTGTTCCAGGCCTAGTGTAAGGCTCAGCTACCAAATAAATATTTTTTTCCTCTGGTAAATCGGGAACATTAAATCCTCTTTTTTCTACATCTCTTATTCTGTTTATAAATTCGTTTTGTGCTTCTTTTTTAAGCTTTTTGATCAAAAACCACCAACCACCATCATTACGTTTACCATACTTAACTACTCTTACTGAGTCTTTAATTTCTATCAATCTATCCAATACCTCTTGGTATTTTCGGTCTTTAAACTCCATATGATTACCACACTCATTACAACAAATTATACCTCGATCTTTATGACCTTTAAGAGGTCCATAGTAATCTCGATTTGATTGTTTATAAATATTAATACGATTCTCAATTTTTTCTGTCGTACAACAAGCCAAACAGTTATTACAGACATACCAACCATGCATTTCTGAGTATCCATTGTGATTGCATTTTGGTGATTCCCTACTATCTATAATATCATAGCATTTATTGTTAATGCAATGTGTTAAATAGATAATCTCGTTATCTTTATGAACGCTACAAGATTCATTTTTACACCTAAATTTAGAGGATCTATAATACCCATAATATGATTTGGTTGGGGTAAGACCTTTTCCACATTCTTTACAAAAGAGATGTGGCAGTAGGTAGTCGACTCGATTCAATACTCCTAAAAAGTTGGCATAGTCTCTGTCTGAGAAGTTTAGATCAAGTATTGAAGTGAGGGTTTTTAAGGTGTATGATTTCCAATCCTCTTTCTCTATATCATCTCTATTAGATTTCATACAGCGTGAATTACGACACAACCAAAAACTTTTTCCAGACTTTTTCTCTTTAATTGGTTTTTTAGTTTCGTAATCGATGAACAAAGAGCCTTCACAAAAAGTGCATGGATATTTATCTAATCTTTTTATCTCGTATTCATCATCATTTTTCTGATTAAGTATTGCTCTACCTGCACAACGATCAAAATAACCCATTATATTTTGATCCTGGGGGTCTAAATCATCAATACGTTCAAATAATATTTGGTAAATATTCTTTCTGAAATCAGATTCTCCTTTGTTTATCTCATTCAAACTGGTAATTACAATTTCTGTAGAAAAATCTATTGCCTTGTCATTGTCTTTACAGAAATCAAGTAGCTTATTTAATGGCTCTAATATGTCATCAGCAGGTTTACTTTTATTCTCATAAAAAAGCCTTTTTATGAAAAGCTGTTGATAATAATTAGGTAACTCAGGTAATAATGTTGGTTTTAGATCATTACTACCATTAATATGACCCTCAATCCAGAGAACTAACCGTTCTTCCTCCCGAATTATTGGTTCAATATCTAATTTTTCAGAATTTTCAATATTATTTAGAATAAACTGGATTCTATCGTTTATTCTCCATTCTTCAAACTTTGAATAAAAAAGTTCTTCAAATTTTTTATTCAAGCTTTCTTTTATGAGATCATTTTCAATGCTTTGAAGTAAATTCTGAAGACGATTGTCAGCTTCTTGATATTCTTGAAGACTATTAAGGTTTAGATGGTGAGTAAGTTGATTCGATACAATTGAAATAACTCTTTCTTTGTCATAGGAAGAGCTCGCTAATAATCTTTCAGCTAATTTTAATTTAGGAGTAAAGGAATAAAAGTTTTTAGATCGAATAATCTTTTCGAAAAAAGAAAGGCCGATGTCCTTTTTGGAAAAAACTTTCTGAACAACATTCTCAACATTATTGGACAAAAAACGATTGGATGAGATGATTTTTAGTAAATTCTCCTCATCACCTGACCTTTCCATATAATGCAATAAATGGTCGGCAGGGAGGATATTAAGGTCGTAATCAGTGTCTAATAATTTCCTTAAATATTTTTCCTCAAAATCACCTGTGCATAATATTTCTGAATATTTATTTAGATGTTTTTTCAGTTTTAATTGAAAACTCTTAAGTACAAAATTTCTGACCAAAGGTTCAGTCTTCGATAATTTGAATAGTATATCATTTTTATCGAATAACGTAAGGGAATCAAGATCTTCAAATACCTTTTCCTTTACACTTTCGTCACCATACTTGAGCAAAAATTCGTAAACGTAGTGGTTATTGGAAGGAAGTCTTTCATTAAAAAGGTTAACAAACTGGCTGGTCTTTTCTTCAGAAAGATCAACAGAATTACTAATAATGAATTCTGCCAAATCCTCTTTCCTCTTCGATGGCATTAAATCTACAAGTCTTATCTTCTCACTTGTGGGGAGGTTTTCCCAGATATCAAGATCAACAGCCTTATATCCTTTTGATGTTTCTTCGACTTTAAAATATACTAATCTGCCATCGGTAAGTTTTGATGAGGGGCATTTTAAATCCCTTTCACTAACAAATATATCCTCCTCATATTCATAGCTGAAGCTCTTTACATTTGTAATGAAGCCAAATTTATTTTTTTGGGCATCAAAAAATTTTACTGTCCCTAGATGAAGTTCATCTCTCATGATCAACTTTTAAATTCTCACTTAACTGAAATATTCCTCCGGATCCACCTCTAAATAAGTAACTGAAAACTGTTTACACTTTCTTGCTCCTTGATGGAGATTGGCAATGTTGAAGCGATTTTTAAAATCGTACTGCTGAAAAATATCCAAGCCTCTACCTAAGTCAATTTTCCAGCCGGTATCAGTAATTATGGACCTGTCATGAATCGATTCATCAAAACGATGATCGAATACAATGTCGTGTTCTAATAGCATTCCTTTAAGCTCTTCGAATCCTTCGAACTGCTCTCTGGCTACATCTGGATCGTCATCTTTTGTAGTAACCAGCTCAAGGTTCATCATTTCACCTTCTGGTTTAATCCTCATAACCAGGTCGCAGAATTCCATGAAGTTCTTAATCTGATAAAATAGACGGATATATGGATCAATAACTCTTATCTTGGTTGCATCCTTTAAGCAAGGAGCAAAAAGATCATCATAGGTAATACCTGTTTGATTCTCTTCTACGCGTTTTTGAGAACCAGGCTCAATTTCTGCTTCTTCAGTACTTGGGACCTCTTTTTTTATCGTTTTCACTGTTTCATGGTTCGGCTCCTGCACAGGGGTATCCACTTCACCATCATGTTCTTCTTGGTAGTCGAGAATCTGGTCCTGAAATCGCTTGTTTTCAGGCGTTTCAATATGCAGTTCTTCACTTTGACCATTACTAAAATGAAAGCTTACCGGTTCGAAAGTATCATCAATACGGACAAGCTGATCTTTTACACGCTTTCTTCCTTCCATGGCAAGCTTCGTAAACTCAATGATATCCTCTTCCGGCACATTGCCATCAGGATAGATAAGCTTCACTAAACCGGAAAAGGTTTTGGTTACTCCATCACGGTCACGAGAAGTCATTTCATTCGAGAATGAAAGCTGTGTCTTTGCAATCGAAGAAAAGTCTTTATCTCTTAAATATCGAAGAGCCTCTGCCAAATAGTCTACTACGAAACCGTAGCCAGTACTAAACATCTCATTGCGCAATTTAGCTATTTCCCATCCAGGCAAATAGTAATGTAATCGGTCAAGGAAAGCTGAGTCATGATACCTTTCAGGCAAGGCTTCAAAGAGATCACTGTGACGCAGCATATAGGCCACAGAACGGTCGGTGTTGCCCACGAATACCATAGAGGCTTCGGCATTAAGAACATCCCTGCCTCGGGAAAAACTCTTGTTGGCCATATAATTCTTCATTATATCGACCAACTTATTAGACGGACGCTTATTACGGCCAGCAAACTCATCAAAAGCTACAACATCCCAATAGCCTACGAGACCAATATTCCCTGTATTATTATTGACGAAAAGCTTGGCTACTGTCACATCCCCACCGGAAAGCAAAATGCCGTGAGGTGAAAACTCTGAATAAATATGAGATTTACCCGTTCCCTTGGGACCAAGTTCCATCAGATTATAGTTTCGCTCACAGTAAGGGATTAAGCGAATAAGCTGCAGCATTTGTTGCCGGGGACCAAACTCTTCAGGATTCAATCCCATACTCTGGATGAGAAGCGCTATCCACTCATCTCGGGAAAATTCCTGTCTCATTTCAACATAATCATCAAAATTGAATGCAGAAAGTTGAATAGGTTTAAGCTCCTCAATAACCCAAGGAGAAGAACTTTTATCCTCGGTAAACAAGTAAGAAATATCAGCTATACACCATACACCACCTGTCAATAGCTTTTCATGCTGTTTTACCAGGGATGAGCGAATTTCTACCTTCTTAAGGCCTAAATTAGCAAAGGCGGCTTCGTAATTATCCTTTTTATCGTTAAAGGTAACCGTAATACGGTCAATTATTTTGTGTTTACCTTTCTCTCGAATAGTAGACTTTACAAGCTCAGCTTCATCCCGGTGTACGTAATGATTAGATATAATATTCTTAACTTTTTCGATACCCTGCTGGACGACTTCTTCATTTGATGAAGCACAATACTGACCCAATAAATATTCCAATACATAGGTAGGAACTACGGCATTTCCCTTGACAAACTTGGTCAAGTCCTTGCGGACCACCATTCCTTCAAAACGGTCTTTTATTTTTTCCTCAAGATTCGAAATCATCTTTCCCCATTAGTGTCCTTATAGTATAACGCTGATTAACTATTGGATTAAGTTTATTATGATCCTCTTCGTCAAATCCCATAAGCGTACAATGGTTCAGCTCATTAGCTGAAGAAGTCAATGTCAGTAATATCTTCTTCTTACGCAATGTAGCATCCGTTGAGGTTGCTTCAAAGACTACTTCCTGTTCATCTGAGACTAACTGTTTAGCATCATTATAGAACCCGAATTTCACAACCCGAGGATTACGTTTTTCATTAACCGATTGAACTTGTAACACTTCAATTTGAGCCGATCCAGTGGTAATAACATAATTATTAGACACAAGCCTTACATCGACCTTCTGGCCCTTGTCCTCACGCTTTCTATTCACTTCAATAACAGGAACCAATACCTCTTGAAGACTTGCACCACCGTGTACATAATGATATCCAACGCCTCGATGTTTAAATCTATTGACAGCCCTTGGCAGTCCAACTTCTAAATCTTTTTTTATTTTTGTTGTTGCTGAAAGTGGAAACTTATAACCTTCAAAATCTTCTGGAATTTCTTCTGCCACGACATAACGAGAATCACTCTTAACTTTCCCTTTTACATCAGGAAAGTCTTCTAAAGTGGCGTCGTCCAACTTATTTTCCATGTAGTTAAATCCATGATCGGCAGTTACAAGGAACCGATAAACGTTGGCATTATTTAGTACTCGTATAAGGTTGTCCAAATATTCAATTGTCTCTTCAACCTTATTTAAGACATCTTTTTCTGTGGCATGTTGCTCTCCTGTAGTATCAATCAAATTATGGTAGATGTACACAGTATTAAACTCCTTAAAAAGTTCTCGGAGCTCATCTCTATTCATGCCATCAATATCAACCGCATTAATTGCTGTTGCCTCCGAATCAGTTTTTTGCAGGATTTCTTTCCTGTAAGCAGTTGAGCCAGTTTTTGTGCCATCGGCTATATAATCTCCTGAATCTATATCCAGTTCATCGGATGGTAACAAATTGGCCATGCCAAGGCCTGTATGAGAGGGTACTGAAGCCAGCATGGGCTCAATTTCAAGAACCTTCTTTGTATCTCTTTTTAGGACTTTAAAAAGCTCCTGAGCAGCCTCAAAACGAAACGCATCTGATATTATAATGGCTGTTTTGATATCTGATGAAGCTACATACTGTTCAAAGAAGTCAAATTGTTTCGTTATATCTATACTGTTGAAGTCAAATTCTTGCTCGGCTAAACGTTGCTGCCAACCAATATTTAACTTTTGAATAAATTCTGTCTGGTAGAATGATAACAGATCACTTAAGGCTGAATCTAAGTTCGTATCACCCGTAAGATGTGGATCATTAACACGCTTAAATGCTGTTACCGCCTTACGGTACTCATAATCAACTTTATGATAATGATCTTGATATGCATCGATATATTCGGATGCAGTATCTAACTCGCTGACCGGATGATCTTTTAGACTGTTGTAAAAGACGGCCATATGCCAAAGGGAACCCACAGAGTAAGCAATAGGGGAATGCTCGTCTCGTAGATCATCTCGATAATTCTGAAGTGTATTTAATACTTTCTTCGGCTGATTCTTCACAAGTGGAACCAGGTATTTCAATACCGCAGAAATAACCTCTTTAGTAGGTAACCCAAAATGGGCATCGGCTCCATATACTTCTATGAGATTTTCTTCACTGACATCCTCAGCCAGTTCTTGTATTATCGCTTCAGGAGTAGCTTCTAAATTAGAATTACGCTTCCAGTCAATTAAAAAGGCCGACAATCTGCTATGTACATGTTGACCTTGAAGCTGTAATTTTAAATATGGGTCTTGTTCTTCTGTTTGATCTATAGGACCAACCAGTAGATTATATTTTAATTTTTGAGCAGCAGTCTTAATATTTTCGCTTGTAAGATTATTATCATCTAACTCAAAAAATTGACTCAACTCACGGCCCAGAAAAGAATCAAGTTCTAACTCCTTTAGCTCATTAAAAGCATTCTGAAATTGTTTTTTATCTGTTGCGATAATCAACAGCTTTGCTATGGTCTCATCAGTTGATGGTGAAGGGGAAACCTTCGAAAAACCAAGGACTCGTTGAACAAGACCAATTTTAAGCTTTCGTTCAGTAAGTGAGGGAGTAAGAATTGGTTTAAGCGGCTTCCTGTCTTTTTTATACTTTAAGCCAGTATCATGATACTGATCGATAAGATCATAGAGATCTTTGGGAAGCTGATATTCTTCAATTAAGTCGTCAACCGGATCAAGAGATAAGGTTTTATTGGCATAGAGAATATCCATCAGATGAAATTTCTGCTGGTTGTCTCCCTTGGGTTCCCGGAATGGACAGTAAACTAAAAACTTTTTCTCATCACCTTCTTTTTCTATACGATATTTTGCCTTTAGACCAGTAGCCCTGGATACGGTTAATACCTCAATGCCATTTGACTCTATTTCAGCTATTTCTTCTTTGTAATCTAACTCAGGATCAAATAGGAAAAGGGCTCTTAGTCCTGGCTGTGATTTAAATGTTTCGTTTGCTTTATCGACTATTTTCACGATGGTATGCTATATTTTTGCAAGTGCCTTACCAAATAGCTCATAATTGTGATCTACTCCATCATCCAGATCAAAGTCTATCTGTTTGTCAGCCACTTCTTTTAGAACTTCATCATATTCTAAGCATTCATTAAGATCAGAGCGTAATTGGTCCATATGTTTAGATTCATTACTATTTAGCGTACCTGTTTTATCTAGCTTCTCAATCTCTTTTCTAAGGTAATCCATATAGGTGTGCAAGTAGTTCTGGCGTACCTTCTGGACTGTATATTTATCCATTCGGTGCATATAGGCCAATATTTTAAAGGCTCCATTCTTTGAGGAAAACAACCAATATATAGGACTTTTACTATATAATTTAACGTGGTACATCCAGAACTTCTCAGTAAGGTACTGTTCTAATTCTTGATCAAGCTTTTTTTGAATATAATTTAAGTTCTCAGTTAAATTTTGTTCTCCCCAAATAAGGCGAATCATATTCTTCATTCGATAAGTTATATCATCTGAAAAAGGCCCATCAGATCCTACCAAGGGAATAAGACCATCATCATCTATCTCAAACTTTTCTGTCTTTGATTTTTGATCATTTAGAAGAGGATAAGAAACCTCGTAAGTCAGTTCCATTGATAGATTAGGGGAAGCTATATATAATCCCTCTTCCTCTAATTGATAACGGCCCATAAGACATCCAATACTATATGATATAAAAGACTTAATAATTTTGTCTTCTTCATAAGCTGAATCTAATTCCGCAATATTTATATCATTATTTGATATTTTTTTAAGCTTACTATTACTCAATACATCCTTTAATAGTGTAACTTTATTAGGTTTAACATTGGAATCTAAATTATCTTGCAATCCATAAAAATCAATAAATATTTCATTTATTTTTTTTTCTATAGAAACTAATTCAACAAAATCATTCAGATCTACTTTCTTTAACTCACTGATCGATTCTGTAATACTTGTGCTCTCAAAGTTCAATAACTTGTGTTGATCAAATTTCCAAGATAATTCTGACCGGTTCCAGTCTCTTTTTGCAATATCGAGTGCTGAATTTACTAAGTGGGTAATGTTTTTCTGAGTTAAATCATCAGGTACTTTAAACGGTAATTGTAAAATGTTTTCGACTTGATAGTTGAAGGTGGGATTAACAATATCTAAGAATTTTTTAGCTAACTTTGTATTTAAAAATCCTAAAATTATTGGTAATAAGTTTTCATCATAAGGGAAAGCACTTGAACCAGAGACATCCCATAAGAAACCTTGTGGAAAATATCTCACCGAAAATCTTGATGAACTAATAAAAGTCCAGGTAATTCCTGGAGCTAAATAAAAATCAGAATTATTAGATCGATTTCGAGTAAGTTCATTGCCTCCATCTTCCCACCTGATAACATAGTCATGATTCCCATACCATCGACATGAACTTCCTCCTTTATTGTACGGTACCCACTTCTTTTTTTTAGATTGTATCTGTTCAATCTCATCATAATTTATTGCCAAACTTTTTTCACTAACCTCAAACCAATATCTTAAATAATAACTATTGTCACCTGTTATCATTCCTTGAAAAGCATGAATATGGCTATCCAACAACTCATAATTTTGGAATATTTTGATAATTTTTTCATCAACCCAATAAGCAATAGGACTCCCAGGTATTTTTAAAAATTCGCTCTGTTCCTTTAATGAGTATCTTCCATTATCTTTAATAGGATAACTATAAGGAGTATTATTTTTTTCGTCGATATCTTCTATTTCTAAATATGAATATTCGCCAATTTGATGTTTAGGTTTCCGCTTTTTCAGATTCATCATTGCAGTTCCAAATGCTATACCAATGACATGCCACCCAAAATGTGTCAATGAATTAATACAATAATTCTGAATAATTTTTTCTCTTAAACTTTGATAGCTGCTTAAAAACATCCAAGCCTCCATGGTAATACAGGACAAATAACCTGATGATTGCAGAAAATCGATCATAGCTTCTATAAACACAGCAAATAAATCTTTTTTGCTATCTGGATAATGATCCTTCAGATACTCTTTAAGCTGTCCATTCATATTTCTGCTGCCCATATATGGAGGATTAGCCGCAACAGCTTTAAAATCTTTTTTCAATAAAGCGATAACCTTTATAAACGGATTCAGCTTGTGTAACAATTGTTGAGTAGCCAGGTTTTCTATTGCCTCTGATCCTAAATCATTGACACGTTTTTTTGCAAAATCTATTGCCTTTCCACTTATATCAAGTTGTATTGTAGAGCCATAATTTTTCCCATACTGTAAGATATCTAAGGCATCCCTATACTCATTTACATATTCTTCTCCTTCTTCACCCAAAAACTCTCGTAATTCTGCAGTAGATATGTCTGTTTGTTCAGGGAAGGAATGAATTTGAGGTTGTTCTTTACCATCCAATACTGATTTATCATACTTGGCCGCTTTTAATAGTACAGCAAAACGAGCTAACTGTGCAGCACGCTCGTCTATTTCAAGTCCGTAAAGATTATTCCGAAGAATATTTTCCACAGACTGCCGAGCCGTATACCCTTCTTCCCTATACATCTCCATTAGATATTCAAATCCCACTACCAATATATGTCCTGAACCGGCAGCTGGATCCAAAAGGGTTAGGTCTGTAATATCTTCAATAATTGGCTCTGCATTCGGATTTTCATCCGATGGTTCAACATAGTAACCCATTCTTTCTATAAGGTCACTATCCGGATGAAGATCCATCCACAAACGTCCAACCGTATTTTCTACCATATAGCGGACGATCCATTCCGGTGTAAAGATCTGCGTTGCAGCCGGTAGTTCTTCCGGTCCTGCTTTTTTTCTTTTCTTAAAACTTTTAAAAACCTCGTCTTTCTTTTCAGAAATATAGTATTGATAAAGCCAACCAATGAGTTCAACTTGTTCAAAATCTTCATCAGTAATTGCATCTGTTGTAACAATGAAGTCCAGAATTCCTTCCTTGTCCAATAGGTTATGCGGCAAAAGAAGCTCGGTATAATCTTCACGATAGCTTATTTTACCAAACACATTACTGATTAAGGTATTCGAATCACAAAAATGAGTTAGCAGTCGCGCAAAGACTTCATTGTCTTTATTTTCCCGGAGTTGCTTTTTTAACTCTTCCAGTTCTTTATCCTGCATGTCAGGAAAGATTCCACGGCGGGCATTTTGCAGCAAATAAGGCAGATTCGTACCCTCCTCATATTCCAACTGAGGCTGTATATAATTGTTTTTTTCGAGGATCCGGATAGCCATAAGCCGATTAAACCATGTATAAGCTCCCTCTTCAATCACATAATCTACATCATGAATTTGAATCATTTTTTTCAACTGCTTCCATCGGTGAGGCACGGTTTCATCACTGAAAACTTTACCGCGAAACAGATAACCTCCTTCGACAGACTCGGGTTTCTCAATTACTTCTCCCTTTTCATTAAATCCCCAGTATAATAAACGTTGTTTAACGCCATCTCTTAATTGATTTCTAAGGTCTTGTGCAAAATTCTTTATTGGTCCTGTATTCATATCAACCTAAGTTAGTTTCTCAATTTAGCCATGAGTATTTTACCGAAGGATTGAACAGTAGGTCATATTTTTGCAAGTGCCTTGTCAAACAACTCATAATTATGATCAACACCATCATCCAGATCAAAGTCAATCTGTTTATCGGCTACTTCTTTAAGAATTTCATCATACTCTAAACACTCATTAAGATCGGATCGTAGTTGGTCCATACGCTTAGATTCATCACTACTTAGCGTATCCTTTTTGTCTAATTTTTCAATTTCATTTCTAAGGTAATCCATATAGGGATGTAGATAATTCTGACGGACTTTTTGTACGGTATATTTATCCATCCGATGCATATAGGTTAATACTTTAAAAGCTCCATTACTTGATGAAAACAACCAGTAAATAGGTGTCTTTGAGTATTTCTTTTTGTGATAATCCCAAAATTTATTTGATAACCAATCATCAAGGTTCGTACGTAACTTCTCCTTAATAAAATTTAAACTGTCTGTTAGTTTTTCTTCATCCCAAACTATGCCAAGCAACTCTTTAATTTTATAATGTAAGTCATCTGAAAATGGACTATCTTTTTCAATTATTGGGATAATTCCATCATCATCTAAATGTATTGGGGAATTTTTGAATTTATAACTATCCATTTTCCCTTTATCTGAATTAGTTATATAAAACCCTGACGTACCCAGCTTATATCTACCAAATAAAACTCCCACTAAATAAGAAAGAAGTTGTTTTATTAATTCAGTTTCACTGATTTCAAATTCTTCACCTTCACTTACAACATTTAGTTCATCATCAAGTATAGTAAGGCTGTCTACATCGACTTTCGGACTTAATTCTTCAGATAATTTAAAATGCTGGATAAATACTCTATTTAATTCTTCTTCATTATTAAGTAATGTTTGAACTCTATTTATTTTTTCATCTACCAAAAGCTTAACGCTCTCTTTAAGTGTCCCATGTTCATTAACCTCAATCAATTCATTAACCTTGAAGTAAGGAGACGTTTCTTTATAGTTCCACGCTGATTCAGATATTTCAATACATTCTTTGACTAATCGCTCAACACTCTCCTTTTCATTGCATTTCTTATAAGGAAGCTTAAGTGCATCTCCGACATTAATTTGTAGTGTCGGATTTATTATTTCCATAAAATGTTCTGAAACCACAGAGTTCAAATATCCCAACAATTCTTCAACAGATATACCATTCTGAAGCATTATAGTTGGAGAAGCTGAAGAATACTCAGATTCTTTAATTTTCAATCTATAACTTGCCCTACCAGTACTAACTCCAGACCAAGTAATACCCTTCGTATTCCAGTATTTTTCCCTGGTTAATCCTCCCTTTTTGTCATATTGTTTACGGGCCTTTTTAGACCAATCAACAAAATACTCAATATTACCATACCATCGCTTTTTGGGACCTCCTTTATTATAAATTTTCCAATCATTTTCACCGGTGTTATCTAACTCCCAAAAATATCTAACGTACTTGCTATCATTATGGGTTTTACATCTGCCTCCAGATTCCGCAAAAGTCTTAACCCGTTTAAAATTTTTAAAAATATCTGCAGTTCTTTCTGATATCCAATAGGCTAAAGTTGAGTCAGGAATATCTCTAAAGATATCTTGATTTACACAGAATGCTGAAGAAGGCTTTGTATTTAAAAACTCTTGGCACTTTTCTTCCGTATTTTTTCCTTTAGTTAGTCTAAAGTATTTACCGACAAAACCACTATTTATTTTTTTTCTAAAAGTAAATGAGACAGACTGAACGACTTCACCTGATATCTCATCAAAAGCTCTTGGGCCTAAATGCAGCATTGACTCAATACAAGTATTGTCAACTACTTTTCTTCTAATTTTTTTAAAAGAGCTTAAAAACATCCATGAATGTTGATTAATTATTCCAGCTATCCCTCCCTCTTGAATTTTATTTAAGCTAACTTCAATAAAAATTGAAAATAAATCCCTCTTAGAATCTGAATAGTTATCATAAAGATATTCTTTAAGGTTTGAATTGTAGTTTTTACTGTTCATATAAGGAGGGTTAGCTGCAACAGCTTTGTATTCCTTTTGTAATAATTCAATGACATTAACATATGGTTCAACCTTGTGTAGCAGTTCTTGAGTAGCCAGATTTTCTATTGCCTCTGACCCTAAATTGCTTATCCGTTTTTTTGCCTCTTCAATTGCTTCCCAACTCGTATCAATTTGAATAGTAGAACCATAATTTTTCCCATGCTGTAAGATATCCAAGGCATCTCTGAACTCATCAACATATTCTTCCCCCTTTACACCCAAAAATTCTCGTATTTCAGCAGTAGATATTTCTGTTTTTTCTGGAAATGATTGGATTTTAGGCTGCTTATTTCCATCTAAAACTGATTGGTCGTACTTAGCTGCTTTCAGCAATACAGCAAAACGAGCTAACTGCGCAGCCCGCTCATCTATTTCAAGTCCATAGAGATTATTTTGTAGAATATTTTCTACCGATTGTCGGGCCGTATAACCTTCCTCCCGGTACATCTCCATTAGATATTCAAATCCAACTACCAATATATGTCCAGAACCAGCAGCAGGATCCATTAAAGTTAGATCCGTAACATCCTCAATGATTGGCTCTGCATTCGGGTTTTCATCCGATGGTTCAACATAATAATCCATTCTCTCTATAAGGTCACTATCCGGATGAAGATCCATCCATAAACGTCCAACTGTATTTTCCACCATATACCGTACAATCCATTCCGGCGTAAATATCTGTGTAGCTGCTGGGAGCTCTTCTGGCCCTGCTTTTTTTCTATTGCTAAAACTTTTAAAAACTTCGTCTTTCTTTTCTGAAATATAAAATTGGTACAGCCACCCAATGAGTTCTACCTGTTCAAAATCTTCATCGGTAATTGCATCCGTTGTCACGATAAAATCCAGAATACCTTCCTGATCCAATAGATTTTGTGGCAATAGAAGCTCCGTGTAATCTTCTCGATAGCTAATTTTTCCAAACACATTGCTGATCAAGGTATTCGAATCACAAAAGTGAGTTAGCAATCGTGCAAAGGCTTCATTGTCTTTATGTTCACGAAGTTTCTTGTTTAGCTCCTCCAGTTGCTTTTCCTGCATCTCGGGAAAAATTCCACGACGTGCATTCTGCAACAAGTAGGGGAGACTTGTTCCATCCTCATATTCCAACTGAGGCTGTATGTAATTATTTTTTTCGAGGATTCGAATAGCCATCAAGCGATTGAACCATGTATAGGCTCCTTCTTCAATTACATAATCCACATCATGAATTTCGATCATCTTCTTCAACTGCTTCCATCGATAAGGAACCGTCTCATCACTAAAAACCTCACCACGAAATAAATAACCGCCTTCTACCGGCTCTGGCTCTTCAATTACTCCCCCTTGGTCATCAAATCCCCAATATAATAATCGCTGTTTAACACCATCCCTTAGTCGGTTTCTCAGCTTTTGTGCAAAATTCTCTATTGGTCCCGTATCCATAAATGAAAACCCGTATTTCCTGATTTATACTTCTTTATTAGGAAACTGCTATTTTAGTATGACTGTATTCCCGTTTTTAAGAGCATTGCCAACCTCATCTTTTAACTCTTCCAAATAGGTTTCAAGGTCACCCTCATCCTTGATCGTAATACCTTTCTTAACCGAAACTTCAATAGGCTTTTGTTCGGTTGAATTGAGTAACTTTTCTAATTCACTGCTAAAAAAGTTTTCAGCCTCATACTTTTTATTCTTTATTTGAGAAATTGACTGTATGCGGTCAATTTCTTTCTCAATTCGTTTCAGTTCTGGAACGGTATAATCATTTGCTTCTTCCTCAACTTTTTGTTTCTCTAAACCTTCAACTTTTTCTTTATAGAGCTCCTTAGCTTCTTCCCGCTGTTCATTTAACTCATTCTCGAGGGAATTTCCAACAGATTTGTATGACTTCTGTGCAGCTACAAATTCTTGATGTGGAGTTTCCGATTGTAAAAAACTTTGAAGCTTATTAGCATCTGATCTGTCAGCAGGATCAAGCTCATCAAAGTTTGATCTGTTTTCTTCAACGAATGAATGAATTTTTAGGTATTTGTCACTATTTCTCTGTAAAAAATCCTCCAAATCTAAATAAGTATCATTTAGAGCACCCCATTTATCTGCGTTTTCAATAATTTTATCAAAAAACTCTTTTTCACGTTTATTGTTTTTTAAAGAACGTAGTACATCGGAGAACTTTTTGAAATGTTTTTGGAAAGGATACCCTGCCCATTCACTGGATAAGCCTTCGATTTTTTCAATCTTCTTTTCCAGTTCGTCAATAATATCTTGTTTCAGAACTCGATGGTCCTGAGTAGGTTTAATGAGCTGACTATTAAATATTTTAGTGTTAATGGCCTTCACCACTTTTTGCAGATAGCTTGGCTTATAGCTTTCTGCTTTGTGAAGAGTAAGAGCAGGTCGATCAGGTTTGCGCAACGCTTTTTCTGCAAAACCAATCCTATCTATCTCTTCATTGTGGTCTTTAAACCGAATTTTACTCTTGGTATCGAGCTTCAGCAACACATGAACAATTTCTGAATCACTCCATCCATAAGGGATATCTCTAAATCTGTCTACTACGTTCTCAACAGAAATGCCATCAGTAACGATACTATACACTTCATTTTCTGCCGGTGTCAACTGTTCATCTGTAACAGTTTGGCTATCTTTGGCTTCTCTTTTTACTTCACTATCTGTGGAAGCGTAATTAGAAGCCAATTCGCGTTTCTTATAGACATTCTTGATATGTCTTTCTAACACTTTTGAATAGATCGTGGAAGGGTCTTTCCCAAAATCAGATAACGATTCTACCTGTTGACCTATAATCACCAACCCTTCCTTAAATCGTTCTTTGAACCGGTATCTAAGATCATCTAACATCTTCTGCACCTGACTATTAAAAGTTTCCATTGCATCCCGTCGACTGCCGGTAGCAGAATCGAAATGCTGTCTTATATATGATTGAACCTTTACACAAAACTCAAAGTTTTTACGATCTCTTTCACTAAATACATTATATAAATAGAATGACAGATCATGTGCCGATTGTCTAAGTGCAAACTGCTCCGGATTATTAATGGGATCAAACACATAGAAGTTTACTTCAATATCACCGGAGGAGTATATATGCCGGTCCTCCAACTTTGCAAAAAGATTAATTTTTGAACCGGCGTAATCATAATTCCGTTTGATGCGAATAGTATCATCCAATATTTCGCTCTCAAACGTTTCCAGCTTGTCATTCTGTGTTGGCGTAGTATGTTGAATCGCTTTTTTTACAATAATTTCTTCATCCCCAAGGAAACGATAGCTTCCTCCTTCTTCAGAAACAATGCTATTCTTTTCGAGCGTTCTCAGTACCGTCTCGATCTCTGTCTGCAGTTCAAGTTTCGGCTGATCTACTTCATTCATCATCACCAAAGCCAGATTCTCTTTGTTGGCTTTAAATTGTAGACTTTGCTCTTCAGACAGATAAGAAATTAGGAACAAGGCTCTTGTAACACGTTTTGCAAAATCGTCAGAACGGATCTCATCTAATTTAAGAGCGTTATCGATAATACCTCTTGCCTGGTGAGTTAGCATATCCTGAAAGCTATTGTTGTAGAAGGCGTCAAAAGGGACTACATAGCCCACCTCTTCGTCTTTACACTGCTTAGCCGTATAATGAATGATGCCTATAATAGCTCGTTCCGAATTACGATATCCTTCCTCAACTAACTCTTGTTTATTAAATGATCGAATTACTTCTGAAATCAGTTTAAACTGATAAGGCACAAAGGGATAAACCTGAATAAAATCTTCAGCATCATTGAAACCTTTATATAGTTGAGAAGATGATTCAAACTGATTGATTATGGCTGTGCGATTATCATGGAAAAACGACTCTAATTTTTCGGTTCCCTTAGAGTTTTTCTCCAGAACTCTCTTCTTTGTAATATAATCCGCACTTTGACTTTCAAGGGACAAACGAGTTTCAAACCGCCCCATAATTTTGCCAAAGTCATTAATAGGATCAGCTGCAGCATCTTTAAGATCAGAAAGTTCCTGTTGTGCTGTACAAACCAACCAAACCTTGTTATTGCAGTGGTCAGAGATATTCTCTACAATGGTCTGCAAATTAAGAAGAAGGCTGTCATCATCCCCTATGTACTGACTAACCTCATCAATTAAAAAGGTAAGCCGGTAATCTTCGGGCTTATCTTCTAAAAATCTATTTAGGGCACCAACAAATTCTTCTATGGAAGTTTCTGGTTCTTTAAGCAGAGAGTTACGCGTAGCTTCCTTGTCTAAAGATGGTACTAAATCTACAGCCACATCAACGACCTTATCCAAACGATACCCAACTACATCAGCTGCATCTTGATCCTGCTTCCAATCGATATTTAGTTTGTCATTAATAGCCTCAATAAACTCATTAAGCTTTCCGGCCTCATCTAATTGTCGTTCAAAATCTGCAATAGTAAGAGACGTGCCGTTATAACCGCGAAATTTATTGAATTGATTATAGAGCAGCCGGGTGATCTTATTTTCTTCTTCCCGATCCTTGGAAACGGTATCTATGTTGAACATAATAGTGTCAACATCATACCGATCAACAGTTTTTATAAGCTTGTTGAGATTAGCTGGTGTTAGGCCTTTCTTTTCCAGCTCCAAAGGATCATCAAATCCTCGGACATTTTCTTCAAATCGCTCAAGAGCGAATTCCTGATATTCCGACTGAAGCGTATAATAAATATACTTTAAGAAGTGAGATTTACCGGATCCATAGTAACCACTAATCCATACCCCGGTCTTGCCATCCTCTTTGTTGAATAGGCTATCCAAAAAGGTGTAAAGATGTTCCAAGAGTTTTTGAGTAAATACATACTCCTTAATCTCAATTTCTACGTGGTCCTCTTTAAGATCACTAACAGTTGCGGTTGGATTGATATATCGATCAATTTTCCGCTGGTATATATCTTGAAGTTTCATTGGCTAATTCCCGATTAGTTGATTTAAGCAGCTGCCTCTATAAATTTCGTCGCTTTGTAATTCATTAAACATGATGTATTGGCCATCCTTATACTGGCCGGGATACAATAAGATCATTTTATAATGTTTGATCTTATCTTCCATTTTATTCAAAAAGGTATGGGCTCTTAAAAAAGGGAAGATCGATCCCCAGCCATGGATAAATACATAAGACTTTCCCTTTTCAGATTCAACCTCCAAGTGTTCCACAATTTTAGAGTTGATAAAATCTATAAACTCATCAGAATGAGTATGTCTTGATAGGTCACTTCGTGCCTTTTTTGGATCCTCTGATTCCTTTTCAAGGATAAGCTCCCACATTGATTCATTACCCAGCTTACGCTCTTCTAAATATTGAACGAGTTCATCATAAATACTCAGTATCAAACATTCTTGCCAGCTTTTGGGACGGTCTAATCGTTGTTTCAAGGTGGCTAGCTCATCCCGCATCTGATATTCTTTGGTGGGATCATAGGTATACACATATGCAGGAAAACTAAGCAATCCAGCTTCCGTATCCTGAAAGCTGTCTTTTTTAAGAAATTCAATAAGGTTTTCCAGCATCATTGTGATATAGAACTAATCAGTCGTTCACGTTCTTGTTTATTCAATAGCATAGCCTCTAAAAACCAGGTCTCACCCTCTCTAATAAATAATTCCCAAAGTGATCCCGCAGCATGCACCGGTTGCAATTCTTGGTTCTCATCAATCATATCTATTTGATCAAGCAAGAGATTTACAGTATGAGAGATGTTTTTTTTACTTTTTTCACTCCAGTTTTCCATCTCAGGATGCTCATCCATATTTTTTTCTATGAATCGGAGGACATCCTTTTTACTGAAGGACCGGTCCATCTTGCGCCACTTTTGAAGTAATACCTCCATATGGAAATCGAAGAGAAATGAATGTGCTTTTAATATGAGATAATAGAGCGCTATTCTACGTTCTTTTGACGAAAGAGCAGGTATCTCTTTCCAAATTGATTTAGGGGCATTCCGTAATCGTTTAAGAATTTCCCTAGCAATACGTTTTTGTGAAGATTCCGCTGCCCCCCTAAGTAATCTGTGATCAAAATCGATTTTTTCACCATCCTCCTTAATATTCTCGATAGCAGTAAGAACTTCATCATCCTGTAATTTTACATAACCAGCGTATGTTGAATATCTACTCATCTTTCCGAGAAATAATAACTGAGAATTTCAAAAGAGCTTTAAAATAGAATTTTTCATCCCATGCAGCAAAGAATGAATTTTGAAAATTTTGTTAAATCAATCGATTTAAAGTCGCTACTAATTTTTTATTTCGTGATGTTATTTCAATAAATTTATAACTGCATCAAGAAAGCCGGAAGGCTTGCCAACCGACCCACTCGAGGCACGGTGGCCAAATGATGTGGGATGACTTCCAAATTAATCGGGTCCCATCTTTAAACATTTGTCTTGGTGTAACAATCGTTACTTCTAACCTAAATTGTTACACTGATATGAGTACCCAGTCAAATGCTTTCAGTCTTTCCAAATCAGAAATCAAACAGTTAAACGATAGGCATATCAGCGGCGTGGATAAGTGGCTGCGCATGTTTATGGGCCTGGCCTCCGAGGTCACCAAGGTGGAACACGACACCATCTACCTCCAAGCGGTCTATTCCAATAAAGTGAGGCGATCCAAGGCCGAGATCGTCGCTCGCACTTGGCTGAGGTCTCCCAACAATGCGTTTCTGCTTCAGGCCAATACCATTGTGGTCACTGAATACACCGACCGGGGCAAGCCGGGTGATGTGGTAATCTTTGAGGAAGGGATGACGAAAACCGACGCCGCCGAACGGCTTGACATAGAAGAGACGGATCGATTCGGAGAAACCAAGTGGTTTATTGATCGTCATATATTTGATATCGATACGCTCTTAGGATAAGACAAGCACTCTGACGGAGCGTTAGATTAATCCACCTGACAGGATCTGTCAGTGTACATTGTATATTACAAGGTGCCATCGTAAATAGAGCACTGAGTGGATCAGATCATTGACATTATCATTCAAAAAAAGCAGAGGTTATTATTATGAGCAGAGATGAACTTGTATTAATTATCGACAAATCAGGATCCATGGATGCCATCAAGGAGGATGCCATCGGCGGATTCAATGCCTTCCTGGAGCAGCAGCGCAATATCGATCGCGAGGCCAATGTGACCTTCGCCTTATTTGACGACCGGTACCGGCTGGTCCACGACGGAAAAGATATCCATGAGGTGGACGACCTTACCGAAGAAACCTATCAGCCTTCCGGCATGACGGCGCTGCTGGATGCCGTGGGGCGCACGGTTGATCGCGTCGGGCAGCGCCTGGATGCACTCCCGGAATCAGAGAAGCCCGAGAATGTCATCGTATTTATTCTGACGGATGGCATGGAGAACGCCAGCTCAGATTATAACAAGGAACAGGTGAAGGAGATGATCGAGCACCAGGAATCGAAGTATGCCTGGGAGTTTATCTACGGCGGTGCCAATCAGGATGCCTTTGCCGAAGCGGGGGGCATGGGGATCAAAGCCGAAAACACCTTCAATTTTGAAGCTACCGGTAAAGGGACGCGCGATGCCTATGAGAATTCTTCCGAGTTAATGGCCAGTTATCGCAAAGAGCCTGAAGATTCGAAGGAATAGCAATTGAATGTTCATAATTTCAGACCAAAAAATCAGAAGGTATGGCACAGATAACGAGCAGGAAATTGGCAAGCAGCAAAGATGCGTTGTTTGGCATTGACTCCGAGGATATTGCTATAGAGATTACCCAAGACAACTGGGAGGAAAAAGCAACGGTTCGCATTACACCCAACGAGCAATGGGTATACTTGTGGGTGGATGAGGTCGATGTCAAAGACAAATGGCGCATGTATGAAGTGTGCGCTAAAGAGCAAAGCAAATCGAGAATGGTCATGAAGCGCTTTTTTGATTTACGGGATGCCTTGGAATATGCCAACGCAGAGAAAGGCAAGTTCAAGAATGCACGCCGCCCAAACGGGCCGAAAGAAATTCCCAACCTACCCAATCAGGGACAGTTGTTTTTTCCAAACCTCGATGATAAGAAGGATAAATGATTGTATTACTGTTATGGCTAAAAAAGTAGACGATAAGTTTCAAATAAGTATTGATACCGATTCCATTTTCATCTCGCAGGCACCTAATACGGCGCAAAGTCGGGTAATACTTTCAAATCTTGGAAACGCGCAATTGCATCAACTTGCAAAGAGTATCGTAGATGCTAACTTGGAAGATTCATTTCAAAAAATACTTGATCAAAAAACTGATTAGAAGGTAATGGCATCTAATAGGATATCACTTTTAACAAGAAGTATGTTTATAAAACTAATTCAGTTTTATAATTGGAGTATTGTCATACCTTTAAATGGATTTTCCAATCTCATAGCTACATATCAATGGTTTATCCCATCTCAAATGTCATACAATTCTGTGCTTTAAATATGTAGGATTACAGTAAGGGCACAGGCGTTCGTTATACAATCCTTGACTGCGGCTATCATATCGATAGTATCTCACTACCGTATCCTCTTATAGACTGGCAGAAATCTATGAACTTATCAGACTGTGAATAACTATTGGCTTGAGAAATTAAAACGCCATATGCATATAAACATTTAAACACTTAAACATTTCAACATTAGAGCGTTAAAACAATAAGACTGCATAACTTCAAAAAGGCAAAACATTAAAAATGAGGCAAATGTTTAACTTTTAAGGGCAGGATTTTGTTATACGTTCTCATAAAAATTGGCTAAACCATAGGATTTTGTATAACAAAAAACGTATAACATTTGGGTCAAAATGCCTTCTATAGACTAGAATTGGGTGTTATACATTTGTTATGTATCAGGTGCTAAACGTTTAACAAGGTTAAATGTTGAACATGTAATGTTTGATAAAAGCCGATCAAAGAACCTTCCCGGTAGCCTGATAGGTCATTTCTTCTATCAATTTTTGCTTTCGTATTTGTTTTAGACGGCTATGGGAGAATGTTGCCAGCTCATTTACCGTGAAATATCTAACATTTCCGGTTTTATAGTCCTTTACTCGTAATTTTGTCATACCATTCGGTATTTGTTCGGTGTTGTGCGGGATACGAGTACATATATCGAGGATATCATGTATAACATTTTCCTTTTCCTTGTATCTATTGTACCTCATCCGGCATCGATTGTCACAATATTTAGCATCGATCCGCTTGTGTGAGATATCTTTGCCACACATTTGGCACTTTTGTTCGGGGTAGTTAAGCATAGAAATAGATTTTATTATACGTTTTAATTTGTTTGATGGCTGGTGATGAGTTCACGTTTGGGATTTCCTTCTTGATCTTTGAGGTCCCAACGGGTTTTGAAATCTCTTTCTTCATTATATCCCTCTTCTGTAATTAGCTTAACCATCTCTGCATGAGTCATAATTTTTGAAGGGGATCTATGAAGGAAATCATTTTCAATAGTTTCTAACCATCCAAAGAAAGAGTAGGGTTTATGAAGGTTTAGTTTGTATTTCCCTTGATAGAAATCTGAATGCAACCGATTAGACATTGCTTGTTTAACTTCATCAGCTGTAAAGTAACACAAGACCTGTTTGATCAAACTTTTAAGCTCTTGATCATCGTTAGTTATTAATTTGTTAAACGTTTTATTCCAGTTTGTGATAGTTTCATTTATTTCATCCTCGGGTACTTTTGATCGAAATTTTGATCTATCCACGTTAGTAGTATTTAGTTTTTTCTTTTGTTCTTTCTTTTGTGTTGTAAGATTCTTGCAAGGTTCGTTGAAAGATTCTTTCCCCTTACCCTGTAAATTCCTTTCACTGTTATCAAAATTGGGCTTTACATTTTTATAGTTAATAGGAGGGTTAATAATGCTATACTTATAGCTTCGGCGGCAGGGAGCTCGTTTAACAAATCCCTTTTCCAAGAGACCATCTATAGCCTTACGGATTGTTGGTATACTACTCTTGATAAACTTTTGAAAATAACTCAAAGCGATTTCATCTGATTTTTTGCCCCAACCAATAGTTTGTCGTATGATAAATGCATATACCTGAAACTCTATAGGTCTCATCTCTTTCATACATTCATCAAAGCTTGCATTTGGTACCCTCGTAAATGGTTGATCAAGATACTTTCCTGGCATAATTATGTATCTATTAATGAAGTTTGCATGACATTTTTGGAGTGGCTATCCCTGGTTTGCTTAACAAATGATGTTCCAGTTGATATACACCTCACTTCACCCGACCTCGGAATAACCCAGTACACGTCACATGTACTGGGGTTTCGTTTGTTTAACATTTGGGCTACTTCCTTTTGAGAATCTGACTTGTAAATCAAATTTCCTGAAAAGACCGACCGTATTTGATATTCGATATCCATCACGCAGCTATTTTGGTTTGAAGTTCCAACGCTGTTTTAGGGCTGGCCACTCTAGGCCAGCCTTTGTTTTTAGCTTGGGAGACCATTCACTCTGACTCGAATGTGGTAACGGAAACGAATCAGAATGATAGCAATCGTTATACATTCTTCGGCCTATCATTCTTTGTAGCTTGTATCGCAAGTATGTATGCTGATAGGGGAGATAGTTTCTACTTTTATACCTCATATTCACCTCTCTTATTTGTTTCTGGTGGAAGTCCGAACATGCTTCTGATCTCATCCCAGAAATAGACGGTCTGTCCCTTATGACTAAAAGTCGTTAGGAACCCCATATCGATGTATATCTGTAGACTGTCTTTGGGTATGCCAAGTAATCGATCTATTTCCGTTTCACTTATGGTTGCTTTAATAAATGGATCGATCATAGGTGCCAAGTAATCAGCCACTTGCCACTTACGTTGTTCGCTAGCGTCCGGTAAGACTTTAAACGCAACGTAGCGAGCTAATAGATCCTGAGAGCTATCTTCGTATTCAAGTTGGTACCCATGTTTAAAAATGGAAGTATCTATAAACCTGGGTTCGGTTTTATGTTCAAACTGATGGTTGATCAGTTGTTGAATAAGACGCTCAATATTTTGTTTAAGCATTAGTTTTGGATCAGACATAGTTATTCCTCCTCATTAATTAGTGATCGTTCTTGGGTGAGATTGGGACGTTTAGCACGTCGAATACGAAGGGCCTTAGCTGCGGCACGTAGTGATTCCGGAGACCACATTCTTCGGCCTGCTATCATTTCAGGTGGTGGATTGATAGCATTTGCTCTTATGAGATTGTCGAGATCGTAATAATGGACCTCCTGTTTGATTTGCTGCTGTAGATAGTCCACAGCCTCACCGGAGGTCAAATAGTGTTTAACATTAAGTTTTGACATAATGTGACTTTTCTAATTGCGATTAATGCTAGGGACTATCCCCAGCGTTGCAATTAGAAAGTCACATAAAGAGAAGGGAAACCTTTGGGCAGACGAGATATTTGTTTGCCCTAAATCATAGGTCGTTAATTAGGGTTGTAGAGAGGGGTATAAAACTCTGCGAGATGCTTTCTGTTTAGCTGACAACTGTCACACATGCGGAATAGTAGGTATTCCCAAATCAGTTTTTGTATTCGGGAATAGAAGAGATTATCCGGGGATGCAATTTTATCGAAGTTTTGAGGGAGTTGCTGAAGAGGTTCTTGAAGTAAGTTCCCATCTGACCGTAAGGCATCAACAAATGCATTCGATTTATACTCATAATTTGATAATAACGTGGATAGATCATCAGGAGATAGGATTTCTTCAACGGTAAATAGTTCCTGACCATCTTTTGAGTATGTCACATAAAAACAAACTTCTTCAAATAACTGATCTCTAAGTGTGATAATTTGGGAACAAACGGTATTTAATTCAAAGTAAGCCAACAGAATATGCTCCAGGAAATAAGGAGGCCAATCCTTGATTGGTAAGTCTACAAGTTTATTTTTCCAGTAGGTTATTTTTTTGAATCGAAGTTCATCAAACCAACGGGATTGCTCGGAAAATGCCTTCTCAAATCCGATCTCTTTTATCTTATCCTCTTCCTGCGGCGTCATTTCAATATCTTCCGGATCGGAGAGCTCCTTAAAACGTAGCCTATTTTTAACCACTTGTTTCCCGTCAGGCTCTTCATGTCCAACACCGTTGTTTTCAAATATTTCTAAATGCTTAACGAGAGAAGACATAACATTCGCAAAGTTACTTCTTACTGATTGTAATGTAGAGGAGTCGGTATCTTTAAAGTGTTGGAATATATCCTTTTCAAGTTGTTTGAAACGATGGCATCGATGAGAGGTGTGGTTCCTAAGCTGTTGATAAGGGAAACCTTCTTTCTGGCTTTCTAGTAATTCTACGAATTGCTTAGCCTCTTTGACAATATCTTGCCTATAATGGGGAAAGGCTGCTAAAATATTAGTTTGTTCGGGCCGAGCTCCGGAAAAGAACAATTGCTCTTTATAATCAACATGATCAATGTGGGCATTCTCCTTAAACGTACACCGAATATCTTTAATGAATTTTTCATACGATGGATGATGTTTCGCTTTAGCGGTACTCTTCCTATGAATTTTGTAGTCAGTTTTAAGGTACTCGTAGTAGGCGCTATCGGTAGTTTCAGGCCAAAGACTGAGAATAAGCTCTTTTAATTTATAGTCGGTTTGATTACCCGAACTGTATCTGGTTGATTTAGCATTTCCGTATGGGTCATGGTCAACTTTGATAACAGCTTCTTTTTCTTTTAAAAATTGAATGAGCTTGCGAAGCCGCCCCTCATGAATATTTATTGATTTAAGTCTCTTGTTTTTTTCTGACATGAATAAAGTTTGGGGTATTTAATTTAGAATTTCAGCTACCTTGCTAATAATTTCGAGATAAGCGTCTGCTTTGATTGGGAGATTTTGTTCACTAACAACAGTATTGGTTCTTTCGCGCCAATACAATTTGATTGTATTGCTGTCCACATAGATCTTTGCTTCTGGTATTTGGTCGAATAATAGGGGCTTTTTTTTATACCAAATGGCACGTTGATGTTGGTCATTAAAATGGAAAAAGATTCTGTCTTCAATTTCTATATCGATTCCTTCTGATGGGAAATTTTCAGCTGTAATTAATTTGGTACTATTCGCACCTTCTATTATTTCAAATTCAACATTGGAATATGATTGACTAAGTAGTTCATATAAATAAGGAATATGAAAATTACCCATGTTGCTATATTCAGGGTCAATCTGAATTTGATCAATTGGACTATCCTCATTTGGTTTGGGATCTTTTTCCATCCTTTCAGATGATTTCTCACTGGAAGAGGAATTTATTATTGATTGAATTTCTCTATTAGCATCTTGATAGACTTCCCCATCCGTTTTTTCCTTGATAAGAATACTCATTTCTCGATTATTTTCCTGTGAGTATTGATATAAGTTCATCGAGGAAATGATAAGCGCATCATCGCTTTTATAACACTTAGCATGAAGGTTTTCACATGAGAAAATATCGATATTCTGTAACTCATTAAGTAAGTACCACTCATTTTGATTGAGCTTATTTGTTCTGTAGACAAGAATTATATGTATTCCTTTATGGTCAGCGTCTCTTAATCGCTCAATAAAATTGGGGCTTAACTGTAGATATGGAGTTACTAATACTAATTCGTTGGTAGCATTTATAATGAGTTGTTCAAGGTGATGCGATGTACCTGAGGCAGTAAGAAATTTGGCCATTGATGAAAGACGTCTGTGATGATTTTCAAAATTTGTGGGAAGGTAAGAATTGATAACAGCCCTCAAAAACAAAATCCGAATTTTTTCCAATTATAATTGAGGCTACAAATTAACTAAAACATCCCCTTTGATATTCCGCCTAAACATTTAAAGCTTAGAAAATAGTTTAGAGCGTCTTTATCGGTTCAAGGGGTAATAGGAACCGGCTTATAACAGGGATGGATAATTCAAGAAGAGGGATCATATGTTTTTTACTAAAGCATTGAAGAGAGCTTTTTGTCTACTAGTAATATTTCTTTTGTATTACATAGCTATACAACCAAGTCTTTTGAGAGCGAATCCTGGGGAACCCGTAATTGATTTAAAAGTCGACTGCAGTTACACTGTTGAGGGTACTCTTTCCGTTGAACATCACAATGACATGGCCAACTTTCTTGGTCGTGATACTACTGCTTTAGGGAATGTTCACGTCAGAGTTTCAGCCCGTAAAAAGTTGTTTGGAGGTGTCTGGGGAAATTGGGCTCCGTGGGGAAAGGTACGTACAGATTCGGATGGGCATTTCAAACTTAGCCGTAGCAAAAATTGTCAGGAGCGGCAGTTCATGGTTAAGGTCCACTTCAAAGATTCTGACTTGGAAATCCGCCACGGAATGGCTACCGACAAAGCCCGTAAAGTGTCATGGTATACTGTTTACAAAGAGTCTAGTGCCAACGATGGTAACCGGGATATCCACAAAGAGTTGTATGATCTTACATTCAGCAGTTCTGGAAATCATAGCCTAAGTAATCGTGAACCATGGTTCCACGCAGATATATGGACACTTTATCAAGCCGCGATTGATACAATGAATAGCTACGGATCGCGCTTGGGATTCCATAATAAAGTCAAGGTAAAATATCCACACAACAAGCCTAATTTAGATCCCTATGCCAATCCAATAAATAAAGTGATTTACTTGGTAAAAAAGAGTGGATGGGATACCGGCAAGGATATTGATACCATGCTTCATGAGCTGTTTCATATTTGGGTATATCAGCACAGCATTTTTGAAGAAAGAATGGCCAACTATTTGGCCGGTCATCTCAAGGAAGGAACACATGGTAAAGTAGATCGGACCTTTGTAGCCTTTCATGAGGGTCTGGCTGAGTGGGGTAATTTAGTTTTAAAGAAGAAAATTCCTTCGGCAACTAATAATATAGAAAAGCCCTTAAGTAGGGAAGGCATGAAAAGTCAGGAGGTTAGAAAATTTTCCGACGTAGAATTTGTGGATTGGGGATGGACTAACTTTTTTAACCTTTTACATAAACAGGATGTCTGGAAATATAATTTTGGAACCTCCAATGACTCATTAGACAAAACTGAAACTCGGAAAAGCCTGGAGCCATACCAAAATTGCAGGGTTGGGCAGCTTGACTTTGAGGAGCTGCTAAATACTATTGACCACCGTGGAGAAACGGATATAATGGCAATTGCTGAAATGAGCTGGCCTGGATTTACTCAGTTAGTGATTGCAAATAATAATGGAGTAGACAAGCAAGATATACAGGCCTACCGTAAGATGTTGGATATTGATGCGAGCTATGATGAGATTAAAAGAGCAATGTGCTCTGAAAAATTAGTAAAATTGCCAGACAGAGCTAGCAAATGGTATGGTACCTACTCCGGTCGCAACGACGGCCGAAAGGCGAAGCTTACCATTCAGCCTAGTAGCGATAAGTACTACCTGGATATCACCTACGAGGATCTGGACCGTGGAACAAACTTAACAGGACAAGCAGATGCCCGACAGATTGTGGATGGGCGGTTTAAAACTCTAGAAAATCTTACTTTAACAGGTTCCAGTGGGAAAACAAAAACAATAAAACGCCTTTTCTTACATTCTGATCCCAACTATATTTCTGGCTATTCTGAGTGGAGTGGAAATGACTATGGTATGGCGTTTAGCAAAAGCGGAGTCAATGCCAGCGCCGCCCCACGGGATCTGATGAACACCTCCAAAGAACTGGAACAATGGTCAGAGTGGATAGGATCCTACGAAGGTCGCCAAGATGGTCGAAGGGCAAAGTTGACAATTACTTGGGATAATCTGCTATGGCTTCATATTAAATTAGAGGGACTGGATCGCAATCAGACCTTTACAGGAACTGTTCACAGGGGTGACCAAGAGTCTACTCCTGCTCATATATTGACGGATATCAAACTGACCGGCAAAAACGGTGGTGTAAAACGAATTGAACAATTAGCGCTGCATACGTGGAATACCAATTATATAACAGGTCATTCGCAGTGGCATGGTAACGATTATGGAAACTATTATACACGAACTCCCGGTACGCCGGACGCCGGTGACGGGGGTGGTTTTTCACCCGGCTATGAGAAGTACGAGGAAATCCGAAAAGCTAAGAAACTTGAAAAAGCATATGAAGCATCACATGCTGTATCTAAATTTAAAGGGGTTCTTGAACAAACAGGCACCGAAGAGTGTGCAATGAGCTCCCAAAACTGCAGCGATGAAAACACCTTTCCCCTAACCGAATCGCAGCTTCGCAATTCCAATTACGGGGGACAAACAAAATCTTGTGTAAATCAATTAAACCGCATTTTTGATCTTTTAGGTGAAGCTGAAAGCAACTCTGAATTGAACAGCAAGCTTGATGGTTTTCAAAAAAAGATAAATCAATCACCGAATGGCAGCCAATGTAACTCAATGAACTCGATGCAGGTGCTATCCGGTGAATTGGAAAATAATTCTGAATATAATCTAAAAGGGCATCTTCTGAATAAGGAGACAAATAATTATATGCCTGGTTTTTGGATACGTGCAAAGATATTGCAATCCCAATCAGATGATATTGATTTAGGAAACAAAATTACCGACGAAAAAGGAGCTTTTACATTTGGATACAGTAACCCTTCCAATGCCGGCGATAGTTTGAAAGTTCGATTAACTATCATGACACAAGCGGGGGAAGAGGTTGCTAGTCGTTTAGCTAAAGTGAAGATAAATCAATCGGAACCCTTGAAGTTGCAAATTCGAAGTCCTAAAACACCAACTCCCGGAGAGGATACGAATCTTGAGAGTTTAAAGGTTGGCCTGCCTCAAGATGCCATTAATTCACTCGACAATAATAGTATTAAGACTTTGGCTGATGTACGATCATTTGGAAAAGTTAGTGCTTTAGAAGATTCCGAGGATGATAATAGCGATGGATCATCCAATAATTTAATTGATATCGCTATTGATATCGTAAAAACTGTAGGAACTAATTTTTCTGACGGATATAAGGGGACCTCATCTGCTTGGAGTACTTATCGGTTTATAGGGAATACCAATAGTTTTGAAGGAGAAACCCATTTCAAAAAACCAACTAAAATGGCACTTCGTGGCTTTCTTACCGTAATAGCACAGTCGGAAGTTGAATCCCCTGAGCAATTCAAGCAACTGGCACTTGACGGTGCAGCATACGGAGGGTTGATAGGTGGGATGCAAGAAACCCATCAGCTAAAAAATGATTCAGAATTATACAAAGAAAAACCCGATGACAATAGCAAAGTGACACTCACCCCCAAAGGTGGTCTCTCGCTCCCGGGTGTTGGCTCACTGGGTAGTCTTCCTAGTCAAACGAGTGCTACCTTAAGTGGTCAGCAATCAGTACTTACTTACGGAGGTAGTCTAAATTTTGGTTCCCGAAACGGATTAGATTTTCGCCTAACGGGCTTATACCGGAAAGGTTCTATTACTACTGTTTTGCAAAATGATCAGATTACTGAAACCGAAATTCCTGAAACTTTCACCGCATTTTCTGCGGATCTAATGCTTCGGCCATTTCCTCGAATTATCGTTCAGCCATATGTAGTTGGAGGGATTGGTTTGCGAAAGATATCATATGAGGGAACTGGATCAGTTTCTGTTGATGAGAGTTGGCAATCCACGGTACCACTTGGAATTGGGGCTGATATCCAGCTCGGTGATAATGGATTGATCTTGGGAGCTGAAATGGTAGACTATCTTTCAAATCTTGGTGGTCAAAGTGATATGCGACATGATGCCTTCCTGTTCGGTTATATCGGAATTCCTTTGTAATAAGTTAAATAAAAAACTAACTGTAGATACGGCGAAGAGTCAACATGATATTTGTCACCCGAGATACCCATCAGAATACTTAATAGATAGTAAAAAATTTGCAGTCTGGTTGACCATGGCAAATGGTTTCTTTTATGTCTGAATCTCCTTTCTTCTCTATTTGTTCTGTTACGAAATTAAAAGAAAATTACTTTGTAGAAGTAATTTGTAATCCCTTATATTTGGAGTCTCACAAAAGTGAGTGTTCATTTAAATATTGTTGACAGGACTTTGTTACCTATTTGTTACCAAATTGGCTTGAAATAGGGGGTATTTTGCCCCTGAAAAGTACGATATGGCAGAAAATAGGAAGGCTGTAATTAAAGCCTTAAGTCGTTGTCAGGCAAGCATTTAACATGTTTGCCCGAGTGGCGGAATTGGTAGACGCGTCGGACTTAAAATCCGATTGGCATCCAAATGCCAGTGCCGGTTCGAGTCCGGCCTCGGGTACACTAAACGCCAAAGTCATTTTAAAATGACTTATTATGCGGAGATATCAATGTGATGAAATAACAGTCTACCACTTTTCATCAACTGATAAATAATTATTTATGCAGGTATCATAGATTAGGGCCCGTAGCTCAGTTGGTCAGAGCAGTCGACTCATAATCGATTGGTCGCAGGTTCAAGTCCTGCCGGGCCCACTTTTTTTCACGTAGTTGCGTGGGAATACGTTTGTTGCAAAGCGACCAATATGGAATGTAGATACATTATCGATTGGTTGCCTGACCCTTCGGATCCGAGCCCATTTTTCTTTCAGGAGTGCTGAATCAATCTTTTTTCAGTAATATTTCCAGGTAGAAATATTTAACGTTAATGACATCGGATTCCAATTTAAATGAAATGCAATAATGACATAATCTTGCAATTTGCAATGGTGTCAAGTTTATCAAGAGAAAGTTCTCAGCTCAAGGCAGAGCTAAAATTTCAATTTCAGCTTCATAATAAAGTTTCCCGTCTTCAAAACGGATATCACCACCGATTACCTCAAATATTTCTCCTTTTCTTAGCGGACTTAAGGATTTTAAGAACGTAGTTTGGGATGAACTCAATCCACCTTCATTTTCCCACTGTTCTAAACTATTAATATCAGCAGGTGAAAGGGATATTGGATTAATTTTTATTTTAAGGTTTCGTGTTAATGTATGTTTCATAATCAATAAAAAGTAATTGATTTCATTAAAAGCTATTTGATTTCGGTCGGGGTCGGTGTACTCACTTTATTTACAATAGCTGACCACTTGGCATCAGGGTTAATCTGATTTTTTGCCAGATCACTTAATCCCATATCAGCACGTTTTTCCTCTCGTAAAGTTTCCAGTAATAGTTCGGCAATATCATGTCGTTCAAGCGTTTTAGCATAGGCAATGGAAGTGCCGTAGCCTGCCATCTCATAATGATTGATGTGTTGAATAGCTGTTATCAGGGCAGCATCACGTACTTCTTCATTAATACATCGGTCTACCAGTTTTTGTGATTCTTTTATAAGCCCTTTTATACCGTCACAATTCTCTCCTTTAGGATTTTCATTGAGTTTTTCAAAAACTTCTTTTATGCGTTGGGCATGGCGTTTGGTTTCCCTGAGATGAAAAGTCAGAAGTTCATTAAGTTCAAAAGATTCTGCAATTTCAGATTGGCTTTCTAAAAATTTTATCTGCTGCAATTCACCGTCATAAAGATCTCGTAACTGCTCAAGCATTAAGTCATAAAGGTCAAAAATATCTTGTTTATTGTATGTGGTCATAGTTGTTACCTCCTGCAGTTCTAGATTGTGTTAAAATCAGATTACATATGATTTTCATGGTTACAAACATCCTGCTATTAGTTTCTTTTAGTTATCATAACGTAATGAGGCAAATGAAATGGATAGGTGTTTTTTGTGGGTTGATGTAGGGGAAAATCGATTTATGTAGTAGGGGAATAAATTAGATTTTCTTAGGATATATGAATTTCCTTTTTGCACGTTGGGATGCCTATAGTTATCAAATCTGTAGCTTTGATATTATAATTTTATGAATCATGTAAGTGAAAAACCTACAAACAATGATGGTATTTCGACTGACCGAAAGGAGTAGAGGAATGTAACGTGGCGGCGGATGATTTGGGAGGAAGGATAGATCTATCAACAATATTGGGATGGTGCCCAGAAGTGAATTGGAATAACCGTTGGAAGAGAGGGAAAAATCATAAAAAAGTAGATACTATCGGTAAATTGCCATTATTTTTTGCCTTTACTTATTAGTATCATAAAGAAAACAAGGGGTATTTTTAACTTCGTTATTCGTTTGGCCCAAATTGATACAGATATTGCATGATTACTATTCGTGAATTGACTTCCCATGATGAGCTATATGATTTCGTTCACTTTCCCTTTTTATTGTACGGCGATAATCCATACTGGGCGCCGCCAATTATTAGTGATGAGCTGCAAAACCTGGATCCCCAAAAAAATCCAGTTTTCAATAACGTTGAGGTCAGATACTTTATGGCCTATCGGGATGAACAGCCGGTGGGGAGGATAGCGGCAATTATTAACCGGCTCGAAGTTCGCGAGCTGGATATCCCCAAGATACGTTTTGGATATTTCGATTTTATTGATGACCCGGATGTTTCCAAAGCCCTGCTGAAGCAAGTCCGGCAGATAGGTAAAGAGAACGAGTTGGAATTTATGGAAGGTCCGCTCGGCCTTTCGAATATGGATAAGGCGGGTATGCTCGTGGAAGGATTTGATGAGCCAAACACGATGATTACGTGGTATGGATTGCCTCATTATTCCTCCCATATGGAGAAGTTGGGCTATAAAAAGGAAAAGGAGTGGGTAGAGTATGAGATTCAGATTCCTGAAAAATCCCCGGCGAAAATTGAACGTTTTTCAACGCTTATCAGGGAACGGTATAATCTTCGCGTGGTTCGTTTTTCAAACAGCAAAGAGATTCTTAAATATGCCGAGGAGATGTTTGATCTCATCAATAAAACCTATAGTGATTTAAGTACTTATATCCCTATAAAACCAGACCAGATTGATTATTACAAGGATCAATATCTTAAATTCCTTCACCCGGATTTTATTAATTGTGTAGCAGACGAAGATGGTAATCTCATTGCTTTCGCTATTACTATGCCCTCGTTCTCCAAGGCCCTTCAGCGAGCTAACGGCAAACTATTTCCTTTTGGATGGTATCACTTGTTAAAGGCGCGATACTTTCCCCGGAAAGCCTCCTTTTACCTGATAGGGATAAAGCCCGAATACCAGAACAAAGGGGTGACCTCGATTATTTTTAAGGAGATGAATGATGTATTTAGCCAATATGGAATTACCACCGTTGAAAGTAATCCCGAGCTCATAGAGAATGAAGCCATACGATCGCTTTGGAAAAATTATGAAAACAGGCTTCACAAAAAGCGCCGAACTTATAAGGATAGCTTATGAGTTGCGTTAGTGCTAAGGTCTCTGGTTTAATTAGCTGTTTAAGCAGAAATTGAACTATAGCAATAGAAAACAGGAATTCCCTGACAACAAAGTGTAAAAAATACCAGTATATTTTTGATGAATTACAACTTAATTCATCGATTATGGAAACATTATCAGCAACAACAATCTTCTGGTTACTGGTTTTAGGAGCAACAACAGGCTGGATAGTTGGTTATATAATTGGTAAGGAAGGTATTACATTGACAAGTAATGTTATATGGGGAATGATTGGTGCTCCCATCGTAGGTGTTTGTGCTTTATACGTTCAGATTAGTGGGGTTCTTGTATTTTCATTGCTTGGAACTTTAGCGATGCTATTTTTAGCAAATGTTTTCCATTTACACCATGTAGAAGATATTACCGGTGATATTAAACGAGGAATGCATATTTTGAAAAAGCCCTAAAATATGCTGGGACTAATTTTTGTATTTTGGTTGAGTTTGTATAAGAGGAAGTGTATTACCCCGTTAGATAAACAATATCTATCTATTCACTCCCAACCAGCGATGGTCGTTTAGGTCTTCGATTTACTTCTTTTTCTTTCTTTTTACTATTTCTACTTGACCAGAGTTCTACATCCGTGTTAAAGGCAGCAGCCAGATGATGAGCCCGGAGGCTGGTTATTGGAAGATTACCCTCCATAATGCCCTGCACTTCAGTTTCAGGCATGCCTGAAACTTGAGAAAATTCTTGGGGACTCATATCCTTCTCTCGAAGATATTCCTTAAAAAGTTGAGCAGATGATTGATGCATAGTGCTGTGTTTATAGGTAATTCAAGTTGCGCACGATCTCTTAATGACTATTATAACGTACTATAAAAGTGATTTCGGAAAATTTCAAAAATTGTTTAGTACTTCTTACCCTCACTATTTATTGTATGGTCAAAGAAAATAAGAAAGGAATTGTAATGCGTTTCCTGTAAGGCAATAAAAAAAGCCCGCTTTAAAAAGCGGGCTTCAATATACCAAAAAATCTTGGCTAAAACTTACTTATAATCAAGGCTTCGTACTTCGGTAGCACTTAAGCCTTTGTCGGTTTCTTCAACGTCGAATTCTACATTCTCTCCGTCTTCAAGACCTTGATTATAGTCTAAATTTTCTACGTTATTGCGGTGGACGAAAACATCTTTACTTCCGTCCTCAGGCTCGATAAATCCATATCCTTTCTCAACATCGAACCATTTAACTTTACCTTGTTGTGTCATGTGTACTAAGTATTGTGTTTATACACCTTAGAAGGATCGTCAAAGAAGTGTATCATGTGATATCTCTAGCTTAGATCTCAATTCTAAGGTGGGAATTAAAATTATGTCTAAAGATACAATTCTGTTTTTGGAATGTCCATAGTCAACATAATTTTCAAAGATTCTGATTTCAGTATTAATAAATTATTCTTTTATTGGTTCCTGTAATTCCATATAAGTATCGATCATTTTACCATTAGTAATCAGGGGGGATTGTGAACAAATCAAAATCATTACTAACCATTCTTGTAGTTCTTCTTTTGGGATTAGGATGGTACCTGTTATCAGAGGAAACTGCCCAAGATAGTCCGCAGCCTGCACCTGTTTACAGCGACAGTGTTCCTGATGCTGAAAGACCGGTATTTACGGCCCAAGAAGATACTATTGAAGACGATACAGCCCAAGAGCATACAACGCCTCCCCCCGTGGGTGAGGATCTGGCTCCCGGCACAGCATTGGTAAAAGCTGTTGTTATTTCTGATGATTTCGGTAGCGAGGCGAATATGAATGTTACTGTCAAAGCAGAAGAAATTTTGGGATATGGTTCTGCGACATCACCGATAGCTGCCCAACAAGAGTTGATGATTAGCGTTGGAAGGTACCTGAAAAATAATGCAGGAGATAAAGATTTATTACAGAAAGGAAAGACTGTTTTTATGGTTATATCTTCTGATCAAGGGATGAGTCTCGGAGAGTCCCAAAGTAATAAAAGATGGTCGCTGATTGAGGTAAAATCACAATAATTAATTGAAAATGATGCGCAGAGTGAGAAAATTTTATGGTGCCGTAGCTGGGTTATTAATAGTAGTGTTGTTGGGGGCCGGTATTTGGTATTTTGGATTTTTAGGGCAGGATACAAGTAAGATAGCTACAGAAAATACAACGCTTGATCCCGTTGAAAAAAAGAAGGCGCGAACCGATTACTTTTTCAATTTACTTCGCGATCCTGCCACAAATAGTATTCCTCCGAATATCCGTTCTCGGGAACTTAATCATGCCAAGCAGTTGCCCGGTCGAAATGGCGGTCTGCTGCGCAAATCGGGTACGGCACAGCAAGTAGGAGATATCACATGGCACATGGCCGGACCCAATGATCTCGGCGGACGTACCCGGGCACTAGCTTTTGATCAGGACAATCCCAATATCATATTGGCCGGTGGCGTTTCCGGGGGGATGTGGAAAAGTACCGACGGAGGAAGTACCTGGCAATTAAAGACTGATCCCAATCAGAATATGAGCGTTACCAGTGTGGCTCAGGATCCAACCAGTCCTGACACATGGTACTATGCAACGGGAGAGTTCAGAGGTAATACAGCTTCTGACCGTGGCGGCACGGCTTCATATTTTGGTACCGGTATTTATAAATCAACCGATAACGGTGAAACATGGTCACGTTTGGCCGCTACTGAAGATACTGATACAGGATGGAATAGCCAGTTCGATTTTATTTCCAGGGTCTTCGTCAATCCCACTAATGGGAATGTGTATTTTGCGGCCAATGGGTTTGGCGTTTTTAAATCATCCGATGGGGGAAGCTCATTTAATCTTGTATTAGGGTCATCAGGCGGTTATCGGTATGTGGATATTATAGTAAATAAGAACGGAGATCTTCTGGCAGCCTTATCGGAAAATAGTGCCGGCGGAACACAGTCAGAAGATCCCGGTATTTACCGCTCCACCGATGACGGAAATTCGTGGACTGATGTAACGCCTGCAGACTTCCCCTCTACACATGATCGTACCAATTTGGCTTTTGCGCCATCCGCTCCGGATACGGCTTACAGCTATACCTATGAGGGTACGGGCTCAGGCTCGGATGAAAATATCAGCTTTTTTATGCTCGACTTTGCTAATGATGACAGCGAAGATCGTTCTGCGAATCTCCCTGATTTTGGGGATCCGGTAGGTTTTATTAATACCCAGTTCAATTACAATATGGTTTTAGCGGTAAAGCCGGACGATCCCGATTTTGTGTTACTTGGAGCCACGAATTTATTCCGCTCGCTGGACGGTTTTGCAACGACTCCTACTGGGGGCTATGATAATTCCGATACCAATCAAAAACAAGATTTTTGGATTGGTGGTTATGATCCTGTCAATAATGTTAGTCAATATCCCAATCAGCATCCCGACCAGCATGTGCTTGTTTTCCATCCCAATGATCCAAATACGTTATGGTCGGGCCATGATGGAGGATTAAGTAAAACCACCAATGTTACCGCATCGCCTGTTGGCTGGGAAGATACCGATAAGGGTTACGTCACGGGACAGTTTTATACGGTGGCCATTTCCTCCGAAGCCGATGATGACCGAATAATGGGAGGAACGCAGGATAACGGAACTCCTTTTTACCGATATAGCAACAATAATCAACAGACGACTGAGCAGATCGATGTTTCTTCCGGTGATGGATCATATGCTTTCTGGGGCACCGACTATGCTTATGTATCTTCACAAAATGGAAGTGTATTGCGACTAGGTATAGAGTCTGATGGAGGTATCAGTTCCGCTTTTGACGGATCAACACAGACCAGCTGGTCCAGCGTGTATCCTTCCGATGCACAAAACCAGCTTTTTATTCATCCTTACGCGATTGATCCCAATGATGATACGATTATTTATTATCCGGGCGGGACTGAGATGTGGCGAAATACCGAGATTGATCAGATTTCCGATGGAAATAACGGCGGTACAACCACAGGTTGGGAAAGTTTTCAAGGGACATCCTCAACGGGATATACTATTTCTACACTGGAGGTGACCTCCTTGAACCCGTCAGATCGTCTCTATTACGGGGCATCCTCCTCTTCCGGCATACCTGAGATATATAAGTTAGATAATGCTTCCAGTTCCGATACGCCCACGGATATTACTATTTCAGAAGCTTCGTCAGGGGCTTATCTACATGATATTGCGGTAAATCCCTATGATGGAGATGAGTTGATAGCAGTCATGTCAAATTATGGTATCGTGGGATTATATCACTCGGCCGATGGCGGGGAGAACTGGACAGCGATTGAGGGTAATTTGGAGGGCGATGCGCAAAATCCAGGTCCTTCGATACGGAATGCCGAAATTTTACCAACCGAAGAAGGAAGTCTCTATCTGGTGGGTACCAGTACGGGAGTTTATTCTACGATGTTACTTGATGCAGAAAATACCAACTGGGTCCGTGAATCGGATGACGGATCTGTTGGGAGCATTGGTTATTCGGTTGCCGAATATATTATGGCACGTCCCTCGGATGGGACCATCGCTGTGGGCACCCACGGACGCGGTATTTTTGTGGGGCGAGCAGATGTGGGCAATGTGGCCCCTGATCTGTTGCCGATGGTTGAGGAAACGCTCAATATTAATAACAGTTGGCAGCTTGTAGGGTCACCGATGGCTTCTGATTCAGACGTTGAACCCGGAACCAACCTGCAGCTATTTGAGTTTTCAGGGACTTATAAATCGGCTGCGAATATAACGTCCCATAATGGATATTGGGCAAAGAGTCGTTCGGGTTCGGAAATTGCCTATAATGGACGAGCCGATACGTCGGCTACCATAGCGCTCGAGGCAGGCTGGAATATTGTTGGTGGTGTTGCTGATACAGTAGGAGTATCAGCTGTAAACGATCCCAACGGTATTTTAAGTACAAGTGATATTTACGAATTCGTAGACGGTAGTTATCAGGCGGCAGCCGATATAAAATCATTGCAGGGTTATTGGATTCAGGCAAATCAGGCTGGTGAAATCGAGATTGCTCCCGAAAGCTCATCCGGAAAAAGTGAGCTTGCCTCAGCATCGGGTCAATTTGGCACTATAACATTCAGTATTGGAAATGCTAAGCAGCAGTTTTACGTATCAGAACAACCGTTGAGCAAAGCAGAGCGAGAACAGTTTATGATGCCACCGGTGGCTCCCGAGGCGGTTCTTGATGTGCGAAGTGCTGAAGGATTACGCCTGGCAGAGGGAAGTGAAACAGAGTTGCAATTTACGGCAAACAGCTATCCGGTTACGGTTTCGGGAGCTTCATCCAATAGGGATAATTATTTTGTAAAAGGAATTACCGGCAGGGATACGGTTTATTATGAAGTAAAGGGTGATGCTCAAACGCAGATTCAACATCCCCATGAAAAGATGATTATGACAAAAGCATCAGCCGGTATGCAGATAACAGAACACAACCTGTTGCCGAACTATCCCAATCCATTTAATCCTGAAACACAAATTCGGTACCAGGTAGCTTCACAAGCGCAGGTTACCATTGAGGTTTATGATGTGTTGGGCAGAAAGGTGCGTACGTTGGTTGACGAACCCCAGGTGGGCGGTTCGTATACGGTTAGTTTTGACGGCAGTAACCTATCCAGCGGGATGTATTTTATTCATTTGAAGGCCGGACAAACTGTTAAATTGCAGAAGATGACACTAATAAAATAGATTTTTAGCCGTTTAGGTACTTTATTGAGAGATCTGGAACTATTAATCGTAAATATGATAAAACTACTTCTGTCCCACGTAATTATGTAGTAACTTAATTTGCATAACTTTTGTTACACCCTTACCCTATAAAAAATATTTAAAACAAAATTCCATATTTAAGAGGAGATTATTATGAAATTTTCTAAAAGCATTTTAGCAATAGTTGTACTTACCCTAACGCTGGGAATTATGCCTCAGATGAGCATAGCCCAAACCAGTATCGGGGCTTCTTATGAAATTAGAAATGAGGAACCGCAAAATGGTTTTGGCCTTCGATTAGAGCGCGAAATTCTTCAAAAACTTCCTATAGTAAACCTTTCTCTAAGAGGTCACTTCAGTTATTTTAATGAAGATATTTCATATGAGAACAGAACATATTCTACTGATATAACCAATTATGACTATGGCTTAGCGGCTGTTGGTGGGGTTTCCCTCGGTTTATTAAGTCCATATGTTGGGGTGGGGTTAGGAGCTTCCACGCTTGATGTAAATCGGGACAACCTTCCATCAGGATCCCCACTGGATGGAGAAAGTGATGATAGTGCTATTTACTGGAACGGTTTTGTGGGAGCAGAGGTGAGTCCAATACCGATGCTTAAACCATTTGTAGAATATCGTTTTGAGGATATCTCTAATTACAGTGATGAACTTTCTGATATTCAAAATAGTACCGGCCGACTTATTTTCGGGGTTTCACTGTCATTCTAAAAATATACATTAATACAAAAAGCGGACGTTATTAAGGCGTCCGCTTTTTTATTTTAATTTATTTTAGTGATTGCTAAATAAGTGTACAGTCCCTTTTTTGAATGCAAAGGTCGTTGGTATTGTTTTTACTATTAATGAAAGCGCTTAATACTTCTTCATCTAACCTATATGGCAGATACAAAAACGACATATGATATTGATCTGAACAGCTACGTTCTGGATCCGCCTCAGCAAGAGGATCTTGATGAGCTGTTAAGGGTATGCCGTGAAAACTTGGAAGAGGTTGACGAGAACCTTGTTTCACGGGCATTTAAGCTCTGCTATGTGTCTCATGAGGGTATCGAGCGTGCCTCTGGTGAGCCCTACTACTATCATCCGGTGGCGGTAGCTAAAATTGTAGCATCAGAAATTAATATTGATGACGTTTCAGTCGTTGCCTCGCTGCTGCATGACACGGTCGAAGATACTGAAGTTACGCTCGATGACATCAAAGAAAAATTTGGCGATACGGTTTCGCATCTTATTGACGGCGTGACGAAGATTTCGGGTGTGTTTAAGAGCCGCAACACCAAGCAGGCCGAAACATTTATGAAAATGCTTCTGTCGATGGCAGAAGATATCCGCGTGGTGTTGATTAAGTTTGCCGATCGGCTGCACAATATGCGCACCATCCAGCATCTGCCGCGCGAAAAGCAGATGCAAAAGGCGACAGAGACCATGGAGCTGTATGCTCCGCTAGCCCATCGGTTTGGACTTTTCAATATCAAAAGTGAGTTCGAAGATCTCTGTTTTAAAGTAATCGATCCCAATTCCTATAAATTTATTGCTCGTAAACTTCGGGAAAAGAAAGAAGCCCGGGAAGCATTTATCGAGGAGTTTATGGAGCCTATCGATGAGGAATTGGATGACCAAGGCTTTACGTTTGAGATGAAGGGGCGACCCAAGCATATTTATTCGATCTTTCGGAAGATGCAGCGCCAACAAAAGCCCTTCGAGGAGATTTACGATCTTTTTGCTATTCGCATTATCCTCGAAGACCCCCACACCAAAGAAGATTGCTGGCGCGTGTATTCTATTATTACCGATTGGTATACGCCTATACCCAAGCGTTTTCGCGATTTTATTTCAGTACCTAAAGCCAATGGCTATCAATCACTGCATACGACGGTAATCACAAAAAAGGGACGCAAGGTGGAGGTGCAGATTCGCACCCGTCACATGGATGATATTGCTGAAAAAGGGGTGGCTGCACACTGGAAATATAAAGAAGGAAAAGAAGGCGGTTCTGAAACGCTGGAAAAATTTGTTCACTGGGTCCGTGATGTATTGGATAATCCTCGTCCCGACGCGGCCACCGAATTTGTTAAAGATTTTCAGCTGAATTTATATCAGGATGAAATTTACGTATTTACGCCCGATGGTGAGTTGCGAACCTTACCACAGGGGGCTACGCCTATTGATTTTGCTTTTGATATCCACAGCGAGATTGGTGAGCGGGCTATTGCGGCAAAGGTGAATGGTAAAATGGCTCCGCTTCGCCAGAAATTGGATATCGGTGATCAAGTAGAGATTATTACAGGAAATAAGATCAATCTAAATCCTGATTGGATTGATGACGTTGTTACCCACAAGGCTAAATCGCGTATTCGGCAATACATCAAACAGAAAGAACGCCAGAAAGCCGATGAGGGGCGAGAGATCTGGGAGAAGAAAGCCAAGCGCGCTAATATTGAAATATCGGAGCAGGACCTCACCCGCATTGCCCAAAAACTGAAATTCGATTCCACCCAGGATCTGTTTTACGATATTGGTAAGGGTAGTTTTGATGTTAATGAGCTCTACAATGTTGTTAAGCAGTTTACCAGTAAGGGACGTATTGAGGAGAAGGAGGATGAAGATAAACCTGCTCCCGTAACGGAAGAGGAAATTCAGGAAACGTATATCAATGCAGCGCGGTCGATAAGTGATGACAAAGCACTGGTAATAAATGGTGAGCTTACTAACGTAAAATACAGTTATGCCAATTGCTGTAATCCCATTCCGGGTGATGATGTGATGGGGTTCATCAGTCGAACCGGTGATGTAAAGGTGCATCGATCAAATTGCAAGAATATTCATCACCTGATACAAACCGACGGCGAACGTATTGTGGATGTCTCTTGGGCGAAAAATATTGATTCCAAATTCCTAGGTGCTGTTAAGGTCATCGGTGAAGATCGCGTAGGTATGATCAACGATATTACGGATGTGCTTTCGAAGTCGCTGGAGACCAATATGAAGAGTATCAACGTAAATAGCGACAGTGGGATGTTTGAAGGTATTCTGACGGTCTATGTTGATGACATTGACCACCTTGGACGTATTGTTAATAAGTTGCAGAAAGTGGGAGGTGTAAAAAGCGTATTCAGGTACGAATAAGTTATTGTTTTCGTTACTACTTATCGAAGAGGATCATTTTTATCTCTGAGATAAAAGTAATATCATCAACCAGATAAAAAAGTTAGTGCTTTTCCACTATTATAAACCAGGGACATTACAAGAAAATAGTGGTGCATTATAGAGTTAAAAGATTATTTACAGACTATGATAACCTATACAAAAAGAGATATTGTAAGACGCGTAGCTGAAGAGATGGACGAACCAATGGTTCAATCTGATCCATGGGTAAATGCAGTGTTGGACGCTCTGCGTGAAACTATGATGGACGCAGATCCTACCTGTCGGATTGAATTACGCGATTTTGGTGTTTTTGAAGTGAAAAAGACGAAAGCGAAGCCGAAAGCCCGAAATCCGCGCACAAACGAAGAAATTTATGTGCCGCCTCATCGCAAAACACATTTTAAACCCAGTAAACTTTTAAAAGAATTTTTAAAGCAACCTCTTGATGAAGAGGAAGTAGAAGAAATGGAAGATTAGCCGTGGCAGAATATGGAAGAATAGTCGGTATCGATGTAGGAACAAAATGGATTGGATTAGCACGTACCGACTTATTAAAAACAGTAGCCAATCCGATAGGAACCTATCATGTTGATGACGTTTTTGAAGCACTTGAAGAACAGGTTGAAAATGAAAACGTAGAGAAAATCGTGGTAGGTTGGCCTCTTACTCCCGAAGGGGGTGAAGGGAGGGCCATCAAGATGGTTGAGGAATTTCTGACAAAGCTTGAGGCACAGTTCCCTGATATCGAAATAGCTAAAATTGATGAGCGTTATACTACAAAAGAGGCCGTTCGAGCAATGGTCGAGGCGGGTGTTCCCAAAATGAAACGGCGTGAATCAGACCGCGTAAATCAGGCCGCTGCCGCGATTATTCTTCAGAAATATATTGAACTTGTAAAAGCAGATAATGTCCGTATTACCGATCGTTACGTATGATGATGAGGTGCTTCGAAAAGAAGCAAAACCCGTCGAAGAAAACACTCCTGAAATTCAGCAACTTATCGATAATATGTTCGACACCATGTATAATTCTGATGGCGTCGGACTTGCTGCGCCCCAAATAGGCGAACTGCATCGAATTTTTGTAGCTGATGCCGGTCCCTTGACAGAAGAAGAGGGAGGAAGAAAATATGGTCCTTTGGCACTTATCAATCCCAAAATTACTTTCGAAAGTGAGGAGAAAGTTGATATGGAGGAAGGGTGCCTGAGCATACCGGGTGTTAACGCATCCGTGACCCGTCCAGAAAAAATTGTGGTAAACTATCTGGATCGTGACTTTAATAAGCAGGAGTTGGAAGTCGACGGCTGGCTGGCAAGAGTGATACAGCACGAAGCCGATCACCTCGACGGTATTTTGTTTTTGGATCATCTCTCCATGTTTAAGCGAAAATTGTTGAGCTCCAAGCTTAAGAAAATTGACGAGGGAAGTGTTGAGATAGATTATCCTATCGTTCCTAAAAAGCAGAAAGCCAAATAGAGGTTTTATGCGTATTGTATTTATGGGCTCTCCGGATTTTGCGATTCCCAGCCTGGAGAAATTGCACCAATCAGACCACGAACTTGTATCGGTAGTTAGCAATGTAGATAAGCGGCGCGGCCGACGTGCAAAACCATCCCCAACGGCAGTTAAAAGAAGGGCACTTGAATTGGACTTGCCGGTCATTGAGGTGGAAGAACTTGATGATTCTGGCTTTTATGACGAGCTCAAGGTATTAAACGCTGACCTCTTTGTGGTTGTCGCATTTCGGATTTTGCCACCAAAAGTATTGGATTTGCCTAAGAATGGATCCATTAATCTCCATGCTTCATTACTTCCCAAATATCGAGGGGCGGCCCCGATTCACTGGGCTATTATAAATGGAGAAGAGAAGACAGGTTGTACGGTGTTCTTTCTGGATGAAAAGGTTGATACCGGGAATATCATTATGCAGCAGGAAACTGATATTGGTGCCAATGAGACGACGGGCGATGTATACAAACGCCTGAAAAATATGGGCAGTAAATTACTAATTGATGCTGTTGATCAAATAGATCAGGATTCGTATCAGCTTCAGGAACAGGATCACGATAAAGCAACCCCGGCTCCCAAATTATTTACAGAGGATTGTAAGATCGATTTCAGTAAAACAGCAAAACAGGTTCACAATAAAATCCGTGGACTTAGTCCATTTCCTACGGCTTGGGCTATGCTGGATGATCTAAAGTTTAACATGTACCGCTCAGAAGTAGGCCCTTCCATAGATTTAGCTCCGGGACGCTTGCAGATGCATAACGATGATCTAATTGTGGGATGTAAGGATGGAAGCGTAGTCTTAAAAAAAGTACAACTGGAAGGAAAAAAGCGAATGAGTGGGAAGGATTTTATGAATGGTTATAACGGCCATGGAATGCTTCATTAAAATATCCTAAAAAGGGAATTTATTTTGACAAATAATCAGATAATTGTCATATAATCACTTTCAATTATATCCTACAATAAACAACTATTGATATGGATTTATCACCATTGCTGGATGCCGCTAAAAAGGGAGACTTGTCTCAATTAAAGAAGCTCAGTGAAGATGAGTATGATGTAAATGAGACTGCTAAAAGTGGTGTCACTGCCCTTATTCTGGCAGCCGAAAATAACCAGGCAGAGGTTGTCGAATTTTTACTAAGTGAAGGGGCTGATGTTAATGCCTCAACAACCATGGGAGGCACAGCTGTTAGCCGGGCAGCCGAAAATGGACATGTTGATATCATGCAGAAGCTGCTTGACCGCGGAGCGAAACCCGGTAATTTATCTCTTATTGCCGCTGCCCGTGAAGGAAAGTTAGAAGCAGTTAAGCTACTGATTGAAAATGGTGCCGATGTCAATGCTGAGCAGAGATGGGGACAGACTCCTTTAATGCTTGCTGCCCGGGAAGGGCATTCCGATATTGTTAGTTACTTGCTGGCGAACAAGGCAAAGATAAGAGTGAAGGATAAAGATGGTCATTCAGCCTTGTCACTGGCTTTGGATAATGATCATGTTGAGATCGCAAGCAAATTACGGCGGGCGGGTGCAAAGGGAGATGCTGCCCGGGAAACGGATGCTGTAATGGATGAGGAAGATGGTGATAATGAGCTGGATACAGATGAGTTCGATGACCTCATTGATGAAGAAGAAATCCCCGAGGATATTGATCTGGAAGAAGATGAAGATTAGCAACAAATTAATTCAGGAATTGTTTACAAAAGAGCTTTTGAACTCTTATTTTTAGTTGAAAATAAATAACACGCGATTTGATATCGTGAGAACTTTAACGAAGTAACTAAAAAAGGTTACAATTTATGGGTAAAATAAATATTGGTATTAATGGTTTCGGGCGCATCGGAAGATTGGTAACCCGATCTATTATGGCGTATCACAAAGACGACATTAATATTGTTGGCGTTAATGATTTAATGGATGCAGAGACACTTGCCTATCTCTTTAAACGTGATTCTGTACACGGCACCTATCCGGGTGAGGTAAGCTATACTGATAACAGTATTACGATAGATGGAATGGAAATTGGGATTTCATCAGAAAAAGATCCTGGAAATTTAAAGTGGGACGAACGCGGTGCTGATATTATTGTTGAATCAACCGGATTATTCCGAACGAAAGAGGACGCTTCCAAACACCTTGAAGCCGGCGCTGAAAAAGTGGTTATTTCTGCTCCTGCCAAAGGAGATGGTGATGTTAAAACCGTAGTGCTGGGTGTTAATGAGGAGATCATTGATGACAGCGCAAAGATCTATTCCAACGCAAGTTGTACGACCAACTGTCTGGCACCGATGGTGAAAGTATTGAATGATTCTTTTGGTCTTGAAAAAGGATTTATGACGACCACACACGCTTATACGGGCAGTCAAAATATCCTGGACGGGCCACACAAGGATCCTCGTCGCGGACGTACGGCAGCACAAAATCTTGTTCCGACTACCACGGGAGCTGCACAAGCCGTTGAATTGGTGTTGCCTGAATTGGAAGGAAAACTGGACGGCAGCGCTATTCGCGTTCCGGTACCGGATGGATCATTAACTGATCTGACTGCTATCCTGAGTAAGGATGTTACGGTTGAACAGGTTGACCAAGCGTTCAAGGATGCTGCCAATGGTGCTATGAAAGGAGTATTGGCCTATACAGAGGAAGAGTTGGTCTCAACCGATATTTTAGGGGATCCTCATTCTTGCATTTATGACAGCGGCTTTACTAAAGCAAACGGCAATCTTGTAAAAATTCTTGCTTGGTACGATAACGAAGCAGGATATTCGGCTCGAACCGTCGATCTGATTAAGAAGATAGCATAACATTTTTACTGCTGATGGAATCATATCTAATGATTCCATCAGTATATTTTTAATTCGGGACGTAGCGCAGTCCGGTAGCGCACTTCGTTCGGGACGAAGGGGTCGCTGGTTCAAATCCAGTCGTCCCGACAAACAAGGTCAGATTTAATCTGACCTTTTCCTTTTTAATAGATAGAAGAAAATAACCTCATGATTGATTGGAAACAGGTGAATGAATATGCAGGAAAAGGTAATCCTGATCCACCCAAACGAATTGAAAAGTCCGAGGAGGAGTGGAAGAAAGAACTTACCGATGAACAGTTTTATGTGGCTCGTAAGCATGGAACTGAGCGCCCGGGCACAGGCGAATATTGTGAAAGTCACCAGCCCGGTTTGTATGCCTGTGTTTGTTGCGGAACAGAGCTCTTTGATTCTACAGAGAAGTTTGAATCAGGATCAGGATGGCCCAGTTTTGGGGAGCCGGTAAAAAGTAATGTAGTGAAATATGAGGCGGATTATAGCCACGGCATGCAGCGTATCGAGGCTTTATGTAATGTGTGCGATGCTCATTTGGGACATGTTTTTCCCGACGGCCCGGAGCCCACAGGACTAAGATTCTGCGTTAATTCCGCTTCTCTGCAACTGGTGGAGGAGTAAGCTAATAGCACGTGGAACAGCATATATTTAAGGCAGACCTGGACGGAGTATAATTTTTTCGGTTCATTTTTTGTAACTGGTTAATACTGTGGAATCGACTCGTCAACCTTCTCTGACCATGCAAGAATTCCGCCCTTGAGGTTATAGAGATTATCAAAGTCGTATTCTTCTTGAAGCTTATTGATGGCTTTTGCACTACGAACTCCGCTTCTGCAATGGACAACCACTTTTTTATCACGGCTGATTTTATCGGTCTTATTAAGTACGGTATCCAGTGGAATAAGCTCACCGCCCATTTCAGCAATCTCCACTTCGTATGGTTCTCGTACGTCGATGAGTTGTACCTCTTCCCCGGAATCCAGCCATGACTGGTACTGCTCAACAGTAACTTCGGGTACCTCTGATTTGCTTTCCTTTTGCTCTCCGTTAGTGGAGGGAATCCCACAGAATGCTTCGTAATCGATTAGTTCTGTAATTTCTGGGTTTTCGCCCCGCAGCGGGTTGTCCTCATTCTTAGTGACATTTACTTTTCGGGTGCTGAAATCCTGGGCATCAAACAGAAACAACTCCCCTGAAAGTGGCTGACCAATACCGGTAATAATTTTAATAACTTCGCTGGCTTGCAGGCAACCAATAATACCGGGTAATACCCCCAGCACACCGGCTTCTGCACAGTCTGGAACTAACCCGGGAGGGGGCGGCTCGGGAAACAGGTCGCGGTAATTGGGGCCGCGATTTTCTTCTTCGTCCACATAATTGAATACCGAAAGCTGTCCCTCGAATTGAAAGATAGAGCCGTGGACATTCGGTTTATCCAGCATCACGCAGGCATCATTAATAAGATAGCGTGTGGGAAAGTTATCTGTACCGTCGGCTACCACATCATACTGGTCAAGGATCTCCAGTGCATTTTCGCTGGTTAGCCTAGTTTCGTGTATTTGAATATTGATGTGAGGATTAATTTCCTGCAGACGTTCTTTAGCTACCTCCACTTTGGAACGGCCAACATCTGAAGAACCAAACAGGATTTGCCGGTGTAGATTGCTAGCCTCAATCTTATCAAAATCAACAATGCCTATGGTGCCAACCCCTGCCGCGGCCAGATACTGCAGCATCGGGGCTCCGAGTCCGCCGGTTCCCACAGCTACAACTTTAGCAGCCTTGAGCTTCTTTTGTCCCTCCATTCCAAATTCTGGAATGGAAAGGTGGCGGCTGTAATGACCAAGTTCATCATTTGAAAAGTCGATGTCTTTCCATGTATTCATAATAGTCTGCTAATCTGATTAGGTGATAGTTTGGAGCACTTTTTTGCCTACAAAGGTAGATGATAACATCCTCCTGCAATGGCCGGTACGATACTAATTTCGGTATCAGCTTTGAGCTCAGTAGTATCATCATCGGCGGGATTTACTTCTTCGTCACCGATATAAATTTTAATATACGACCGGACATTACCGTTATCATCGAGCATATTTTCTTTTACTCCGGGATATTCATTTACAAACTGATCGATTGCTTCAGACAACGTCTGTTTATCGGTAGTGAAATCCCGGTTTTGGTCGGTAAATTTTCGTAATGGGGTTGGGATAATAATCTTAGCCATTATACTCGTGTTTTAGATTTTTGAGTTGAATATTCTGTTATTTCGATCTTCTCCTCGTCAAATTGCCGTTCTTTGTTGAGTCGCCATGAAGTTGTGTCAACGACCTCTCCATCTTGTACAGAAATAATGATGTAGGAAAACCACGGCATGGCTACTTCCCGATCGTGTTCGGATGGTGTGGCCGGGTGATCTGGATGCGAGTGATACACTCCAAGTAGAGTTAACCCATGGTCGTCGGCATATTTTTCTGCTTTCTGATAGTCTTTCGGATCAACTTGAAAGCGCCGTCGCTGATCGCCTTCTTTGCTATTTTCCACTTCCCAAACTAGTTGAATTTGACGGTTTTCATTTTCTATTCCGAAGAAAAAGCCGCAGCATTCATTCGGATAGTCCGCCTCGGCATGGCGATGTATTTTACTCAGCGTATCCCGGTCGATTTCTAATTTAGTACTCATATTTATCTAGATTATTTGTGTTAGAGTTTCCCCGTATTTGCTTCCGTCATCGGGAAATATGGTTACAATTGTTCCCTCATCAATTTCTTCAGCCAACTGAAGAGCACCAACCAGGTTTGCTGCTGCAGAAGGACTTAGTAGCAGTCCTTCATTTCGGGCTGTTTTAGGAATCAACTCGTAGGCTGACTCAGTGCTAACCTCCCTAATTTCATTAGGAAGGGTATCGTCATAAATATCGGGGACAATAGCTGTTTCTAGATGCTTCCATCCCTCCAGACCATGCATGGCGATATCCGGCTGTAGAGCAGTAAGTTGTATTTCAGGATTAAATTCTTTGAGTTGTTTTCCCGTGCCACAGAAAGTACCCGTAGTTCCGAGTCCGGCAATAAAGTGCGTAATACAACCCTCTGTTTGTTCAATAATTTCGGGACCGGTAGTGTGGTAATGGGCTTTCCAGTTGCTGGAGTTACTATACTGGTCGGCGTAATAATATTTGTCGGGATTATTTTCGTACAGAGTTTTTGCCACTTCTTGAGCTTCGTCGGTGCCGCCGCCCCGGGAGGTCAGATGCAGATTTACACCAAGCGATTTCAGAATATCTTTACGTTCATCCGATGCATTTTCCGGAAGACATAATGTCATAGAGATTCCCAAATGTGCAGCTATATGAGCATAGGCAATACCCGTATTTCCACTGCTGGCGTCGAGCAAATGCTTGCCTCTCGATAATTCTTTACGTTGGATGGCGTCATAAATAATTTGATATGCTGGGCGTGACTTCACACTGCTACCCAATTGCTGCCATTCCAATTTTGCATAGATAGTTACATTCTTATTTGGATTGAGATTTGAAATTGGGAATAAAGGAGTGTTACCAATAAAGTTGCCGAGCCGATCGACTTTGTCAGCCAAGGTGTATTTAGTTTGTTCTTTCAGTTTAGGAGTCTTCATAACGAAAAAGAGATTATCGGGACGAAATATTTAGGTCAAACGAAGTCGTTTAACCTTTAGAATTCGCTAAATTGCCGCTTAAGTTTGAGAAGAGAGCCGTTCTTATTAAACGGTAGGAAACTTAGCTACAACAACAGCAACACACACCACAACAATAGTGAGCAAAGAGAGGTGAAAAGAATGTGTTGGTTGCTATTGTCAAAATGGTAGTGACTTGGAAAATTTCTTTGAATGCTAAATTTAAGGATTTTTTATCTTCATACCAGAAAACGCAAACGGAGAATGATAGCTTGGCGTTCCAATTTGCTTTCAAAAAAAGTTGTCAGGTTAATTCGCCTGACAGAATCACTTATGCAGATTTTATTTCGTAACTGTAAGAAATTTCAGATCCCTTTTCCAAGGCTTTGGAGACTGAGCAATATTTTTCTAGGGATAGGTTAATAGCTCGTTCGACTTTTTTATCTTCCAGATCGCCGGTAAAAATAAATTTCAGCCGGATCGTTTTAAATTCTGAATAAGTTCCGGCAGATTGTTTGTCACCATCCACAATTACTTGTAGATCTTCCAGCGGTTGTTTCTGCTTTTCCAGAATTCCGATAATATCAATGGCACTGCATCCGCCAATACCTGCAAGCAATAATTGCATTGGACTGAATCCTCCTTCAATTCCTCCTATTTCGGTTTTCCCGTCCATGCGAATTTTACCGCCCTCCTCATTTTGGGCTTCCATGTGGAGATCTTGAAGATGATCGATCGTGATTTTCATAAAAAAGAATTTTTTCCTGGAAATTATGCTGAATAAAGTACAAAAACACCGTTAGTTAGCAAAGTGAGGAATATAATTTTTAGCAGATAATCTGCCGCTTGCTTTCTTGTTTAGTTCTTTTAATTTGAAACGAACAAATATAAAATAACGGGGAATGATTTGAGTGACGAAACTAAGCAATTTGTACCGTACGTTCGAGCGGAGGATGATTATCCGCAAATAACATTCAAAGCTGTAATTCTGGGAATTTTGCTTTCGGCTATATTGGCTGGTGCCAATGCCTATCTGGGATTAAAAGTAGGGATGACGGTTTCGGCCTCCATTCCGGCAGCCGTCATTTCCATGGCAGTATTGCGGTTGTTTAAAGAGTCAAATATCCTGGAAAACAATATTGTACAGACGGCGGCTTCGGCCGGTGAATCATTGGCTGCGGGAGTTATTTTTACGTTACCTGCCCTTATTTTACTTCGCTACTGGTCAGATTTCCCTTTCCTTGATACGATGGCTATTGCCATGTTTGGGGGGGTACTGGGAGTACTTTTTACTATCCCACTCCGAAGAGCTCTTATCATCGAGAAGAAACTTAAATTTCCGGAAGGCGTTGCTACAGGTGAGGTATTGAAAGCTGGAACCGAAGGTGGTAAGGGCATTATACAAATTGCTTGGGCGGGCCTTGCTGCTGCACTGTATAAGTTGGGCCAAACGGGGTTTAAGTTGTTTTCGGGATCAGTAAGCGGATCGGTAACAGCTGAGAAATCGATTTTTGGGATGGGAACAGAACTGTCGGTGGCACTCTTGGGGGTTGGATATATTGTAGGATTAAATATTGCGGTACTCGTTTTTGCAGGGGGTCTCATTTCATGGTTATTCGGAATTCCACTGTATATGGCATTTGCAAATCCTGCTGATGTCGCCGAAGTGGTTGGAAACATGAGTGGCTACGATGCGGCTCTTGAAATCTGGAGTCAGAAGATTCGCTATATGGGTGTTGGAGCTATGGTGGTCGGAGGTATCTGGGCGTTGATTTCACTTGCTAAACCACTGAAGGATGGTATTGTATCATCATGGGAAGCGGTAAAAAAAGCTCGTTCCGGGAAAAGTGCTGATATACCACGCACTGAGCGTGATATGCCAATTAATTATGTATTGTGGGGTATTATTGGATTGGCTGTCCCGATATTTATCATCTTCACCCAGGTTATTGATACAACGCATCTGCCGGTATCGAGCGGACTGTATTGGACGACAATGGGGATAGGGGCCATGTTTTCGCTGGTTGCCGGCTTTTTATTCGCCTCCGTCGCCGGATATATGGCCGGTCTTGTAGGATCATCGAATAACCCTATTTCTGGCGTAACCATTGCTACCATTTTAGCGACTTCACTGATACTGTTGGCTCTTTTGGGTACACAGCTTGACTTCTCGGTTGATACGGGAAGAGCCCAAGCAGCTGCAGCTGCGGCAATTCTGGTTGGTGCAATGGTGGCCTGTGCTGCGGCTATTGCGGGAGATAATATGCAGGACTTAAAAGCGGGTCAGCTGGTAGGGGCAACCCCATATAAGCAGCAAATTATGCAGATTGTGGGGGTCGTTTCGGCAGCATTGGTAATTGCTCCCATATTGAGCTTGTTGTTTAATGCCTATGGGCTAGGCGGAGTGTTGCCACGTGAGGGTATGAGCTCGGCCGAGATGTTAAGTGCTCCACAGGCTACCCTGATGCAATCAGTAGCAGAAGGAGTGTTTGCCCGGAATCTCGAATGGAATATGATATGGATTGGGGCTGTTATTGCTGTGGCTATAATTATTTTGGATAAAATCCTAGAAGCCAAGGAGTTTGAGTTCCGTACGCCTGTACTTGCGGTTGCAGTTGGTATCTATCTGCCGCTTGAACTTACAGTACCAATTTTTATCGGGGGAATGATTGCATGGTGGGCCGGACGTATGGTGGCCAACCGGGCCAAACGTGAAGGAGCAGATGTGGAAGAGGCTAAAACCAAAGCCGAACGAAGGGGACTATTATTTTCATCGGGATTGATTACCGGGGAAGCGCTAATAGGTATTGTGTTGGCCATTCCGTTTGCCATCCAGGAGAGTACCGATGCACTTCGATTGGTTCCGGAATCATTTGCACCTTTTGCTGACTGGCTGGGCGCATTGGCAGCAGTGTTTTTTATAATTTGGCTATACAAAGTAGCCGTTAAGAAATAATCAAATATTAATATAAACAGGGTGTAGGATGAAACAGCATACTATAATATTCGGGTTGATATTGCTATTGACAATTGGATGTGAGCAAAAGATGTCGGATACCGGGGACTCAAAGGTTGTTCCGGAGCCACAGTATACGCTCTCAGCCGATCAAACACATAGCAGTTGGAGCAGTACCATTGAGCCGTTAATTCGGGTAGAGTCGGGATCGGTGATTGAAGTGAATACGGAAGAAGCTTCTGACAAACAGCTGAATCCTGAATCGACAGTTGAGGATATTAAGAATTTGAGCTTCGATCCCATCCATCCGCTGACGGGTCCGGTATTTGTTGAGGGTGCAGAGCCGGGCGATATCCTGAAAGTAAAACTGCACAAAATAGAATTAGGCAGCTGGGGATGGACAGGTATAATTCCGGGGTTTGGATTTTTATCAGATGAATTTGACGAGCCCTGGATTAAGACGTTTGAGTTTGATGAGAACTCAAATACAGCTGCTTTCTCAGATGAGATAAATATTCCTTTAGAACCTTTTCCCGGTGTGATGGGCGTGGCTCCGGCAACCGATTCTATGCTGTCAACAGTTCCGCCGCGTGCTAATGGTGGTAATATGGATGATCCTCACATGACGGAAGGAACTACGGTATACTTTCCTGTACAGGTAGAAGGGGCCTTGTTTTCTATTGGTGATGCCCATGCTGCCCAGGGCCTTGGAGAAGTTTGTGGTACGGCAATTGAAGCGCCTACGCGCATTATTTATGAAGTGGAAGTAATCAAGGATGACCGCAAAATTCAGGAGCCGCAATATGAGACAGACGACTATTATGCGGTAACCGGCTTTGGCAAAACTATTGATGAGGCGGCGAAGAAGGCAACACGTTATATGATCGATTATCTTGAAGAAGAACACGGCATGGATCGCAATGATGCTTATGCGTTATGTTCATTGGCGGGAGATTTGAAAATTGCTGAAGTGGTGGATGTACCACATATGTTGGTAACTATGCATATTTCGAAAGAGGTGTTGGGAACCCAAAAACAATACAATTTCGAATAAATGAAGAATACAGCTTTAATTACCGGAGCTTCGAGTGGAATTGGCAAAGATCTGGCTCGTATTCATGCTGAAAAAGGGGGCGATGTCATTATTATCGCTCGAAGAGAAGAAAAGCTGAATGCGCTGAAACAAGAGCTTGAAACCGCATATGATATAGAAGTGCAAGTTATTGTAAAAGATCTTACCGATTCCAATGCTTGTGAAGAGATTTATTCAAAGGTTGCCGAGTCTGGAACCGAAGTCGAATACTTGATCAACAATGCCGGGTTTGGAGGTCATGGCAAGTTTCATGAGCAAGATCCAGGTTACCAACAGCAAATGATAGATCTGAATATCAAAGCCTTAACTAAGCTTACAAGATTATTTTTGCCGGGGATGGTCGAACGCAATAGCGGACGCATTTTGCAGGTGGCAAGTACGGCAGGATTGGTACCCGGGCCGTTGCAAGCCGTCTACTTTGCAACGAAATCATATGTGCTTTCACTAAGTCAGGCAATTGCAGAGGAAGTATCTGACACGAATGTTACATGTACAGCACTTTGCCCTGGCGCTACTGATACTGAATTTGTTGAACAAGCAAACCTCGAGGGTACGAATCTAATTGAATCGGGCATGGAAACTTCGCGATCCGTGGCCGAAAAGGGTTATAATGCGATGATGAAGGGTAAGCTAATAGAAATTACCGACTTCAAGCTAAAGATAACACTTGATTGGATTGTGCCGCTTATGCCGCGAAAGTTGGTTTTGAAAACGTCACAGAAAACGCAAGAAAAATAACTGCTATTTCAGTTGATCATCACTTTTTCCCATGGCGCTCTTCAAGGTTTTGGACGATCCTTTGTAAGGGCACTCCTTTTTGTACCAATAAAACCAGCAGGTGATAGGTTAAATCTGATACTTCATCAACCAGATTGTGGTCCTTATTTTTTGCTTCAATAATTGTTTCTACTGCTTCTTCTCCAACCTTTTGGGCAATTTTATCGATCCCATCGTTAAATAGAGAAGTGGTATACGAACCTTTCGGCATTTCTTTTTTTCGGCTGATAATCAACTCTTCCAGATCGCTGAGAAAATTTAAATCCGTTAAAGGTTTAAAATCCTTTTGATGAAAACAGGATTGTTCACCGGTGTGGCAAGTAGGTCCTTTCGGATGAGCTAATACAAGTAGCGTATCGTCATCACAATCTTGTTGGATATCAACGACATCGAGGTGATTGCCGGAGGTTTCCCCTTTTGTCCAGAGCCGTTGCTTGGAGCGGCTGAAAAATGTGACCCGCTCTTCTTCAAGCGTTTTTTTAAGGGCTTCTTTGTTCATGTATCCAAGCATCAACACTTGAAAATCATCGGCGTCTTGAATGATAGCGGGAATAAGTCCGCCACCTTTTTCAAAATCTAGAGAATCAATATCTATCATAAATGCAGTTAATTAAATGGTATTACGAACAGAAATATTTGCTCGCTGAAGTTCTTTTTTTAGGTCGCTTATACCTATTTCTTGAAAGTGAAAAATACTGGCGGCCAGCACCGCATCGGCATGTCCTTTTTTAATAGCATCGATACAGTGTTGTTTTGTGCCGGCACCGCCGCTGGCAATAACGGGGATAGTAGTAAATTTGTTGACTTGTTGTAACAGTTCAATATCAAAGCCCTCTTTGGTACCGTCTTGGTCCATACTTGTAAGGAGAATTTCTCCGGCACCGCGTTCTTCCACTTCCTTAATCCACTTAAGAGCATTTTTACCGGTGTTCTTCGAGCCGCCCGAAATAAAGACGATCCATTCATCCTTAATACGTTTGGCATCGACAGCAGCTACAATACATTGAGATCCAAACTGTTTGGCTGCCTCGTTAATTAAATCGGGGTTGCGAACAATAGCACTATTCAAGGACACTTTATCGGCGCCTGCATGCAGAAGTTCAGCGATTTGTTCAGTATTGCCGATACCTCCACCAACGGTAAATGGGATATCGATCTCAAGAGCAATTTTTTTTACGAGATCAATCAGGGTTTTTCGCTTTTCTTTAGTAGCCGTAATATCCAAAAATACGAGCTCATCGGCACCTTCATCGGAATAACGTTTAGCTAGCTCGACAGGATCGCCGGCATCGCGCAGTCCCTCAAAATTTATGCCTTTGACCGTTCTTCCATCCTTAATATCCAGACAAGGGATGATGCGTTTGGCAATCATGTAACAAATGTTGTTCTCGTTGATCTTACTAGTAAACAGACAAATATAGAAAATCTTACCGTAATGGGTTAGCACTCATTTGTTTCTTTCGTTAACAAGAATAAAGTTTATGAAGTGGGAAAAGGTCGGAAAAATAGGTTATCAAACACTCTTTTGGATGATAGAGTGGGGATTTAAGCTGTGCGCCGTAGTGGCTGGATCTATCACGCTGGCAACTAAAGGAACGTTTGGAATGAAGTTAGGAACGGGGTTTGGAGCTTTGTCTGATGGACTTCGAAAACTGTTCAGTTTCTTCGAGCGTTTCAATGAAATTAGCTGGGTTATTCAGGAATACCATCAAATTGGCAGTGCTGAATTTCAGGAGCTACATGGTCTGGCTCCGGTTGATCGGCTAATAGCTTTACTGAATGGCTTTTTTGTCTTTCTACACCAAACTTTAACCAATCTGCTGCAACAGCCAATAAGCAGTATAGCTGCCACGGTTTTCGTTTTTGGATCATTTTATTTGCTTGCTCGTATTATCAGATTTTCTCGACAGAAGGGGCGCAAATCCTGGCTATGTCGGTTTGAATTACGATTGGGTAAGAAGGTTTTCAGCAAAGATCTCGCACGTTCGAGACCCAAAGAATCTAACATAGCAAAGAATAGTCAAAATTCGCTGGGTCAATCAATCAAAGAGTTTTTCCCGAAGCTAACTTAAACTGATTATAAATTTTTATGAGTAGGAATCCTGCTAGCACTGTTTCTTGTATTATGTAGCGAAGGCTAATACTAAAACCTATATATTATGGCCCAACCAGAAGAATGTCCCAAGTGTGGAGCAACAGCAGTCGATCCCTGTCAGAAAGAACAGCAGTTCGATTGCATTCGAGAAGATTGATTGTTTGCTTTTAAAAAATTAATGAAAAGGCTGCGGTTTAACCGTGGCCTTTTTATTTTAGAGGCCATTTAGGAGAAAAGTAAGTTATAACTGATAAGAAACTGGTTTAATGAATACTGAAAAGACGGAAGAACAGCTTTTTGCCAAAATAGAAAATGAAATTAAAGATGAGGGGTTTACAATCATTGACAAAGATTGGGATCGTCCGTGGGGCGGTTTTTTTGTGATAGATGAGGAACAGGCACCGGAGTTTACTAAAGTGTATTTTGGCAATGAAGATATTGAGAATCTGAAGATATCAGAAAAGTTGAGTCCCAAGATTTTAGTTGTACAACCGGAAAAGCGATTATCTTGGCAGTATCATCACCGACGGGCTGAAATATGGCGGGTGCTCGAAGGTCCGGTAGGAGTTATGACCAGTGATACCGACAAACAGCAACCAGTAGAGAAATTGGAATCCGGTGAGTATGTAAAGTTAAAACAGGGCGAACGCCATCGTTTAGTTGGGCTTGATGACTGGGGAATATTAGCTGAAATTTGGCAACACACTGATCCCGACAATCCTTCTGATGAGGATGATATTGTGCGTGTGCAGGATGACTTTGGGCGCTGAATGAACAGGAAAGTAATTATAATATAATTTTTTCTGATCTGGTATAATTCTTTTCGTTCAAATGATTCTATGAAGGATATTTCCAGATTTCTAGCGCTTTTTTAAATAAAAATTTATTCCTATTAGTAATACTCTTGGGCTTCCAGTCTGAACTTTCAGCAATTAATTTGTTCATTTCAATTTCAGATTCTGAGTAAACATCTTTTTTAATTTTAAAATCTTTGTTGCCTATCTTCCTATTTTTTCTAGCATGAAGCAATGTTAGATTCCCGATTTTCCATTTATGGTCTGTATGCTGGATTTTTGTAAATTTGTTACTCCAATCACTACTATCACTTGGGTTTAGGGGTAAGATATGCTCAATGTTAACACGAAAACCTGAATCTGATAATTCGTAAACGGAATCACCCTTGAGATGCTTTTCCATATTTCTAAGAATATATTTAGCTAAAGTTTTATTAGTAAAATCTTTAGTAAAAAAGTTTGTCTTAGCTAACTCTTGGCTAGGAAAATATTGGTTTAATGTATCCAAATACTCTTCGATATTCTGCCTCTCATTTCTAGTTCTCAAACTTCTAGCTATTGAATGATATTCCTTTTCAAGTTTTTTTGCATCATTCTCGCAAATAGAGCTGTACCAGAATGTTAAAAAGGTGATTGTATTCAAAAATTTTTTAAAGAGCTCTTGTTCAATTTGATCATTAACAAGTAGGTTTTCTAGACTTAATAGTAATGGATAACATCTACTTGCTCGTAGTGATTTAAGAGTATCATAATGGTATTTTCTAAACTTGCCTAAATCTGTACTATCGTCGACATTTTCAGCATTTTCAAAATTAGAATATATTGAAGCTTCATCTGGAAGAGTTATTCTAATAAATTCTTTGGTTTCTGTAACAGAAGCATCGTTTAGATAACTTTTGATTTGTTTATATACCTTTTTCTTCTTGGTATTACCTTCTCTTGAAACCCAAAGGTGGTAAATAAAATTAGTAAAGTTTGAAATTTGGGATTCCATTTCATCCCACTGACTTTCTAGTTCATCAAGTAAATGTTCATCGTCTGGATCCTGAATATCGTATATTTTTTGGAAGGAAAGATTCTTAACCAGTTCAGATGTTGTTAACTCTTTGCCTTTGGCATTAATAGATTCAAATATTGAGAATGCATCTTCTGTATCTTCGACATAAATCGACAGGAAATAATGCTTGTTTTTTAAGGTATTAAATAGTAATCCTAAACGTTCTTTGAGTTCTTCTCCTTCATACTCAGATACAAACTCCTCCATTATATAATTGTATATTTTGAGATATGAAGACTTGATTTTTTTGAAAGTTTCATGCTGTCCTGCAGGGCTATATCCTAAGTTTTTAATTTTTTCATCATCATTATTGAGTATCAATTTTTCTCTAAAATCTTTGTTAACTGTCTTAGAAAGCTTGAGTTTTACTTGCTGCTTAGGTTCTTCTCCAATTACAAGTAGATCATTGAACTTGAATTTCAACTTGTATCCTGCCTCTGGTTTTATTTTTTGATTTGATATTAACTCTCCCAGAATATGTTCAATACAGGATATTAACATATTAAAAGAGGTGATTCTTTGTTGTCCATCGACGATATCTACATATTTGCTATGATCTTTTTTGAAACGAAGAATTATTGGTCCCCAAAAGTATGAGTCATCAATATTGTCGAAAAAATCATCCAGTAAACGCAGTACTTCTTCTTCTTTATCCCATACAAATTTTCTTTGAAATTGAGGTATCCTAATGAATTCTTCCCCAGTGTTAACTGGATTTGATTGTAGGTCAGCAATCGTAAGTCTCTTGAAGTTAATGTCCATTGGGATAAATAATCTTAATTAAAACAATTTTGCTAGTTGTGTAGTTAAAAAAGAAGGTAATAAGCTAAGTTTTGATAAAAAAGTCTTAGGTTTGAGTGTGGTACTGTAGCATCTCATCAAGAGTGATATTGCCTTCATAGTAAGCACGTCCGACAACGACACCATATTGTCGCTGATTCGATAAAGCTTGTAGATCTTTAGCACCCGAAACGCCGCCCGAAGCAATGAAATTTAGTGCTGGAAATTGCTCTGATAATTGTTGATATAACTGCATATTTGGTCCTTCAAGCGTACCGTCTTTAGAAATATCAGTACATAATACGGTAGAAAGGCCGAGGTCTATCATTGGTTGTAAAAAGTCATTCAACGACTTATCGAGCGTTTCCAGCCATCCTCCATAAGCTACTTTGCCGTCTTTCAGATCCATTCCTAATATTGCTCTGTCACCGTAGTCCTCAAGCACTTTCAGCCATTTCTCGGGACTTTTAACAGCCATCGAGCTGCAGATAATGTTTGATACTTGCTGCTCAATAAGCATCTTGGCATCCCCATAGCTGCGAATGCCGCCTCCCGTTTGTACGGACAGATCGAGTTCCCTAATGATTTCTTTGATGTACTTTAGATTAACGAATCTTCCTTCTTTTGCCCCGTTTAGATCTACAATGTGAATATGATTAAATCCGGCTTCTTTAAATTTTTTTGCTTCGGAAAGGGGATCATCATTATAAATGGTAGCCTTTTCATAATCGCCCTTGTGCAGGCGGACTACCTTTCCATCGAGCAGATCAATAGCGGGAATAACTTTCATTGAGGAAGTTTTTTTAGAATTAGATGGTGAAAGTAAAGAAACAGGCAGAGAGTTAACAGATTAGATAACAGAATTGTTTGTTATCAAAATGAGCATTTCTCAAAATCTTAATACGACCACTTGAGTCTAAAGAAGAACAGGTTTGGTGTAGGCACTGTCTGACGAAATACAGCTCCTTTTAACAATTGTGATAATATTAGAAAGTCGATGTTTTCAGTCACAGATATTGAAACTTGTGGTATAGCAATAAATATGGACCGGTCAAAGCTACCCATAAAGCTGAGGTTCCCATTTATAAGGGGATGAATCTGGTAAGAACCGTTAATTAGAAATCCCGATTTGGCAATAAAAAGATTATCAGCGCTGGGTGGTTCTACAAGCGAATTAAGTGGATTTCCTCCTTGGTTATATCCTCCGTTATAAAGCAGTTCTCCCTGGAGATACAAACCATTCGACAGCATATAATCCAATCCGGTTGTGGCAGTAAAATGGCCGGTTTGTTTAAAAAATTGATCTTCGGGATGAAAATATGAGATTTCTCCTTTAAAACCGGCATCATCAAGGTAACCCGCCCATCCCGTACCAAGTGTTAGATTATCCAGGTAGTGTCCGCCAATAACCTGGATATCATAACTTCCCCAGCTTGTTCGTACTATACCTGCGATAACAGATTCAGACCAGTTTTCGGCTAATCGGATGCCAGCCTCAAAACTGGAAGCGTAACTCCAATTGTACTGAACAGTTAGGGCATCTACGCCGGGCCGCTCTTCATAATCAAAATCCAAGAAAGCATAATTGTTAAACAAGTCGTTGGGATTCCAAACATAAGTTCGCCCCCAGTTGACGCGCTGTCGTCCGCCATGAATTTCCCACGGACCATTGATATAGCTTAGGTGCATCCGATCAATGTTGGAATGCATCAGGGAGTGATCAGTCCTGAACCATACCCACGAGAGATCAAAATAATTGGGATCTTGTTCGTAAAATTGCTCAATTCCGGGTGTGTTGTTAACGGTATAACCATTGAGGAGTCGTGTTCGAAGATCGGCTCGAAATTCGAAATGATCAGATAAAGTCCAGTCGCTTTCAATCCGGTGGTGGAGAATATTGTCGTAGCGGATAGTATTGAAATCATTGTTTATGCTGATTTGACCAAGTTCTTTTACATATCCCCCGATATCTACCTCTTGTGCAAAAGTGGTTTGAAAGCCAAGTAAAAGGAGAACAACTGTCAAATATGCTTGTCCGATATTATTCCGCAAAAACCCACGGATAATGTGCAAGGTATCACAAAGAAACCCTCTGTAAACTTTTGTGTCATCGTCGTGTAATTTCGTGTTATGCTTCGCAAACATGGGCATCATCTTACTTCATCCTTGTCGATTTTTCCATCTACGAGCGTAACTACCCGGCGCGCTCGGTCGATCACTCGCTGATCGTGTGTTGAAAAAACAAAGGTCATTTCCTCCTTTTCGTTTAGCTTGAGCATTAGATCCAGCAAGTCAGCGCTTGATACGGAATCGAGGTTGGCAGTTGGTTCATCAGCCAGCACAAAGTCCGGTTTGGAAGCAAGGGCCCGCGCAACAGCTACACGTTGCTGTTGTCCGCCGGAAAGTTCAGTTGGGCGCTTGTCGATTTTATCGGCTAATCCTACTTCTTTGAGCAAGGATATGCTTTTTTTGCGACATTCCTTGCTGGGACGTCCTTGCATTTGCATAACAAAAGAAACGTTTTCCACAGCGGTAAGCACAGGGATCAAATTGTAGGCCTGAAACACAAAGCCGATATGATGGAGCCTAAAGTTGACAAGCTCCCGATCAGACAAGGAGGAAAGCTCTGTTTGTTGAATGATTGTTTTGCCTTCAGTAGGTGTATCCAGGCCTCCGATGATATTTAACAGCGTTGTTTTTCCTGATCCGGAGGGACCAACGATGGCCGTAAACTCTCCTTTTTCGATCGTCAGATCTACACCATTAAGGGCGTGTACCGGTACTTTATCCGGGTTGTAAACTTTGGTAAGTCCATGTGTTTCAATAACGGGCATAGTGATCTAATTCATTTTTCGGATTGCTTCAACAGGATTCAACTGCAGTGTTTTCCAGGCCGGATACATGGCTGAAAGTAATGCTGCCACGGCAATTAAGAGTGTTATATTCAGATAGTAAATAGGAGGCAGGCTGGGATAAATAACCGTGCGTAATCCGTAAGCATTCATCCCTTCAGCAAAGGCGCCCAAGTCAATTCCGGTGCTATTATAGTATGAGATCGTAAGCCAGCTGAGGAAAAGCCCTGCCGGCGTTCCGACCATCGTTAAGAATATCGTTTCATACAAAACCATGGAAAACACGCGCGATTTATTCATGCCTACGGCTCGAAGCATTCCCAGCTCACGCGTTCGCTCCAACACTGCCATCAGCATCGTATTAATTATGCTGAATACCAAGGCAATGATTATGATGATCATGACGATGTACATCATAAGATCAGTCATTTCGTAGGTGTACTTGAGTTCCGGTGCTGCTTCGCCCCAGGTTGTAATATTTAGATCTGGGAATTCTTTCTGAAGCTGACTTGCACGCTTATCCGCTTTGCTGAAATCGGACAATGTTAGATGAATACTGTGGACTTGTTGGTCAAGGCCCATTAGGTTGTTTACATCTTTTCGGTTAACAAACACATTGCCTTCGTCGAACACGGAGCTGAAGCTATCGAAGATACCGACAACTTGGAATGCACCGCCTGTTATATTTCCATTGGTATCTTGAAAATTAAGCACCATCCTGGATTTTAACGCCAATCCCAGTCGTTCAGCCAGATCGGAACCGATGATAACAGGATTTCTATACTGCTCGCCGGGCATGCTACCATTAATCAAATAATTTTCTACGCTGTGAGTACTATCGGGAACAATTCCGCGGATGGTTACGCCATAGCTGTTGCGCGCACTTTGAGCCAATCCACTTGCCAAGCTCTGCGTTGAAAGGTCTGTAGTATATGGTTTTTCCTTCAGATTGGTGAGCACATTTTCAGCCTGAGGGATATAATACTCGGGATTATAGAGGTCTTCGAATTCTGGATGACTTATTTCGATATGAGGAACGGTCAGATGAAACTGGTCTTCGAGATATCCTTGAACCATGCCTGTAAAAAAAGCGGAAAGAAAAACTCCGGCCCATGTGCCAAGCAGTACCGCTATAATGACAACCCCACTGCGAGTGGGATTGCGCCAGACATTTTTCCAGCCGAGTTTTATGATGTTCTTAATCATCGTTACCCTCTCATAGCTTTTATAGGATTAAGTCGACTAGCTCTGATAACCGGAATTAAACTAAAAAGAAGGGTTATGATAAGAATAATGATGGCTTGCCAAACAAAAATTGAAGGCTCTGTTGAAAATTGGAGCATAGGTTGCAAGCCGTAGTTTTCCATGGTGGTAGCCATATCGCCGGTAAGTTGAATAGGATTTATATTGAAATACCAAGAAATCGGTAAACTCAATAAAATACCTACAGCACTGCCCAGGATAGCGATTGTTAGGATTTCAACAGCCAGGATTGTAGCGAGCCTGTGGCGTGGAGTACCAATGGAGAGCATAATACCAAATTCGTAGGTCCGCTCGGTAATCATCATCAATAGGGTGCCAAGTATGCCAAATCCTACTACCATGTACAGTACTGCCAAAATAATATAGCCGCTCACTCGGTCTACCTCGATTCCCTGAACTAACTCGGGCATTAGCTCTTGCCAGGCCATGACTTCGTATCTTTCGGTTGATAACTTGTTTATGATATGTTGAACGATACGATCAACATGTTCGGGGTCATCGATAATTAAAGCGGCACTTGTAAGTCGATTATCAGCTGCCAAGAATTGCTGAGCCTTATGCAGCGGTAGCATAACGAGACTTCTGTTTAGTTCAGGATTGGGCAAGGTTATCGTTCCTTTTACTGGATACAGACCGGTAGCTGACATACCCCGAAAGCCCTGTCCAAGCAATACCAGGCTGTCACCCAGCTGTATATTGAGACGCTCCAGCACATCCCTCCCTACAATAGCTGCTTTCTCATCATTTTGTTGAAAATAGCTGCCCGATTGCAGTCTGATTTGGGGATTCATTAAATGCTGTTCAGACTTAACATCAATACCAATGACCATAAGCGGACGACTTTGTTGCTTTCCGGCTCCCAGGGCAAATGATTCAATTCGGGGAACTACAGCGGTAACTCCTTTTGATTCTTTGAGAATATTTAGCAATGAATCAGTAGCAACAAAACTGTTTTCCAGTGTTTTGTCATCCCAATAGCCGTTTGCATGCACTTGAGCATACCCGCTGAAGCTGCCTACAGTGGTATCAATCATATCTTTATACTGCCCTTCCTGCATGGATCGCATCACCGCTGATAATAATACAGCAACAGCGATGGAAGTCACCGTGATGAGCGTCCGGCTTTTATTGCGCCAGATATTTCGCCATGCCAGTTTTATCGATAACATTTCCCTAGTTTATCCTTTTCATGTTTTGTATGCTGAAGAAACGTTCTGAAATGTCGATATTGAATTCGATATCCTCATAGATCATAATTGTTTTTTTGCCGTCCTCTTGTAGCGGAATCATTTCCAGTCGGGTTGGGATTGTGCGTCCACTCATTTCCTTAATTTCAGAACTTTGCATCAGCCTGATAATTTCCTGATTTTCATCATAAAATTCGGTTCTCAGTTGTAGAAATTCATTTTTCGAAATAAATGTGATAACCTTTGACCATACCACGGGTGCGTCGGGTTTGGGAATCAACTCGATTTTATAGCAATCGTAATTATTGAATGTGGAATCTCCCACTAAAGTATGTGTGTAATCTGTTACGATAGATGATTCCCGAACCAGATCGTTGTTGGAAAAGTCCGATCCCATCCAAGATTGACTCATCATCGAGGGCGGCAGTTTTATTGTTCTATTAATATCTGGCAGCCAGTTCCAGATTTCATTTTCGCGTTTCAGGTAGGCAGAACCTTCATCCCGAGCAGGCGCCGTAATTAAAATTAAGCTGTAGTCTTCGTTCATACTCCAGGCTTTCATTGAAACACTGCGCTCCCAAGTCGGGCGGACGATTTTCATTGTCATTTCGGCCCGTGAGCTTTTGCCTCGCATCTTTTCATCAGCTTTCTTAATAATTTCGGAAGCATCTTGTGCAGTTGCTAATAGAGGTAAAGCTGCGAAAAATGTTAGAATGGCTAAAAGTATGGGAGCGATAGAAATATACTTCTTAGTGAAAATCGTAATATTCGAACAATGAATATTTGGAGGTATTTTCCTTGGAGTGGTCATTTACATCAATTGAATGGATATTTGATTAAAATGTAAACGGTACAAACTCTGAATGCAATAAAAGAATAGCTTATTTTAGAGAAGAAACAGAAGGGAGATAAGAAAAGACTGAATAATTCTTCTACTTTTGCATATTCATTTCGTCATGAACATGCTGTAGAAAATTTTGTAGTAGTAGCGATCCTATTTTTCCTGACTTTTCGGGATGAAATTGTACTCCCCAAAAATTTTCTTTGCAGACAACAGAAGTAAAAGGTTGAATGTACTGGCAGGTTGCTACGGTGTATGTATTGAGAGGAGCAAAAAAACTATGTACGTAATAAAAAAAATGATCGTCGGTTAGTGAATCCATAAGTGGATGAGCAGAAATATCTTGAAAAGTATTCCATCCCATATGGGGTACTTTTGCTTTGGAAGAATCGAATTTTTTAAGTCGCCCCGGAATAATACCCAAACCATCAGATTCACCCTCTTCGGATGATTCATAAAACAACTGCATTCCAAGGCAAATCCCCAATACTGGTTTCTTGGTGTTTTTAAGCCACTCGTCCAGACCATTCTTTTGCAGGGATTTCATGGCCGGTTGCGCGTGGCCAACACCGGGAAAAATGATGCCGTCAGCCTCATCAAGCTCTTCCTTTTTATCGGTAATGATATGTGGCTCATCAAGTCGTTTAAAGGCATTTGATACAGAGGCAAGGTTACCAGCCTCATAATTAATAATTGCGATCATCTTACAATAAGTTCTTTGTCGTGGGTAATACGTTTAGGTTTCGTTCATTTCGACTGATAGCAGCACGTAAGCATCGCGCAAATCCTTTAAAGCACCCTTCAATTTGATGGTGATCATTCTTGCCGTCAATAGAAATATGCAGGGTCGCTTGTAGATTAATAGCCAGTGAATAAAAGAAATGCTCGACCATTTCTGTCGGAAAATCACCAACTACATCTCTTTTAAAAGAACCATCGAACTTTAAATAGGGGCGACCCGAGAAGTCCAGTGCTACAGTCGCAAGGGTTTCATCCATAGGCAACGCGAATCCGTATCGCTGAATTCCAATTTTGTTGTCAAGGGCATCATTAATTGTTTTTCCCAAAGTGATGGCGACATCTTCGATAGTGTGATGTTCATCTACTTCAAGGTCACCGGTACAGGAAATATCCAGATCTATCAACCCGTGCTTGGCAATCTGTTCCAGCATATGATCAAAAAAATTAAGTCCGGTAGAAATATTGCTTCGCCCGGTGCCGTCGAGATTAACAGCTATACTGATATCAGTTTCTGCTGTTTTTCGTTCTTGGGTAGCTTTTCGGGTAGGAAAGCAGATTTTATTGCTGAGCGCGATCCAATCCGGAGCTGTTTCAATTTCAGATCCATCATTATCCAGTGCTTTAAGATCATTTTTTTCAGCAATAATCTGCAGATCAATGGCATCAGGCAGGGTTTTTACAGATGTTATTTTTTCATTCTCTAGCAGCTGTTGCTGTTGTTTGGACAAATCTTCGGTGAGGAAGAAGAGTTGATGATCAAATTCTTGCAGTCGTTTCAGACCGTAGAGAGCGCCGCTCCAGAGTAAATTGTTATCGGAACCGGACAAGGCCTCTGTAGAAATTCTGATATTCATCGTCCTAAACTTTTTAAAGCTGAAATTAATCGTTTATTCTCATCCGGTGTTCCCACCGTGATGCGTAAACAGTTTTCGCAGAGTGGTTGCTCACCACGATATCTTATGATGATATTCTGCTTGGTAAGTTGTTCATAGACATTCTTGGCATCGGTAAATTTTGCAAGTAAAAAGTTGGCTTCGCTTTTGTAAACCTTCTGCACCATTTTCAGTTGTCCCAACTTGTCTTTAAGCTCCTTTCGTTCCTTTTTTATGGCATCCATGCGAAATTGTACGGTTTCCCAGTTTTGCAATCCTTTTATTGCTTGCTGAGCCGTTAATTTATTGATGTTGTACGGTGCCTTCACCTTCATCATATAATCAACAATTTCTTCTTGAGCATAAGTAATTCCGAGCCGGATACCGGCTAATCCAAATGACTTAGATAGCGTTTGAAGTACAACCAGATTGGGATATTCAACTACTTTGTCGGCCCAGCTTTCTTGGTTGCTAAAATCGATATAGGCCTCGTCGATGATGACAATACCTCTAAAGTCCTGAATTAATTTCTGAATCGCTGAGGTTGCAAAAGTGTTTCCGGTTGGATTGTTTGGTGAACATAGAAAAAGCATTTTGGTATTCGGTTTTACGGCATCCAAAATTTTATCCACACGGAGTTGAAAATCTTTCTCATCTAATAGTACTTCATCAACGGAGATGTCGTGAATATTAGCAGACACCTTATACATGCCATAGGTGGGTGGAGTTGTGAGTACGCGATCTTTTCCCGGACGGCAAAAAATCCGATATAGCAGGTCGATTCCTTCGTCACTGCCAACGCCGGTAAATACATTTTGAGGACGAACGCCCCGCCATTCGGCGATAAGTTCTCGCAAGTTTTTTTGTTTGGGGTCGGGATAGCGATGCAATTGTTGATTGTCAGAAAATGGAGCACCCAGACTATTTTCATTAGCATCAAGCAGCAGTCCTTCACCAAAATCTTCCCGGGCACTGTGATAGGGAACCAACTTTTTAATGTTGGGACGAACGAGTTTTTCAAGATCAAAAGATCGATTCATAATGTGGTAAAAAAAATCTTTAAGTATTTTTGTTGATATCTTTTAGACGTATAGATACAGCATTTTTATGGGCTTCCAACTTTTCTAGTCCCGCCAGCTTTTCAATAGTAGGACCCACATTTTGTAAGCCATTAGCTGTAATTTTTTGCATGGTAATCTGCTTTAAAAAAGAATCTACAGAAACGCCGCTAAACATCCGTGCATAACCGTAAGTGGGGAGCGTGTGATTTGTTCCCGATGCGTAATCGCCGGCACTTTCGGGAGTCCATGGACCCAGAAATACCGATCCAGCGTTCATAATCTGATCTTCGTATTGTTCCGGATTTTTGCACTGTACAATCAGATGTTCCGGAGCATACTGATTGGAAAATGAAAAACCTTCATCAAGGGTATCTACCGTTAGAATAAAACTTTTATCTATGGCCTTTTGGGCAACTTTTTGTCGAGGAAGTTTTGTTAGTTGTTGATCAATTTCGCGCTGGCATTGATCTAGATCAAAATCAGGAGTTGCAACTAATACCACTTGGCTGTCTTCGCCGTGTTCGGCCTGTGAAAGCAGATCAGCTGCTACATAAGCAGGGTTGGCTGTCTCATCAGCAATGACGAGCACTTCAGAGGGGCCGGCCGGCATATCAATAGCAATTTGGGCCTCACTGTTTTGTAACATCATTTTTGCCGCCGTTACATATTGATTACCTGGACCTAAAATTTTATCCACTTTTGGGACGGTTTCTGTCCCGAGAGCCATTCCGGCTACCGCTTGTGCTCCACCGGCTTTTAAGAGATGTGTTGCTCCAATCTTTTTTGCGATATACAGAATCTCATCCGCAATAGAGCCATCATTTTTAGGGGGCGTTGCGACCACTATCGTTGAGCATCCTGCCAGCATAGCAGGGATGCCAAGCATCATCAGGGTAGAGGGGAGGATGGCCGTTCCGCCGGGTACATATAATCCCACTCGCTCAATTGGACGAGTAACTTGTTTGCATTGTACGCCAGGCATTGTTTCTACTTCGAGCGGTTGAGGTAACTGTGCTTTATGAAACTGATAAATATTATCAAAAGCCGTATCAATTGCTTCTCTTATATCGTCTGCAATAGCTACCTCTTGTTTCGCGGGATTGAGTACGAGCGGATCAGGGGTTACGCCATCGAACTGCTGCGTAAAGTGATTGATGCCAGCGTTGCCTTCTTCATTTACCTGTTGGATAATGGGCTCAACCTGTCCGAATATGGACTGGAAATCCATTTTAGGTCGCTGGATAAGTTCTTTGAGCTGACTATCCGATAGGTTTTTATAGCTATATATATTCATATCTGTTTTACAATATCATGCTTTCAATGGGAAGTATCACAATACCACTGGCGCCTTCAGCTTTTAGTTTTTCCATCACTACCCAGAACTCATCAATGGGAATGACCGTGTGAATAGCAACCATGCCATTATCGGCAAGCGGCATTACGGTGGGACTTTTTAGCGATGGAATAATTTCTTTGATCTTGGGAACAGCTTCTTCCGGAGCATTCATCATAATATAACGACTGCGCTCGGCCTGTTGGTGGCCATCCATTCGCTGTAGGAATTTTTCAATAAGCTGCTGCTTCCCGGGAGATAGTTTTTTGTTGGTACGAATCAGTTGGGTTTCTGATTCTAATATCGTCTCCAGCTCTTCGAGTCCGTTGGCTTTGAGCGTATTTCCGGTAGAAACAAGATCACAAATGGCATCGGCTACCTCAAGACGGGGAGCAATTTCTACGGCCCCCGAAATGGTTACGATTTCAGCATTGATATCACGTTCTTCGAAAAAATTTCGTGTTAAATTTGGATAGCTTGTAGCTATCGATTTACCTTCGAAGTCTGCAACCGATTCAATATCGCCATTTTTGCGAGCAGCCAGTGAAAGACGGCAAATCCCGTAATCAAGTCCACGGAGAACAGTAACATCGGCTCCTTTTTCCTGTGTTTCATTAGCACCTACAAAGCCGAGATCACAGACGCCGTCCTGTACATATTCGGGGATGTCATCATCCCGGATCAACAGGAGCTCAACGTCGAAATTGCGACATTTTACAAGCAGGTTTCGTTTGTAATCATCAAAACGGAGGCCGATACCTTTGAGCAGATCAATGGTTTTATCGGTCAGTCGACCTGATTTTTGAATGGCTATACGTAAAGAAGTAGTAGAATCAGCGGTGCGTTGCATAACAAATAGTTATTGAATTTTAATTGGGAAAACTGTTAAAAAAGTAGGGGAGAAACGATGTAGTCTCAGCTACACAAAGTGATGCTATTGACGGGGCCAACCGCCGTGATGGAGGTGAGAATGAATGGATGTATGTAGGCTTTGATTTTGCATCAGGCCAAAGATAAGGTTTTTACAGAATTCTTTCACAATAATTTTTTTGAACTTGATTAAAAAGGATCTCTTTTGACATTGAATTTCGTAAACTGGATGAGTGATAAAATCATTCCGCAAAGAAAAAAAAAGGCCCTTGCCGTTTGGCAAGAGCCTTTGACTGTTCATGTTACCTTGAGGGGTAAATGAATGATATTAGTTTGAATTTTCTATCAGCTGAATATTTTCTGATTCTGTGCTAGTAGCTTAGGTGACCGTATTTCGGGATATTGAAAGCCCGATTGTTAATTTCTGCAGCTAAAACTATGCTGATATAGCAACCACAAATACAATTAGCATCAATGTAAATAGCGTAAGTTGAATGATGGGATTATGAACAATTCGTTTATGCATACGATCGCTGTTTCTGATGATATCTAATTAGCCTAATTTAAAGAGTAAAAAGGTTTCATTGTTCCGGGATTTCTGATATTTCTTAAAGGAGTAAAAAAGGATGAATTTTTATCGTTAATCGATTGAAGTATTATTTGTAAAAGGCTATTCTTACATCCCACTAATTAAAACAGCTAACAGACATTCTATTATGATTACAACTGCCCAATTTACCTACATTCCACTCAAAGCTTCTGATCCTCGGGAAAGCATTGACTACTTGCTTGAGCTGGTAGCCCAGCATGAGGTTGAGGTAGATGTCAATTATATGTCGACAAGTGTGCGCGGTGAGACGGAAGTTGTTTTTGAACTTATTCGGGAGATGTATGACACGATGACGATAGAAAAGGAAGAGTTTCGGTTTCATGTTGAGTTGTTAAGCCCGGAGCCGAAAGAAGAGGATCCACTCGATATTCCGGAAGCATAAAATTATGAGGATTATTTTTAAAATTTATGATACCCAATGCCATATAGGTATTGGGTTTTTTTTATGAAATATTTTTTAAAACACTGAGATGAATATTTTATGCAATGCCATCGTCATTTTTGTATCTTTAGCGTTCTTTTGAGCAAGCAAAAATAGTGCTGTAGGCACATCTCTATGACCCAGATTCGTAACTTTAGTATTATTGCCCACATTGATCACGGCAAATCCACGCTCGCAGATCGACTCTTAGAGCGTACCGGTGCTATCACCGAGCGCGAAATGCAGGAGCAAATTCTCGACGATATGGATTTGGAGCGTGAACGCGGCATTACGATTAAGAGTCACGCCATCAGGATGGACTATGAACGCCCGAACGGTGAGAATGTGATTTTTAATCTGATTGATACACCGGGTCACGTTGATTTTGCCTATGAGGTTTCTCGGGCGCTAAAAGCTTGTGAAGGTGTGCTGCTGGTTGTGGATGCGGCTCAGGGTATAGAGGCACAAACGATATCTACGTTATATCAAGCTATCGATCAGGACCTTGAGATTATTCCGGTGCTTAATAAGATTGATCTGCCGAGCGCTGATGTTGAAGGCGTAGGCCAGCAGATTGTAGATCTTATTGGATGTAATCATGATGAGATTTTGAAAGTTTCGGCTAAAACCGGTGATGGTGTTGATGAACTGCTTGAGGCGATTGTCGAACGTATTCCTGCACCGGAGCAAGAGACCGAAAAACCACTTCGGGCCCTTATTTTTGACTCTGTGTTCAATAGCTATCGCGGTTCTATTGTATATGTGCGAGTGATGCAGGGAACCCTTAAGAAAGGGGATGGCATCCGTTTTATGGCAACGGATAAGGAATACGAAGCCGAAGAGATAGGGTTTTTAAAGCTTGAAAAAGAAAAGACAGAGAAGCTTGAAGCCGGCGATGTGGGGTATATTGTCGGAAGTGTAAAGTCGCTGCAGGATGCTCGTGTGGGTGATACGGTAACACGAACAGATAACCCAGCAGAAAAACCTATTCCCGGTTACCAAGAGCCGAAGCCGATGGTGTTTAGTGGCTTGTTTCCTACGCAGTCTGATGACTTTGAGGACTTGCGATCGGCTCTGGAAAAGCTGCAGCTTAACGATGCTTCGCTGACGTATCAGCCGGAAACATCGGAAGCACTGGGCTTTGGATTTAGAGCCGGATTTCTGGGGATGCTCCATATGGAAATTGTGCAGGAGCGCCTCGATCGTGAGTTTGATATTGATATTATCACCACCGTTCCCAATGTGGAATATGAGGTACATATTACGGAACGCGGTGAACAGAAAAAAGTAGTGGTTGATAACCCAAGTGATATGCCCGATCCCGCCAAAGTAGAGGCGGTTTATGAGCCCTATATCAAGGCTAGCATTCTAACGCCTTCGGATTATATTGGTCCGGTGATGACCTTGTGCCAGGAGAAGCGCGGAAAATATGTGAATCAGCTCCATATGCAGAGCCAGCGCGTCGAAATTAAGTACGAACTGCCTATGGCTGAAGTGGTCTTTGACTTTTATGATCGTTTGAAAAGTGGGACACGGGGATATGCTTCTCTTGATTATGAGTTCTTGGAATATCGAGAGGGCGATCTGGTGCGACTAGATATTTTATTAAATAAAGAACCGGTTGATGCGTTATCCAGCATAGTTCACAGAGATAAAGCATATGATCTGGGACGTAAGTTATGTAAGAAGCTAAAAGAGCTTATTGACCGACACCAGTTTGAGGTACCCATTCAGGCGGCTATCGGTAATAATGTTATTGCCCGTGAGACCATCCCGGCCATCCGCAAAGATGTAACGGCAAAATGTTACGGCGGTGACGTTTCGCGAAAGCGTAAACTTCTTGAGAAACAGAAAGAAGGAAAAAAACGTATGAAGCAGGTGGGAACGGTTGAAATACCTCAGGAGGCATTTTTAGCAGTCCTCTCTATGGATGATGACAATAATAATTAATGCAATATTAGATAATGGACAGAATATTTTTTGATTCAGTTAAAGAAGTTTCAAGCTTTTCTTTATCGAAGACGGTTGTTACTGGAATCGTAATTATTTTATTAAGTCTGACATCACTACCGGCTTTTGCTCAATTTGAGGCTGCAGAATTTGAAAAGATAACCAAAGAAAACAGGGCTCAGTTTGAGCGTGAGACTCAAGATATAAGCTTAACCGGACAAGGATTATATGAAGACACCAAACTTGATGACCGGCAAACCAACGAAATAAGAGCTCGTTTGCAAGCCATATTTGGTGATCCTACGCAAACACTAGAAGATCTGATTAATAAAGAGAATTTTCGACCCGGTAAAGCCATTCAATTTGAATATTGGTTTATGGTTAATGATAGTATTCCTTTAATGGTTTTAGACTGGAACGGGCCGTTTGGGAGTGGTCTAACGTATGGTGGTGCAAGCAAATACGTAGATTTGATGCCTCAGATTAAAAGGGAATTTGTACGTAAGCTGATGTCTATTGAGGAGTTCGGTGAGTATAAAGATTACTTTTATTCACCGGAAAAAGAGCAGTGGTATATTGTTAAATATGAGGATGGAAAGTTTCGAAACGAAGAAATTGACTCACCTGCTGGAATGAGTATAGATTAATTTATTAATAATTAGGAGTAACTTTGGCAGATCAATTATCACAAGAGGAGCGCAAGGAACGGCGCTCTCGAAGAAAACGGCGAAAAGGGAAAGAGAACGAAGAAGCAAAAAGTTGGCTTAGGGAATGGATGGATGCACTGCTTTTTGCAGCAGTGGCAGCTATAATAATCCGGGCCCTTTTATTTGAGGCCTATCGTATTCCCACGCCTTCAATGGAGAAAACCCTGTTAACGGGAGATTTTCTAATTGTTTCTAAAATAAGCTACGGAGCCCGAACACCTATGGTATTGGGTGTGCCGTTTACAAATATTTATATGCCCGGCGCAGTAATTCCATGGACGCGTTTGCCCGGTTTCAGTGAAGTTGAACGCAATGATATTGTTGTATTCAACTATCCTATTGACATAGATCCCATTGCGGCAAAAACAAGCTATATTAAACGTGCTGTGGGTGTGCCCGGCGATACGGTTACTGTAGGTGATGCGGAACTTTTTATTAATGGAGACCAGGCAAAATCGTTTGAGGGAATCCAACAAACTTATGTTGTTTCGGTACGCGATCGGGTTCGATTGAGTCCGGCAAAGGTTGAAGCAGCCGGAGGCAGGCTTATAGGATCGCAAAATCAGGGGTCATACAGAGTTACGATGACCCAAGATGTGGCTGAAAAACTAAGCGGTTGGCCTGAAGTTAATAATGTGGAGCTATTCGTTCTACCGGAGGATTTTAATGAGTTTAACAGACGTGATTTTAGTTTTTCATCCGGATTTAACAATCATCATCACATTCCGCCGGTCGTTATTCCTTTTGAAGGGCAAACAGTTACGTTAACCCCTGATAACTATCATATCTACGAAAATGTTATTACTCGTTACGAAGGGAATAATGTAGAGCGAAATGGTGATCAGTTTGTGATTAATGGTGAGGCTACGGATGAATATACCATTCAGCAGGATTATTATTTTGTGATGGGGGATAACCGTGATGACAGTGAGGATAGTCGTTTTTGGGGATTTGTTCCTCAGACTCACATTGTAGGTAAAGCGGGTATCATTTACTTCTCATGGGATGGGGAACGCATGTTACCGCGCTTTGGCCGATTGTTGAACTTTATCCACGACTAATTTTTGCGGATGGTTTTGCCCATCGGCTGACCTTCTTTGATGGCAAGCTGTCCGCATCCCGCATCAATATCATCACCCCGACTTCGTCGAACCGTAGCCGTTACATCGCGTGACACGAGTTCCTGCATAAAGGCATCCAGGCGTTTTTCACGAGCTCTTTTTAATGCAACTCCGGCCACATCATTATACATGATGATATTCACCTTGCTGGGTGCCCACTGCACAATATCAGCAAGTTGCTGTGCGTCTTCAGGACTATCATTAAACTCATCGAAAAGCAGGTATTCGTAAGTAATAGGGCGGTGTAGTTTGTCATAATAATGCTGAACGGCTTCCTTCAACTTGTCCAGTCCCATCGAGTTATTGATAGGCATAATCTCGTCGCGCTTCTCATCATTGGCCGCATGCAGCGATATTGCCAGGTTAAACGGCTGACGTTCGTCGGCAAGTTTTTTAATTTGTTTGGTAAGTCCCACCGTAGAAACCGTAATACGTTTGGGCGAAAGACCAATACTAAGCTCATCAATAATTATGTTTGCCGAATTAACGACCGCTTCATAATTATGAAGCGGTTCGCCCATTCCCATATACACAATATTGGTGATGCCTTTGCCAAATCGTTCTTGGCATAACTCGTTAATATATTGTACCTGATCGACGATTTCGCCGTGCGTAAGGCTGCGAAAAAATCCCATTTTCCCAGTCGCGCAAAATGAACAGCCGAATACGCAACCCACCTGTGATGATACACAAACTGTGAGTCTGTTGGCAGCTCCATCTTCATAAAAGTCGGGAATAAGTACAGCCTCAACTTTATGCTCTTCTTCGCCCTGCAATTTGAAGAGGAACTTCATAGTTCCGTCTTCAGACTCCTGATGGGTCTCATATTCAATGGTCGGAACCTTAGCTATTTCTTGGAGACGTGAACGAAGATCCTTGGAAAGATTGGTCATTTCATCAAAACTGTGCACGCCTTTTTGATATAACCACTGAAAAAGCTGATCACTGCGAAAGGATTGAAGTCCCAGCTCTGCGGTAAACTCCTGTAGTTCTTCTTTGGTTAGACTTTTCAGGTTGGTTTTTTCGTCGATATCGGTTTTTGTAGTCATAACTTCTAAGATACAAATCCTAAAGCACGTTTGTTAAACAAAGAACAATGATTTTTTATCGTAACAACGTTGCAAATTAAAAGGGGGATGCCTCAAAAGACATCCCCGGAAATAAAATATAAGAAGAAAGGAATTTTAATTGTCGAGGGTTGCATTAACCTTAATATTAACGCCTGCCAGTGCTTTTGAAACCGGACAGTTTTTCTTGGCCCCTTCAGCAAATTCCAGGAATTCATCCTTTCCAATGTCTGGAATGTTAGCCGTTACATTTAAAGTGATGGTAGTTATTGCAGGGTCACCGTCAACCATTTCGAGAGCGACATCAGCGTTGGTTGTTACGGCTTCGGGAGCATATCCGGCTTCGGCTAAATCAGCAGAAAGAGCCATAGAATAACAACCGGCATGAGCGGCCCCGATGAGTTCTTCGGGATTAGTGCCGGTGCCATCCTCAAAACGGGATTTGAATGAATAGGAACCTTTATAGGCTCCGCTTCCAAACGACATGTTTCCTTTCCCATTCTTGAGATCTCCATTCCAGCTTGCTTTTGCTTTACGTATAGGCATAGATAAATAATGTTTAGTTAAACTTATGTTATGAGATATAAAAACAGCGTATTGGCTTATGTCATTCCTATGGAATATTAGAATTGTTTTGCCTTTTTTTTAATCAATAAATGATCAGGGAAATAATGCAGGAATTGCATTCTTGTATAGAAAAATCCTTATTTAAATGAATGTTCTTTTTTTGTATTTAATTTTATGCATTTAACTCGAAGCGCGTACAGGTAAATTGCAATAAAAATTTATTACTGATGAATCAAGAAATGGAAGCGGAATTTGTGGATGTGTATAGCACACTCACAGAAAAATTATTGAATTGGCTGGAAACGACTATTGCGATGCTGCCGAACCTCGTGGTAGCACTGCTTGTTTTAATCGTTTTTATGGTATTGGGTCGCCTTGTCCGCGGAGGTGTAAAACACATGCTGGAAAAGACAACCAGCAACAAAACAATTATCAATTTGCTGGAAACGATTGTCGGAGTTTTGATAATTGGTATTGGGGTCTTTATTGCGTTAAGCATTCTCAAACTTGATGGGGCGGTGACCTCACTCCTTGCCGGTGCCGGTATCATTGGTTTGGCATTAGGTTTTGCATTTCAGGATATCGCCTCGAATTTTATTTCAGGAATTATTTTATCCATCCGTCACCCGTTTGGTATTGGGGATATTATCGAAACCAATGGATTTTATGGCGAGGTAGAGAAGATGAATCTCAGAAATACCATAATCCGTACCCCAAAAGGACAGATCGTATATATCCCTAATAAGAGCGTATTTGAAAACCCGCTGGAAAATTTTACAAGCAGTGGTTTGCGGCGCATTGATCTGTCATGCGGCGTTTCCTACGGCGATGATCTGGAAAAAGCCAAAGAGGTGGCTATTGAGGCTGTTAAAGGATTGGATAACTATAACGCTGATAAGGGGATTGAGTTTTATTATGAGGAATTTGGTGGTAGCTCCATTAACTTTAATATCCATTTCTGGGTGAACTTTCGTAAGAACCCTGATTTCTTGTCGGCACGCAGCGATGCGATCATCGCTATTACCCAAGCTTTTGATGAGAACGATATTATGATTCCGTTCCCCATTCGTACGCTCGATTTTGGTATCCGCGGCGGCGAAAAGTTGAATACCATGTTGGGAGACGGCAAGCAATCATAGTAATCCGAAAAGCATCCAATTTAAAAAGGCCGAGTACTAAGCTCGGCCTTTTACTTTTTTGTAAGAAATTGTTGATTGCTATTTGAAGTGGCGGTTTAGATAATCCACATACGAAGTGTAGAGCAGGTAGTAGCTTGCGGTATTAAAGGCAACTCCGTGAGCACCGGGAGGATAAATCTGCAAATCTACCTCTTGGCCATTTCCTGTGAGCTCGGTTAAAAGCTGCATCGTATTTTGGACGTGCACATTCTCATCCATGGTCGAATGCGATAGCAGGAGGTTGCCTTCTAAGTTTTGGGCGTGTGTTATGGATGAGCTTTGCTCATAACCATCCTTGTTATTTTCGATTAGCCCCATATAACGCTCGGTATAAATACTGTCGTAAAATCGCCAGTCGGTAACGGGCGCCGTAGCAATACCGACATCAAAAACATCGGGATAATTAAACAGGGTATAGGTTGTCATATAGCCACCATAGCTGTGTCCGCGCATGGCCATTCTGCTACTGTCTACCCAACTTTTATTACCCATAAATTGTACTGTTTCTACAAAATCGTTGGCTTCCCATTTTCCCAGCTGCTTGTAAACAATTTTTTCAAATTCAGAACCATAACCGCCGCTTCCACGATTGTTCACATTTACTACAATATAGCCTTCCTGTGCCAGGTATTGATTCCACCCTCCGGATTCCCAGCTGTTATATACGCCCTGCGCGCTGGGACCTCCATAAATATTGAGTACCAACGGATATTCTTTGTCAGGATCAAAATCAATGGGCTTAATCATGTAGCCATCCAATTTCTGACCATCGGAAGTGGTAAAGGAAAACAGTTCACGCGGAGCATAAATATGTTTTTTGGTAAAAGTTTCGACTGATGCATTATCCTCAAGCACTTCCATTTTCCCATTCATCGTACTCCAGAGTTCGACCTGTGTTGGAGTTGAAGTGTTTGAATAACGATCGATATAATACTTGCTGTTCGAGCCCATGCTGATGTCATGTGTTCCCTCTGCCTGGGTGTGCTTGGTTTTATTTCGACCGCTAAAGTTAACAGAGTACAGATGTCGCTCCAGCGGTGATTCTTCGGTTGAGGTGTAATAGATTCTATTATTGCGATAATCTACTGTGTGAACATAGGTAACCTCCCATTTTCCTTTGGTGACCTGATTTTTGACGGAGCCATCATAGCCGTAGCGATAAATATGACTCCAGCCGTTGCGGTCCGAAATCCAGAAAAATTCTTCGCTGTCTTTGGGAAAGAAAAACAGGTGGTCGATACCGGCAAAAAAGTCAAATACATCAATCCAGGCATCAGACTGTTCTTCCATCACCAGTTGTCGTTCACCACTCTTGATATCATTAAAGAACAGCTTCAGGTGATTTTGGGCTCTATTAAGATGTACGGTTGCCAGTTTATTTTCATTGGCTGACCAGTAAATTCGGGGAATATACCCGTCGGTGGGAGTATCCATCCACTGTTGCTGACCGGATTCTACATTTATAACCCCGATTTTAACCTTGGGATTTTCGTCGCCCACTTTGGGGTATGGAATCTTTTCATATTCGGGATGTTGTCCGGAATAATCAGTCATTTGAAAAATATTAACATGGCGCTCATCGGTTTGCCAGTACGCAATTTTTTCGCTGTCGGGAGACCATACCCATGCCTGGGCCAGCCCGAACTCTTCTTCATATACCCAGCCAAAGCGTCCATTATAAAAATATTCTTTGGCACTGTTGGTAAGCTGTGTTTCTTCCTGGGCTGCCAGGTCATACACAAATAGATCTCCATCACGTTCATAACCGATTTTACCACCATCGGGAGAAAGTTCTGCCGTTCGTGCATCTTCTACGAGCAGACTAAGTGATTCATTCTCAACAGAATAAAGGTAGTAGTCAGAAATGCCCGAACGACGATATACCGGACGGAAGTTTGATTGAAATATCAAGTATTTTGAATCGTCAGACCATTGAAACGAAGAGTATTCAAAAGTAGAATCGGATTCCGGAAAAGTATGGTTGGCACTGTTGAAGATAAGTTCATCCTCTTTTGAAGCCGGATCATACGCCCGTATCTCCATATTTTCCGTTTCTTCGTTGTATTTCATGTACGAGTAACGGTTGCCGTCGTCAATCCAGTTAACGTTTCGGGGTCCATTAGAGCCACTAAGCTGACTGCTTTTTGAGAGGGCTTCTTTGACGCTGGAGTAGCGTTGTTTCTCCTGAGCTAAAGTTGGTTGTTGAAATAGAAATGCTCCCACAAAAATGCTGAGAGCCAACGTTTTGAAAAACAAAGAGAATGGATATTTCATTTTTTTAATATCTATTTTTAGAGAAAAGGTCTGTATAAAAGTTGAAGAAATTAATAATTAAAAGCCGGTACAAATTAAAATTTATAATCTGTTATTCAATCAGAACTTGGAATATAATCATTAGTGCAATGGAAATGGTTATAGTTGTTGCGACGGTGGAAGTGTTGCTTTCTTCGATGGCGTCGGGGATGAGTTCAGCAAAGACCATCCATATCATAGCCCCTGCGGCAAAGCCAAGACCCATGGGGAGGTAAGTTTCAAATATTTCTACAAATAAAAATGCCGGTACGGCCATCAACGGCTGGGGGAGGCTTGAAAAGATGCTCCACCATGCTGCTTTCAATGGGGATGTTCCTCGTGGAATCAGCACCAGACTGATGGCCAGTCCTTCAGGAATATTGTGTACGGCAATAGCGGTGGTAATAAACAATCCCAAATCTATTCCACCACTAAAAGAAACACCAACGCTGACACCTTCAGTAAACGAGTGGACCGTCATAATTCCGACGATAAGCAGCATTTTGGTGGCATCAGCCTGATTGATGTTCTTGATAGAGAATTTGTCGTCATATCTATTGAGCAACTTTTCGCTGCCGATAATAAATATCAGCCCAATAATTATCCCATAAAAAGTAAACCATACGTCATGGTCAATTCCTTCGTAGATAAGCCCAAAACTTGCTGCTATCATCAACCCCGATGCAACGGCATTAGAAATACCCAGCCAATTGCGTGTTAAATCCTTGAAAAAGAAAAAGGGAAGGGCTCCCAAACCTGTAGCCACTGCAGTAATCAGGGCATAAAAGAAGACATCAAATACGGGTTGTTGTATTAAATCACTCATTGTCTTTTGTAATCAATGCTCAGGAATATACAGAGTGATTACTGTTAATCCACTACCCGTAAAAAATTTAGAATTGAATTAAATAGGAGATAAAAATAAAGAGTTAGGAGTAATACTTAGGATAATATTCCCAACTCGCTAAATGTAATAAAATCAATTTTCTTCGGTTAGTTCTTGAATAATGGTATCCATTTTCTTTTCCAGCTCGCTGGTTTTTTTATCAAAACCCGTGCGATTTGCAAGTTCGGTATTCACGCTGCAGTAGAATTTGATCTTGGGCTCTGTACCTGATGGACGTACGGTTACCATTGTTTCATCTTCCGTGACGAATTGGAGGACGTTTGATACCGGCAGATCGGTATCCTGGGTTTCACCTGTTTTAACATTACGCGAAACTTGGGCTTTATAATCTTTGATAACAGTCACATTAGATCCCGCCAGTTTCTTAGGCGGATTCTCTCTGTAATTCTTCAGCATTTTTTGGATCTCCTCAGCGCCTTCACGTCCGCGTTTGTATACGGATACTAACTTTTCGCGATAATAGCCGTGTTGAAGGTAGATATTCAGCAGGGCATCAAAAAGACTGGTACCCTGATCTTTATAATAGGCAGCCATTTCTGCAATAATAACCGAAGAGACAATAGCATCTTTATCACGCACGTGATCACCGATGAGATATCCATAGCTTTCCTCACCGCCAGCCACAAACTGTTTTTCGTCTTCCAGTTTAGTCATAAGCTCACCGATATATTTGAATCCAGTCAACGTATTGTAGCACTCCACGCCGTAATGCTCGGCAATGGCGTCAATCAGATAAGAAGTAACAATCGTTTTGACGATATATTCATCGCCGTTCAGTTTATTGGCTTCCTTCCAAGCGTTTAGGACGTAATTGATAATTAGTGCCCCGGTTTGATTGCCGTTGAGCAGAACCCATTCATCGTGATGGTCCTTAATAGCAATTCCTACCCGATCGGCATCGGGATCGGTAGCCATCACCAGCTCAGCATCAATTTCTTTAGCCTTATTCAACGCCATGGTGAGAGCTTCTTTTTCCTCAGGATTTGGATATTCAACCGTTGGAAAGTCACCATCGTAGGTCATTTGTTCTTCAACAAGCGTAACGTTTTTGAAACCATATCGTTTTAAAGCGGGCGGAACCAGTACTCCTGAAGTTCCGTGAATCGGAGAAAAAACAATGCTCAGATCATTCTGCCGACTGATGGCCTCGTTTGATAATGAGATATCCATCAGGGCATCCAGATACTTCTCATCAATTTCTTTGCCAATAGATTCTATATTTTTTGATATGCCCTGGAATGAAACATGATTAATGTTTTCAATCTTTTGGACCTCCTCCATTACTGCTTTATCCTGTGGAGCCACAAGTTGACACCCATGTCTGTCATAGGCTTTGTAACCATTGTATTCTTTGGGGTTATGCGATGCCGTAAGCATTACGCCGCCGTGGCAATTCAGTTCACGAATGGCAAATGAAAGCTCTGGAGTTGGACGTAATCCTTCAAACAGGTATACATAAATACCATTGGCAGAAAATACATCCGCCACAACTTGAGCCAGTTCCTCAGAATTATTCCGGCAGTCGTGAGCGATTACGACCTTGATTTGCTCATTGGGATATTGCTGCTTCAAAAAATTGCTGAATCCCTGGGTGGCCATCCCAAAAGTATATTTGTTTACGCGATTAGAACCCACGCCCATAATGCCGCGCAGTCCACCGGTACCAAATTCCAGATCCTTATAAAAAGCGTCAGTCAGCTCTTGGTATTCTTCATTATCCAGCTTTTTGCGGATGGTAGCTTTGGTTTCTTCATCATAATTACCATTCAGCCAGCTGTCAATATTGTCTTTTATCTGTGGATCTAAAGATTTCATAGTTCGTAAAATTAGAAGAATTAACTTTCTTGTGATTCAGCGGCCTTAGGTTGGTTCCACTCTACTTTTTTGACCATCAGCCAGATGCCGATGACAATAAGCGGGATGCTGAGCCACTGGCCCATATTAAATACCCAGTCGGCGGCAAAAGCGGCCTGTTCCATCTTAGTGAATTCGAGGAGAAAACGCCCGGTAAATAACGTAGCTAAAAATAGAGCGAATAGTGATCCCTCCGGTGGACTTTTACGGTATGAGTGATACACTTTCCATAAAATACCGAATACTAAAATACAGAGCAGGGCTTCATAAAGCTGGGTTGGATGACGTGGTATCATGTCGACTCTGGTAAAAATGACGCCCCAAGCCAGTTCAGTGGGCTGACCGACAATCTCGGAATTCATAAAATTACCGGTTCGGATAAATGCTCCTGCAATGGCAACGACGACCACCACGCGATCGGCCAGCCAGAGAAAGCTCATATCCCTAAATTTTTTGGTAAACAGGTACATGGCAATGATAATACCGATGGCCGCACCGTGACTGGCCAGTCCGCCGTGCCATATTTTTAAAATCTCGGCAGGGTACCGCAGGTAAAAACCGGGGTCATAGAACAATACATGTCCCAAGCGAGCACCAACAACAGTAGCAATTAAAACATAGGTTAAGAGTTGATCGACTTCTTCCGGATCACGTTTGGCATGAATAAACATTTTTCGCGTCAGCCAAAAACCAACCAAGAATGAACAGGCGAAAAGAATGCCATACCAGCGCGGTTCGAGTGGGCCCAGGCTAAAGGCTACGGGATCGACTGACCATGTAAAATAATCGTTAGCTAAAAGTAATAAGTTCATGTAGTAATTTATCTATTCGGATGGTTTGGCTACCAGCATCTGTTTCGTTTCCGCTTGAAGCGGCGAGGACTGGAAGATGCCAATGTCCAAAAACCATATATAATTTTATTAGCTGTTAATTCACGATTTTATAATCCGTGCCTTCGGGGCTGTCCATCAGCTTGATATCCAACTCTTCGAGGCGGTCACGGATAGTATCCGAGAGTTCAAAATTCTTTTCATGACGCGCGTTATTACGGATATTAATAAGCAACTCAATAAGCTGTTTGGTTTTATCATCACCGGCAGAAGAATCGCCTTTTTGCGGCCAAAGTCCCAGCACGCCATCTACAAAGTTTTTCAGAAATTCTTTAATATCGCCAATATTTCCCGGGATATCCCCACTGTTAATTTGTTTACGGATGCTTTTCAGTTCCTCAAAAAGAACGGCAATTGCCTGCGCCGTATTGAAGTCGTCATTGAGTTTACTTTCCAGTGAATTTTTCAGTGTTTCCAGATCATAAGCATCAGCAGAACCATCCTCTGCATTGGTAATAGTGTTAATCATTTCTTGCAGGCTGCGCAGCCCGTTTTCGGCACCGGATAGGGCATCCTCAGAAAAATCAGTGGTACTACGATAGTGACTCTGGAGTAAAAAGAATCGGATGATTTGTGGATCCCATGCGCGATTCAGTAGATCATGATCGCCGGAGAAAAACTCATGAAGCGAGATAGCGTTGCCCAACGATTTACCCATCTTTTGTCCCTCAAGGGTAACCATATTGTTGTGCATCCAGTAGTTAGTAAACGGTTTGTTGAAAGCGCCCTCACTCTGAGCGATCTCACATTCGTGATGCGGAAACTGATTGTCCATGCCGCCGCCGTGAATATCAAAATGTTCGCCCAGGTACTTAGTTGACATTGCCGAGCACTCCACGTGCCAGCCCGGATAGCCTTTGCCCCAGGGCGATGGCCACTTCATTATATGTCCGTCATCAGCTTTCTTCCAGAGTGCAAAATCTTCGGGCGAACGTTTATCGCTGGCCGTCTCGATGCGGGCCCCACTTTCCTGATCTTCTACATCCCGGCCGCTAAGCTTACCGTAGTCTTCATCCGAAGAGACATCAAAATAGACGTTACCGTCGGTTTCGTAGGCATGGCCATTTTCAAGCAGTTTCTTAACCATCTCGATCTGCTCGATGATGTGTCCCGTAGCGCGGGGAGAAATATCCGGTCGCTGAACACCCAATGCATCCATATCGCGGAAATAGTTATAGGTATATTTTTCAGCAATCTCCATGGGCTCCAGCTTTTCGATGGCGGCCTGTTTTTCCAGCTTATCCTCACCCTGATCGGCATCGTCGGTCAAGTGTCCCACATCCGTGATATTTTGGACGTAGCGAACGTTATATCCCAAATAACGGAGGTATCGAATCACCACATCAAATGAGACATAACTTTTGGCATGTCCCAGGTGGGGATCTCCATACACCGTAGGTCCACAAACGTAGATGCCTACAAAGCCCTCTTTGATGGGTTTGAATTCCTCTTTTTCGCGGGATAGCGTATTATAAATATGTAATTTATCCATGAATCAGGATGCTTCCTTATTTATCATAAAATTACATTTACAGTTCGCAAAGATAACGTTTCATTGCAACAGTTGACAACCTGTATTGGCGCAAAATCGTTGTGATTAGTTGTCAAATAATCCCTTGAGAAGATTTTTGCCCTTATCTTTAAGGTAGTCTTTTACAATAGGAGCAATTGCTTCTTTGTCAGGACGGATAGTCGGATTTTCTTGTGTTCCAGTCATCCGAAGTGGGACCATAATAGTTCCATTATCTTGAGTTAAAGCTTCAACGGCCTGGGAGCTTATGACAGATGCAATTCCTTTTTTGAAACGACCGGGCAAGAAAAGTTTGGTCTGATAGTCAATATCCCCGTTTACCATGTGCTGAGTACCACTGAGCTCCATGCCGATATCGTCACTTGTCATACGCAAATCATTAATGGTAAAGATGCTATTTTTGAGTGAATAGGTGCTGTTGAATTTATCAAGACCAATATTGTTAAGCTCTTTTGCATTTAGCAGTGCAGCCAGCTTTATCTGGATGGGATGTCCCTGAATTCGGGAGTTGGTCATCCCGAAATTTCCGTCCATCGTTGACGTTTTGATAACGGGCTCTAAAAATTTGTTGAGTTCGGAATAGTACTCCACGTCGGCGCTGAAGGCTCCGGATACATATTCGTGGAAATTGCTGTCTTCACCCAGTACCTGAAACTCATCGAAGAAGGCAGCAGCTTGCAATCCGTCTAAGTTTCCATTGAATGAGATCATGGTACGCTCGGGTTCGGGCACATCCCAGGTAAAAGAGCCTGTTGCTTCCCCATCAAAAAGATTTATAGAAGCTTGATCCAAGGTAATTTTGTCTGGCGATGTGGAAGCTTCGCCCGTTAAGTTTGTCATTGTAACACCGGTGACAATCATTTTGCCAATTTCGGCATTTACCGAACTTGTTAAATCGGGCAGATGGATCGGGATCGGTTCTGTGGTTTCAGTCGTATCGCTCCAGTCGATCAGTTCATCTAAATTAAGCAGATTGCTTTTATAGGTTCCCTGCAGCTGCGGCGTTGTACTTCGATTTTCTTCCGCTTTAAGATACTGCATATAATCGCGAAGGGATCCGGATAGGGAGATATCAGAAGAGCCAATATTAAAGGACAGCTGATCTAAATCCACCGATGCGGGCGATAAATTGAGCTCTCCACTGAGTTTGGTAACCGGCTGAACCATCGCATCACCATCCATGTTGATGTCCTGCGCTGTTAGTTGACCGTTTAACTTAATGTTTGCGGGATTATTGGGAGCTCCTTGTACACTTAGATTTAGGTCGGCCAAACCGTTAAGTTCTGTGATTGTAGGTTCCAGCTCGTAGTAATCCTTAATTTGATTGAGCGCCGCCTTTCCGGTCAGTTTTATATCTACTGTTCTATTATCACTCAGGTAATTTCTCACACTTCCTGAAATGCCCAGGTTGTTATCGCCGGTGGTAAAGCTGACTTTTGAGATTGTAAGAGTGGGACCATCCAATGAAGAATTCAAAGTGATATCTTCAATGGGTTTACCCAGCGATTTATGGCTAAAAAATCCATCAGAAAGCGAAATATTTCCCGACTGAACGGCATTTTCTATCTGATCAGCTTTTCCTTTTAAGACAGCCTGGGCCTTGAATTGTCCACGCATGCTTAGCGTATCTTCGTCGATGGGATAAAAATTCTTGATGGTAGCGAGATCAAAACTTAAATCAGTTGTCAGATCAATACTACGCTGATCTTCACTCATCGGCTCGTTTATCGATCCTTTCATCGAGAAGGTATTGGTTGCAGCCTGTAGCTCCATGTTGTTTATAGTGATGACCGATTGATTTGCTTCAGCATCGATGGAAATATTGTCGATAGGTTCAGCCACTTCGGCATATTTGAGCAAGCCATTACTCAGCGAGATGGTGGCATCAAAAGTCGCTTCTTCGGGAGCTGTCCTATTTCCGGATGCCCGTCCGTTGGCAGTAAGCTGTCCGCCAAGGTTTTCGATATCAAACTGACTGATATCATAAAAACTACTGATAGTAGCCAAGTTCACATCCGAATTGAAATCAACAGAAAATGTACTGTTGTCTTCCAGTGGATTTTCGAGCTGACCGCTTGCCGACAGGTTATTTTCTCCGGCTTCAGCCGTTAGGTTTTCAACGGCAATCAGCTTATTGGAGGCATTGGCTGACAACTGGATATTTTCAATAGACTGAGGTAGATCCGGATTTTTAACGTAGCCGTCACTGACTGTAATTCCGATATCAAAGTTTGGTAATTTTTCGCCCATCAATGCTCCTTTGAGAGTGCCATCAATGGCCAGCGTCCCGCGGGTTTCAAGTCCTTTCGTGTATTCTTCGTATTCGGCCGGAACAAGACGCAATAGCTCCCCAAAATTATCGGATGACGAATTGAAGGTAAGGTCACCGTTTAGATCATTACTCCAGTCAGAGAGTGACCCTGTTAGATTAAGTGCCAGCCCGCGGATAGAAAAAGTACCTTCATCGAGCGTGACCGTTTCGTTTTCCAGGTCGATGGTGGACTGCTGACTCATGCTCAGTGGCAGGTTATTGAGATAGGTGCTTTCTCCCATAGAAGCCGAAAGCCCTCCTAATTGCAGATCGATCGTACTTTTGATAAGGTCTGCATAATTGAGAGAAATATCAGCATTGAGGTCGTCTATTTGCACTTTGGTTTTGGAAGTAGCATCACGATAGCCAAAATCTCCTCCGCTAATATTAAAATAGGGGATATTTATAGCCAAGGCCTCGGATGTTGTATCGGCTTCAGCTTCTTCTGCCATCAAAAAATCGATATTCGTAGTACTGTCGGCATTGATGATATACGTGAACCGAGGATTTTTAAGGCTGATTTCCGAAATGTTTATTTGGTCACCCAGCAGTGAAAATAGCTCTACAGAAACAACAATTTCGTCCAGAGAAAGGAGAGTATCGCTTTCGGTTTCTCCGGGGATACTCATGTTTTGTATACTTACGCCCGGCTGGGGAAAAGTGCTGAAGAGCGTCAGCGACATTTTTTCTACATTTACAGAACGTCCCACGGCATCATCGACATAGGGCATGACAGTGTTTTTTAGACGCTCATCCGTAAAGTAAATATTCAGGCCAATAACGATCACAATAAATAATCCGACGAGAGCACCGGCTATCTTTAAAAACGTTTTCATAATATCAAGGTGTTGGTCTCAATTGAATTTTATATCCCGCAATTTTTGATAGTAAGAAAGTTTTCATTGATTAAAAATCGAATAAATTGCCACAAGTTCCTTATGTTATATTCAATTCATAATCGGTCGGTAAAATATAAAAGTTTATCATGTTAAATTGGGGTTCAGGAGCAGATAATCCAAAGTTTAAACAGCGAAGGCGTCGATTGGTTCAAGGGCTGGCTGATAAAGGTATCAAAAACCAGCGTGTGCTGGAGGCCTTTAATATTATTCCGCGTCATGTTTTTGTGGATACGGCGCTGCAGGATCGTGCCTATAAAGATACCGCATTGCCCATTGGCAGAGAACAAACCATATCACAGCCATACACCGTAGCTCGACAGACGGAATTGCTCGAAGTACAGCCCGGCGAAAAGGTGTTGGAAATTGGAACCGGATCAGGATATCAGGCGGCAATTTTATGTGAATTGGGTGCCAATGTGTATACGGTTGAACGCCATGAAAAGCTTTATAAAAAGGCTAAATCAACGTTGAAAGAGTTGGGATACTCCATTCGCGCCAAGCTGGGTGACGGAACACTGGGATGGTCGGCTTATGCGCCTTATGATGCCATTGTGGTAACCGCCGGAGCTCCGGTTGTTCCCGAGGATTTGGTTGAGCAGCTCAATATAAATGGACGCTTGGTTGTTCCGGTGGGAGATGAAAACAGGCAGGAAATGGTACGGCTCATCAAAATTCGGGAGGACGAGTTTGAAGAGGAGCATTTCAGTGATTTTAAGTTTGTACCGCTGATCGGTGAAAAAGGCTGGCAGAAATAATCAGGAATTAAAAATGAAAAATCGATTAATGAAAAATTACGTTTTATATTCGACGTGAATTGAGAGCTGATTTTTTAATTTTACATTTTTAATTATTACTGATTTGTCACAGAACGACCAGCCTGAAAACCACTCCGTCAAAGATTCAACATCGTGGAGCGAATCTCCCTTTCTGCTCATCAAAGGTTTCTTAATGGGGTCGGCGGATATTGTGCCGGGGGTAAGCGGTGGTACACTGGCGCTGATTGTCGGAATTTATACGCGCCTTATCAATGCAATCAAGAGTTTTGATACCCGCTTTTTTAAGCAGCTCGTCACATTAAAGTTCCGGGATGCTCTTCGTGAGGTACACTGGAAATTTATGGTGGTACTGCTTTCGGGAATGTTCTGTGCTATCCTGTTTTTTACGAAAGTAGTACCCCTTCAGGTGTATATGTTTACCAATCCCGAGTTGGTATATGGACTTTTTTTTGGATTAATAGTGGGATCAATTTTTGTGCTTATCAAAGCCATTGATGGTTTTAACTGGGTACATGGGTTGATGGTTTTGATTGGAGCAGGCATTGGATTCTGGGTCGTCACCTTAGTACCCACCGATACGTCAGAAGCTCCGTGGTTTGTTTTTATCAGCGGATCTATTGCCATTTGTGCGATGATTTTACCCGGAATTTCAGGCTCATATTTTCTGCTTATCCTGCGAAAATACGATTATATACTAGAACAGTTTGGTAAGCTGGGGACATCGGAAACAATAGCTGGATTATTATCACTACTCCCTTTTGCTGCAGGCGCCGTTGTTGGGCTCGCGCTTTTTTCAAGGTTATTATCATGGCTGTTAAGTCGTTACGAAGCAAAAACGTTAGCGGTGCTCATTGGCTTTTTGATTGGATCGCTTTATGTGATTTGGCCGTATCAGGATCGAACGTTTGAGCAAATTGTTAGCAAAACAGAAGTGGTGGCTTACAATAGTTCAAAAGCGTCGGAGCTACGCAATAATCCGCCGGATCAAAATCGTCCTGAATTTAAGCGGCTGGGTGAAACAGTGAATCGTGATGGCGCACAAAAAGAAGTAGAGATTTTGACCGTTAAGAACAAGCTTATCAAAAGCGATCCATTTATTCCGTATTTAACCGTTCAGGAGGCTGGCACCGACCATTTTTGGAGTGGAATTTGGGGAATGCTTGTCGGATTAATTATGGTGATGGGACTTGACTATTTACGGAGGGAAACCTAATGTTTATTAAAGAGAATTAAATCTTAAATAATGGCTGTTATTATGAAGGATATTAAAAAAATATTAGTACCTACAGACTTTTCGGAAAATGCTCAGTTGGCTTATCGTCATGCCCAAGAAATTGCTCATCGTTTGGGAGCAAAAGTAGATTTTATTCATGTTATTCCCATGCTTACTTATTTCCACAAAAGCTTATCAAATATGCAGGTTCCGCTGGATGTGGATAAGGAGCTGTATCCCACTGTTCAAAAGGAGGCCCTGCATCAAATGGAACAGGCGATGGATGATTATATAGCGGAAGAGTCAAAAGGAGAAGCTATTTGTAAAATTGATCGAAAACCTTCTACAGCCGTTGCCGAATATGCACAAGAGAATAACTATGATTTAATTGTGATGCCTACAAAAGGGCACCATAAGTCGAATTTAATGCGCGGATCGACAACCAACAAGATTGTTCGACATTCTTCGGTTCCGGTGTTCACGGTAGATGAAGGATTGAATGCCGAAGGACTAAAAGAAATCATGATTCCTACGGATGGATCTCCGTTGTCATTTACCGCGCTTCCGATGGCGTTGACATTAGCGACTATTTATGATGCGAATATTACTTTTTATCATGTACAGGAGCTTTATGGCAGTCCGCTGGATTCTGAAAGCCGGGATCCCAAAAAATCTGATGAGCAAAATATCTATGAGTCTCTTTTGGGTCGGCTGGATGATTATTTAGCAGCTGAGGGCATTGATAATGTGAAAATAGCTCGCGGTGACGAAAAGTTTAGAGATCAGTTTGTGATCTCCGATAATGCCTCAAGTAGACGTATTAATATTTATACTGCAGTAGAACGAGGGGTTTCGGCCCACTTGGGAATCGAGGATTATGCGGCGGAGCATGCGGATGTGGTTGTGATGGCAACGCACGGTCATAGCGGTTTTGCACATCTGCTTTTGGGATCAACGACAGAAAAGGTGGCACAGTCGCTGAGTACTCCGGTACTTACTGTTAAGCCGGATGAGAAGAAGTTGTCGAAGAAATAGCATTTTGTTTAAAATCCATTAATAAGAAAAAGGCGCAATATTGTTTTGCGCCTTTTTCTATTGGAACAAGATTATGCTTTAAGCCAAGAAATGTTCTCCTGCTTCGGGAATCCAGACTTCGGTATCAGTTGATTTTTCAGTGTATTTCTTGAAGTCCTCAGGATCACCCGTTAATGGTGGAAATGTTCCATAGTGAATGGGTACCGCATATTCGGCTTGAAGCAGATCGCAGGCCATAGCAGCTTCGCCCGGTCCCATAGTATAATGGTCGCCCATTGGTACGGCAACGATATCAGGTTCGTAGAGTTCACCATATAGTTCAAGCTCATAAAAGATGTTGGTATCCCCAAGGTGGTAAAAGGTAATATCATCATAGAAGGAGATTACCAACCCAGCCGGTTCCCCTGCGTAATCGCCCTGGAAGGAAGAACTGTGATTGGCCGATACCATGGTGACGGAGAAATCATCAAAAGCAACCGTACCACCTTTATTGAATTCGACAGCCTGATCTTCGTTGAGACCGTGCTTGCTAACCAGCAGCCGAGAAAGTTCAACCATCGTAACCACTTTACAACCTGTTTCTTCGGCGATATCCAAGGTATCGCCCACGTGGTCTTCGTGTCCATGGGTTAGCAGAATATAATCGATGTCATCCTGTTGTTTATACTCGTCCGGAGTGGTAGGATTTCCCGACAAAAAGGGATCAACTAAAATATTAGTACCCTGCGGACTTACGAGTTTAAAGGCAGAATGTCCTAACCATTGTGCTTGCACTGATGTATCCATAGCTGTAATAGTTTTTTTAATGATTTATGAGAAATAGTATTGATTATCCGTGATCAATGTGTTATTAATGAAGTTCAAAAGCGCATAAAATAAGGTGAATTATGAGGTTGAATGTTATTCCATTTCGTTTACTATCACAACATTTTATAGCGAATCATTCCGTGCGCTTTTCTGAGCTTACCTAATACCGTATAACTCCAAAACATTTGAGGTTTATTAATGGCAGAACGAATTAAACTGCATCCCGAAACGCCCCATGTAAAACGATTATTTGAAATTGCTGACAAGGTAAAAGATGGTGCTGTGGTACTTTTTCCGACCGACAGTCAATATGCCCTTGGCTGCGATTACAAAAATAAAAAAGGGATTGAGCGGATTCGTGAGATTCGACAGTTGGGAAAGGGTGATCACTTAACCATTTTGTGTGATTCTTTATCGGGAATAGCAAAGTTCGCACATATTTCTGACTACAATTTTAAGCTCATCAAGCGGCTGATTCCCGGTCCGTACACCTTTATTTTACCTGCTACCAAAGAGGTGCCCAAGTTACTCGTCCATCCCAAGAAAAAAACGGTAGGCATTCGCGTGCCCGACTATCCTATTTGTGAGGGCTTGGTCCGTGAGGTTGGAAATCCTATGCTTGCCATTACCGCTAAAAAGCCCGAAATGGATGAAAACGCTCTGGAAAAATTTGACAGGGAACCGTTCTTGCGAAAATTTGATAAGCAGGTAGATGTGACTATTGATAATCAGCAGGATCTGCCTTCTAAGGAAACCACTATCTTGGATATGACTGATGATAATACCAAGATAGTTCGTCGCGGCCTTGGAATTGAGCGGGTGGAAGAAGTGTTTGAAAGGCAACGAGAACCATTAGAAAAACAAGGTTAGTTTTATGAAGATTGCTATTAATACAGGCGGTGGCGATGCACCCGGTCTTAATGCTGCTATAAGAGCGGCAACACTGGCGGCACTGAAAAGAGGCTGGGAGGTTTATGGCATTAAAAATGGATATGGGTCAATATTTACGGATGAACCTTTTGTAAAGCTCGATGCCAAAGCAGTGCAGGGCATTACGCTGCAGGGCGGTACTATTCTTGGTACGGCCAACCGGGGTAATCCTTTTGAGATGCCTTATAAAAAGGACGATGGCAGCTGGGGAACAAAGGATGTCTCCGACCGGCTGGTCCAGACGTTTGAAGATCACGGTATCGATGCCCTTGTGGCTATTGGAGGTGACGGCTCGATGAATATTGCCAGTAAGCTTATCCAGAAAGGTCTTGATATTGTGGGCGTTCCCAAAACTATTGACAACGATATTTATGGTTGTGATGTGACGCTTGGTTTTGATACAGCCATTGATATTGCTACTGAGGCGATTGACCGGATTACGACTACGGCTGAGTCGCATCATCGACTAATGGTTGTGGAAGTGATGGGACGTTACGCCGGATGGATTGCGCTTTACTCCGGTATTGCAGCCTCGGCAGATGTTGTTTTGATTCCGGAAATTCCCTTTAGCTATGATTCTATCGTGGAAAAAATCAAAGAGCGGGAATCAAAAGGGCTTCACTATACCATGATTGTAGTGGCCGAGGGAGCTAAGAAAAAAGACGGTGAAATTGTGACCAAGGGCAAAACACCGGGACAAGAGGTACAACTGGGCGGTATTGCCGACCAGTTAGCCGATGAACTCTCCGAGCGAACGGGTAAAGAATCTCGATCAGTTGTGTTAGGACACCTTCAGCGTGGAGGCTCTCCTTCTACGTATGATCGACTTATTTCACTGCGTTTCGGCGCGGCTGCCATTCGTTGTGTTGAAGAACACGACTATAACAAACTGGTCGTGCTTCAGGATAATAAACTGACGCGGATTCCCATCACCAGTATCGAAGGAAAAATGAAATCAGTATCTCTTGAAAGTGATACCGTACAGACGGCGCGCGATATCGGTATTTGTCTGGGTGATTAATGCCAAGATAATGAATATGTCATGTCGAATTGGATTTTAGCATCTAAAAATAAATAAGTATATGGGATTGTTTAATTCAGTAAAAAATGCGTTTTCGGGCTTAGAAACGAGCGAGATCTGGGAGATGATTTCAGATGCATCTCAGGTAGATCCTATTATTGAGGCATCGAAGGAAAAACCGCAGCTAATCTACAAACACAGCCATCGCTGCAGTGTTTGCTTTGTCGCGAAAGGAGATCTTGAGATGGCAGCTGATGATATTGAAGAGCATGCCGATATGCATTTTGTAAATGTGGTTCACAGCCGGGATGCTTCCAATAAAATAGCATCCGAGTTAGATGTTCGTCATGAGTCGCCGCAGGCGATTTTGATCGATCAAGGTAAGGTGGTTTGGCATGGTTCACATGGCAGTATCGATGCTGATGCTATTTTGGAATATTTTGAATGATGCTCGATTTCAGGTACCTCAATCGTCAAAAATATTTTTGAATCCCTCCTCAAAAGGCGGCTCAATAATACCTTCCTGGGTTACAATGCCATTGATATAGGAATGAGGAGTAATATCAAAAGCGGGATTGTAGGATTCGGCTTTTTTGGGTGCTATCTGTGCATCGCTGTAGTTAAGTACTTCTTCTTGATCGCGTTCTTCGAGAGGGATATCATCTCCGGTTTCCATCTCCATATCAATAGTCGAAAGGGGGGCTGCTACATAAAAAGGAATCTCATTTTCTTGAGCTAAGACTGCAAGGGGATAGGTCCCAATTTTATTGGCAACATCACCATTGGCCGCAATCCGATCAGCACCTACTATAACCAGGTCAACTTCGTCGCGTCGCATAAGTAAGCCCGCGCTGGAATCAGTAATAATCTTCATTGGTATTTCCGCATTCATCAGTTCCCAGGCGGTGAGGCGAGATCCCTGTAACAGGGGACGCGTTTCATCTACCCACACGAATGGTTTTTTGCCTTGTTCATGGGTGTTAAATATTATCGAAAGGGCGGTACCGTATTGTCCGGTGGCAAGACTGCCTGTATTGCAATGAGTCAATATTTGAGCATTTTTTGGGATGAGCTCGACGCCGTTTTCACCAATCTTTTTGCAGATGCGCTTATCCTCATCATGAATGGTCATGGCCGTTTGCAAAACGATCTCTTTAATCTCACTGATTTCCTTGTCTTTATGTGCCCGGATGGTAGATTTAATTCGATCAGTAGCCCACTTAAGATTTACCGCAGTAGGTCGGGCTCCCTCCAGGTATTCGGCAATACGATCAACTTCAACCATAAAGCTCTCGAATGCATTTTCGGGCATATCTTTGATCCCCAAATATAAGCCGTAGGCTGCTGCAATGCCGATAGCGGGTGCTCCGCGAATGCGCATTTTTTTGATGGCTTCCCACATGCGTCCCACATCTCGGATATCACTATAGACTTCACGTCCGGGCAGGTAGGTTTGATCTAAAATACGAACATGATCCTCTCGCCACTCAATAGATTGTACTGCTGTATCCATATCGTTACTCATGATCGTAAGCAATTAATTTAATTTTGAACATAGGATACTGATTATGATAAAAGAAGCGGGAATTTACAACCTTAAATGTCCTGATATTATTTATTGACAAGATTTGTAGCTTCCACGGTGAGCATTGCAAAAATTTAAATTAAGAAACCCGGTTGTAATGTATCCGTATTACAACCGGGTTATCAATACTTGAGCTTCATGAAGCTTAGTAACCTTCGGCAGCGCCGTCACCACGTGGATCAGGAGCCCCATACTTTAAACCGTTTTCATCTATATAGATGGTATGGGCACGGCCAACACTGCCGGTTGCATTCAGCGTGTGGCCCCACTCTTTGAGCTTTTCTTTTGTATCGGGACTCAATCCAAACTCCTCATAATACAGTTTGTCAGGCATCCACTGGTGGTGGAAGCGAGGTGCTGAGTTGGCTTTCTGGGGCTCCATCCCAAAGACCGTCATGTTAAGAAAATTGTGGAATGTTGCGGTTATGATCATAGGTCCACCGGCGGCTCCGAGCACCATCCTTGTGGAGTCGTTTTTAGTGACGATAGTGGGAGACATGCTGCTGAGCATCCGTTTTTTAGGAGCAACGGCATTTGCCTTGCCTTGTATCAGCCCAAACATATTGGGTTCTCCCGGTTGTGCGGTAAAGTCGTCCATTTCATTATTGAGTAAAAATCCAGCACCGTCGACCGCAAGTTTGTTTCCAAACGAACCGTTTAGGGTAGTGGTAATTGCAACGGCATTGCCGTCGGCATCGACAACAGAAAAATGAGTTGTTTCCTTGGGCTCCTGATATTCCAGCGGATCACCGTGCGAAATACTATCGCTCGATGTAACCGTATCCCAACGGAAACTTTGCATGCGATCGTGGTTGTAGGTCGAATCTAATAGACCGGATTGTGGAATATTTACAAAATCGGGATCACCTAAAAAGTGTGCCCGATCGGCAAAGGCGCGGCGCATAGCTTCGGTGACAAGATGAACATACTCAGCAGAGTTATATCCGAGCTCTTTCAAATTATAATCTTCAAGCATTGTTAGCATCTGGGCGATTGCAATACTACCGCTACTGGGCGGCGGCATAATATGAAGATCATATCCATTAAAACTTGTTTTTACAGGATCGCGCCACTTGCTCTCGTAGTTTTTTAAATCGCTGTAGCTGATAATACCATCTTGTCGTTCCATCTCCTCAACAATCCTATCAGCGGTGACGCCCGAATAAAATCCGTCTCTTCCGATTCGGGAAATGCGACTAAGAGTTTTGGCTAAATCCTTTTGAACAAAAAGATCTCCTTCTTTGAAAGGTGTTCCATCTTTTTTGGTAAAGTATTTGGTAGAGGAACGGTACTTTTTAAACTCATCTGCTTTATCATTAAGGTCCTGTGCTTGTAGCCATGTAATCCGATATCCTTCTCGTGCTAGTTTTATAGCTGGAGCAATAACCGTTTCCAGAGGAAGGTTTCCATACCGTTCAAGGGCTTTGATCATGCCATCAACCACACCGGGAACTCCTGAGGCCAGTGCCGATCTTCTGCTAAGATCCGGTTGATATTCCCCGTCTCTTATAAACATGTTTTTTGTTGCTTTTTGTGGAGCCCTTTCGCGAAAGTCCAGGGAAGTGGTAGTACCATTAGCCATATGCAGTACCATGAATCCGCCACCGCCAATATTACCGGCGCGAGGTTCCGTAACGGCCAAGGCAAATTGTACGGCTACGGCAGCATCAACAGCGTTGCCGCCTTGTCGTAGTATTTTTTTGCCCACTTGTGAAGCATGCTTTTCGGCGGAAACGACAATACCATTTTCATAGGATTTAGCCCAGCCAATTTGGGCAATACTTTCACTGGGCAGTGATACAAAAAGTGCAATGAATAAAATCCAGGTAAGCAATCGAGAGTAAATCGTTTTGTTCATTAGACTAATTTTTTTTGGGCACACAGTTTTTGTTTTATCCAGAGAAAAGTTTTGCTGCAAATAGAATACATTATCAAGAATTACAGCAACGTTTTGCAAAGAGTTGAATTGTAAGAGAATTAACAATTAATATCTAAAATAATACCCAATACACTCTCTACTCTGAAATGAAGGAGTAGAGAGTTATCGGGCTTTGATTTATTTTGTTAAAAAGTGAATGAAAGTTTAGAATAGACATAGCGCCCGTTAAATCCCATTGGTGAAGCTGTAGGATAAGGGAATATGCCAAGGAAATTGGAGTGGTCAGGCGTCAGATCCGGGTAGTTGTCCAGCAGATTTCGGGCTCCCACCGTGATGCGAGCATACCCTTCCACTATTTCGTAACTGGTTGACAAGTTAATAACCCATTCCTTGCTAAGTGTATAATCTTGGGCTGGATCTTGATCGGGTACGAGTACTTCTCCGTATCGCTTGCTCATCATGCTAAAACTGAAGGGCCCGTTATCGTAGGTTGCCTCCAGATTAAGCGTATTCTTGGGGCGTTCACGGGCAAGTTCCAATCGCGCTTCGCGACCAAAAATGCTTTCGCCAAAATCTTGACTAAGTTGTGTTGGAGTAGCGACACTACTTGCCAGACGATTTCGCGTACTGTTTAAGGCCCCTTTTAGATACAAGGTTCCATTTTCTCCTACCACGGTGCGGTAGGATGCTGTCAGGTCGATTCCCCAGGTTCGTGTATCAATGGCGTTAGAGAATACCTGAACACGCTGCGCTCCAAATTGAGAAACCAAGTTCTCAATTTCAGTACCCGCCAAGTTTCCTGATAAAATGATCCGATCTTCAATATCAATATGGAAAACATCAACGGTGAAGGTAAAAGCATTGGTAGGACTCACTGCGAGACCTCCACTCACGTTAAACGACTTTTCCTCTTTTAGATCCGGAACACCAAGGGCATCGGCGACTTCACTTTCATTATTAAAGAGTCCAACTTCGAATGGCACATTATTAATAAAGGTTGTGGATACCTTTGAGAAATAACGTTGTGCGAGGTTAGGGGCTCTAAAACCGGTACTTACTGCGCCCCGGAAGATGAGCTCTTCTTGTGGTTGAAAGCGCATAGCCAGCTTACCGTTGATGGTTTCTCCAAAATCGCTGTAGCTTTCGAATCGCCCGGCAACATTCATTAGAAACTTTTCGGTAATGTCAGCTTCCAAATCCACATAGGTTGCAATATTTGATCGACTTTCATCCACTGCCTGACTTGGACGGAATCCAGGAAATACCTGTGCACCGGGAGCAGCTCGACCACCATTTTGATTGGTTTTAACGGGCCCATCAATATAGGAGTTTTCTTCCCCTGCTGTGATTTCATACTGATCAATGCGATAGACAGCGCCCGCTGCAAAATTAAGAGGACCTGCCAGACCTACATCAAATGTCCGATCGAGATCGAGCATGGCATGAGACTGCTGGAAACCAACCGTGCCGGCATAAAATTCTGTCTGATTCGAGCTTGGACCAAGCGTCACGTTAAGCGAGTTTGCAATATTGTACTCGAAATCATTACTGCCTGTTTGCAGGTTAAGGTCGTAATTCCATTCGCCCATCTGTCCGCGAAGTCCGAGAGAACCGGAGTAGTCATTGATTTTTATATCAAATTCCGGGAGAAATCCGATGGGATGAATTTGCGGCCAGTTCCTATCTCCCAAGGACCGGCGATAAAAACCTTGACCGAGGGCATCGCGATAACTGTATCCACCGAAGGCATATACCTCCATTGATTCATTGATCGGTACGGCGGAATTACCCCAAAGGTAATAATTATCTGATGCTCCGCTGCCCCAGTGGAAGTTGGGTTGGGAAACAGGATTATTCTTTTCAACAACCTCTTGCACACCGTCACCGTTCATGTCCATTACAACATCACCATCGCCTGCTGTGATTTGATCGCGTGGACTTGCACCGGCGCGGTTTGTGGGATCCTGCAGTCGTAGCTCTCCAAATAGGTTGATATATCCCTCCTCACCGATGGGTAATCCGTATGCAGCAGCTATATCTTGGGTAGTACCGTCATTGGAAAAATTATCGGTAGCATTACCGCCTACTTTATAACTGAGAGACAAGGGGACAGGTTCATCTTTAAGCTGGATATTAACAACTCCGGCAATAGCATCAGACCCGTATTGTGCGGCGGCACCATCACGCAAAACTTCCATTTGTTGGACCGCGCTGGCCGGGATAGCATTCATATCAGTGGGACTTGATCCTTTTTGGATACCCGACCCCAGTCTGTTAACCAAGGCTGATTTGTGGCGTCTCTTTCCATTAATGAGTACCAGCGTGTGGTCGGGACTAAGTCCGCGCAATGTAAATGATCGTAACGCATCCATCCCGTCCGCTACGGTTTGTTGCGGAAAGTTAACCGAGGGTGCGACTTGTTCAAGCATTTGGCCCACTTCTGAGGTACCGGCTTTTTCCAGGTCGATGGCAGTATATACATCAACCGGTACAGCCAGTTCATCGGCAGCGGTATGACCTGCTCGAGAACCTACCGTTACGGTTACTCCCTCACCCATAACAGCCGTTTCTTGCATGGTAAAGTTGCGTGTAACGGTTTCTCCTGCAGAAAATGATATCTCTTCATCTATCTGCTGGTAACCCACAAAAGTAACTCTGACAGTATACGTTCCGGGATCAATATTTTCTATGGTGTAACTACCATCTTCGTCTGCAGCTGTACCCTGAGAGCTTTCAACTAAGAAAATATTAGCTCCGGCAAGTCCTTCGCCGTTGCTATCCACTATAGTACCTTCTAATGTGGCTGAGCTTTGCGCAAATAACACAAAGGGGAATAGCAATATTAGGAATAAAGAAAATAATCTAACTGTTGTTTTCATATCTAATCTGTCCTCGTTCCTGTTTTTATTTGAGTTAGAGGAATTTTATACCTCTAAAACGATATAATAATTTTTTGCTAATATGTAAAATATTTTAATGTTAAACTGTTTATGTATCAACATCATTCTTCTTTAAACCGTCTATATGTATTTGTTAAAGGTTTTTTATTGAATAATACTCACCCTCTAATTCATAGGTAGGATCACTTATCTTTTAAGTGAAGGAAATATTCTTCACTACGTTTTCTGATGAATGGTCTTTTTTCAGAAGAGATATAACCAATATCTGAGCTTCTTTAGAAATATCTTCGGAAGGGCTCTACTATGAATGGACTCTTGCAGATACTAAAGTTCTTCCAGAAAATTCACTGCTTTGGCTTTACGAATAGAAGTTAGGAGGGTACTAACTTGCTTATAGAGTTTTCGGTCGTGCTCGCAGGCTTTTTTGATAAACTTTTCTTGTTCCTGTTGATCTGACAAAGTCAGTGCTTTATCCACAATTGATTCTATATTTTTCCACCGTTGCTGATCCATAAAAAAGCAGAATATCTCCTTTCCCTTTTATTAGTACATGCGAAAGCCAAATGAAAAATGGGCCAAATAAATAGAGATAGGGCGCTATTTTTCAAATAGGATGGATTTGTCACCATTTCGCTCACTGTTTCGCATGATGCTATGTAGCATTCATTAATTCCAAAAAAAGAAGCAAAAACTATGCAACGAATAACACGAATAGCGACGTTACTTTTAGTTTGTTCCATGACCATTTTTATGGCCTGTGAAGGTCCCTCTGGTTCAGAAGGTCCGCAGGGACCCGAAGGACCGCAGGGCCCCGTTGGACCGGCCGGTGAGGACGGCAGCATGATGTATTCCGGGCAGGGTGCCCCTGATGCTAGCATTGGCGAAAACGGTGATTATTACCTGGATACAGATACCGGTGAATTGTATGGTCCCAAAGATGACAGCGGCTGGGGTAATCCTATCATAGTACTCCAAGGAGAAGATGGGGAAGACGGCAGTCAGATTCATGCTGGCAGTGGTGCCCCTGATGCTTCGTTAGGGGATCTGGGCGATTTTTACCTGGATCAAGCCAATTACGATATGTATGGCCCCAAAACAGAAAACGGTTGGGGAACTCCGATTAACCTGAAAGGGGCCGACGGTAATGCCAATGTAACGCGGTATATCTTTCCTGAGCATGATTTTAGCAGCAATTCTTCGGTAACACATAGTATTGGAGGGATAACAAATAATGAATTCCTAGAAAGTGCCTGGTTAGTTTATTTAGCTAATGACAGAGGTACAATTAATTCTACTTTTAGATACTATGCGGTTCCAACCGAAGGAGTGAATGATGGATCTTCTTATTCGGTCAGCTTTGGAAATGTTAACGACCGGCAAGCCTATTTCTACTTCACCTCGTCAGGATCACCTAAAACCACATATGAACGTATCGAGATTGTTCGTATTGAGGCTTCCAATACCGAAGATCAAACCAAGCAGAAATCAGGAGAAATTCTTCCCAGTGGACTAGATACCTCCGATTACAAAGCGGTAGCAGAATATTATGGCTTCTATCGATAACTAAAATCCGGAGAGAGTACTTTCATAGATAGCTTTAAAAAAATGGGCTCTGCTGAAAAGGCAGGGCCCATTTTTAGTTTCTTCATCTTTTCAAGGATTGACAAATTGTACAAAATTAATTTGTCCTCATCCCGCCCGCCGTTACGCATGTTACTATGTAGAAGAAAAAGAATAGCAATAAACTATAGAATTATGAGGCGCTTACTACAAATATCGACCCTGTTTATTGCACTGGGACTTCTAATATCGTGCGGAAGTGATAGTAGTACTACCGGTCCTGATTCGGAACCAGAGCCCACCACTGGATCCGTTGAAATTACGACCTCTACCAACGGTGATGACCAGGATGATGGTTATGAGGTTTTGGTTGACAGTACAACGCAGGGTATCGGGGCCAATGAAACTATAACAGTATCCAATCTGGATGAAGGGGAGTATGAAGTAGAGCTCTCTAATATTGCAGAAAACTGTGAGGTAGACCAGGAGAATCCACAAAATGTAACTGTTAAAGCTGGCAATACGGTGTCTACACAGTTTGAGATCGGGTGTCAGGCAAAAACAACTCCTCAGATTATTTTTGAAGGAGTGGGAGAAGAAGCTGAGAACATAGAAATTTATGCAACGGATTCTAATGGTTCGAATATTTTGAATTTGACCGAACATTCTGCAATGGATAAAAATCCCGTTTGGTCGCCTGATGGCAGCAAAATTGCTTTTGAATCTGACCGCTCAGGACAGGTGACAGATATATATGTTATGGACGCAGACGGATCGAATCAGACACGGTTGACAAGCAGCGGTGCTGATGATTTTAGTCCGGCATGGTCACCGAATGGAGATAAGATCGCCTTTGTTTCGGAGCGGGATGGTACTGAAATTTATGTAATGAATGCAGATGGTACCAATCAGAACCGGTTAACAAATAATAATAGGCGAGATGATGAACCACTATGGTCGCCGGATGGCAGTCAAATCGCTTTTCGCACAAACCGCGATGGAAATGAAGAGATCTACGTGATGGATTCGAATGGTACCAATGAAGAGCGATTAACAAACTATGGTTTAGATGATTGCTGTGCGGATTGGTCGCCCAATGGAAATAAAATTGTTTACACTTCTTTTCGTGATGGCAGTCCCGGAGATTATGAAATCTATCGGATGGATACGGATGGATCTGATAAAATGAATCTCAGTGATCATACTGATCATGACCGTTCTCCAGTGTATTCTCCGGATGGGACAAGAATTGCTTTTATTCCGGATAGAGATGGTCCCACGGAACTTTATGTAATGAACGAAGATGGGTCTAACCAGACGCGGTTGACAATGGACAGAACAGTGTTGGGAGTTCCTGCGTGGTCGTCCAATGGCAATAAACTTATCTATGTGGGCCGCTATGAAAGTGACCGGTCCATTTTTGTTATAAATGAGGACGGCACAAATGAAACGGTGTTAACTGCTGAACTTGATTTGGCTGAGAAACCCGCTTGGCGTCCCAACTAATTTTCTTTTAGAGACAAGCTGGAATTTTTTAAAATGAGTGATATTAAAGTCTAGAAGAGTCTCATAATTTTTGCTCACAGCTGCATTATTCTGCTGTGGACTTGTGTAAATTGAATTTGTCACCATTTCGTTAACTGTTACGCATGTTACTATGTACAAACCGGAATGAATAGTAAAAGCATAAAAACATGAGGCGCTTACTACAAATAACGACGCTGTTCATTGTAATAGGACTACTAATATCTTGTGGAAGCGATAGTAATACCACCGGTCCTGATTCGGAACCAGAGCCCACCACCGGATCCGTTGAAATTACCACTTCTACCAGCGGCGATGATCAGGATGACGGTTATGAGATTTCGGTTGATGGTACAACGCAGGGTATCGGGGCCAATGAAACCGTAACAGTATCAGACCTGCAGGAAGGTAGCTATGACGCTGAATTGACTGATATTTCCGAGAATTGTGTGGTGGATGGGGATAATCCGCGCAGTGTCGATATTACGGTGGGTGAGACGACCTCAACGTCCTTTAATATTACTTGCGAATCCGCAGCAAATGGGAAGATTGCCTTCATAAGCGATCGGGGTGAGAGCGAAGATATTTTTCTGATGGACGCCGATGGCTCATCGCCCACCAACCTAACCACGAACACGGATTATGATGGACTCGCAGCTATTTCCCACGACGGGAACCGAATTGCTTTTGTCAGTGATCGGAGTGGTTCTCATGGCTTATATGTGATGGATATTGACGGATCAAACGTGCAGCTAATTAAGTCCGGATTATCGAATGCTTACTTTGCGCCCAGCTGGTCGCCGGATGATTCCAAGCTGGCTTTTGTTGATGAATCAGGTGGGGATACAGAAATTTATACTATCGGCATCGACGGCAACAATGAACAACAGCTAACCAATAATAGTGCTGACGATTATTACACGGATTGGTCTCCGGACGGTTCAAAAATTCTATACAACAGTGATACCGACGGTGATCAAGAGCTCTATACCGTAAATCCTGATGGATCTGACCGTCAGCGAGTAACAGAGAATTCCGATGCTGATTACGATGGGCGATGGTCGCCGGAGGGCTCGAAGATTGCCTTTGTCAGTGATCGGTCCGGGAACGATGAAATATATACCATAAATTCCGATGGGTCGGACGTCCAACAGGTAACAGACAATAGTGCTAGTGATATCGCCCCGACGTGGTCACCTGACGGAACCGAAATTGCCTTTAGAAGCAGGCGCGATGGTAATGGGGAAATATATAAGATGGCCGCTGATGGCAGCGGGTCGCCGGTCAACCTGACAGAGAACATCGCTTCCGATTCAAATCCTCACTGGAGAAAGGTAGAATAGTATGTGCAATTAAGTAGTGGGTTTTTATTTGTCACCATTTCGCTCGCCGTTACGCATCATACTATGTAGAGATTTTAAGACCAATCAAATCTTTAGATTATGCGACGATTTTTAATCACACTTTGTATTCCGATTATTGCGCTATCATTAATTTCCTGCGATGATGAATCTACCGGTGAAGAGGAACCGCAGCCCTTAGAGTTTACAACGGAACCCTCTGATGGATTAAGTACCATGATTCAAGAAACACCCAGCGACTTTACCTGGGATTACTATAACGATAATGTTATGGTGAATATGATCCCTGGTGCTCGATGGAGTGGTGAAATTGCTCTTTCAGGTTTTCAGGTAGAAAATGGGGAAGTGGTTAACCGCACTACCACAGAGCCGGTTGAAACCACTGCTGATGAGCTTTCGGCCGGTCTCTCTACCGAAGAGATGTTTCCGGGTTCAAAATGGGTGCCGGGGAATTCGTGGGTGCCGGGAAATTCATGGGTGCCGGGGAATTCGTGGGTTCCAGGAAATTCATGGACCCCTTCCGAAATTGAGAATGCTGCATTGTCAGAGTTTGATCTCAGCCAGAACGAAACATTGGTAGTCGTTTATGCTCAACTTGCCGGGGAATCGCCCGGACGTGAACAGACTACCCAGCCGTTTGGGATTCTGATGAAAGAGGAATCAGAGTCGTTGGCATTTACGACAGAGCCCTCCGACGGGTTGAGCAACATGATCCAGGAAACGCCCAGCGACTTTACCTGGGATTATTATAACGACAATGTTATGGTAAACATGGTACCTGGATCTCAATGGAGTGGTGACATTGCTCTTTCAGCCTTTCAGGTAGAAAATGGGGAAGTGGTTAACCGCACTACTACAGATCCAGTTGAAACCACTGCTGATGAGCTTTCGGCTGGCCTTTCCACAGAAGAGATGTTTCCGGGATCCGAATGGTTTCCAGGCTCTGAATGGATTCCGGGTTCCGACTGGTTCCCGGGTTCTGAATGGATTCCCGGTACTGACTGGACCCCCTCAGAAATTGAAAATGTTGCCCTGTCGGAGGTTGATCTGGGCCAGAATGAGTCGCTCGTGGTCGTTTATGCCCAACTTGCCGGGGAATCGCCCGAACGTGAGCAGACCACCCAACCGTTTGGCGTGCTGATGATGAAAGAGGAAACAACTGGAACGCTGGAAGTGACTACAACTACAAGTGGCGATAATCAAGATGACGGTTATGAAGTGTTAGTTGACGGAACAACTAACAGTATTGGAGCTAATGAAACGATAAATATCTCTGATCTGTCAGAGGGAGATTATGAGGTAGAACTAACCGATGTAGCTGATAACTGTGGAGTAGGCGGTGATAACCCACGAAATGTTACCATTACTGCTGACCAGACAACATCAACAACTTTTGAAGTTACTTGCCAGCAGCCCATGAAGAACGCACTGGCCTTTACCAGTTACCGCGAAGGCAATGGGGATATTTTTACGATTGGAGATGATGGCTCCGGCGTTAACCAGCTTACCACTAACGGTGAATTTGATGGCCAAGCTGCCGTTTCGCCAAATGGTACGAAAATTGCTTTCACCAGTGAGCGTGATGGCGACAAGGAGATCTTTGTGATGAACACCGATGGAAGCAACGTCAATCAGTTGACCAACAACAATGAACTGGATGAGCATCCCGCTTGGTCTCCTGATGGCAGTGAAATTGTCTTTAGCAGTACCAGAGACGGTGTGGAGGAAATCTACACCATGAACGCTGATGGCACGAGCATAAGCCGGGTTACGAATAATTCCCAGGCCGATCTCAATCCGAACTGGTCGCCCGGCGGCAACGAGATTGTCTTTGAAAGCCTGCGTGACAACAACCGGGAGATTGTCGTCATAAACACCGATGGTTCCGGAGAAACGCGCCTGACCAACAATGCCATCGAGGATGCTAATCCGGTTTGGTCGCCTGACGGTTCAGAAATCGCTTTTCATGGGAAACGACAGGGAGAAGGTGATCAGGATATTTATACCATGGATGCTGACGGCAACAACGTTACCCAAGTTACAAGTAACAGCAATTTCTATGATATATCACCAACCTGGTCGGCTGATGGCAGTCAGATAGCCTTCGAAAGCAACAGAGAGGGCTCTGGCGGAAGTGATATTTATAAGATTAATGCAGACGGTACTTCGCCGGTCCGTATTACTACAAGCAGTGCCTTCGAAGAGCATCCATCATGGAGTCCGTTAGAATAATGTTGGATAGCATTTTTTGTTTCCTATCCGCAATGGGATGGTATCCTGTTGCGGGTTTTTATTTATCTGCTTGTTCTAATGTAATTTCGTATTATCATTTATGACAAAGATCTCCGTGATACCTCAAAAGCGGTCAATTGAGGTTCCGTAAGCAAGAGAGAAGTATCAAGTGGAAGTGATGTCTATAGGATTAATGCGGATAGTAACGCCCCGAATGGTAAAAATAAACCCACTATTTTAAAAGCCTCTTATAATCTGCCACTATTTTTTTATCGACTCCCGCCTGCTGGTAAATTCGTATGATACGATTGATATCTGCGGAAGTGCTTTTACTGAGATTTGAGCTATGCTTTTCATAAAATTGGTAGTGGTGCTTTTTAAGCGAATCGGTTTCTTTGATTGGTGTATTATCTTGCAGCATAAGGCTGGCGGTAAGTAGGCCTTCGGCGTACGCTGTTCGAAGATCATCAGTCCCCCGAATATTTCTATTTATTTGAACGCTTTCTCTAATATATGGTTCAGCTTTTTCAAATTTCTGTTGTAGCATCAAAAAAACGCTCATAATATTTATCGTCGATACAGTTTGGGTGTGATTCGTACCAAATCGCTGACGCGCTGCATTAATATTCTCTTCAAGAAGTTTTGTTGCCTCCTCATAGTTTTTCTGAAAATATAGATTGGTTGCCAGGTTTCTGCGCGCCATTATTGTTTCAGGATGCCCACTTCCATTGATTGCTTTTATCAATCGGATTGATGTTCTATAGCTTTCGGTTGCTTTTTTATGGTTTTCCTGCACTCTATACAGATACCCTAAGTTCTGATAGTATCCGGCTAACATATTCAAGCGGTTTGTACTGTCCTGTTTAGCTCTCGATATAGCCTTTACATAAAGTGATTCAGCCTTGGCATATTCTTCTTTTTTTCGAAGGACGTAACCCAATTCTACCATTGTATTTAAAACACTGGGATGAGTTTTAGACAACAGATTTTGCTGAATACTGAGTGCTTTACGCGCGTATATTTCAGCTGAATCAATTTTGCCAACATCGCGCATTGCTGAGGCCATATTAGCAAGCACCATTGCAGTATTTTGATCTTCCATGCCGTGAATGGAAAGATTAATCTGATAGGCCTTTCGAAAGAAGGGTAAAGCCTTTTTAAAATTATATTGTTTGACGTACCAATGTCCTAGCCGGTTAAGAGCGGTTGCATGTTCAGAACTCTGTATTCCGTGTAGAGTTTTACTCGTCTGCACGGCCTTTTGCAACAATGGAAGGGCACTGTCATAATCACCGATATTCGTATGAGCTTGTCCGATAACTGATAGCATATTCGCATAACCGGGTTCTCCTTTGAGTCTTTTGGCCTCTTTAGCACCCTGTCGTAATACATCACGGACTTGTAAAGTGTCTTTGGCTGCTTCCAAATCAAATAATCCAAGGATAAATTGGGATACCTGCTGGGCTTTCTCCGCTTGAATTTGCGCCTGATTACGTTCTTTGGAGATCTGCAAGGTATAGAAAGTGGCAAAACCAATAATCAGGAGAAAAAATCCGGCGGCAACACTAATCCCATATTTATGTCTTTTGACAAATTTGCCTATTGTATAACGAACAGTATCCTTCCGCGCCACCAGGGGCAGATTCTTCTTTAGTCGTTCTAAGTCTACCAGTAGTTTTTCGGCTGATGGGTATCGTGCTTCAGGTTCTTTGCGCAAAGCTTTCATCACGATGGCGTCCAGATCGCCCTGCAGTTTTTCAGTCAGGTCTTCAGGAGATGAATTTCGTGAGTCAGCTACTTTTTCTTTCCGATTAACAAGCAGGCTTTGGAAGCGATTAGAGGGTTTATCCGGAGTTTCTTCGCGAATAAGTTGTTCAATATCGGTAAAACTTTTTTCATCCATATCAAAGGGATGAACGCCGGCCAACAATTCGTATAAAAGAATACCCAGTGTATAAATATCTGTGTGGGTTGTAATAGATTCTTTTTTGATTTGCTCGGGAGCCGCGTAGCCGAGCGTTAGAATACGTGCACCGGTTTGCGTTTCAAAGAGTTGGGTATTAGGATCTTCGGGCTCCAAAAGTTTTGCAATGCCGAAATCAAGAATTTTTACTTGTCCATTTGGGGTCACCAGAATATTGGAGGGTTTCAAATCGCGATGGATAATCGCATTGTTATGGGCGTGATGTACCGCTTCACAAATAGATTTAAAGAGCTCCAGACGCTTATCTATAGATAACCTATTATCATCACAATAATTGTAAAGCGGCGTGCCCTCCACATATTCCATCACTAGGTATGGCAGTCCCTCGTCCGTCATGCCGCCGTCTAGCAGTCGGGCAATATTTGGATGATTGAGCTTGGCCAGAATGTTCCGCTCACGCTTAAATCGGGCGATATTTGACGGCGTATCCATGCCGCGCCGCATGAGCTTTAAGGCTACTTTCTGCTCGTAAGCCTGATCCGCGCGTTCGGCCAGAAAAACCGATCCCATGCCACCGTGACCAATAAGCTCGATAAGTTTATAATTGTCGATGGTAGTTCCGATGAGGGAAGAAGTGTTCTCTCCGATTTCGTTTCGTGAAATCTCATGAGCAAGCTGGGTATAATCTCCGAGATCCTCTAAAAAATTTTCTGTATCGGATTGCTCGATTGAGGCAACTAGTTCGGTGACCTCTCGCTTGAGTTGTTTATTGTCCTTACATTTCTCTTGAATATAGCTTTCTCGTTCTTTTTCGCTAAGATCAAGGGCTGTATCTACGATGTTATTTATTTTCTTCCACCGTTGCTGATCCATACGAAAAAACTTCCGATTTATTCCTTTTTTAATTCCTTATAGAGCCATCCCCGGGCTTTGGCCCAGTCGCGCTTGACGGTACGTTCCGATACATCCAGCGCCTTGGCAGTCTGATAAATCGTCATTTGTCCGAAATAACGAAGTGTTACCACTTCGGCCATGCGTTCATCCAGTTCGGCAAGTTCATCTAATTTTTCATCCAGATTGATAATTTCTTCAGACTCTTGACGTGCTTTTAATAATTTATCGATATAAGTAACCTCTTTTTGGTCGCCGCCACGTTTCTCGGCTTTCTTTTTTCGAGCGTGATCCACCAGAATTTGACGCATGCAACGAGCCGCTATTGCTAAAAAGTGATTTTTATCATTGGCCTCAATACAGGTTTGGTCAACCATTTTTAGGTAAACTTCATGTACTAGCTCGGTTTCCGAAACCGTAATATCGTTGCGTTCTCCTTTGAGCTTGGAACATGCAAGGCCTTTCAACTCTTTATAAACAAGGGGGAAAAATTCTTCGTAAGCTTCTTCGGATCCCTTTTTTACCTCCATTAAGAGCCGGGTAACCTCTGATTTATTTCTCATCTTTAAAATCAGTACTTCTTTAAAAATTTGTACCCTGAAAATTTCTTTTAAAGAACGTATGCCTTTGTGGATGGATATTCAAGAATAGGTCAGGCTTTTCTTAATGAAACTTATTGATTAGACATGAAAAAAATAGTTAAGGTACGAAGCTATTAATAATAAAAGTGAAGATGCTATCGTCCTATGCCCGGGGATGAAATTCTTTATGGACCTGATGAAGCAGTGAGCGATCCACATGAGTATAAATTTCGGTAGTGTTGATAGAAGCATGGCCCAGCATTTCCTGCACGGCGCGCAGATCAGCACCGCCTTCTAGCAGGTGAGTAGCAAAAGAGTGACGAAAAATATGAGGATACACATTTTTTTCAATCCCTGCTCGTTCGGCAGCATCATTAACAATATTCCAGATACTCATACGCGACAGAGGGTTGCCCCGTTGACTCAGAAAAACTTTGTTTTCGGCTTTTTGGGGATTTTTGTCACTTTGAAACTTGGGACGCACTACTTCAATATAATGCTCCAATGCTGATTGAGCCATTTCTCCGACAGGCACCAAGCGTTCCTTGTTGCCCTTACCAAGTACACGGATAAATCCAATTTCAAAGATCATATTATCAAGTTCCAGACTGGTAAGCTCACTAACCCGCATACCGGTAGCGTAAAGCGTTTCCAATATGGCCGCATTGCGGATGCCGGCATCGGTTTCGCGGTTGGGGATATCAATGATAGCAGAAACTTCATCAGGATTTAACACATCCGGTAGATTCTTTGCTTTCTTGGGCAAATCAACTAATTCTGCAGGATTGGCTTCTGCCATGCCTTCTACAACAGCAAATTCGTGAAAGCCCCGGATACTGGATATATTTCTCGCAATAGAGCTTACGGATAGATCCATGGCCGTCAGTTCTTCAAGATAGTTTTCGATATGGCGTAGTTCAATACCTCCCAAGTCGGATATCTGCAAGTCATTAGCTACAAATCGAAGATATCGTTTTAAGTCATTTTTGTATGATACAACAGAATTCTCGGAGAGACTCTTTTCCAGTTTGACAAACTGGAGATATCGCTGTAGCTCTTGTTGAAAATGCATGCTCATTACGAATTATAATATTCGTCTACCCGCGGGGGCTTTTTGGGAGAGTCGGGATGATCAGGCATTTCATCGGTAGCCGGTGTTTCTTCAAGATCGATATCTTCAGATTTTTCTGCGGCTTTTTCTTCCTTCTCTTTATCAGAGTCGGGATACTCAACACGGCTGTGATATATACCTACTAAAATATTGAGAAACGTTTCCTTGATCGTTCGGATATCTTGAAAAGTAAGCGGTGTTTTACTTAGTTGCCCTTCATTGACGCGCTCGTCAATCATCCTGTCGATAAGGTTTTCGAGTTTCTGATAGTTGGGATCTTTCATCGCCCGAGAAGAAGCCTCAATGCAATCGGCCAGCAGTAAAATTCCGGTTTCTTTTGTCTGTGGAATGGGACCATCATATCTGAAGTCTTCTTCGCGGATTTCTTTTTTACTGGTATCGGCCTGCTCTTTGGCTTTTTCCCAGAAATATTTAATGAGGGAATCACCGTGATGGGTTCGGATGAAATCGATGATAACCTCGGGAAGACCGTGATCTTCAGCTATCTTAACACCATTAGAAACGTGTGCTTTAATTACGAGAGCACTCATGCGCGGCTTTAGTTTGTCATGTTCATTACTCTCAGTCTGGTTTTCGGTGAAATAGCCGGGATTTTCCATTTTTCCAATATCGTGATAGAGCCCTCCAACCCGGCAAAGTAATCCGTTGGCGTGGATGGCTCCTGCAGCAGCTTCGGCAAGGTTCGATACTTGCAGGCTGTGGTGGAAAGTTCCGGGAGCTTTAGTCATTAATGTTTTAAGCAGCGGTAGGTTTGTGTCACTCAGCTCTAAAAGTGAAAAATCGGTGGTTACATTGAATGATTTTTCAAAGAGCAGGATAAGTGGATAAGTGAATAGGATAAAGATAGCATTAATAGCTATAAATAGTAGTTCGCTTCCCAGTACACTCCAGCTGTCAAAGGTGGTCATGCTAAAGCCCAGCACTACCACAAGGTACGATCCAAATACGATGCCGGGAGTGGTGAAGAAAAATTGCGAACGCTTTTTAATATCACGCACTGAGAATAAGCCAAGGCTGCAGGCAACGGTGGTAGCGGTGACGAATTCAAAATTATTGCCATTAATAAGACCGGTAAGAAGTGCCAGCGTAATCGTTGATAACAGGCCTACCCGGGAATCAAAAATGATAGTTAGAATTATGGGAGCAATGGCAATAGGTACGATAAATGGGGAAATGTCATCAAGATGATAAACAATAGAACTACCGATAATTACAAGAGACAGCGCAATGAGTACAAGTGTTAACATCGAATTGTTAACAAAGATATACCTGCGGTACAGATAGAGATAGAAAAAGAAAATGGTAAGAATAGAAATTACTGCTATTATATCTCCGCCATAGCGTAGCCAGCGTTCGAGAGTACTTGCATTCTGGGCACGGGCATCAGCCAAACTCTGCAGCATATTATATTTTTCAGGGGTAACAATATCACCCCGACGAATAATAACCTGTCCCTGGGCAACGGCTCCTTTTGAGGTGGATATTTCGTCAAGAGCATCCTGTATGCGCGCTTGGGTTTCCTCTTTATTGAAGATGTAGTTTGGCTGGATAATTTGGGCAAAAATTTCGTTGCCCGCTTTCGCTAATTCGTCATAAAAATTACGTGAAAGACGATATTGCACATATTCTTTTGCTTCAGGCAGATCACGGACATTTACTAAATTGAGCGTTTGTTCGGTACGATCCTGTAAGTCGCGAATCGTAATTTCATCGTTAGACAATTCTGATTTTGGAACATTTAAAACCCCGTTTTCAAGTACTTCATTAGCAAGCGTTTCAAGCTGATCTTTGAGATTTGCTTCAGAAAACTGATTGTTTGTACCGTTGTTAGAATTGTTGTTCTGTGAGGTGACAGACTCATAGTTTTCCAAAAGTGTTTGCCAGGCCGAATCGGATAAATTGATGGGCGCTCTGTTTTTTAGCTCTTCGAATCGCAGGCTGTCTTGTTGGGCATCTGATTGTTCATCTTGCTTTGATTGCTGCCAGATTTCGTAGCCCTTTTTTAGTGGTCTTAAATTTTGAAAGAGGGAATCCAACTTGCTTTGCACCTCAATTTGAACATCCGGTTCCTTATGGAAAATAGGCGGGGTTGTTTCACGTATTGTTTGACGTTCTTTTTCGAGTTCCTGGTCACCTTTTTGGATGGCAAAAGTGAAAGGAGCTGTTAAATCATCTGCCCGCCAGGGCTCACCAACATTGTAGTTAATAGGTTCCTTATAAGAGCTTTCTGGTATGGCAAGGACAATAATTCCCAGAAATAGAACAAGGATAAATGCTCTGAGATAAGGATTGTACTTAAATGAAGAGGCTTCTTCTTGTTTTTTCTTCTTTTCCCCGATTACAGGAGCGCCCTGCCTCTTTTTGGGTGCTAATCCCAATTTTTCAAGAATACCCATAAATGTAAATTCAGTCCGTTTCTGTGAAATCTAACCTGACAGAAACATTAAAATGTTTGGATAAGATACGTTGATTACAAAATTATACCAACCCATAACCATATTACCAAACCAGTAGTAGTTTATAGTTTATAGTTTTTCACCGATAAGGTCCAGAAATGTAGATTGGTCAAGTATAGGGATGTTTAACTCTTGGGCTTTGTCGTATTTACTGCCCGGAGAGTCTCCTGCCAGCAGATAGTCAGTGTTGCCGCTTACAGATGAGGTCGTATTGCCACCATGCTTTTCGATTAGTTGTGTTGCTTCTTTTCGAGTTAAAGAGGGCAGGCTCCCTGTTAGTACAAATATCTTCCCCTCCAGCTTTTGAGAAGCCTGCTCCTCTTGCTCCATCTCTAAATTGAGTCCGTGGTTTCGCAACTTCGATACAATTTCACGGTTGTGGTCCTGTTTAAAAAATTCGTTGACTGATTGTGCAATTTTAGGCCCGATAGACTCAATTTCTTCCATCGTTTCTTGACTTGCATCCATCAGAGCGTCCATTGTTTGGAAGCCATTGGCCAGATCGCGTGCTACCGTTTTACCTACAAAACGTATCCCCATGGCGTAGATAACCCGATCCAGTGGCTGAGATTTACTTTTCTCAATAGCATCGATAAGGTTTTGGGCACTTTTTTCGGCCATACGCTCTAACGGCAGAAGCTGTTTTTTGGTGAGATCATATAGATCAGCGTAATTGCTGATTAACTGCTCTGAAACCAGTTGATCTACGACTGCTTCGCCCAGTCCGTCAATATCCATGGCATCGCGCGAAGCAAAATGTTCAATACGTTGACGTTTCTGTGGGGGACACTCGGGATTGATACATCGCCAGTCCACATCATCCCCAAACTTGATAAGTTTTTCATCACAAGCGGGACAATGTTTCGGCATTTCAAAACGTGGCCCACGATCTTTGCGATCGGGATTAACTACACTTATAACCTGGGGAATAATTTCACCGGCTTTTTCTACTACTACACGATCTCCAGTTCGAATATCTTTCCGGTGGATTTCATCTTCGTTGTGCAGCGAAGCACGTTTTACGGTAGTGCCGGCCAATTCAACTGCTTTTAGTTCTGCAACCGGTGTTATTTTTCCAAGGCGTCCAACTTGCAGGGTAATATCCTGCAGGGTAGTTGTGGCCTGTTGTGCCTCAAATTTATAAGCAATAGCCCAGCGGGGAGCTTTAGAGGTTGTTCCCAGGGTATCACGGTATTTTTCTTCGTTTACTTTGATAACTACGCCATCTGTTTCAAAGGGTAGATCATGACGAAGACTTTCCCATTCGTCAATCTGATAATGTACCTCGTTAATGTCGGTACATTGCTTATAATGTTCGCAGACTGGTAAGCCGAATTTATCCAACCACTTCATCTTTTGATACTGCGTAATTTCGGCATCGGTATCTTCGGTCAGCAAGTCAAAGCTAAAAAAACGAATAGGGCGACGGGCAACTTCGCGGGGATCCTGCATCTTTAGCGAGCCGGCCGTCGAGTTACGTGGGTTGGCAAAAGGATTTAGCCCCTGTTCTTCGCGATGTTCGTTCATTCGTACAAAGGCTTCACGTTCCATATATGCTTCGCCTCGAACTTCCACCACTTCCGGAAAATCATCATCGAGATGAAGAGGAATATCTTTTATGGTCTTGATATTCCTGGTGATTTCGTCTCCGCTTTCACCGTCTCCACGAGTTGCTCCAAGCACCAGATTGCCATTTTCGTAGCGAAGTCGAATGGCTGCTCCATCAAACTTCAGTTCAACCATGTAGGTGAAATTATCGTGCTCTAATATATCACGGACACGGCGATCAAAATCGTTGAGTTCATCTTCATTATAGGTATTGTCGAGACTTAACAGCGGCACGGGATGCTCTACTGTATTAAAATCGCTGCTGGGTTCACCACCTACGCGTTGTGTTGGTGATTGAGGTTCAACGAGGTTGTATTCTTCTTCAAGTTTTTCAAGCTCCTCCAGATAATCATCAAATTCCTTGTCCGAAATAAAGGGTTGAGCATCTTCATAATAGGCTTCGTTGGCTTTGTCCAGCAATTCGCGCAGTTCTTCGACGCGTTTTTTCGCCTCTTGTCTGTTCATTTTAAGAGAAAGCTTGTATCGGTTTAATTAAAAGTTGGACGATCTCTGATGGTAGATGGGGGAGGGGCATCAATTTCCAGGGAATCCGGAGCAGCTTGAAGCCATTGAGTGTTATTTTCAAAATAGCTGCGATTGATTTCGAGCAGCCTTGAATCGGGATTGTAAAACTCCTCGCGCAGATTTTGAACAGGATGACCATTGAACAATAATACCATGCGGCTAAATTGACCGCGGATATTAAGCTCATTTACAAAATTAAATCGAATAGCTTCCCCCTCTTCAATCCAATAGGGATTAATGTCATCCATAATATCTGTATACACGCGCACCGGCTCTAATCGCCCATAAGCAGCATAAAGTACTACACTTAGTGTATCAGGCAGTGTGGACAGGGCCTCATTCGGGATATCATCAGCAGCAGTAGCAGATTGTCGCTCGCTAGTATCATCTGTTTCGGATGATGGGACGATATCCAGTTCGAGCGAATCTGTGCTGACTTCTTGATCAGGAGATTCTTCTTGTTGGGTGGTTGTTGGGTTATTGGCAACTTCATTGGAAACCGAGTCGGTTTCATAAAAGTAGAAAAAAGATACAGCCGCAATGATTATCAAAAGAGTGATAAAAATTCCTGCCCACGTCCTCGATCGTACTGATTTAAGAGGCTGAAATCTTCGGCCCATGTCTGCCCAATCTACCGATTTTACATCGGGATGATCGGCTTTAGGTAGTGGCGAAGATTTTGGTTTTTCTGAGGTATCCTCAGATAAGTCTTCTTGGTCGGATTCAAACTCAGGGGAATGATCATGAACCATATCTTCATCCGAGAGTTCGTCCGAATCTGCCGATGGATCATCAGTTTCATCTTCTTTTTCATCGTGCTCAACGGAACGTTCGGGTTGCTCATCAAACAGACTCTGAAGCGACCCGGAATAGTCATTCTTTTCAACTTTGTTTAGGGCATAGATAATCTGTTTCTCATCTATAGATAATGCTTTTGCATAGCTTCGCACATAGCTGCGAATGTAGGTAGCATTATTCTCAAAGTCGGTAAAAATTGAGTCGTCTTCTATAGACTCGAGGATCCTCGTTGGAATCTTGGTAGCCTCATATATATCCTCAAGACTTAATTCTTGCTCTTTACGAATGTGGGCAAGATCTCTTCCGAGTGATGCCATAAATAATTTTCTGAATTATTAGTAGTGGCAAACCGTTTATTCGGCGTATAATCTAAACAAATATAGCGGTTGCCAAAAATTTTTTGCTGAAAAGAAGATTCTCTGTAAGGATTTGTGCCAACAATAGATCTTACCTATAAAATAGCTGCTGATGAGTAAGTTTCTACATATCGCAAACGGTTTTAAAAGGGTGGTATTTCCCAATGTTTGTGTTTGTTGTGGTCGCGAACATACAGAGGAACAGCGTCAGATTTGTTCGTTTTGTTTGCGAGATCGTTTTGAGGACGGTAATCCTGAGAATAAAAAAGTCTCTTCTGATTCGCTTTTGCCGGAAGGGATTGTGGTTCAGCATGCGCTTTGGCAATTTGATAAGGGTGGAGATCTGCAAAATTTACTGCATCAGCTGAAGTATGAGCGGCTTACAACAGTGGGATGCGATTTGGGCAGAGCATTGGGGCGACGCGTGCAAAGTCATCCTGGCATTATGGATTTATTTAATAATCATGAATCAGTGATAGTGCCGGTACCACTGCACTATTTAAAATATCGATATCGTGGATTTAATCAGGCGTTTAAGTTAGCGCAGGGATTTCAGGAGATTTGGGAAGAAGTTCCTATTTGTAAAATTGATGATATTATTCGGATTAAAAACACTCGTTCTCAAACGGGCTTTAGCCTCGAAAAACGTCTTAAAAACATGTCAAAAGCGTTTAGGGTCAAAAATAAAGGATTGATTAATAATCGATTGTCTGTAATTATTGACGACGTGTTTACAACCGGTGCTACCACCTTTGAATTGGCGGACTCATTAAAAAAGGCAGGAGCAGGTCCTGTTATTATCTTAACAGTGGCGCAGGCATAATTAATCATATTGAAAATTCGTTTTTTGCAAAAAGAAGGATATTTTTCGGCTTATGAAAAAGCAAAACCCCGGCGCGAAAAATCTATTTCTCGAAACCCAACTTGGCATCGTTACCCGAACCGGAGATTGGTTTCATATCACCACTGATCAGATTAAGCAGTTTGTACCGGGCCTGTTGGAAAAACGTCCACTGGATAAGTTAGTTGAAGAAGCTATTGCCTGGGTGCGAAGTGCCGACAGTCTCTCGCTCACCCTATTGTTGGTATTATTGTTGGTGATTCATCCCATATTTGCCGTAACCATAGCCATTGCATTTCATTTTTTATGGTACCGGTCTAAAAGTGCATTTGTAACAGTTTATCTCGGCAAGGTGCTCAAATTATTAAATACCGATGGTTATTTACTGATTACATCGTTGGTTATAATTAGTGCATTAGGTATGACCGGCCAGTATTTAGCTGCTGGTATTGGGCTCGTATTTTTCTTTTTGATGAAATTGGGTCTTTTAAAACGGTTGTGGGATAAGATTGATCAGGGTGTTGATAAAAGGCTGACACTCAATGATCGTGTATTTAAAATGATATTGGTTAAATACGGTATGCATTACAACCTGCAGCCATCCGAAGTACAGCAGATGGAAGATAAATTTGTAGAGTTGGCAACAAGTAGAAAAAAGGGGAAGAGCTAACATGGGTAGAGAAACAAATATTTATTTGGCCCGTCACGGAGAAACGGAATACAATCGCTGTAACCAAATTCAGGGGCGCGGTATTGATGCGTCATTGAATGATACAGGTATTCAGCAAGCACAAGCTATAGCTCGTCATCTGCAAGATATATCAATTCAACAAGTCTTTAGCAGCAGTTTAAAGCGATCCCGACAAACAGCAGAGACTATAGCTAAACAACAACGGTTGGATATTTTAGCTTACCGAGATTTGGATGAGATGGATTTTGGTATTTTGGAAGGGAAGCCAATTTCAGAAATTAAATCAGAGTTAAAACATCTTCATGAACGGTGGAAGTCTGGAGATGTGCATTTTGCTTTTGATCAGGGTGAGAGTCCCAATGCTGTCTTCAAGCGAGCTAATAACAGAGCAAGAATGATACTGGAAGAACATCAGCAAAAAAATTTAATGTTTGTGCTGCATGGTCGCCTGTTACGCATCTTATTGTCAGAATGGCTTGGTTATGGACTTAGCAAGATGCACGAAATTCCACATAGCAATGGGGCTTTATACCATCTGCAGTGGAATGGTTCCGGGTTTAGATCATTATATATTAACAAGACTGATCACTTGACCGAAGCACGTTCTAAAGAAGATGTTGTATCCTAACTACTGGTAGAAATAGATTAATTTGCACAAAGTTTTATGAGTGAGAAAGTTCGAAAAATGTTTGCGGATATCGCCGATGATTATGATCGGGTGAATACTATCCTGTCATTTGGCATCCATCATATATGGAGAGATCATACAGTGTCTTTAAGCGGAGCTAAGGCTGGCGATCGTGTGCTGGACTGTGCTACGGGAACTGGTGATCTGGCATTAGAGTTTAAGGAAGCTGTTGGTGATGAGGGTTATGTGTTGGGCACCGATTTTTGCGCCGAGATGATAGAACATGCTCCTGCTAAGGCGAAAGAAAATAACTTGGTCGTTGATTTTGAAGTGGCCGATGCGATGGACTTGCCTTATGAGGATAATATTTTTGATATTTCAAGTATCGCTTTTGGAATTCGTAATGTTGACGATCCTGTACAAGCTCTTAAGGAAATGGCCCGTGTGGTAGTACCAGGCGGAAAAGTTCTGGTCTTAGAATTTGGACAACCTAAAGGATTGCTTAAATATCCGTATGAGTTATATAGCCAATATATTATGCCTACATTGGGAGGGTGGATAAGTGGCAATAGAGAGGCCTATACTTATCTGCCAAGAACAAGTGCGGAATTTCCCGCCGGGAATGACTTTATAGCATTGATGGAAGAAACAGGGTCATTTTCTTCACAATTTTTTGAAAAACTAACTGGCGGTATCGCTTACGTTTATGTGGGTACCGTAGGTTAAATCATTTATATTATTATACATTTTAAAAATATTACGAGACTATGGATCAGCTAACAATTGATGAAATTAAAAAGCTAATTCCACACCGGTATCCATTTTTGTTGGTTGACCGTGTGTTAGAGGTTGAAGAGGGACGCATTCTATCAATAAAAAATGTTACAGCCAACGAGGACTTTTTTAACGGTCATTTCCCCAATCGTCCCATTATGCCCGGTGTACTTCAAGTTGAAGCGATTGCCCAAAGTGGCTGTTTGATGTTGATGCATTCTCATATCGATAACCCGGAAGATTATATTCCTGTATTTACGGGAATCAACAGAGCGAAATTTCGTAAATCGGTAGTGCCCGGTGATCAGCTTAAGATGGAAGTAAAGCTGGTTCAGGAAAAGCGTAACTTTTATAACATGACAGCGGAAGCCCGTGTTGGTGATAAAATTGTCTGTGAATTGGATGCCACTGCGGCTATAGTTCCAAGCGAGGAATAAATGAGTACGCAACAATCTTCAGATCGTCCCAAAAAAGTTACTACTCAGACTGTCGTAGAGATGAAGCAGCAATCTGAGAAGATTAGCATGTTAACCGCCTACGATTATACGATGGCTCGTATTGTTGATCAGGCGGGAATTGAAGTAATATTGGTTGGCGATTCGGCCAGCAATGTGATGGCCGGCCATGATACCACCGTGCCTATGACGATGGAGCATATGATTTATCATGCTTCCTGCGTCGTTCGTGGTGTGGAAACGGCACTGGTGATTGCAGATTTGCCGTTTATGAGTTATCAGGTAACAGCTGAAGAGGCTTTGGAAAATGCCGGACGCATGATGAAAGAGGCGGGAGTGCACGGAGTAAAGTTGGAAGGAGGAAAACCCGTTGTAAAAACAATTGCTAAAATTGTGGAAGCAGGAATCCCCGTCATGGGACATTTGGGGCTAACTCCACAAAGTATTTACAAGTTTGGCACATACAAAGTGAGGGCCACCGAAAAGACTGAAGCTGAACAACTGATTGAAGATGCCAAAAAATTAGAAGAAGCAGGGTGTTTCTCCATTGTTTTAGAAAAAATTCCGGCTGAACTTGCAGAAAAGGTGACAGAAACAATATCTATCCCGACCATTGGTATTGGCGCCGGACCCAAATGTGATGGACAGGTTTTGGTTACCCATGATATGCTTGGGCTTAATAAGGAATTTAAACCGCGGTTTCTTCGCCGATATGATGACATGCATTCATCGATGACGAATGCGGTTCAACAGTATATTACGGATATAAAATCCGGAGACTTTCCCAACGAAAATGAACAATACGATTAACTGATTATGCCTATGAGTACATCTGACAATAATCCGGTAATTTTAGTTTGTAATGATGATGGTATTTTTTCTCCGGGTATACGAGCGCTTGCCCAGGTTGCCGATGAATTTGGCGATGTGGAGATTATTGCTCCGGATCGTCAGCAAAGCGCAGTGGGGCACGCCGTTACGGTAAACACACCGCTTCGGTCACGATCTTTTCAAATCGATGGACGTTTTAATGGGCAAGCGGTAACGGGTACTCCCGCGGATTCTGTGAAATTAGCTCATGATCAGCTGATGAAACGCAAGCCGGATCTGGTTGTCAGTGGGATCAATCACGGAAGCAATGCAGGGATTAATATTTTGTATTCGGGAACAGTAAGTGCCGCTACAGAAGGAACCATTTTGGGATACCCTTCAATTGCTGTGAGCTGTACCGACTATGATGAAGATGCTGATTTAACCGGTGCTAAAGATGCAGCGCGTAAGGTTATTGGATATGTACTCAGCGAGGGACTTCCCAAGGGAATTACAATGAATCTAAATGTACCTGCGGGACCGCTTAAAGGTATAAAGTGGTCCCGTCAGGCAAACAGTCGTTATGTGGAAGAGTTTGAAGGCCGCGTTGATCCCAACAACAGGTCGTATTACTGGATGACCGGTAAGCTTAAGTTGCTTGATGAAGGGGATGATCTGGATGTCAATGTTTTGGAAAAAGGCTATGCCTCATTAACACCTATCCAATATGACATGACGGCTTATACACTGCTCAAACAAAAAGAGGATATTGAACTGTAAGGTTAATGTCCTTTAGTTTCGAGCATTTTAACCACATCTAACCAAAAAGAGTTGTACAGAGCTTCGCGATCATCTTTAACGCGCAAGTTCATTTGCTCAAGGTGAGATAGGCTGGAAGTTTTAATATGTTCGCCCCATTTCGCACTTTCTACTGATACCATTCCATCATTAGGGCCTTCAAGGTCATAGATATGCTTGTTTTGATATCGTGCAATTACACGAATGGGCTCACTGGTGCCTTTACCTACGGCCGAGGTATAGGAGTAATATGGAATGCCATCAACATTTGGTGTAGCGGGATTAAAAACCTCTGTAATATATTTACGCGTCAATTGTGCAGCAGATGCGACTGAATCACTTTTCGTATGCGGATAAATCCGGTCACCCATCCAATCGAGAAAATCAGCCAGTTTATCACGGATCGCGTCAGGGGTTTTAAGGGTAAGCTCAGCCAGACTTGTTCCACGATGTGGAGTGCTCACCGTAGTAAACGAAGCCACATGTTGAGCTATATCCATGTTGGAAAGTGCGTAGCGCATATCGAGCCCGCCCATGCTGTGAGCTACGATATTAACTTTACCGCTGGGAATATTATTTGCGAGCTCATTAATGAGCTTAACCCACCCCTTGGCTCGTGTTTCAATTTTTGCATACGGTACGATGTTTGGTGCAAATGCGAGCACATTATGTGATCGAAGCAACAAGGCTACATCATAAAGGGGCGAAGGTTTTACAAGTGATGCAATTGCCCCATAACCGTGGCAGAGTAGAACCGGATGTTTGAGGTGCACAATTTCCGGTTCGGGAAACTGGTTGAGCTCAAAGCGTTTGAGCCATCTATCAGTATTAAGACGGTCAATCATGTTATAAATTTATTCTTGGTGGCGGGATGATTCGAGCACCTGCTTTTTTAAGGTCAGGCAATTTTTCTATCAGCCATTCAACAGTAGTTTCCGTTCCGGTAATTAACGCTAAAAAAGTCCGTGTATTGGATTGTAATAATGTAAGATCTTCGAGGAAAACTTTTTTGCCTAACTGTTCATGCAGTATCTGAGCGTTTGAAGCATCGACAAACGTAAGCCTGTTAAATTTCTCAATTAACGGGGAAGCTTTGTTCTGAGTAATTAAAACCTTGGAATTCGGAGAGATATCCTGTAATCGGTCAAGTCTGGCACGTGCTGCTTTTGGATTTGTTTTGATCAGATCATTTCCATTCTTGTTTTGAAACCAAAATATTAGAGACGGATATTGTCCATTGAGTTCTTTCTTAAGGGCTTGTACCTGCATCGGCTGTTCAATTTTTAGCACAAGGGGAATGGGTTCGGCAAGAGCGTTCAGTTGTGATATAAGTTGTGATTTTGGTATCTCATCAAAACTTAACAGAAGGCTGATATCATTTTGTTGCAGCGAAAGTTCGGGATCGGTCTGTAGTGAAATCGTTCGAATTACGGTCTCGCGGTATAATAGTTGAATATCAACATTTTTCTGGGGAAAGGTGACCTGTGCCGGAGTTTGCATCCCAAATGGATAGAGTGCATCATTGATTTCGGCATGGAACTGGGTTTTGGAGAAACGGTAGGGAAGCCCCACAAAATATGTTTTGCGCGAAAAATTTGAATCTACACGGGTAGTGGAAACAGATATCTGATCTTCTGAGATATTAAAGCTTGAAAATTGTTGCTGAATGAGTGAATCAGCTTCAGTCAGTGATGAAAGTCGTTTTGTGTTTTTATCAGAGGTGGAAAAGAGTATGAATCCGCTTATAAAACACGATACTAACAACAGAATAGCTATTAGCTGTTTTTTCTTTTGTTCCTTCAAGCCAGTTGTCGATATTAAGTTGGCATTTTGCCGTCTAATAATAGGTGTTATTCCGTTGGAAATCTATGAATAATTTCCTGATTTAGACGAATCGTAAGATTAGATTTTTAAACGTAGCGACCTTCCTGAAAATGGCTTATAGCTTTGAATTGGTAAGTACATCCCAGCAAATTGATGCATTCCATCAGTTACCATTTCGAATTTATAAAAATTATCCCCATTGGGCGCCCCCGTTCCGTTCTGAAATAGAGAGTATTTTCGATCATAATGAAAATGTATTTTTTGAGAAAGGGGAGTGTGAGCGATTTCTTGTAAAAGAGGGCAAGGAAGTTGTAGGACGTTTTGCAGTGATGAATACGCCGGAGCGTGATAGAGTGCTCGATCCTACAATGGGAGGGATGGGATTTATAGAAATGCAGGACGATCCGAAAATTGCAGAGGAAATAATAAATTTTGCTGTCGATTGGCACCAGGAGCGCGGATATAATGCCATGCGTGGCCCCATAAATTTTGGCGAAAATGACATCTATTGGGGATTGCTGGTGGAAAATTATGAAGAGCCTCCTATTTATGGGATGTTTTATCATCCACCGTATTACAAAAAATTTCTGGAACAGACCGGTGCGGAAAAACTCGATGATCACTGGAGCTATAAGCGTAGCTTTGATCAGCCCATACCGGATCGTATGAAACGAATAACAAACCGTATTGAAGCCAGATCAGATGTAACCTTGCGATCTTTAGATAAGAAAAACATCTATCGCGATGCGGAATATATCCGTCAAATTTATAATGAAGCCTGGAGCCAGCAGGATATTACAGAGCGCGAAACGGAATTTACCGAGCTCACCCAGGATACAATTGAGGCAATGATTAAGAAATTGAAGCCGGTCTTAATTCCTGAGAGTGTGCTTATTGCTTTTGTGAATGGTGAGCCGGCCTCGTTTGTAGTTTGTGTGCCAGACCTTAACGAATTATCAAAAGAAACAGGCGGTAAATTGCGCTGGTGGCACTATCCTAAACTGTTGTGGTTTAAACGACGGGCACGACATTTGAGAACACTTGTTTACGGCACACGCCCACAATATCGCAAGATAGGGTTAGAGGCACTCACATTTACCCGGGGTATTCAGTTTACTAAAAAAGCAGCACCCACCCTCCAATATTTGGAAGGAGCTTGGGTAAGCGAGAGCAATTGGTTGATGCAGCGTAGCTTGGAGGCATTGGGATGTTTTCATCATAAAACACATCGAACCTATAAGTGGGAGTTTTAATTTAAATTCACAAAACTTGAATTAGATAGATTGATCAGTTACTCTTAGCATAAAATAAAAGGACAAGTAAATATCATCTATGGATCGGTCACTTTTTGATCTAAACCCCAACCCTGTCCTTATCTATGATAAGGATTCGCTTGATATACTGGAAGCAAATGGTGCCTTTTTTGAAAAATATGGGTTTCAAAAAGATGAGCTCAAATCTTTGAATCTTCATGATTTGCGTCCAAAGGAAGCCAGTGAGGAGCTGCATCAGGCAATTGAGAATCGTGAAGATAATGAATCAAACCATATCGAAGTTGCTCGCCACCAAACCAAAGAAGGCCCCCTTATTTATGTGATGGTATCTTCACATCCCTATAAAAATGGATACAAAAATGCTCGTATGGCGTTTGTCCATGATGTGACAGAACGTGTGGAAGCTGAAAAGAAAGCAAAACGGGCATTTGATGAGTTAAATCATCACGTAAACCACAGCCCGCTGGCTATGATAAAATGGGATGCGGACTTTAATATTATTGAATGGTCACAAAGAGCAAAAGAGATAACCGGTTATCCCAAAAGTTTGGTTTTGGGGCATTCTCCGGAGGTATTTAATTTTCACGAAGATGATCTCCATGTGGTCAAAAGAAATATGAATTACCTCATCAGTGGCAAGGGTGACAAAACCCACTTTGAGGTTAAAATGTACCATCAGGACGGTCATTTAATTGATCTTAGTATTCATACTTCTGTGATGCGAGATGACAGTGGTGATCTTATTTCTGTTCTTACATTCATTGAAGATGTGACTGATGAGAAACAGGCGGAGATTCGGTATGAACGACTGTTTGAGAATGCCAATGACGGCATTTTTATTATGGATGGAGATGAGTTTGTTGAATGCAATACCCAAGTACTTAACATATTTGGGTTAAGTACAAAAAAACAGATTTTAGGAAAGTCGCCTATTGACTTTTCGCCTGAAGTTCAGCCCGATGGGCAAAAATCGGCTGGTAAGGCACATAAGAAAATTCAGAAAGCCCTTGAGGGAACACCACAAGTTTTTGAATGGCAGCATCAGACCTGGGATGGTAAAGCAGTTGATGTTGAGGTAAGCTTGAATCAATTGCAATTGGTCGACGATGTTTATGTACAGGCTATTGTACGGGATCTGACAGAGCAGAAAAAAGCGCAGGAGAAACTTAGAAAAAGTGAAGAGTTATTTAGAAAGCTGTTCCTTAAAGCACCCGGAGCTATGGTAATGATCGATACCAAAAACAGGGTGCAGAAAGTTAATAAAAGTTTCGAGGAACTTTTTGGTTATGATGAAAAGGAGTTGCTGAATGAGGATATTGATGAAATAATTGTTGGTGAAGAGGATGATCAAATTGTACCTCGAATGCCTGACGAAGGGTTTGAGAAGGATAAGTTTTATACCGATATCGTCAGGTATACCAAGAAGGGCGAAAAACTTAACCTTTTATTAGGTGCTATCCCTGTTTATTTAGATGATGACCCGATTGCCGGTTTTGGTATTTACGTCGATATTACCGAGCAGAAGAAATATCAGGAGCAGTTAAAGCAGTCGGTCAAAGAAAAACAAGTGTTGTTGGAGGAGATTCATCACAGGGTGAAAAATAATCTGGCAATTATTTCCGGGATGCTGCAGCTACAAGCATTTGAGGCTGATAATGAGGAAATAAGAAATGCGCTAAATGATGGTCAGCTACGGATACAGTCAATCGGCATTGTGCATGAGCTGTTGTATCAATCAGAGAACTTTGTTGATATCTCCTTTGAAGAATATATATCAAAATTGATCGATACGATTAAAAATACGCTGCCATTTAATCATCAGCATATTGATGTGAAGGTGGATACCGGGGATGTTCTGATGGATATTAATCAGGCCATACCAACTGCAATCCTCATCAACGAGCTGGTGACAAATGCCTATAAGCATGCATTTGATGACGATCAGCCGGGGACAATAGAGATTCTACTTAGGGAATATGATCAGGAAATTTCTATCATGGTACGTGATGATGGCAAAGGATTACCGGAAGATTTTTTGGTGGAGGACCATGCTTCAATTGGTATGAACTTGATAGAAACCTTGACTAATCAGCTTGAAGGGGAACTTTCTTACACCTCCGATAAGGGAACAGAATTTAAGGTTGTTTTTGAAAGTAAGAAACAAACCGGCAGCGGAAGCATACTGCTTTCCAATGGCAATGGTACAAGTTAACTATTCTTAAAGATATGAGATAACGTTTGTCGGGCAACGTCAGATTTTAATCCTTCTATCTGTATTGTGTCTTTTTTTCCAATCAGATGCACCTTATTTTTGTCGGATTCAAAACCTGACTCATCTTCATTGAGGGAATTTGCTATAATCCAGTCGGCCTTCTTTTTTTCAAGTTTAGCCTGGGCGTTTTCAAGTAGATTTTCGGTCTCCATTGCAAAGCCAATGAGCACCTGTTCACGTTTTTTATGGTCTCCGAGCCAAGCAAGAATATCAGGGGTTTGCTTAAGCTTAATGGATGAGTCAGCCTTATCTTTTTTTACTTTTTGGGCATGAACTTCTTCAGGAGAAAAATCAGAAACGGCTGCAGCCATAATCACTACATCGGCATCGGCATGCTTTTGTACCTGCTCGAAAAGTTCTTGGGTCGATTCAATTTCTATGGTAGCTATTCCGGTAGGTTTGGATAAGGAAATGGGGCCGTGAATAAGGATGACTTCTGCCCCCATTTGCGCTGCTGCCTCGGCCATAGCAAAGCCCATTTTACCGGAACTGGGATTGGAGATAAACCGAACGGGATCAATATGTTCCCGGGTTGGCCCTGCAGTAACGACCACTTTTTTACCGGATAGGGGACCTTCTGATTTATTCTTTTTTAGAACAGCACTACATTTTTCGAGAATAAGATCTGTTTCGGGCAGGCGTCCCTTTCCTTCCAATCCACTGGCCAAATAGCCTTCTTCCGGTTCCAGAACGTGATAGCCAAATTCCTGAACGGTGTCCAGGTTTTTTTGTACGGCAGGGGACGCAAACATTTCTCCATCCATAGTTGGGCAGATAAGTAGCGGACAACGTGCAGCTAATACCGTTGAAGTAAGCATGTTATCAGCTGCACCGGTCGCAATCTTAGCAAGAGTATTAGCTGTGCAGGGAGCAATCACAAAAATATCAGCCCATTCGCCCCAGGAAATATGCTGTGTCCATGATTCAGTTGCCGATTCATTTTCAGGAAAAACATCAACAGCAACTTCGTGCTTAGAAAGAGAAGAAAAGGTTTCGGTGCCTACAAACCGAGTAGCAGCGGGCGTCATCGTAACGCGCACTTCGGCACCAGCTTTTTGTAAGGCACGCAAAAGAAAAGCAGCCTTATAGGCTGCAATTCCTCCGGTAACACCCAGTATTATCCGTTTGCCGGATAACATAAATTAATCTTCTTCTTGTGGATAACGGAAATAAACTTCTCCTTTGCGCATCTCTTCAATAGCGCGCTGTGTGGAGTGGTTCCGCTTCTCAAACTCTTTTGAGATGTTTTCCTGTTCCTCGTTAAAGGTGAACTCGTCGTCATCCTCAAAACCTTCGAAGTACTTCAGTTTTTCGTCAAGTTCAAGCTTTTCCTGAGCCGCTATTTGACGTGCTCGTTTAGACATGATTGTAATCAGCTCGTACTGATTACCGGTGTCCTTATTCAGCTTTTCAATATCTAATGTTTTAATACCCATGTTGGAATCCAGCTTTTAGTCAGTGATAAAGGGTTCTATAATATTCTTGACTTCTGTATATGCTTTTTCAAGATCGTCATTAACAACAGAATAATCGAAGCGGTCGGCATATTTTATTTCCATTTCTGCACGTTTTAGCCGCTGTTGCAGTGAGCTTTCTGTTTCACTGCCTCGCTTAGAGAGCCTGTTTTTGAGCTCCTTCAACGAGGGCGGTTCAATAAAAATGGAAATGGCGCCCGAGTTGTAGAGCCGCTGAACATTAAGGGCTCCCTTCACTTCGATATCAAGCAAGGGAAAATACCCAGATTCCACCAGTTTATCAACTTCAGATCGCAGGGTGCCGTAGCGGTTACCGCTGTAGTGCTCCCACTCCAGGAATTCTTCGTTTTCTATTTTTTGATCAAATTCGTTATCGCTTAAGAAGTAGTAATCTTCGCCATCTTTTTCACCTTTCCGGGGTTTCCGTGTGGTGGCGGATACGGAAAACTGTATCTTTGGATACTCCGTAAGCAGACGCTGTGCGATAGTGGTTTTTCCGGCACCGCTGGGTGCTACGATTACAATAACTTTACCGGGTGTTGGACTTTTACTCAACGTTCTGAACCTGTTCTCGAATTTGTTCTAAACTTTCTTTGGCTTTGACAATATACTGCGAGATTTCCGAGTCATTTGCTTTGGAGCCAATAGTATTAATTTCACGATTTATTTCCTGACTCAGGAAATTGAGTCGACGTCCTACAGCATTTTCATTGTTGACGGCTTCTCTGAAAAACTTGATGTGGGATTGCGTACGTACGATTTCCTCAGTGATATCCATCTTATCTACTAACACAGCCACTTCCATTTCCAAGCGGTCAGGATCAATTTTATCACTGTCGATTAGTTCGTTGATGCGTTCAATAAGATCTTCTTTAATCTCTTCGGAGCGTCCGTCCACTTTATCCATCACGATATTCAACATTTTTTCAATGTGATCAATGCGCTGGTTGAGATCATTTTCAAGCTGACTTCCTTCTTGTAGGCGCATCTTCTTTAACTTATTGGCAGCATCTTTAACGGCTTGTTGAGAAAGAGCCCAAATTTGTTCTTTGGTCTCTTCATCATCTTCGCGGGACTCAAAAATGTCGTTGAATTCCAGAAATGTTTTCAGCGTGATAGGCTCTTCAATGCCGGCTGCTTCGCGAAGATCATTGAGCATCTCCTTATATCCTTGAACCAGATTTTCATTAAATGTGATTTCCGGTTCGCCGGTATCCGATTTATCAACACGAATTGACACATTCACCTTTCCCCGTTCCACATGCTGCTGCAGGATTTCTTTAATATCCAGCTCTTTATCCTGTAATGATTGTGGCAGGCGCAATGAGATATCCAGGTAGCGGCTGTTTACCGATTTAAGTTCAACTGTTACAGCAATACCGTTTTCTGAAGCTTCGCCGCGACCGAAGCCCGTCATCGATGTAATCATAAAAAAGGATTCTGTATAAGGATTAGAAAGTCAGAAAAAGCATAAGATACGAAAGTAAGTTCCGGTTAAAAATTACTGAATCGAAGCTACAACTTCTTCAGCAAGTTCTTCTGCTTTTTCGGGCGATATGCCTTCGGAATATACGCGAATAATAGGTTCGGTATTGGATTTTCTGAGGTGCACCCATCCATCCTCAAAATCTATTTTTACGCCATCGGTTGTATCGGGATTATATTTTGCATACTCCGACTTTGCCTTTTCGAGCAGGGCATCACCGTCAACATCGGCCAACTGCATCTTACTTTTGCGCATATAATAATCGGGCAGGCTTTTGCGGTATTCATCTGCTGTGACATTACGTTCAGCCAGTAGTTGCAAAATCATCGCTGTGCCTACCAGTGCATCGCGACCGTAGTGCAGATCGGGATTTATTACTCCGCCATTTCCCTCACCACCGATTACGGCATCAACCTCCTGCATCTTTTTCACCACATTTATTTCTCCAACCGAAGAACGATGACATTTTTGTCCATATTTATTAGCTACATCTTCAGCTACTCGTGAAGAAGACAAGTTGGTGGCACAGGAACCCGCTTTTTTATCCAAGAGAAAATCGAAGGCGGCGGCCTGGGTGTACTCTTCTCCAAAGAGGTTGCCTTTATTAGTTACCAGTGCCAGCCGGTCTGCATCAGGATCAGTTACAATGCCAAGATCACAGTCTTTTTCTTTTACAAGCTCACAGATATCACCCAGATGCTCGGGTAATGGTTCAGCCACGTGTGCGAAGATACCAGAGGGTTCATCATTGATAGCATGAATAGTATCCACGCCGAGAGCCTCAAATAATTGGGGTAAACTCACGGCTCCGGTACCGTTTACGGGATCAATAGCTACGGAGAAGTTTTTCGAAGCAATGAGATCGCGGTCAATATAGGGAAGGTTCAATATCTTTTGGATGTGATAATCCAACAGTTCATCGTCTTCGGTAATAGTCCCTATCTGGTCATATTTCTTGTAGGAATAGGATTGTTCTTCACTGATCTCGATAACCTTTTTGCCCTGACTATCATCCAGAAACTCGCTCTTGCTGTTTAACAGTTTTAGCGCATTCCATTCTTCGGGATTGTGACTGGCTGAGATAATAATAGCTCCATCAGCCTGATGTTTAAGTACCCCCATTGCTACCGTAGGAGTTGGGGCAACCCCAACTTTGACCACATCACAGCCAACCGACTGGAGAACAGCGCAAACAATGTCTTCGCAAATTTGTCCGGTTACGCGGGTATCACGACCCACTACAATTTTTTCGCAGCCGGACCAGTGCCCGAAAGCAGCCGTAAAGCGTGTTAAATTTTCCGGTGTAAGATCGGTACCAAATATGCCCCGGATGCCCGAGACCGAAATCATTAATGACATGGTTAGAATATTTTTGTGTCATGCTGAATTATTTCAGCATCAGTAAATGTAAGATCCTGAAACAAGTACAGGATGACATGAGGTTTGAAATTTAGGTATTGGAAAAAGATTTATTTCCTGTCAGGCTTCCAGGTTTCTTCGCGCACACCAGCATGTTTATTTTCGTAGCGGGCCATCACAAAAAGGAAATCTGACAACCGGTTGAGAAATTTAATACAATTTTCAGAGATATTATCTGATTTTGAACAAGCAACTGTTGCCCGTTCGGCGCGGCGGCAAATAGTTCGGGCCACGTGCAGCGTTGCCCCCGACTGGGAGCCTCCAGGCAAAATAAAATTCTTTAGGCTTTCGAGATCCTCTTCAAGCTCATCAATAGCATCTTCTAAAAAGGAAACATCATCTTCAGAAATACGGTCGATTCGAGTTTTTGATGATGGGGGAGTGGCTAGATCAGCACCGAGCGTAAAAAGCATCTCCTGAACCTTACGCAAGTATTTCGTGCCGACATCCGAAAGCTCATAGCTGGCAGCTAATCCTACAAAGGAGTTAAGTTCGTCTACTGTTCCATAGGCTTCAATGCGCTCGTTTGATTTCGGCACCCGCGTTCCGCCAAAGAGTGAGGTTTCTCCTGAATCACCTTTTTTAGTATAGATTTTCATGATGTGTTGTTAGTCTCTGAAATTTGATGACTAAAAGTACGGAGCAAGAAGCAGATTTTCAGGTTTATTATCAGCCTTAATTGTTACTCATTGTTACATAGCCGCTTCCTAAGCGTTCCGAAGTAACGCCGGTATGTTCCAGCTTTTCAAGTGCATCCCAAAAAGGCTCGGCTTGATCCGATCGACAAGCCATTTTTATAGTTACTTTTTCTAAATATTGTGCATCGATTTCTTTGAGATCAAAACGGCTTTTTAGCTGATCTATCTCTTTTTGCTGATCATAGGGATAGGTAATCTCTACGTTTTCTGTGGGTATTATAGTACTGCGTTCAGCTTTTTCGAGGCACAGTTCGGCCGATCGACCGTATGCCTGAATCAAGCCTGATGTTCCTAAATTTGTGCCTCCGTAATACCGTACAACGATACATCCACAATTAACCATTTCGTAGGATTTTAACTTATTTAAAATTGGTTTGCCGGCCGTGCCGCCGGGCTCTCCGTCATCCTGCGAAAATTCTTCTATGTTGGTGGGATTACTGCGCCAAGCATAGCAATGGTGGGTGGCGTCGGGATATTTTGACTTAATTTCATCCAGTTTATACTCAAAATCTTCTTTGGATGAAATAGGGAATAGGTGGCCAATGAATTTTGAGCCTTTTTCACGAAAAGAATTTTGTGTTATCTGTGTAATCGTATACAATACAGAAATTATTTACTTGCGATAAATGTTAATGAGTAACAGTTAAATAGGTTCAAATATAGACATTCAATTTAGAACATTTCTGAATAAGATTTTACCCGTAAAACAACGTCCCTGAACCTTGCCTTTTTACCCATTAAAACACATCTTCAACTCCTTGGATTAGGAGTCCGAACGTTGGCGCTTTTGCAGCGGTTCTAACAATAGATTAAATATTATCAGTTACAATGCCATCATTTTTAGACGCGCTAAAATCTCAGGTTGGTCGCAAGATATTAACGGGCGTAACCGGAGTGGGATTAATTATCTTTATAATCTTCCACTTGGCTACGAACCTTCAGGTTTTTGGGGATGTTCATGCCTTTAATGAGGCTGCCCATGCGCTTGAAAGTATGGGATGGTTGTTATATGTCCTTGAAGCTGGTTTGGCAATAGCTTTTCTTTTGCACGCCTATGTGGGAATTTCAATATGGTGGAATCGTCGTAAGGCCCGCCCCGAAGGTTATGAGAAGTATCAGAGTAAAGGTGGCTCGAGCCATATGTCGTGGGCTTCCAGGTCTATGATTTTTACCGGTATCGTTTTGCTGGTATTTTTAGTCATTCATATTGATACTTTTAAATTTGGAGCTACTGAAATGGTTACGTTGCCAGGTGGTGAAGAAGCGCGTGACCTTAAAGGGCTCATGCTTTCTACCTTTCAACAGCCGCTCTATGCTTTTGGATATACCGCAGTTATGATACTGCTAGGGTTTCACTTGGGACATGGTTTTTGGAGCGCCTTTACTTCGCTTACGATGAAGCACAATAAATATTCTGCATTAATTTACACTGTTGGTGTTATTTTTGCCGTGCTGATGGCGGTTGGATTTCTCTTTATTCCACTTTATATCTATTTCGGCGAAGGCTGTGAAGCAGCTCTCATTCTGTGCCAATAATCATTTTGCAAATTCACTTTTAGACTTATGAATTTAGACTCAAAAGTTCCTTCCGGACCGCTCAAAAATAAATGGTCCAAGCATTTGAATGATATAAAACTTGTTGCCCCCAACAATAAGCGTAAACACGATGTTATTGTTGTTGGTACGGGTTTGGCTGGTGGATCTGCTGCTGCAAGTCTGGCAGAGCTGGGATATAACGTAAAGAGTTTCTGTATCCAGGATTCTGCTCGCCGTGCTCACAGTATTGCTGCCCAGGGGGGAATTAATGCTGCCAAGAATTATCCCAATGATGGCGATACCATTTGGCGCTTGTTTTATGATACAATTAAAGGAGGAGACTACCGCTCTCGTGAATCTAATACCTATCGATTGGCCGAGATTTCAAATGAAATTATCGACCAAGCCGTAGCGCAGGGCGTACCATTTGCGCGTGAATACGGCGGGTTGCTTGCCAATCGTTCATTTGGTGGTGCGCAGGTTTCCAGAACGTTTTACGCTCGGGGGCAAACGGGTCAGCAGTTGTTGCTGGGAGCTTATCAAGCAATGATGCGGCAGGTTCATGAAGGCAAAATTGAGATGCATACCCGCCACGAAATGCTTGACCTCGTGATTATCGACGGAAAGGCACGTGGTATTGTTACCCGTGATCTTGTTTCAGGTGAAATTCAACGTTGGATGGCTGATGCAGTTGTATTGGCCAGTGGGGGATATGGCAATGCTTTCTATCTTTCCACTAATGCAAAGAATTCGAACGTAACGGCGGCGTGGCGCTGCCATAAACGCGGAGCGGCATTTGCTAATCCTTGTTATGTACAGATTCACCCGACTTGTATTCCGGTTTCCGGGGATTATCAGTCCAAACTTACGCTGATGAGTGAGAGTCTTCGTAATGACGGACGAGTATGGGTACCTAAGGACAAAGAAGATGACCGTCATCCCAATGATATTCCTGAAGATGAGCGTTACTACTATTTAGAAGAAAAATATCCGGCATTCGGGAATCTGGTGCCTCGTGATGTGGCTTCCAGAAATGCCAAGATTGTCTGTGATGAAGGCATGGGCGTTGGTCAAACGGGACGAGCTGTTTATCTCGATTTCCGCGATGCTATTAAACGCGAAGGCCAAAAGGCGATATCTGACAAGTACGGCAACCTTTTTGAGATGTACGAAAATATTACCGATGACAACCCTTATGAAGAACCAATGCGGATTTTTCCCGCCGTACATTATACCATGGGTGGTCTCTGGGTTGATTATAATCTGCAAAGTAACATACCCGGATTATTTGTAGCCGGTGAAGCGAATTTCTCCGATCACGGAGCCAATCGACTGGGAGCAAGTGCACTCATGCAGGGGCTTTCCGATGGATATTTCATTATCCCTTACACTATTGGAAATTATATCGCTGATACTGATCTCGATGAAGTTAGTAAGGATCATGAAGCTTTTGATGAAGCAGCAAACAACGCTCAGTCCCAAATTGACAAGTTGTTCGATGTGGATGGTGATAAAAGTGTGGTTGAATTCCATCGCGAGCTGGGACAGATTATGTGGGATAAGGTCGGAATTTCGCGAAGTGAAGAAGGACTCAAGGAAGCGATTAGCGAAATTCAAGATCTCAGAGAAGAGTTCTGGAATAATGTTCGTGTTCCGGGCGAATCATCCAATTACAACAAGTACTTGGAGTTTGCCGGTCGCGTAGCTGACTTTCTCGAGTTAGGTGAACTAATGGCGAAAGATGCCTTGCATCGTGATGAATCATGTGGTTGTCATCTACGGGCGGAACATCAAACCGAAGAAGGGGAAGCGCTCCGTAACGACGAAGATTATTCTTACGTAGCGGCTTGGGAGTTCCAAGGCGTAAATGGTGAACTTCAGGAAGAGCTGCACAAAGAAGATCTGGAATTTGATTTTGTAGAACTGAAGCAACGTAGTTATAAATGACGAAGTCATCCTGAGTGAAATGAAGGATCTCCTTGGTATGACAATTAACATCTTATTTTGATTATAGCATAGAATTATGGCTGATACATTTACCGTACATCTCAAGATTTGGCGACAAGACGGGCCCGAACAACCGGGTAAGCTGGTTGATTACACCCTCGATAAGGTTAACGAGCACATGTCTTTTTTGGAAATGCTCGACGTCCTAAACGAGGAAATTGTTGCAGAAGGTAAAGAAGAACCTATCGAATTTGATTACGATTGTCGCGAGGGTATTTGCGGCTCTTGTAATCTTGTGATTAATGGTCGGGCGCATGGTCCCAAAGACATGACCTGTACCTGTCAGCTGCATATGCGTAATTTCAGCGATGGTGATACGATTGTGATTGAGCCATTTCGGGCTAAGGCCTTTCCTGTTATTAAAGATCTTGTTGTAGATCGATCTGCTTTTGATCGAATTATTGAGGCGGGTGGTTATGTTTCGGTCAAAACCGGATCAGCTCCGGATGCGAACTCTATTCCCATCGATAAAACAGTTGCCGATACGGCTTTTGATTATGCTACTTGTATTGGATGTGGTGCCTGTGTGGCTGCTTGCCCAAATTCTTCGGCTTCGCTGTTTACCGGTGCTAAGCTGGCACACTTGAATCGACTGCCACAGGGTGAACCCGAGCGCAAAAAACGTACGGTTGCCATGGTTGAACAGATGGAAGAGGAAGGCTTTGGCGATTGCTCAAATTATGCTGAATGTGAAGCTGTTTGCCCGAAAGGAATTTCCATTTCAGCTATTGCCGAAATGCGTCGTAATTATGTAAAAGCAACGCTTGCCGGTACGGAAGCGTAGTTTTTAATAGGGATCAGTTCTTAGGGTGCAGGTTTCATGATCTGCACCTTTTTTATTTGTCGTAATATGCTGAAGTTATCGCAACAGAAATTTTGTTAAAGAAGGAATCATGAAATCCAACCTGTTTAAAAATGCGCAGGAATCTCTGGAAAAATATTGGGGATTTCCATCTTTTCGTCCGGGACAGGATAAGGTTATTCAGGCAGTATTGGATGGAAAGAATACAATGGTGCTTTTTCCCACGGGCGGTGGTAAATCACTCTGTTACCAGGTTCCAGCCACGGTGTTGGATGGACTAACAATTGTGATTTCTCCCTTGGTGGCGTTGATGCAAGATCAGGTTGAGCAGCTTAATAATCGAGGTGTTTCGGCTACATTTGTGAATAGCACAATTTCATCCTGGGAGATCGAGCAGCGCTTTGCCAATGCTCGAAACGGAATGTATGATCTGCTTTACTGTTCTCCCGAGCGGCTTAAGACGACTCTTTGGGAGGCTGAAATGCCGAAACTGGATATTGATCTCATTGCGATTGATGAGGCCCATTGTATCTCGGAGTGGGGACACGACTTTAGGCCGAGCTACCGTGAAATTCGTCCTTCTTTGGAAGATATTGCTGACGAAGTAACCTGGATTGCTTTGACGGCAACAGCAACCCCGGAAGTGCGGGATGACATCCAAAAAAGCTTGGAGCTGGAAGATCCTGTTATTGTTTCCAAAGGTTTTGACCGACCCAATCTAAAATGGTGGGTTGTTGAAACAGCAAAAAAAGACCAGAAACTTTTTAAGGCTGTTAAAAAGGCTGGCCCGAAAGGATCAGGACTTATCTACGGAGGTACCCGACGAAATTGTGAGGAGTTATCCCAAAAGATTGAACAGAAGCTGGGTTTAAAAACAAGAGCTTACCACGCGGGGGTTGATTCAGCTGACCGACAACAAATTCAACAGGAGTGGATTGATGGCACAACGCCGCTGGTGGTAGCAACAAATGCTTTTGGAATGGGTATTGATAAAAGTGACTGTCGCTATGTAATTCATTATGAGATGCCGTATTCTCTGGAGTCGTACTACCAGGAGGCGGGTAGAGCCGGCCGCGACGGAGAGGAAAGTTTCCCCATATTGCTATTCAAGGAAGCGGATGCCATCATTGCTGAGAAAAGAATTAAGGATTCCTATCCCGGAAAAGATGAGCTGCAGAAGGTGTATGATGTACTTTGCGATCACTTGAATTTGGCGCTGGGATCGGAAATGGAGGAGCGGGAAGAGGTATCGGTACAGGCACTTGAAAAACGTTCCGGATTATCCCGGCGAAAAGTGCGAACTGCTCTGGACGTGCTTAGTCAATTGGGAGTTATTGAACTTATTGAATACATCACTCCGCAGGTTGGGATACATTTTATTGTGAGCCAGGATTATGTGCATGATCAGATTAATGGTTTGGAAAATAAGCAGAAAGCGGAGTTTCTGGATATCCTTTTTCGCCAATTCGGAGGGGAGGCTTTCGGAAAGATGAAGTACTTGGAGTTTGATTATATCCAAAAAAAATTGGGGGTATCGCCAAATTCCGTAAAAAAGGGATTGCAGGTTCTACAAGATCGCGATCATATGCTAAAGTATGAATCGATCGGAGAGTTACCACTGATCAGGTTGATCGAAGAACGACATTCCAATCTATTACTGAGCACGAAAAAACTGGAAAAGCATCGCAATAACCTATTGCAAAAGTTGGAATATATGAAGGGCTATATTTCAACGGAAAACTGTCGGGAAGTTTATATTCGTCATTATTTTGGCGAAGAAAATGTAGAGGCTTGCGGACATTGTGACAACTGTTTGGATACCAATGAAGCTGCAGTTCCGATTAAAAATAAAGAGATACATCAGATTAAAAATATACTTAAAGAAGATTCGCTTTCATTTGCCGAGATAGCAAACCGGGTTGGCTGGAATAAAGCCCGAACAAAACGCTTGCTAAGTTATCTCCTCCGAGAGCAGATGCTGATTACTAAAGGAGATGAGTACGCTTGGAAAGATTCGTAGATCAGTTGGTTGTAGTGTCCTGATTGGTGGTATCTGACACCTGATCCATTTTTAAGCGTTCAATCGCCTTTTCAATGCGTGTTTGCTGCTTTTCGGGAAATTGTTGGTAGTAGTTGTGGGTCTGAACAAACACGGAATCAGTTGTTTCATACTTTTGAAAAACCTCATCAGTGAGTGAATCAACTGTTAGGCTATCCAGCGAATTGACTTCTCCATAAGATCGAACAAGCTGCAGCTCCACCATTAAGTCGATATATTTGTTTTCTTTAATGAGCTGTTCGGGTTTTTCGGGATGATCCGAACAGCTAAAAACTGTAACCAGCAACAGAAAAATAAGAGGAGAAAGCCACTTCATCTATTGATCTTCCGGTGCTTTGGGATTTAACGGACGCATCGTAATATCGTTAATCAGGAAGTTGTCAGGCGTTTCAAGTACATTTATTAGTACTTGGGCTACTTCTTCAGGTTGCATCATATTATCGTGGGTATCCGTGTCTTTATCACCAAAAAAGCTGGTTGCAATAGAGCCCGGGTAAAAGCAGGTAACTTTAATACCATCGTACCGAACTTCCTTAAAGAGTGCCTCACTGAATCCCCGAACCCCGAATTTAGAGGCATTGTACCCGGTCATTTTTGGATTGCCAACCTTGCCGGCAATAGAGGCAATATTAATGATATGACAGACCGATTCCTTCTCTTTCATCATGGGAATAAGCTGTCGGGTCATGTAAAATGTACCGGATAAGTTTGTCTGTATCATAGCTTCCCATTCATCCAATGGAAGTTTCTCAACATCGGCAAACCGACCCAAGCCAGCGTTGTTAATAAGGATATCGGGTTGGTGATCTTTCGAAAAAGTTTTATTGATCCACTTCTCAATCGCATCATGATCAGTGATGTCCATGGTAACAGGTTTGAACTGCTTGCCGAGCTTTTGGCGCACTCTCTTAAGTTTATCCGTGCTGCGGGCCAGGCCATAAACGGTAGCTCCTTTATTGATAAGAGCTTGACTAAAATCGATTCCAATTCCACTGCTGGCTCCGGTAACAATGGCGGTTTTAGCATTAATATCCATAATAATGTCCGATTAATATTCTTAGTACAATTTTTTGCAATTGATTCCGTATAACAAAATTATTCGGCAACTGATTCGTTTTCTTCTTCCGCTACTTCGGAATTATTAAGACGATCTTGAATAAGAGCATTTACCATGTCGAGAGCGACTTTATTTTCGCCGCCATGTGGAATAATGATATCGGCATAGCGTTTTGTGGGCTCTACAAATTCAAGATGCATGGGGCGAACATATTTTTGGTACTGTGAGAGTACATGCTCAAGCTCTCGATCTCGTTCTACAATGTCTCGCTGTATACGTCGGAGTAGTCGGATGTCATCATCAGTATCGACGTAGAGTTTAATGTTCATAAGGTCGCGCAATTCCTTTTCGGTGAAGACGAGAATACCATCAACCAAGATCACCTCTTTGGGCTCGGCCAGCCTGGTTTCTTCTTTGCGGATATGTTTGGTGAAATCGTAAATAGGAATTTCAACCTGGTATCCTTCTTTGAGAGCTTCAATATGACGAATCATTAATTCGGTTTCGAGCGAAGAAGGGTGATCAAAATTCTGCTGAGTACGCTCTTCAAATGATAAGTGTTTAAGATCTCGGTAATAGGAATCGTGTTGGATCAGTAGAATATCCTCTTCACCAATAGCATTGATAATATGTTGTACTACGGTTGTTTTTCCCGATCCGCTGCCACCTGCAACGCCAATTATCAGAGGTTTCAATATAAAATGATTTTAAAATTATGGATTACCATTGTTTTCCTTGTAATTCCTAATAGCCCGAAAAATGGCGGAGGCAATATAAGTCTGTCCCCGTTCGGAAGTTAAATAACGTGCCTCACTGGGATTGCTGATAAAACCAGTTTCAACGAGTACAGCAGGCATAGAAGCGTGATAAAGAACTACAAAACGTCCCTGTTTTACACCACGCGAGTGACGTTGGGCTCGTTCGTCAAACTGATATTCCATCATGCCTGCAATTTGTTCGCTGGCGGCGATATAACTACTATTTGCCAACTCGTAGACTAAGAGTTCTTCCTGGCTCAATTCGCGTTGTTCAGTATCATTATTGGGTCGCACAACCCTGTTTTCGCGTTTCATAACTTCCAGGGCAGATTCACTACGCTCTAATCCTAAAAAAAACAGTTCAGTTCCGTACGGTTGGTGTGACGAATGGGAGTTACAATGTATGGATATAAACAGATCGCCCTCAGCTTCATTTGCAATACTGCCACGTTCTTCGAGCTCGATAAATTTATCGGTTTCTCGGGTATATACCACTTTAACATTGGGCATATATTCGTTGATATAGCCTCCTACCTTTTTTGCAATGTCGAGTACGATATGTTTCTCTTTGACATTTCTGTGTCCGATGGAACCCGGATCATGACCGCCGTGACCGGGATCAATGACGACTACGTCGAACTTCATTTTGTCTCTTGTTTGATCGTAGTCAGTGTTTTCGGTATTACCTTCACCGTCGCCGTTTCCTTCCAGAATATTTTTTTCGGTGATCGTGAAACTTGACCATATAATCGGTTCCGTATCCTTGGTAAGGTACTCTAACTCAGTTTTATCTACTTTTGTAAGTCCCAACAAAAGGTCATCGCTATTCCCGTCGTGATAAGCCTTGCCATCGTAGAATTTGCCTTCAGTAATATAGATGTCAATGCCAATACCGGCCGGAACGTCGTAAAAGCTAATTTCATCAAAAGCAGAAGAAATATTTGGCAGCTCAATATCAGTGGTATCGATATTATCCTCATAAAGCGTCATTTGTATCAGGTCTACATCAGGTTGATACACTTCAAAAGAGTCAACAGGTTGTTTTAGATGGAATCGAATAACTTGACCTTTTCCATCGCTGCGCTCGGCAGTAGAAACCATTTGCAACGAATTGTCTTGTGCCTGTAGGGGATGAGGCAAGACAAAAGATAAAAAGAGACAGATTGCCAACAGTGACCCAAAATGCCCCCATTTTGAAGGGGAGTTCAAATATTTTAAAATGGGATCGATCACCTTACATTTCATTGTAATGCTGAAGAATATTTTGATCGAAATTAACTAATATTTGTTCAAGAAGAAAAGCGATTATTGCCATGGTTCGCAATAGGTAACGGTGAGTATTAATTTGTATTTCAACATATTTTAGTCAAATTGCGGTAAATAAAAATAACGAAGGTATTTCTATTGGATCGTCAAGAATTTAGGGATAAGCTACAGAAGGAAATTGATGAGAATTTACAGACCCACCTTACCCAGCATATTGAAGCACGTTTTAATGATTTTGATCAGCTGTTGAGATATTTTTCGGCCGTTGAACGCAAATATGCTGCAGAAGATGTTATAAACCAAGGATTTCCGGGAATCTTAAAAAATATTGAGGATACCCTATCCGATAAAGAAAGGGAGAATATTTTAGAAGAATACTTATCAACTGTTGATAAGATCAGTAAAAAGTTTCCAGCTGATGAAGTATGGAAACAGAAAGAAGAACGGTTTGCAGTACAGCAAGAAGATTCTGTTTGGATGGCAATCGGCAAAAGAGGGAAAAGTACTGCCCGCGGTATCGCAAAGTTTGGATATGGAGCTATTCAATCTCTAAAGGGTATTTGGGGAGGTAACAGGAAAGCATATCCCAAATGGGAGCAAAAGATCCCTTTAGATAAAGCGGTATGCTTTCATTTGTTGGATGATGAGTCCGTTCTGGAATGGGGACATATCCTTCAACGCGTACAGTTGGATCTAATCAAAGATATTGAGGATCTACTGGTCAGAGATGGAGATGAACAGAAAGAATTGGATTTAGCTGCTTTTGTATCGGATCAAAAGAATAAGCTGGAGGAGAAAAAGACTAATCTACTGGATAATGTAGAACAAGTACTCGGCGGTAAGCAGACTCAAATAATTAAGGACATTGAAAAAGTGGGGACCCTGGAATGGCAGGGAGAATTTTTTAATGAAAAAAGACTACAGACGAAGAAAGAAAAAATAAGTAACCGGTTCCAGTCCCAAAAGAAACAATGGCAACTTGTGCAACGACTCTTTTTTGAGAGGATGAAGGATGTTGTTCAATTTTTGAAATTGCGTTCGGAAATTCGAGCGGAGATTTCGAAATTTAGAGAAGCGTTTGAGGACATTTTTCAGAAATCACTAAAAAATCCACTCCGGGAATTTTCAGCAGATCTTGAGGAGGCTATTAAAAAGATCGGTCAGGGAGCCACGCTGGATGAGTTGCGAACATTGCATGAAACGTTTACTGTTTTTGTGAATGAGCGACTGGTTCAGCCCATACAGAAACTGCTGGATAAACAGATTTTAGCTGAGAAAACGGATCATTTGTTTGAGGATCTCCTGCTAAAGGTGGGTCAATTTCCACAAGAAGCTCAATTGGTTTTTGATGCCGAGCTTGATAAAAATCCACCGTCGGTGAATCAGGAGGAAGTAGAGTGGCGGCAATTGGTTATTCGGGGCCTTAGAGAATTATTCATGAAACCCTTGCAGCCTGCCAATCAGCAGTACGAGGAGTTTCTATCTCAAAACTTAGAAGAGATTATTGAGGTCAAAAATATAATATCAGTCAATTTTGATTCGGCCTTAGAAGCTCGGGAACAAGAAGTAGGTAAGAAAGAAGATCCTACGAAAGTGGTGGGAGAAGCGTTGCAACGTATTCTCTCGAAGGTTCAGGAACTAGAAACCCAAGCGGATGAAAAGTGGCAACAGATAGATGGTTCTATTGATGGAGGAAGTGAAGAGTTCTTCTCTTCTTTATTGGCTCTTTTGCACGAGGGGGATTCGAAGCAGCTCCAATTGCTGAATGCCAAATATACGATGAAGGAGAAAACAAAGGATTGGCAAACGATTTTAGACTCGAGGTGGGCAAGAGTTGAGGATCGCCTGATGTTGTGGAGCCGATTTGTTTGGAAAAAGCTGAAAACGTATGGTGTCGATATTAAAGCGTTTCTGGGATTCAAGGAGCAAAAAATTCAGAAGTCTAAACGGACAGATATTGCGACTTATCTTTCAGAGACAGATCAGAAAATGAACGAGTTGCCCTATATCTATCGGCGCTTGTTCGACTTTCATTCTTTGGCTGACAAACGATTTTTTGAGCCTGCACAGGAATCGATCATGACTTTTAAAAAAGCGTATGAGCAGTGGAAGAATGAGTTCCCCACAAATTTTGCTGTGGTTGGGGAAAAGGGCAGTGGAAAATCATCATTTCTTAGCCTGTTGCAGGGGTCAGAGCTTGGAGACGAGCAGGTAGAAACTGTTGAGTTTACAAAAACTATTTGGGAAGAAGAACAGCTCGTCAATAAAATAGGGGCGGTATTCGAGGATGAGTCTGCAAAGACTATTGAAGAGCTTGTGGCAGCTATAAATGACTCTAATCAACGCAGAGTAGTTATCCTGGAGTCAGTGCAAAATTGTTTTGTTCGTAATATTAATGGCTTTAAAGCTATTGAGAAGTTATGGTATCTTATTTCAGAGACGCGCAATAATATTTTTTGGATGGTCAGTTGCTCTCGTTACGCCTGGTCGTTTTTGGATAAGGTATTACAGATCGGTGAATACTTTTCTCATATCAGTAAAAGTGATTCGCTAAATGCTGAACAGGTTAAACGTATAATTTTAAGCAGGCATCAGGCCAGTGGGTATTCTCTTTATTTTGAACCGGATGATCAAATACGGCAATCCCGTGCCTATCGAAAGCTAAAAGATCAGGAAAAGGAGACTCAGGAACACCTGAAGAATGAATATTTTGAGAAACTCACAAAGCTGGCCGAAGGAAATGCCTCTATTGCTATGATATTCTGGATCCGATCCATCCGAGATTATGACGAAACGTATTTTTATATACAGCCGCTTGAGGTAACGTCTGTAGAGATGATTGAGGATTTAAATCCACAGGTACTATTTGCGCTGGCTGCTTTTGTACTACACGATACCTTATTAGATAAAGAGTTGGCGATGGTGATGAATATAACATTGGAGGAAAGTAGACTGTTGCTAAATCGATTGCGATCGCGCGGCATGTTAATCGAAAAAAATGAGTCGTTCACTATTAACCATTTAATGTATCGACAGATTGTTCGGGTGCTCAAAGAACGAAACATAATTCACTTAGGGTAATAACAGCATGTATAAATATGTCAGGATACTTATTCTCACGGCTACTATCTTTTTGGGATTTTATGACGTTGGACTGTCTGCCGTGCAAGATACCGTAGCACAACAGCCCGATACTACGGTAATAATTGGCCCCGTGCAGGTTGATTCGATGCAGATGGATACTATAAAACTTGATACTGCCCGTGCTGATACGAGTTCTAATTTAGATCAAGTTGGTCAAGATACCGGCAAAGCCCTATCGGAGATTGAAAATCTTATTTCAGTAGGTGTAATACTGGCTATTATTATTGCTTTAATTATCACCTATTTCCTAAACCGATTTGTGGTTGTAGTATTAGAAAACCTGTCAGAACAGTTTACCAGTTATCGACTCGGGATTAAACGCATGGTGCCGGTTGTACGATTGGTTATATGGACGTTTGCCATATATATCATTATTGCCGGTATTATCAATCCTCCCTTGAGTACTATTATCACAGTCTTAGCTTCGGTGGGTATAGCCGTGGGATTTGCCGCACAAGACATTCTGAAAAATATTTTCGGAGGTTTTATCATTATTATGGATCGGCCATTCCAGGTGGGGGATAAAATTCAGGTAGCTGAGCATTACGGCGAAGTACTTTCGATTGGGTTGCGATCCAGCCGAATCGTTACGCCCGATGATTCTGTAGTGACGATTCCCAACAGTGAATTAATGAACAAGGCGGTATCAAATGCGAATTCCAGCGCCTTGGACTGCCAGGTGGTTGCAGAAATATTCCTGCCGATGAATGTGGATGTAGATACGGTCAAACGAATTGCCTATCGTGCCGCAGTCTCATCGCGTTATGTATATCTACAAAAGCCTATTGCAATTATTGCATTGAATGAAGTACATGAAGAAAATTTCGTGCTTAAACTTCGAGTAAAAGCTTATGTTCTTGATATCAGGTACGAATTTCCTTTTAAAAGTGATATGACTGAATTGATATTGAGTGAACTAAAACAACGCGATATGCTACCCAAACAGGAGTATATTGATAAATCCTAAATCCTGTAACATAAAATATTGATTAATATGAAAATTACCTTAACTAAAGCGTTAGTAATGCTTGTAATTGCCGTTTTTATGGCAGGCTGTCAGGGGATGGAAAGTGACAACGAAATGTCGATTGATGATCGCCTGAACCAGTATACCGAATTTACGCTAACGGCGGATGTTTCATCTCTCAGCGATAATCAGAAAGAGATTATAAAGCTGCTTATTGATGCGGGCAAGGAGATGGATGAAGTGTTCTGGGAGCAAGCCTACGGCAATAAGGAAACCCTTTTAAATAATACTACTGAGAAAGAGCAAGAGTTTGCTCAAATAAATTACGGTCCCTGGGATCGACTGAATGGCAATGAACCTTTTATTGATGATGTGGGTCCCAAACCCGAAAGCGCCAATTTTTATCCATCAGATATGACCAAAGAGGAATTCGAAAGTTGGGATTCCGAAGCCAAAGATGATCTTTATACGCTGGTACGTCGAACTCAGAACGGTGGGTTAACAACCATTCCTTACCACGAGGCTTTTGCCGAGCAGCATAAACTGGCAGCCGATAAACTAAAGGAAGCAGCTGAGCTGGCCGAGGATGATGGACTGAAGAAGTATCTGAATCTCCGTGCTGAAGCGCTCCTTACTGATGAGTATAAGGAGAGCGATATGGCGTGGCTGGATATGAAAAACAATACGATCGAAGTGGTGATTGGTCCCATTGAAACTTATGAAGATCAACTATTTGGATACAAGGCGGCTCACGAGACTTTCGTACTGATTAAAGATAAGGAGTGGAGCAACCGCTTGTCGAAATATGCTGAAGTGCTACCCGAACTTCAGGAAGGGTTGCCTGTTGCGGAAGAGTACAAGCAGGAGCAGCCGGGACGTGATTCTGATCTCAATGCTTATGATGCGGTATACTATGCCGGGGATGCCAATGCGGGATCCAAAACCATAGCTATAAATTTGCCTAATGATGAAGAAGTCCAGCTGGAGAAGGGAACCCGTCGACTGCAGCTAAAAAATGCAATGCGGGCTAAATATGATAAGATTCTGGAACCCATTTCCGAAGTACTAATTGCTGAGGACCAGCGTCAATATCTGACCTTTGATGCTTTCTTTGGCAATACTATGTTCCACGAAGTGGCTCACGGACTTGGTATTAAAAACACGATCAATGACAAAGGAACAGTTCGCGAGGCGCTCAAAGAACATGCTTCGGCCCTGGAGGAAGGCAAGGCCGATGTGTTGGGACTGTATATGGTTTCGGAGCTGCGCGAAGATGGGATGGTCGAAGAGGGAACGATTGAAAATAACTACGTAACCTTTATGGCCAGTATTTTTCGGTCTATACGATTTGGATCATCCAGCGCTCATGGTAAGGCCAATCTTATTCGGTTCAACTACTTTAAGGAGAAAGGAGCTTTCAGTTATGATGAAGAGGCGGAGACCTATCGCGTGAACTTTGATAAAATTGCCGAAGCAACCGATTCTCTTTCCAACAAGATACTGACCCTTCAGGGGGACGGTGATTATGAAGGCGTTGCAACATTTGTGGAGAAATATGCCACCATCGGCGATCAGTTGCAGCAGTCTTTGGATCGATTATCCGAGCAGTCAATCCCGGTCGATGTAACCTTCAGTCAAGGCGTGGATGTACTTGGGTTAGAGTAAATTTTTAATTGATTGTAAAGAGCAAAAGGGGATGCAGAAGTGTATCCCCTTTTTGTTTTTGAAAACATTTTTTCTAAGGGTTGACTATGGTCTTCCAAACATTTACAATGGTTTTAGAGACCCACCTTTAATCCTAAATAAGGAGGTTTAAATATGGAAGAAAACGCCTTTCTTGAAGCAGCAGAGACTGGAGATTTGGAGAACGTTAAAAAGCATTTAGAGAATGGTGCTGATGTAAATACCAGTGATGAGCATGATCGGACAGCATTAATGAAAGCGGCCAAACACGGCCATCTGGATGTTGTTCAATATCTGCTTGATCGCGGTGCAGAAGTGAATACCCGTGATAATCGCGGAACGAGTGCATTGTACTGGGCATCCAGTAACGGCTTTGATGCAATAGTACAACTGTTAATACAACACCACAGTGATGTTAGTGTAATGGATGATCGCGGCTGGACAGCTAAAGATCAGGCCAGCTCTCATGATTATGAGGGCATCGTTAACATGTTGGAAGAAGCGGGAGCGTAATACGTTAATTAACATTTAGTTTTTAAGCCTGTTCTATAATAGAGCAGGCTTTTTTTATTTAAGAGCTACGAAGCACACAGGAGAAAAATCGTTGGTTCTTTGTGAATAGAATCGATTGAACTTTTTCGCCAGTCCGATATTTTTTGGGAGACAATTTGTTCATCGGGCAATGTCAAATTGGTAGCGGTACAAAAACGAGTAGTTGGTTCACAATACCGGATGACATCCTTCACCACTTGGTCATTACGATGAGGGGCTTCCATAAAAATTTGCGTACCCCCCGATGACTTGGATTGTTTCTCTAACTGTTGGATGGTCGCCTGACGTTTATTTTTGTCAATAGGTAGATAGCCGTGAAAGGTAAATTGCTGGCCGTTAAAGCCCGATCCCATTAGCGCCAATAAAATGGAAGAGGGGCCCACCAACGGCTGTACTTTAATCTGCTGGTCATGCGCCATTTTTATGAGTTCCGATCCGGGGTCCGCCACAGCAGGACAACCGGCCTCTGAAAGTAATCCTGCATCCTTGCCTTTTTTTAGAGGATCAAGAAAAGAAGTGATTTCATGAATGGGAGTCTTTTTATTAAGTAGCAGAAATTCTATTTCATACTCGGGAACCGTATTCCCAACCCACTGAAGATACCGTGCCGCCGTTTGTACATTTTCAACAATAAGCACTTCCATCTGCCGAATAATATTAAGCACATAATCGGGGATGGTATTGTTTTCGGGTGTCTTGCCTAGCGTATTGGGGATAAGATAAAGAGTGCCTTTGGTAGAATCTGACGTAGCCATGATAAATTAATCTACTCGTTCAATGACGAATTCCTCTTCCGGTTCATTCATCTTTTTATTAGCAAAACGATGTGCTGCCAGTCCAATAAAGAATGTCATCAACAAAGCAACTCCAGCCATAAGGGCATTTGTCCAGATAAGATTTTTATGAGTTTCAAAAGTAGGCATGAGCACAATTTCCTGCATGGCCCCGGGCTGGTAGCGAATGGGAACTACACGGATATCTTGCAAACCGCCTGCCATCTCGACGGGTAGCGAAAGTTTCCGCTCAATTTCTTGGTTATCGCCTGTCGTAAATCGCAAAACGATATAACCATTCGTTTGAGCAGCAATCTGTTTGAGTTCGAACTCCACAACTTCAGCGGTATAGCTGCTGCCATTTTCGTAGGTATCGGTAACGCCATAGTAAACGAAGCCTTGGTGTAGGGTGAGAAACAGAAAAGCGGCGGGTAGAAGCCAAAAAAGGTATAGGTATTTGTACTTATTCATTGTGTTTAAAGTGCAAAACGTTTAATAGAAGAATGCGTAGTAAATCACATAAAACCAGCTAAAAAGCCCGTGAATGATAGCCCATAGAATTGATTTATTGACCGACCATGAGATGGTTACTGCGAGGGCTGTACCTAACGTGATACCGCCGCGAACAGTTTCGTTAACTTTGTCTGAATTAGCCATGATAGTTTCTCTTTAGATTTAAGGTTGACTGCCGGAAATGTAAGACTATTTACTGATTTCCTGAAGCGTGGCTTGTCGTAAAGCAGGATCCCACATCATACGTTGTTGGTAATCCTGATGCATCAGATTGCTGCTCATATGAAACCAAAAAGCGACTTGCAGTGAGTCGAAAAATACTGCTTGTCCGAACGGTTCTTCGGAATAAACAGAGGCGCCGTAGTCGATGCCGTTTAGCAGACCCAGCCTGTTGTCATAAAGAGCGCCATAGTATTTAAAGTCATTGTTTAATCCCTGCTCTTGATAAGGCCAATCCATGATTCCCTTTACTCTTTCCGAAACAGAGACAGAAATAAGCTCATTCTGCTCAAGCAGAATCATGAGTTCTGTTAATTCTTGTCCGGTAGATTTTGGAAATAGGCTCAGAATATTTCTTCGTTCTTTGAAGCCGATACCCAGTCCTTGCTCTTGTTCAAAGAGTTCAGTGACCTGATCGTGAAATTCGTCATTTGTTCTAAAACGTTGGGCACTATTCAAAACTTTTTCCCGAAATTCGTCTTTGGATAAAGCTGAAAGATTCTCAAAGTGAGCATCAAACTTATTATCATTTAAATCGGGATGGAGGGTTATATACAATCCCGAAAAGGGCAGAGGCAGATCAGTAGAGTCAAGCTCAAGCAGATCGAATGTTTCTTCAATTGCTTGTTGACCTAATTTATAATACAGAAAGTCTGATATTGCCAAGTCGTTATAAATGATAGCGATTTCCACAAGTTTGTTGAGCGGAACTTTCCCTTCGTTAGTGATAGCGTCTCTGTTTTGGAGAGCAGTTTTAGCATCATCGTGATGGGACTCATCAATATAAGGGAGCAGAAAACGGTCTGTTTTGTCGAGCGAGATCAATTCATCGGAATCGATTTTTCCATCTTCTACCAGTCGGGCATAGGTGGTGATAAGAAAGAAGTTTGAGAGCGTCCCCATAGTGCGTGGTTTATCTGCACGGTAGGCGATAGTCGTATCAGGATTAGTTACAGATCGTGAGACAATGGTCGTGTGCTGTGGATTTGATCCTATATATTGAGTGAGCCCTTTGAGCGAAGTAGCCTTGGAAACCCATTCCTGCCCCTCTTGCAGATCGCCACTGTTATTATAAAGTGTTTTTAAGGCGTCCAGGTTAAATCCAAATACAATGAAGAAGGTGAGGATGAGGGTGCCTAAAAAGACGCCAATAAATTTCAGAATGCGCATGAATAAATATAGGGAAGTTCTATTTTCTAAGGGTGCTAAATATACGAATAGATCGTCCCTAAATCAGTAGCAAAATAAAAAAGCAAGAAGTGAGAAAGTAGACGAATAAATATTTCAACGTTTCACTTCTTGCCTCGCATTTCTATTAGCTTACAAACTGCATCATAATGGCACAGATGTAGGCTGCGTATGTTCCAACGGCATATCCCAAGACCGCTAAGAGTACACCAACGGGAGCAAGGGCCGGATGGAATGCTGAAGCCACAATGGGCGCTGAGGCTGCACCTCCCACATTAGCTTGGCTACCCACAGCAATAAAGAAGAACGGCGCGTTAATGATCTTGGCCACGATAAATAAAATAATCACGTGAATGATAATCCAGAGTAGTCCGATAAGGAAGAAACCGGGACTTTCAAAGATAGCCATCACGTTCATTTTCATTCCAATAGTAGCTACCAGGATATAAAGGAAGAGGCTACCTACTTTTGATGCACCAGCCCCTTCGAGCTTACGAGCACGAGTAAAGGAAAGAGCTAAACCGCCGGTAGTGGCAATGACAATAATCCAGAAAAATTCAGAATCCAGACTTAAATTACTGAGTTGGGGAAAGTTTTCGCCAATCCAGGGGGCAATACCGTCAGCACCAAGATGACCAATAGCTGTGATCACAAAGCCAACAGCTACAATAGTTGTAATATCAGCGAGGGTGGGTATTTTCGCTACATTGGCGCGATAATCTTCGATCTTTTTTCTGAGTTCCGTAATGGGTGAAGCATCCGCTTTAAACCAGGCGTCAATTTTTTCAGAAATCCCTGCTCCATACAACAGAAAGGCCAGCCAGATATTGGCAACGATAATATCTACGGTTACCATGGCCGAAAACAGGTCGGCACTGGGATCGAAAACTTCGAACATGGCTGTCTGGTTTGCTCCACCACCAATCCAGCTGCCGGCTATGGTTGAAAGTCCACGCCATAGGGCTTCGGGACCTGCTCCGGCAGTCATTTCGGGTGCAAAATAACTTACCGTGATAAGAGCCAGTGGACCACCAATCATAATACCTACGGTACCTGCTAAAAACATGATAATCGCTTTGGGACCCAGGCCGATAATTCCTTTGAAGTCGATGCTAAGAGTAAGGAGCACCAAACTGGCGGGAAGCAGGTATCGGGAAGCTACAAAATAGAGGTTTGATTCTTCTCCGGATATTAAACCGAGTGAGTTAAGAATAGATGGAATAAAATAGCAAAGTAGCAGTGAGGGTACGAAGGTATAAAATTTTTGCCATTTGGGGTTATCACTGTTTGAGGTGACAAATATGACTGCCAGAATCAGTAACAGAATTCCTAATACGACGGCGTCGTTGGTAAAAACGGGAGCTGCAAATAAGGTATACATATTTGTTATTTTTTGAATTGTTAAGCCTGAATCTACATTATATTTGGGTAATTGCGCAAATGGATGAAAATAGATGCTGAAAAGGTTATACTTATCACTCACTTAGCATTCAACAATAAAAGAAAAAAGTATGAAATTTGCCGTTATAGGCACAGGAAAAACCGGTGGTAAGGTCGTTGAAATATTAAAAGAGGATCAAATTGTTGGCCCGTTCGATTCTTCAAATAAACCAACGGTTGAAAAGCTTAAAGAGGCCGATGCCGCTATTTTGTTCGTGCCGGCAGCAGCTGTAGATGAGCTGATAGATCCGCTTATGGATTCGAAAATTCCCGCTGCATGGGGAACCACCGGTTATGATTGGCCAGACGATTTGGACCATCAGCTTAAAGAGAAAAATATCAAATGGCTACAGGCTTCGAATTTTAGCTTGGGAATGAATATTGTGCGCAGATGCTTGAATATTATAGGCCAGAGTGCTTCGGTGTTGGATGAGCCGGAATTTCATATTCACGAGATCCATCACAAACACAAGCAGGATGCACCCAGCGGTACGGCTATTTCATGGGAGGAATGGTTGGGTAAAGAAGCGAAAATTACATCGGAACGGAAGGGTGATATAAAAGGAATTCATAAGTTGGAGGTGAAAACAGATGCAGAATCAATCCATCTGGAACACCAGGCGCACGATCGCAAGATATTTGCCCAAGGCGCCATTTGGGCCGCCGAGCAGCTTGTTAACGGTGATATAAGTCCGGGCTTTCACGATCTTTCAACTATCTTTGACAACGTAATGCAACAATAATTATGAGTATTACAGATACACCACTTTATACAGCTTTAGTAACCCCCATGAAAGAAAATGGGGATATTCATCTCGATGATTTGGCTTCGCTCATCCACAAGCAGAATGAAGCGGGCAACGGTGTGCTTGTTTTGGGCAGTACGGGCGAAGGGTTGGCATTGCCTCTTGAGGATAAAAAGCAGGTTGTTAAAACGGCTGCAAGCCTCAATGTAGATATTCCAATTATGGTGGGAGTTGGAGGGTTTAATCTCCGCAATCAGATAGAATGGATCGAATATTGTCATCAGTTTGATGTGGATTCATTTCTGCTGGTGACTCCGCTCTATGCCAAGCCCGGTCCTAAAGGGCAGGTGGAATGGTTTAAGTCACTACTGGATGCAGCCGACAAGGAGTGCATGCTTTATAATGTACCGTCACGCACCGGCAGTAAAATGAGTCCATTGGTGTTAAAAGAGTTGGCTGATCATCCCAACTTTATAGCGGTGAAAGAAGCAAGCGGAAGCATCGAGGATTTTCAGAATTATCGTAAGACGGCTAAAGATATTAAGTTTTACAGCGGTGATGACGGATTACTCCCGTTCTTTGCAATGGCGGGATGCGACGGACTTGTTTCGGTAGCTTCAAACGTGTGGCCCAAAGCGACGCATCAATATGTAGACTGGTGTTTGGATGGGCGCGGTCCGGAACTGCTTCCGCTTTGGCAGGAATGTACGGATGCTCTTTTTAGTGGGCCAAATCCTGTTCCGGCAAAAGTGTTGTTGCACGAAAAGGGATGGATAGAAAATACTACGTTGCACCCACCGCTTGTCGAAGAAGATGTGGAGGATATCACTATCCTCAAAAATGCTGATAATATGATCCAAAGCTGGTATAAAGAAAATAGTTAGTCTCGAGGATTTAGGAAGCATTAATTTCAAAATAAATTATTTTAAAAACTGATGAGTGATATTAACTGGGAAGAAATTTTAGATAAACTGGAAACCGGAGAAGTGCGTGCGGCCGAACCTAAAGGCGATCGGTGGGAAGCAAACCGTGAAGTCAAAGAAGCGATCCTGGCTTCTTTCTCGGCCGGAGAAAATACCGAGTATTCGGGCATCTACGATGGATTTGTAGACAAACATAATTTACCTCCTCGCAGATTTTCAGCTGATGAGAATGTGCGTTTGGTACCGGGCGGATCCTCTGTTCGCCGCGGAGCCTATGTAGCCGAGAATGTTATTATTATGCCTCCGGCTTATGTAAATGTAGGCGGTTATGTGGATGAAGGATCGATGATCGATAGTCATGCCCTGGTAGGTTCTTGTGCTCAGGTTGGAAAAAATGTTCATTTGTCGGCAGGAGTACAGTTAGGCGGGGTTCTTGAACCTGTTGGATTATCCCCTGTTGTGATAGAAGATGATTGCTTTATTGGGGCCGGATCGGTTGTCGTAGAGGGAATTCTTGTCAAAAAAGGAGCCGTCATTGCTCCGGGAGTAACACTTTCAAAATCGATACCGGTTTATGATTGCGTAAATGAAGAAGTGCTCGGTAAGGGAGCTGATATCCCTGAGCGAGCCGTTGTTGTTCCGGGAACTCGTCCTATGAGCAGCGATTGGGCCCAAGAGCAGGGACTAAATGTTGCATGTCCGTTGATCGTAAAATATCGTGATGCCGACAGTGATGCTTCACTTGAACTTGAGGATGCATTGCGGTAAAGAAATAGAAGCGCTTTAAAACCAAAAAAGCCTCTCATACTTTTGAAGTATGAGAGGCTTTCCTATTTGTATAATATTCAAGTGTTCTAAGTGCCTTAGTGGTTTATTCTAAGTCACCGTAGATTTCATGGCAATTGCCAGTCCTTTGGTAAAAGCCTGAATCACGGCTTCCAATGTATCCGGTGAAGCCCCCTTGGATACCCATTCTTGATCGTTGTTAGCCAATGTCAGGGTGACGACAACGAGCGAGTCTGTATCGGGGCTCAGTATTTCTACTTCGTGATTTTTGACTTCAAGGTGGAAAACCGAATTGGTTTCAGCACGAATAGCGGATAAAATAGCATCAATGGGACCAACGCCCTTTGATTCTGATATAATTTCTTCTCCCTGTATATCGAGTTTGACCGCAGCTTGTACCAAGCCGTGCTTGCGCATGGTTACCTTGTAATCAAGAACTTCAACAGGATATTCAAGATCCAGATCTTCATTAAATATCAGCGATTGAAGAACTTCGATCTCATTGTTGCTAAGCGTTTTGCCTTTTTTATTGATCTTGGAAACATACTCGTTGTAGAGCTTTTCGTGATCTTCATCCATCTTGAGGTTTGCCATAAATGTATCACGGGACTTGCCCCAGGAATCCTTCTGCATCTCGATAAAGCCAGACTTAATATAGTTCGTAACTTTGTTTATATCGGGCGAAAGGACCGGTGAAGACAAGGAGTGCTTGGCCACTACCTTGGTATCTTTAAGGCCTGATCCGGTTAAGATAAATAGGCACTTTTTGTCTTTGAATTTATCGATATTGTTCTTAAAAGCAGCCAACGGAAGGGCACAGGCCGGTTCGGTAAAGTGTCCTTCCTCAACGGCCATCTCTTTGAGTGATTGTAGAATTTCATCTTCGGTAACGGTATGTGCCGAACCGCCCGATTCTTCAATGCCTAGCATTACTTTATGGAAGTCTACCGGGTCGGAAGCAGCCACAGACTGGGCCATCGTATTAACCTGCTTCTTGATAATTTTCTTTTTTTTGAAAATACCTTCTACGACTGGAGAACTTTGCTCTGGTTGGATGGCAATCATTTTGGGCCGATTGGAAATTTTGCCCGATTCCTTAAGCTCGGTGAATCCTTTCCAGATTGCACCAAAGTTAGTTCCGCATCCCACAGGCACAAAAACGTAATCAAAATCGTCACCATTCTGCTCCAAAAGTTCATAAGGGAAGGATTTTTGTCCCTCTTCACGGAAAACATAATCGCCGGCTAAATAATAATTGCCTGACTTGGCAAATTCGCGGCAGAGTGCTTCACAAGTGCTAAAATCTCCTTTTATACGGATGATATTGGCATTGTAAATAGTAGCTTGAGCAATTTTGGCATCCGTCGTTTTTTCAGGGACAAATACAAAGCAGGGAATCTTAAAATAGCAAGCGTAAGCTGCCACCGAGGCTGCCATATTTCCGGTTGAGGCAAGGCAAATAGCATCAGCACCAAGTTCGAGAGCTTTCTGGACTTCGATGTAACTACCGCGATCTTTAAAGCAGCCGGTGGGATGTTCAAATTCGAGCTTGGCCCAGAGATCTGCGCCATAGGTTTCAGACAAGCGGTCCAGTTTTTTGAGAGCCGAAGGATGAGTTTTCATCGGGTCGGATTTCAGCTCCTTCAGCGGATACTGGATATCATCCGAGGGCTCATCATAGTAGACCCGAAGAACACTATCGCATTGGGTGCAATAGGTGGTTGTTTCTTCTTCTGAGTTTAGGTGGCCGTTGGCCACACACTTGAGTTGGTAACCTGTAGTCGCACTTGCCATAATAAGTAAAACCCTGAGTTATATTTTGAAACGTGTATTTCATTCAAGATACGTGTGAAAATAGGTGATTCCGCCAAGGAATGATATCCTTTTTCAAAATTTAGAACTTTTATTAATTCTTAAGTGAAATAAGGGAAATTTCATCAAAATCCATGTCGAGCTCATCAAGAACCGGTTCTGCAACTTCAGAAATTTCTTCGGCTGAAAGCTCATCTAGCCCTTCAATTTCAATAAATAGGGTATTTAGATGTCCGACTACGCTGTACCTGGCTTTTTCGGCGTTAAAGCACTTACGAAGAGTATCGACGAGTAGCTTGATATCCTGTTCGTAAGCTTCGTAATCGGCGTCCTCAAGTTCAGCCATTTTGTGATAAGATTTCAAGTTCAAATTTCATGTGTTACCGAATTATATGCATTAGATGATAGGCAATTAATGGTAGTTGCGAAAGGATCAGATAGACGTTAGTCGGAGATGGTGTTTAGTAAATTGTTGTATTCTTTTATCAACTGCTTACGAATAGGCTGTGCTTTATCAAAAATTGTTCTTTGTTTTTCCATGTATTCCTGCCGTCCTTCATCGGTTTCTATTTTGATAGGGGCTAACCCAAAGTCGCGCAGATCATAGGGACTTGCTTTCATATCCATAACACGCGTTTCCAGGGCCAGCTCAAAAGTTTTTCTTATGGTGTTGCTGGAAATCCAAGGATACATTTTAAACGCCCACTTGTATAGATCCATATTGGTATGCAGGCAGCCAGGCTGTTCCATATCAGCAAACTTCTCACGATTGAGCTCAAACTTATTTTGGGGTTTGGCCTCATCCGTAAAGAAGCGAAATGCATCATAATGAGTACATACCAGTGGACGTGATTCCACAAACTCAGCTAATTCATCTTTATCCATCCGCAGGGATAAATAATCGTGGCGAACCCGATCGGCTTTATATACCATAGCCCATTCGTGCATCCCAAAACAGCCAAATGATGGTTTTCGGTTCAAGGATTGCTCGAGTACATTTAAAATCCATTTAACAGAAGAAATACGATCCTCATCAAAATAATTGATGTCTAAAAAGGAATCACCATCAGCTGTTGCCATTTCATCGAATGGCCAATCGTGCGAAGCTCCGTCAATGAGCAGGGTACCGAGTCCCGGTGACCAGCGTTTTAGATAGGAGGGACGAAAGGCGTAATACTCGAACAGGAAATCGAGTACGGGATCTTTTTTCTGGTGCGACCGCTTTTCCAGATATTCATCAACAAGATCACTGATCTTTTGCTGGTGATCTTTTTTTTGAGTTCGCCATTGGTCTGGCGATAATTGGTTACATATATATGAAACTTTTTGGGTCTCGGTTGAAATCATAACTCTTAAAATACCAATCTTTTGTTGGATTGATAAGCCTTAAATTGGTATGCTGAAATTTTGAATTCCAATAATTTTAGATGATGTCCAAAGTCGGATCTCCAAAATCAAGTGTAGCCACTCAACTCTGGCATTTTATACTGCACCTGCGCTGGCACTACCAGCTATTTATTTTGTCCGGTGGCTTTTTACTTGGTGGTTTTTTGAGTACTAATCTGGACATATCATCATTTCTTCTTCAATTTGCTAACGTACATTTATTGCTATTTGGCGGTGCAACAGCCTATAATTCTTTTTGGGATAAGGATGAGGGGCCGATCGGTGGGCTCCAATATCCCCCGAAAATGCAACCGTGGATGTGGACTGGCTCACTACTTTTACAGGGGGTTGGAATGGTGATTGCTATTACCCAGGGTTTAGTTTATAGCAGTATTTATTTGCTTAGCATGCTCTTTTTTTGGTTGTATTCTACGCCGCTGGCACGATGGAAAAGTCATCCTGTTAAAAGTCTTGTGGCAATAGGAGTAAGTACCGGATTTAATGGGGTGTTGCTGGGCTATCTGGCTGCGGGAAATGAGGGTATTAATATTGCCGTTTGGGTTGCAGCTCTTGGCGTTACCCTGATGCTTTTGAGCCTGTATCCGATATCGCAAATTTATCAGATTGGGGAAGATCGAATCCGTGGTGACTATACATTTGCTGTTCGATATGAAAAAAAGGGAGTGACGCGTTTCTTTGTCGTTTCATTTTTAATCGGACTGATGTTAGTAGGTTTAGCTATTGGAATATCTAACTTTTGGCTTGCTGTTCTCTTTGGCGGGATGGGGGTTATGGTAGGATTGATTGTTTTTGTACTGCTGAAAGGGTTATCAACAACAAGCGAAGATTATAGCAAGGTTATGTGGATTAAGTACGGTACGTCGATGGCGTTTGTATTATTTCTTGTGACAGCTTTGATATTGAAGCATTCAAGAATTATGGAATATCTTACGTAGGCTATTTGTTGTTGCAGTAAGCATTTGTGAACTAATATCATCTTTAGAAACAACATTAATTTTCAAATCTACAGACAGTATGGAAAATATTGCAGAAAATATTATTGCGCCGGAAATTATTAATGAAGCGATGGATTATGATGAGTATCGCCAGATGATTGATAAGTTGGTAGGGCAAGATAAAACCACCGGCGATAATCACTCCGAGGAAATGGTTCATTATACCAAAATGAATGTGCAGCGAATGAAGCGCCTTGATAAGCGAGTAGAGCTTAGTGATTCACTGGTTGAGGCGCTGAATGATCTTGATGAAGATTGGATTTGGTTGGTGCTTACTGAGGCATGGTGTGGAGATGCAGCTCAGAATATACCGCCTATTGTAAAGATTGCTGACAAATCCGAGCATATAGATCTACGATTTATTCTTCGAGATAAGCATCTGGATATTATGGATGAGTACTTAACCAATGGCGGCCGTTCTATTCCCAAGCTAATTTGTTTGGATGCTGAAACATTTGAAGAAATTGGCACGTGGGGACCGCGACCGGAAGCAGCACAAGAAAAAGCGATGGAATGGAAAAATGATGACCATATCAGTAAAGAAGAATGGGCTAAAAAACTGCACAAATGGTATGCAAAAGATAGAACGAACGAGCTGCAGTCGGAATTTAAAGAGATGATTTCCGAATGGAAGTAAACAGCTAACAATACAACATTTTTTGAACTTTTAGAATGGTGTTAAACACTCTCAGAAAATACAAAAACTTTCTGAGAGTGTGGTTTCATTCACTTATTTGATGAGCGTCATTTTGTCCGATTCTATGTGAACGTCATCATTGGTTACTGCTATAACGCGATAAATATATACTCCGCTTGCAAGTCTGGCCAAATCAACCTTCTGATTGTAAGAACCAGCATTATATCGTTGTTGGCGAATAGGTTCCAAAACTTTTTGTCCATTCATGTTGTAGATAGCTATCGTAACGCGGCTTAGAGAAGGTACGTCAAACGGGATATTCGTTGATGTCCGAAATGGGTTGGGATAATTTGGTTGTATGGCAAAGTTGTTGGGTGGCAAGAGGGTAAAGTTTTGACTTGCACTCGTATTGCCAGAAGTTGTTTTTATTTGAATGGTATTGGATTCGGAATCGCGCGGAACGGCCCCTCGTGGAACTTCAACAACGACTTCATTGGTGGTGGCCTCAAGCACACGGGCCATAACTGTACCAAAGGTTACTTCGTTATCTTCAGGGTTAGTATTAAAGGTGAAGTTTGAGGCCGTTACTGAGACTCTTTCTCCCGCCCGACCTTCGTTAGGATTAACGGATATTGAAGGGAGGGAAACGGTGCCATCAAAAGAGCCGCGGTACATTCCAAGGCCATGGGTGCCTGCAACAATAGTTCCATCATTATATCGGGCATTTAGCTGTTCAACTACGGCATAACCAATTTCATCTGTTGCCTCCTGCTCCCAGTTTGTATTTGATCCGTTGAGATTTGTGGTTGAGTAAATGCCGGTGCTGGTTCCAACAAAGTAGATGTTGCCTTGGTCTCCTGGGATGATTACTGAGGAACGTATTGAAGGTCCTAACTCACTACCATCGCCGAGATTTCCTTCCACGCCAACCCAGGTTTCTCCACCATCGCTTGAGTGATAAATGCTTTCAACTTCATAATTTGAAATTATTACGGTGATCTCGTCGGCGTTGGTAGGGCTAACTTCTATGTCGTGTATGTAAGCACCATTAGCAGCATCAGGGATAGATATCTCCTCGGCGCCAGAAGTAGCTTCATGTGAGTTTGTTAGTTTGTAAAGGACCGGCTGTTGATTTTGGGAAGATCCAGCATAAAATAAAATATTGGCAGGACTTCGTGAAACGGTTAGAGCCGAAATTTCATATCCGGATGGTACACCAAGATCATCCAATTCTACCCATCCTTGTGAAGAGCCATCAGCATTGCTTGAATTGGTAATTTTATCGACCTGAGTATTACGCCAGATATTCCAGGTACCTCCTTCTGTGCTGGCTCCCGGATAGTACATAATACTTTCATCATTCGGGTCTACGATGTACGGATGTACAAATAACTGTTCTTCTACATCAATGGGATCTACATAAGCAAAAGGAGTTGTGGGATCCCCTCCGTCAGATTTTTGATAACGCAAAATACTTCCATTTTGTCGAGATACAAAAAGATGCGAGGAGGTAAAGTACGCATAACTTCCATCTCCAAAGGAGATATCGTCTGACGTTGTACTTTGGCTATTTTCACTATCAAACCGAAAAAATGGTGTGCCATTGTCCTGCGTGCCACCCATCACACGATTATCACCTATTTCGGAGGAGATAGCCGCTGTATAGAATTGGGTAGTAACGTATCCCTCATTCAGATCCTGCCAGCCCACGGTAGTAGCTGTAAGATTATCGGTGACGCTGATGCCTCCGTCGTGGGCCGACCACATCCGGTCTGGATTATTTTGATCAAAGAAAAACTCGTGCTGGTCGGGATGATGATTGGGATATTGGCTCGCATTATTCTCTTTTGCATATCCACCAATCCAGTATTCGTTTTTGTCATCATCGTCGTAGCCGCCAGAGGGACTTGTTTCGAAGCCGTCACGGGAACGAAATAAATTAATACCCCCAACAACTACGAAATCAGGATTGTCGGGCTTTACTGCTACCATCATATTATAGCCGCCCTGAAGTTCCATATCTCCAACCGAACCACCTGTAAAGTTTGGTAGATGTTCGGAACGGTCTTCTGAATTTTCCAGTGTTTCTCCTCCAAGATCAAGGTCAAGAAGGTGAAAGCTGATTCCCTGATTGGTTTCATCTCCTTGTCCCTTGAGGGTCATTATATAAGCCGAGTCTGGTGCAGAGGGTGCAAAGGCTGCAACACTGCGGCGGTGCGTGCCAGGGAAAGTGGATGGGGTAACATTTGTCCAGCTGGCACCGTCGTCAATAGATAAATAGATGCCGGGATCATTGGTTTGGTTGGATTCGCCGGCATCAGATTCGGAGATTACTGCAAGTAAATCCCCATTGGCATTAGTAACAATATCAGTGTATAGATGTTCTCCCGTACCGCCAAGAACCAGCTCAAATTCTTGGGTAGATTCGTTAAGTTTTAGTACTCCAAAGCCATGGCTGGCAATAAATACCGACCCGGTTACAGGGCTAATGACAACGCGGCTCATAAAATCAAAAGGGCTACTAAATGAAGCATCGTCATCTTGCGTGGAAGGAATAATAGACCAGCTTTCTCCGTTATCGGTAGATCGATATACTCCTGTTCCGTAATAGGGAGCCGTAAATCCTCGGTCAGAGGCTGAGTTACCCAAAAATTCACCGGTTACATAATACCATGTGTCTGGATTTGTAGGATCTTGTGCCAATGAAGTAACGCTGAGGTTTGTAAAGTCACTTGTTTTAAGATTCCAAGAGCTACCTCCGTCGGTAGATTTCCAGATACCGCCCGAGACCCCTCCGGCAATAATGGTATTTGAATTATTGATATCTACGGCCATTGCTCGAGTTCGACCACCTACATCAAAAGGACCGGCCTGCTTCCAGGTAAAACTATGAAAGTCCATAAGTCCCTTTTGTTTGTGTGGGAACTGGATATCTATGTTTTGACGGGGTGGAATTTGCCTAGCTTTCTGAACTTCTCGCTGGCGGGCGTTGCCGGGAATTTTATTTGTGGCTGGATTTCGCAGCATGCGAAAATAGTACTCACCCCGTGCTGCTTTCTTCTCCAATCGTTCAACCTGTGTGGAGGTAGGCTTTTCAATCTCCTCCGCCTTTTGTTTGTCGGAATTATCTTGAGGCAAAAACAAAAAAAGAGCAAGCAGGCCAAATAGAAGAAGGGTCGAAAAAAGTACATATTTTGTAGCGTTACGAGTCATCAGACACAGTTTTATTTGAAGAATCAGGATTAATTTTGGTAAGAGTCCAGTTTTGAGACTGGTTGCCCAGCGATTGCGTATATCCTATAAAAAGAATGAACTGTTTTCCCTCTTTTAAGTTGAGGAATTGCTGATTTGCATTTTTTTGAAAGGTGGTGGCATTAACTTTAACAGTCTGTTCTTTCTGGAGTAAAGGTGTAGAAGAACCACGTTGAAGTACTTGAGTAACTGTAACGTAAATAGTTGCCTCATCTCCGACCTGTTCAATTTTTTCTATAGTCGCTTTTATTTTAGCTGTTCCCGGAGAAAGTGAGGGGGCGGGAGGTTCTACACCCATAGTATCTTTGTGAGATTGTGTAATAAGAGAATCAGTGTGTTTTTCATCATTTTTGTTTGATATGTCATCTTTTGATGGGGCGCAAGCTGTAAAAATAAGAAGAAAGCTTAGAATAGTACCAAAAGTTGACATGCAACAAAGGATTTTTGATTCAGTTTTAAGATAAAATTTAGATGTCTAAACGCAATTAAAAAGTTACCTTATTTCTTATAATATTTGATTGAACAAAAAATCATGAAGCCAAGTGGCGTATTTTGAACAAGAAAGAGTCTTTCTATAACCACGTAGCACAGACCAGTGACGCTCCCATGGGACTGGAGATCGAAAGGGCAGAGGGTCCGTTTATCTATACAACCGACGGAAAAAAATATGTAGATTTTATTTCTGGTATTGCGGTCAGCAGCCTGGGGCACCGTCATCCCAAAGTGGTAGAAGCAGTAAAACGTCAGGTAGATAAACACCTGCATGTGATGGTGTATGGTGAGTTTATACAGGAGCCACAGTCGAAATATGCCGAATTGCTTACCTCTCAATTACCGGATTCGCTGGATCGTGTATATTTTGTAAACAGCGGTACCGAAGCTAATGAGGGGGCACTTAAGCTGGCAAAGAAGCACACCGGGCGTCACAAGTTTGTGGGATTTCACCATGGATATCACGGTGATACGCATGGCTCGCTTAGCGTTACCGGTCGGGATGTCTATCGTGATCCATACCTTCCGCTGTTGCCTGATGTACACTTTCTGGATTTTAATAGTTTTGATGGATTAGATACGATTGACGAGGAAACAGCAGCAGTTATCATGGAGCCTATTCAGGGGGAGGGCGGTATTATCCCCGCGAAAAAAGAATGGCTGCGGGCAGTGCGCAAGCGTTGTGATGATGTCGGGGCACTCCTCATTTTCGATGAAATACAAACGGGATTTTATCGTACGGGTTCGTTGTTTGCTTTCCAGGGATATGGAGTGGTACCCGATATTATGAGTCTGGCCAAGGCGATGGGCGGCGGTATGCCGATGGGAGCTTTTGTTTCATCATCCGAGATATTTGAATCATTTAAACACGATCCGCCGCTGAATCACGTCACTACCTTTGGCGGCCATCCGGTTTCGTGTGCTGCGGCATATGCTACGCTGTCGGAATTGCTTTCTGATGACTACGGCGCGCAGGCCAAAAAAATTGAACAAATTATTCGAAAAGAATTATCGGCTGACGGAATTACAGAAATTCGCGGTGTAGGAGCGATGCTGGGGATGGAACTGGAAGATCGTGACCTAACACAGAAAGTGGTGGAAGAGTGCCTGCAAGAAGGAATTATACTTGGATGGACCCTCCATTCGAATACACTGGTTCGATTGGCCCCTCCTCTTATTATTGAAGAAGAGTTTTTGCGATCAACCTTGCAGACCATCAATAAAACAGTCAAAAAGTATAGCTGATAGTTGGTTAAGAGGGTTGCTATTCGTAAACTATTTAGTAGAAAATAAATACTAATAATTAAGAAAGAGTAGCTATGAAAATGATTAATCCGGCTGATGGAGAGCTTATTGAAGAGTATGAGCAAATGGATGATGATTCATTAGATACTATTGCAAGTGATGCAGCTACGGCCCAGGAAAAATGGCGCCGAAATTCGTTTTATGAGCGAAGCCTGCTATTGCAGCGAGCTGCTGAATTGTTGGAAGAGAACAAGGAAAAATATGCCAAATTGATGGCTCGTGAGATGGGCAAGCCACTGGCACAGGGAAAGTCTGAGATCGAAAAATGTGCTTGGGTCTGTAATTATTACGCAGATAACACTAAAGACTTTCTTGAGGAAGAAGTTATAAAATCCGATGCCGGAAAAAGTTATGTTACTTTCAATCCACTGGGAACCGTTCTTGCTATTATGCCGTGGAATTTTCCATTCTGGCAGTTGTTTCGGTTTGGTGCTCCTGCACTGATGGCAGGCAATGCGGTGATTCTAAAACACGCGCCTAATGTAACCGGATGTGCTTTGGCTATAGAAGATTTAATGCATGAGGCCGGAATTCCCGATGATCTTTTTCGTACTGTAACTGCAGATGTGAATCAAACGCAAGATTTGATTAAAAATCCGGACGTAGCGGCTGTTACTTTGACAGGGAGTACACGTGCCGGAAAAGCAGTAGCGTCAACGGCGGGAAGTGTGCTAAAGAAAACAGTACTCGAGCTTGGTGGAAGCGATCCGTATCTCATTTTGGATGACGCCGATGTAGAAAAGGCTGCTGAAACATGTGTGACTTCTCGTCTAATTAATAGCGGACAAAGTTGTGTCGCGGCGAAGCGGTTAATTGCTGTTGAAGATATATATGATGAATTCCTCGAAGCGGTATTTCATAAGATGAACGAGAAAAAAATCGGAGATCCATTTAATAGTGCTACTGATATTGGTCCTATGGCACGCGAAGATTTGCGGGATAATCTGCATGCGCAGGTCCAAAAAAGTGTAGCAGAAGGAGCGGAGTGTATTCTTGGAGGATCCGTACCTAATAGAGAGGGTTTCTACTATCCGCCAACAATTCTTACCGAAATTTCAAAGGGTATGCCTGCCTATGAGGAAGAACTGTTTGGTCCGGTGGCATCAGTTATCAAGGTGAAAGATACCCGTGAAGCTATTAAAGTAGCGAATGACAGTAATTACGGGTTGGGTGCGGCTGTTTTTTCTGACGACCTTCAACGTGCTGAGGAGATAGCAGCTTATGAGTTGGAAGCTGGTTGTTGTTTTGTTAATGAGTTTGTGAAATCCGATCCCCGACTACCATTTGGGGGTATTAAAGAATCGGGCTATGGTCGTGAGCTATCGCACTTCGGGATTAAAGAATTCGTTAATGTTAAAACAGTATATAGGGCATAAGAAATTTTTAGTAATAATTTTGTATTCTGGGATCATATCTACTAGAGAGGAGTAAATAATACATAGTTGTTGATCCTATTTTATCAACGATGTCGTATTATAAATTGAACAAAAAACTTAATTTAAGAGGGAATGAAAATGTATCAATAGTTTAAATATGTATTACTTATTGGATTAATGGTTGGCCTTATGGCCTGTGGAGATAGTACGGGGCCTGATGGACCGGATGTGGGGGAAGCTCCGGCTATACCAAGTCTTGAAAATGCTCAGCCGGATGTTTCCTATTTCCAGACAACAAACCAAGAGAATACTGCTACTACTGCTTCGTCAGTCGCGTTTTCTTCTGCACAGAGTATGGTGATGGGGTTTAGCATGTTGTCAAGCATGTCTCAGATCTATCAACCATTTTTTCAAGATGCCCAGGGAGTTGAGGCAACTTTTAATAATGGTGTTTGGGAATAGAGTTATACGGCCACCCATATGGGAACCGAAGCAACAATCCGTCTAACGGCTGAAGAGGAATCAAACGGCATATTTTGGGATATGTTTTTAACTGTTGATTCTCCGGAGATAAGTTTCGAGGATTATAATATGATCTCCGGATTTGTTAATAATAATGGGAATGAAGGATTTTGGAATCTAAATACCATCTTTAACGACACGGGTTCTGAACAGCTGCTTCTTGAGTCTGTCTGGGAGGTTATAAGTGACGACGAAAGCACTCTTGATATGACCATTTATAATGAACAGGGAGAAGCCGACGGCACCGTTACTTACAGTAAAAATGTACCGGTTCACGAAATGGTAATTAACTCTTCGACTGTTATCTACTGGAATACAGAAGATGAGATCGGATATATTAGTGACGATGGAGAAAAGATGTGCTGGGAAGGTCGAGGCACAACGGCATCTGATGTAGAATGTTCTGAAGTCGGTCTGTAATAAGGTTTATTTCTTTTGGAAAGCCTGATTTATAAAATTGGGCTTTTTTTATTTAAGAAAGATTGCAAATTGGAATGACACGACGCTGTCATTAGAGATGTTATATTGATAAGCAGATTGATATAACTAAAAAAAGATTGAGCTTTTATGCATCAGAATGAGAAAAATCCCATTCGGGGTCGCGGGGCTTCAGACAACCCGGCCAATCGCTTTGAGGGAAAGTATATCGATTATGAGCTTGATGAAGAAACAGGAGAGAAACCTGCGCAGGATACCAAGCTTATTCCCGATGATACGAAAGAAATTTTGTCCAAGAACGACAGTCCCGATATTCCATTTACCTATGGGTTAAATCCATACCGGGGATGTGAGCATGGCTGTATTTATTGCTATGCGCGTCCCACGCACGAATTCTTGGGATTTTCAGCTGGACTCGATTTTGAATCGCGGATTATGGTGAAATATGACGCCGCAGAAAAACTGCGATCCAAATTCGCTTCCACAAAATGGAAGCCCGAACCCATCGCATTGAGCGGCGTCACTGATCCCTTTCAACCTATTGAGAGAAAGCTTGAGATTACGAGAAGCTGTCTGGAAGTTTTTGCCGAGGCGCGTAATCCGGTAGGCATAATCACAAAAAACTATTTGGTAACGCGTGATATCGATCTTTTGAAAGAGCTCGCTAAATATGATGCTGTTCATATAACGCTATCGATTACCACGCTGGATCGCGATTTGGCCCGCGTAATGGAGCCGCGAACATCACAGCCCAACCGAAGGCTCAAGGCCATTGAGGAATTATCAAAGCGGGGCATTTCAGTGGGCGTTAATGTGGCACCCATTATACCTGGACTTACCGATCATGAGTGTCCTCAAATTTTAGAACAAGCAAGAGATGCAGGTGCGACTCAGGCTTCTTACACCATTGTTCGACTGCCGCATGGCGTAAAGGATCTTTTTAAAGAATGGCTTGAACAACATTTTCCAGATCGTAAGGAGAAGGTATTAAATAGGATACGTGACATCAGGGATGGCAAATTAAATGAAAGTGAATTTGGAGAACGCTTTCATGGTAAGGGCGAATTTGCCAGTCAAATAAGAAAAATGTTTAATATTAATGTTGAAAAGCTAGGTTTGAACAAGAAAGAACTGCGACTTTCGACGAAATACTTTCAGCGCCCCCAAGAGGGGCAACTTAAATTGTTTTAAGTGTAACATTTTGTATAGATATCCGTTTAATACGATCAGAGATAGTACCTTCAGCCCGATATCTGCGAACAGGAATTTCGTAAATTATTATAGCCCTGATTTGTTATGCAGATATCGGGCTTTTTTTATTCATTTTCCCTTTCATTTCGCATATATTCACTGAACATAAAACGGCTAAATTTTGTACGTTCAGTCTGAATATAAAGTATAAATCCAAATAACGATTTTCGCTATGTCTAATACTCCTTCTACAATGATGGAACTTGGCACAGAAGCACCAGATTTTAAATTATTTGATACGGTTAATAATCAATTGGTTTCGCTTGATGATTTCAATAATGCCAAAGGATTACTAGTAGTGTTTATGTGCAACCACTGTCCTTTTGTAAAGCATATCCTGGATGAGCTTGTTATAGCAACAAGAGATCTGCAGCAGAAAGGTATTGGTGTTGTTGCAATAAGTTCGAACGATGTCGAAAATTATCCCGACGACAGTCCGGTTAAGATGGCTTCCTTAGCTCGTGAAAAGCAATTTTCATTTCCTTATTTGTACGATGGCACACAGGAAGTTGCAAAAGCTTATAAGGCTGCCTGTACTCCAGACTTCTTCTTGTTTGATGAGAATGATGAGTTGGTTTATCGCGGACAATTTGATGACAGCCGTCCGGGTAATGACAAGCCAGTTACGGGCAATGACATTCGCGAAGCTGCAGATCTGATTTTTGATGGCGAAGTGAAAGAGGACCAAAAGCCAAGCATGGGCTGTAATATCAAGTGGAAAAAAGGAAATGCTCCTGAATATTTTGACGGATAGCATCTATCATGTCTGAAGGTAGCCAATCTAAAAAAAGCATAGCAGCATTACGGCGCGAGTATTCCCAGCAGGCATTGGCGAAGTCAGAGGTTTGTGAGGATCCAATCGATCAATTCACTGAATGGTTTGAGCAAGCCTTTTCCGCTGATCTTCTGGATGTTAATGCTATGACTCTATCTACAACTACAAAGCAGGGAAAGCCATCATCTCGCATTGTATTGCTCAAAGGGGTAGATGAGGCCGGATTCAGGTTTTATACCAATTATGGAAGCAGAAAAGGACGCGAGTTGAATAATAATCCCTATGCTGCTTTATGTTTTTACTGGGCACCTTTGGAGAGACAGGTCCGCATCGAAGGTGAGGTTGAGCGGTTAAGCCGATCAGCATCAGAGGATTATTTTAAGCAGCGACCCCGAGAGAGCAAATTAGGAGCTTGGGCATCAAAGCAGAGCAATAAAGTTAGCTCGAGAGAAGAATTGGAAAAACGATTTCGAGAGATTAAAGAAAGATTTGAGAATCAGGAAATTCCGCTGCCAGACTTTTGGGGTGGATTCCTCTTGCGTCCACAACGAATAGAGTTTTGGCAGGGTCGCGAGAGCAGAATGCACGATCGTATCTGCTATGAACAATCAGGTAGTGAATGGAATATTTTCAGACTCGCACCTTGAGAAAGCATTTCTAACACTAGATCATTAAATTATTTAGAATGAGTAAGGGCAAGCTGGAAAAATTTAAAGAGATAACAGCATTTCGGAATACGTTGGAGCTTACCGACTTTCAAGAAGAGGAGTCACAAAAACCAAAGGGACGCTGGCACTCCGATATATTTGAAAATGATAACCCGATTGTCTTAGAACTGGCCTGCGGTAAGGGGGCGTACACAGTAGAGTTGGCCCGACGGTATCCCGATAAAAATTTTGTTGGAGTTGATATAAAGGGCGATCGCATTTGGAAGGGAGCTAAACAGGCAGTGACAGAAGGATTGAGTAATGTGTGTTTTTTACGGATATATATCGATCACTTGGATGAATATTTTGCTTCGAATGAAGTTGATGATATTTGGATTACCTTTCCCGATCCGTATCCTCGTTATTCAGACAGAAATAATCGATTATCGGGTCCAAAATTTCTTAAGATTTATCAGCGTGTATTAAAATCTGATGGGACAATACATTTTAAAACGGATAGTGATGATCTCTTTTCATTCACTAAGGAATCGCTAGCAAAATCTGACTGTAAAGTCCATGATGTTGTTGAGAATATTTATCAGGAGTGTCCCGATAATAAATTGCTAACAATTCAAACCCATTACGAAGCTCATTATCTGCAAGAAGGACGATCCATCTCGTTCATTAAGTTCTCTCTTCCCAACGTAGATATAAGCTGGGAACTTGATTAAGGGTTGAATACCATCTGAAAATAGTTTTATTCCCCTATTGCTTTATCGCATTAAGAATGTTTACTTACATAAGTTAACACTGTTAACCTGTACGCATATGAGTAAAACCAAGGAATTGAGTCTTAAAGAGCAAATTATCGAGGCCGCACGCCAAGTTCTTCTTTCAGAAGGATATCGTAATTTCTCTCTGCGCAAAATTGCCCGTGAAATTGATGTAAGTGCCACGAGCATTTATCTACACTTTGAAAATAAAGATGATCTGATTCATACATTAATGGAACAGGCTATTGAACGACTAAATGATCAGCTGCAACAAGTAGCTGCTGAAGCAGATGGTCCGATAGCAAAACTTGAAGCAGTGGCATATGAATATATTCGATTTGCACTCAAAAATCAGCGAGAATATCAGATAATTCATTTGACGAGCTCGGATGAGATGACCCGGTATCCCAAAGAAAAATTCCGTAAGGCTCGTAAAGGTTACGAAATTATAAGCAGTGTATTACAAGAAGGTGTTAATGCTGATCTCATTGCCGAGGACAAGCCTCGAATGGCAGCATATACGTTTTGGGCACAGCTGCACGGCGTAATGTCGGTAGTCTTGTCAAAGCGATTGGATACCCGTATCGACCAGCAAGAATTTATTGATGAGGCTATAGAGCATATTATTGATGGATATAAGGTCAGAACGGCTTTACAAACAAATAACAAGTAAGCGCGATTTAATTTATAGGTGACTGATATGGAATTTTTAAATGAAAGTTTGGGATTTTTATTCCAATATCCGCTCTGGGCAGTAATCGTGGGCATGATATTGGCGGCAACATTACTGGCCTTCTGGGGAACTTCGCTTTGGGTTTGGGCCGCTGCCGGATTTGTAGCGCTTTGGGGCTTTTCGGCGCCCACTTGGCTTTTTGTAGTCTTTGCCACATTGGTGGTCGTCTTTAATGTAAAACCTATTCGTCGCACGTTGCTTACGGGGCCATTGATGAAGATGTTGGATGCGATGAATTTCTTGCCTCAAATTTCTGAGACTGAGCGTACTGCTATTGAGGCTGGTAATGTGTGGGTGGATGCGGAGCTTTTTTCGGGAAAACCGAATCTAAAAAGGTTGGCCAATGAATCTTATCCTGATTTAACGGAAGATGAACAGGCGTTCTTGGATGGTCCCGTTGAAGAACTTTGTTCAATGGTTGATGATTGGGATGTTTTTGTTCGTAAAGGATTTACGGATGAAGTCTGGGAATTTATGCGTGAGCATAAGTTCTTTGGATTAATTATCCCTGAAAAATATGGCGGACTTGAATTTTCTGCGTCTGCCCATAGTGCCATTGTCACTAAGCTTGCATCACGATGCGGCCCTTTGGCAACAACGGTGATGGTACCTAATTCATTAGGACCTGCTGAATTGTTGATGCATTATGGGACTGACGAGCAGAAAGATCAATATCTGCCAAAGCTGGCCACCGGAGAGGAGATGCCCTGTTTCGCACTGACAGAGCCGACTGCTGGATCTGATGCTGGGGCAATGACGGCCGAAGGAGAGGTATTCAAAGGAGATGACGGGGAACTTTATATCCGCCTGAACTTTACTAAACGATATATAACCCTTGCGGCTATCTCAACACTGATAGGACTCGCCTTTAAGTTGCGCGACCCGGAGAATCATCTTGGAAAGGGAGAATATCTTGGTATTACCTGTGCGCTAATTCCCAGTGATACCGATGGCATTATTTTAGGACGTCGCCATGATCCATTGGGGGTGCCATTCTATAACTGTCCCATTGATGGAGAAGATGCTGTTGTGTCTGTTAATCAGATTATCGGGGGACCTGAACAAGCCGGTAACGGCTGGCGAATGCTGATGGAATCGCTTGGTGTAGGACGTGGTATCTCACTTCCTGCACAAAGTATGGGCGGTGCGAAAGTAGCTACAAGAGCACTCGGTGCCTATACCGCTGTTCGAAAACAGTTCGGTATTAATATCGGAAAGTTCGAAGGAATCGAAGAGCCGATGGCACGAATCGGTGGATTTACCTATCTGATGGATGCGGCTCGACGTTATACCTGTGCAGGTCTGGACATTGGAGAAAAGCCCTCGGTGGTAACAGCAATTGCCAAATACAACTTTACAGAGTTGGGTCGTCAGATTATTAATGATGCGATGGATATACAGGGTGGAGCTGGAATATCGCGAGGTCCTCGGAATATTTTTGCACATGGATATATTTCATTGCCTATTGCTATTACGGTTGAAGGAGCAAATATTTTGACTCGAAGCCTTATGATCTTTGGTCAGGGCGCTATTCGTTGTCATCCCTATGCCTATGACGAAATTGATGCACTAACACGCGGAGACGTCAAAGCTTTTGATGATGTATTTTGGAAGCATATCGGTCATGTTGTACAAAATATGTCACGCTCTATGCTGATGAGTCTGACACGTGGAAAAATTGCATCATCACCAGTTGGCGGACCTGCAAAAAAATATTACAAGAAGCTTTCGTGGGCGTCTGCTTCATTTGCATTCCTGGCAGATATTGCTCTTGGTTCGTATGGCGGCGGACTTAAAATCAAGGAAAAAATAAGTGGACGCTTTGCTGATATTTTAAGCTGGATGTATCTTGCTACGGCAACCCTGCGAAGATATGATGCCGAGGGTCAGAGCAAAGAAGATCAGATCTTTTTTGAATGGTCGATGGATTATGCTTTTGCTCAGATTCAGGAAGCCTTTGATGCCATTTATCGCGAAATTAAAGTTCCCGGACTTAGCTGGTTGTTTCGCGGTCCTATAGCTTTATGGTCTCGCATGAATCGTATTGGTAGCAGCCCATCAGATAAGCTTGGTCATAAGGTGGCGCAGGCTATGCAGCAAACGGGAGAGCAACGAGATCGTATAACAGACGGAATCTATATTCCTGAAGATCAAGAGCAAGCACTTGGACGATATGAATATGCATTGCGTCTTTCAGAAGAGGCCGCTCCGGTTTACAAGAAAATTTACAAAGCGACCAAAAAGAAAGAATTACCTAAAACTCAGGCACGTTTTGTTATCGACCAAGCAGTGGAGAAAGGCATTATCACCGATGATGAAGCCGAACTGTTGCGAAAAGCCGAAGATGCGCGTATCGATATGGTGCAGGTAGATGAGTTTACACTCGAAGAGTATGAGGATCTTATGACCCCCTCAACCCCAAAACTCAAAGATAGTGCTGAGGCCGAAAATATAGCCGGATAAAATTTCTAATCAATTTCCCTGAGTGTTAGGAGTCCTGTCAGCTTTGTAACTGGCGGGACTTTTTTGTTTTAGTATTTTATGTTGATTTAATCGGAATATTTGGGTTAATTAAACTATAAATAGTTTATTAAGTAGTTAAAAATACTAATAATATTAAATTAATTGACATATTATTATATGCCCAATTCGAATTTAGATCATATTGACCGAAAGATATTATCTATTCTTCAGCAAGACGGTCGTATCGCGAATAATAAGCTGGCTGAAAAAGTGGGTCTTACCACAACACCAACACTGGAGCGCGTTAAGCGGTTGGAGCGAGAAGGTATCATAAAGGGATATAGTGCTCGTGTTGATGAAGAAGCGATTGGAAAAAGCCTGGTCGTTTTTTGTTCACTGCGATTGGCGGTGCACCAGATGCATACACTGGATGAAGTGTGTGACCAGATTAACGAAATGTCCGAGATTCAGTCATGTTATCATATAACCGGCGATTCTGATTTTTTGCTGAAAATTGTTGTTGCAGACATGCCTGCTTATGAAAAGTTCATGCACGATAAATTAACGCGTCTTCCGGGCATTGAGCGTATTTACAGCAACATCGTCCTGTCCACCAAAAAAGAAAATTTTCATATACCAATAGACGAGGACCAAGATCATGGATAAATCAAAATTACATATCGAAAGTGAAACAGTCCATGCCGATCATCCGACAAACGACCCGTTTGGTTCGCATGTGATGCCAATTTACCAGACATCAACCTTTCGGTTTAATTCGGTAGAAGATGGACGCAGGTTTTTTGCACATGAAGAGGGTGGTGCAACACATTCTTATTCACGTTTAGGAAATCCTACGGTAGATAGACTGGAAGCCATACTTGCAAGAATGGAGGGAAATGGTCTTCCGGATTCTGATGATATCTCTGCCTTGGCTTTTAGCAGCGGGATGGCGGCAATAAGTACCGCGTTAATTGCTATGGGACAGGGAGGATCTATCATAGCTCAGCCGGCATTGTATGGCTGTACCGGTCAGTTTCTTAAGGAAGAAGCACCCAAGCTGGGGATGCAAACTCATTTTATAGATCTAAATGATTTGGAAGTCCTTGATCAGACACTAATGGATAACCCCGATATAGAGGTTATTTATGCTGAGACGATAGCAAATCCGACCATGGAAGTGGCAAATATTTCTGCCATCGCAGATTTTGCTAAAACTCATGATGTGATATTTATGGTTGATAATACATTTGCGACACCGTATCACCTGCGCCCGATGGAGCATGGGGCGGACATCGTTTTGCATTCAGCAACTAAATATTTAAATGGACACGGAACTCTTATTGGAGGAGCACTTGTAGGACGAAATGCGATGTTGGATCAGTACAATTTGGCAACATATCGCAAGAACTTGGGAGGTGTCATGAGTCCATTTGAGGCTTGGTTACTGTTGAATGGGTTAAAAACATTTAATTTGCGGATGGAGCGTCATGCCGAGAATACCATGAAGGTGGCAGAATACCTGGAAGCACATGACGCAGTTAAAGAGGTTTACTATCCCGGTTTAGAATCACATCCGAATAATAAATTAGCCCAAAAGCTTTTTGAACAAGGGTTTGGTGGAATATTAAGCTTTGAGTTACAAGGTGGTTTTGATGCCGGTGTTCATCTTATGGATAATGTGGAGCTTTGTACATTGGCTGTAAGCTTGGGCACGGCTGATACGCTTATCCAGCATCCCGCTTCGATGACACATTCGGTAATGGATGAAGAGCTTCGATTACAAGCGGGTATCACAGATGGATTGGTCCGCTTGGCTGTCGGCATTGAAAATATTGATGATATTATTGCTGATTTAAATCAGGCACTGGCTGAAATTGAGCCGGCAATGGTATAAATGCTCGTGCTTAAAAGTGACGGGCATTTTATTTTAGTTTTTAATTGCTCTACCAGCCGCCGCTGGCACCACCGCCGCCGGAGCCGAATCCGCCACCGCCGCTGAATCCACCGAACCCACCGCCGGAAGAGCCACCGCTAAAACCGCCTCCACCGCCGAGAAAGATAAATCCACCGGGACCGAGTGTACGACGTTTTTTGCGTTTACCTCGACCTTTACCACCGCCGCGAGAAGAGGAATAAAAGACAAAGAACAGAAATAGTAAGAAAATGATAAAATCTGCGGTGTTACTGCCATCAGATGTTTGTTCATCGGCCAATTGGCCTTGGAACTCTCCACTTGCTAACTGAATGATAGCCGAAGTTGCACGATCCAATCCACCATAGTAATCAGAAAGTTTAAAGTTGGGGGTTAAAATCTCACGTATAATTCGCCCGGCCATCACATCGGGAATGGCCCCTTCGAGTCCGTAACCAACCTCAATCCGCATTTTCCGTTCTTGCTGAGCAATGACAATAAGGACACCATTATCCTTATTGTCTTCCCATATTTTCCAATCATTAAAAAGCGTGGTTGCAGCTTCTTCAATGGAAATCCCACCCAAGTTATCAAGGATAGCAACTGATATTACTGTGGTTGTGGTATCGCGGTAATTACGAAGTTTTTGTTCGAGCTGTTGACGTTCACCCGATGTAAGCATTTTGGCAAAATCGTTAACGTGTCCCACAGGTTCGGAGGGTAGATCCTGCGCCGTCACCAAGCTGGGTAGCAGGAAAAGTGCGATCAAAAAAGTTATGACAAATGATGTGTGTTTGTTAGCAAACATGGAGACTGTTCTAAAATTAAAACCTAATTTTTGTTGTCGTGAAAGCTGATCTCATTCGAAAGCTCATCGAGATCCCCTTTCTGGCGATAGGGGAATAGTTCCTCCAGTTTATTACCCACCTTATGGACGGCTTCCTCTATGCCCTGTTCATATTCCTCTTGTTTAAAATGAGTGATAAGGATTTGCAACACATCATTCCAGAATCCCTCTTCGACTTCACGGTGAATGCCTTTGCCCGCATAGACGGATGCTTTGTGATCTTCGGTAGCAATATAAATTAAAACACCGTTTTCCAGTTTGGTTTCATCCATCCCCAGATCATGAAAAATTTGTGCTGCACGATCTAACGCATCTCCATCGCAGTGATGCTCAAGATGTATACGGACTTCCCCGGAGGTTTTTTGTTCGGCAGTATTTATCGCTTCAACAATTTGCTGCTCTTCTTGTTCGGTTAAAAATTGTCTGGCAGGCATAAAGTGATTGATCTGTAATTAGAAATTAACTTCTGGGACTTCCTCGGCACCTTCATCAGCTTCAAAATAGGCTTTTTGACCAAATCCGAATATACCCGCAAATACATTATTGGGAAACTGCTGAACGTTGGTATTATAGCTTTGCACGGCCTCGTTAAACCGCTGCCGTTCGGTTGATATTCGATTTTCAGTTCCTTCCAGCTGGACTTGAAGATCCCTGAAATTCTGATTGGCTTTGAGCTCAGGATATTTTTCCACGGTTAAAAGCATGCGCGATAAGGCACCGGAAAGTTGTTGCTGTGCTTGCTGGAACTGCTGAATCTTTTGTGGATTGTTAAGGTCATCAGCTGATATCTGTATGGAACTGGCTTTGCTGCGCGCTTCAGTGACTTCGGTTAATGTTTCCTGCTCAAAATCCGCAGCACCTTTTACCGTATTCACTAAGTTAGGTACCAGGTCGGCTCGCCGCTGGTATTGATTTTCAACTTGAGCCCAGGACTGTTCTACGGTTTGTTCCTGCTCAACCAGTGTATTGTACTTTCCAATTCCTACAAAAACTAATAAGGCAATAACGCCTAATCCGATGAGAGTCTTAATATTCATATTGGCAATTCTTTGGTTAATAATTTATAGGTAACGAATATACGAAAGCCGCAATAAATTGATGCATATTATATGAATATTAAAAATTTAAGATTTATAGAGAAGGGCAAATATTTTGAGGGTTTCATTTTTAAATCTTAGCAATCAAATTCCTATCTTTGAGCGAAATATTTTCAACTTACATATCCACACTTTTGTCTTACGAATTTATCTACTTTGATCTGGATGACACGCTGCTCGATCACAAATCAGCTGAAGCGGCTGGTTTAAAAGATATTCATGCTCATTTTGATTTTTTTGATGAGGTCAGTGCTGAGAAATTGATTAATGTATATCACCAGGTAAACAGCAGGCAGTGGAGCTTATATAGCCAGGCAAAAGTCAGCCGTGAAGAATTGCAACGCAATCGATTTGAGCTGACATTAAAAGAACTTGGCTTGAATTCAGCTCGATATGAAGAGGTGGGCAATCAATATATGCAGTTCTATCGTAATCACTGGCAGTGGATTGACGGGGCCAAAGAAGCATTTTATAAGATCGTTGAGAAATATCCCGTCGGAATTTTGACGAATGGCTTTGCTGAAACCCAGCGCAAAAAGTTTGAAGCCTTCGATCTGTATCATTCTGCAGAAACAACGGTCATTTCTGAAGAAGTTGGAGTGTTGAAACCTCATCCTGACGTATTCAATCATGCTACTGAGCTTGCAGGTGTGGATTCCGATAATATTTTATATGTGGGTGATTCCTTTGGTTCTGATGTAATAGGTGGCACGAAGTTCGGCTGGAATGTTGCCTGGTTTACTGAGAATGGTGAGCCGGAAAAGCACGAAAAAGCACACTTTGTTTTTAATGATTTTATAAAATTAAAGAATTTGTTGAAGGTTTAAAGTTTAAGGTTGAGGGTTAGATCTCTATTTAACCTTGAACCTTCAACTTTCCATCATATAATAAAAAGCCCAATGTCTGACAAAACGATGAAGGAGCCGGAAGTAACACTCGAATTAGCCAAAGATCATGGACTGACTGAAGAAGAGTTCGAGATGATTAAAGATTATCTCGGACGCACTCCCAATTTTACGGAGCTGGGGGTATATTCGGTGATGTGGAGCGAACACTGCTCGTATAAAAACTCCATCCTCGAGATCAAGAAACTACCGAATGAAGGTCCGCAGATGCTTGTTGGAGCCGGAGAAGAAAATGCCGGATTGGTGGATATTGGCGACGGACTTGGCTGCGTGTTCAAAGTTGAGAGTCATAACCACCCGTCAGCAATTGAGCCTTATGAAGGGGCTGCTACCGGTGTTGGAGGCATTCATCGTGATATTTTTACGATGGGAGCACGTCCAGTTGCCAGCCTCAATTCATTGCGCTTTGGCGATATGGATACCCCCCGTGTTCGATTTCTGTTGGATGGGGTGGTGCGTGGTATTGCGGACTACGGTAATTCCTTCGGAGTGCCGATGGTGGGCGGCGAAATCTATTTTGATGAGAAGTACGAAGGTAATCCACTGGTAAATGCCATGAGTGTTGGAATAGTGAAAGAAGATCAGACCGCTTCCGCGATTGCTGAAGGCGTTGGTAATCCGGTAATTATTGTGGGATCTGAAACGGGACGCGATGGTATTCACGGAGCGACCTTCGCATCCGAAGAGATTAGCGAAGAAAGTGAGGACAAGCGTCCAAGTGTACAAGTGGGAGATCCTTTTTCGGAAAAATTATTGCTCGAGGCCACGCTTGAAGTGATTAAAAATGGCGGTATTGTTGGTATCCAGGATATGGGTGCGGCTGGAATCAGCTGTTCTTCATCCGAGATGACCGCAAAGGGGGGCGTGGGAATGCGACTGGACCTGGACAAAGTACCGGCCCGTGAAGATGGTATGACGGCCTACGAACTGTTGCTGTCGGAAAGCCAGGAGCGAATGCTGGTGGTCGCCGAAAAGGGCCGTGAGCAAGAAATTATTGATATTTATGAAAAGTGGGATCTCAATGCCGTTGTGATCGGTGATGTAGTAGAAGGCGAAAATGTGACCTATCATAAAGATGGGGAAGTGAAGGCTGATATTCCAGCCGATAGTTTAGTACTGGGCGGTGGAGCTCCACAGTACAAACGTGAGGCAAAAAGACCCGAGTACCTTGATGAGGTCCAGTCGTTTGATATAAATTCATTGGATCATCCTGAAAATCATAATGAGATCGTTAAACAGTTGCTCGGATCGCCAAATATTGCTTCCAAACGATGGGCTTATGAGCAGTATGATACGATGGTCCGCACGAATACAGTTAATGGACCGGGTGCCTCTGATTCTGGTGTTGTACGTATTAAAGGCACGAAAAAAGGTCTGGCTGTTAAGACTGACTGTAATGGTCGGTATGTATATTTGAATCCGCGCAAAGGTGGACAAATTGCCGTAGCCGAGGCAGCACGAAATGTGGTGTGCAGCGGAGCCAGGCCGATGGCCATAACGAACTGTCTAAACTTTGGAAATCCGTATAAGCCGGAAGTGTATTGGACGTTTAAGGAAGCACTTGCGGGGATGGGAGATGCCTGCCGATTTTTTAATACGCCGGTGACCGGTGGAAATGTAAGTTTCTATAATGAAAACCCTGAGATGGCTATTTTTCCGACGCCGGTGATTGGTATGCTTGGATTGATTGAGGACGTTGAAAATCATCGAATGACGCCGGAGTTCAAGAATATATCTGATGTCATTTACTACATCGGAGCTCCCCGAAAAGGACTGGGTGGCAGTGAATATCTGCATACGATTCATGACTTGACGACCGGTGATGCCCCGTATATGGATCTTGAGTTTGAGGCAGGGCTGCAGTCAGCATTACTTGATGCAATTCAGCAGAACTTGGTGAATGCTGTTCACGATATTTCTGATGGCGGGTTGGCGATGACACTTGCCGAAATGGCGATATTCTCAGGGAAAGGGGCGGATCTTTCGGTGGATGATCTTGGAGAAAACAAGCATGAAGTGCTTTACAGCGAGGCGCAATCCGGAGTGGTTGTAAGCTGTGATTCAGAATCTCAGAAAGGTGTTGAATCTCATTTCAGTGATAAGGATATACCTTTTATCAAGTTAGGAAAGGTGACCGATTCAACATCATTAAATATTGATGAGATCGTAAGCTTGTCGGTAGATGCGATGTATGAAATCTACGACAATGTTATTGAGCGCGCTATGAAACAAAAGGAAGATGTGGTAGCGTAGTTTCTCTTGTAATAAGATTAAAGGGTAGAGGCTGTTGGTAATATATTTGCTGGCAGCCTATTTATTTTGAACGAAAGTTCAGCTAATTCTATTCATTTATCTTACCATCAATGAATTAATAATCAGTGCAGATCAGTGAAAAATCTGCAGCAATAAATTAATCTGTTATGAAAGATAAAATTGTACTTATCGTTGGCGGATCGGGAGGAATAGGAAGTGCATGCGGACGTGTATTTGCAAAGGCCGGGGCAAAGGTTGTACTTGCTGCGCGAAATCAGGAGAAAGCCGAACAGGTCGCAAAAGAAATTAATGATTCCGGTGGAGATGCCTTTGTTATTGGAGTAGATGTAACGGACCTGGCATCCGTTTCGAAGATGGCCCGCGAAGTAACTGAAGATCTGGGAGCTATTGATGTATTGGTCAATGCCTTTGGGACAGCGATAATACAACCGCTGCTTGATATTAATCCCGAGCAAGCCAAAGAGATGTTGGATGTGAATGTATATGGCACCTTTTTGGTGACCCAGACCGTGGTACGTTACATGGCCACTGAGAAAAAAGGTCGCGTAATTATGTTTCCGGGCAGCGTCGGAAAGTATCCGATGAAAAATTCGTCGGTATATTCTGCGTCAAAATTTGCAATCACGGGCTTCACCAAATCACTGGTTGAGGAACACAAGAGAAGTGGTGTTAAATTTACGCTCATGCATTTGGGCGGTGTGGATACACCGATGTGGGACAGTGATACCGTTGACATGCGTGTCCAGACAGATAAAATGCTTACGCCCGAGGAAGTTGCAAAGTCGGTATATTATGCTGCCAATCAGCCCGAGGGATCCGTACTCAACGAGATTACAATTCAGCCGGAATCACACCAGATGGTGTAACTTCAGGAAACATAAAACAGTTGGCAGTAGTACCCTTGAGATTATTAAAAAGTGTTACTGTCAAGCTGCATGTTTAACTTTTAAGAGCGGGACATTTGTCCATAACAGATTTAATGGACTTTTGTATAATATCCATTCCCTCATCGATCTGTTGGTTGTTAACCGTAAGCGGCGGACGGAAACGCATGGTTTGTTCACCACACGAAAGAATCATTAGGTTATTATTGAAGCACTCTTTGATGACCGAATCGCGTGCGTGGGTATTTGGAAAGTCAACGGCACAGAAAAGTCCTTTTCCACGTGGATTCGTTACATGTTCAAACTGATCGGATAGAGTCTCGATTTTATTCTGCAGATAATTTCCAACGGTAGCAGCATTCTTAACAAGATTATCTTCTTCAATTACTTGTAAAATACGACCGAATCGAACCATATCTACCAAGTTGCCACCCCAGGTTGAGTTGATGCGTGAGGAAACGTGAAAGCAGTTTGTCTCGATATCATCGACGCGCTTGCTGGCAAGAATACCGCATACTTGAGCCTTTTTGCCAAACGCTAAAATATCGGGCTTTACATAGTGTTCGTGTGCCCAGAATTTACCTGTGAGTCCGACTCCGGTTTGTACCTCATCATAAATGAGCAGCGCTTCGTGTTTATCTGCCAAATCTCTTAGTGCTTGATGAAACTCCTTCCGAAAATGACGATCGCCGCCTTCTCCTTGAATAGGCTCGAGAATGATACAGGCGATTTCATCTTTATATATCTCAAAATAACGCTCTGCTTGAGCGATAGCCCGCTCCTCATCTGCTATTGTTTTTTGAATGCGTTCTTCTGTAGCAGGATAGGTCATGGCCGGTGAAATGATTCGGGGCCAGTCAAATTTCGGGAAATACTTTACTTTTTTGGGATCAGTATTGGTCAATGACATCGTATATCCGGTGCGCCCGTGAAATGCCTGTTCGAGATGGAGGACTTTATGTCCTTTTTCCTGGCGATAGCCCTTTTGGAAATTCTTTTGCACTTTCCAGTCAAAAGCAACTTTTAGCGCGTTCTCAACGGCCAGTGCTCCACCGGAGATAAAGAAGGAGTAGGGTAGATAATCGGGAATGCCGACACGATCAAAATTGTCCACAAATTCGGCCATCTCTTCGGTATAAACATCCGAGTTCGACGGTTTGTTGATTGCCACTTTTCCAATTTTATTGCGGAACTCTTCATTTGCCAGTTGTGGATGGTTCATTCCCAGAGGATTGGAGGCAAAAAAGGTAAAGAAATCCAGGTAGCGTTCTCCCGTTTTCGCATCGAATAAATGTATGCCTTCACTCTTTTCAAGATCGAGCACAATATCGTAACCGTCGGTTAAAATATGTTTTTGTAATACATCGTGTACTTGTGCGGGAGCAACTGTGTTATTCGTGGACATAAGCCTCCTAATAGTATTTAATTGGTGTTTATGTTCCGCTGTCTAATCGGGAAAGAATTTTGAATTTACTATTGACAAATACCCATGTCAAGCCTTATTATTACCGACTCACATCGCGGGGTAGAGCAGCTGGTAGCTCGTCGGGCTCATAACCCGGAGGTCGGAGGTTCGAATCCTCCCCCCGCCACTACCGAAAGCGACTTTCTGAGGTTCAGAAGGTCGCTTTTTTTATTTTAGGCCAATCATTTATTTGAAAAGAAAACTTTTGGTTAGGCAGTGACTTTTGTGTAGGCATGAATGGTATCTCTAATAATTGAGATACAATCCTGCAGCTGTTCTTCAGTCATAACAAGTGGCGGTGCAAACCGGATGATATTACCATGAGTAGGTTTGGCAAGCAGTCCGTTTTCTTTCAGCTTTAGACAAATATTCCATGCTGTCTTGCTGTCTTCAGAATCGTTAATGACGATAGCGTTCAGGAGCCCTTTGCCGCGCACAAGCTTTACCAGTTCTGATTCTTCCACAAGGTTGTTCATTTCTTCTCTGAAAATTTTCCCAAGCCTAACAGCGTTTTCAGCCAAATCTTCATCTTCTACCACTTTAAGTGCTTCCATGGCCACGGCACATGCCAATGGATTTCCGCCATAGGTTGAGCCGTGTTCACCGGGCCGTAAGCATTCCATGATGTCATCATCAGCCATTACTGCCGAAACGGGATAAGCACCACCGGAGAGAGCTTTCCCCAAAATTACAATATCAGGGCGCACATTTTCGTGATCTACACACAGCATCTTACCTGTTCGTGCTATGCCCGTTTGAATTTCATCAGCAATAAACAGTGTGTTGTATTTTTTGCATAATTCGCCGGCCTTTTTAAGATAACCATCATCGGGAACGACAACACCGGCTTCGCCTTGGATAGGTTCTACCAGAAATCCGGCCACATCTTTCTCTTGTAATGCTTCCTCGAGGGCATCCAAATCGTTATATGGAATAGAAACGAAGCCTGGGGTATAAGGACCAAAATTTTTGCGAGCAACCGGGTCGTTGGAAAATGAAATAATACTGGTTGTTCGTCCGTGGAAATTGCCTTTGGCAACAATGATCGTTGCTTTTTCAGGGGTCAGGTTTTTCTTTTCGTATGACCATTTTCGGCAGAGTTTAATAGCCGTTTCAACACCTTCGGCCCCTGTATTCATGGGCAAAAGCTTGTCATAACCAAACAGATCATGCATATATTTTTCATAAGCTCCAAGCTGGTCGCTGTGGAAAGCCCGGGAAACCAAGTTCAGCTTTTCGGCATGTTCTTTTAATGTGTTAATAATTCTTGGATGGCAATGTCCCTGATTTACGGCCGAGTATGCAGACAGAAAATCGTAATATTTATTTCCTTCCGGATCCCAAACATAAACTCCTTCGCCTTCAGATAATACAACCGGTAGGGGATGATAATTATGTGCGCCATATTGATCTTCGAGTTCTATAGCTTGGGAAGTTGAAATCATGGAAGATTCTATTTTTACATTAACTTTGTGTTTGCCGATCGTAAAATAGGGCGTATGTGTATTAAGATAAATTAATTTTTGAAATTAGTGGGCTGAAATTTTGAGAGACTGCAAAGAAAAATCTTATTATATCAGCAGGAGTGATTTAACCGATACTAAAACTTGGCTTTATTAGGGTGGACAATAATAAAACTATTATCAGCAAAAATACTCTTTTTGAGGGAGAAATTTCTGCTGCATCTATCACTATTGAAGGTAAAGTGATTGGTAACCTTCAGGCTACCTCATCCATTTTGATTAAAGAAGATGGATGGGTTAAGGGAAATATTCAGGCTCCCAATATATATTTGGCAAAAGGTTGTCATCACGAGGGGGATATCTATTTAGATAGTTTAGAAAAAGCCTCATCAGCAAAGATAGATATGAACCAGTTTGAGTTTAAGTCCGATGATGTCAATGAAGGGAAAGCCAAAGAAAATAAAACGCCGAGCGAACAACCAGTTTCAAACCGTACAGAAGGCGAGTTGAGGTAACCCTTAAATGGTTTGCACTATACAGCATTTATAAGGTATATTAACCTATTGGAAAATAGGAACCCTTGAGTGTAATAACTCAAGGGTATTTTTTATTATAAATGAAAGTCCAATTCAATTACAGAGTAATAGGATATGCATTGGATTGACCTGACGATCTTTCTCCTATATATGATAGGAATGTTGGGATTTGGCGTCTTTTTCCTTCAAAGAAATGAAGGTGCCGATGATTATTATGTGGGCGGACGTAATATGAACAGTCTACATATTGGCCTTTCTGTTGTTGCAACTGATGTAGGTGGGGGATTTTCCATCGGATTAGGTGGCCTTGGTTTTGTGATGGGCTTATCTGGTTCCTGGATGCTTTTTACCGGTTTGCTCGGAGCCTGGTTAGCAGCTGTTTTTCTTATCCCAAAAGTAAAAGGGAACCCCGTTTTTGATAAAGCTTTTACCTTTCCCGAAGTATTTGAGCATTACTTTACCCCACGAGTAGCGCTTGTTGCAGGTATTATTTCTGCGATTGGCTATGCCGGCTTTACAAGCTCACAGATTTTAGCTGGGGCCAAGTTGGCTACCGGCACTTTTGCCGATCTCGATCTGCAAACGGCGTTAATTATCATGGGGTCTGTGGCCGTTATCTATACCGTAATGGGCGGACTTAAAGCTGTTATTTACACCGATACGGTGCAATGGACGATTCTTATGATCGGACTCATTTTTATCGGCATTCCTATTTCCTACACAGCTGTTGGCGGGTGGGAAGCGATTTCCAAAACGGTTGATCCCGCATTACTTTCGATGACCAATATTTCTTGGCAGGATGTGATATATTGGACCGTGACAATTATCCCCATCTGGTTTGTTGGTATGACACTATACCAACGAATTTATGCCTGCAATGATGAACAGACTGCTAAACGTGCGTGGTACTTGGCCGGTGTTTTTGAATGGCCCATTATGGCTTTTATGGGCGTTTCGCTTGGGCTTTTTGCGAAAGTGGGTGCCGAACAAGGCATGTTTGCATATTTGGGCGCTGCCGATGTATCTGAAACCGATCCTGAAACCGGCCTGCCGATGTTGCTTCGTACGGTATTACCCGTCGGGCTTATGGGGATTATGATGAGTGCTTATTTCTCGGCTATACTTTCCACCGCAGACAGTTGTTTAATGGCGGCATCCGGTAATGTAGTTTCCGATATTATTGGGTATTTTAGAGATATTGATCATGATAGCGATACCTTTTTGCGGTTTTCACAGATCACAACACTTGTACTCGGAACATTTGCTCTCTTGATTGCTACAACAATGACGAATGTGCTTGACTTGATGCTTTATTCTTATGCGTTTATGGTATCAGGGCTTTTTGTTCCGATTATTGGCGCTTTATATTGGCCAAAGAGTAGCAGTATAGGTGCCATAGCCGCTATGATTTTCGGTGGTTCAACTACGGTCTCATTAGAGTTATTTATGGAAAATCTACCGGCCGGGTTAGATGCTAATGTTTTTGGAATTACGGTATCGGCTATTGTGTTTATTGCCGTTTCGTTGGCCTTTCCTGATGAAAATACCGAGAATATGACTAGTAAATCAGTAGACAATGTTAATGCTATAAATCAATAATGATTGAATTTGATTTAGTACACTCTGATATCGAAAATCCGACGACATTCAGTCGAGAGGATATTGCTAATTTTCTTTACGAGCATCTGGATGAATATGGAGATGAAAAGAAACATATTTTGTCGTCTATTGCCTATGCTTACGGAGATGGAGAAGGACAGGATGGATTTATATTAGTTGCTCACGAAAAAGATCAAATTGTGGGAGCTGTTATTATTAATCATACCAATATGGGAGGATTTATTCCCGAACATATTTTGGTGTATATTGCCGTACATGGCGATTACCGCGGTGAAGGACTTGGCAAAGATTTGATGGAGCATATTATTGATGCAACAGAAGGAGATATTGCGTTGCATGTTGAGCCCGATAATCCCGCCAAATATCTGTATGAGAAATACGGGTTTACGAACAAATATCTTGAAATGCGACTGAGCAAATAGGGAATGGCCTATTTAAAATTATATAGAGACAAGCTTCGTCATAATTATAACTATCTGGATACCCTTTTTAAGGACAATGATATCAAGTGGGGCATTACCACCAAGCTACTCTGCGGGCATGAAGAATACTTGAAGGAGGTAGCTGATTTAGGGATTGGAGAGATGCTGGATTCTCGCATCAGCAATCTTAAAAAGATTAAAGAGATCGATCCCAATACGCTTACCACCTATATCAAGCCGCCGCCCAAAGATATTATTGATTCTGTGGTAAAGTATGCCGATGTGAGCCTGAATACGGAGCTATCAACGCTGCACGCCCTGTCAGAAGAAGCCCAGAAACAGGATAAGGTCCACAAGGTTATCATTATGATTGAGTTGGGTGATCTGCGCGAAGGAGTGATCCGTGAAAATCTGATCGATTTTTATGAGAAGGTATTTAGGCTGTCGAATATTGAAGTGATCGGCATTGGGGCAAACCTGAACTGCATGCATGGGGTGATGCCGGATGAGGATAAACTCATTCAACTATCACTGTATAAGCAGATTATTGAACTACGCTTCAATAAAGAAATTCCACTGGTATCAGGAGGCACCACGGTTACTATTCCTCTGCTTTTGCGGAACCAGCTGCCAAGCGGCGTTAATCACTTTCGAGTGGGGGAGGCACTTTTCTTTGGGAAAAATCTATTTACCGATGGCACTATTGAAGGGATGCACAATGATGTGATGGAGCTGTATTCTCAAGTCATTGAAATTGCCGAAAAGCCCAAAGTGCCGAGCGGAGAACTGGGTATGAATCCCCAGGGCGAAGTGGCCGATATTGATAAAGAAGAATATGGGAAAACCTCATATCGGGCTATTCTGGATATCGGTTATCTCGATATTAATCCTGATCATCTCATTAATATGGATGATAATGTAAAAATTGCCGATGCCAGTTCAGATATGCTCATTTTGGATGTCGGTGATAATAAAGCCGGATACGAAGTGGGTGATTTTATCCGTTTTCGCATGAAGTATATGGGCGCATTAGGGATCATGAATTCTGATTACATTGATAAAATAGTCGAAGAGTAATTTAGAGACATATCTCCCTTGTAATATTTGAAGTTGGATAATAGTTTAGGAGAGAATTTTATCCACTGCTAACTAAGGCCTATCTATCCTGAAAATATTTGAGGAACTGTAATGAAAACATATTCCGATTATAATTTTGCCAAAATAATGGATTATCCCGATAACAGGGATGAGCTATTTGTATTTGATTTTACCAAAGGATATGATACCGACTTTATACGGTCAAAAGAGTGGGGTATTGGTAAGTACAACGAAAAGCGCTCAAATATGTATTTGGAATCGATGTATAATAATGAGCGCAATGTGCATATGGGAGTTGATATTTGGACTCAATCGGGAGCACCGGTTTTTTCATTTTGGGATGGGATAGTTGCTTATATTCAGAATAATGATCAGCCTGGGGATTACGGTCCCACGATGGTAATTAAATACGAGCTGAATGATTCCCCCCTCTACGCTCTTTACGGACATTTGTCTAAGGAATCGCTTACAATGGTTTCGATTGGGCAAGAAATAAAAAAAGGACAGAAAATAGCCACGCTTGGCGGTGAACAAGTGAACGGCGGGTGGGCGCCTCACCTCCATTTTCAGCTTTCGGTAGAAGATCCCCAAGAAGCCGATATGCCTGGCGTTGTAGCAGCTGAAAATGGGGAGGAGGCTTTACGAACCTATCCCGATCCCAGAATAGTGCTGGGAAATTTGTATTGAAATGATAATTCGTTGCTCGAGAGTACAACTCTCTCGCAACTTGGGGGAAGAGTTTCTACTTTTAGTTTTGAGGGAGTTGTACTCCCGAAGAACTGAGAACTGAGAAATAGGGCAGAATAATGATTGGAAATTCTGCTTGAAAATCCACTAATTGTGCCTTGCATAAATTGTTATTTAGGAATTTTCGGCATGCCCTCCAATTTTGATATAAAAACACATCTGCCCGAGCTACAAAAGCTACGCCACCGGTTACATGCTGCGGCTGAAGTATCTGGAGAGGAGCAAAAAACAGCAGAAATTATCACTGATTTTTTATCAGCTACCAGTCCCGATGAGTTGCAGAAAAATATTGGTGGGCACGGATTGTTAGCAACCTATGATTCTGAAGAACCCGGGCCACATGTATTGATTCGCTGTGAGCTTGATGGATTGCCAATATCGGATAAGATCGAAGCCGACTACGAATCTGAAACAGACGGCGTCGGTCATAAGTGCGGTCACGATGGACACATGGCTGTTGTTGCCGGTGTGGCAAAACTTTTGGGAAAGCAGCAATCGCGAGCGGGAAAGGTGACACTGCTCTTTCAACCGGCTGAGGAAACCGGGGAAGGGGCAGCACGTGTAATTCAAGATTCGCAATTTCAGAATTTATCCCCTGATTATTATTTTGCCCTTCATAACTTGCCGGGGTTTCCAAAACACCAGGTTGTTGTCAGAAATGATACCTTTGCTGCAGCCTCGGTAGGACTGATTATTCGTTTTGAAGGAGCGACAGCTCATGCCGCTCATCCCGAAGAAGGAAATAGCCCGGCGTTGGCAGTGGCACAAACCATCCAGTCATTTTCGGCAGTTCCGCAATTTCAGGTGCCGTTGGAAAAATCCGCCAAAGTAACCGTCATTCATGCTGCGTTGGGAGAGCGTGCTTTTGGAACCTCCCCGGGTAACGGTACGGTAATGGCAACGCTACGAACTTATGAAGATGAGCTGTTAGCAAAGCTGAAAGATCACTGCATCCAGATAGCAGAAGGATATGCCGATACGTTTGATCTCGGGATTGATGTTGAGTGGGTTGAGGAGTTTCCTGCCACGGTAAATAACGCTGAGGCAGTGAAAATAATTGAGGCCGCAACGGATAAAGCAGGATCTGAAATTTATCATAAAAAAGAGCCGTTTAGCTGGTCGGAAGATTTTGGTCATTTTACCAAGAAGTATAAGGGTGCAATGTTTGGATTGGGGGCAGGAAAGAATCATCCCGCTTTGCATGCTCAGACCTATGACTTTCCCGATGAAATTATAGCTACCGGCATTTCAATGTTCATGCAAATTATAAACGAAACGATTGACAGGTCATGAATCACGAGTTATATCCTTCATGGATTGAATTAAGCAAGCAGGCCTTTGAGAAAAATATCACTTTTTTGAGGGATTACATTGGCAAAGACACAGTGTTTAGCTCTGTTATTAAGGGAAATGCTTATGGACACGGCATAGGTCATTTTGTACCGATGGCGGAGAAATGCGGTGTTCGTCACTTTTCGGTTTTCAGTTCAGATGAAGCACGTCAGGCTGCTCGGGCAAGCACGGAGGAAGATACTCATATTATGATTATGGGTATGATAAATAATAAAGCACTGGGATGGGCTATAGAGCGTGATATCTCGTTCTTTATTTTTGAATTGGATCGTCTTAAAAATGCAGTTATGGAAGCAGAGCGCATTGGGAAGCCGGCGCGGATTCATCTCCATCTCGAAACAGGAATGAATCGACTGGGATTGGAAAAAGACAAGTTTGAAGAGGCTGTGCGCATAATCAAAGAGAATAGTCGACATCTGCAGGTGGATGGGTTATGCACCCATTATGCCGGGGCAGAAAGTGTAAGTAACTATGTGAGAATTCAGGAACAAATTGAGAATTTTGAAGAATACTGTACTTGGTTTGAAGATCAGGGTGTTGAAGCCAAACATCACCATACCGCCTGTTCGGCCTCGGCACTAAATTATCCGGAAACGATTATGGATTTAGTTCGTTTTGGGATTTCACAGTACGGTTTTTGGCCAAACCGGGAAACCTATATGAATTTTGTAAAAAAGCACCCAGATATTAGCAAGGAGCATAAAGATCCCCTGGAGCGAGTCATGAGCTGGAAAAGCAGGGTGATGAGCATTAAAGAGGTTGCAGCCGGTGAATTTGTGGGCTATGGAAATGTATATTTGACTAATCGCGATGAGAAAATTGCCAGCATTCCCATTGGCTATTCCCAGGGATTTGCCCGAAACCTTACGAATGTGGGCATTGTGCTCATTAATGGTCAACGCGCACCAGTTACAGGTCTTGTTAATATGAATTTGCTCAGCGTAGATATAACAGATATTTCTGACGTGGACAAAGGCGATGAGGTAGTAATTATTGGCAAGCAAGGCGAACAGGAGATGACAGTTTCGTCTTTCAGTAATATGAGAGATAACCTGAACTATGAAGTGCTGGTACAGATACCGTCTCGCATTCCACGAAGTATTGTTTGAAAAGTGATTAAGTGAGAAAATAACGAAGTGATCCCAATCCTCGTTTTCCTGTTGTCTACCTAACCAGATCTTTTAGTTAAAGGGTGTTTCTTTAGTTCCGAGGGAGTTGCACTCCCGAAAGGAAGGGCTTTAAATAGTTGTTTGAGAGTATAACTCTCTCACAACTATGGGTAGTCTCTGTGACTTTGTAACTTGGAAACTCAGATACTTTGTCACTCTGTAACTTATTTGGCTAGATTCGTCGCTGTAAGATGCGTCCGCTAAGCCACAACTGTTTTTGGTAATAATACCTGTTGTGATAGTACCGCTGCCGTTGAAGAACATAATGATCGAAGGGAAAAAACTTATTATTGAGTTTAGGTTGCTCGAACCGGAATTGATATTCAGGATCGGTCATATTGTAAGAGTAATACCAGCTGACCCGCTTTAGCCGATCACGGGTATACCAAGGTTCGCCAAACAGCACGTAAATCATTCCGCGATCAGTTTTCCAGCCTTCTTTAAAGTTTGAAAATTGCTTGTTGGCTTCCTCAACACGATTATAAAATAGTTCGATTACGTGTTGAGCCGTTTTTTTGTTGCCGATGTTCCGCAGCCAGAAACGATCGATAGTCTGTTTTAGGGAATCGGTATCTTCAATGTTCATCATCGCCTCGTAATCGTCCTCATCCATTAAATAAACCAAGGGACGAGCAAGTTCTTGCGCACTCTTTATGGTGGGAAAGTTGGAACTCTTGACGCCAAACGCTCGTGCTTTAAACTTCTTGGTTTCTTCAGTTTCTTCGTTATCAGTACGGTCTTTTTGCGTATTTACCTCAAAGCGATAGTTGCCGCGGGCTTTATTTTCGAACTTATACTCCACAAAGGTACTGCTGTAATCAGACAATACCCTGCGATTGGATTGCAATTCCGTTTCCTCATCATATTCAATACCCTTATACTCAATAGTTGAAGTGGAGTAATTATTGAGGCTGATGGATCGAGGTAAGCCCGTATCACTTTTGATTTTAATAAGACGTGTATTAATTATAAGAGACTCACTTGATTGTGGACTAATAATTTGGAAGATAAATCGCAATGAATCGACACTGCTCTGCACATTGTAATTGGTGATGGGCGTCCAGGAGGAATCCCCATTGGTTTTTCCAGCCATCTGAATTGAGCTCAGGGCATAGGTATTGCTTGTTGCTTTTGGGATATAGGTTTCGGTCGTATTCGATAACTTTCGACCTGAATGGTGGTCCTCAACAACCACAGTAATCCGGTAGTTGCTGGGTGGCACTTGTTGGTGATAAGAAAGGTTGATGGTTTCTCGGCTGCTGTTAATGTTTTGGTCGGTAGTTGTAACTGTTCTTGAGATACGTTTGCTCTTTATTATATTATCACCGTTATCGAGATCAATAATTTGGATATCAGCTGTAACGTTAGCTGAAAGCGAATCCTCGAACTGTTTATAGGTTAGGCTTCCTTTAATAATATCGGTGGTCACTTCAATAACGGCCTCCTGTTTGTTGTTGATATACCCAAAAGAATTCATATAAAATTCGGGAAAGCCGGGTTTGTACTTTATTTCTGTACCTTGCTGGGTGTTGGCAATTCTTGACGGGCCACACGACATCACAAAAAGTGCGATAGCAACCGTAAAAAGGAATGTTGAAAAATATCGCATAAATAAAACTTTGATCTTAATCGTTTGTAAGAAAAATATAACAGACTTGGAGTATAAAGTTCAACGCTATCAACATAACAACGGTTTCACAAAAGGGAAATATTTTAATTGACAAGTAGCATTGAAATCCTTAATGTTGAATAGTTCATTACTTGGTTAAAGAACTAAGGAAATGACATCACACATCTAAATACTTATTTTGATTTGGGAATAAAGGCTATTATTAATTTATTGCGTTGCTTTTTAAAGTTTAATTTTCTAAAACGGAATTAAGGCATGCTTATTCAGTATGTCTTATATTATCACATAAATCCTTCTAATGTTGCTTTTTCAATCACGGCTTATGCTATTAACTTGTAAGTTGTTTTAAAAAAAAGTGGCATTACGAGGCTAATCATCTAATCTAAAACTATCTAATTATGAAGTTGAAGGTACTATCTTTATTGGTATGTGCTTTCGGTTTGATGTTTGCCACCTCGGCATCTGCACAAGACGTTACCGTTTCGGGTACCGTTGTAGATGCTGTTGATGGGGAACCATTACCGGGAGTTACTGTTATGATACAAGGAACTAGTCAGGGTACGGCTACCGACCCCAATGGGACCTATGAAATTGAGGCGCCCTCCGACGGTGTGCTCACATTTTCTTATGTTGGGTATATCCAACAAGAAATTGCCATTGAAGGGCGAACAACAATTGACGTTGAATTGGAGGCCGATGTCTCTGAGCTTGACGAGGTTGTTGTAACTGGATATGGTGGAATGCAAACCAAGCGAGAGCTTACCGGTTCTATTACTTCGGTAAGTTCCGACGACATTGAAAATATGCCTGTACAAAGTACAGGAAGTTTGCTTCAAGGTCGTGCTGCTGGTGTTCAGGTAGCTACAACAAGTGGTACACCTGGTGGTGGCTTTGATATCAACATTCGTGGACAAGGTTCTATTAATGCTGAAACTCAGCCGCTATACATTGTTGACGGTGTTCAAATGAGTTTCTCCAACCAGAATAACACAAATGACAACACCCCATTGAATGCGATTCCACCTGAAAATATTCAGTCTATTGAGGTTCTGAAGGATGCTGCTGCTGCTTCTATTTATGGAGCACAAGCTGCCAACGGTGTTGTAATTATTACAACCAAGCGTGGTGTTGAAGGAACTACTCAGGTATCTGCATCTATTGAACGCGGGGTTACCCAACAGATCAACAGCGTTGAATATTTTAACAGAGATCAATTTATCCAGTACTTCCAGGAAGCTATCGCGTATGATAACTTTGGAACGACTACTGGATTTGATGAATCTACGCGAACGGCCATTGATAATTTTTTCCGTCAAAACTACTTGCCACTTTGGGGATACGATGCTAGTACTCCCTATAACGAAGTAGCGAATACCGACTGGTATGACTTCATTTCTCGAGAAGGAGTGAGTCAAAACTACAATGTTACGGTGAGCGGTGGTAATGAAGCAAGTCAGTATCGCATTTCAGCCAATTATGAAGATACAGAAGGTTGGATTGACGGTAACGATTATTCGAACTATAGCTTGAATGGTAACTTTGACCAACAAATTACTGATAAATTCTCGACTCAGATGAATATTAATCTGTCGAGTCAAGAATTTATTGGTCCATGCCAGGACGGATTTTTCATTAACTGTCCGGTATCTCAGGCATCATTTTCTTCCCCATTGACTCGTCCTTATAATGATGATGGAAGCTACAGTCGTAACTTCCCTATTATTGGGCAAGCAAATAACCCTGCTATTGTAAAGAATGAGCAGGTACGAAGCACCGATGTACTGCAGATTATTGGTAGTTTGTCCGGTACTTACCAGTTTACCGATTGGTTGAGCCTGCGAACGCAAGCTAGCATGGACTACCGAAAAGAAGATGAGCGTGATTTCCGTAATCCTATTGCTGCTCCCGGTGATGGAGGTAGTTTGACTGAAATTACGGCTCCTACTTCCAACTTTCAGATTAGTTCAGTCTTAAACTTTGATCGTACGCTGTATGAAGATCACAACGTTTCTGGTCTGGTTGGTTTTGAATATCGCCGAGACTTTACCAAGCAGTTTGCAACACGTGGTATTGGATTCCCGAATGAGTTGTTTACCCAGCTTAACTCAACGGCAACGCCTACTACGGCTGCTGGTTTTACCGACGAATTCCGACAAACGGGATACTTTGCGAACCTTAAGTACAACTTTAACCAGAAGTACTTTGTTAGCTTGACGGGTCGTTACGACGGTTCTTCCAGATTCGGGGAAAATAATCGATTTGGATTCTTTCCTGCAGCATCTGTTGGTTGGAACATTAATGAGGAAGACTTCTTCAACGCTGATTTTGTTGACCTGTTGAAGCTTCGAGTAAGCTATGGTGAAACAGGAAACTCCGAAATTGGGCGTTATGCAGCAAGAGGTCTTTACGGAACTTCAGGTTCTTACTTAGGCGGAACTGGTTTGCGGCCTTCTCAGTTGGCTAATCAAAACCTGACCTGGGAAGAGTCTTCTCAGATTAACCTTGGTGTGGATTATAACCTGTTTGGAGATCGCATAACTGGTGCTATCGATGTATATCGAAAAGATAACACTGGTCTGCTTCTTAATCAGCCATTGCCTAACGACAGTGGATTTGGTTCCATTACTCGAAACGTCGGTGAAGTACGAAATGATGGTGTCGAGTTTGAAATTCGCACTATGAATATCAGTACCCGTGACTTCTCATGGAGTACAAACTTTAATATTGCTGTAAACAGAAACGAAGTCATGAAGCTGACTGAAGGCCAGGATGCACTTAATCCTAATGGACTACAACCTGTTGCTGTTGGTCATTCCATTGAAGCATGGCAGGTAATTCCTTACGGTGGTGTAAACCCTGCTGACGGCCGACCCATGTGGAAAGACGCTGATGGAAACTTGACCTATAATCCTGATCCGGTAGACGATCTTCGCTTTTATGATGGAGCTGAGGAAGATCTGATTGGTGGATTTGGAACAAATCTTCAATATAAAGGACTGTCACTGCGAGCATTCTTCCAGTACAGTTTTGGTCAAACAGCACTGCCTGAGCACGTTGTTGTATGGGGTATTAACCAGACCGGTGGTAGTTTAACCAACGGTATTGATCGACGCTTGGAAGAAGCATGGAAAGAACCAGGTGATATGGCCCAATTCCCAGCACCAACAACTGCTTTTACTTATCCCAACTCAGAAGCAGGTTACTTTACTACTGCTACGGATAAGTTCTATGACGCTAGTTACATTCGTTTGAAAAATGTGACGTTGTCGTACAGCTTGCCTCCATCGGTAACTGATGCTGCAAACATTGGGAACGTCCGTTTGTATGTTACAGGATTGAACCTCGTTACCTGGACCAATTATCTTGGATATGACCCCGAGGTAGCTGGTGATGGTATTACGCAGGCATCTGTGCCGGTAGGACGTACCGTTAATGCTGGTATTGAAGTACAGTTTTAAATAAAGAATTTAAAAATAATTTATTATGAGATTTTTAAAATTATCATTAGTCGCAGTATTTGCTTTAACGCTGTTCTCTTGCGAGGACGTGTTGGACAATGCTGAGCCATCGACAGCAATTTCTCAGGAGAATGCACTTTCTAGTGCCGGAGGAGTTGATGCGATTAGAAATAGTATGTACAATCGTTTACAGTCATTTAGCTATGCCACTCAATATATGTTGGGGCCATCAGCGCTGGCTGACGATTTAGCAAGTCGAACAGGATCAACCCGTCTTCTTGGGTATGTTGAAAATTCCAACGGTGTTGGAATGAGTAGTTGGGCGACATCGTATGATCTTATCAACGATGCCAACCTGATTATCAACGGTATTGAAGATGGCGTGCTGGATCAAGCCGTTCAGGATCAATATCAAGGTGAAGCATATATGCTGCGTGCATTTGCCTATCACCACTTGGTTAGAACGTTTGGATACGAGCCGGGCATGACACCATCTTCTGGTGGCGGAGCTGGCTGGGAACTCGGTGTTATCATCCGATCTATGCCCACCCTTTCTGACACCGATGCTTCGTACCGACCACGGAAACCTGTTAGCCAAGTTTATAGCCTCATCAGAGATGATCTTGACCAAGCTATCTCATTACTGAGCAATGGCGATGCTGGACAGCGTTCGTATGTTACACTTGCAGCAGTCCAAGCGCTGCGTGCCCGTGTAGAACTGTACGCTGGTAATGACCAGGCTGCAGACGACTACGCATCTGATGCGTTGTCGAACACTTCTGCTTCCATAGCTTCAGCAGGCCAGGTAGACGGTATGTTCGATGAAACAAGTGGATTGAATCCCGAAAGTATCTTTGAAGTTGTCGTCGATCCTAGTACTGAATCGTTGGGAGTGAATGACGCGCTGAGCGTTTACACCTCTCAACAATACAATGCAATAGTGCCATCACAAGACGTTATGGATCTTTATGACACCAATGACGCGCGTTTAGCATGGTTCGGTCCCTGCTTTGATGAGCTGAGTGGTGCAACAGGTTCAGCAGTAAGTGGATGCTTAGCTACCCACCCATCTATTGCAGGTGGAAGCGAAGAGCTTGAGCTTCAAAAGTGGGAAGCAGAACAAGGTCAATATGCTGATAACATTCCATTCTTCCGTGTGTCTGAGATGTATCTCATTCAAGCAGAAGCACGTGTTGGTGATGCAACTGGAGATCCTTTAACTCCCTTGAACACTGTTAGAACCAATCGTGGTCTTGCAGCACTTACAGGTGCGGTAACACTTGATGATGTACTTGAAGAGAAGCGGAGAGAGTTTATTGGCGAAGGTCAACGATTCTTCGACTTGAAAAGATTAGGACGAACAATTCGAAAGCCACCTGAAATTACGAACACTAATGTTCAGGATGTACCCTATACCGATTATAAGGTCTTGGATAACATCCCATACAACCAGGTCAGTTTGTCTGAGTCTAATGCTCCCGCGGATTCTGTATTGATTCAAAATCCCGGATACTAATATTGACCAATTCTAAAATGAAATTTAAAAATGTTTAATTATGATATTTAAAAAACTAGGTTCACACTTATTGATAGCTGCCTTGTTGGTAGTATCAGTATCAAGTTGTGATGATTTATTTAAAAAGCATGATAATTCTTATCAGGGACCTGATAAGGTAGAGTTCACTCCACTGTCAACCGTTTTACAAATCGGTGCTGGCCAGTCAACTACAGCAAGTACGACTGCTCAACTGATTGGAGAGCAGCGAGATAGTGATCTTACCTTTGATGTGATTGTAGTTGACAGCTTAACGACTGCAGATCAGGATGATTACTCCTTGCCTGCAAATTCAGTTACCATTGAAGCCAACTCAAGTGCTGCTCCATTTGACGTATTAGTCAATGGAGACAACTTGAACGCTGGTGAAGTTGTTGACATAGCTGTTCAACTGCAGGGTACAGATGGTGTTGAGCCAGCTGAAAACCTCAAGACATTTACGGTGACCCTCCAAAGTACCAACTAGGTCATACGTAACGTCTGTTAATTATTTAAGCCGCCTCGATTTCGAGGCGGCTTTTTTTATTGCCGCTTATACCAACATAATTCGTCTTATAACACGTGCATTGATTTTCAACCTATTTCTAAAAAGGTTGGCATCGACTTTGGGATCAGGGATACTCCCAAACACTTTTACAATTAAACCAGGGCTCCAGAATTATAATGCGTACCCCCCCTTATGGGGCTCTAACACAAGTTTACGTATAAAAACCAGGGCTACTCATGTTGTCTGTTTGAAATAGTCAGGCGGGCAATACGATCTATGTATATCAATGCATGGGTCCGTTTAACTATAACAGTAAGTAAACGAGGTAGTCTATGTTTAAAAAGTTACTTTTAATAGTAATGGCTTGTCTTGTTTCGTTTGGATCTACTTTTGCGCAGTCCGGAACGATAACAGGTACAGTAACCGATCAAAGTTCGGGTGAAACATTACCCAGCGTAAACGTCTTTATCGTTGAATTGCAGCGGGGAGCTGCTACCAACGCTCAGGGTGAGTTTACGATCGAAGGAGTTGACTACGGTACCTATACCGTACGCGCCAGCTTTGTTGGGTATGATACGTTCGAACAACAGGTCACAGTTGATCGGTCAACAGTCACGCTCGATATTCCACTCGCATCTACAATGCAGCAGCTTGATGATGTTGTTGTGACAGCTTACGGTGTTGAGCAGGATATGAATGATCTTCCTTATTCTGCCGAGCAGGTGGACGGTGAGATTGTTGCTGAAAATCGAAGCGATAACTTTGTAAGTTCCTTGAGCGGCCGTGTTTCCGGTCTTAAAGTAAGTCAATCAAACGGAATGGGCGGTTCCACGAATATTGTAATGCGCGGGTACAAGTCTATTTCCGGAAATAAACAGGTGCTCTTCGTCGTTGACGGCGTTCCCTATGCAAACCAGGAGTTCAACAATGATGACGTTGAAGCTGGCTTTGCAGCATACGACTATGGGAGCACCGGTATTGACGTAAACCCGGATAACATTGCATCCGTAAACGTGTTGAAAGGACCAGCTGCAGCAGCGTTGTATGGTTCTCGTGCATCAAACGGTGCAATTGTTATTCAAACCAAGACCGGCCAAAAGGGCAATCGTCCTGTTGAGGTAACCTTTAACTCCAGCGCTACGGTCAATAAGGTTAATCCCAATACATACTAACTAAATCACCTTACAAGTTCCGGCGCATAATAGATCCTGATAACCACAATTCAACTTGCTGATATTGGAGATTAAAGTATGACTGTGACCGCCTGAGAATATAGTGATCAAATGGAAAGAATTCGGTTTTATTTCGAGGCTCAAAGAAATAAAAGTTTCTCTCCGGATCAGATCGGTTATATGAATATGACCAATACATTTCGTCTAATCGTTCATCAACATACCAGGGCGGACCCAAGAGAATATACATCATTCCCGGATCCGTTTTCCAGCCCTCTTTAAAGTTTGAAAACTGCTTGTTAGCTTCTTCCACCCGATTATAAAACTTCTTGAGTACACTTTTGGTACGACTCTTATTACCAATATTTTTCAGCCAAAATCGGTCAACAGAAGCTTTTAGCGAGTCGGGATCATTAATAGCCATTAAGTTCTCATACTCCTTCTCGCGCATTAAATAAACCAGGGGCTGGGCCAATTCTCGAGCCGACTTTATTGAGGGATAGTTTTTACTTTTGACTGCAAAATCACGGGCTTTATATGCTTCATCAGATTCCTCAGAAGAGATATTAGTCTGCACTTCAAAACGGTAGTTACCACGCTGCTGATTTCCAAAGGTAAATTCAATAAGTACATTTCCGGGCTCTATCAATTTACGCTGGGTAGATTGGATAACTTCTTCTTCGTTATAGTCAATGCCTTTGTATTGAATGCTCGAGGGGCTGTAATTATTGTAGTGCATGGGTCGGGCGTACGACGTATCTGATTCAAAGCTAAGTAGCTGTGAATCAATGACCAGCGGTTCGCTGGAGTTATTATTGGTAACTTGGAATACAAACTTCAGTGAATCCACGCGGCCGGGCACATCATAAGTGGTTATGGGAGACCAAGACGGATTTTCTGAACTCATATTTTTTCCTTCCATCCGAATATTTGTGAGGTTAGATACATTGCTTTCGGGGTTAGGAAGGTAGGTTTCAGTAGAGTGTGTGATTTTTTTATCCGAGCTTTTATCAGTGAGAGTAAAATTAATGGTGTATCGTCCCGGCCCTACGTCAAGTGTCTGCTGAAAAGTATGAATCTGCTGGCTGTATACGATATTGGGATCTTCTTTTTCGATATCAACTTCATACTGCTTTGATCCAATAATATTATCAGGATTGGTTTGATTTATAACTTGAACGTTAATAGAAAGGTTAGAAATATATTTGTCACCCTCTTTGTTATAAATAAGGCTTCCCAATACAATATCAGCTGCAATATCGATTTTAGGCTCTCCTTGATTGTCGATTAATCCGATGGCAGAAAAACGAACTTCAGGATATCCATCTCTGAAATTATAGTCTGACCCGCGCTCAATGTCGGGATTCATGGATTTGGCACATCCCATTAATCCAATCACAAGGATCAAAAGATATTTAAGGAACCACGTTTTTTGTATATATGAATTCATAAAAGATACAGTTAAAAGATATTGGAAAGACTTAATACAGCATCCAAATTTTAATATACCAATTGCTTAAAACTTTTAAAGTATTAGTTCTGTTTTATAATCAGTTGTCTATATGCGATAACGTTTATAGTTATAATTTCATACATTGGTATGTTTTTAAATAAAACTATTATATACGGCAAAACATTTCTCAGCATATTTAGAAAGAATAAATTTTACAGTAAAAGAAAAGAATTAAATGAGTATTAGCGAACGACGAACGAAAATTGTTTGCACCCTTGGTCCCAGCAGTAATACAGAGGAAAAAATCGATAAGCTGGTGAGAAATGGGATGAATATTGCCCGGATTAACTTTTCTCACGGCACGCACGAAGAAAATGGCAAAGTCATCCAAAATGTAAGAAAAGTAGCTGATCGGTATGGGATTAGTCTCCCTATTTTAGCGGATCTGCAGGGTCCGAAAATCCGCATTGGAACGATGAAAGATGGGGGACAGGAGGTAGAGTCCGGAGATTATGTTACGCTAACAACGGAAGACGTCGAGGGTACTTCTGAAACCATTCCCGTTGATTATAAGGGGTTAATCAATGATGCCATAGAAGGTAACCGACTGCTGATTGATGATGGATTGCTTGAGCTCAAAGTGATTAAAAAAAATGAATCATCATTGGTAGCACAGGTGGTTGTCGGCGGATTATTAAAATCGCGCAAAGGGCTTAATTTGCCGGATGTAGATTTGTCGATGTCTTCACTCACCGAGAAGGATATTGAGGATCTTGAATATGCAATTTCACAAGGTGTGGATTATGTGGCTATGTCCTTTGTTCGTTCTGCTGATGATATTCAGGAGGTTATTTCGAGGGTACGGGCTAAAGGTTCCAACGCCGGCATTGTCGCAAAGATCGAGAAGCCCGAAGCAGTTACGGTTATTGATGATATCATCGAAGAGTCCAGCGGTATTATGGTTGCCCGGGGTGATCTTGGGATAGAAATAGCCAGTGAAAGGGTCCCCATGGTGCAAAAAAATATTATTGATAAATGTCGTCAGGCTGGGAAACCGGTAATTACCGCTACACAAATGCTCGACTCGATGATCGAAAATCCCCGACCAACACGTGCTGAAAGCTCAGATGTAGCTAATGCCGTACTCGATGGGACCGATGCGGTAATGCTTTCCGGCGAAACCGCTGCGGGAGATTACCCGGTGGAAGCCGTTAAGACAATGGATAAAATTTGTGGCTTGGTAGAGAAAGATGCCGACCATATCTACAATAGCTTGGAGTATCGCAAACCTGAGTGGAAAGAGAAACAGGTGATTGAATCGCTGGCGTATTCCTGTGTTATGTTAGCGGAAAATGTGGATGCAAAAGTCATTAGCACTATTACACATTCCGGCAGTACCGCCCGGCGTATTGCCAAGTTTAGGCCGAGGGTTCCCATTGTTGCGTTTACCGAGAGTGATGAAGTACGTAAGCAGCTGGGCATGGTTTGGGGGGTACAACCCATAAAAATTGATGAAATATTTGATACCGATAAGAGTGTAAAATTAATGGAAGAACATCTCAAAAATCATGGATTGGTAAATAAAGATGACCGTGCAATAATTGCAACGGGTATGCCAATTGCAAAGAAGGGTCGTACGAATATGATTAAAGTGAGTACGATCGAATAACAGAAAATTAATGATTAAACTTTGAGGAAGTTTCTTCTCATACTGTTGACAGGTATATTTTTAGTGGGATGTGGAAGTTCCCTGAAAAGTTCCTGGAATAACTTTACTGCTTATTATAATACCTTTTATAATGCCCGGGAGAGCTTTAAGTCTGGATTAAAAAAAATCAAGAACCAGCCTGTTACCATTGATCCTTCTTCACCGGTTCGTATCCATGCTGCTCCCAATAAAGCCGGTTATAATGATTTTCAAAATGCGATCGATAAAGGGGCACAGGTGCTGCGCAAGTTTCCCGAATCGAAATGGGTGGATGACGCCATTCTACTAATTGGGAAATCAAATTATTATCGCCAGGAGTTTTATCCGGCACTCCAAAAATTTGAAGAACTCATAAATGCGGGTTCGTCTCCCGAAATGATTTCACGAGCCATAATTTGGAAAAGCAGGACACAACTTGATTTAAAGCAGTATACGGCCGGAGCAAGTTTTGTAGAATCTGAGCTTGAACAATATCCGGCAAAGTGGCCTCGAAAATACAGGGGAGCGATACAGGCCTTGGCCGGCCAGCACCACGTTATGCTAGAAAACTTTGAGGAAGCCGTCGGCTATTTATTTGATGCAACTGCGAATATACAAGAGAAACCGTTACTTGGACGAACGTATTTTTTGCTTGGACAGGTATTGGAGTTGCAGGAACGATATGGAGAGGCTTTTAATGCTTTTCGAGAGGTTGAAAATAATTTCCAGGACTTTGAATATCTCTACTGGACGCAGTTTAAGCAGGCTGATATTGCCAGGAAAGCCAAACGATTTGATCTGGCTCTTGATATTTTTCAAACCTTGCGAAATGATGATAAAAATCTTGACCGTCGTGGTCGACTTTTGTTTGAGATAGCCAGAACGTATAATATGATGGGAGAGGCCGGGCAGGCCGAAAAAATGTTTAAGAATCTTTTGTATGGTACCGAAAGCCAGCAGCCACGTGCTTTAAAAGCTGATATTTATTTTCAACTCGGAAAAATATATAGCGATCAGTATGATCAGTACCAAGTTGCAGCTGCTTATTTCGACTCCTCATCAACGATAAATAATTCTTCTCCATCTGGCAGTGATTCAGTAAGTCCGGCTGAATTAGCGGATACGTATGGTGAATATACCGAATTGCAAAATTTGATAACTCGAGCGGATAGCTTGTTGCGGTTAGGTTTTCTTTCAGAACAGGAGCTAGACTCGGCGCTGACTGCTATAAGAGTGCAAAAGCAACGGGAGCTGGAAGAGGATGAAGGAGAGGAATCAACAGTTATTACCAATACTGAAGTGACAGGAGAGGAGAATGCCGGTACTTCTGAGATTCCCACCCGATATGGTTATCTCAATTACAAAAACGCGCAGCTTGTAAGCCAATACAAAACGCAGTTTAGATTGCGTTGGGGTGATCGTCCACTTGTTGATAACTGGCGCAGAGCAGAAGCGATTAGAGGGGCGGAAAGACAAGAGGATTTTGAAGTTACTGATAATAGCCAAGCAGCAAATAGTTTGGAAAATACAGAATCGGTTGTGGAGTTGAATCTCGAGGAAATACCCCGAACAACAGAACAAAAAAATAAGCTGAGAACTGAGAAGGCCAATGCCCAATATGAATTGGGAAATTTGTTATTTCTGAAGTTGAATATGCCCGATAGTGCTCGGCATTATTTTCACAGGGTTCTCAAAAATGATATCGCCCAAAAGCTGCATCCTCCGGCGATGTATTCTCTTTTCGAAATATTTTCGACCAAAGATAATACCGATAGCCTTCAGTATTGGGGAAAAACAATTCAGGAAAAATATTCTGATACACGGTATGCGCGGAGGGCGAAGATTAGGATGGGAGATGTATCGGAGGATGCTTTTGAACAGGATACGACGACAAAATTGTTAGATCAGTATTATCGACACTTGGAGGATACGACATCCCATAAGCCGTTAAGATTAAGAAAATTAGCACTGAATAATCGCTCTTCTGATTTGGCCCCCTATATATTTTACCAATCTATTGAGGCCTATATCGAGCGGGCCAAAAATGATACTGCTTTTGTTGATTCATCCCAGAACCGCTCTTTAATGGATAGTTTGAGTCATAAATCAGGGATTGATTCGGTTAAAACATCAGCCATCTTAGAACGGCAGCTGGAATTTTCTGGCGCTTCCTGGGATAGCGTGCGATTTGCTATTCAACAGTTTGATACCACTTTTCCTAATGCTCAACAGCAGCAAAGGGTCGATAAGTTGAAGAAGCTACTGGAAGAGCAAAAAATGGAATCACAAGAGAGTTCGACGTGTAAAAGATTGGGAATTTCGCTGAGTGTAGATCCGAGCATGAAGTCGTTTTTATCGCAGGTATCCTATCCAAAGAAATTAGAAGGGACCTCATTATCAGGAAAGGTAATTTATTCATTTGCGGTCACAAAAGAAGGAGAAGTCAAATCATATGAATTAATCTCAGAAAAAACCTCGCTGGGTATAGAAGAGGCTTTTGAAGAAGCTTTTGATGAACATTTACAGTTTGCACCATTAGAGGTAGAGCAAGCTCCCGATGAAATTACATGCCGGGTATCGTTTCCCATCCAGCGTTAGTCGAATGCTTTTACCAGCTGATGGATGGATTTGATATTCAGCTCGTCTAATTCGTGTAACAGCTGACGGTTGATCGATTTTATAAGTCCGGGGCCTTCATAAATTAGTCCGGTATACATTTGTAGTAAGTCTGCTCCGGCTAATAGCATCTTAAGAGCTGTACTAAAATTATCAATACCCCCTACGCCAATAATTGGCTTTTGTCCTTTGGTCGCCTCGCTGATCCATTCAACAATTTGAATGCTTTTGTTAGCAATTGGTTTGCCACTTAGTCCGCCCTGACCAATATTATTGAGCTCAGCTTCACTTGTTTGTAATACTTCCCGTGATGCGGAACTATTGCATGCGACATACCCGTGGATACGATGATTTTCACAAATTTCTAAGAGCTGTAATAGCTGATCTTTGGTGAGATCGGAAGAAAATTTCACGGTTGTAGGCACTACACGGGCATCATCACGTATTTTTAGGGCTGAGAGCAGTTCATCCAAAGCTGAGGGATCTTCAAATGTTTTTCCCTCTGCGGTATTGGGACACGAAATGTTAACAGTAATATAGTCGGCTACTTTTTTGGCCTCTTTGAAGCTTTGCACATAATCCCGGATTGCTACATCACCCATGATTTTGGGATCGTGAGTTTTGGCAATATTAACGCCGAGTGGAATGGACAGGTCTTTATTTTTTAATCTTTTTACGACCGTTTGAGCTCCGTCATTATTCAATCCCATTCTGTTGATAATTGCCCTATCTTTGGGCAAGCGGAAGGCTCGGGGTTTGGGATTTCCGGTATTGGGATTGGCGGTAATGCTGCCCACTTCTACAAAGCCGAATCCCAGCGCCTCCATTATTTCAGGAATTTGCCCATTTTTGTCGAAACCCGCTGCAAGCCCAATAGGATTTCTAAATGTTAATCCCCATATTTGTTGACTTAATTTCGCAGATTGATAATTGTATAAACTCTTTGCCAAAGCTTTCAACATACTACTATCCGATGCTGTCTCAGCAAAGCGATGGATAGCAGAGTGGGCTTGCTCGGCGTCAAGCTTGAATAAAAGTGATTTAACCAACGAATTATAAATCATAATATATGACGAGCGATATTTTGCCTTCGCAAAGTAAAGAGCTTTTTTCTAAGAACGAAATTAAAACGATTAAATTCAGCTTCAATGCGTTTTAAGTCGCTACAATCCGTTCAAGAGTATCTCGAGAACATACCTAAATTTCAATCCAAGGGGTCTTCTGCAGCTAAGTTTGATTTATCGCGGTTTCGAAATTTTTGTGATATGATAGGTAACCCACACGCGGAATTTGACTCCATTCATGTAGCGGGCACAAACGGAAAAGGAAGTACATGCAACATATTGGCTTCTGTATTCCAAAAGGCTGGTTATAAGACAGGAGTATATACGTCACCGCATATCATCACTTTTGATGAGCGTTTTCGCATCAATAATGATGTTATATCGAGTGATGAACTTCTGCAGTTTTTTAATACATATATAGATATTATTGAAAAGTATGAGCTGACCTATTTTGAGATAAGTACGGCGATTGCCTTTTGGTGGTTTGCCCGTTCTAGTGTGGATATAGCCTGTATCGAGGTTGGGCTCGGTGGTCGATTAGATGCTACCAATATCGTCGATCCGGAAATAAGTGTGATAACCAGTATTTCGCTGGATCATACCGATATCCTCGGGGATAGTATTACTGCAATCACCCGGGAAAAGGCGGGTATTTTAAAAGAAGGTCGTCCTGTAGTGATAGGAGAGTTACCCATGGAAGCCCAAAATGAAATTGTTGAAATCGCCGAACAGAAAGAGTGCCCATTATATACGATTGGTGATTTAAATCCGGAATACATAAGACCCGGCCACTACCAGTTAACAGTTGATGATAGAACGATTAATATCTCGAGCAATTTAACTTCGCCGATACAGGCAAAAAATATGGCAGTTGCCTGGCAGGTTTGTTCTGTACTTGGGGATAAGTATGGAAGAATAACAGAAGAGAACTTTATAAGTGGTCTGGAGCGTGTTAATACCGGTTTTGGGAGGTTTGAGCAACTTGTTGATGGTAAGCAGTGGTACTTCGATGGGGGGCATAACCTGGAAGCGGTGAAAGTGTTAAAAGAGTCAATAAAAATGGTGGGTAATACTGAGAATTCAACGTTGGTGCTTTCATTGATGCGTGATAAAATTCGGGAGGAAGTGATGGCAGAATTTTTAGAATTCAAAAATATCTATTATTATTCCCTAGACCTTGAACGGGCAGCAACTTTTGACGATATTAAACAATGGTTGCCCAAAGCAAATCCCTTTCCTGCTTCTGATGAAGATCGAAAAAAACTAATGCAAGACGATTTTGATTCGGAATTAGTAATATTTTCAGGAAGTTTTTACTTTTATGAAACAGTTCGGGACTGGGTTTCAACTTTTGCTTTAAACCAATAATTCATATCTACCTGAATTTGCTCCCTTTTTATAGCGTAGATCTATTCTCTATAGCTTCTGACAAAAGATTATAGGATCATTTTATTCATCGTAACCCATTTTCATATTTAAAATAGATAGAAGAACATTATGTCGGATTACCAAACCGATGGAGTTTCTCTTGAAGAAATAGATACTCTTCAGGAAAAAACAGTTAAGGAACTTCGTTATTTAGCCCGTGAACAGGGATTAAGTTCGGTATCAGACTTGCGAAAGCAAGAACTGATTAATCGTATTACACAATCAGTACGCGACAAAGCAAGAGCTCGAGGAGAGTTGGATGAGGATGGTAGTGACCATCGGTCTAATAATAATGGCAGTCGCAATAATTCCGCCGATTCCGACAATAATCGAAGCAAGAAAAAGAAGAAAAAAAGTGTCCACGATATTCTGCCTGAATCGGATGCCCCAACGCTTGATGAACGACTGGCTGAGATTCAACCCGAATTAGGTCCTTATCTAATACAGGAGGGGACGCTGGAAATTCTGCCTGATGGATACGGTTTTCTGCGATCCGTGAATTATAATTACAAGGCTAGTCCCGATGATATTTATGTATCGCCTTCTCAGATAAAGAGATTCCGGCTTAGGCAGGGCGATTGTGTGATTGGAATTATTCGTCCTCCGAAAGTTGGAGAACGATATTTTGCCCTTCTGCGCGTGGATGGGGTAAATGGAAAAATTCCTCGCGATATGGATAACCGTGAGGATTTTGAGGATCTTATGCCGATTTATCCAGAAGATCGTTTTAAGCTAGAGCATAACCCAACGGAATATACTACGCGTACTCTGGATCTGTTTGCGCCGATGGGGAAGGGACAGCGCGGTCTTATAGTAGCGCAACCCAAAACGGGTAAAACGACCATTCTGCGTAATATTGCAAATGCCGTCAATGAGAATAATCCTGAGACAAAGATCATTATTCTACTCATTGACGAGCGTCCTGAGGAAGTAACCGAAATGGAGCGGAATGTAGAAAATGCGGAGGTGGTAGCATCTACGTTTGATGAAAAGCCGGAAAATCATATAGGTCTTTCTGAGATTGTTTTTGAGAAAAGTAAGCGTCTTGTAGAAAGTGGCCACGATGTATTAGTATTGTTGGATTCTATTACTAGGTTGGCGCGTGCATACAATATATGCCAGCCTTCATCTGGCCGAACAATGTCTGGTGGTATAGATTCAGAAGCGCTTAAAGCGCCGCGGCAGCTTTTTAGCTCAGCCCGTAATATTGAAAATGGCGGTAGCCTTTCTATTCTTGCTACAGCATTGGTTCAGACTGGTTCTCGCATGGATGATCTGATCTTTGAAGAGTTTAAAGGAACCGGTAACATGGAAATTGTGCTGGACCGTAACCTTTCTGAGCGTAGAATTTATCCGGCGATGGATATCTTTAAAAGCGGTACGCGGCGCGAGGAACTGATTGTGCCCGAATCCGAACATGAAAAAGTAGTACTCTTACGACGTTATCTGAATCGCATGAATAGTTTTGAGGCGATGGAATTTGTGCTCGATAAGATGAAGGGAACCGAAGATAACGAAGAATTCTTGCTCTCCATGAATAAATAGCCAATCTTATTAACCTGGATTATTCACCAAGAAATTTGGTTTTGGACAAGGCGCAGATGAAATATCAAACGAAACGGATCAGGATACGTCGAATGCGATATTTTAGCAGCAACACAGTCCACGATCAAATTTCGTAGTCTTTGATTACCCAAATTTGGGCTATTGAATATTTTCATGCAACTATAATAAAATTATATGCTTAATATATATTTTGACCTATTGTTGTGAATAATTCGGTTAGGGTAGCTGTTTTGCTAACACATATTTTTTATCGTCATCCTTGAATAGATGACCTGCTTGTCCATTTCCGGAATGATAGAAAAGTAATAGCGCTTTTTCATCGCAGGCTTGTTGCAGAAGCCGAACTTTCTTTTTCTTGGCTTCAAGTGGATAGATATCTGCCTTTTCCATGGCATACTCATTAAGCTGATATTCCGTCGGTAGCAAATCTCCCATGTAGTAGGCTTTCTCACCATCGCTTTCGATGATCACAATTTGATGCCCGGGCGTATGTCCACCTGTTTTTACCACCGTTATGCCATTCATAATTTCCGTAATATCATCCGATAAAAAATTGATTCGATTATCACTGACTAATCGGTAAAAGTCATCCAGGCGATACCGTTCGCTGTATGATAGTTGCTGTCCTTTACTTTGTTCAAGAGCAAAGTCCCACTCCATTTGGTGTACATAGTATGTAGCATTTGGGAAAGTAGGCTGCGTTTTGGCTTCTGTATTCGTAAAGGAGGAACCGGCAGCGTGATCGTAATGCAAATGGGTTAGAACTACATCGGTAATATCCTCAGGTGTTAGCCCAAAAATCTGTAGATTCGTGCATACGTTAGAAACGTCTGTATATTGGCTTCCCGCATCTAATCCCCAGCCCAGACCGGTATCGAGTAAAATATTTTGTTCTCCCGATTGTACTAAAATGGGATTGATCCCAGCCATAACAGAGTTGCTATCGCTGGGATCTTTGTGTGTTGAAGCCGAATGTGCAATTCTTTTGGATCGGTTGATATGTCCATCTTTGAAAAGCTCAAAGTGACCTTCGCTTAGCACTTCTACCGTAAAAGAACCAATATCCATGTCGGTAATTTATTGAATACTAATTTCGTAAGGAAATAATGTTAATGCATCGCGACGTTTGAGAACAGAAAACTGTTGTTCGACATCTTGTATCTCATTAGAGAAAAACCAGGTGTTAGGTAGTAGCGCTTTTGCCTGAGTAGCGGCAGATCCCATAAACAATTCATAGAATGATTTCGGTTTGGGGAATTTGGCAATTTTGTAATCGCTGATTTCGGCTTTTTCAGCTGCTAAGCTCAATGCTTTTTCGAGGCCGCCCAACTCATCTACCAGACCATTTTCATGGGCGTCAGCCCCAACCCAGACACGTCCCTGGGCAAGCTCGTCCATCTGATCCACTTCCATATCTCGACCTTTAGCTGCTTTGGTGATAAAGGTTTGGTAGAAGTTGTCGATATACTGTTGAAAGGCTTTCTCTTCAGATGATGTAAACTCCCGTGTCGGAAGCAGCCAATCGGCGTGTTCATGTGTTTTTACCTCATCGAAGGTGATGCCCAGCTTGTCATTCATTAATTGTTTGGTATTAAATTTAGTGCCGAATACGCCAATGGATCCCGTAATAGTTGTCGGTTCGGCAACAATGGAGTCACCGGCCATGGCTATATAATATCCACCGGAAGCAGCAACACCGCCCATGGAAATAATGACTGGGATATCTTTCTTGGTTTCTTGCAGCATACGCCAGATTGCATCAGAAGTACTACCAGAACCGCCCGGACTGTTGATACGTAATACTAATGCTTTAATGTCGTCATCCTCACGAATTTCTTCGAGTTGTTCTTCTATAAAATCAACGGTAATCTGTGGCTGATTGTTGAATGGGGAGTTGGAACCTATATCCGGCATAATAGGACCATTCGCATATACTACCGCAATTTTATCTGAAGTTGATGGGGTGGAAAGTCCGGCTGAGGATGATGAGACTTTTGAATATCGGTTGAAGTTAACGGTATTGAAAGAAGCACTTTCGTCGAGACCCATTCTGTTTTTCATATGAGCAACTAACTCATCCGTATAAACCAGAGAGTCTATCAGTTGATTTTCGAAACCGAATTGGGTAGTCAAGTTAGGCTGACTGTTTAGCAGTTGGTTCAGCTCTTCGGTAGAATGTCCGGTCTTGGCACCAACCGCATCCAAAAAGGTGGTGCTTGTTTGATTTAATATCTGGGTTAGCTGATATTCATTTTCATCGGATAGATCTTTTCTGAAAAAGGGTTCAACAGCGCCTTTATATTTCCCATGTCGGATGACTTCCGCATCTACGCCCAGCTTTTCAAACATCCCATCGAAAAATGTCACCTGGCTGAAAAATCCATCAAATTCGAAGAATGTTTCTGGCGGAGCAAAAACAGAGTCAGCCGCTGTTGCTAAGTAATACCCCTTTTCGTTGTAACCGAGATCGTTGGTACTGGCGTATATGAACTTGTCAGAACTGTCGCGAAAAGCACTGATTAATCGGTGTGCCTCTTGAAGGTTTGCCCAGCTTTCGCTCATAAAATCGATCTCAAGCCAAATGCCTTCGACATTATTGTGAACTTGGGCTTTGGCCAAATTTTCTTTTAATCTTTCCAGTGAGACCTTATCATTGTTTGACTGATTCAAGAGTTCATCCAATGGATTCTGAGAATCTTGGCTGGGTAACGTCCCGCTAAGAGAAATTTTTAGCACGGAATTACTCTGGATGTATGGTTCTGGTTGCTGCGAACTTGTTGAAACGGTTATAATGGCAATAAAAAAGACCAGCAGCAGTGCGATAAGTGTACCCAGTGTAGCGGCAATAAGTGTTTTGAAGAAGTTCATAAAATTAAACCAAGTATGTTATTCAGAATTAATTGCGGTGATGAATTGTTAAAATCCCTGTACGTTAAATTTTTAAGTATGTTATCAAAAGTGAGTGTTATAAACAATGTCTAAACAAGATGTTATAATTATTGGTTCAGGTCATAACGGCTTGGTTACAGGTTGCTATTTAGCCAAAGAAGGCTATTCTGTAAAAGTGCTTGAGCGTCAGGATCAGCTGGGAGGGGCGGTGAGTACTGAGACAATGTTCAAGTCTGAGAAATACCCGCAGGGTTTTCGGATGGATGTAGGGTCCTCTGTGCATATAATGATTCATCAGACCGGAATTTTGGAAGAGCTTGAGCTGGAGAACTATGGGTTGGACTATATTGAGATGGATCCTATTATGTCGTACCCGGTGCCCGATGGGAAGGGCGTTATCCATTTTTTTAAGGATTTAGAACGGACCTTGGATTCCATTGCTAAAGTAGCCCCAGAAGATGTCGAAAACTATCGTGAATTTGTGGAATTCTGGGGACGTATTAACAAGGGGGTTTTAAAAGCATTTATGGTTCCGCCCAGCGGAAAGAATATTATTACTGAACTTGCAAAGGGACAGGTTCGGGATGGAGGAATGTTCGAAAAAGGAAAGCAGCTTGGCGGTCTTCAGAAAATACTGAGCAGCTATGGAAAAGTCATTGATGATGCGTTCGAAAATCCCCGTATGAAGGCGGCATTGATGTGGTTCGCGGCCCAGTCGGGACCCACGCCCGATCATCCTGCTACGGGCGATTTTGCGGGTTGGCAGTCGATGTTACACCAGAGTGGGGCTAAGCATCCGCGCGGTGGAAGCGGAATGCTAACGCAGGCGATGGCACGATTTATTGAGGCGCATGGAGGAGAGATTATTACCGGATCGCCTGTTGAAAATATTATTATTGAGGATGGAAAAGCACTCGGAGTTCTGACGGAAGGGGAAGAATATCGGGCTGATACTATTATCTCAAATGCGCACGTGCAAACGACCATGATGAAATTGGTAGGGCGTGATCATCTTCCGATTTCTACCTATAAAAAAGTGGAAAATATAAATGTCGGTAATGGTTTTGGAATGGTCATCCGCTGTGCGGTGGAGGAGCTGCCTCGTTATACGGCTTGTCCGGATGACTCCTATATCCATAATGGAATGCAGCTGTTGGCGCCATCTGTTCAGTATATGAATAATGCTATTGGTGATTACCAGCAGAAAAAGCCACCGGCGGATCCAGCTGTGCTGGCTATGACGTTTTCACAAATTGATCCGGATGTGGCACCCAGCGGGGGGCATACCCTTTTTGCCTGGGCACAGTGGCATCCCTATGAACTGCAGAATGATCTGCATTGGGATGATATTCGGGAACGGGAAGCCCAAAAAATTTATGATGTAGTAACACGCTATGCGCCGAACATGGAAGACAAGCTCATAGATTGGTACATACAGTCGCCGCTCGATATTGAACGCAAGCATGGATTATTGCGAGGTAACGTAATGCATGTGGAGATGAGTTTTGACCAAATGTTTATGTTTCGCCCCATTCCCGAGATGAGCGAGTATAAAACTCCCATTGAGAATTTGTATCTATCATCGGCCTCATGTCATCCGGGCGGAGGAGTTTTTGGTGCAGCAGGATATAATGCTGCAAACGTAATTTTAAAAGACAAAAAGAAATCTTGGTTTAATTTTTAATAGTACTGTTTTATGATTCATAAATCGAATGCAACAGTTGAAATTAATCTTGCCAAGCTCAAACAAAATTTGCAGACATTACGCACTTATTTGGATGAAGATACTCGTGTGATGTCTGTGGTAAAAGCGGATGCCTATGGGCATGGCGCCGTGGAGGTAGCCAGTACACTGGAACCCATGGTGGAAGCTTTTGCTGTTAATGATATCCACGAAGGTATTGAGCTGCGCGAGCAAGATATAACAAAGCCAATTCTCGTTTTTGAAGTCCCACAGAAAACGACAGCATCACAATACAGGGTACATAATTTAACGGCCACGGTGAGTGCCCGAGAACATTTCGATTGGCTGCCCAATGGAACTTCGTATCACCTCAATTTTGATACCGGTATGGGTCGTTTGGGATTTGCGCCTGAAGATTCGAAACTGGTTTTATCACTGATGAGGGAAAACCAGAATTTGTTTTGTACCGGATTATACAGCCATTTTGCAACAGCTGATAGCCCGGGATCGGATTTTGTTACTGAACAGCACCGTTTGTTTACAACTATTCGAGAGCAGTTTCCTCAGGAGTTGTCAGCCCATATTTCCAATACCGGTGCTACTGCTTTTTATTCGAGCGAGCAGTTTGATATGGTTCGCCTGGGTATTGGACTTTATGGTTATTCACCTGGCAAAACGACTATTGAGGGAATCAATCCTGTACTTCAATGGAAATCGAAGCTAGTGCAAATAAAGCCAATTATTGAGCAGAGTACCGTTAGTTATGGAGCAACCTGGGAAGCTCCTGCAGATGGGAATTTGGGAATTATTCCTGTGGGTTATGATGACGGTCTCAAACGAAGTTTATCCGAAGAGCTTACTGTTCGGATAAACGGGAAGAAATATCCACTGGTGGGTAATATAACCATGAACTACACCATGGTTTTTCTTGGTGATGATGAGTATAAACCTGGAACCTCAGTTGAATTACTTTACGCCGAAAGCAATGCTCAGGACTGGGCATCAAAAATTGATACCATACCTTACGAAATATTGACAAGTATAAATCCTAAGATTCCCAGGGAATATATTTTATAGAGATATGAGCTGTTATTGAATACCAGTCAGTTCCACATCGTAGCGCAAGGTTTTGTCTCTTAGGTCAATACCGCCTACGCCTGGACGATTATCACTATATCCTAAAGCGGGTGGAACAATAATTATTCTTTTTTCACCTTCTTTCATTCCTAGCAGTCCGCGTCGGAAGCCTTCGATTTGTGCAGGTTGCTGTTGCGTAGGATTAGGGGTCAAGTTGGTAATAATTGCCGGCTGATCGTTGTCATTAGCAAAAGTACTTTCAAAAATAGTTTCTTCTTCAAAAATACGTCCTGTATACTTAACACCTATTTGGTCGCGAGGGGTAACGGTGCAAAACTCCTCTTCGCCACTCGGACATTCTCCCTCTTCGATCACATAAATTTCAACCCCACCTTCTTTGGTATACGTTGTATCTGCATTCGACATGCTATACGGTTCAGGTACATTACTGTAATCCGGTCCGGTTGGGCCATTGTTCTCATCGCCACAGCCCTGAATAAGAAGTGCTGAAGAAATGAGTAGTGCAACCAGCAGAAAAGATGATCTTCTAATAAATCTCATTGATTTAATACTAATTAAAATCTGATTCTATTAAAGTAATTATAAATTACTGTCAACGCTTATTTTAACAGCGTTAAAGGTAACGTATTTACAGTGCACGGGAAAACAAAATTTTTGAGTTTCTACCCATCACTAAACGCTTGTTCCAGCTCTTTGTTGCGTTTGCGTACACCTAATTTGCTAATCCATATAGAAAGTTGGAAAAGTAATACCAACGGAATTGCTATAAGTACTTGTGAGACAGGATCAGGAGGCGTCAAAAAAGCTGAGAGAACGAAACAGGAAATAATGGCATGTCGCCGGTATTGTTTTAGGAATTCCGGGGTAAGTAATCCGAATTTGGAAAAGAAATAGCTTAATACCGGCAGTTGAAAAATTATACCGCATGATAATACCCACATGGTGAGTGAGCTAAAGTATTCATTGATATCAAAATCATTGTGGATAGCATCAGATATTTGAAACTGGCTAAAAAACTGAAGGGCAAAAGGAACAAGAATGAAGTATCCGAATGCGACGCCTAACAGAAAAAAGAAAGTAATGAAAGCACTATGGCCGATCGATTTCCATTTTTCTGACTTTTCCATGGCCGGCTCTATAAATGACCATAGTTGATAAAAGAGAATGGGAGAACCCAAAATACCTCCAAATACGATCAGTGTACCCCAATAGGTAAAAAATTGCCCCGGCAGCTTTCTGCTTTGTATAGTGAGATCAATAGCATCAATACCTAGAATCTGATATACGAAAAAATCTGATTGGGTAGGGCCAAGCATAACTTGGTCAACTAAAAAATCTCCAAAGAAAAAAGCGATAATCATACCAATGCCAATACCCGAAAGACCTTTGATCAGTCGCCAGCGTAACTCCTCGAGATGATCAAGGAATGACATGTTGGAGGTTCGATCTTTAGGTTTTTTTGCTTTGGGTAAATCGCCGGTCATTATTTGTCGATCTTCAGTCATATAAGGGTAAGGGACAAATACTAAGCAGTTACGAAATCATAAAGTGGAAATACATCGCAGAGCTCGGAAACTTGGCTTTTTACTTCACTAATCACGGACTCATCTTCTGGATCTTGCAGTACTTTGTCGATTAGTTTAGCAATTGTTTTAAATTCGTCGGTTCCAAACCCGCGGGTAGTCATGGCCGGTGAACCAATACGAATACCCGAAGTTACAAACGGACTTTCGGTATCGAAAGGGACCATATTTTTATTGAGTGTAATGTTGGCTTTCTCCAGGGCTTCTTCGGCAACTTTACCGGTTAATCCTTTGTTGCGCAGGTCGACAAGGATGAGATGATTGTCGGTGCCGTTACTTACCAGGTTATAGTCCATCTCCATAAAAGCATCTCCCATTGCTTTGGCATTTGCTTGTACTTTCTCTTGATACGATTTAAAATCATCTTGCAGTGCTTCTTTAAAAGAGACAGCTTTTGATGCTATTACATGCATAAGCGGGCCGCCTTGTGTTCCCGGGAAAACACCGGAATCAAGTATTTCGCCCCAGTTTTTTGTTCGCCCTGATTTTCGAGCCGTTACACCCAGTGTGTTCTTTCCATCTTCTCCGAGCAAGATCATGCCGCCGCGCGGCCCTCGTAACGTTTTGTGGGTAGTTGTGGTAACTACGTGGCAGTGGGGCAGAGGATCATTCAGTAAGCCTGCAGCGATGAGGCCGGCAGTGTGCGCCATATCCATCCACAGGTAGGCTCCAACTTCATCAGCAATTTCGCGAAATGCTTTGTAGTCAAAATCGCGGGGATAAGCCGAGGCCCCGATAGAAATGAGCTTTGGCTGTACTTCTTTGGCCTTTTTGCGGACTTCTTCCAGATCTATGCGGCCGGTTTCTTTTTCAACGCCATAGAATTCAGAGTTGTACAATATTCCGGAAAAATTGACGGGAGATCCATGGGTTAAATGTCCACCGTGCGAGAGATCAAGACCCAGTAGTGTTTCACCGGGTTCCATAAAAGTAAGATAAACAGCAGCATTTGCCTGGGCTCCCGAGTGGGGTTGAACATTTACCCAAGAGGCTCCAAAAAGTTTTTTAGCTCGTTCTTGGGCAAGCTCTTCAACTTTGTCTACCACTTCACAGCCGCCGTAATATCTTTTGCCGGGCAGCCCCTCGGCGTACTTGTTGGTGAGCGTAGATCCCATTGCTTCCATGACGGCTCGTGAGGCAAAGTTTTCGGATGCAATGAGTTCTAAATTGTCATTTTGGCGTTCTTTTTCTTCGGCTAAAAGTTGATATATATCAGAATCTTGATCGGATAGAGATTGCATAAATGTTACTCTTTATCGGTTAGATCGTGAATTTTATTAACGCGACGTTCGTGACGGCCGCCGTCAAAATCGGTATTAAGCCAGATCTCGACAATTTTTTTCAAGTTCTCTTCACTAAGCTCTCGGCCCGGAAGACATAAGATATTTGCGTTATTATGCTGTCGAGTCATTTTAGCAGAATTATCATCATACACCAGAGCGGCGCGTACGTTCTTAAATTTATTTGCAGTCATACACATACCCTGTCCACTTCCACAAATAAGAATCCCTTTTTTGTGTTCACCGTCATTAACTTTTTCGGCTACCTGCACGGCAAAATCGGGATAATCAACAGACTCATCAGAGTGAGTTCCAAAATCAACAGGCATGTGATCCATTTCTTCGAGCCATGTTTTAACTTTTTCCTTGGCTTTAAAACCGGCATGGTCGCTGGCTATTGGAATGATCATACTTACAGAAGATTTGCTTGAATTATAAGTTGGTTAAATATCCGTAAATTACGCCTTATTAAAAAGGGTTCGCGTATAATATATTTACTTTCATTCGAGCAGAACGGGTTAAAGTGCTATCGCCCGCTGGTGAGTGCATAAATTAAGATATTCGTACCCATTTGAAGAGCCTTTTCTCTAACCGCAGCAGGGTCATTATGTACATCGGGATTTGTCCAGCCATCCCCCAAATTCGTTTCATACGTATAGAACACGGCCAGCCTTCCTTCCAAAAATATGCCAAATCCCTGCGGCGGCTTGCCGTCGTGTTCATGTATTTTGGGGAGCCCCTCATGGAATTCGAAAACTTGATGGTAGATAGGATGGTCAAAGGGGAGCTCGATTAACTCCTCATCGGGAAATATCTTGCTGATCATTTTTCGAAAGTGTTCATCCAATCCGTAATCATCATCAACATAAAGAAACCCGCCGTTTTGAAGATATGTTCGTAAATTTGAGGCTTCGGCCTGATTTATGGTAATAGTACCGTGGCCCGTTAAAAAAGCAAAGGGATAGTTAAATAGATCTGGACTGCCAATATCGACATCGTCGTATTCGGGATTTATTGCGATAGGGACCTGTTGCCGTGCAAATTCAGCCAGATTCTGCAAAGCTGATGGATTGTTATACCAATCGCCGCCACCGCGATATTGAACACGAGCCAAGTTAAAGGAATCGGAATCCTGAGCTGTTGTTGGTAAGGTAAAACCGACTGCCAAAACGAATATCAGTATGTATTTAGGAACATTAGAATACATTAGCTGGTAGATTATGGTCTGGCAATAAAAGTACCATTGGTATCACTGGCCATGCTTCCAAAAATACCAATCCCACCATTTACATTATAACGGATATTTTGAATTTCGCCGGGCGATAAAGTTGTACCTCCTGATTGAGTATCATGTGATCTAAGAAAGTCATAAAGGTTATCATCGATGGCATTCACAATTATATTATTAGAACCATAAAAGGCAACGGCTAGCCAGGGTAAGCGGAGAGTGATAGTGCCATCTGGATTTTGCTCAAAATTGCCTTCATTTACGATACCCGATGAGTTAACGTAGTATTCCTCAACATCGGTTTCATCATCGTCCACCTGATCGGCATAAAAGGGCGTTAAATTATTGGGATTTGTATCTAAGGCATTGATGGTAAAAATAAAATAGGTTTGGCGGTCGGTGATATACGAGCTTGGAGTGGTCGTAAGCTCAACCTGCTGTTGGCCTTGATATACATAGCCGGGTTCCAGTTCATTAATGGTTTCAAAGTTTCCGGGCACATACGTTGTGGCAGAAATTTCATCCCCATTTTGGGTGGTTACTTGCAGGCGATAAAGTTGAGTGGCCTTTACGGTAATATTATTAACAGGTGTATAAATGCCAGGCTGCTGTTGTTGGTACGAATACTCTTCGGCAACAGAGCTGTCAGGATTTAAGCGCTGAATTTCTACCGTTGCTCCGGATATGGCATTATCCTCAAATTGGTAGGTCTCATCAATGGGATTTGTGGTAGAAAGTCGAACTTGCTGAAGGTTGCCGTTAGCAATTAAATACGATTCTACGACATAGTATTCCTGGTATTCATCTTGCTCGTAAAGTTCACAGCCTGATAAGATTGCAAAGACCGTTATTATTGCTATTAATTTTTTCATGGTTAAAAATCGACGGTGTATGAAATAGTTGGTAAAATGGGAAGCAGTTTTATCGCTTCGCGTTCTGCAGGATTTTCATCTAAATTATAATTATAAAACCAGACATTGCGACGAGAATAGGCATTTATGACTTGAAATTGCCATTCCGCTTCTCCCATTCCAAAAAAAGTACCCTTACGACTAAAACTAAAATCCAGCCGGTTATAGTCGGGCAGGCGTGATGCATTAACACGGCCTACTATCAATTGGTCAAAGCTGAGCCCCGAGGTTGGCACATCGAAAGCGGTTGTACGTCCCAGTGGCTTGGTGTAGGCTTGTCCGGTGGCATAATTAAAGGTTACGGTTGTAGACCACTGCTTGCTAAGATCGTATTGCAGAACAATATTGAGATCATGAATGCGATCATATTTAGGCGGATAATACCGGGCTGTACCTTGATTGTTAATCGGGTCATTAAAATTGGGAAACTTTCGTCGTGTTACGCTAAAAGTGTATCCGGCAAAACCTGTTAATCTACCAATCTGCCGTTCAAAGAAAAGTTCAGCCCCATACGCATATCCCTCTCCGAAACGGAAGATTTCTTCATACGGTAATCCGGCTTGATCCGAAATAAAAGGGTTGAGCTCAAACAGATCGTTCATCGAACGATAGTATAGTTCGATATCGAGGCCGTAACCTTCCCATGGAATTGTTTTAGCTCCTACCACGTATTGATTGCCATAAGCAGGAGGTACGCCGTCATCCGTGGTAAGCCAGACATCAAATCCGGTAAAAGCTTCGTTGGAGATCAGAGTCAAAAACTGGTTGTATCTACCATAAGCTCCCTGTAGACGAATTCGATCAGTGGGGCGATATTCCAGCGCCATGCGGGGTTCCAACCGCAGGTACTGCCCTTCACTAAATCCGGCTATTCGCAATCCGGGTGTCGCAATCCACTGGTCTGTTATGTCCCATTTATCCTGAATATACCACGAACCGTACTGTGTTTGGATTCTTGAACTAAATGTTTCTTCTCCATCAAAACTGTCTTGCAGTTTCAGTGTTAAATTTCCTATCCAAAAGCCGGTAGAAATCTCATGATTATCGTTGGGCAGATATTCGATATCTCCCTTCAGTGAAAAATCGTAAATATTGTTCGAGCGATCGATGGGCGTTGAGGCAAGATTTATGGAAGGATAATTAAAATATCGGGATCCGGTTACGGTAAAGTTAGAGAATACTTTGTCGGAGAAAATATGGGTCCAGGTTGAGCTGAGCGTCTGATTGCCATAATTGAGATCAATGCCTGCATCGGTGGCGAAGGGGAATTCAAGGTTATCGGTCCCGGCATAAAAGGCCAGTGAGATTTTGTTATTCTCATTGGCATCGTAATTGACTTTTCCATTTACATCCAAGAAGTAAAAACTATCCGGAACATTCTCAGTTGTATTTTGAAGTATAGCAAGCGCCGGTTCCAAGGTAGAGCGTCGCACGGCCAGCATGTAGGATCCTTTTTTAAATGGACCTTCAATTGAAGCTCGCGATGAGAGCAATCCTACCGAAACCGACCCTTCAAATTCATTTCTATTTCCATCTTTATTAAAGATCGTAAGCACGGATCCCAGCCTACCTCCGTATTTGGCCGGGTATCCGCCTTTATACAGACGTACATCCTTAACGGCATCTGGATTGAACGTTGAGAAAAAACCGAAAAAGTGGGAGGGATTGTAAACAGTGGTGCGGTCAAGCAGAATTAGGGTTTGGTCGGGGCTACCCCCGCGAATGTAAAGTCCACTTGAAAAGTCTGATGCCGCTTTAACTCCCGGAAGTAGCTGGAGCGATCGAAAGACATCAGATTGAAGAACAGAGGGTAAATCTTTAATAAGCTTTGTCTGCATTTGTGCAATACCAATATTACGTTGCTCCTCTTTTTCGCGCTCCGATTCAACAACCACTTCCTCAAGTTGGAATCCTTCTGGATCAAGTTTGATGTCAAGGCGTAAGCTTTGCCCGGGCTCCAGAGAAATCTCCTGCTCGTACCGTTGATACCCTACGTAAGTAGCAACGATGGTATATGTTCCGGGGTCGATATCTGTTAGGGAGAAATATCCTGAAGTATTTGATGATGTGCCTTTACGACTGTCTTTTAGTGCAATATTGGCTGAAATAAGCGTTTCGCCCGTTTCAGCATCGGAAATATATCCGTTAACGGAAGCAGATTGTTGCCCATAAGTAAATTGTGCTGAAAGAAAAATAACCAGCACAGCTATTAGTTTTTTCACGCCTCGAACAGCCATAGTTTAAAAATCATATTTAACGTTGCACAAAGTAAAAGAATAAAAAGATTCACCGAAAATTAGTTTCCGAATTTTTCAAAAAACGGATTCAGAGATTATTATCTTTACGGCTATTTGTATGAGTAAAAATAAGAATTTCAGTTAGTATCAATACAATATGACCAGCGAACGTTCGAATTGGATTGTTTTAAAATTTGGGGGTACTAGTGTATCATCACTGGAGAATTGGCAAAAAATAGCATCGGAAGTTCAAAAACGACGCGATGATGGCTACAAAGTATGTCTGGTGCATTCTGCACTAAGCGGGGTTTCGAATACGCTTCAAGAAATTATTGAAAGGCCGCCTGATAAGAATATTCTCAAAAAGGTAGAACAGATTAAAGAACAGCACCTTGATTTAGGTCGAAAACTGAATGTTGCTGCCCGGGAACTACTTTCTGATGACTTTGAGGAATTGGAACATATTGTAAAAGGAATTGAGTTGATCGGCGAAGCAAGTTACCGGGTTCAGGCGCGACTTTTAGCGATGGGGGAGCTGATGGCTACCAAACTTGGCAGTGCCTACCTGCAACAAACGCTAGATGGCGTACAGTGGATGGATGCTCGGGATCAGATCAAAACGATTGTCCGTAAAAACGCCACCGAACGATCACGGATTATTTCTGCGGTAAGCACCACGGATTATGATCAAGGTGTTGCTGATGCGTTGGATCAGGCGGGTTCCATCATAGTTACACAGGGATTTATTGGCAGTGATTCGGAAAACAAAACTGTAATTTTAGGTCGCGGAGGATCGGATGTATCGGCGGCTTATTTTGCTGCAAAAATTGCAGCAGAACGGTTAGAGATTTGGACCGATGTGCCGGGAATGTTTTCGGTAAATCCACATGCTGTGCCTTCTGCGCGGTTGTTAAATCATCTTAGTTACGAAGAAGCACAGGAAATTGCTACAAATGGGGCCAAGGTTTTGCATCCGCGGAGTATAATGCCCGCTCGCAAGCACGGTATTCCCATCCATGTGCGCTGTACGTTAAAACCCGAACTGTCCGGTACAATAATTTCTACTAAGGGTTCTGATGATGAAGCAATAGTGAAAGCTATTGCTGTTCGTGATGATGTGATTCTGGTAAGTATGGATTCGCTGGGAATGTGGCAAGAGGTTGGTTTTTTGGCTGATGCATTTGAGGTATTTAAGCATTTTGGTTTGTCTATTGATCTGGTATCCACTTCGCAGTCGAACGTTACGGTTTCCCTTGATCCGGGATTGAATGATCATTTCCAGGATATTCGCGATGAGTTTGTGCAGGATCTGAAAAATTACTGCGAAGTTGAGGTTATTGAATCTGTTTCAGCTGTAAGTCTTTTGGGGCGTCGGATTCGTACCATTTTGCATCAGCTGGGGTCGGCCTTTGAGGTCTTTCAGGAACATCAGGTTTATTTGGTCAGTCAGGCAGCGAATGACTTGAATTTTACTTTTGTGGTAGAAAGTGAGCAAGCCGATCGATTGGTGCGTCAGCTGCACGAACAAGTAATTCTGCAGTCAGGCAAGCAGGATTCGTTTGGCCCCACTTGGTCTCAGTTGATGAAAGAGAGTGATGAGGTACAAGAGGATGGTAAAGACTGGTGGAGGCAGAAGCGTGAACAACTGCTGGGAATTATGCAGGATAACGGTTCCTCTTATGTTTATGATCTAGATACGGTTAAACGATATGCGGGATTTATCCAAAACCTGGATGCGGTATCATTTGGACTCTACGCGATGAAAGCGAATGCGAATGATGAGATACTAAAAACCTTTCGACAACTTGATTTCGGCTTTGAATGCGTATCAATAGGGGAGGTAAAAAAAGTTTTTGATTTATTTCCTGAGATTGATCCCAAGAAGATACTGTTTACTCCTAATTTTGCCCCTCGGTCTGAGTATGAGGAGGGATTGGAACTGGGCGTTAATGTGACGCTTGATAATATCTATCCACTGCAGAAATGGCCTAATCTATTTAAGGGGGAGGAACTCTTTTTGCGTATTGATCCCGGCCATGGTGGTGGGCATCATGAGCATGTTAAAACCGGAGGTGTGCAATCAAAGTTTGGTATTCCCCGTTTTGAGCTTGACGAACTAAAAGAATTGATTGAAGCTCATGAGATATCTGTAAAGGGATTACATGCTCATATCGGAAGCGGTATTAAAGATCCGCAATCGTGGAAAGATACGGCTGTAATTCTGCATAAAGTTGCTGAACAGCTGGGTGGTGTCGATATACTGGATCTGGGTGGTGGTTTTGGGATTCAAGAAAATGAAACTCAGGCCAACTTGGATATTGAAGAGGTTGATAAATCACTGAAACAGTTTAAAGAAGCTCACCCTCAATATGATCTCTGGGTTGAACCCGGGCGATTTTTAGTAGCAACGGCCGGTGTATTATTGAGTAAGGTAACGCAGTTAAAAGGGAAAGGGGAAATGCAATATGTGGGTATTGAAACAGGTATGAATTCTTTTATTCGGCCGGCTCTCTACGGCGCTCGCCATACCATTGTTAACCTTTCAAAGTTAGATCAGCCTACAAATCAGAACGTGAATATCGTTGGACCTATTTGTGAGTCAGGTGACAAGCTGGGTATTGATCGTTTGTTTCCCAACTCAGAAGAGGGGGATGTTATTCTGATTGCAAATGCCGGAGCATATGGAAAAGTCATGAGCTCGAACTATAATTTACGACAACCTGCTGGAGAAAAGGTTATCAAATAGCAGGCTTTTTATAAGTTGGATTTAGTGATCGTAAAATAGCGACGTGGCGGGTTGGGGGCTGTTTCCCAAACCAGTTCGCCATTATACCATATGCGTTCGGCTATGGAGCCTCGACCTTCATTGTAGCCTTGCACGCGTAGGGTATCAATATTATCACTATGGTCTTCGATTAATGTTGTGGAATTTCCGTCAACAAATTCCCGATTTGGGAACACCCGAAGTGCAAAGCGATCGGTTCCTTCATCTACATAAAAAGAATATTGATTATTGGCTGCTTAAACACGCTCAAACTCTCCGGATTCTTCATTTTTTTGCAGATAGTAAATATTGTAAAACTGAAAAAAATCCGGTTCCAATAAATCTTCTCCTTCTTCGTTTACATAACTGATGCTAACATCCATTATGGGAGGAGAAATCTGTATGTCTTGATCGCCGGTAACACAACCCAATGTCAGTAGTAGCATTGCTAGCAGAGCAAATGAGAGTTGTTTTTTCATAATGGCAGAAAGTCCAACAGGTTAAACCTTTAAAAGCTACATTATCGAACTTTTAAATAGAAATCAATCAGAAATAATTATAATCTCATTGACTTTGGCGTAAAATACTTTGAATTTTACCTCGCTTTGATTTGTTGTATAATATCAACATGTGGAAGATAAAAAAACGTTCTTTAGCAGTTTTGTTCTTTAACTTATTGGGGGTGTAATGGATTCGACGGAGTGAGTAAAATCGCAGGCTGCATGCCGAGTATGAGCGATGAACTCGTAAATCATCATCATGCAATTAAATGTAGTTGACAACAACTATTCTTATAGCTTAGCTGCGTAACGCAGCTTAGCCGTTCCTTCAGCTTCTTGCCTGTCAGTGCTGAATGGAGCGCCGATTATGACAGGATAGCGTAGGTTCCGTTGACTGTCGAACCTGCGTAAAACTTTAACAGTCTAGTCTGAAGTTGCCTGTTGCCGGGCGATGCTTCAGGCGAATTTTAAACGGCAACTAAGCGTGTAGATGCTTGAACGATATACCATTTCGGACCGGGGTTCGATTCCCCGCACCTCCACAATAGATGATTAAAAGCCTAACCTGAAGAGGGTTGGGCTTTTATATTTTTACCCTTTCTTAGTTGAGGTATCTGTAGCTATGATTATAGAGCGTGAATTGTAACCTGAGACAGTAATATTCGTGTAAAAATGGGATCGAGTAAAGGATTTACAGCATTTTTCTTATTATAACGAAGATGTAAGCAGGGCTATGGTTTATATTTGAATTTTGGGATGGAACCAACTTTATGAACCAGAGTATCGATCGGAATCTTATAGAAAATCTAAGAGAGGGGAAGGAGCGTGCTTTTCGTAAAGTCTATGAAAAATATCATAGACCTGTTTATGGAATTGCTTTCAAATATCTGAAAAGTAAACCCCAGGCCGAAGATGCTGTTCATGATGTCTTTATCAAGCTTTGGGACTACCGCGAAAAACTTGACGAGGGGCAATCACTTAAAGGATTTTTGTTTACAACGGCAAAGAATCATGTGTTAAACATGATCAGGAATCGAAAAAGAGATGAAGAAAAGAATGAACGGTATTCTTATTTGAAGCCAGTATCCCAGAATAAAACGGTAGCTAAACTAACATTGAAAAATTATAAAAAGGTGTTTGAGTTTTTTTTAGAACAGTTGCCGGAAGGGAAAAGAGAGATTTTCGAACTTAAAATGCAGGAAGGGAAATCAAATAAAAAGATTGCTCAGAAGCTTGATATCTCTGTAAATACAGTAAAATCACAGTATTATAAGGCATCAAAATTTATCAAGAAGCAGCTTGGAGAGCATACCGAACTTTCTTTTGAGTAGCCTTTCTCAATTTTTTTAAAAAATCCATAATACTTTTGGCGCTGGCAGGTGTACTAAGTTATAGGAGAAAAGACAGAAGTATTAATTGAAGGATCTACATGGATAAAGAATTAGTCGAAAAATATCTCAGCGGTCAATGTACCGATGCTGAAGCAAAAAAAGTATTGGCATGGCTGAAGACGGATGAAGGGCAACAGTTTTTGGAGGAGGAAATTGACCAGGATATCAGAGTTGCTGAAGCATTTGAAGATGTTATCGAATACCCCGAGCCCCCTTCTAATGAGTTATATGCACGTATCCAATCTGATATAAATCAGCCTTTAGAACATAAGAATAAGCGTTCAGGGAATGCCATAAACAGATGGATAGGGATTGCTGCAGCTGTAATATTATCACTGTTTGTGGTATTGTTATTTTTTGAATTTGAACAGAAGCAACAGAAAATTGATCAACAATCCAAGACGAAGTATCCTAAAACAGTAGCGGCATCAGCCAACGCAGATACGACCGTTACGCTTGCCGACGGATCGACCGTACGCTTAAATGCTGATAGCGAACTGATTATTGAAAAAGGATTTGAGAAAGAGGTCCGAAGTGTTAAACTGGAAGGCAAAGCTTATTTTGAGGTAAAAGATAATTTTGCTCGTCCATTTGTCGTTCAGACAAACTATTCCTTTATCCGGGTTTTGGGGACAAAGTTTGAAGTTGAGGCTTACCCCGGTCAGCCAGAAGTAATTGTAAAAGTAGATGAAGGTAAAGTTCGTTTCTTCTCTAAGGATGAACGGTTGGAGCCACTTGATCTGGCAGAAAATGAATCGGGCACTTTGCGATTTAAAGCACCGAAAGATTCTGTCCAGGAAGAAGATGGGTCAGGAAAAGTGAACTTTGATAAACCGTTATTAGTACGGCATAGCAGTGTTAAGAAGAAGGATCCGAAAATTAAATTTGTTAACAACAGATTGTTTGTAGCTCTTAGATACCTTGAGCGCAATTATGATGTAGATATCGAACTTGAGGAGGATTCGCTTAGACATTATCGGTTTACCTTAACAGCTGACCATTCACTGTTGGGAGCATTAGAACGAATTGCAGATTCGCTCGACTTGTCAATCGAGTACATCAGAAAAGATGATAAACTGTATTTGCATCAAAATAAATAACAGTTACGCAATAGATTCGTATTAAATGAGTAAATATTGAAAATAAAAAGGGGACAAAGAATGGAGAATAAGCAACAAGCAGAAAAAACAAACGGGCAAGTTAAACAATCGTATTTAAATCGCATTTTAGTTAAAAACTCAGACAAAAATATCTTTGTCGATGTTTCAGAAATACGGTGGATTGAATGTCTGGTAACTACTTAAAGCTCCATTTACCTGAAAAGTCATATATGATTAGAAGTTCGTTAAAGAACCTAAAATCAAAGTTAAATCCACTGCAGTTTGTACGCATTCATCGATCATGGATGGTGAATATCAATGAAGTCAAAGAAATAGAACCGTGGTTTTCCGGAGATTCAAAAGTAACTTTAAGCGATGGAAAGACCCTTCGAATGAGCAGAAATTATAAGGACAATCTCGAAAAGTTTACCCTCAATTAAATTACGATCAGGCTGATTCCGGGATTGAAACGTGTGTTTGCGCTATTACCCACTGTCCGTCAACTTTTTGCAAAACGCCGATAAAGCGTGCCCCCTTCCAGTCTGTAATATTGCCATTTGATTTAATTTCTGCATCTAGTTTATGAAAGTACCAGGCCAGATCTCCGGATTCACCCACATTCACAATTAAGTCACGAATCTTTGCCTTATAATATTCGAGCCCTTCAAACTGTTCTTTCGTAGCATTGTTGAGCACCTTCCAGCCTTTCCAAATTTCCCCTTCACCAGTACCCACATGCACGGTCTTATCTGTTTTTGGGATGAGCTTTTGCATTGCTTCCAAATCTTGGCTATTCATTGCATCAAAGAATTGCTCTATTGTTGCTTTAACTTCTTCTTCAGGTCTCATAAATGTTGAATATATTTTCGGATTTGAATGAAGTTGTTATTTCCCAGTGTAACTCAATCTTTTATTTAAAAAATATTTTAAATTCTTGGGTATATGATATACATGTTGGGATGCATTTTTTACTTTTCAAATTCCTTTGTACTCTGTAGCAAATTATCAAAAAAGTTTGGCAAATGAATTACCGTATGCTGGAGCTTATTGCTCCGCCCGAAACTGCAAAAGAAGCGCGCACTTTTGTTGAAGATGAAGACATTTTGGGGTTATGGTCAGATAATTTGGAGGATGGCTGTTCAATATTACGGGTATTGGTGGATGCCAATCGCACAGAGGCGCTAACTGATGCGCTGACTGAAAAATTTTCGCACATTGAGGGCTTTCGAATCATGCTATTTGAGGTGCAGGCCACCTTGCCCCAACCGAATGAAAGGGAGGAAGAAGAGACGGATGAAGAACAGGAGGAATCGGAGGAAAAAAGCATTGGGCGGATAAGTCGTGAAGAGCTTTATTCTGATGTTGCCAGCGGGAGTGAACTCAATGTTGTGTTTATAGGATTGGTGTTGTTATCAACGCTTGTAGCTGGTGTAGGGCTTGTCCGTGATGATGTTGCCGTTATCATCGGGGCCATGGTTATTGCTCCACTTTTGGGTCCCAACGTGTCTATGGCATTGTCCGTAACACTTGGTGATCTGGATTTGGGATGGAAATCGTTGAAAACTAATGCCACAGGACTACTGGCGTCGGTTATATTGGCCTTTGTAATGGGATTGGTTATGCAGGTTGATCTGGAATCGCAGCAGCTTATCAATAAGACTAATGTAAGCTTGGGAGATATAACTATTGCACTGGCTGCGGGAAGTGCAGGCGTTTTGGCCTTTACTCGCGGCGTACCTGCAGCGATTGTAGGGGTGATGGTAGCTGTAGCATTGCTGCCGCCGCTGGTTAATGTAGGTTTGTTGCTTGGTTCGGGATATATGAATTTGGCAATAGGATCAGTGATTCTTACGACCACAAATCTTATTTGCATCAACCTGGCCGGAATACTCACTTTTTTAGTTCAGGGCATTCAGCCCCGCAGTTGGTGGGAAGCCAAAAAAGCAAAAAAAGCTACCCGAATTGCTATTGGAATTTGGGTGGCCCTGTTAGCAATTCTGGCTGTAATTATTTGGTATTGGAACTTGTCTGTTAATCCACTTTAAATAAATTGCCCAACTGCTGAGGGTTGATGTAAAAGCCACCAATAGATGAAATCACTGCGGCCAATCAGTTTCAGGATGGGCTTTTTAGGTTCCAGGCTGTAATTCTATTAGCTGGTTTGTTTTTCCGGCACAATCGAAATTTTATCCAGCGAAAGGCCCTTCATAATTGCGTCGTAGTTGGTAATGTCAGTCGGGATGATGACGTCATTTTTGTCGCTGGCAAGTTTTGAAAGTTGGCTGATATATTTTTCTGCAAGACGCATCTGCATAGCTTCTTTTCCCTTATTTTTAGAAAGGGCATCGGCAATTTCTTCGATTGATATAGCTGTTGCCTCGGCTATGGATTCAATTTCCTGGGCTACCCCTTCGGCCTCGTTGATTTGCCGCTGCATTTCGCCTTCCGATTTATTGATGATCTCCTTCTTTTCACCCTCCGCATCGTTAATCGTTGACTGCATAATCCCTTCTGATTTGGCGATGGTAGCTCTACGTTCACGCTCTGCCGTCATCTGTCGCTCCATTGCATTCTGGATGGTTTTAGGCGTATAGATATTTTTGATCTCATACCGGAGTACGCGAATTCCCCAAGCTTTTTCCATTTCACTCAGTACATGAACCACTTCTTTATTGATGATCGCCCGATCTTCGAAGGTGTCATCTAAATCCATGGTGCCGATAATAGAGCGGGTTGTGGTTTGCGCGAGTTGAACGGCTGCAAAACGGTAATCAGTAACGCCGTAGCTAGCATTGACCGGATCGATAACGGCTAGATAGATAACGCCATCAACTTCAACCTTTACATTATCTTTGGTAAAGCATTCCTGCGGTTCCACCTCGATGGTTTCTTCACGCAAATCCTGCTTGTATTTTACTTGATCGAAGAAGGGGACCAAAGCATGAAATCCGGGTCCGAGCGTTTTATAGTAATTGCCAAGCCGCTCAACAATGTAAGCACGCTGAGTGGGTACAAGTTGAATTGACTGGATGAATTTAAAAAGGACGTAAATACTTAAAAGTCCAAGTACACCTTGACTGATTAATTCTATCATTGTTGGCTCCCCGTTGCAGTGTTTGATGAAGTTGGTTGTGTGCCGTCGCTTACTTTGCTAACACCTTCAAAGAATGTCTTTAGATTTGCCGTTTCTGTTGGTAACACTGATACATTTGATCGCTCAATCACATTACCCAGCTGATCAATAAACTGTTCAATAAGTTTTGTTTTAACAGCCAGATCCCCTCCCGGTTTGGCAATGGCTTCAGATACGCGTTTGATACCTTTGGAAGTTGCTTTGGCAATAAGTTCGATCTCTTTGGCTTTTCCCTTGGCTTCGTTAATCCGTTTTTGCCGCTGAGCTTCAGAAAGCAGGATAGCCTCTTGTCGTTCTCCCTGCGATTCGTTGATTTTATAATCACGGGTTCCGGTAGATTTGGTAATTTCGGCCCGTTTATCGCGTTCGGCCTCCATCTGTTTTTCAAGGGTATGAATCAAATTATCCGAAGGGCGAATGTTTCGGATTTCATATCGCAGCACTTTGATGCCCCAGGGATCAGAAGCCTTGTCGATCTCACGGACGATATTTTCATTCATCTGCTCGCGTTCAGAAAAGGTGTCATCGAGCGTAATTTTCCCAATTTCGCTACGCATAGTTGTCTGGGCCAGGTTGATAGCGGCCAACTTGTAATTTCCGATACCGTAGCTGGCTTTATAGGCGTCCATCACTTTAACGTATACCAAGCCATCCACTTCTACCTCAATATTGTCTTTGGTGATACAGGTTTGGCTGGGCACGTCAATAACTTGCTCGCGCATTTCTTGACGGTAAGCGGGGCGATCTACAAAAGGAATTAAAAAGTGCAGGCCTGGCTTAAGAGTTTTAATATATTTTCCGAGTCGTTCCTGGATAACTTCTTCGCGCATCTCTACGATGATAAATACTTTTGTAAAGATAAAGACGCCCAGGGCAATAATGATAAGTAAGGTCGTCCACATAGTGTTAGGTTTTAAGTTAACTTGATAAAGTAGGAATGAAACTAATCTTCAATTTCGTCGAGCGGTTCAACAATCCAGGTGACGTTATCGCGGTATCGAATTTTGGCTTTGGTACCTGCAGGAATTTCACCTTCCAATGTTCGGGCTTGCCACGAGATCCCTTGAAAACGAATACGTCCGGAATTGTCATCTGGATTGATGGTCTCAACGACCTCTACTACCTGATCCATGGCTTCCACATCTTCATTGGCAAGTTTGTAACTACTTTCTCCACCCCAATACTTCATCAGTAGGGGGCGCATGGCAAGGATGAGTGCTACCGATGTAAAAAGCCAGGTGATAATAGAAGTGGCAGGATCTTCTAAAATGCCAAACCAGCGCAGTGCCCCAACAAAAAGTCCGCTTACGCCCAGAAAAAATGATACGCCTCCCGGGATGAGTGTTTCGATTATCATGAGTACAATCCCCCCGATAAAGAAGATCATAGTAAGTGTTTCTGCATCCATCCCAACCTGATTTAGTTTTATTTGTCATATTATAGCTAAAAAACAGATTGGTACAAACCTCTATTTAGGGGGACTTAGTCAAAAACGGACCCCAATATTAAACGACGGCTGGATACCAATATCATATACATCTACTGGAACACTTCGGAATTGGTTTTGGGGAGAACTTTGATCTATTATAAAAGAAAGGTCGCGGTACCAAGGATTTTCCCTATTCAGGAGATTATAAACGCTTAGTGAGAAGGTGAGCTCGGTTCCTCCAAAAGATTGATTGTATTCGGCAGAGATATCAGTGCGATAATAATTTCCAAGACGCTCCTCGTTCTGTGGGCCAAATGTGGCTAATTTATTGGGCGTTCCACTGGCATACATCCATGAGAGATATAATGAAAAGTTCGTAGTAGGGTTTACTTCTGCGGATGCTGTATAGCGGTAGGTCCGGTCCCAGTCAGCATAAAAAGGGTCACCATCATTAATCTCCGGATTGGATAACGTAATTTCAGAAATAGTTAATGTCTGATTAACTGTAAAATATTGAAACTGATTTCGCATCAGAAATTCGAGCCCTTTTCCAATGCCGTTATTTTGCACATACCAAGGATTGTTGTTGAAGGTATTGCTTAGTGAGAAGGTGTTGATCTCGTGAAGACGTATGTTATTAAATTTTTTGTGGTATGCCTCTGCCTGAAAATAGAGCTGATCGGATGGAGAATAATAGATTCCGGTTGAAAAATAGTCTACTGAGGTCGGAGGCTGCTTGTTGCTGGCTAAAATCCAAATATCGGATGTGACGGTGTTACTGAGTGAAATTTTGTTTAAGAATTGATGGTTTTTGCTATATCCTCCGGACAGTGATAGATCAGAATCAGGGAAAAGAGTGATTTTTACCCGTGGAGACCACTGTAAAAAATCACCGTTACTGTAGTAATGTAACCGCATACCACCAAAAATGTCCAGCATTTCAATGCCGCTGTAATCGACTTGAAGGTAGGTGTCAACTTGGTGTGATGACTGGGAAGAAAAATAGCCCGGACGTTCAAAAGAATCTTCAAAATATTCCCCCAGATAATAATGATACGAAACTCCTCCCGTTCCTGCCCAATGCTCCTTTGTTAGTTGGAGCTGCTGCTCAGCTTTAATTTCATTTAAGATACTTTGATTTTCAAATGGAAAAACAAAAGCCTGCAGTGCTCCTTGAGCTTGTGAAATATTAATATAGGTGAAATCCTCTTTTAAAAATGAAGTTTCATAAATACTGGTACCAAAAGTAGTATTTGAATAAATTTTATCGCCAAACCAATGCTGATATTTGATGCTTGCCGCTGCATTTTGCCAATCATTGGCGGTTGTTACAGGACGTTCTTCTACGTTCTCAGAACTACTTGTCGAAAAAGACCGATAAAGTCGGTTGGCTTGCTGCTGCGTGTCATCACCGCCCAAATAGCCACTAATGATTAATTGGTTTCCACTTTGCGTTTCGAAGTAAGTTTTAGCGTGCAGATCAAAAAAAGAAGCATCAGCTTGATTGGGAGTAACTAAGCGTGATTCAAAATCAATAAGATCATTATCCAATACGGCTCTGTTGCGGTCAATATTAAGCCCCCATTCAACAAGATCGGTGTTGTTAAACCAATCAATCGTGTTCATGTACGAGGTGCGTCCTGAAATGAGCCAGCTGCTTTTACCTTTTTGGATGGGACCCTCAAGCGAAATGCGAGCAGATGTATTACTGAGGCCTGCTGATCCTGAAAGTCGGTCCAGTGAACCCGTTTTAGTCAGTAATGAAAGTGTACCGCCGGGAGGCGCTTGAAATTGGGCGGGTGCTATGTCATAGAAAAAGCCGCTGCGTTTCAAAATATCGGCATTAAAGCTGTCTACGAGTCCAAAAAGATGGCTTTGATTATAAATGGTTATGTCATCAATCAACACTTGGAAGCCATCGGTGGTACTGCCACGGATATTTAAACCATCACTTAAGGCCGGTGCCAGTGAGACAGAAGGGAGGTTCTGCAAAGCTCGAAGTGCATTGGTTTCTCCCATCGGGCTAAAGGTGCCCATATTTACAAGACCTGTAACTTTATGATCGATATCATTATAAGAATTGGTGCCTGTAATAATAAGTTCATTCCCGTCAATGCGTGTGGGCTGAAGGCGAAACGTGAGTTCTCTGATTGCATTTTTCTCTGACAAGTTTAAGCGAATAGTATTAGAGCTGTATCCCACATACGAACCAGTTATTTCGATAGCTTGGCGATTAAATGTTCTACTGAATGAAAAGGCCCCGCTTTCATTAGCGCCGGTTCCTTTTGTGGTACCCTGCTGTTGCCAGCGGATAGTCGCAAAAGGGAGGCGTTCGCCGGTTTTGGCATCTACAACCTGCCCGCGTATGGTAATGGTTCGGTTTGTTGTTTCGGTTGTATTTTTCTGATAAATGATTACCTGCTTTCGGGTGCTGTCAACATCAAGTGATAGTTGATTCGGGGTTAAAGCAGTACGGAATTCCGAAAATAGATCTGTTTTTGAGGCGTTAAAGCTGAGTTTGATATCGGAGAGAAGGGCATCCCGATAGAGAAATCTGAAAGCTGTTTCCTGTTCTATATTGTTGATGATTTGAAGTACGGGTTTATTGTTATACTGATATTGAGCCCAGACGTGCTGAGTAGCTCCAAAAATCAATAACCCCGAAATAACGAAACTCTTGAATAAAAACTTATATGTGGCCATGCGTTAATTTGCTTCAAAAGTATAACTTTGATCGCCGGTTTTTGAGAATTCTCCATTTAACACAAGTTCAAGATCTTGTAAAGCCAATTCAAGATCATCCAGTGGTAATTGGCCGGAAATAGAGTCTTCAGCAATAGATTTAGGTAATGTGATGGTGATGTTGAACTCTTGCTCAATTTCAGCAGCAATATCCTTTAACGCTTTATTTTCGAAAACAAGTTCCCCATTAACCCAATCGAAATACTCTTTGTAATTACCTTTTTCGGATACGGTTACTATTTTGTTGCTGTTGATAGAAGCAGATTGACCCGGCGAAAGCTGAACAGGATTTTGTGCTTGAGTGGAGAGGACTTCTACTGATCCTTCATCTAAAAAAACCTGCATTTGTTCACCCCATGAACTCACCGAAAAACGGGTACCTAAGACCTTAACTTTTCCCAACGCTGTTGTTACTTGGAACGTGCGTTCTGGTTTGGAGGTGACATCAAATATGGCTTCCCCTTCAAGTCGGTACTGGTGTGATGTTGCGGATTCTTCAATCCCCAAAAGCGTAGAGTTTGGACGTAAGGTTACCGAACTTCCGTCGCTGAGTGTCACTGTTTTTATAGTTGACTGTGACTCGGCAATTATTTTCGGTTGACTGAGGTAATTCAGGTATACGAAGCTGAATATTGCCCCAATAATGAGTACGGCCGCTGCGGCCCATCGAATGGATTTTGCACTAAAAATAGAGGTGACCTTTGCGCTTTGTGACTGCGGTTGTGTTGCAGAAGCAACGCGATTCCAAACTTGTTGTTTATCATTAGAATCGATGGGGGTCGCACTTATTTTTTGCCTCTTATAAGTTAGCAGCTGGTTAATGAGTGGATCATCAATATCTGATAGCGACTTTTTATTTATCTGATGATTGCCCACTTCTCTGGCAAGTTGCAAGTCAGGATCGTTATGTGGTAGTTGGTCGGTCATCACAAATTTTTGTTTTCATTCTCCTCATCGTTGTCATCATCACCTTCTTGTTCCTCACGCTCAAACTCAACGGTTACTGCTGTGAGATCAATGTCCGGGTTATCAGTTTCATCCAAAGCACTTCCATCAGCTTGAACAAGCATGCCATTTTCCAGCGCATCAGCTACCTGTTGTAGCGTGTTATAGTCGCCTTCATCATCAATAGTAGTATTTTCGGTTATTTGTACCACTGCATTTTGAGCAAGGGTAAACGTTTGATTTTCAAGATCCACAGAAGAAACCCATTCTTCGAATTCAATTTCTCCTTCAGTGTCATCTTCATCATCTTCTCGTTCAAACTCAATCTCTTCGGCATAAAATTGGTTATCATTGACATATCCATCACCCTCAGTCCAGACAAAAATACCATCGTTAATAGCTTGTTGAACTGCTTCTAAAGAAGTATAGTCGTCATCATCAATTTCAGTGTTATCAGTAAGATATATATTTCGACCATTCACGAGTGTTATGTAGTTTCCACTTATATTAACCGATTGGACGCGACCTTCAAATTCTTCATCCTGATCTTTAACATCTCCGTTGGTAAGGTTTACCTGGAACCGTTTGAATAAGTTTTGAAATCGAAGCAGTGCTGTGCCGTCTCCACTCATTTCAACAGTACCGCGAAGCGTTTTGGAGGTGGAACTGCCATTGGCGCTTTTCCGGATGGTCATTTCCCAGCTTAACGTACCTGTTACCCCTCGGCTAAGATCAATGGGACCACTGGTGGGCTTCTCTATTTCAATACTTAAAAAATTGATTTCCAGCTTGTAGCTGCGTTCAAAGACCTTATTCTCGACCTGATTGTCAACTTCTATATTTCCATTACTGTTGTGAACACCATCAATAGAGAGCAAGGGCGTTGCATCAGAAACACCATCGATAAGAAAAGTGTCAGTACGTACAAAAAAAGAATTCTTACGTGCTGTCAGGATTTCTCCTTCACGATTAGCGTTATAGTTTATGGATTCAATACGTTCTGCCTCAGTATCAGGTGATTCAATTAATGTACCATTACCATCCCTGAAAATATAATTAAGCGTATCGATAACAGTTTTGCTAAAAAGGGGGCGATCAACTTGTCTGCGGAAGGAGATCGTATGAATACCTGTTTGTTGATCATAGGAATAATTATAATCTGTTTCTCCACCGCGTCCGCTGCGATCATTCTGCGTAGTTGGATTGCCTGTTTTATTTTGAGAGGAAGTAAAGTCGGTACTCGAAAAGTTTGTTAATGCATCTGTTAAGCTTAATAAAATGCCACTGTTGTCGCTGGAAAGGGATTCTCCTAAAATTTCCCCAGCCGCTTGTAAGTCCTGCTCAGTAATAGTTTCATTATTGGTGCTGCTTACATCATCAAGTGTGCAGCCTGTAGTCGTGACAATAAGGGCCAAAACCGCTGTTGATATTATAAATTTTTGGTAGAGATTCATCTTGAAGTAATATTTAGGATTATTAGTTTTTAAGGCTTTCATATATAATACACATCTGGTTGGGGGTTACCCCTAATAATCATGAAAAGTTTGAAGATACTTGCGCATATCCTTGAGTGCTAATCCCATATGGTTTTCAATTGTTTTAGGACTTACCTCTAATGCTTCGGCGGCTTCTTTGTAGGTAAAATCCTCAATAAAACATAGCTGAAATACCGTACCCCGTTTTTCGGGCATATCTTCAATGGCTTGATCTATTAATCGCTTTAAATCATTGGCCCGTGCAGAATCCTCGGGGGTGTGAGAAGTGTGTTGTTCCGGAACAGCCTCTTCGATATCAAACTTTTTGTTATCACGATGGAGATTAAGCATGCGTGTGTAAGCAATTTGGAAAATATATGCTCGCAAAGATTTTTGGGGATCAATTCTTTGGCGGTGCTCCCAGATATAAATAAATGCTTTTTGGATGAGATCTTTAGCAGCTTCCGGGGAAGTATTTTTGCTTACTAAAAAGCGAAAGAGGGAGTCGTAGTGAAGGTCGTAAAAATCTTTGAATGCATCATGATCGCCTTCTTTAATTTTCTGAGCTATTGCTGTTTCATCTACTTTTTTAGCAGGTGTAGTGGCTAAGGCAAATAATACAAGGTGTAGACTTACTGGATCAATCATGAGCTAAAAAGTAAAACCAAGAGTGAATTTTAAAGTACGAACTCTGTAGGTTTATTTTGGCAAAAAGTTATCTGTGGATAACAAGCTCATAAAAAAAGGGCAAACCTGTATAAGGCTTGCCCTCAAAATAATTAGAGCTGTATTATATTTGATAACGTCATTGACTAATCATCGTCATCATCACTGTCGTCATCGTCATCATCATCATCTTCCTCCACATCAAATGAGTTCTCAATATTCTCATCTATTTGCTCATGATTAGCAGGATCTGTGGGATCCAGATCATTGCCTGATGAATCTTTAAACCAACCGCTCGGATCTATGTTAATTGCAATAGAGGGAGAAGAGCTGTCATTAATTTCGAAAGGAGGGTTGAATTCTAACTCGATTTCAAAATCTTCCTCAGAGCGATACATGAAATCTTCACCATTGTAAACGCCTTTGATAACAATAGAATATCCATCATCATCGCTGGATTCATTAATGAAATCGGGATCGTTTACATTTGTGTCATCGTCGTGCTCGATTTCCATTTCAAACTCATCATACACACCTGCAGGTACATTAGCTGTTGAAAGTTCGATTTCACTTCCATCGAGTGGCAGATTTACCACAAAATCATCGACTTCAAAATCAAGAGAATCTTCATCCATCGTACTCTCCAATTCAAGCTCTTCGACCAAGAGTTTAACTTCCGTCAGGGAGTCTACTGATTGTATAGTGGGCGATGATGAGATTTGTTTAGCAGTAGCTGTTGACATTTGATTTAACTTCATTTTTACTGCTACCTGTTTTTCACCGCCTGAATTGGAATCAGAAACGCTACAACTTACGGCAAATAATAATGTTGGGATCAAAACAACTAGGGATAACCTGTTGACTAAATTCATAATAATACCTCTTTGTGTTTTTAATTGTGTTCAACTTCTGTTGTTTATACACATACCTGAAGGGGGTACCCCCAATCCTGTCTCAGAAAAAAATATTAAGAAATATTAATGGAACTAATGCCAATATTAGTGGTCCGATTTGTAACAACTGTGCAGCTCAATACTCTTTTAAGCCAACGGCATAGTTTTAAAAAAATATTTGTATAACAACGGCTTCTATGGAGACAAAAAAAGTATTAATCGTTGAGGATGAGATGATTATCGCCATGTTGATTGAACGAATGGTTACCAATATGGGGCATCAGGTTATAGATAAAGTTTCATCTGGTGAGGATGCTATAAATAAAGCATTAGAACACAGTCCCGATCTTATTTTGATGGATATCCGTCTAAAAGGAGAGATCGATGGTATTGAGGCTATGAGCAGGATCCAGGAAAAAATGTCCATTCCGGTGATTTATATTTCCGGAAATTCTGATTTGGCACATCAAAAGAAAATGAATAATACCAATTATATTGATTTTCTTTCCAAGCCTATTACCCAATCTGCTTTAAGCAAATCTTTTAGTGTCGCTTCTTGAGAAGGATAGGGGTATATGAAAGTATGGTTGAATCCAGTGATAACACCTCTGATCTGTCAGATGAGGGGTTTTAATTCGGTAATCACTTAGGATTTAGTGTCGAATTTCCGCTGGGTGAAAATCCAACTCTGAATATTGATTATCACTACTTGTTCTTAAATCCTGGAAGTAATTTAACAATAAGAAAAGTTGATAATAGCGCTTACATTTCGACATCCGGATTGATGCTTCATTTCTAATAATATCAACCAATTTTAAAACCACTTTTGCCCAACGGGCTTTTCGTATTCCAGGCATTGAATAAGTGCAAAATTCGCTTGTAATTTTGGCTGAACATTTACAAGTTCATAGCCGTTTAAATCAGATCTAAATAACGTTCTCAAATTACAGTTATGCCGGAGATTAAACTCCCAGAAGTAGAATTAAATATCTATACTCCCAAGGATCCTGTCGAAGTTCCCATTGTCGAAAATAGGATTTGTACGAAAGAAAGTAGCCCCAATTTTGTACGCCATGTGATTTTTGATATTTCGGGTACAGATTTGGAGGGACACGTTCGCGTTGGGCAGTCAATAGGCATCTTACCGCCCGGGAAAAATGAAAAGGGACGTGATTACAAATTACGACTATATTCAGTTGCTTCCCCCACAAAAGGTGAAGATGGTGAATCTTATTTGATATCGACAACAGTAAAGCGAACGATAGAAGAATTTGATAATAATGAGCTGTATTTGGGAGTATGTTCCAATTATCTGGCAGACCTGCAGCCCGGAGATAAGGTAAAAATGACCGGTCCCAGCGGACGACGTTTTTTACTGCCCGAAAATGCCACCGATTTCAATTACGTCTTTTTTGCTACAGGCACCGGTATTGCGCCCTATCGGGGAATGATTAAAGAACTGCTTGATAACGGTTTCGATAATGAGATCGTACTAATATTTGGCTGTGCATATCGTACAGACTTGCTTTATTCTGATTATTTTGAGCCGTTGGATGAGAAGCACGATAATTTTCACTACCTGCCTCATATTTCCCGTGAAGATCGACGTCCGGATGGCACCAAGAAATATGTGCAAACTTGCTTGTGGGATGAGGCCGAGCTACTTGACCCTCTTATGGAGCAGGAGAACACGCTAATGTATATTTGCGGGCTTAAAGGGATGGAGAGTGGTATTTATCGCACATTGGCTAAAAAAGGATTTAGCCAGTATTTGGATGTTCGGGAACCTGCATCCGGTAAAACACCCGAAGAATGGAACGAGAGGGATCTTAAAAGATACGTTAAGCCTTCTGCACGAACATTTGTAGAAGTCTATTAAGTTAAGATATAGTTTTGAATCCATTCTGCCATTAATACTGTAACACTAATCTGTAATATTTGTTACTCCTCCTGAAACGATGTACTTCATCACATCAGAAGAATTGAAATCAATGGGAGTGACGTTTTGGGAAGGCACCAGGAATAAGTTGCCCGAAAAGTTGTAAGAGTGGGGACAGTAAACGGCAACCATATCCTCGATACCAAGCTGGGTGAGATCTTTTTGAGTAACGAAACCAATCCGCTTGGCTTCCATACCGCCTAAATCAATAAGAACGGGTTTGTTGAATCGTTTTTTATCACCAACAAATGCTTCAGTAAGCTCTTTAAGCGAAGTGTAGATAATTTTTATCAGTGGAACTTTTTTTAAGAACCGTTCAAAGTAGGTAACGATGGGACGAGTAATAGCTCTCGAGAAGATGTACCCAATGGCCGAAATCCCAAAGAAAACAGTGATAATACCCAGTCCCGGAATGTCGATACTCAGCCATTCAAAAAGAAGATTATTGAAAAAGTCGTTGGACCATCTTACAGCCGAATAAATGATATAGATAGTGGCACCGATTGGAAAGACGAGTAACAATCCACGAAGAAAGTTATTAATAATGGGACGCATAGCGGCAAATATTTTGTTAATTAGAACAATGCATAGAACATAATCTATAATCGCAATTAATAGTGTGCAAAAGAACTGTTATTTCAACCATTTTTAAGATGAGTTCAACACTATTTTTTGCTATTTTCAACGGTCTGAATAATCTGCAATTAAGATAGATAAAACTGATGTCCCACAAGAGTTCTGCACAAATACGCCAGGAATTCCTGGATTTTTTTAAAGAAAAAGATCATTTGGTTGTACCCAGTGCACCGGTTGTCCCCCAGAATGATCCCACTTTGCTATTTACGAATGCCGGAATGAATCAGTTTAAGCCGATCTTTCTGGATGAGCACTCCGGTTATGAAAAGGAAGGGAAAACCTGGCAGCGAGTGGTTGACAGTCAGCGTTGCATTCGTGTGAGCGGCAAGCATAATGACCTTGAAGAAGTGGGACACGATACCTATCACCACACGCTTTTTGAAATGCTTGGCAACTGGTCTTTCGGAGATTATTTTAAGCGTGAAGCTATCCGCTGGGGGTGGGAGCTGCTTGTTGATGAATGGGGACTTGAGCCAGACCGATTATATGCTACCGTTTTTGAAGGGGATAAAGACGATGGATTGCCGGTAGATCAGGAGTCGATAGAGCTTTGGGAAGAGGAGACCTCTATCAATCCCGATCACATTCTTAAGTTTGATAAAAAGGACAATTTCTGGGAGATGGGTGAAACCGGTCCGTGTGGTCCGTGCTCCGAAGTTCATGTGGATATTCGTCCCGATGAAGAACGCAAAAACAAAGATGGGGCTGAATTGGTGAATATGGATGATCCGCGGGTCATGGAGATTTGGAACCTCGTATTTATTCAGTTTAATCGTCAGTCCGACGGCTCACTTAATAAGCTGCCTGCCCAGCATGTGGATACTGGGATGGGCTTTGAACGCATTTGTGCTATTCTTCAGGATAAAAAATCAAATTACGATACTGATCTTTTTGAGCCTCTCCTCAATAAAATTGGTGAGCTGGCCGATGTAACCTATGGCGATGACGAAGAGATTGATATTGCTATGCGTGTTATTGCCGATCACATTAGGGCGGTAAGTTTTTCTATTGCTGATGGGGCGTCGCCGGGGAATGACGGGCGTGGTTATGTGATTCGCAGAATTTTACGGCGCGCTATTCGATACGGCTGGGACAAGCTGGACCTGAAAAAACCGTTTTTCTACAAGCTGGTACCCACGCTGGCCAAACAGTTCAAGGATGTGTTTCCTGTTCTTGTTAATCAGCAGGATTACGTGCAGAATGTTATTCAGTCCGAAGAGAAAAGCTTTTTAAATACGCTGGGTCAGGGCATTGAACTATTTAGTGAGATGGCAGAGGGTAAGGATAAAATATCCGGAAGAGATGCTTTTAAACTGCATGATACATACGGATTTCCCATCGACTTGACACAGCTGATGGCGCGCGAGCGGGGTTTGGATGTTGATGTGAAAGGATTTAATGAGCGCATGAAAGAACAGAAAGAACGCGCTCGTGCAGCGGGTAATTTCAACGTTGATCAGTCCTCCCAAAATGAATGGATTACTGTTAGCGATAGCGACGACTTTGAGTATGTGGGATACGACTCGCTTTCAGCCTGGGGAAATATTAAGATGTTTCGTAAAGAGGACGACCGCGGAGCAATTATCCTTGATAAAACCCCCTTTTATGCCGAAAGTGGTGGCCAGGTTGCCGACACGGGCATCATCAGTAATGGGGATGAACACTTGCGGGTATTGGATGTGCAGCAATCGCCAGACGGCTACATTCATATTGTCGATAAATTGCCTGAAGATCCCGAAGGAGAATGGGAGGCGATGGTCAATGGTGACCGACGCAAGGAAATCAGAAAGCACCACTCCGCTACACACTTAGTGCATGCCGCACTAAAACAGGTGCTGGGTGACCACATTGCACAGAAGGGATCGTTAGTAGATGAACAACATCTGCGATTCGACTTCTCGCATTATGATCAGATTTCGAGTAGTGAGTTGAAGCAAATTGAGGGAATCGTCAACGATCGTATCCAGCAGAATATCTCTAAACAAGAAGAGCGCAATGTACCTATTGATGAAGCAAAAGAACGTGGTGCCACTATGCTGTTTGGTGAAAAATACGGTGATAAAGTACGCGTAATTTCTTTTGATCCGGATTATTCCATGGAGCTTTGCGGCGGAACCCATGTGGATGCTACCGGCGAAATTGGCTACTTCCGTTTTACCGGTGAATCTTCTTCAGCGGCCGGAATACGACGTATCGAGGCCAAGGTAGGTAGAAGCGTTGACGAGTATTTGCGTCAAGAAAATGAATTGGTGCAACAAATCCGATCAGAGATAGGCCAGAGCCAAGATTTGGTGCGTGATATTCATCAGCTTATTGAGGAACGTAAAGAGCTGGAGAAAGAGTTGGAGGAATTGCGCAAGCAGCAAAGCGCTTCCAAGCTGGATGGACTTATCCAAAATGCGCAGAAGCTAAACAGCGGTATTAAATTAGTGTTCGGAGAAGTGCCTCATGCCGATATGGATCTGTTGAAGCAGCTGGGGTACGAATCGCTCGATAAACAGAAAGAAGGAACGGTTACGGTGCTGGGTGCCAAAGATTCTGATGAAGGCAAAGTCTATGTGATGGCAGCTGTGACTGACGACCTCATTAAGGAAAAAAAGCTAAAGGCCGGTGCTTTAGTTGGTGAACTTGGACAAATGCTCGGTGGTGGCGGCGGCGGCCAGCCGAACCTTGCTACAGCGGGCGGTCGAAAACCGGAAAAGTTGAAAGAATTATTTGATCAGCTTCCGTCAATTATAAGCAAACATTTAGATTAACTGATTACCTGTAATCTTCCATAATTTTAGGTATATTTTCTGACTCTGATTCCAGTAAAATTTTCAATTGAAACGTTGTAACAGCTAATCTGCTGTTAAAGATATTATGGCTAAAAAAGAAAAAAACGCAGAAGAAGTTACTTTTACCCCAAAAGGAACCGGTATTCGTACCAACGGAGAGATTGTTCGTAGTACGGAATTGCCCGATCCCACTGAGAAGAAACATAGTGATCTCGACTTATCTGACGATGACGTTGTAGATATGTTTGAGCAGATGTATTTGCAACGCCGGTTTGAAGAGCGCGCAATGCAGATGTATCAAAAGGGAAAGTTCGGTGGATTTCTCCACCTTTACATGGGGCAGGAGGCCATTTCCACCGGAACAACTTATGCCTTGAATGACGACGACGATATTATTACGGCCTATCGGGATCACGGCTGGGGCTTGGTTCGCGGAGTATCACCTAAGGAAGGAATGGCTGAGCTTTATGGGAAAGAGACCGGCTGCTCGAAAGGCAAGGGCGGGTCGATGCACTTTGCCAATGTGGATGAACATTTCTGGGGCGGATACGGGATTGTAGGCGGACATATTCCCCTTGGCGGTGGAATTGCTTTTGCTAATAAATACAAGCAGAATAACCGTGTTACGGCCTGTTTCCTGGGGGATGGGGCTGTGCCGCAGGGCGCCCTGCACGAAACGTTGAATATGAGCCAAAATTGGGGATTACCTTGTATCTATGCCGTAGAAAATAATGGTTACGCGATGGGTACTGCCGTACACCGCCATTCGGTGGGTGAAATTGTGGATCGCGCGGATGGATTCAATATGAAGAAGATGGTGATCAACGGCATGGATGTGCTTACCGTTTATGAAAAGATGAAAGAGATCGCTGATGACGTTCGCGAAAATTCCGAACCTTGGTTTGTGGAAATTCGAACCTATCGTTACCGAGGACACTCCATGTCTGATCCGATGAAATATCGAACAAAAGAAGAGCTCGAGGAATATGAGAAGCTTGATCCGGTAGCGCGTATCAAAAATTACTTGTTGGATGAGGATATTATTGATGAAGATAAGGTAGAAGAAATTGAAGATAGTGTAGAGGATACAGTGATGGAAGCGATTGATTTTGCCGAGGAGAGTGATTTCCCTGAAAAAGAAGCACTTTACGATCACATGTTTGCTGAAGATGATTATCCCTTCCATACATAGAATATAGATTTAGAAAACTGCGAATTGACAATTTTAGAACTAACTACATAGAAATGGCTGAGTTACAATTCAGAGAAGCAATCCGGGCTGCAATTGATGAGGAAATGTCCCAGGATGAAGATATTTTTGTGATGGGCGAAGAAGTCGCAGAATACGACGGAGCCTATAAGGTAACCGAAGGTCTGCTTGATAAATACGGATCAAAGCGGATGATTGATACTCCTATTTCGGAGCTCGGTTTTGCCGGCATCGGAGTTGGGGCGGCTATGAATGGACTTCGTCCCATTGTGGAATTTATGACCTTTAACTTTGCCGTGCTGGCCGCTGATCAGATTATTAACCATGCTTCAAAGGCGCGGTATATGACCGGCGGACAGGTTGAGATTCCGATCGTATTTCGGGGGCCCAACGCATCTGCGGGCCAGTTGAGTGCAACGCACTCAGTTTCGTACGATGCTATGTATGCTCATTTTCCGGGTCTTAAAGTGATTTATACCTCAGAGCCGGCCGATGCCAAAGGATTGTTAAAATCTGCGATCAGGGATGATAATCCGGTATTATTTATGGAATCTGAGCAGATGTACGGGCTGAAAGGTGAAGTGCCCGAAGAGGATGACTTTACAATCCCAATTGGTAAAGCCAAGGTAAAACGTGAAGGAAGTGATGTAACGGTAGTAGCACACGGAAAAATGTATCATGTTGCTACGCAAGCAGCCGAAAAACTGGCCAAGGAAGATGTGGATGTGGAAATTGTTGATCCACGCACGGTTAAGCCGCTGGATATCGAAACGATTGTGAAATCGATCCGCAAAACCAACCGATGTGTAGTTGTGGATGAAGCTCATCCGTTTGGCGGGCTGGCGGCTGAAGTTGGATATTTAATTCAGCGCGAAGCTTTTGACTATTTAGATGCGCCTGTACAGCGTGTTACATTGCCGGATACGAATGCGCCCTTTGCCAAGAATCTTTTTGATGAGTGGTTGCCGAGTCCGGAGCAAGTGATAGATGCAGTTAACACCGTTACTTATCGCAAGTAATTTAAACCTATAAATTTAGATACTTACTATGGCAGTTAAGGTTGAAATGCCCAAGCTAAGCGATACGATGGAAGAAGGCGTTATCGCTGCGTGGAATGTTGAAGAAGGAGATACAGTAGAATCCGGCGATGTTATTGCCGAGGTGGAAACCGACAAGGCAACGATGGAGGTTGAGGTTTTTGATGCCGGAACTATTCTTAAAATTCTTGTTGAAGAAGGTAAGGCGGTGCCGCTCGGCGGATTGATTGCCGTTATTGGTGAGGAAGGTGAAGATATTAGTGATATTTTGGAAGAGGCTAAATCTGGGGGAGACTCTCAGGAATCTTCTGATAAAAAAGAGCAAGAAGCTGATAAAAAAGCAGATGAAGAAGAGGAAAGCTTTGATCCCGTATTTGGTGATCTCGATAAGAAAGGAAACGGGCAGCCTGATGACGGACGTATTAAAGCTTCACCGCTGGCACGGAATATGGCTGAAGAACAGGGCATCAATCTTGCAAATGTAGAAGGCAGCGGTCCGCACGGAAGAATTATTAAACGAGACATAGAAAGTTACGAACCTTCGAAAGCACCTGCTGCAGCACCGGCAGCTACGGTATCACGTGAGGACAAAGAGCACCGCGTATCACAGATGCGCAAGACCATTGCTCGTCGATTGTCTGAAAGTAAGTTCAGCAGTCCGCATTATTATGAGACCATCGATATTGATATGAGCGCGGTCTGGGATGCCAGAAAGCAACTCAATGAAATTAGTGATACTAAAATCAGCTTTAATGACATTGTGGTAAAAGCATGTGCAACAGCACTGCGTCAGCATCCTGATATCAACAGTTCTTGGCAGGGAGACAAAATTATTGAACATGGCAATGTAAATGTTGCCGTGGCTGTGGGTATTGAGGAAGGACTCGTTACTCCGGTTATTGATAATACTGATCAAAAAGGGTTGCAGCAGATTGCGGCTGAAAGTAAAGAGCTGATTGAAAAAGCTCAGAATCGTGACTTACAGCCCGAAGAGATGGAAGGCAGTACCTTTACCGTTAGTAACCTTGGTATGTTCGGTATCGAAGAGTTTACGGCTATCATCAATCCGCCCAACGCCTGTATTCTTGCGGTGGGAGCTATTCGCGAAGAACCCGTTGTAGAAGATGGGGAAGTGGTTCCAGGAAAGCGGATGAAAGTTACAATGTCCAGCGATCATCGTATTGTGGATGGAGTATCAGCTGCTAAGTTCTTAAATACACTGAAACGTATGCTTGAGAACCCACTGGGTATGGTGCTGTAGTACATACCTGTTTTTGATTATAAATTTATGTCAAAGCCCTGAATCGAAAGGTTCAGGGCTTTTTTTTATTGCTCTAATCTTTTGAGAGATGTAAGCCCCCTACTAAGTTTATAATGGTGGAATATCAAAAGATCTGCCTCCATCTTTATTAAATATTGTGGCTCACATACCCACTCATTTTTCTTTTGATAAGATTTTCTCTCCTGAAAAATCAAGTTTTAAATTCTAATCATTGTAAAACGCCCTTCTAATACCCCAGTGCCCATATTTAAATATTAATAACCTCTAATTAACATTAGAAATTTTTAATATTAATAAATTCTAATATATTACTCCCAGAGAGAAAATACTTGGAGACAATTATGTTAAAACAAATTTTTGTATCAACAATTCTAATAGTCGGGCTAATTGTCAGTTCTGCTGAAGCACAACAATCAGCACGGGCATCGATGAAGGTAAGTGTTGAAGTGGTAGAGGGAGCTAGTATTGCAATGAGTCAAACGGATGAGGTTAACTTGTCTAAAAGCGGTAACTCCATTCTTGGGGCAATGCGTTTGCAGGGTAGTGATAATACATTGGTAAAGGTGTCAGATAAGCTTCAACTCTTTAATTCGAATGGAAACCAATTAGATCTCGATATTACAGCTATAAATGATATAGAGACTAATGCTGATAATATTCGTTTTCAGGGATTAAAGTCACAAAATAATCCCGAAAGAGGTTCTTACAGCGGAGAGCTGAAAGCGACTGTAGAATATCTTTAGAAAGAAGAATTTAGTAAGTAAGCCTAGCTAATACCCAGCCTTCTATTTTTCAATAAGCACGGTGATCGGATGCTCTATTGCGGGGATATCAGCAAGCTTTTGTTGCAATTCCTTGGTCCGTGTCCATGATGTAAGTCCTTCAAAAACAATGGTACCATCAGAAGTTTTATTGAATTCTGCTCCTGATTCAGGATCAATCAAGGATTTTAATAATTCTTCGTCAATTTCATTTGACAGTTTTTCTATGCGGATTTGAAAACTAAACTTCATGGCCCGCTCTTCTTTCTCACCAAGATATAGCGAATAGCTTTGAATGTTTTCCAATGAGGTCTCTTTATAAGAAGGGTTAGCTTGTATAGCCGTTAACTCTGATTCTATCTCTTTCTTGGAATAATATCGCTCATCTACATATACCAAATACTGATCTTTGGCCTCACTAAAACTGATGGAAGTTAAGATGTCCAAGTCATTTTTGGATTGTTCAGCGAAGCGGTTAGCAGCATCTTTTGCCTTAAATTCTCCAAGCTTGATAAAGTCTGTTTGAGGGGCGTCAGGTTTAATATCTTTGCTATCAAGGATAACCAATGCAGCTCTTTCAAATATATTGCTGCGATATGATAAAATATTTTTGATGGCTTGATTCCGATTTGGCAGGGGGAGGCTGCGAATAGCGTATAAGTCGGTGTTTGTATTAAGGATTACACTAAAAGATGCATTAAGTCTATTTGATGCTTCCATAGCAACATCTTTAGCTTTGGATAAGGTCTTGAAGCTGGCAATCTGGATTTTGTAGTAGAGTTCCTGATCGGATATATAAGTAGTATCAGCTGCTGGTTTAGGAGATACGCTATCTGCTGCAATGGGCTCAAGTGTAGACTTAGGTGTCAGTGTAAAGTTCAATCCTTCTACAAAATCTCCCTCGGCAAGGGCTTTAACCTCAACCTGCATGGTATCGGGTTGCGAATTAACATCAAGAAATTCCAGCTGTTTGTCATCTATATATAAATCATAGTTTCCCGGTGGAATTTCATAGGCATAAAAGGTACCGTCACTAAAGGTGCGCATTTCTTTTGTATAGGTCGTATCCTCTTTAGAATCCAAATAAACGCGAAGGCCGGATTGTGGATTCTCATTTCCCTTGTTCACTTTTACAACATTGCCGGATATTACGCCGGAAGTATAGAACGGAATATCTATCGGTTTATACTGGTTGGGATCTGTAACAATAGAAAATTCTTCTATCTCGGGGACCAACATTGGATTCTTTATAGCTGATTGATTGATCTCCATATTAATTCTGTGGTAGGACTGAAGCTGGCTGAAACGAAGGATACCCTCCGAAGATGTCGACATGACACCCGCTCGTCCAATACGAACTGCTTCTTCGTTTATTACGTCATCTCCCTCATCATAAGTGCCGGAGTCGTTTGCATCCACATAAAGACGAACAGATGTTGCAGAACGTCCTACCTGCTGCCTGTTCGAAACGGTTAAATCGTTATTATAGTCATCATATCCGATCGAACCTCTTATATTCTGAGAGAAGGAATATTGATTTCTCACGCTCCTGGCATTTGATGTACTGCGAAATGCATTGAAATCGATGGTCAGACCCACGTTTAGGAAATTCAAATCATTTAAAAAATTTCTGGAGTAAGAGGCCTGAATTCTTCCGTGCTCAAATATACTTTTGGAGGCTTGTATTTCGGCCTCTCGAAATGCACCAATCCCCGGACTATAATCGATACTACCACTAACAAAAGTATTTTGTAGATACCGAGGGATGTTGGGAGTTCTGGAAATGAGGTATGTAGCAGATGCGCTCAAATCTGAGCTGTTGCTTGGATTGAACGAAAAATCTCCGAACTGACGATCCCGGTAGCTAAACCTCACATTTAGGCGATTGATTCGAGAGTTCAGGTCGATGGAATAGCTCATATTATCCTGCGGGGAATTTTGAGCATAATTTCCCTGAAATCGAAAATTTAACGGGATCTCTCCAATTGATAATGGGAAAAATGCATTGGCTGAAAATTCCTGTTCGTTGCCGACCGGATTATAAATCCGGTTGTCGGTATAATTAGTGTAGTTTAATCCCCAGCTGGCAGATGAGGGATAAATAACATTCCCGGATATTCGGTAGAAAGCATTGGGTGCGATATCGAGATTTAACAGGTAATCATCGAATACGCGTGCAGAAGTTGAACTGAAGAAAACAGGAGACTGATTGGAATACTCATTGTAATATTCTACACCAACTTGCTGGGTCAGCCAGTTGGAAATTCCATAAGCTACATCGCCTTGCGTCATATAACTTTCGGTTGTGGTACCGAAAAAAGCATTATCAAGTTGCCCGGCATTAAAGTGATAGTTGAATTCTCCTTCCGGCAGAAAGTTGAAGGGTATCTGTATTCGCTCTTCTCGTTCCTGGATGCGACCGTCCGGACCATAGATTCGCAACCGCAATCGCGAAGTGCCATAGGTGAGTGGTACTAGAAAACGATACTGTTCGTCTTCCGTTATTCTGGTAAAGTCATAGAGTGAATTATTGTAGTATAGCTCAACTTCTGAGCCAATAGGGGCCGTTCCCTCCACTTCATATGAATCGTACATATAGCGGGGCTCAATAGGTTCGTTCGTTAATCGTATCCCTGTAAAATTTCGACTGGTTAAACCATCAGAACGTGTTTGTCCGACGTATATTTGGCTCAGATAGTCGTTATTCCGCATAACGTATCGCCAGCGAAGATTACGGGTAGTAAAGTTTGATGAGCCGCCAGAATAGTTGCCAAAGGCAGAGCCCTCGAGATCTCCTCCGGCTATTTCCGCTCCCAGATCAAAATTATAGCTATAGGAATTTTGGTTTTCGTTTATGATTGAGGTGAGTGAATAGTCGAAAAAACCGCCTCCGAATAAGGTTCGATCTCGTTCATAGATAAGTGGATGAAAATTTTGTTCAATGCTGGCTTTTTCTTGACGCTCTCTACGCCGTTGCCGCTCATACTCTTCAACGATGGGCAAGGTGTTCGGGGTTTCGAGCTGCAACAGGAGATTATTAAGGTCAACAGTGAAGTTTAGGTCAAACACTTCTGAGAGCACATCGAGGCTCACGTAGAAATCGAGCTCCTTAACCAGCATTTTGGAAGCATCATAAGGGAAGGTTCCCTTATTTTCCAGCGCTATTTCATAGTTACTAAAGTCGAAGCGGAAATTATTATCGGGATCAAGATAAAAACCCTGGATAGATAAACTGCCATTGTCTACCTTGTGAGAGATTTTTAGGCTGCTGAATATTTCTGAAACCGGAAGATAATAGGTACCATCCTCATAATAGGCGGTTATAACCTTTTCAAAGAAATTACGGTAGGTGAAAGAAAGGAATATCTCCTGTTGATTTGACTGCTGCTGGTCCGCCTGCTCGTCTTGAAAATTGGAGGCCGGTGCAGTCTTGCTATCATTATCAAAAGAAAGGGCAGGCGTACTTAAAGCGAATAAAAGAAGAGTTAGAATTAAAAAACGTCCTTCTTTACTCACTTTTTGGTGAAGTTTATGGATTGAGATACGGGCTCCATCTGAACGATGTTTTCCGAAGGTACATCGGGACGCTGCGTTTCAAATGTAATTTCGGCGGAATATTCTCCATTTTCGAACTCATCCTGCGCTACCTCAAATACTTGTCGGTACTTAAAATAGATAGAAGTAGAAGTGCGTTTTTCAACCACGGTATTTCCGTTGCTATCGGAAATAGTTAAAATGATAGACCCGAGAAAAGGAGAGTTACCAGATCTGTTGACATCAGCGATAAATTCGAAGTTATCTTCAGAGTTGTGATGGGTAAACTCTTGGATCTCTATCCCGGTGTTGGTATCGCCGTGTTTGTAGAATAAGGTCGTTACCTGTTCAAATTTATAGGTGATTTGGGCCGTTATCCCATCGTCGGTTTCCTCACCTACAGCAGGATTTTGAGCACTTGAGGTTGTTTTAATACGTGTCCAGTAGGTGCCATCCGAAAAGTCCTTGGGTCTTACGGTCATCCGAACGGTTTGCCGCTGGCCGGGTTGCAGAACAAAATTTTGTGGAAAGCCCTTGACCAAATTATCAATACCATATTGCTGGGCCCGGCTGCTGTCGTCATACACCATTTCTACATTCCCCTCAGTGTTGGTTGTAGGGTAGCCGAAGGGAAATTCAATGGAGACCTCCTGGGCCTGATCTGATCCGTTAAGCACCAAAAAGCTCCCAAAGCGTTCTTGCTGGTCGATGAAAACCATGGTGGGAGCAATAGTAATTTGCGCCTTGGCGCCTGTAAGCAACACCCCAAAAATAAGCAGAAATATTAAGGACAGTTTTTTCATCTCGGGTAGACTGGTTTTAATTGCCGTTGAGGGAACCTAAGAAATTTGTGTAAAAAAGCATAGGAAACTGCTGCTAGAACTATTCTGGCCTGCCTATAAATAAAAAAGCCAAGACGGATTAGGTCTTGGCTTTTTGAATGATATACTGAACCCTAGTTATAAGAAGCTGTGAGGATAATTTCCTCTGAGTAATTACCGGCAGTTTGATTAGTTGCAGCATCAATACTACCACCTATGAATACATGGATGGTATTATCTGAGTCCGCTGAGAGAGCAGTAGTAGTAGTTCCTGTGGTAGGATTAAATGTATTACTTTGACTAGTCGATTCATTGTCCCAAGCAGCACTGCTGTTATCAAAGTTGATAGCAATGTCAGCACCAGGACCCACTAGGTTTCCACCATTTGCAAAAGAAAAACTTAGGTCAAGCTGACCGCCATTACCTGTTACTTGGAATGTTCCAGCAGTAGCATCACCAACCGCTACAGTACTGTTAGCTCCAGCCGCCAGAGTTCCAAAGTCTAAGTTACTTCCTTCGGTAATAGATACATTTGATTCAACAGTTGCGGTAGCATCAATTTGTGCATTAGCAATTGTTGTCATTCCTGCGGTGATAAGTAGTGCGAGAGTAAGTTGGAATAATCGTTTCATAATTTGAGCCGTTTGTTATTGTTTGTAGATAAATTAATTTCTTTTCTTTCTTCACTCCCAAGATAAAAATGATCTCTTGGGTCTCCTAGTTAGAGCCTTTTAATTAAAGGATTCTAAACTTTATTGTAGCACCATCAACTGGTACCATTCTTCATGGAGCAAAACAATAAGTATTCTAGAAGACGTTTCATATTGGCCGAAGATTAATAAATTGTAATGGTCTATTGGTAGACGACGTTTAAAACCAATGTGCCGGAGTAGGAGCCGGGAGCAATATCGCCGACGTCAATATTACCAAAGATATACACGTAGCCGGTATCCCAAACCTGTTCATTATCACCGCTGAGGTTTATATGGAGCTCTTTATTGGCAAAAGGTGAATAATCCTGGTAATTGGTTGCGTCGGGGGCATAGGCTGCATCCAGATTAAGTGGGATAGTATTTGTAGTATCTTGGTCACCAGACGGTGATAAGCGGTCGGGTTTATGTAGGGTAAGAATCGCACTTTGCGCAGCCAGTGCTCTTATTTTGAAGATCCCCATTTGTGGGTTGCCCAATCTTATCTGATGGGTACCGCTGTTGGTGACCACCGTCCCAAAATTTAGATCCTGAAGCACCTCTACGCCTAACTCAGGCTGTACATCCATGTTAAAACGAACGGTTTGGGCTTGGCTGGAGTGGGCAAGTGGAAGAGCTAAAAGTGCAACACAAAATAAAATTTTAATCCGCTTTCTAATCATACTCAACATTAATATTTATGGTTCCGGTATAAGTTCCGGCTCTGTTATTTCCAACTTCTATATCTCCATAAATGTACAAGTATGCTTTTGCAGTCGGTTGACCACCGCCATTATTTCCTCCACCGGCCCAAGGGGGAGGACCGCCACCTCTGTCATCATATATTGGAAATGATGCTGAACCATTGGTAATGGAATTATCTTGTGCTTGGGTTTTGTCTTCTTCTCCTTCATTTGCATAGGAGGCTTTCAAGGTGTAGGGAATTATATTTGAAGCATCAAGAATCAGGTTTTGGCTTGTTATTGAGACATAGATATCCCGGTCCTTATTGCCCTTAATGCTGATAACCTCTGTTCTGGAGTCCATCAGGTTTATGGTATATTGTTGATCTTGTAGAACTGTACCGTAATCCAGATTTCCATCAGTCAAGACAGTGACGGTCAATTCGGGAGGCGCCTCTATATTGAGTGCAAACGTCTGACCGTATACCATAGTCACCGGCAGAAACAGCAGCGTTATAAAAGTAAAAATTTTTTTCATAGAGAGTGCCTAACAGGATTAAATATATTCAACCTCAATGGTGAAGTTACCGTTGTAATTCCCCGGCTTTGCATTTTCAACGTTTATCTGCCCGCCAATCCAAAAATAATACTCTCCGTTGCCATTGAGTGTCAGGTCGCGATTATCGGTTTGCAGAATTTCGGCCGAGCTCTGATCATCTTCATCATTGCCCGCAATTTCATAGGTAAAGGTTAGTGTATTGGAACCGCTGGCGTGTCTTAATGTGCGCTCACGGACAAAGCTAACCCGAATTTGGGAATCAGCGTTACCCAAGGCAATCATTTTGCCTGTGTTGGCATCAGAAAGCGGATCAATGGAAATAAGTTGCTGGCTGGGCTGTACGGGACTAAAATCCATATCCCGGACCGTAATCATTTCTATGGATTCGACGACCTGGGCAGAAGCGCTAATGCTAATTCTGCTGGACGCTTCGTCCTGATCTTGTGCCGTCGCGGTAAGGGTAGTAAAACCTATTACTGCTAATATAAGCAGCAATACTGTAGTTGATTTTTGCATCAAATGTCTTAGTTAACTGATTGCCGTTTGTTCGCACTATGTAAACGAAGTGTTCTATAAAATGTTGACCAAGAACTTAACTATTTTTTGAAGTCAGCATAAAATAAAAAATGCAGAGGAAAGGTTCCCTCTGCATTAGCAAATCTTAAAGTAGATAAGTGAATCTTAAGCACTTTTTTAGTGGACAGACATCAGTTATAAATACTAATAGGCTTGTAAGTTTTATCCAATGCATTTCGTGCAGCTAAATCAGCATATTGATGCATTCGACAGTCATATTGAATACCAAAATTACCATTGATACTGAGATCAACATTTTTGTTGCTGCTGGTAGTGCCAACCAATACCGAGCCGTTGAGATTAGCGGTACCATTCCCAAGAACGACATCTTCGTCTTCAAATATAGTTAAACCGTTAAAATCAAAATTCCCGTTAATTCGACCACCATCCCTAATTATTAGAATGCCGTAGCCAGTAACATTTCCGTTGAGTCTTGTTTGATCATCTATAACAAACACCCCGGGATTGGCAGGTCCGGAACGGTTTAAGTCCGTTTTGTCGGTTACCTTTGTTCCTCTATTAATAAGTCGGGCAACCGTTTCTTGGTAATCAGTGTAGTCCAGATCGCTGTCAACTTCGATGGACGGTGAACCGGAAATCCCCTTTTTGTTACCACCGCCTCCTTTTCCTTTCTCGCCATCTTTTCCGGTTTCATCTTCGATCTGATCTTTTTGATCATCCCGGATGACTTCAACTCCCGGTTTGTCGGGACAACCGCTTACTGCTGAAGCATTACCGCTAATAGAGAAGGAGCCTCCCATTTTACTGACTGTAAAATTGTCTGTGATAAGAGACAGCGCACTTTCAAAAGCAGGAATAACGCCTACATTATCTTGAATGAGATGGCTCGCTATGATCGTGTGGTTTTCGGGTGCTCCTGCTATTTTTCCTGTAGAGGTAATCCGGAGAGTATCTGAAATTTCCTGAACCGAATAATCGACTGATCCATAGTCAAATTGCTTGCTTGTTTTTCCTGTCCAGGTGCCATTTTTATCATATTTGGTTATCGCAAACTGTATGCCGGTATGGGCTAAGTTTTTAACAATGGCTCTGTTGGCCGTTTCTACAGAAAGTTTAGTCATACTTTCCTTTTGGTTGGACATACCCATGAAAACATATCCGAGGGCAACCATTAATCCTGCGATAATAATAAGCATTGCTCGACCCATAATGTCATAATTTTCTTAATATTTTTAGTCTCTCTTGATGTATTTTGATTCTGCTCCAAATAACTTGCAGAAAAGTGAATTTATCGTAAAAGTGTTTATAAGCTAAAAAATATCAATAAACGTCATTATTCATACATACTGATTGGAGTGTAAAGAGTGGTGTTTAGAACTTTATTTGCCGCGACGTCTGTATATTTTTCTTGGGCCTGACAATCATAATTTGCTTGCATATTACCATTCCCCATGATGTCTAAATTTGCCCCATAGTCTGACATCGCCATAATTGATCCATTAATTGTTGCGTTACCTGCAGCTTTAAATTGCGTTTCATTTTCGAAAATAACTAAACCGTTAAATTCAAATTGACCAGCCATCATAACGTCTGAGTCTATTTCTAACTGCGCATTATTTCGCACAATTAAAATTCCATAACCCGTAGTGTTACCACTTATTGTTAATTTACTGTCGATAGAGTAAACCCCTGGATTGTCACTGGTACTGTTATCAAAATCATTTTTATGACTAATAGTTTTAGAATGGGGAATTAGCCTGTCGATTAAGTTTCTTATATCTTGATGGGCTATTTTAGAATTATGAGCTACAGCGGGATCCCCTTCTATTCTACTGTCATCATCGTGATCATCAACTTGACTAGGATCATTAACTGTTAATCCCGGTTTATCTTCGCAAGTTCCGCTATTGTCGTTTCCATTGTAGTGAGTTTGCGGATTTGAATTCGAAAAAGTTATGCTTCCACTTACACTACTTAAAGCGCCTTGAAATTTAGGTACAACTTGTTGGTTCTTACTTATATCATAGGTAGCAGTAATAGTGTGGTCATTGCTGGCTCCGTTCAGGTTTGCAGTAGAGGTTATTTCTAAAATTTCATTTGAAACATCATGATTGATTGAAACCTCAACGGTTCCCTTCTCAAGATTAAATTTCCCACCACTCCAGCTATTGTCTTCATCAAACTCTTCCAGGGCAAATTGGATGCCGGTATGCGACAGATTCTGTGCCAATGCCTTGTTGGCCTTACTCACAGATTGACTTGTTAACGCCTGACGCTGGTTCGACATTCCCATAAAGGTGTAACCTAGGGCTACTAACATCCCTGTTACGATAATTAACATTGCTCGTCCCATAATAAAACCTCTATAGTCTTAGATTTATTGGTGTAAATTGTTTTTGCCAAGTTACTTCGATGTATTTTGGATCAGAAGAGCCCAAGCCCCCTACTTTTTCCTTGCTTTGTAGAGTATATGAAATATCTATAAATCTGATTTTATCCCGTTCACTTTGTGCTCCACTAAGTAGTTCAGAAAGCAAACTTATATCTATCTTATTTTTATCACTGTCAAAATATTCAATCTCAAAATTGGATACGTTTTTAAACGTTGTTTCCGTACCTCCAACATCACGGGTAAGCGTGTTGTCGCTGCTATTGTACTCCCAGATTACGGTTTCTTTGGTTCCATCATTGTCAATGTCTCCCTCAAATTTAATTTTTCCTTCCTGGGCATCTTTTATAGGGGAGGGGATAGCACCCATTTCTTTGTATCCAACATTGGGAATACCCTTGCCTAAAATTTCATTAATGGTATTTGACTTTGTTTCGGTAATCTGACGCATAGTAAGCTGTGTGGAGCTCTGCGATAGATTCATATTCATCGTCAGAATACTCAGTAGCAAAATACCTGCTACAATAAAGCTTGTGGTCAATCCTATATTCATAGTTCTGATTTATTGGGTTTTATAATATCTGCGTAAATATGGTACACGTATTTCAATCTTGTCGCCGTTGTTATCAGTCAGATAGTCACTGGTCACAGTTACAACCATCTTTTTAAATTCTGTATAAGGCGTTCCCGTATGTCCGCTGGCCATATCAAAGCCGGAAGATGAGCTTACGTATAAAACCTGGATACTTACATTGAACGCTCCGTCTCCAGATCCTTTTTGCCAATCGACAGTCTCGTTCAATCCATGGTAGTCGTCAAAGTCATTGAAATCTGAAAGATTGGCTTGGCCACAAGAAGAGAATCCTTCAGGTACTTGTGCTGGAGGCCCACCAGCAGTGTTTGCATCAAAAGGCAAGGCACGCGCTTCGTCAATATAGGTTTGTGCAATGGTAATAGCCTTTTTTTCTGCAGAGCTCTCTATTTCTTTCTGGCTGTTAATAAAGATCATCCTATTAGATGTCAATAGAATTAGCGAAAACAGCACCATCGCCGCCATTGTTTGTATTACTTCACTGTATCCGACCATAGCTGTAGATGTCTAAGTATCAATTTTGGAGTAAAACATTAAAATAATTAATGTTTTCTCGCTCTCTTTGCAACTTCATCGCCAATATTATAATAACGTCGGTTTAGACCTAATTAATTTTCATTAACGAACATTGCAATTCATTAAAAGTTATGCCGTCTACGTACATGAGTCGCAATTTAAGGTCTTGTTACATATTAGTTCGCCAACTCATAAGCCGTTTTTGCTCAAATTGTGGTTTTACAACCTTGATAAAACGTGTTTACCGGTTAAAGGAATGGTTAAACAGCTACCCCAACTAATTGTCATTTCGACTGGAAAGCGGCCTATGTTTCGGGGCGGCAACGGAGAAATCTCCTTCCGTTAATTTGGGGATTTCTCGACTCCATCCCGATAAAACCATCGGGATTTCGCTCGAAATGACAGTATGTGGGGTTTTGAGGCTTTAGTTACACAGTTGTAAATTGTAATCTTTACCGGTAAACGCGTTTGATAAAGCATTTTAAGGATCAAGATAATCAGGCTATATTGTTGGTCAGTTTTAAAATTGAACTCTAAGCAGTTAATCTACAGCACTTCATGAAAGGCATTATTTTAGCGGGTGGTACGGGATCGAGGTTATATCCATTGACGAAAGTAACCAACAAGCATTTGTTGCCGGTGGGTAATAAGCCCATGATTTATTATCCCATTGAGAAACTAACTAACGCTGGCATTGAGGAAATATTGATAGTAACGGGTACCGAGCACATGGGGGATGTGGTAAATTTGCTGGGATCCGGCAAAGATTTTGGATGTCGCTTTACCTACAAAGTACAGGATGAGGCCGGAGGAATTGCCCAGGCATTGGGACTTGCTGAAAACTTTGTAGGCGATGATTCCATGACGGTGATTCTAGGTGACAATATCTTCGAGACCTCCCTGCAGAAAGCGATGGATGCATATCCAGGTCAGGGAGCACAGATTCTGCTCAAAGAAGTTGATGATCCCGAGCGTTTTGGAGTGGCAGAGGTGGAAGGCAATAAAATAGTAGGGATTGAGGAAAAACCGGATCAGCCCAAAAGTGATTTGGCAGTGACCGGCGTTTATATGTACGATGCCCGGGTATTCGACTTCATTCGAGATTTGGAGCCGTCCGATCGAGGCGAGCTGGAAATTACAGACGTCAATAATCACTATATACAGGAAGATGCTATGCGGTTTTCGGTGATGGAGGGATGGTGGACCGATGCCGGAACGCCCTCATCATATAAACGAGCTAACAAATTGGTTGGTACCGAATAATTATGAAAGCGATACTACTTGGGGCATCAGGGCAGTTAGGTAAAGAGTGGCAACGCATTATTGATAAAGATTATTCAGACGAGATTGAGTTGCTGTCGTATACGTCAAGCGAGCTGGATATTACTCATTACCAGGAGGTTTCTGATGAGTTTCGGGAGCAGAAGCCGGGTGTAGTGATTAATTGCGCAGCCTTTACGGATGTGGATGGGTCAGAAGATCATAAAAAACGGGCCCGCAAGGTCAACATGGAAGCCCCATTGTACCTAGCGGAACTTAGTCAGCAACTGGAATTTAAGTTGGTCCACTATTCGACTGATTATGTGTTTCCAGGGACAAAATTGAATAAGAAGGAATTTCCGGAGGGTTATCCTGAAGATCATCCGGCTGATCCTGTTAACTGGTACGGTAAGACCAAGTGGGAAGGGGAACAGGCCATTCGTCAGACTGCCGAAAACCATTTGATTATTCGCGTGTCTTGGCTGTGTGGTCAGTACGGATCTAATTTTGTAAAGACGATGCTGCGGCTGGGAAAGGAGAGAGAGGAATTGCAGGTGGTTGATGATCAGTGGGGTAGCCCTACCTTTGCTGAAAATGTGGTTGAGAATTGCCTCAATTTACTTGGCAAGGATATAATTGGGACGTACCATATTACGTCAAAGGGATTGATTAGCTGGTATGATTTGGCTAAAGCTATATTTGAACTCAGCAACACCAACGTTTCATTGGAGGCGGTTGACTCAGATGCTTTTCCTACCAGGGCAGAGCGTCCATACTTCTCAAAGTTGAGCACCCACAAGATTGAGGCGGTCGAAGGTAGTAGGATCATACCCTGGAGAGAGGGATTGCAGCGGTTACTGGGTCAATTATAGACGGCTGTGCAAAACCCCGAGCCTTGTTCTGAGGTGGTTGTACCACCGACTTTTTAACCCTTTTAACGGGAGTACAACTCCCTTGAAGCTCTTTTTTAGCAGGTTTTGCTAAAGCCTATTAGATTTCAGCTCATGATAAGAGCCCGAGATCTGCAGCTAATATTATATGATCAAATCATTATATTGGCTTTTGAATTTTAATTTCCCAATAAATATTGAATGGAGATTGTAAAAACTGATATTCCGGATGTTCTACTGTTAAAACCGAAGGTATACAAGGATGAGCGGGGTTTTTTCCTGGAAACCTATCGGGAGGAGCATTTGAAAGAGAAAAATATTGATGTCCATTTTGTGCAGGATAATCTGTCAAAATCCCAAAAGAATACGGTGCGCGGATTGCATTATCAGATTGAGCGTCAGCAGGATAAATTATTGATGGTCATGCAGGGGGCTATTTTGGATGTAGCGGTAGATTTGCGTGAAGATTCTCCCACATTCGGCGAACACGTGGCGATGGAACTATCGGCCGAAAACAAACACCAGATGTTTATCCCCAAGGGATTTGCTCATGGGTTTTCGGTTCTGACGGACGATGCGTTGGTCTACTATAAATGCAGCGACTATTACTATCCGGAGGGAGAGCGGGGATTGCTTTGGAATGATTCAGAGCTGGGGATTGATTGGAAGATCGCCGATCCCATTATTTCTGAGAAGGACCAGCACCAACCAAGGCTAAGTGAAATAAAAGAAGATGATTTATTTTGATAATTATGAGAGGCTCATTTTTTAAGTCAAGAAAACCGCTGACAAAATCGGGACTAGAAAACCACTGAAACGAACCAAAAGTTTGGTAGTGTGCCTTATTAGAAAAATGTTTTCGAGTGGGTAAGTATCTAAAAACACACTATGGGAAGATGTTTGTAAAGAAACGGCTCAAATCGTATTTCACTGGACAAGATAAGAAGAACTAACAATTTGAATTATAATTAAAGAAAGGAATGAGAATATTAGTCACAGGCGGGGCGGGATTCATTGGATCAAATTTGCTGCTGTATTTGCACGAGAAGTATCCCAACTATCAGCTGCTCAATATTGATAAACTTGGCTACGCTTCGGATCTGTCATATCTCGATGAGATTAAAAATTCGAATCGGTACACTTTTAAAAAGCTGGATATTGTAGATCGTGATGCTGTGCGGGATATCATTCGAAGTTATAAGCCCGATGGTGTATTTCACCTTGCTGCAGAATCGCATGTCGATAACTCAATCAAGGGACCGGAACCATTTATCCAGTCGAATGTAGTAGGTACGTTTAATCTGATTGAGGAGTGCCGGCAGTTTTGGAAAGAAGATGACGAACGCTGGAAAAAGAGTCGATTTTTGCACGTTTCTACTGATGAGGTCTATGGTGAGCTGGGTGAACAGGGCGCTTTTTCAGAAGAATCACCGTATGCCCCCAATTCGCCGTATTCGGCATCAAAGGCAGGTAGTGACTTTATTATTCGATCGTATTATCACACCTATGGAATGAACGTAGTTACTACGAATTGTTCTAATAATTTTGGTCCGCATCAGCACGACGAAAAGTTGATTCCCACCGTTATTCGCACGGCCCTTAACCATGATGATATACCGGTTTATGGAAAGGGAGAAAATGTCCGCGATTGGCTCTTTGTCCAAGAACATTGCCGCGCATTGGATCTGGTATTCAATGAGGGGCAATCGGGAGAAACCTACATAATTGGCGGCAATAATGAATGGAAGAATATCGACCTGGTAAAGAAGATTTGCAATATCTTAAATGAGGAGGTCGGGGATGCACCGAGCTCGGATTTCAAAGATCTGATTACCTTTGTGAAAGATCGTCCCGGTCATGATTTTCGTTACGCCATTGATGCCTCCAAAATTAAAGAAGAGTTGGGATGGAATAGTGAAGAGTCATTTGAACAGCGTCTGAGAGAGACTATTCGATGGTATATCCAACGATATAGGGGATAAGTTTACTCTGGCTTTTTGCCGCAGCATACAGAGACATTCTAAAATTTAATTCTATAAAAGGTTGAAAGTTATTAGCGGTTGAACTATATTTAAGATAAAATTGTCTTAAAACTTAATATAAAATGATCTTCTCCAAATCGTGTGTATATGGCCTTCGGGCGATGATCTATCTCGCGTCGATATCGAGAGAAGGTTACGTATCAATTAAAGGATTGAGTGAGAAACTGGATATCTCATTTCACTTTTTGACTAAAATACTGCAGGAATTGACGGGGGCTGATCTTCTGGAGTCGATGAAGGGCCCGAAGGGAGGAGTAAGGCTGACAAAGTCAGGTAGGTGCATTACGCTGAAAGAAGTTGTTGAAGCCATTGACGGACCAGCCATTTTCACCGAGTGTGTTTTAGGTTTACCTGGATGCGGGAGTGAAAAACCATGTCCCATGCATGATATGTGGGAGGGAACACGAGATGAAATAAATGAAATATTTACAACCACCAGTCTGCAGGATATGTCGAAGGAAGGAAAGGCAAAGGATTTACGTATAACACCTGATGGAAAATTTGTTTGGGGCTAGTCACTATGTATTGCAGTAACGCAAATTGTAATGATAAATGTTTTGCACCTATGCAAAAAATAAGAGTGCAAACTCTTTAGTGCTTCATCTGCAATGTTAGAAAATGGCTCCAGATTTGTTAAAGGGATTTAAAATCAGAATTGATCACTAAAGCGCAATTAGGTACGATTGTTGCACAATCTATAATAGAAGATAAAATACTCTTAAAACTAAAAGAATGATGAATACGACGATATCAAAAATTGCTGGATTGATGATGTTAACGGCTGCACTGCTTATCGGCTGTGGAGAAAGTTCGGATGATGAGAATAGCAATGCGAACTCACAAGGAGAAAAGCAGGAACTGACAGACTTTGAAATGACTCATGGTATTGGTCCGGTTGACGAAGAAATTACGATTGACGAAATCGATCCCGAGTTGGCAAAGGAGGGGATGCGAGTTTTTGATATGAAGTGTGGAGCGTGTCATAAGTTGGACAGCCGCTATGTAGGTCCGCCATTGGGTGGCATTATGAATGCACGTACGCCCGCCTATGTGATGAATATGATTTTAAATCCGGAAGAAATGCTTGCTAAACATCCTGTTGCAAAGTCAATTGGTTCGGAATATCCGACCCGAATGACAAATCAGCAATTAACCAGAGAAAAGGCACGAGCCGTGGTAGAATACTTGGCACAGGAATCACGATAAACAATAGCTAATACATAACAATAAAATACATACTACTATGAGAAAACTGTTAAAAAAATCTTTGCTGTGGCCGCTTGCGGCAATTGCAGCTATAGGATTTATAACTATGGGATGTAGCTCGAACGGGGAGTTTGGTTCCTCTTCTGACGCTGCAGAGAAGGTTTACGTAGCACCGGGAGAGCATGACGAATTTTACGGCTTCTTTTCTGGTGGATACAATGGTCAGCTTGGTGTTTATGGACTGCCATCAGGCCGACATATCTTTACTATTCCGGTCTTTTCACAGGCTGCGGTAAATGGTTGGGGATATAATGAAGAAACCAAGCCGATGCTGCAGACCACCGATGGATTTATTCCGTGGGGCGATGCACATCATCCTGAACTTTCACAAACTAATGGTGAAACGGACGGACGTTGGATTTTTATGAATGAAAATAATACCCCGCGTATTGCCCGTATTGGACTGGATGAGTTCAGAACACAGGAAATTATTGAGATCCCGAATTCAGCCGGTAATCACGCATCCTCGTTTGTAACGCCGAACACTGAATATGTTACGGCTGCTACACGCTTTAGTATTCCGATGGATGAGGATAATATGCAAAACATGGATGTAAGTATTGATAGCTACAAGGAAAATTTCCAGGGAACTATCTCTTTCATTAAGGTTTCTGATGAAGGACACATGAGCATTGATTTCCAGATTCGGATGCCGGGTTTCAATTATGACTTGAGCCACTCGGGCAAAGGTCCATCTGATGGTTGGGCGTTCTTCACCTCATATAACAGTGAGGAAGCGCACACTATGTTAGAGATCAACGCTTCCAAAAATGATAAGGACTATATCGCTGCCATTAATTGGGAAAAAGCAGCGGAATATGCCAAGGAAGGGAAAGGAAAAATGATTCCCGGCGAGCACTATCGCAACTACATCGATCATGAAGAAGGCGGTATTGCCAAGAGCGAACTGATCGAAGAGGTACGTGTGCTTGATCCGCGTGAGTTGGAAGGTATCGTTTATTTTCTGCCTACACCTAAATCACCTCACGGTGTTGACGTAGATCCTACGGGACAATATATCGCAGCCGGAGGTAAGCTTTCTACGGTAATTCCGGTGCACTCATTTGAGAAAATGATGACTGCTATAGAGAATGAAGAATTCGAAGGCGAAGAGCAGGGTATACCGGTATTGAGTTACGATTCAATTCTGCATGGTGAAGTTCAGAATCCGGGATTAGGACCATTGCACACTGAGTTTGATAACAGAGGAAATGCTTATACAACAGCCTTTATCTCATCAGAAATTGTGAAATGGGATGTGGAAACACTCGAAGTTATTGATCGTATCGACGTGTATTACTCTCCGGGCCACTTGATGATTCCGGGAGGCGACAGCCAAAAGCCTGACGGAAAATATTTGGTTGCATTGAACAAGATTACCAAAGATCGGTACCTGCCTACAGGACCAGAAATGTTCCATTCGGCACAGCTGATTGATATTTCCGGTGAAAAGATGCAGTTGCTTCTTGACTTCCCTACCGAAGGTGAGCCGCACTACGCGCAGGGTATTGCTGCTGAAAAGGTCAAAGAGAATCAGAAACGATTCTACGAAATCGAGGATAACAATCACCCACACGCTGCTAAAAGTGAGAAAGAAACACGAGTAGAGCGTGATGGTAACGAAGTGCACGTATACATGACGACTATTCGAAGTCACTTTGCTCCTGATAATATCGAAGGCATAAAAGTGGGTGACGAGGTGTACTTCCACGTGACGAACCTCGAGCAGGACTGGGATGTACCACACGGCTTCGCGATGAAAGGCGCCAATAATGCCGAACTGCTTGTTATGCCGGGTGAAACCGCGACACTAAAATGGGAGCCTAAAAAAGAAGGCGTTTTCCCATTCTATTGTACCGATTTCTGTTCAGCTCTGCACCAAGAGATGCAGGGTTATGTACGGGTATCACCAGAAAATTCAGATACACAAATCTCTTATAGCACAGGTCAGTAAGTGACCTCAATCCTTGGGGGGAGGAGGGTGAAGCCTCCTCTCTTCTTATTTCAATAGAATGTAAACTTTAATTTTGAAGGTCATGGATAAGCAGAAAAGAGTTTGGATGGCTGTTGCTGCATTATTGTTAATTGGTGTTTACTTTTTTCCCATCTGGAGCATTAGCATGGAAGCCCCACAATATCCTGAGGGTATTGGCATGAATATTAGCGTGGATACTATTGAGGGTAAACAGAAAAACGATTTGCAGAATATAAACGGATTGAATCACTATATAGGGATGAAAGAAATTAATCCCGATTCTATACCCGAGCTTAAGATTATGCCGTATATATTCGGCTTTCTGATTATCAGCGGTTTAGTCATTGCGGGAATAGGCAATCACAAATGGATTTTATTCTGGCTTGGATTGTTTGTGTTGTTTGCTATTGCCGGATTGGTAGACTTTTATCTTTGGGGATACGATTATGGGCACAATTTAAATCCCGATGCTCCTATAAAAGTGCCGGGCATGACCTATCAGCCGCCGCTTTTGGGTAGTAAACAGCTGCTGAATATTAACGCAACCTCACTGCCACACATCGGATTTTATATTTCGCTAATATCAATGGGTATAGCCGGAACGATATGGTGGAAAAGCAAAGAGGATTGACAAATAAGAGGTTTGATATGACATATCTCACTAAGATCATAAAAATAATTGCTGCGCTGGGTTTTTTGATACTGGCCACAGCTTGCAGCCAGGAACCGGCAGTTATTCACTACGGAAGTGACGAATGTGCACACTGCAAAATGATGATAACGGACGAGCAGTTTGCTTCCCAAATTGTAACAGATAAGGGTAAGGCACTAAAGTTTGATGCTATCGAATGTATGGCGGTCTACCAGCGAGAAAATGCTGATGAACTGCAAGGAGCAATCCGGTATGTGAGCGATTATAATCAGCCGGGTAATTGGCTCAAGGCCAAAGAAGCACAGTTTGTGAAAAGTGAAGTGGTTAACAGTCCCATGGGAGAATCATTGCTGGCTTTCCCCTCTTATGAAGAAGCAAAAAAGCATATAACTGAACGACCGGGACAATTGTTGGGATGGTCAGAGGTGTCCCAAATTGAAATGTAAGCACGTAGTACCGTACCATTTAATTTGCTCAAAAAAAGGATTGAGGCAATGAAGCTAATAACAAAAATACCATTAATTTTAGTAGGTCTGCTGCTCATAGCACCGCTAAGTTATGCTGCGCAGATTACCGTATCCAAAGACGGTGAAATCACTTCCATACAGCAGGGAATTGATCAAGCCCAGCCGGGCGATACCGTGCTTGTGAAAGAGGGGCGATATGTTGAATACGATATCCGTATAAATAAGCGCATTACCTTACTGGGAGAGGGCGAAGCCATTATCGACGGCGATAATCAGGGTTTTGTTGTAGTTGTGGAAGCCGATAGTACGGTGATTAAAGATATTGAAGTCCACAACAGCAAGGCCGGATTTATGGATGATTATGCTGGAATTGAAGTTGATGGGGCCCATAACGTCCGCATTGAAGGGGTAAGGCTTGTTGATAATTTTTTTGGAATTTACCTCGCTAAATCACAGGGCACGGTTTTGAAAAATAATCACATTACGGCCTCTCGTCAGCGCGAAACGAATTCCGGAAATGGCATTCACCTCTGGTATACCAAAGACGTAGAAATTCTTGATAATTATGTGGCCGGCCACCGTGATGGACTCTATTTCGAGTTTGTGGAAGGAGCCTTTATTGCCGGTAATGAAAGCGAAAATAATATCCGGTACGGTATTCACTTTATGTATTCGGATAACTGCCGTTATGAGCGCAATACCTTTCGCGATAATGGCGGTGGAGTGGCCGTCATGTATACCTCAAACGTAGAAATTGTGGATAATCACTTTGCTGATAACTGGGGTTCCTCGGCTTACGGCATGCTGTTAAAAGAGATCAACAGAAGTCAGGTTACCGGGAATACCTTCACGAATAACTCAGTGGGATTGTATATGGAGGCTTCCAGTCGAAATAATGTGGAAGGCAATCAATTCAATCAAAACGGCTGGGCTGTTCAGCTGATGGCGAACTCAACAGATAACGAATTTCATAAGAATAATTTTGTAGCTAACTCTTTTGAAGTATCCACAAATAGCAGAATGAACTACAGCAATAACTTTGATAAGAATTACTGGAGTCAATATGAAGGATACGATTTAAATCGTGACGGAGTGGGTGATGTACCTCACCGGCCGGTGCGATTATTCTCCATATTGGTCGAAAAGCAGCCGCAGTCCCTGTTATTACTGCGAAGTCTGTTGGTTGACCTTCTGGATGCCGCCGAAAAATTTATGCCGGTGCTTACCCCGGAAACACTCCTTGATTCTAAACCGCAAATGGAACCTGTGCTATGATTTCAATAAAAAAACTTCGCAAAGATTTTGGTCCCCGTACGGTCCTTAACGAGCTGGATTTAGAAATTCCGGCCGGACAGGCTACCGGTATTGTTGGCCCCAACGGATCGGGAAAAACCACCACGATAAAGGCACTGTTGGGGTTGGTAAAACCTACTTCCGGAGACATCGTGGTTGATGGAAAATCGATAGAAGGAGAGTGGTTATATCGCAGCAAGATTGGTTATATGCCTCAAATTGCTCGTTATCCGGAAAATATGACGATTGGCGAACTTTTTGAGTTTATCAAAAATATGCGAGGCAGTGATACCAATCGTGATCGGGAATTGCTCGAATATTTTGATCTGGATAGTGAAATTGATAAGCGAATGCGAGCACTTTCGGGCGGTATGCGTCAAAAAGTGGGCGCTATTCTGGCAATGATGTTCGATCCGGAGATCCTGATTTTTGATGAACCCACGGCGGGGCTTGATCCTAAGTCGAGTGTACAGTTTAAACGATTGGTGCACGAAGAAAAGCAGAAAGGAAAAACGGTACTGTTAACCTCGCATATTATGAGTGAAATTGAAGAACTGACCGATCATCTCATCTTTATGGTGGAGGGAAATATTCGATATGATGGCCCAATGCGCGAGCTTATGGAACGGCAACAAGAACAGCGGCTTGAAGGCGCCGTAGCAAAAATGATGGAGGAAACAGCAGCATGAAAGCACTGACAATTTTAAAATACCAATGGAAAGATCTGCTTCGTGGAAAGTGGATTGTTGGCTACGGACTTATTTACCTGCTCATTGCCGACGCAATGATTCGGTTCGGTAATGCAGGCCCCAAGGCTATGCTCAGTATTTCTAACATTATGCTCCTGCTCATTCCGCTTGTAGGGATGATTTACGGCGCGCTGTATTTATACCAGTCACGTGAATTTACCGAGCTGTTATTGGCTCAACCGATTGATCGCCCCTCACTTTTCTGGGGATTATTCGGTGGGTTGGCAATCCCACTGGCACTGGCATTTGCATTGGGAACAGCGATCCCCATGATTTATACGGGGATGATTGTTACAGCAAACCTGCAATCTATTTTGCTTATCTTGATGCTTGGCATTGCATTAACACTGTTGTTTACCGGCCTCGGTTTCTGGTTTGGACTCAAGTTTTTTGAGGATCGTGTTAAGGGACTCGGTTTTGCCTTGGTAAGCTGGCTCTTTTTAGCGGTACTCTACGACGGTCTTATACTGTTGGCTGTTTTTGCTTTTGGAGATTATCCCATTGAAAAACCGATGCTGGCGTTAGCACTGGCAAACCCCATTGATCTGGCACGTATTACGGTATTACTCGAATTTGATATTTCAGCATTGATGGGATACACCGGAGCCGTGTTTAATCGTTTCTTTGGCAGTATGTTGGGCATTAGCGTTGCGTTAAGTTGCCTGATGCTTTGGCTGGGCATTCCACTATGGAGAAGCCAGCGACAGTTCGAAAAGAAAGATTTTTAATACATAGCCGTAGATTTGCACAGATATAGTTAAATCAGTGCAAATCTGTGGTCAAAGTAAAATATTATGGAAGATGTAAGTCTCGATCTCATCAAGAAATATAACGTTCAGGGACCGCGTTATACCTCGTATCCTACGGCCGTGCAGTTTCAGGAAGCTAACGAAGATGACATAGTTTCTTTGCACCAATATTTGGTTGAGCGCAATGCCGATCCCCATCCCATATCACTCTATTTTCATATTCCGTTTTGTTTCTCGCTTTGCTGGTACTGTGGCTGTACCAAGGTGATTACCAAAGATCAGGATCGCGGTGACCTCTATCTTGACTACCTGGAAAAGGAGATGGATCAGGTGGCCGAAATGTTGCATACCGATTCCGAGGTTGTACAGATTCACTTTGGCGGAGGGACGCCCACTTTCTTGAAGCCTGATCAGCTACAGCGACTTGGAAAGGCTATTCACAGTCGCTTTAATCTAACGGATCAAACAGAATTTGGAGTGGAGATCGATCCGAGAAAATGTACGCAAGAGCATATTCAAACGTTGGCAGATATCGGATGCAATAGAGCCTCACTGGGCGTGCAAGATACCAATGAAAAAGTTCAAAAGGCGATCCATCGCATACAGCCGTTTGAGCAAACTCAGCAGGTAACAAAGTGGCTGAGAGAATCCGGAATCAATTCCATAAACTTTGATCTTATTTACGGACTGCCGCTTCAGACCCTCAAGACATTTCGCAAGACGATGGATGATGTGATCAGCTTGGTGCCTGACCGCTTGGCCGTATATAGCTATGCGCATATTCCCAGCATGATGCCTGCCCAAAAGTTGCTCAATGAGGAAGATATGCCTTCTACCGATGAAAAGTTGTCCATGTTGCAGCTTAGTATTTCATACCTGACTGACAACGGCTATCGCTTTATTGGAATGGATCACTTTTCGCGAGAAGATGAAGAGCTTTCCCAAGCTATGGATGATGGTACATTGCAGCGCAACTTTCAGGGATACAGTACCTTGGCCGGTGCAGATCTATACGCTTTTGGGATGTCAGGTATTTCGAATGTGGGTAATTATTACTGGCAAAACACGAAGGAACTTGGTGATTATTATAACCTGTTGGATAATAATGAGAGCCCTGTGGCCAAAGTGTTGCAACTTTGCAAAGATGATAGGTTGCGACATCATGTAATAATGCGAATTATGTGTAAAATGGGTCTCTCATTTAACGAGATCGAGGAAAAATGGGGCATAGTTTTTGAGGACTACTTTAGTAGCAGTCTTGAACGTTTGTCTGAGTTACAGGCCGATGGATTTGTTGAAGTATCAAATAATAAAATTACAATAACCGAGCGCGGTCGACTTTTTCTACGCAATGTGGCGATGTGTTTCGATAAATATTTAAATAGAAAAAAATCTGCCCGCTCGTTTTCAAAAACAGTATAAGGTGATTTTTATGGATGCTCAGAACCAGGTATTTAGGTTTGGCGGTGGTACAGCAGAAGGCGACAAATCAATGAAAAAGCTGCTTGGCGGTAAAGGGGCAAATCTTGCAGAAATGAGTAGTATCGGGATGCCTATCCCACCGGGTTTTACGATCTCTGCCAAGGTCTGCCAATATTATAATGAGCATGATGGAGAATGGCCTGCTGGATTGGCAGATGAAATAAATGAGAGCATTTATCATTTAGAAGAATTAATGAATTTGCAGTTCGGGGATCCCAAAGATCCACTGTTGGTTTCGGTGCGCTCGGGTGCAGCTGTTTCTATGCCCGGGATGATGGATACCGTACTGAATTTGGGACTTACAGATCAATCTGTGCAGGGATTGGCTGACAAAACCGACAATAAACGTTTTGCCTACGACTGCTATCGCCGTTTTATTGATATGTTCGGGGATGTGGTGATGGGCGTAGCACATGAAAAGTTTGAGCATGCCCTCCAGAAGCTAAAGGATGAGAAAAATGTTGAGTTGGATACCCAGCTGGATGTGGACGACCTCAAAGAACTGGTTGATCGGTATAAAAAAGTTTATAAAAAGAATACGGGAGAAGATTTTCCCCAGGATCCCGAGGACCAATTACGACTTTCAATCAACGGGGTGTTTGGCTCATGGAATGCCAAGCGAGCGATCAAGTATCGTAAAATAAATACCATTACCGGTTTGCTGGGTACAGCTGTTAACGTACAAGCGATGGTGTATGGTAATATGGGGGATGACAGTGCTACAGGTGTTTGTTTTACACGAAACCCTTCCGATGGCAAGAATGAACTCTACGGTGAGTTTTTGATAAATGCCCAGGGAGAAGATGTAGTAGCGGGTATCCGTACGCCGCGCGATATTAATGAGCTGAAAGAAGTGATGCCTGATTCCTATGATGAGTTGATTGAACTGACCAATCAGCTGGAGAAGCACTATCAGGATATGCAGGATATTGAATTTACTGTGCAGCAGGGCGAACTGTTTATCCTGCAAACGCGCAATGGCAAACGAACGGGGGCGGCAGCGGTTAAAATTGCCATTGATATGGTCAATGAAGGTATTTTGGAGAAAGATAAAGCCGTAGCCAATTTGGTAGAGCCCGGGCATCTTGATCAGCTGCTACACCCACAGCTTAAAGAGGATGAAATTGACGAAAATAATATCCTTGGCAAAGGATTACCGGCATCACCGGGTGCAGCGGTGGGTAAAGTGGTATTTGAATCGGATAAGGCCGAGGAAGAGCACGGAAAAGGCAATCCGGTAATATTGGTTCGTATCGAAACCAGTCCCGAAGATGTAGGAGGGATGTCGGCTGCCGAAGGTATTCTCACATCGCGCGGTGGAATGACAAGTCATGCTGCGGTAGTAGCCCGTGGATGGGGTAAGCCCTGTGTGGCTGGCTGCGACAGCATCAATATTGACTATGATGAGCAGCAATTTACGGCTGGGGATGTTACTGTTAAAGCGGGCGACTGGATTTCGATCGATGGCGCACGCGGAATGGTAATTCACGGAAAAAAAGAGGTGGAGGCACCACAAATCAGTGAGAACTTCCGCATCTTTATGAACTGGGTAGATGAGTTCCGTGACATGAAAGTGCGTACGAATGCGGATACGCCTGAGGATGCCTTGCGCGCTCGAGAATACGGGGCCCAGGGAATTGGACTGGCTCGAACCGAGCACATGTTTTTTGGGGATGAACGGATTCGCGAAATGCGTCGCATGATTATCTCCGAGAGCGAGGAGGAGCGTCGAAGTGCTCTGAAAAATCTGCTTCCCTACCAACGCGAAGATTTCATTGAAATTTTTGAGGCGATGGAAGGGCTGTCGGTAACAGTACGATTGTTGGATCCGCCCCTGCATGAATTTCTGCCCGATGAGGAAGAAGAAATTAAAAAGCTTGCCAAGGAACTGGGAATTAGGAAAACTGAACTACAACGTAAAATTCGGTCACTCAGTGAGTTTAACCCTATGTTGGGTCACCGCGGATGTCGGCTTGGAATTACCTATCCCGAAATTACCAAAATGCAGGCGCGTGCTATTTTAGAGGCAGCTGTTGAGGTCAACAGTAAAGGTAAAAAGGTGTATCCCGAAATAATGATTCCACTGGTGGGAACGGCCGAAGAGTTTATTCACGAACGACATGTTGTGGATGAAATCGCTGAGAAAGTATTTGCTGAAAAGGGTAGGGAGATCGATTATAAAGTAGGGACAATGATCGAAATTCCCCGGGCGGCTCTTATCGCTGATAAGATTGCTGATGAAGCAGACTTTTTCTCTTTCGGTACCAACGACTTGACCCAGATGACGTTTGGTTATAGCCGCGATGATGCCGGTAAGTTTTTGGAGCACTATCTCAATGAAGGAATTCTCAAAAATGATCCTTTCCAGGTGCTGGACGAAGAAGGGGTGGGACAACTCGTACAAATGGGAGTTGAAAAAGGTCGCAATGCAAAGCCTGATCTCAAGGTTGGAATTTGCGGTGAGCACGGCGGCGATCCCAGTAGTGTGGCTTTTTGCTACAACCTTGGATTGAATTACGTGTCCTGTTCCCCGTATCGTGTGCCTATTGCACGACTTGCTTCGGCGCAAGCTTTTCTGCGATCCGGAAAAAAGATCGTTTCATAATCACTTCATGATTAGATGATATCTTCTGCTGTCCTCTCATTATGAGGGGGCAGTTTTTATAATTTTGTGAGAGGAAAATCTTTAATTTAAGGGACTTAAATCCTTTAGATAAGTTCCGGCACAATCAATCATAAATAACAGACGAGCAATACTTTTTTGTGAATCCATTTGAAAGAAAAGCGGTACGAACTTGGTTCTGGTCTGGTGCTATTCTCATTTTTATTATGGTGGTTGTAGGCGGCATTACTCGTCTTACGGATTCTGGACTTTCTATGTCAGACTGGAGTCTTATTATGGGAGCCATCCCCCCTATGAATGAAGCCGAATGGCTGGCTGCTTTTGAACGCTATAAAGAATTTCCCCAGTATCAGCAGTTAAATGCCGGGATGTCATTGGCTGAATTTAAAATCATCTTTTTTTGGGAATATCTGCATCGCCTGTTGGGCCGGCTCATCGGTCTCGTATTTTTGATTCCGTTTGCTTTTTTCTGGATCCGAGGCTACTTCAATTCCAAGACGTTGCGGCGGGCATGGGTATTATTTGGATTGGGAGCACTCCAGGGAGCTATGGGTTGGATTATGGTCAAAAGCGGCCTTGTGGATGTACCTTATGTCAGCCATTATCGATTGACCATTCACCTGCTGCTGGCTATGCTTTTGTTTGGATTTTGCATCTGGTACGCCCTCGATCTTTATGATGATCAGCCCACAGAGAAAAGTTCTGATCTGCCTTCTCTTAAGCGGTGGTCAATTGGGTTGCTTATACTCTTTATTGCTCAGGTTATTTGGGGTGCCTTTACGGCCGGACTTGATGCCGGATATGTCTATAATACCTTTCCCACAATGAACGGTGATTGGGTTCCACAGGGAACCTGGACGCTTCAACCCATACTTGCAAACTTTGTAGAACATCCGGGAACTGTGCAGTGGATGCACAGAATTCTGGGCACATTACTGGGCATAGCAACAATCGGGTTTTGGTGGAAAAATCATAATGCTGATGTTGGGCACTTGCTAAAGCAGAAAGCAAGAATTCTACTTGGAATGATGCTTACACAGTACGTGCTGGGTATCTTAACGGTAATTACGCACGTGCAGCTTTTGATAGGAGTGGTACATCAAGCCGGAGCTTTGGCTGTTCTCTTTTTCTGGATCTGGTATTATCACGACATCAAATCTAATTGGGCAAATGTCTAAATTTATTTGTATTTTAAGACAAAGTAGTCTTAAATATTAAAATGGTTGGACATCTCCTAAAAAAATTCAAAGTGTAATTATGAGTATTACTAAAGAACGTACAATTGGACAGCTTGTTAAGGATGACTATAGAACGGCACAGGTATTTCAGCAAAATGGGTTGGATTTTTGCTGTGGTGGAAATCGCACGATTGAAGAAGCTTGTGCTAGTAAGGATGTGAATCACAGTGAGATTGTGAAGGCTTTAAATCAGATAAGAAATAATGGTACTAAGGAAGATAATTATAATCAGTGGTCGCTGGATTTTCTGGTGGATTATATCATAAACAATCACCATGAATTTACGCGTAATAAACTGCCTGAAATTGGCAAGTATGCAAAAAAGGTTGCTAAGGTACACGGAGAACGCCACGAGGAACTGAATGAGATTTATTATGAGTTCACAAAGTTGCATACTGAAATTTTTAATCATCTCGATAAAGAGGAACGTATTCTTTTCCCGTATATCAAGCAGCTAGTAGAAGCAGAAAAGAAAGGATTGCAACCGGAAGCTCCCGAATTTGGAGAGGCCGCTAATCCCATTGCAATGATGGAAGAGGAGCACGACGAAGCAGGCACATCGATGGCAAAAATAAGAAGGCTAAGCAAGGATTTTACTCCGCCTGCTGATGCCTGTACAACCTACCGGTTGCTATATCAGAACCTTGAGGGTTTCGAAAAAGATCTGCATAAGCACGTGCATCTGGAGAATAATATCCTTTTCCCCAAAGCGCTTGAGCTGGAAGAGAAACTAAATTAAGAAATATAATGATCAGACATACGCAGTACGTAAACCGCATTTCGTATTACTGAACTATCTAAACGATTTTTAAACAATACTTATATTTATGTCCTATTCTCCCCATAACTTTTCGATTCCCGTAATGGGAACCGGTCACTCTATTGATTCCCCCATCAGGGTTGGTCCTTATGGAATCAACTCGGTAGTCTCTATTGTGGATGATCTGCTGGTTGAAAAAATACGCAAGTATTACTGTAAAAAATACGATTTTGAATATAGCAACATCGGACGTACTGCCGAAGATGGCCGTGCACGACGAATCACTGAATATCTTGATACTGTTCATGAGATCGTAGAGAAGAAGTTCTCGGCTATTAAAAATCAGCCTTTTTTCGAGAAGAACGAGAAGTCGAAGTATTTCGAAATGCTGCCTGATGGCAGTATGATAAAAGAGAAGTACAACCAGTTGATGAGCACGGAAGAAGGCAGTTTGCGGGATCGTCTGTCGTGCGAACTTTCCCGGATGATGAAGCCCGGCTCTATTGATGTAAACATTATGGCCAAGGTGGATAAGCTGAGTTATACTAAAGGCGGTGCGCCGATGAGCAAGGAGTTCAGTGATGCCAGTGCGGCTCTCCGCGGTTATGCTAAAAGCAAGGTTGCGTCCAGCCTGATATTATCAGCCGGATTTAACCCGCGTCTATATAACTACATTACAGAGTTCAAGGATTTTTATCGGGATAAAGCCGGAGAAATAAAGAAGAAAATTATCCTGAAAGTAAGTGATTTCCGTTCGGCTCTTATTCAAGGAAAGTACTTGGCCAAAAAGGGACTCGAGGTTTTTGAATATCGCATTGAGTCCGGATTAAATTGTGGTGGACATGCGTTTCCATCGGATGGACATTTGATGCCGAGTTTGCTTCGGGAATTTCGTGAAAAAAGAGATCAGCTTACCAAAGCAGTGCAGCCACTTATTGAAAAATATTATGAAGAAAATGGTGATGGCTTTTTGGATGATTGGGAAATTACGGAGCCCCGTCTTACCGTTCAGGGTGGTATTGGGGTAAGCGGTGAGGCGGATCGCTTGTTGAACGATTTTGAGATGGATGTCACGGGATGGGGAAGCCCCTTCTTGCTGGTACCCGAAGCAACAACGGTCGATAAGCCGACGCGTCAGCTGTTAGAAGATGCTGGAGAAAAAGAATTATACCTTAGTGGGGTTTCTCCGTTAGGCGTACCTTTTAACAATGTAAGAGATACAGGATCGGAACAGTGGCATCAAGAACGCATTGATAAAGATAAGCCGGGTTCGCCCTGTCCCAAAGGATTTCTAAAATCCAATACCGAATTTACTGATCAGCCTATCTGTACAGCTTCAACGCAGTATCAGCTGTTGAAGCTCGATGAAATTGCGGAAAGTGAAATGTCTGAGGATAAAAAAGAGCAAAAGCGTGAAAAAGTGCTTAGCAAAGCTTGTTTATGTGATCACCTGGGTAACGGAGCGCTCATTAATCTGGGTATTTTAGCTGAGCATAGGGCGCCGCAGGCGATATGTCCGGGACCTAATATTGCCTATTATGATGGCGAATATACGCTTCGTGAGATGGTTGATCATATCTGCGGACGCAGAGAATCACTGGCTTCAGAAGAACGTCCCCATATGTTTGCTAAAGAGATCACGCTCTATGTTGATTACGTAGAGGAACTGGCCGAGCAGCTGGATGGTGAATCCGGGTTAAAGAAATTACAAAAGTTTCAGAAGAACCTGGAAAAGGGTATGGAGTATTGTTCAGAAATCGCAAGTTCGGACCCTTATCAGGATGAAAATCTGTCGTCAATTTCGTTTACTGTATCTAAGCAGAAAGAGCGTCTGCAGTCTATTTTGGATAGTTATGAAGAACGCATTTCTGTGGGAGTTTAACATTGGAATTAATTAGAGCTTTTGTAAAACCATCTATTTTATTCTGTGGGATAGATCAGTAACTTTAGATCCAGTTATATCCTAGCGATAAAATGAGGTGATTTGAATAAGCTTTTATCAATCCTCCTGTCCTCCTTCTCACAGGAGGAATTCTTTAGCTCTTGAGAAGCTATCATTCAAAAAGTGTGTACTTCAAAAATCCCTCTTGGAAAAGAGAGATTTAGGGAGATTGAAAAAATAGTTTTCTACAATAAGCATCGATCTGTTAGACAGAGTAATACTTAGAATTAAAATAACGAAAAGGAGTTTTTTATGGCAGATAATCGAGATAGATCCTGGGCTGAGCCGTACAAAATTAAAATGGTGGAACCGGTACGGATGATCAGTAGGGAAGCGCGGGAAAAAGCAATTAAAGAAGCGGGTTATAATACCTTTCTATTGCGATCGCGGGATGTGTATATAGATCTTTTGACCGATAGCGGTACCTCTGCAATGAGTGATAGGCAGTGGGCAGGGATGATGATGGGCGACGAGGCCTACGCCGGCAGTGAGAATTTCTATCATCTCGAGGAAGCAATCCGGAAATATTACGGTTACGATCATGTTGTCCCAACACATCAGGGACGCGGGGCCGAACACATGATTTCACAGCTGATGATTGATGAGGGTGATTTTGTACCCGGCAACATGTATTTCACTACAACAAAGCTGCACCAGGAACTGGCCGGAGGTACCTTTGTGGATGTGATAATTGATGAAGCGCATGATCCGGAGAATGAGCATCCGTTTAAGGCAAATGTGGATCTTAGTAAACTCGAAGATCTCATCAAAGAGAAAGGCGCGGATAAAATACCTTATGTGTCTATTGCTACCTCTGTTAATATGGCCGGAGGACAGCCCATATCGATGGCCAATCTGAAAAAAGTTCGGGAGCTGACGAATAAGTACGACATTCCGATTATCCATGATATGACCCGTGTAGCAGAAAATGCGTACTTCATTAAACAGCGCGAGGAGGGCTATGAAGATACTCCTGTTAAAGATATCGTCCGTGAAATTTGTTCATTAACTGATGGCGCTACAATGAGTGCCAAGAAGGATGCGCTGGTAAATATCGGAGGATTTTTAGCACTTAATGATGAAGAGCTTTTCCGAAAAGCACAGAATATGGTTGTTGTTTATGAGGGGTTGCATACCTACGGGGGAATGGCAGGACGTGATATGGAAGCACTGGCGATCGGTATTACGGAATCGGTAGATGAAGATCACATCCGTGCCCGTGTTGGGCAGGTGCAGTACCTTGGCGAAAAGCTGATAGACATGGGTGTACCGGTAGTACGTCCGATTGGAAGTCATGGAGTATTTTTAAATGCCCAGAAGATTCTTCCGCACTTAAGTCAAGATGAGCTACCCGCCCAGACATTGGCTGCCGAGCTTTATTTGGATGCCGGTATCCGCAGCATGGAGCGAGGTGTTGTTTCTGCCGGACGTGATCCAGAAACAGGTAAACATAATTACCCTGACCTGGAGCTAGTGCGTCTAACTATCCCGCGGCGCGTATATACACAGGCGCATTTGGATGTGGTGGCTGAATCTGTAGAAGCGGTGTATGAACAGCGTGAAAATATCACGGGACTCGAGTTCGATTACGAGCCGGAATACTTGCGATTCTTCCAATCACGATTTAAGAAACTTTGATTCTCTTCTTATAAAATTTTAAACCCTCAGGGCCTCTAACTCTGAGGGTTTTGTTATTGAATCTCATTTTGTTTTCTGGGTAGGAATGGAAATGGTTTTGTAAGGAGAAGTTTGGAAGAACTAATTAGTTAGTTCTCTTTATATCTTAATATCGTAGCACAAAAGAGCATAAATAAGATATAAATGCTGATATTATTTTATTTACTAAACTTATAATAAATACCTATTAATAGCATAATACTTAATATTAATTACATATTACTTATATATTAGTAACAAAATAGAAGAAAAACTTGTTCCGTATAGGCCAATCATCGTATATTATGAACAGTTGATCGAAAAAGAGCTCTGCAACCGCAGGGCTTTTTCTATTTCTAGCCCTTCTTTTCTTAATGACTTCACTACTTTGTTGTGGCATATTTTCTGTTTTGAGAGTAAGGTAATCCACAGATGAGTAGAAGATTCAATTTGTTCGACAAGCTTACCTTTTATCATTTATCGATCGGTTCCAGTCGGGCAGAAAAGTGTCGTAGAACATCGGGACTTTCAACAATTTTGTATCCTCCTAATTTTTGACGCTGTTTATAAGCAGATATAATTACTTCAGCGAGGTAATCCACGTGGCTTTGGGTGTACATGCGTCGGGGAAAAGCCAAGCGCACCAGTTCCATGGCAGCCGGTTTTTCAGAGCCATCGGGTTGTTTTCCAAACATTACGGTGCCGATTTCTACACCACGAATTCCTCCCAGCAGGTAAAGTGCATTATTAAATGACCACGCAGGATATTCCGCCGGTGGGATATGGGGAAGAATCTGCTTGGCATCGAGGTACACCGCATGTCCGCCGGTAGGTTGTACAATAGGAATGCCGGCATCCGTCAGTTTATCCCCAAGATAACTTATAGAACGAATGCGATAGCGGAGATAATCAGGATCAAGGGCTTCATAAAGTCCGCGGGCAACAGCCTCCATATCGTAGCCGGCCATGCCGCCATAGGTGGGAAATCCCTCGGTAAGAATTTCGAGGTTACGGCATTCTGACGCTATCTCATCGCTGTTGAGAGCCAGGAATCCGCCAATGTTTGCCATTCCGTCTTTTTTAGCGCTCATCGTACAACCATCAGCATAACTAAACATCTCTTGAGCAATTTCAATGGGCTTTTTATCTGTAAAACCTTCTTCTCTCGTTTTGATAAACCAGGCGTTTTCCGCAAAGCGACAGGCATCAATAAAGAACGGAATGTCGTGTTTTTGAGCAATTTCCGAAACACCTTTTATGTTGGCCATGCTAACCGGCTGTCCTCCGCCGGAATTATTAGTAACGGTAATCATAATCACCGGGATGTTATCTGAGCCGACGGCCTGTATAGTTTCTTCCAGCTTTTCCAGATCCATGTTTCCTTTAAAGGGATGGTCGCTTTGTGGCTGTTTCCCTTCATTGATGACGAGGTCACGTGCTTCTGCACCGGCATGTTCAATATGGGCGCGGGTTGTATCAAAATGAGTATTACTGGGAATGATATCGCCTTCATTGGCAATAGTCGTGAAGAAAATATTTTCGGCCGCACGTCCCTGATGGGTGGGAATGAGGTGTTTGAAGCCTGTGATATCTTGCACGGCTGATTCCAGTTTATAAAAGGAGGAAGAACCGGCATACGACTCATCACTTTCAATCATGCCCGCCCACTGTTTGGATGACATCGCTCCGGTACCACTGTCGGTGAGCAGATCAATGAGCACGTCTTTTGCCTTAAGAAGAAAAGGGTTATAGCCGGCTTCTTTAAGCAGCTTTTCACGTTCTTCCATGGTGGTAAAACGAATAGGTTCCACCGAGCGGATGCGGAAAGGTTCTATGATGGTATCTGTTTTAAAGGGAGAAAGGGATGAATTTTCCATAATGTAATGCTCATTCCGGTTAATATTATTTCAAATAAAAAGAGAATTTTGTCTTTGACAAATTATAAAATAAAGGATAAAATAAGACAAATAACTCTTAAATATGAATTCCATTTATAATGCTCAGTCCATTCTTTAAGCCAAAGGGAGTTGCAATTATTGGGGCGTCCCGAAATCCACATAAACTGGGTTACGGTGTTGTACGAAACCTTAAGGATTACAGATACCAGGGAGGTATTTATCCGGTAAATAAATCGGCCACAGAAATATTGGATTTACCCTGTTATGAGTCGGTTGCAGAAGTTCCCGATCCGGTAGATTTAGCTGTCATTATCGTCCCGGCGTCAATTGTTCCCAAAATTATTAAGCAATGTGGACAGCGAGGCATCAAACATACGATTGTGATTAGTGGTGGATTCAGCGAGACCGGAGAAGAAGGAAAGAAGCTGGAAGAAGAGCTTAAAAGAGTCGCCAATGAATGGGATGTCAATTTTATTGGTCCTAATTGTATTGGCACAATCGATACCCACACACCGGTGAATACAACTTTTGTAACGGGTATGCCCGAATCCGGAGAAATTGGATTTTGCTCGCAGTCTGGTGCAATGGTAGCCTCGGTGATCGACTGGGCACGTGGTGCAGGTGTTGGTTTTTCGAGGATTGTAAGTCTGGGTAATCAGGTTGATGTAAATGAAACGCAAATGATTAGAGCACTGCATGAAGATGAGCAGACCAGTGTAATTACCGCCTATATCGAAGGGGTTTCAGATGGAAAGGCATTTATGGAAACGGCCCAAAAAGCTGCAAAAGATAAACCGGTAGTAGCGTTGAAAGGGGGACGTGGTGAAAGCGGGGCACGTGCGGTGGCATCTCATACGGGAGCGCTGGCCGGGAGTACGGAAGCTTATGAGGCTGCTTTTGATCGAGCAGGTGTGCAGCAAGCGAGTACGATGGAGGAGATGTTCGATTGGGCGCGGGCGTTAGCATGGCAACCGCTTCCCAAAGGTAAAAACGTAGCAGTTTTAACGAATGCAGGTGGTCCGGCTATTTTGGCCGTCGACGCGTTGGAAAAAGCAGGATTGAACCTGGCCGAACTGACCTCGGAAACGAAAGATTATTTAAAATCACGGCTCCCTAAAGCGGCAAGTGTTAGCAACCCGGTGGATGTACTGGCGGGTTCAGGTCCGGGAACGTATGCGGTAGCCTTAGATGCACTGCTGACTGATAAAACCGTGGATTCAGTGGTGGTCATTCAAGCCCCACAGGATTGGTTTTTGCCGGCAAGTTTAGCTGAGGTGGTTGGTGAAGTGGCGGGTGTGCATCAGAAACCTGTAATTACTTCAATTATGGGAAAGGCTTCTGTGGATGAGGCGCTTAAAATTTTGCATAAGCGAAAGATACCGAATGTAGCTTTTCCAGAGCGTGTGGCTTCGGTGTTGGCAGCCATGGTCAATCGTAAGGAGTGGCTCGATATTCCTCAACAAACGACTGAGCGATATACTGATTTTGATGAGGATGCAGTACAAAAAGCTGTTTTAGAAAATGATTGGAATTCACTGCTTGAAGAATATGGTATTGCCTTTCCTCCTGAGCAGTTTGCCCAAACTGAGGAGGATGCCATTGAAGCTGCTGAATCTATTGGGTATCCTGTAGTTGTGAAGTTGGTTTCTGAATCGGTTTCACATAAGACTGAGGTCAACGGGGTAAAGCTGGGGCTTCGTTATGCTGAGGATGTAAAATCAGCATGGAAAGAGATCAAAAAGTCGGCCGAGTCTGCAGACGCAGATATGGAAGGGGTGCAGGTTCAAAAAATGCTGAGTGGGGGACAGGAGGTAATCATGGGTCTTCGCCGGGATTCACAATTTGGGCCGATGGTGTTGTTTGGAACGGGAGGAACAGATGTAGAGCTGCTACAGGATGTCGAATCTGCTATTGCTCCCTTAAATCGCTTGCAGGCCGAAAAGCTTGTAGACGCTACCCGTGCCGGAGTTAAGCTTAAGGGATGGCGCAATCAACCTCCGGCCGATCGCGAAACAGTGATAAAATATTTGATGCGGTTATCACAGCTTGGCGATGATTTGCCCAATGTTGATGAACTGGAGATGAATCCGTTATATGTGTTACCCGATGGGCAAGGCGCTTTTGCTGTTGATGTTCGGGGCACGATGACCGAAGACGAAAAGATTACCGCATAGTTGCAATTTTTATTTAATAGACTAAAAAAGTTAAGAATTGATGTTCCGGTGAGGAAGCAAAGCAAGTATTTAGAAGAAAATCACTTCAAAAGTTACTGGTTGTTGCACGTTTCATTAGCCTGTTTTGTGCTGGCAGGGCTATCGGGCTTTTTGTACCGGCTGGGAATGATGGGATGGGTGCCCGGAGAGTTATCATTGGGCAATATTCGTCACGCCCATTCCCACCTCATGTTTTTCGGATGGGCAGTGCCTTTGCCGTTGTATATCATTATGCAAAAAATTCTTGGGGAGAATAATGGAATGACAAAAGGTGATTCTTGGATGAAGTATTCCATTGCTTCAATTCTGCTTTTCGGAGTACTGGCCTATCCCTTTTTCCTTTTTTATGGATATCGTCCGGTTGCAATTGGATCGGCTTCACTGCCATTGTCGGTCATCTTTTCGGGTTTGGTGATGATCGGTTGGTATGGATTTATAGCCGGTTATTGGAAGATCCGCGATGCTTTGAAGAATGATGAAAGTCTGCCGTGGTTTGATGGTTCACTTGTCTTGTTAGCGGTTTGCTCGCTGGGGGCATGGGGTGTTGCTGTGGTTCAGGAATTAGCTCCTGAGTCACATCTGCTGATGAAAAGTATGACGCATTTTTTCCTGGCATCTTTTACCGAGGGATGGATGGTATTGGTGTTGTGCGGAATTTTGATCAGTGAACTTGAGATCAATGAGCAAAACTGGTTGACCTCTCCACAGTATGCATTGGGAGCGATTGCCATCGGGGCCCCGTTGACATTTCCCTATGGGATTTCAGAATCACTGCTTACCCCCATGCTGTTAGGCACGGCTCGTTTTGGCGGAGGACTAGCAGCCATTGGCTTGCTGTTGGTGATGGTTGCGGTATTTAAATCCGGAAAATGGAGACATCCGATCTGGATTTGGCCTGTTGTATTATTAGTAGTCAAAGGGATTATGCAATTAGGAGCTTCGGTAATACCCAGTTCCTTCTGGCTGTCCGATCCGTCATTGCGGGTGCTTTATCTGCATATTCTATTGCTGGGAGCATTGACGGTGCTGGTTTTTGCCTGGGTAAATGAGCGATCCGCGATCCCCAGAAAATATTTCTACGTCATCGGTGTTGCTATAATTCTGACACTCATTACATTGCTTATGTTCACTGGACTTTGGCCCCAGGCACTTTCGGGGGCTTGGATTGTCGATGCTTTGGCGTTGGGTGCAATCCTTCCGATTTTAGCTGTATCCGTATATTGGATGAAGTTGATACAATCTCAAAAGAATGAGAATTATTTATGAAAGATGATGATCAAAACACTACGGAGTTAGAATTGGCGAAATCGGTGCGAAAAGCCTGTATTGAAGCTGCGCGTGAAGGATTTAAGGATGCTGCGATGAGTGGGCTTTGCGTTGAGGGGGCGATGGAAGCAGCAATTAGTGCAATGCAAAATTTAGAATTGAAAAAACTTGTAAGGGATGAAAAATAGAATGTACCATACAAAATATATTGTAATCGTATTATTTGTAGTGGCCTTGGGATTAATGGGATGGGCGATATTTGATTACGATTTTAATAATCAACAAAATCATGAAACAAAAAACTCGGAAACCATGCCACTGGTGCCTATGATGCAACAATTATTGGATGACATACAGCAGGTTGATCGTGGAATTTATACGGAAGATTTTGCAATGATTGAGGAGGGAGCCGGCAATATATCCGATCATCCAACGATGGCAGCTGAGGATAAAAAATTAGTAAAGAAAACACTGAGCTCTGAAATGAAACAGTTTGTAGAGTTTGATATGGTGGTGCATCATCACGCCGATTCCATGCGGATAGCAGCTATTGAAGAAAATATGCAAAAGGTGCTTAAGCATTATCGCATAACGCAGCAAGGATGTGTGGATTGTCATTCAAATTATCGCGAGCCAATTTCTACTGCTCGTTTGGAAGGTAATTAGTATCCAATGGAGCAGCCGATTGTTGATTTCCATAAAGATGAAGAAGACGATTGGGTGGCTGAACTGCAGTGTGGTCACAATCAGCACGTGCGACATAATCCGCCGTGGATGCTGCGTCCCTGGGTGACTACCGAAGAGGGCCGAAAAAGTCGAGTTGGAAACAAATTGAACTGCAAAAAATGTGATAGCAACGAACCTCAAGACTTTGATCCGTCATGCCAAGAATAGCGCGCGTATTTATCAAAACGGGACTTATTTACTTTTTGGTTTCGCTCTTACTGGGATTGGCTGCCGAGTTCAATTGGCTGCAATTTCCGGGAATAGTGCCGCTCTTTTGGCACCTGCTGATGGTAGGGTGGATCACACAGATTATTTTTGGCGTATCCGTGTGGATGTTTCCCGGACGAACCCGCGAAGAAGGATTTAAAGCACAGATTTGGGGCTGGTTGACGTACATTTTTCTGAATCTTGGTTTAATACTCCGTCTAATTGCAGAGCCTGCTACATATTTAGTTACGGGATTATTGTGGAATGTATTGATCGTGATATCGGCGGTGAGTCAAGTGGTGGCAGCCGTGACTTATATCATAGAACTTTGGCCGCGCATACAATCGAAAGAACAGCGTCGCCGACAGCGCAAAAAGAAACGTCAGAAAGCAAAGAGTGAGAAATAGAGACTCTGGTTTTAGCTTCAATCCTAATAAGAAATACCAACCCCATGCCTACACCCAGTCGCTGGATGATTAAAGCTTCGATGCTGTACATGTTGGCAGGATTTGCTATTGGGGCGCTGATTTTAATCAGTAAGGTATATCCCGAGTATTCTTCAGTATGGAGCTTGCTTTCCGTTCATATCGAAGTGAGTATTTTCGGGTGGATTATCCAGCTGACGATGGGAACAGCCTACTGGATTCTGCCGAGATATCTCAAAACTAAATCGAGAGGAAATCCCAGGCTGGCACTGGCAATGGTTGGGATGTTGAATTTTGGTATTTTAATAAATGTAGCATCCTACCTGAATATACTACCTCCATCTGCTACGATAGTGGGACGTCTGCTTGAAGTGGGAGCCGTAGTGCTATTTATTGCACTGCACTGGAACCGGGCCGTGAGCTATAATACCTGATATATAGAGTAAGATTTAGGGATAAAATCACTTATCACTTTCAACTAATTAACCTCTCAGCAATCGCATAGCATAGTAAAGGATGAGTAATCCCAGTAGCAGGTTAAGACGTCCCAACCAGCTTGAAATTTTACGTATTTGCTTTGTATGTGGATGGCCGGGTTGAGTATCCATAAGTTCAGCCGCTTTGGGACCGGCATAGAAATCGTGGATACCACTGACGACAAGTACCAATCCAAATGCAAGTAATTTTATAAATAGATATCCGCCAAACACTTCTATCCAGAACGATCCGGTAAGCAGTTGTTGTACCGTATATCCACGTGTTAATAAATTGGTTATGCCGGTTACTATTAGCACCAAAAATAGTATCCAGGAAATGCGGCTGAATTTTCTACCGACAAGCGTAAAAAATTCGCCTTTTTTATTTTTCAGTAATTCATGTCGTGTAGCAGGAACCAAGACACCGGCAGTAAAGAGCATGCCACCAATCCAGAAAATAGCCGAAGTTATGTGGATGAAAACTGATAGATAATACATCGGGAATTCAATTTCTGTGTTAGAATGTAACAGAAATAAAAAAAGGCGACTGAAAAAATCAGCCGCCTTTAAAAATTATATCAAGGTATATAACGTATTATTCTTCTACGTTGAGAATACCTTTCATTCCGCCAGAGTAATGTCCGGGGAAGCTACAAATGTATTCATACTCTCCCGTTTCTTCAGGAGCAGTGAAGGTAATTTCTACCGTTTCTCCACCAGCAGCAAGATCGGTATGAGCAATAATCTGATCTTCCATGTCGGAAGGAATGTACTCGTTGTCACGTGCTTTGGCAGCAGCGTTTGCGAATGCAGCAGCATCAGCGTTCATGGTAAGCAATACAAAGTTGTGCGCCATGGCAGATGCCGGTAAAGTACTTTCCGTCATCAGGCGAATGCGGATTTCTTCGCCGGGAGCAGCTGTAATGGATTCGAGCAATACATAATCGCCCATTTTTTCGCCGACTGTAATCCCTTCTTCTTCGCCGTCAACGACGAATTTCATTCGGTCAATCCCAACCATTTCGATCGTACGAATGTCGTCAGCTTGCTCGGTAGCTTGGGTATCTGCTGTCTGATCTTCAGCTTGCTGCTGGTCAGACCCACCGCCGCAGGCAGTGACGAAAAGCAACATCAATGAGAATAAATAAGGTGCAAAACGTGTCATAAATTTGTGTAATTCTTTGGTTAAAAATTAAGTACAGAAGATACGAAAGTATTTTGTTCTAAACAGCATAAATCTTTATTAAAGTAAGGTTGCTTCCAGCGAAATATCGGTGCCAGCCAATGCCTTAGAAACGGGACAATGATTCTTTGCTCCTTCGGAAAACTTTTTAAAATCATCTTCACTAATTGTTGGTACATTAGCTTCACAAATTAATTTAATGCCGGTAATTGCGGGTCCGTCATCGGTAACTTCAAACGTTACTTCAGCCCGGGTTTTAACTGATTTAGGATTATAACCCGCTTCGGCCAGTTCGTTGGAAAGGGCCATTGAAAAACATCCTGCATGAGCGGCACCAATAAGCTCTTCTGGATTGGTTCCGTCTCCATCCTCGAAGCGCGAAGCAAAAGAGTACTTACCTTTGTAAGAGCCACTATCGAGCTCCATTGTTCCATTCCCATTTTTAAGATCTCCATTCCATTGAGCAAGTGCTTTTTTAGTAGGCATAATGTTATAAGTGTTTGATTAGTATTTAGCTTGATGTAGGGTTAAGTTCAGATTTTTTGATCTTGGTTGCTTTAATTAATTGAAAGACGATTCCTCCTAAAAAGAGAAGAATGGCTGCTACGTTTCCATAACTACCTACAATACGTAGTTGGGACGGCCCGATCATATCTCCGATAATTCGTATAAATAAAAAACCATGCAGCAGGAACAGTGGCAGATAAAAATAGAAGTGCCAGGGCACTAGCTTACCGGAAAGCGAAGGAATAATGACGGAGGCGTGAGCAAAGATCATGCTGAATACAAATCCCACAAAAAGCATATGTAACAGTCCGTCGTAAATAGGTCCGGCCGTGGGGAAGTGATACCATAAACCAAAGAGGCCCGCAAGTATAAGCCAGCCGTAGCCGGTTAGCAGACTGATGGCACTGTATCGCGTCCAAGCTGCGGATTTAATGGTCCGTCGGGCCACATCGTATTTGATCAGCCAAGCGGATATGCCGATAAGTAACAGAGAGGCAATAATCCAGCCGGCGTAGCGATCGAAATGAGTGAGAACAAGGGCACTAATCCAAAGTAAAATAAGTGTGGTAAAAAGCTTTTGTGCTTGCTTTGGGGGACGCATAATGCGGTTGAGTTCCAGTCGTTCGCCAAAGATGGTTAGCATTGGAAAGGCCGCCCACCAGATAACCAGCTTATAAATAGGAAAGTGGAGCACATAAAGTATATTACCCACCAATAGTGAAGCCGCTCCCAATGCCATAATCAGATGATATATTTTAGGCTGCAGATAGTACAGATAGCTCATCACATACGTTAAGCCCATTGCTCCCAACAACATGAGCCATTGTCCGGATAGCTGTAGGCCAGATAAAAGAATAATAGTAGAAGCGGCCATTAATACCGGAGCGAAATACGCCCACTTTTTTTCGAGTGCCGCGGCGCGCTCCAGGCCGATTAGCGTGCCAAGAAATCCGTTGATCATTAACGGTCCGTGTGCGGTGGGAGAAATATGCCGGGGCGCCATATCCGATAAAAACCCAATGCGCAGCAGTCCTGAGTAAAGTCCCGTAATGAGACCAATAGCCGCTAAGAATAGCAGACTTACCAAAATATATGTAGATGTTTTACCGGTGCTCACTATAGTTAAATTAAGTGTCAGTCTAAACTTGTTTCAGAATATTTTTTAAGAAAGATAGATCCTGAAATGAATTCAGGATGACATGTTGCCAATATAATTTGAATGTTTTTAATACTTATGTCACTGCATCGGCGGTGGATGAGCAAAAAACTCTACGTCTTCTTTAATCATATCTACATTCCATTCCGGTTCCCAAACCAGTTTTGTCGCGTAATCTTTGACTCCTTCCATTGATTCCAGTGTTTCTTCAATTTGTTGCTGCAGATATCGACGCATGGGACAGCCCGGCGTGGTGACGGTATATTCAAGCACCACCTTGCCATCGTTAATCAAGATGTTATATACCAGTCCCAGATCCACAATGTTAACCCCTAGTTCGGGGTCAATAACTTCGCGGAGTTGCCGGACTATCGTGCGTCTATCTATGGGAGTAGAAGTCATAATTATCTTTTAATCAGTTTTTCCAATACGGACTTTCCAAACGTTGGGTCCTTTTTCCAGGTATTTCCAGATAAACTTTTCATTGGCCCGCTCTGCAGCTAGCTCATACTTTATAGGTTTGGGGTCATGATCGTTAATAATTATAAATGCTTCTCCATCGTTGAGATTATCAAATTTCTCAAAAATTATTGGATGTTTGTGCTTTGGTTCAATCTCTCGAACGTCTATTTCTTCTAAAGTATCAGACATTCTTTGGTGATTTGTTATTAGTTATTGGGTAATAGCTATTTGTAGGTAAAGCCCCGATAATCATTACTAATAACTACTTTACTGCTTTTTCTTCCCAGTTTTCGATAAGGTGTTCTCGTTTATTTTCTTTTTCGCTCCATTTGTCAACGTTGGGCAGGGCCTCTTTGGCTTGGTTGATGACATGATCAGCCCATTCTTCAGAAAGCCGTTCATTTAATTCGATATAATCTTCCCACTCCATCGGTACTTCATCATCAGGATAAATAGCCTCTTCGGGACATTCGGCCACGCATGCATCACAATCAATACATTCAATGGGATCGATGACCAAGAAATTGGGTCCTTCCCTGAACGCATCAACCGGACAAACGGCCGCGCAATTAGTGTGCTTACACTGAATACAGGGATCGGTTACAACGTACGCCATAGTTTAAATAGTACTTGGTTTCGAATGCTTCACTTCAAAGGTAGGAGTCCCTAAATTGAATATCAACTATAAAAACGGTATAAACCTTTTTTATTGATTTATCACAAAATCATCGATATCTTAAGCATGGATTGAAAGCAAACTGAATTGACAAAAAATGATATGAAAACCGATCAATCTCTTTCAAAGCTCACTCCCGAAGCTACTATCTCAGAAATAGTTTGTTCAGACCATAAGGTGGGCGAACTGCTCGCTTCTATTGGGTTATCACCGGACAATCATGAAGAAGAAACGCTTCGATCGGTATGTCAACAGCGCAAATGGAGTGAGGTTGAAGTACTTCAGTGGTTAAAGAAGCATGGTTCAACTCAAAATGGGCAAACGTCAGATAGTGATATTCCTTCAGTTCCTGATAAAGATGCTTCACTGGTAAAATGGATTACGTACCTGGAAGAATCATTTCTTAATCCCAATCAATCGCTTTTGGAAGAGTTGGACGAAAACTTTCCTCGTATTCATAAAGTACACGGAAATCAGTATCCCTGGCTTAAAACGATGAAGTGGGAGTTTGACAGATTTAGAGAAACGCTCGGTATGTATTATACCTTTGAAAGGGAAAAGTTTTTCCCGCTTATCGGACGCCTCAAAAATCATAGCAATAATAATCTGAGTCATGGGACGATTCAAAAATTAGAAAAATCATTCTCTGTCGTAGAACGAGATCAGCGTCGTCTACGAAATGTAATGAAGACTATTCGGAAAAAAGGAAATCAGTTTGAAAATCCCGGCAATGCGTGTTCAACACTGCGAATTCAGAATAAGAATTTTAAAATCTTGTTTTCCCAATTAAAGAAACAGTTCGAGGTGGAGAAAGATCTGATTTTGCCGCGTACAAAAGAGGAGATAGGAGCTAAAGGTTAACCCAACTACATCCAAACTAATAAAGACCATCATGTTTACCGGTTCAAAAAAAGAGATTATCGACTTGATTAAACGCAGTGGAACCCTCTCTATTGATGAAGCCGTGGAGGAGATTGACTTAGCTAAAACGACCCTGCGCGAGCACTTTCTGCAGTTAGAGCGCGATGGTTATGTAGAACGAGATTACGTGCGATCAGGGCCGGGGCGTCCCAGCCTGCAGTATCAGCTGACATCCAAAGGCAATAGCACTTTCCCATCTTCTGAGTCTAAGCTGATCCGAAATATTATTAAGTACCTCAAGTCGAAGGGTAATGAACAACTAGTGGAAGATTTCTTTGAGGATTTTTGGGATCAGCGTTTGGAAGAAGCCCAAGATCGAATTGAAAAATCATCGGCCGGAGATTTGCAATCAAAAGTTAAGATACTGATGCAGATGCTGGAGGAGGAGGGATTCATGCCTGAATTTGATTTTGACGAAAGCGATGAGTCACTGATGGTAAAGGAGTGTAACTGTCCCTTTAGTGAAGTTATTAAAGAAACGCGGCTGCCCTGTAAACTGGAAGAGATGTTTTACAAGAAGTTATTTAATGAGAACGCCGAACGAACCAGCTATATCGCTGATGGTGACTATTCCTGTACCTATGATATTCCGGCTGATTAACATTGAATGTATTTTCTAAAGATGGTGTTTAACTACACAATAAGAGATAAGATAGTATTAAATATAATTAATGGGTCTTATTCTGTGCAAGATTTATGATTTTATAATCCCGAATGATTAAACCACAGTATTATGATTGTTGATGAATTAGCAACTTTTGTTAAGAAGGCATCTTATAATGATTTGTCGGATGAGGCAAAAAAGCAGTTAAAAATTAGGCTCTTGGATTCGCTTGGAACGGCTATAGGAGCTATTGAAGGCCCGCCTGTTAAATCCATCAGAGAAATGATTGACGATTTTGGCGGAGCGGAAATGAGCACCCTCATCGGTGGGGGTAAAACGACGCCTGATCGCGCGGCCTTGTATAACAGTGGTTTGGTACGTTACCTCGATTTCAATGACAGCTATCTGGCCAAAGGGGAGACTTGTCATCCGAGTGATAATATTGGTTCAATTCTGGCGGCTGGAGAAACTACAGATCTCAGCGGTAAGGATTTTCTGACAGCTTTAGCAGTGGCCTATCAAGTGCAGTGTCGCCTGAGTGATGAAGCGCCGGTGCGGGACAAGGGATTCGATCATACCACGCAGGGTTCGTATGCGGTAGCGACGGGGGTTGCTAAAGCACTGGGATTGGATGAAGAGAAAACAGCTAACGCTATTTCGATCGCCGGTACGGCTTTGAATGCGCTTCGTGTTACTCGCACTGGTGCTCTATCCAACTGGAAAGGGCTTGCTTATCCTCATACAGCTTTTGGAGGAACTCATGCTGCAATGCTGGCTAAGTATGGCATTACCGGCCCGCCGGCAGTATTTGAAGGGAACAAAGGTTTTATGGATTCCATTGCCGGCGAATTTTCGATCGATTGGTCAAATGAAAATTTGGAGCGCGTTACTGATACGATCATAAAGAAATACAATGCGGAAATACATTCCCAATCATCTATTGAGGGAATGATAGAGTTAAAGGAGAAGCACGGATTTACAGCCAAAGAAGTAGAGAAGGTCGAAATTGAAATTTTTGATGTTGCCTATCACATAATCGGCGGTGGTGAAGAAGGCGACAAGACGATTGTCCGCACGAAAGAAGAGGCTGATCACAGTTTGCAGTATATGGTTTCGGCAGCGCTTTTAGACGGGCAGGTGATGCCGGAGCAGTATGAAAAGAATCGTATTGAAGCAGATGATATTCAGTCGCTATTGCAAAAGGTAAAAATTACGCCTAAACAAGAATACAGCGATCGCTTTCCTGATGAGATGCCGACAAAACTGACGGTATATCTCAAAAATGGCAAAACCTATTCCATTGAAAAGAACGATTACGAGGGATTTTACACACGTCCCATGAGCTGGGAGACGATCATCCAAAAGTTTGAGGGATTGGCTGAGCCTTACACCTCAGAGGAATTGCGTGATCAGATTGTTGAGACAATAAAGAATTTTGAACAGCATTCTGTTTCTGATCTGATGAAGCTGTTAGCAAAGGTAGAATTAGGATTTTAGACAATGGTAAAGTTATAAGGATGCGGTGCGCCGTATCCCAACAAAAAATGAAAGGTGGCTACTATGGCTGACGAAAAAACATTCGACTTTTTGAATAAAAACGAACGAGAATCCAAACCAAGAAAAACAGGTATTACCGAGATTCGCGGTCCCTATTATGATGTAATGGGTAAACGATATCTCAATGATATCATGGAAACAATGGGCGAACACGTGGATTCGTTGAAATTTTCTGGCGGATCGTTTTCGATTATGCCTAAAAAGGCTGTAACCGAGCTGATTGATATTGCCCATGATCATGACGCGCTGGTATCGACCGGTGGATTTATGGAATACGTGCTCACGCAGGGAAAAGAGGCCGTCGATAAATACATCGATACCTGCAAAGATTACGGATTCGATATCATTGAGCTTTCAGCGGGATTTATCACCCTGCCCACTGACGACTGGCTACGGCTAATTGAAAAGGTGCAAAAAGCCGGACTTAAAGCGAAGCCCGAAATTGGTATCCAATTTGGTGCCGGCGGTGATACGGCCAAAGGGGAACTCGAATCCGAAGGCACGCTTGATACCGGTTATGCCGTAAAGCAGGCCAAACGGTTTGTAGATGCCGGAGCATATATGATTATGATCGAGTCGGAAGGTATTACCGAAAATGCAGATCCGTGGAGAACCGATGTGCCGGCCGAATTTATTAACGAAATCGGTTTGGAGAAGCTGATGTTCGAAGCAGCTGATCCCGAAGTCTTTGCCTGGTACATCAAAAACTACGGTCCCGAAGTGAATATGTTCGTGGATAATAGTCAGATTGTACAGCTCGAAACGCTGCGCCGTGGAATCTGGGGTACCAAGAGTCTCTGGGGACGCGTATTGACCTATAAAGAATAATTTAAATACATCCGGTATCAGAATCCCGAACGGAGGCCTGTGGGCAAAAAGGAGAATTTCGCAATGGTTAAAACTTTAGAAATTGTTATCAATGGAAATAAATAAACCATTGAAATTCTCTAGCCCAGAGCTCGGAGTTGTTTCGGGATTCGAAGCCGGTGACTTTTTTGGTTCGTTCCAGTGATTTTCTGGTCCCGATTCCTGTCGGTGGTTTTCGTCATTGAAAAAATGAACAGAACAAATAAAAGTACGGGTATTTTAAGTGTAACTTCTCAACTGATTGTGAAGGCAAATCAATTTAATATTAAGCGCATTTACGAAGAATCTTCAGAAGACGATGGCTACCGCGTGCTGGTGGATCGTCTGTGGCCCCGGGGCGTATCCAAAGAAGAAGCTCGACTTGATGAGTGGCTTAAGGTAATTGCTCCTTCTACCGAATTGCGAAAGTGGTTTGACCACGATTCCGATAAATTTGATGAATTTGCTGAGCGGTATAAAGGAGAATTGACCCAAAAAGAGCATGAGGTTGATCATCTTTTAGATATAGCAAGAAGTCATCGGATCACGCTGTTGTATGCGGCAAAAGATGAAGAGCACAATCATGCGAAGGTTTTAAAAGAATTTTTGGAAGGGCAATTGAACTAAATATCAATTCCTGTGTCATCCTGAATTTATTTCAGGATCTACAGGATAAAATTATGATTCTAAAGATGCTGAAACAAGTTCAGCATGACATGTAAGATTGTATCAAACTATAGAAATAAATAACTAAAATTAGGTATAGATGCAGGTAACAGAAAAAGAACTCGATGTACGCTCGCTAATCCCCATAAAAAGACACGAAAAACTACTGAAACTCTTTAAGGAACTGCCGGTCGGAGAAAGCTTTATCTTTATTAATGACCACGATCCCAAGCCGTTGTATTACGAATTTCGATCGATATATGGGGATGTTGTCGGCTGGCAATACCTGCAGCGCGGCGGGCAGGAGTGGAAGGTGCGCGTAACCCGAACCGAGTCTTCACAGGGACGTGAGTTTGATGATATTTCCACGCTGATGGATCTCCGAAAAGCGGATCGCAAAGACTGGAAGTATGCTGTTTTTCACCGCTATGGAATGATGTTGAAAGGGGATACCATTGAGATCATCTCTGAAAAGGATCCCGAGGAAATCCGAAGGATCTTCAAGAAAAAGTTCGATGGCGAATATACGTGGACGTATAAAAATGATCTGCCCGGTGAATATGTGATCCATGTTACTAAAAAAGAGGAAACAGATCCGGCCCTTGAAGATGTATCCATTGTCAACTCATTTGACGTGCGGCCGCATGCTCCGGCAAAGCGCCATGACATGGTCTTCGATGCTTTTGACGAACTCGAGCCCGGTGAAGCATTTGTCTTTATCAATGACCACGATCCCAAGCCACTCTATTATCAGATGGAGGCTGAAAGTGATGAGCCGTTTAAATGGGAATATCTGGAAACCATGCCGAAGGAGTGGAAGGTAAAAGTGATGAAGTTAAAGAAGTAATGGTATTGTAGTGCTGCAGTTATCAATCATGTTTGTATTGCAACGCTGCAATAAATGAATGGTTAATCTTTTTTTATATTTATCCAAATGTACCAATTATAGAATGTTTTAGAGCTTTTTAAGAGTTTGGCACGACTCTTGAATTGCCAAAGTCTCAATTAATAAAAGACAAAGTTGTCTTAATTCTTAATTACCAATAAAACTGACTGCTATGAAATCAATAAAACTTACTTTCACTCTTGTAATAGGATTGTTACTAACGGGGATTACGAGTTTGAGTTATGCACAAACATCAGAATATGAAATAGACGGCAAGACCTTTGGCATGCCCGAAGCGGAAGTGTTCACCGAAGATTATGACGGACCTCCCGTCGTAGGAGATCACTTAAGTATGCTTCCCAACCTTGAGCCGCTCGATTACGAGGGCAACAAGACGCATGAGGTTCGTATCGACATCATTGCCCAGGAAATTGAAGTGGCTGATGGCGTAAAATATGAAGCTTGGACGTTCGGGGGAACGGTTCCCGGTCCGGTGCTGCACGTGAGAGAGGGCGACCGCATTACATTTACGATGAAGAATCGTTCGGATGAAGCGGTCACGATTACACAACCAACAAAAGAAGGTTCGCCCTTTATGCAGCAGGTGGCCCAGAATAATTACATGAAAGCTCAAGAAGCGACAATGCCTATGCCGCACTCGATGGACTTTCATGCGGGAACGGTGGCCAAAGATGATAAATGGAGAACTATTGCTCCGGGTCAATCTATCAAGTTTGACTGGGTTGCCAACTATGCCGGTTCTTATATTTACCACTGTGGTACGCCCAGCGTGCTTATGCACACGGCAATGGGACAGCACGGCGTAGTCGTTGTTTCTCCAAAGGACGGATATGATACCGGATACGAAGTGGATAAGGAGTATGTAATCGTACAGTCTGAGTACTACCTGAAAAAAGGACCTGGCGATCTCTATCAATACGACTATGAAGGTGCTCAAAATCGAAATCCTTCCCACGTTGTATTCAACGGACACCAGACGATTCTGCACGATCAACCGCTGAAAGCAAATGCCGGAGATCGCGTTCGCTTCCACGTTTCAAATAACGGTCCAAGCGGCACGTCAAGCTTCCACGTTATCGGTGGTATTTTTGATCGCGTATGGTTGGAAGGTCATCCCTTTAATGAAATGCGCGGCATGCAGACGGTACTCCTTGGTGCCTCAAGTTCAGCGACCATAGATATGATCGTTCCCGAGGAAGGAAAGTATATCCTGATCGATCACGAATTTGCTGATGCAGAAAAAGGCGCGACGGGTACATTGAAAGCCGGACCCCGCGAGAAGTAAATCCATAAATCGATAAACACCTATTAAAATTTATTGAAATGAACATCCTGACGAACATAGCACCTGTTAAAATCACGCTGACTGTATTAGCGGCGATGATGTTATGCCTTACCAATATGGTTGGGGCCCAGGTGCTGGTTCCGTCGGGATCATTTCATTCTGTAATGCCCGAAATTAAGGGTGAACCGGTCGAAGTAGAGTCATTTTATTTGGATTCAACGGCCGTTACTAATCAGCAGTACAATGAATTTTTACAAGATCATGAGAATTGGAAACCAGAAAACGTTCCGAGCATTTTTGCATACAAGGGATATCTAAAAAACTGGGAAAACACCAATGCTGATGATATTGTAAATCCTAATCAACCGGTGACCAGTGTTTCATGGTATGCGGCCAATGCGTATTGCCAATCAGCGGGCGGGCGATTGCCAACCCTCAATGAATGGGAATATTCGGCACAGCTTATGGATTTTGAATCAACTGCCGATGCAAAGGAGTTTGCCAATAGGTTAATGAGCTGGTATTCCACTTTTGATAATGAAAATATGGGAGCCGTAGGTTCTACCGGAATTGAAAATCGGTATGGCATCAAAGATCAGTTTGGATTGATTATGGAATGGGTCGAAGATTTTAAGCCGGTGGTCGCAGATGATCTTTCCCTGGATTGTGGTACGGTTGGACGCATGCAAAAACTGGGCAATGCCTACAGTTATGCGGCCTCTATCCGGTATATCACGCGCATGAGCTTTAGTCCCAAAAGCACCAACAGCACGGTAGGATTTCGCTGTGCCTACAATGTGGAAACGATGGAAGATAAAAAATCGAATTTGTGATGAAGAAATTATACCTCATAGTGATTTTCTTACTTACGGCAATGAGCGTGTCGGCACAGCATAATCACAATCATAGTGCTGATAATACTCTTAATACCACAGAAGTGAATTCGGAGCATTCTCTCTACCATTTGGATGCCGAGTGGACGGATCATCGAAATGAGACCATATCCCTTACAGATTTTAAAGGAGCCCCGGTGATTGTGGTGATGTTTTACGGTAATTGCACCGAGGTTTGTCCAATTCTAATACAGGATGCTTGGCGATTGTACAGCAGCGTGGATGAATCTGTCCAAGAGGAGATCAATGTGTTAGCCGTTAGTTTTGATACTGAGAATGATACACCAGAAGTATTACGGAAGTATGCTGAATATGAGCAGTTGGACATTCCCGGCTGGTACTTTATGACGGCGGATGATGCCGACATACGAACGCTTGCCATGATGTTGGGCGTGCAGTATTCAAAGAAAAGTGACGGTCATTTTGCGCACTCAAATTTGGTAACCGTATTAGATGAAAAAGGCAGAATTGCCCAAAGGGTGGAGGGATTGAATCAGCCTATGGATGACGCTAAGTCAAAAATTGAGTCGATAATGGCTAAGCTGAACAAATGATGAAATTTTCAGTACTAACATTGTTAATAGCTCTTTTGTTAATCACCGGTTGGGACCATGGCATGGCTTCTGATTTTTTCCAGGCAGATACGGTGACCGTAGAAGTCAAAGGCACGGATACTGATGCACGATTTGATCCGGTGGTTGTGGCCGTAAATCCGGGTGATGTGATACAATTTGTGGTACGCGAAGGGTTACATACGGTAACGGCCTACCATCCCGAAAACCGGCGGCCGCAGCGAATACCGGCTTCAGCGAACCCTTTTAATTCGGGCTTATTGAAAGAGGGAGATACTTGGATGTTGCAAGTTTTTGAGGAAGGAATGTATGACTATTTTTGTATGCCCCATGAAAAAATGGGTCATGTGGGAAGAATAATTTCAGGATCGACTGATGCTGTGGGCGAATATCCCGAAGAAGGAATACCCAGCGTAGTTTTACAAAAATTGAACACCGAAACAGAACAGTTTTTAAACCAATAAATACATACCAATAAACAAAAAGAGGTTACTTACTATGAAATCACTTACAAAAATAACGTTAATACTTGCACTCATTTTTACGGGATTTGTGTCTACTACAATGGCGCAGCGAACCATAGAAATGGTTGGCATGGATAACATGAAGTTCGATGTCACGACCATTGAGGCTACCCCCGGTGAAGAAATTACTATAAAGCTCACTACTAAAAGTCAGATCCCGAAGCAGGCGATGGCACATAATGTGGTTGTCATAGATAAAGACGCTAATGTGGATGAGGTTGCCAATGCTTCGGCGCGAGCAAGGGACAATGATTATATAGCTCCGGATTATGAGGACGAAATCATTGCGGCCACAGGTCTGGCAGGCGGTGGAGAAACGGTAGAAGTAACATTTACAGTTCCCGAAGAAACGGGAGAATATGAGTATATCTGCTCATTCCCTGGACACTACCCAGCTGGGATGAAAGGAGTGCTTAAAGTACAGTAGTCAACCCTGCTAACATTATAGCTTGTATTTAAAAGGGCATCCATGCAGGATGCCCTTTTTATGTTTTTGGTAAAAAAAGAAAGGTAATTTTTTGATGGGAGGGGATTTATTTAAAATCTATTTTGGATAAGGTTGTTAAAAAAGAGTTTGATAACTTAAATTGCCTGTAGTCTATATATAGTAAGATATATTTAAAAGAGGAGGGAATATGGAGAAAAATTTTACTGCCCGAATAGTAGACTTGACTGAAGTTTACGAGATGGCTTATCAGGTATCACAAAAAATTTCGGACTCTCCCTCGAATTTTGATGTGGTGGTTGGAATTTCTCGAGGCGGTTTTCCTCCTGCACGATTGGTATGTGATTTTTTGAACATTAAGACACTTACAGCAGTACAGGTTCGACATTATACAGCTGGCGGACAGGCGAAAGAAGAAGTCGAAATTACAGATCCCATTGATATTGATCTCAAAGGAAAAAACATTCTTGTCGTAGATGATGTTAATGATTCGGGCAAGACTTTAAAGGCAGCCGTTGATCATATCAAAAGAAAAGGAGCTAAAGCAGTTAAAACAGCTGTGCTGCACGAAAAGGAGAACACCTCTCTCTCAGCCGATTTTGCCGGAGCATATCAGACGGAGTGGAAGTGGCTTATGTATCAGTGGGCGGTGACAGAAGATCTGTTGGAGTTTTTGAAAAAGGATGAGATGCTATCAGCCGATAAAGAAGAGATGTTGCAACACCTTTCGGATAAGTATGATCTTAATGTTCAAACAGAACTTCTTGACAAAGTGCTTGCTATGAAAAGCAATTATTTCGACAACTAAATATCTTAATAGTATTTACTAAAAAGCATACTATTTATGTTTGATTATACTGCTACGTATACCGATCAGTACCAGATAACAATGTCCCAGGTCTATTTTCAAAAAGGTCTGGGAGACGAAACAGCTATTTTTGATTACTTTTTTCGGAAACTACCATTTGATAACGGTTATGCTGTTTTTGCTGGTCTTGAAGATCTGCTCGAAGCTATAGAAAACCTTCATTTTGATGAAAAGGATCTTGAATTTCTCGAAAAGGAGGGCATAGATCAGGAGTTTCTGGATTACCTGGAAGACTTTCGTTTCACCGGGAATATTTATGCTTCCAGAGAGGGGGATGTTATGTTTCCAAATCGGCCGGTAGTTAGTGTTGAAGCATCCATTATTGAGGCCCAGCTACTTGAGACGCTTGTTCTTAACACGCTTAATTATCAGTCATTGATTGCTACTAAAGCCAGCAGGATGAGACTTTCAGCCGGTGATCGGCAGCTGGTGGATTTTGGATTGCGACGTGCTCCCGGGCTCGGTGGTTATTCGGCCAGTCGTGCTGCTGTTATTGGTGGATTTGATGCCACCAGTAACGTGCGAAGTGGTCGCGATTATAACATGCCGATATCGGGCACAATGGCTCACTCATTTGTTCAGCGTTATGATGAGGAGATAGAGTCATTTCGCGATTTTGCCGATATTCGTCCCCACGACTGTGTGCTTCTTGTTGATACCTATGATACCCTGAAAAGCGGAGTGCCTAACGCTATAGCAGTGGCCAAAGAGATGGAAGAGCGAGGTGATAAACTGAAGGGTATTCGTCTTGACAGTGGTGACCTTGCTTGGTTAGCAAAAGAATCGCGTAGGATGCTTGATGAGGCCGGATTGGAGTATGTGAAAATAGCCGCTTCCAACCAGATTGATGAGCATGTAATAAAAAGTCTGCTTGATCAAAATGCGCCTATTGACCTGTTTGGAGTAGGTACGAGTTTAGTGACCGGTCGACCTGATTCTGCCCTTGATGGTGTTTATAAACTGTCTTATGCCAACGACGAACCACGGCTTAAATTATCAGAGACGGTTAGTAAAATTAATCTGCCCGGAAAAAAGCAGGTATATCGGTTGTTTAATGAAGATGGCTCATTTTATGGCGGTGAAGTTGTTGCGTTAGATGGTGAATCAGACATTGATATGATGTACCATTCAACTGATCCTAAAAAGTTCAGGCATTTGTCTGAATTCCAAAAAGAACCCCTTCTAAAGAAGGTGGTTGAAGATGGGGAACGGTTAACGGAACCTCGATCGGTGCAAGAAATTGCGGAGTTCAGTCGTAAACAATTGAGCAGACTACCTGTTGAATTCAAACGGTTTGAAAATCCCCATATCTATAAAATTGGATTGTCTGCAAAACTAAAAGATCAGCGTGATAGCTTGGTAGAACATCACAAAAGTAAAGTTTAATGGTCTACTGTTGTCTATGGCTAATAAGAACAATAAGATTTGATTAGTAATTACTATTTGTTTTGTCGCTGATTTTAATACCTGACAGCCCCGCATAAATAATTAGCCAAATACCTGTTCGGAATGACATCGCTTTTAAGCTTTCCATGGCAATGGATGCTTCCAGCCAATAGGCTATTACAATGAGGATTAGTACCGACAGGTTAACTAAGAAAACAATTTTAGCTGTCTTAATGCCTGTCAGTAGCTTTTGCCATATCAGATAACCGGCAGAGATATAAAAATATCCCATTACGGTATTAAATATCAGCAGGGGTAAAAAGATAATGTACCCGGGATCGGAGAAACGGAAAAAGGTTGTTCCGCCTACCCAAATGGTTATCAATCCAAAAGCGGTGGCAATGATTGCAGATGCCATTTGAATAAATGAGCTCACTGCTTTGTTATCCATATCATTTATTATTTGTAATTAATAAAAAGGGGATACCTGCAAAGTATCCCCTCATAATTATATTAGTGGTACTACAGTGATGATAATACGCCATTCCATTTTAGCTCTATAAAAAAGCTACGGCCGGGATCGTTAAGTGGCATTGTTGATCCCTGCAGGCTTCGGTTCAAGTGCTCATGATACGTCACATCAAAGAGGTTATTAACACCTGCCGAAAGTTGAATGCCGCGCCCCAGTTGAGAACTTGCCTTGAAATGGGTAAGCAGATATCCATCCGTAGGTTGTTCATCAAACGATTCGGCCACACGTGTTTGCTCCGCTACGCCCCTCAGATGTAGTTGAGGAATCAGCTTACCATTCAGGAAACTGTAGTCCAGTTTAAAGTTTGCTTCATAAGCCGGTATCTGTGGCAGATCTTCATCTGCTGTTATATTTCGGCCGATGGTGTAAGCAGTGGAAAGGTTATAGCCCAACTTATTCCGACCGTTGTTTTTGAAAGTCAGCTCAAAACCATACAGGGCCGCTTCATTTATATTCTTAAACTGCTTGACTCCAGGTGCTCCCATCTGCTTGGGATTCAGACTGGGACGAACAGTTGCGCTGATATAGTCGGTCACATAGCTGTAAAACAGCGACCCTTCGATACTGATGACCTCGTTTGTATAGTTAAGCATCGCATCCACCTGGTGATTGGTCTCGGAGTTCAGTTGCGGATTACCGACGTATTCATAGGGATCCATACCGATAGCCAGGTAATTTACGAAGAGCTCATCCATGCCGGGATAACGCTCTGATCGCCCAATCCAGAAGCCGGTTGTCCAGTTGGGATGTAAATCTTTGGTAAATCCTGCACTGGCACTCCATCCGAGGTGTTCTTGATCAAGTTGTCCAAGCGTTTGTGCAAAGTAGGCATCGGGATCGTTGGCATTGGAATAGTAGTAGTCAAACCGGGAAGAGAGCACTACATTCCATTCAGTGATGTTCGGTTGATATTCCACCACGCCGCCAAAGCGATTGCGCTTGCCGCCTTGCCAGACGTTATCGGTGATAGTTTGGCCGGCCATGGGACCCATGTTAAAATCGCGGGTACGAAAACCTTCCATTTGGCGCAGCGTAGCATCAGTGCCGAACGTCCAGCTGCCGGATGTCCCCGGGAGTACATAAGAAATATCATAACCGTAGGTTTCGGTAGACAGATCGGTGACCGCCTCTACCATGTTTGACATCTGTCGATCGAGGTTATCCATCACGTGTGCTACGTACGAACCAAAAACCGAGCTTTCAAAACGTCCGTTGCCCAGATCCGTATTGGTATAAGTGAGTGTAGCATTGGTGATGTCATCATCACGCATATCCATCATCAAGGCCGGATATTGCACATCGCGCGCAAAATTCTGGCTCAGCTTGGCTTTGATAGAATTTGCATCGTTCAGCTGAACGGATGTTTCAACTGTATATTCGGCATTCGACATCCCGGCGTTAACGCTGTTTCCGGAACCGTCCTTATAATTTTCTGTGGATGCAAAAGCTCCGTAGATATTGGTCGTCCAGCGACCGCCTTCTTTTTTGATGCCACCGGCATAGCGCTGGCGGTCGATGTTGCTTTCATAGCCTACGGTGAAATAGCTCGAGATCACAGGATCACGGTAATAGTCCGGCTGCTGAGATTTAAAGTTTATGACTCCTCCGAATGAAGGTCCATGTTTGAGGGCATAAGGCCCTTTTAGGATTTCAACCTCTTCGATATGTTCCATTTGAACGTGAGAGGTAGGAGGATCCATGCGGTTGGGACAGGCTCCCTGTGACTGCAGCACGCCGTCCATCTCAACCATCAGCTGATTCTTTTTAAAGCCGCGAAGTACCGGATCAACGCCAAAGCCACCGCCTTTGCGGATGCCCGAAATGTTAGGCGAATCTTTGAGAAATTGACCCGCATCATGCGAGAGGTTGACGGTTGAAATCGCATCCATAAACTGGTCAGGCTGGTGCGATGATTTTCGTGCAAGAACAGTAACGGGGCTCATAGCCTCCATTGATCTACGCAAATAGATTGTTGTTGACTCTTCAGCAATATCACTTGCGATGAGTTGAACGGTTTTGCTTTTATAACCCACATATGTAATTCGAAGCGTGAATTCATTGGCATCAGCTGTGAAGTTGAATGCACCGTTGGCATTGGTGATCGTGGTAAGATCGCCTTCCGACCAATGTATGTGCGCTCCGGCCAACGGTTTATTATTTGATTCATCTAAAATTTTACCGGAAATCGTTTGCTGTGCCCAGGCAGCATTTGAAAGGGCAAAAAGGAGTAATAGTCCTATTGTTAGAAAAAAAAGTTTTAGTGAACGCATAATTCTGATATGGTTTTAATGCATCCGCACCGTAATATTTTTACCTATAGCAGTGGTATTGCGAGGTGCAGATAGATTTAAATTTTATTAAATGATCAGGAGATTATGCGAGAAGGCGGGGAGGATGAAAGATATCATCCGTAAAGATAAGTAAAGGGTGCTGTTGTAAGCTTATAAATATTGAGGTTGGAGAAAAGGTAATACCGTCAAAAGCCGAAACCAGTGGAGCTTTGATTTGAAATGGGGCATTCGTGCCAATGGGCTCATTTCCGTGATGATCACAGCCGCATAGTTTCGTGGCATTAGAATTGTCAGCTGATGCTGTATGGTTGCAGCTGCAAGCTTTTTTTCTATCTAACGAGCAGGAGCTATCACAATCGCCATCCATGTTACAGGCCATAGTTTCTCCACCGTGATGAGCATTCATTTGCTGCATTACGATGGGAGACAGACCTTGCATTACTGATGCTCCCAAGAAAATGAAGAGTACTACAGACGATATGTGTTTTAGCTTTATAAGCACGTAATTATCTTAATAAGAGTAACTTATCTTAAATATACAAAATGCCTCCATCCTTTGAAAAGAATAACGGTGAAAATTTAGTATATTGTGAGTGAATATTCGCACAATTTTCAAATAATTTTTTATCCATTGGCAACTACAAAAAAGCAAGCAATTTTAGAAACAGCCTTGGAACTTTTTGTATCTAAAGGTATTGATGCGACCTCTATTCGTTCTATAGCTAAGGGGGCTGAAACTTCTGAAGGTAATATTTATAGACATTTTAAAAGTAAAAATGACCTTGCCCGGACCATTTTTCTAAATTGTGCTACTCAATTTCGTAATACGATGAAAGAAACAGTAGAGCAGGGTTCGGGACCCGAACAACAAATTGAAATTCTTATTCGAACCATTTTTGATTTTTCTTTTGATTACCAAAAGGAGTTCTCATTCATAATGATTGCGAATCATCGAGAAGAAATTATTACCAAAGAAATGCTTTCTAAACCGTTGCCCAAAGATGTGTTTGTCGAAATATTACAGGCTGGTAAGGAACAGGGGGTTTTTGAACTTCCGGAAGAGCCTACCATTGCTGTAGCCTGGATTGTGGGAATGGTACAGCGGAGCATTATTTTTATACAGAGGAATATTACTTCTTTGGAACCGGAAAAGGTTATTGATGAAACGGTCCGTGCTTCTCTGCGAATGTTGAAAGCTTGATTGTTAGAATCTTGTTTCCCTTTACAATCTTGAAATGAAAAAGTGCCACCGGCTATCAACCGGAGGCACTTAAGATCTATTGTTAGGGATGTAGGTTATGGGACAAAGGTAGGAGCTTTCTAACTTTGGTTACGGGTTTTAATTTCCAACAGATTTGTGAGATCATCAATTACTGTGTAAAAGACAGGTATAACAACCATTGTGAGAAGACTTGAGGCTGTAAGACCTCCAATAATAACAATGGCCATTGGAGAAAATCGTTCGGCTCCCAGTGCTAGTTCCAAAGCTAACGGAAGCATTCCAATCACCGTTGAGAATGTCGTCATCATGATGGGACGAAATCGTACAGCTACAGACTTTTTAACAATCTCTTCACGGCTTTGGCCTTCCATCTGGTGCAAAATAAAATCAATGAGGATTACTGAATTATTTACAGCAATCCCAATCAGGAGTATAAAGCCGATTAATACCGACATTGAAATCACTTTACCTGTAATAATTAAGCCAATGGCGGCTCCTACGGCAACAAGGGGGATTGCAAGCATAACCGTGAACGGATGAATGAACGATCGGAACTGAGCAACCATTAGCAAGTAAACTCCAATCAAGGCTGCCAGTAGTGCAGACAACATCTGTGCTCGGGATTCCTTAAGGTCAGAATTTTCTCCGGTGACCTTTAAATCATATCCTTTTGGGACGTCCATTTTAGAAATCGAAGATTCAATATCAGCAATAACATGGCTAAACGCTCGGTCATAGGTAAATCCTAACACATCGGCTGTCCGGATAAGATTCTCCCGGGTAATGAGGTTGGGAGCAAGCTTTACATCGGTTTTGGCAACTGAAGATAACGGTAACCCGGGTTTAAGTTTCGTCTGCAGTACATCGTCAAGCACATTCCGCTGCGTAGAGTCATAGCGAACGACAATATTAGGATCTGTTCCATCGGGTGCATCCAGTTGTGTTACCGGTAGTCCGTCAACAGCAGCAAATGTTTCCTGGGCGATATAATCGGGTGTTAAACCGTAGAAAGCGGTGTTCAATCGATCGACAGTAAACTGCACTTCGGGACGTTCGAGCGTCCACTGCCGATAGATATTAACAGCTCCATCGACCTTGCGTACCCGATCGGCAACCGTTTTGGCCAGTGCGTTAAGTTGATTAAGATCAGGTCCCGAAATTTGCACATCAATGGGCGCGGCTGTGGTACTCTTGGCGGTACCGCCCATAGCTTTGAGCACGGCGGTGCGGATACCGGGAATACGGTTAATTTTTTTACGCAGCTGATCTTCTATTTCCCAAATTGAACGGTCGCGCTCTTTTCGAGAAACTAAATCTACAGTGATGAATGCCTGTTGCACACCCATGGCACCGGCATCACCAAAGAACTTTGCATCGGGCTCGAAACCTATTTGTGAGGTATAATTGATGACATCGGAGTCTTCATTAAGCAGATCTTCAATATCACGGACAATCGATTTTGTCTGTTCAAATGAACTGCCCGCCTCTGCCTCCATCGAAATAAAGAAAGAACCAGAATCCAACTTGGGTAGAACTTCCATTCCCCTCATAGCCAGCAAGGCCATACTTCCAATAAAAACGATTAATGTTCCCGTAAGTAAAATAGCGCGGTGCTTCAGAGACCAGTCAAGTAGCACTAAATATCCGTCTCTCAGTTTATCCATTCCTCTGTTAAAAGGGGCTATGAATTTTTTGATGGATGATCCTATCTTAGTTTCATGCCGTTCAAATAAGAAAAAGAGGAGGGGGATAAGGGTAACGGCCATTAGGATCGAGGCTCCAAAGGCAAAAATCATGGTAAGTGAAAGTGGACCAAAAACCTTGCCGACAAATCCCGTAAGAAATTGAAAGGGAATAAGCACGGTAATAGTTGTTGCAACGCCTACTAGTACCGCAAAGAAAACTTCTCCAGTGCCTTGGATGGCAGCTTCTTTGGCAGAAAGTTCTTCGTTGTCATAATGGCGGCTGATATTTTCAATAACAACGACGGCCCCGTCAACGACCATACCAACCGCCAAAATGATGGCTGAAAGGGTTACCAAGTCCAACTCCATGCCGTTAAGTTTCATAAATGCAAATGCAAGTAAAAAGCTCATGGGCATGGCAATACTCACAATAAAAGCGCGCCGAACACTTTCGAGAAACCCGAAAATAATTAGGGAGGCCAGAAAGAGTGCAAGAGCAATTGAGGTAGCCATATTACTGGTTACCTGCTCAGTAAAGGATCCCTCTTCGGTAGCAACTTCAAAATGTAGATCGGGATATTCTTGCTCAAGTGTCGGTATTTCAGCAGTTACCCGATCAACAACCTCAACGGTGTTAGCATCATCTTGTTGCAACACTTGTAGGGCGACCACTTCGGTTCCGTTTGCCAGGAATGCACTCTGGGGATCGGCAGCACTATCTTCAACTTCTGCGATATCGCCAATGAGCAGTCGTTGATTGTTTTCATTTTTTATAGGGATATTTTTGACTTCTTCGGCGGTTGTCAAAGATTCATCAAAACGAAGGAGGACTTCACGGCGACTGTTGTCAATGCTGCCCAGCGGTCTCGATATATTGGCTGTCTGTATAGCCTGACTGATAACAGAAAGTGTCAAATTAGCCGCTTCCATGCGATTGCGATCAATAGAAATATTAATCTGCCGACGATATCCGCCAAAAATATCTACTGAAGCAACACCGCGGAGACGTTGTAATGTGGGAGCAATTTCATTATCAGTAACTTGGCGCACCTTCCTGAGGTTGCCACCGCGAGCACTAACGCCAAGAGTAATAACAGGTTTGTCGCTTGAATTTATTTTTAGGATACGGGGTTCGCTGATCGATTCCGGCAGGCTCCCCTTAATACGGCTTACGGCATTTTGTACATCTACGGCTGCGAGATCTACACTCACGTCGTAGTGAAATTCTGCTGTGACCACTGAAAGGCCGTCTTGCGATTTGGAAGTAACTTTGGCGATACCATCAAGAGCGGCCACTTCCTCTTCCATATCTTCCGATACTTTTTCGGCTACGTCTAAGGCCGTAGCACCGGGATACTGCGTGAGAATAGTAACGACCGGTGGAGAAGTTTCCGGGAAAAGAGAAATGGGTAGTGTCAGATACGATTGTGCACCAAATACGAGGATCGCGAGCATCAAGGCGTAAATGGTGTACCTGTTTTTTATCGAAAATGCTGCCCAGTTCATAAAATTGGTAATCTTAAAATTATTGAGACGATGTTATGTTACGAGTAATGTCCACACGATCCCCGGGTTCAACATTATTTACTCCGGAACTGATAATTTTATCAGTTGGGGAAATATCACCTTCGACCTGACGAAACTCCCCCCGTTGAACCCCCAGTTCTACCGAGAAGGCTCTGGCCTGCATTTGATCATCAATTTTAAACAGACGCGGTTGATCACTTCTTAAATCAATCGATGAGACCGGTACTAAGAGAGCATTTTTTTGCTTGTTGATCTCAAATCTTAGGGTAATGCCAGAGCCTGAAGGACGATTATAAAAAGCACTGTCAGGGAAAGTGGTGAATACACGAATGCTTCGAAAAGGTGGTTTCGCATGGGAGTCTATTCGTTCTACTTTTCCCCTGATTCTTTCATTTTTTAGCTCTGCGGTCACAAAACTGCCAACCTTAATTCCCTTTCGGATATCCTGTTCCAATACATCTGCATAAACGGTTGGTTCACCCTGGTTAAAAAAGAAGACCGGTTGATTGGGACCAATGTTACTGCCTTCACGAATCAAAATTGAACCGATAGTTCCTTCTGCAGGTGCACAAAGCTTGGTTTGTTTTTGACGTTCTCGGATCTCTTCAAGTGCGGCTTTTGCGGAATAAAAACTGCTTAGTGCTTGTTCGTAGTTAAAACTTGTCTTATTGAATACTGTTTGTGAAATAGCTCCATCCTTATAAAGCGCACTGTCTATTGAAACTTCTCGTTCCCAGAAAGTTTTTGAGGATTTAGCTTTGTTAAACTCACTTTGTGCACGCCTGATTTGAGCATCCAGTTCCGGAACAGAAATTGTTGCCAAAAGCTGGTTTTCTTGCACCTTATCTCCTTCCTTTACGTGTATTTGGTCGAGCATGCCACCGATGCGGAAAGAAAGGTTTCCATCTTTGGTTCCTGCTACTGTTCCCAAATATGGTAAATGGTCTGCAACGGTTTTAACAGTTGGTTGGGTGATTTCAACAGCTATAGCCGTACGTTGATCGTCATCAGATTGTTGAACTGCATTTGAGTTGTCAGCTGTGACCCATAAAACAGCAGTAGTTCCCAAAAGAGCAATTAAAAAGATGATTAGAATGTCTTTCTTGTTCATGTTCATAACGCTTTACCTTCTGCCAATTTTATAGCTATTTCTTTGTTTAATTGTCCTGTTAATACCGCAATATTCAGATTTAGTATTCTGAGTTGGGCACGCATTGCGATTAATTCTGCACGTACGCTGTTTAATTTTGATTCTGTTGTAAGTAAATCGGTTAATGTACTGCGCCCCTGCTTGTACGATTTAGATTCCATACTATAAGTCTCCTCTAAATACTTAATACGCGTCTTTGTTAATTGAATATGTTTCTGGGTTTCAAATTGAGCATTGGTCAGTTTGTTCAGCTGCTGACGATATTGTTGTCGCGTTTGCTCCAACTGAATTTGTTGCAATTTCGCTTCTTTCTTTTTGACCTGGTTATTTACAATTCTTTTGCCTGCAAACAGTGGGATATTAAATCGTACACCAACCATCCATTGATCATCTATTTCGAACTCACTTCCTGATCTAAGTAGTTCAGTTGCAAAAAGATTGAATTGGGGTAAAAAAGCTCTGTATGAAGCACGGGCTTCGAGATCTGCTGCCTTTTTTTGCTCCTTTGCCACCGAAATACTTGGAGCGTTATCTACTGTAGTGTGATTGGGGTTAAACAAAACCTCTTCGTTAAAGGTTAGCGGGGCAATGTCATCCGGATTTAATGGATGCTCAAGTCCCAGGTTATCAGATAGTTCTTGTAACAGTTGATCAATATTATTTTCGGTCGTTATCACAGCTGTTTCTGCTTCCACTATTGCATCATCAATTTTTAACAGATCCACTTCTGCTATTCGTCCCTCCCGAAATAGAGCTTTTAATTGTTCCTTGTCTTTTTTGAGGGTGTGAATGCGTTCATCTTGTACCTTCTTTAATTCTTTAAGCTGCTGCATTTGAATATATGCCGAGGCCGTTGACTCAATGGTCTCCATTCGGGCCAACTCATATTTTATATTGGCTGCATCAGCCAGTGCTTTTGCTTTTCGGCGCATTGCCCGACTTTCTCCGAAATCAAAAACTTCCCAGTCAGCTTGAATGTTGGCTTCATAGAGTTGATCGTCGAGGGGAGGAAAAGCCCCTTGTGTGCGAATAGGGGTAACAATTTGTGGATATTGTGACCGGGTATATGATAGACTGCTGCTTATTTGCGGGATATAATCAGAAGAGAGTAATCCACTACCTGCTTCTGCAGCTTCTTTATTTGCTTTGGCAATGCGAGTATTTGTAGCATATTCTAAGGATCGGTCTATTGCTTCAGATAATGAAGTTGATTTTTCTTGGGCAAGAGTTGTTAGCGTCCATCCGAAAAATATCAGCAAACTGAGTAATGTTGATCGTAGCAAGACATTTTTATTTATAAGTGAACATTCACTCACAATATAATTTTATATTTTTTCTAAATCAATAAACGAATCAGATATATTTCTTATGGGCTAAATAAATTTGTTCTATCTCTGCATAGAAAAATCAATTGCAGAATTTAATTAGACAGAAATCTTAACGCAGCTATGTAAGGCGATAGGTCGTAGGTAAATCATGGTAAGAGTTTTGGGGCGGTACTTTTTCAATGTGGCTCGTCTGATTTTTAGGATGGAAAATCTTGCCTCCCTGATAAGCAGTGTAAAGCAGACTTCCTAATGAGATTAATGCTGAGATGGCCAGGATCCCAAAGAGGGTGTTTTGCCAGCGAATATTGTAGGAGAGAGCAAAAAATCCCACGGCACTAATAACACCAGTTAAAATGGTGAACCAGAAAGCAATTTCAGCGGCTTCTTCGTGATCATGAATAACATCATGAGAAGCTACATTTAGCTCTTCAACAATATCTTCGGCCGCTTCGCCGGTTTCCATGGCTACATAGCTACTCACAGCCCCAATCAGAAAAAAGGTAAGGGCAATTTGCAGTATAGTCGTATTCTTTTTGATCAATCCCCATAATAAAATCAGCAGGCCGAAACCAACACTGAAAATGGGAACATGATTGACGATAAGGTGCAGATAATCAGCTTCCATAATAACTCCGATTTTTGATTAGAAGGACTCTTCCTTCGATACCAATTCTTTTCCTTTTTCCATCCAGTGATAGATGGTGGGCAGTACCAAGAGGGTAAGCAGTGTTGCTGTAACAAGTCCGCCTACCACTACCGAGGCTAACGGGCGCTGTACCTCGGAGCCCGGCCCGGTGTTAAAAGCCATAGGAATAAATCCAAGGCTGGCTACTAATGCAGTCATAAGTACGGGACGCAAACGGTCACTTGCTCCCTTGATGACGGACGTACGCAAATCATGTCCTTCTCTTCGCATATCATTAAGGTGAGCAACTAATACAATACCATTCAGTACTGCCACACCAAATAGAGCCACGAACCCAATACTTGCCGATACGGATAAATACAGTCCCCGCATCCACAGTATGAATATTCCCCCGGATAGTGCCAGCGGGAGATTTAAAAATATCAGCATGGTAAAACGAAATTTGCCAAACATCATATAAAGCAGCCCAATGATGATAAGAAGCGAGATGGGTACTACAATGAGCAAGTGATTCATAGCTCGTTGCTGGTTCTCAAATGAGCCCCCGTACTCAATAAAATAGCCCGCCGGGATTTCAATCTTCTCATCGATGGCTTCCTGCAAGTTCGAGACATAGGTACCGACATCTATACCTGAGATATTAATACCTAATATTGCGCGTCGCCACCCGTTTTCTCTGGAAACCTGTCGAGGTCCCTCTTCAGCTTCGATATCAGCAACTTCTTTTAGTGGTATATATCCGCCGCCGGGTAGCTGCAGGGGCACATCCATGATGTCTTGGAAGTCGCTTCTCAAATTAGCGGGCAGTCGCACATTGATATTAAATCTGCGCTGACCTTCAAAAATCTGTCCGGCATCACTGCCGCCAATACCAGTTTCGATCACATTCTGGACTTCATTTACATTAAGTCCGTACGAAGCCACTGCCTCCCGGTCGATCTCAATGTTGTAATAGGGCTGACCACTGCTTTGCTCAAGCAAAAAATTATCAGTCCCTTCGAGCTCGTTGAGTATGCCCGATATTCTACGACCCACAGCACTCAAAGTATCCAGCTCTTCGCCAAAAACCTTCACCGCAATATCTGATTTAACGCCGCTGGTCAGTTCATCTACCCGCATGGCAATGGGTTGGGTGAAGTTATATGATAAACCCGGCTCCGTTTCTAAATAGGGTCTGATATCATCAATAATGTCTTCTTTTTGCATGCCTTCTCGCCACTGGTCGCGGGGATGCAACATGACCCATATATCCGTTTGATGCACGCCCATCCAGTCGTTGGCAAGGTCGGAGCGTCCGGTCTTTGGAACGACTGTCTTAATTTCCGGAATGTTGTCAGTGAGCTTGCCTGCCAACCAGTTGGCATTTTCTACCGATTCATCGAGCGTAACCGACGGCATGCGTACCTGTTCAATTAAGATGGAGCCCTCGTCGAGTTCAGGCAAAAACTGGGTACCTAGAAAAGGCATAATCACCATCGATACCCCAAAAACTACTACCGCCGAACCGATAGTGATTGCTTTCTTGTCAAGGCTTTTTTCAAGGAAGTTTTCATAACGAGGTTTCAGCCAGTTGATCACGTAATTTTTGCGTGTTTTTACCCCATTGCGAAAGACCAAGGCTGAAATAGCAGGGACATATACCAGTGCCAAAATAAGTGAACCGAGGACGGCAGCGCCTACCGTTATGGCCATTGGGCGGTACAAAATGCCCTCCATGCCCGAGAACGTCATCACTGGCACGTATACCATCAGAATGATTAGCACGCCAAAGAAAATAGGTCGTGCTACTTCGTGTGCAGCCTCTCGTATGATTCGCAGTTTTGATTTTTTAGATTTGTCGCTATTCAGTTTTTCTACAATATTTTCCACCATTACTACCGACCCGTCAACAACCATCCCGAAGTCAATGGCACCCAGACTCATCAGGTTTGCCGCAAGGCCCAGCTGGTCCATTCCGATAAAGGCGAATAGCATAGAAAGTGGAATGACTGCGGCTACAATAATCGCTCCTGTAATTTCTCCCAGTAATAGTAGCAATACGGCAATTACAAAGAAGCCACCTTCCACGAGGTTGGTTACAATAGTATCGGTGGTGCGATCGATAAGATCTGACTGGTCATAAAATTTTTCGATCGTGACCCCTTCCGGCAAGCTCTTGTTGACGTCAGCAATTTTTTGATCCATTTGATTGATGACTTCACGACCGTTTGCACCGCGAAGCATCATCACGATACCGGTAACAACCTCTCCGTTTCCATCCTGCGTTACAGCACCCTGGCGCAGCTGTTTGCCAATGCTTACATCCGCTACATCTTTGACATAAATCGGTCGATCTTCAAATCGTTTTACAATGATATTTTCGATATTATTGATGCCCGAAATCTGCCCGAAGCCGCGGATGATGTACTGCTCCCGGTTATGTTCAAGGTAATTACCACCTGATACACTATTATTGTTTTTAATAGCATCGGTCAAATCTTTTAAGCCAATGCCATAATTGCGAAGTTCATCGGGATTAACGGCTACTTCAAATTGCTTGACAAATCCACCGAAGGAGTTGATTTCTGTTACTCCGTCCACTGTTTTTAGCTGAGGTGCAATCAGCCAGTCCTGAATAGTACGAAGTTCGGTAAGTGAGCGGTTTTCCCCGCGTACAACATACTGTACAATTTCACCCATAGCCGTTGATATGGGTCCCAGGTTTGGTGTAGAAACCCCGTCGGGTAGTTCCTCAGAAATAGTTTGTACACGTTGACTTACCTGCTGGCGGGCGAAATAGATATCAGTGCCCTCCTCAAATAAAACCGTAACCGCCGATAATCCGAATTGCGAAATAGAACGAACTTCTTTCACATTGGGCAAACCGTTCATGGAGGTTTCTATGGGATAACTCACCAGGCGCTCTACATCGTAAGGCGAATATTGTCCTGCTTTGGTAATCACAAGCACTTGCACAGGCGTAACGTCGGGCTGAGAGTTTATTGGGATATTTGACAATGAAAAGATACCGCCAACGGCCATCAGCAAGACCAGGGCAAGGGCTACAAATTTTTGTTTAAGACTAAAATCGATGATGCTATTTAACATGATAGATATTGCTATGAGTTAGTCAGCAAATTGTTCAAAACGTTCCAGTGCCTTGAGACTGAATACCTGGGTGATGGCTATCTTTTCCCCGGGCTCCAAACCAGCCCCGATGACTGCACGATTCTCGGTCATTCGCTCGACCTGTACTACTCGTTTTACATATTGACGTGGGCCTTGCTGCACGAAGACGGCGGCGTCCTGCTCTTCAAACTGAATGGCCGATAGCGGAATGGTAAAGGTGGAATCCAATGGTTGGGCAGCATATATCATGCGGACGCTTTGTCCAACAATGGGCCACCCATTTTGGGTAGGTACAATACTGTTGAGCACAATAGAACGGTTCTCTTCATCAAGAGCCGGGTTTACCGAAGTTACCTTGCCTTCAATTCGGTTGCCTTGAGGGTTGCCATCTTGTGTTTTTTCTGAAATTACTACGGGAGTGCCTTCTCGTACAAACGGGGCATCCGCAGGCGATACAAATCCCCGTACCAGTACTTCGGTATTGTCAATGATATCCAAGAGCTTATCGTAGGCATTGACCGACTCTCCGAGATCAATCAAATGTTCATTGAGTACTCCCGAAATGGGAGCACGAATGGTCAACTCCGCTTTGGGGTCAGAAGTAAAAGGATCCCAATTTTGAACTTCATCCGGAGAAATACCCACGGCTCGCAATCGTGCCAGCGAAGCACTTTGTCTCGTCTTCGCTCGTCGGAGATCGGCCTGTGCCCGTTGATACGTACGTTCCGGACTGATCTGTTCTTCGGTAAGCACTTTCAACCGTTCCACCTGCTGTTGTTGATAGGTAATCTCAGCAGTTGCTTCGAGGTAATCGCCCACCAAGTTTGCAAATTCCAAGCTTTCCAGTTCCAGTAGCGGATCACCCTTTTTGACTCGTTCCCCTTCATGTACATAGATCTTCGATACCCGTCCGTTTATGGGAGAACTGACCACCGAAATCCGTTCCGGGGCTCCATAAACCTGGCCGGGCGCGTTGATCGAGAAATTAATCTGATCTTTTGCTACAGTATACACTTCAATATCCAGGTCTTTGGCTTGTTGTTCTGTGAGTTGCACCACTTGTTCATTGGCTCCTTTTTTAGAGAGGGAAGGAGGGGTTCCCGGATCTGTAGCAGCTTGTTCAGGACCGGCATCCGAACTACAGCTCCCCAAAAATAGCAGAGACAACAGAATCAGTCCCAATGGTTTAAAAGGTGATGGTACTTTTATAGATGAAAAGACGTTCATAATAAATTCTGGATTTTATTTAAATATGATATCTGTTTGCAGATATTTCTCGAGCTCTATGACTCGCAGGTAATAATCTCTCAGTGTTTCGTAATACGATTGCTGTGTTCGCAGGTACGTTCGCTGGGCTTCCAGCAGTGTAAGCAGATCCAGCTCACCGAGCCGGTAGCCTTTTTGTGTCATATCTACCAACTGTTTTGATTTCTCCTGGATAGATTTACGATAGCGTATCACATTGGCACGCGTAGTTTCATAACCATGCCAGGCTTGTTCGGCCTTTTTCTTGATGGAAAGCTGTTGTTCCCGATATTTCCATTCAACTCTGCGGTATTCTGCTTTCGACTCTTGAACTTTGTTAGATTGGTTTATGCCAAACCAAAGGGGAACGCTCACTCCGATTTCAAAAGCATTGAAATCAAAACCATTTCCGAAATCTTGACGATAATACATAAGGCTTAAGTCAGGCAAATAGCTGCTTCTAGCCGCTTTTGTCTGATAGGAAGCGGCATCCTGTTTCTTATTTATTTGTAGCAGCTGTGGATGATTTTCTAATTGTTGTAGTACTTCATCTTGGTTAATGTCTACCGGTACATAATGCAACGTATCGGGAAAACCGATTTCATAGGTTTGTTGCTCTTCATCCAGGCCAATGGTTTCAAATAAATTATAACGAGCTTCCATAATCTGCTGGTAGGCTTTCTCCATATTATTTTGCGCTTCGGTAAGCTGCAGATCGGCCTGCATAGCGTCAATTTGGGAGGACTCACCGAGATCGGAACGAGCTTGTGCCGCATTCCGTAAATTTTTTAGCAGCTCTACCCGCTCTCGGGCCAAATGACTTGATTCGATCGCATAAGCAAGTTTGGTATAGGCCGATTTTACATTAGCCTTAAGCTGAAGTTTCAGGGCTTGCAGTTGGAGTTCCAGTGATCCGGTATTGGCATGTTCGCTTTTTGCCCGATAATATCCAGTTAAAGGGAAATCCAGGGTCTGTGAGACCATCCAGCGTTGTTCTGCAAAAGTACCTTGACCAATACCTTCCCGGGCATAGGTAACAGTAGGATTATTAATACCCAGGCTTAACCCGATCTGCTGTTTCTGACCTTCAATGCTATTTTTTAACTGGTTTACCTGTGGACTGTGCTCGTAGGCAATCTCAAGGGCCTTACCGACACTCAAATTGTTAAGGCCCGTTGTATCTTGTGGAATGGATTGAAATGAAAATAGTAGGGCAATTATTACAGAAAAAATCATCACATATCTCTTTTGTCCATTTTAGTGCGAGCAATCGCAGTTGTTCTAAGGACTAATGTAATAACCAAATCTGTAGAGAAAATGGATTTAGGGAATCTCGGTCTGGAGGTGCATTATTAGCTAATAATTAAGCCGGATAAAGGTTCCTTTCTCTTTTGATTTATAGCTATAGCTCATTTATGGACAGGCAGAAGAAGGGGCGATAATTCTTGATGATAAATCCAGAAAAACCTAACGGTTGTAAAGCAATGATCCGCTTCTATTTGGCTTAGAGGACCGTGGATTCAAAAATGGATTAAAACTTCAGCACCTTTATCAGGGTGATTTTGAGCTGAACATCTGAAGTTATGCAACCGGGAAATACTTTGTACAATAGAAAGCCCTAATCCGGGACTATCATCATCAAACCCGTCGGTGTGATTTTGTGTTTTTTGGAACCGATCAAAAACGGAATCCAGAAATTCGTTTGGTATGCCGGGACCTTCATCCAATACAGAAAAGCTACTATGCTCACCATGACATTTTGTTTGGAGGGTAATGGAAGTTCCGGTCGGTGTATATTTGATTGCATTTTGTACAATATTATAGATTGCGGCCCTAATCAATTCGCTGTTGCCTTTTATGTTTATAGGGCAATTAAACTCTTTTTTCAGAGTAAGTTGCTTAATCTCAATAAAATCACTGAGCTCATCTATTACATTTTCGGTGATGTTCGTAATCTCGATGTCTTCATCAAGCGAATATTGCTGATTTTCTATCCTACTAATAAGCAGCAGGGCGTTGCTCAGGCGACTCAGCCGAACGGCCGTATCCTGAATATTTCCGGCTGCTTTAATGGTTTGTTTATCGAGGGAGTCAGCGTTGGTAAGAATTTTTTCTGCTTTTTGACGGATGATGGAAAGCGGTGTCAAAAGCTCATGGGATGCATTCTGAATAAATTGTTTTTGATCCTCGAATGATGAACGGATCTGATGCATCATTGAGTTTAACGCCCGGTTGAGCACATTGATTTCGTAGGTAGTCGTATCAGGGAATGTCTCGTTAAGATCAGACGGATTAGAAATATGTTCAAGCGTTGATACCGTTTCATAAAAGGGGGCAAGGACTTTATCCAGCACAAATTGATTGAGGATATAAAGCAAGAGAATCCAGATCAGCAGTCCGGCTAGCACGCTTAGTAATATTGTTCTGCTGATATGTTCCCAGGAAGCGACTTCTTCATATAGCCGTATGGTATAATAGGTATCTTTGACATTGATGGCTGTGGTTAACCGCCGATAGGATTTTTCTTCAATTTCTTTGTTGGGATTTCGCATCGTATCAATGGTTGCGAAATCATTTTCATTTGGGGCTACGGTACCGTCATATGTTTCAATTTCAATCCATTCGTATGATCCGAGAATGCCTAGCTCCTTGATATCTTGAAGGCTGGAGGCATCTTCATCGATCTGATTTATGAGATCTATTTTATGCTGTAGTAGATGATTATCGAGCTCACCATAAACGGTAGAATTGATAAGGTAATAAATACCGATTGAAGTGAGTGCAAAAACAACCAGCGTTAAAATGGTGTTGCTCAGCAGTATTTTATTATTCAGTTTCATAAGTCGTCAGTTTATATCCTACACCATACACGGTTTTGATGAGATTCTCTACTCCGGCTGCATTTAATTTTTTGCGGATATTCTTCATATGCGAATTAATAAAATCCAGAGAGAAACGATCATCAATTTTGCTTCCCCAAATGTGTTCTGCCAGAGCAATACGAGTGATGGTTTTATTTTTATTAAGCATCAGATAGCGCATCATCTTATACTCGGTCTCAGTGACATCCAACGGTTCATCATCCACTAAAACTTTCATGTGATCTACATTTAGTTTTACCGGCCCGGCTACAATTTGATTATTACTGATGTCGTATTTCCTGCGCATGACGGCATGAATTCGTGCTCTTAGTTCGGCAATGGGAAATGGTTTGGCAAGGTAATCATCGCTGCCCAGCTCCAGACCTTTTACTTTATCTTCAGTTTCGCCGCGTGCAGTTATTATGATCACAGCAGTTTCTTTATGGTCTTTTTTAATCGTTTTGAGCAGGTCAAGCCCGTCGCCGTCGGGCAGACCAAGATCTAGCAAAATAAGATCATATTCTTCGGCTGCTACTAAATCTGAAGCTTTCCTCAGCCTTTGAGCTGAATCTACATTGAACTGTTCTTCGAGCAAACACTCTTCGAGATCTTCAATTAGCAGTGGTTCATCTTCAACGATAAGAGCTCGCATAAGTTAGCTTTTTTGGTGGTCCGTTTGATGGTGTTCCAATCGTCGGCGATGTGCTTTGAGATACCGTTCATCTTCGGCATAGGTCGTGGGATAGACATCAGGCACCGGTTTGGGATTAAGTTCCTCATCTACATTCACAAAGGTAAATACGCAGGTATTTGATAACGCTTTGGTTACCTTGTCCATGCTGGTACGCTCGATATCAATTTCGAGTGTCATCGATGTATCACCGGTATATACGACGCGGCTGGTAAAGTCAAGCTTGTCCCCAATACGGATCGGCTGCAGAAAATTGATCCGGTTTACGCGGACAAATATCGGTCGGTCGGGCATGATTTCCTCGGCTTGTATAAGCGCCAGTTCATAGGCACGCCGTATTACGTATCCTCCAAATATTTTTTGCGGCACGTTTTCCAGGTCCGGATACATTCGTTCCACGCTATTCCGGATTTGTTGACCGGCCAGCAGACCATCAAAGTCGTCGTCTTCCTGCGCCTTGTGAAGCTCACGAAGCATCTGGTATTCTTCTTTACTTGGCGGATCTTCGAGTGCGTCTATTTGTTCGTGATATTTTTTGCGTCTTTCAATAGCTGCCTCATGCCGCTCTTTTTCGATCTCGCTTTCATAATCCAGCGGTGGAATGGGCAGGCTTTCGGCTTTATCGCCTTTTCCTTTGCGCGCCACCATCGTAAAGTAACAAGCGGCCAGTGATTGTTCGGCTTCCTTATCCTGATCTACCCGAATGCCGACCTCCATGGATGTTCTTCCCACATAATTGATGCGCGCTCGTAAATAAACATCTTGCGTAATATCGGCGGGAGTGTGCAGAGCAATATCATCTACCGCAGCGGTAACGACCCGGCCTTCGGGCTCAAACTTGTGAACGTAATCGAGGGCGATATCTTCGGCCAATTTATCGAGCTCTTCGAGGAGGCGACCCCACCGAATATTGCCGGGAATATCTTTATCAACGATCATGAATCTTTTACGCAGTTTTTTATCGCTGCTAAAGGGAAGGGTTCGTTCGATGGATGTATCTAAAGGACGCATAATATTCAATAATTGAGAATTTATCGGATAAGATATCTGTTAGGTTGCTTGATGTAAGTAACGTAGATTTCGAAAGATACTTGGTTTTGCAATCATCATTTTACAACATAGTTGACAAATAATACCATCTTTATTTAAAGATCCCATTAATCAAATCATAAAGATAGATGAAAAAGTATAGGGCTATTTCAACCGAGAAGTTGCAAACATTCATCAAGAGCAAAACGGGAAAGGTGATCGATATTCGTCCGATTGCTGCTTACAACGGCTGGCGACTACAGGATGAGAGTCGTGGGGGGCACATCCCCAAAGCTAAAAGCATTCCGCTAAAATGGACCCGCTATATGGATTGGGTGGAAGTGCTGGAAGAGAAGAATATCCGAAAAGGTGAGCCGGTTGTGGTGTATGGATATGATGATAAAAATACCCGATCAATGGCGAAAAAATTGCTCGATTTGGGGTATGCCGACGTAGGAGTTTATGATGGATTTTTGTCAGAATGGTCAGCTAATGAGGATTTACCGCTGGATCGGCTGGAGCGCTATCAACAGCTGGTATATCCGGAGTGGATAAAACAGCTTATTGATGGTGAAATACCTCAGGAGTATAACAGTGAAGACTACGTAATTTGCCATTCGCATTACGGTTATATTGAGGATTATGAAAGGGGACATATTCCCGGTGCAATTGCACTTAATACAAACTGGCTGGAGTCGACTGAGACTTGGAATCGGCGTACCCCGAAAGAGTTGCGTGAGCGACTTGAAAGCCTGGGAATTCGTCACGATACAACGGTGGTGGTGTATGGACGCTTTTCGGCACCGGTCTATGATGAAGAGCGCTTCCCCGGTAAGAGTGCGGGACATCTGGGAGCGATGCGAAGCGCTGCCATTTTACTGTATGCCGGTGTAGAGGATGTTCGTATTCTAAACGGAGGAATTACCTCGTGGGAGGATGCGGGTTATGAGCTTTCAACTGATAACGCAGATCCCCGATCTGTTGATGATTTTGGTGCCAAAATTCCGGGTCGACCTGAACTAATGATTGATACGCCCCAAGCTAAAGAATATTTATCAGCAGATGATGCGGAGTTGGTTAGTGTACGAAGCTGGGGGGAGTTCATCGGTAAACGTAGTGGCTATCACTATATTGAAAAGAAGGGACGTATTCCGGGGGCCGTATTTGGTAACTGTGGCAGCGATGCGTATCACATGGAAAACTATCGCAATTTTGATCATACTATGCGTGAACATCAGGAAGTGGCGGAAAAATGGATAGAGGAAGGGCTGACACCCGACAAGAAATTGGCTTTTTATTGTGGAACCGGTTGGCGGGGCAGCGAAGCATTTTGGAATGCGTATCTAATGGGTTGGCCGAATGTTGCGGTTTATGATGGCGGATGGTACGAGTGGAGCAGTGATTCACAAAACCCCATCGAAGTTGGAGAACCGAAATTAGAACTCAGATAAGTTTGCCCTTTTACTTTTCATTATATCAGCAAAAAGGTTTTTGACATTAAAGCTAACAACGCTAAAAAGAATTATTTCATGGAATTTGGTCTGTATACTTTTGTAGAAAACACCCCGCATCCCCAGCTGGATCGGATGCTCACGCCTGACGAGCGATTCAAAAATCTAATGGAAGAAATTGAATTGGCTGATGAGGCCGGACTTGATCTGTTTGGTATTGGAGAGCATCATCGCGAAGAGTATTTATCCTCATCACCAACTACTATTCTTGCTGCAGCAGCGGCGTGTACGAAGCAGATCAAATTAAGCAGTGCAGTGACAGTACTCGGATCGGAAGATCCGGTTCGGGCATATCAGCAGTTTTCGACTATTGATCAGCTTTCAGAAGGACGAGCCGAAATTATGGTGGGGCGGGGGTCGTTTGTGGAATCTTTTCCTCTTTTTGGATATGATCTCGAGGACTATGAAGAATTGTTTGAAGAAAAACTGGATTTACTGCTGAAGCTCCGCGAAAACGAAACTATCAGCTGGAGCGGTAAACATCGTCCGGATATTGATAATCGCGGCGTATATCCACAGCCATATCAGGATCAAATTCCTGTTTGGAGAGCCGTAGGCGGTACGCCAAAGTCAGCTTATCAGGCTGGTGCACTCGGTCTGCCAATGGCCCTGGGGATTATTGGTGGACAGCCCGAACAGTTTAAACAGCTGGCTGATGTCCATAAAAGAGGAGCCGAAGAGAATGGTCATAATCCGCCCAATCTGAGTATTAACTCACACGGATTTATCGCTGAAGATTCTAAAGAAGCTGCAGATATTGCATTCCCCGCATTTAAGGTTACGATGGATAAAATTGGAAAAGAGCGGGGATGGCCGCCGATGACACGTGGTAAGTTCGAGGCTTCTCGAACGTTGCGTGGAGCGAATGCCGTTGGTGATCCGCAGGAAATAATTGATAAAGTTTTATTTCAGCACGAGATTTTTGGTCACGACCGCTTTTTACTACAGATGAGTGTAGGTTCTATTCCACATAAGAAATTGCTTAAGTCCATCGAGCTGTTTGCCACTAAAGTTAAGCCTGCTGTGAATAAAGCACTCAAAGAAAAATGAACCATAGGAAATGCCATGAAAGAAATCCGGAAGACGTTTAAAGCACCGTGGGATTGGTTGCTGATATTGATGACGAGTGGAGTTACAATATTGCTATTGGGACTTAATTATTACACGCCCGGGACCATGCCGACGCTTTTAACATGGTCTATTATTTTGGGAGCACTCGGATTTGGTATTTTTGGGTATCATATTGAAGATGGGCAGCTCAAAATATTAAGGCTCGGGTGGTCGAAGGATTTCGATTTATCTGATATCACAAATATAGAGTATAGGCCTCATGCAATGACCGGGTCGGTACGAACATTTGGCATAGGCGGACTGTTCGGTTATATAGGTTATTTCAGAAATAGCGTCCTAAAAAGCTACAAAGCGTATGTTACCCATCGGGTTAAAACGGTAGTATTAACAACCAAAGAGGGAGAAATTGTAATATCTCCGGATGATCCGGAAGCGTTTGTCGCATCTATAAAATCAGTTTTAGGGGATAATCTTGCCGACAGTTGATACCCTTCTTGGAGAATTTATCCCTATTAAGAATTGATCTTATTTAAGTTTCTGTTTCAACGGTAGTTTCTTATTATTGAGCCACAAAAATTCAACCATCAAAAACACATTTCCCATGTATACCGGCTTTCAACACCTGCACTCTGGTCTCGCTTATTTAGTGCTCCTGATTTTAGTTGGCGTCGTGGTCTACGCCCTGATGAACTTCATCAATAACAAGCCATTCACCGAGACAGCACGGAAATTTTCACTGGTGGGTCTTATTGCGGCCCATATACAGCTTCTCATTGGCTTGGTGCTCTACTTCATCTCTCCAAACGTCATGTTTTCCGCGGATGCCATGGGTGATGCAATGTCCAGATTATATTTACTTGAGCACCCTTTAACGATGATCATTGGCATTGTGTTGATTACCATCGGCTACTCCAAGGCCAAAAGTGGAGATGATGACGCCGCTCGCTACAAGAAGATCCTCATTTTTTATGGGTTTGGATTATTCCTGATCCTGCTTCGCATTCCGTGGTCAGCATGGCCTGGGATGTAGTTTCTTTTTTTGTTCTGATACAAACTGAAAACCCTTTTTCTATCTAAAAATTTGTAGCATGAGCATTATTGAAGTTATTATCCTCAGTATTATTCAGGGTATCACGGAATTCCTTCCGATTTCATCTACTGGTCACATGATCTTGGCGGCCCGAATCATGGGCATGGAGGAAACAGAATTTTTAAAAACGTTTGAGATTTCCATCCAGCTCTCCACTGTACTGGCTATTGTACTAATGTACCGTGGCAAACTATTAGCAGGTCTAAAACTGTACTACAAATTGTTTTGGGCCTTTATCCCGGTTTCTGTGGTGGGATTTCTTTTTTATGATTTTATCAAGGGAATTTTATTTAACACGATTGTAGTCAGTGTTATGCTGATTCTGGGAGGTATTATTCTCATTTGGATTGATCGCTGGACCCGCGAAAGAGAGACAAAGTTTGAGAACCTTGAGGATATTTCTATCAAAAAAGCTTTACTAATCGGCGTAGCTCAATGTTTTGCACTTATTCCCGGAACCTCTCGAGCTGCTGCTACGATTATTGGCGGCGTGGGCATTGGCTATAATGAGCGTCAGGCCACCGAATTTTCTTTTCTTTTGGCCATTCCTACGATGGCAGCTGCTACGGGTTATGATCTGTTTAAAACAGCATCAGGCATTTCGATGGACCAATTTGTGCTTTTGGGTATGGGCAGTGTTTTTGCCTTTATTTTTGCATGGATTGCCGTAAATGGGTTCCTGAAAATTGTTGATCACTATGGCTTTCGCCACTTCGGATATTATCGCATTGGTCTGGCTGTTGTATTTTTGATCCTGACGTACTGCTTGGGCATTCCCTTGTTCGAAAACACAAAACCCTAACAGGATTCAGAATCCCGGCAGGATTGTAAATTAATTTATCTGCACTTAGAACTTTAAGTGTCTTAGTGGTAAAAAACTAAGGCATGTCATTTCCACGGGGCACAAATGCCTGAATGTCCGTAATCTCACGTCCCAAAATTAATCCGTGAATATCATAAGTGCCTTCATAGGTATTGACGGATTCGAGGTTCATCACATGATGAATTACGCGATATTCACCGGTAATGCCATTAGCGCCATGCATATCTCGTGATATTCGAGCTATCTCCAGCGCGGTTCCGCAGTTGTTGCGCTTCGCCATTGATACCATCGAATGATGGGCGCGTCCCTCATCTTTCAATTTCCCCAATCGCCAAGCCAGCAGCTGCATCTGTGTAATATCAGTAAGCATGTTTGCCAGCTTGGTTTGTGGAAGCTGATTAGCGGCTATGGGATAGCCAAATTGCGTGCGATCTCCTACATATTCCCGCGCTTTTTGATAGCAGAATTCGGCTGCTCCTACCGTGCCCCAGGCAATGCCATAGCGAGCAGAATTCAGGCAGGTAAAAGGGCCTTTAAGTCCGGTGATATCGGGAAATACGTTTTCATCCGGCACAAAAACATCCTCAAAGACCATTTCGCCAGTTTCAGATGCGCGAAGTGACATTTTATGCTTCGTCGGCGGTGCGCTGTACCCATCCATATCTTTGGTGACCAGAAAGCCGCGGATTTCGCCTTCGTCATCTTTATTTTCTTTTGCTTTAGCCCAGACCACTCCTACATCAGCAATAGGAGAGTTGGTAATCCACATTTTAGCTCCGTTAAGGATCCATCCGCCATCAGTTTTTACAGCGGTTGTTGACATGGAACCGGGATCAGAACCGTGATCTGGTTCGGTTAATCCGAAGCAGCCAATCAGTTCGCCTGTGGCCAATTTAGGCAGGAAACGTTCTTTCTGTTCATCCGTACCAAACTTGAAAATGGGGAACATGACCAGTGAAGATTGCACCGACATAAATGAGCGGTAACCGGAATCCACGCGTTCCACTTCACGGGCAATAAGTCCGTAGGCAGTCTGACTGGCATCAACACCGCCGTATTTGGGAGGAAGATAGGAGCCAAGTAGTCCAAGGTCCCCCATCTCGGTTGCAATATCTTTGTCAAAATATTCCTCTTGATTTCCCTTTAATGCTCGTGGTTCGAGCTCGCTTTGAGCATAGTCACGAGCCGTTTCCATGATCATGCGATCATCTTCGGAGAGCTCGGATTCAAACTGAAAGGGGTCGTCAATGTTAAAACTATTGCTGGACATGGGATAGTAGTTTTCTGTGAAATTTTCCTTTTATCGAAGGTAAGTGATATGGTTGAAAGTTGCAGGTTACAAGTTAAAGGTATTAATCTTTCAACCTTCAACTTGCCAACTTTCAACAAAAATCATCCCCAGTATTCCTTTTTTAGTTCCCGGCCGATAATCATGCGTTGCACCTCGGAGGTCCCTTCGCCGATCGTCATCAGCTTGGCATCGCGCATAAAACGCTCTACATGATATTCCTTGATATAACCATAGCCGCCGTGAATTTGTACGGCCTCATCTGCTGCACGTACAGCCAGTTCGGAAGCAAAAAGTTTTGCCATCGATACTTCTTTCGTAAAGGGCTTGCCCTGATCTTTCAGCCAGGCCGCACGATGGACCAGCATACGGGCTGCATCAACTTCCGTAGCCATGTTAGCAATTTTCGTTTCAATAGCCTGAAAGTCGCCGATCGGAGATCCAAACTGCTTACGTTCGCCCGAATATTTTAGCGATTCTTCGAGGGCACCGCGTGCAATTCCGACCGACAGGGCACCAATGCCTATGCGTCCGCCATCGAGTACTTTCATCGTATCAACAAAACCACGACCGAGTTCTCCAAGCAGATTTTCTTCGGGCACTTCTACATCCTCAAAAATGACTTCAGTCGTATCGCTGGAATTCATTCCCAGCTTTTCCATTTTACCTCCGGATTCAACGCCATCCCAGTCTCCTTCAACAATAAAAGCGCTGATTCCTTTCGTGCCTTTGTCGGGATCGGTTTTAGCCAACACCACGTAAATATCCCCCACCGAACCCTGGGTAATAAAAATCTTGGTACCGTTAAGAATATATTTATCGCCTTTTTTGATGGCCGTTGTTTTCATTCCTGATGCATCACTTCCAGATCCGGGTTCTGTCAGGCACCATGCTCCCAGTTTTTCACCTTTGGCAAGAGGGGTCAGATACTTCTCTTTTTGGGATTCGTTTGCCGCCAGAGCAATATGTCCGGAGCCCAAGGACGTATGTGAAGCTACGGTAAGAGCAAGGGAAGCATCCCATCGGGCAATCTCTTCGATAGCCAGGCAAAAGCTCACGTGTCCCACGCCACCGCCGCCATATTTTTCGGGATGAACCATCCCCATAAAGCCCTGTTCCGCTAATTTTTTGACAAGGTCATGCGGAAATTCTTTACTGGCGTCGCGCTCTTTTACACCTGGTTTAACATGGCGTTCAACAAAATCTCTGATGCTGTCGCGAATGAGTTGCTGTTCTTCGGAAAGTTCAAAATTTAGCCCAGTAGCTTGTTCTAATACGTCGGTACTCATAAGATGGAATTAAAAAAGTAGGTTGGAATTTATCTCTTACTTAAAATAGAAAATTTTAGACAAATCGTTTCATTTAAAAGTAAGGTAGGTGATTGGAAGGAGAGATAGACTTTAAAGAGGTTTTTTGAATGTACGTCCTCTTATTGTGTAATGCTGAACTTGGCGTGCCCCGACTTTTCGGGGTTTTAGCACCTAATAAACAGTTTAATATAGATCCTGAAATAGATTCAGAATGACAAGGATTTTTTAAAACCTATCCGAAATTCCACGTTACACCGCGACCAATTTCCGGATCGGGATAATTCCAGTCTACGGCACCCTGATCGCAGGCATACATGCACGTGCCGCATTCGATGCAATCCTCAACCTGAAAATGCACCTGGCCGTCTTCATCCATCGTATAACAATTGGCGGGACAAACGTAGGTGGTACATTTATGCGGACAGGTAGAATTGCAGATATCCGTATCTACCTCAATATGGGGCTTAATATCTGATTTTGCCTGGTTGCGATAGCTGACCAGTCCCAGTCGCTCTGTAAGATCAAGTGATTTCATTTTAGTAAATGCTTTTATCATTTGTCATTTCAAATGTAACGAAGTGAAATGAGAAATCTTTGTATTAAACTGTAAAACAAGGACCTCTTCCTTCGGTTGAGATGACGGTACAGTTAAAGTGATTTTGCTCCTTTAAATCCGATTTTCATGAGATCCCAGTAGGAAGAGTGTTCTTTTATAGATTCCTTCATCATCTCACGTGATTTCTTCGTAGGTTTGCTATCGATGGTAAAGAACTTACGCCCGAAATCACAAATCAGGTTCGGCACATCCTGGTACATCGTCGGATTATGCAGCATATGTACTGCATCCTGGAAACTGTTAATATCTTTCATAACGTAGCTATCTTCAAGCGCCTGCTTGTATTCACTGAGCGTGTTACTGGTAAAGTCATCGCGTTCCTTTGCTTTAATAATAGTCTCTGCACCCAGAATGCCCGACCGCATAGCGTAATCCATACCCTGAATAGCTTTACCGGCATTCATAAGTAAGTTCGCCGATTCGCCGCAGAGGAGAACGCCATCTTTGTAGACCTCTTTGGGCATTGCTCGTTTATCCCCAGAGGAAACCACATGCGCCGAATATTCAACGACTTCGCCCCCTTGAATAGTATCCTGAATAACAGGGTGTGCTTTAAAAGTATTCAGTAAGTCATGTGGACTTTTTTCTTTCTCGCGCATATCCTTGATTCCGGCCACCAAGCCGAGCGAAATAGTATCGCGATTGGTGTATAGAAAGCCACCGCCCTCAACGCCATCGGTAGCAAAGCCGACAAATTCATTGGACATGCCACTGAGTCCATTTAACTGAAAGCGATCTTCCAGCACTTTTTGATCGTAGCGGATAACTTCTTTGATGCCGGTTAGCATGTGATCGGCGGGCACATAATCATCCTGTAGCCCAACCTGACGCGTAAGCAGATTGTTTACTCCTTCTGAGATGATGACACTGTCGGCATGAAATTCTTCTTCCCCGGTACGAATGCCTACCGCTTTGTCATCTTCCATCAGGATTTCATCCACCTTGATATTGGTAGCGATAAAAGATTCCATGGCATAGTCGCTCTCATCGATAGCATCCTGAACTTTACCGGCTAGCCAGCGATCAAATTTGGAGCGCAGTACTACTACGCCGGAATAGGGTGTTTCGTTAAAGTGGGATGACTTAAAGTCGATGGAAAAGGTTGACTGATCGTCCATGAACGTGAGTCGACGATGATTGATGAAACGCTCCCATCCGCCGTCTTCCTCCTTCCAGTATTCGGGGACAAGCTTGGCCAGATCACTGCCCCAGAGTACCCCGCCCGAGACATTTTTAGATCCGGCAAATTCGCCTTTTTCGATAAGTAGAAACTTCATGTTATTGCGTGCCAGCGTCATGGCCGCTGCCAATCCGGCAATGCCCGCTCCCACAATAATACAGTCAAACTTTTCGTCCATAGTTTAATAGTTGTTGAATGTTAAAAGTTTCAGGTTGAAGGTTCTAAACAAGCTGTTGTACATTCAACTTTCAACCTTCAACAAATTAGCTTTTAATCTTCTTCAATTCTTCAATAAAAGGAGGCAACACTTTGTAAAGGTCTCCAACGATGCCGTAGTCGGCAATATCGAAAATAGGGGCATCTGGATCTTTGTTGATAGCAACAATGACTTTACTGTTGGCCATACCCGCTACGTGCTGAATGGCACCGGAAATTCCCACAGCAATATAGAGTTGTGGCGAAACTACTTTTCCGGTCTGACCAATTTGCAGGCTTGGATCCATGATTCCTGCTTCTGTTAATGCCCGGGATGCACCGAGTGCAGCATTTAGTACGGATGCCAATTCCTCAATTAACTCTTGGCCTTCATCATCTTTGGCCCCGCGTCCCGCAGCAACAATAGTTTCGGCTTCGGTTAAGTCAATTTTATCACCGGAAGCGCCAATGATTTCGCGCAGGGTTGCTTTGAGCTCGCTTTCATCAAAACTGAAATCGATATCTACAACTTCAGCTTCGGTTGGAGATTCATTCAAGTCGTAAGAACCCGACCGGACAGAGACAAGAATATTATCACCGGTGGCTTTATTATCGGAGAGGATTTTTGCCGCCATTACCGGGCGCGTGACCTCAATACCATTATCAGTCAGTTCAAACTCAGATACATCCGACAGAACAGCCGCGTCGGTATTAGCCGCCAGGGCGCCCAGAATATCTTTAGTGCTTTCCGTTGATCCAAAGCCAAACACAAAGGGATCGGCTTCGTCCATTACTTTAGAAAGTGCCTTAAGCAGCGGTGTATTTTGATGATTTTTAAAAATTGCATCTTCAATCGTATAAATTTTAGAAGCACCATACTTTTGAACTTCGTCAACGTGATCAGAGGCGTTGGCGTCAATAATTACAGCTTCGGAAGAGTGTCCGTTAGCTTCGGCCAGTTGAGTCATTCGTGATAACACTTCCAGCGATGCTCGTTTAATTTTTCCGTCACTTACTGCGATGTGGGTTAGTAGGGTACTCATTGTTGGCTAATTTATTTTATTTGAAATTCTTTGCTTCTGTAGCAGGGTGATTTATGACAAACGGCAAATATGAGACGAGTAACGTTGCCTTGTACATCTGCCGCCTCATATTTTACTAAATTACATTTTCCTCTTCGTCGAGTAATGTGGCTACTTTTTGAGCTAACTCGTCAGGTTCTCCTTCAAACTTCTGTCCCGGCTCGCGTTCGGGTTTTTCCATATAACCGGTTACTTTCGTTTTCGCAGAAAGCGCAGCTTCATCGAGATTCATATCCGAAAGAGCGATTGTTTCCATCGGCTTGCGCTTGGACTGCATAATTCCTTTCAGACTGGGGATGCGCGGCTCGTTCATATCATTCGAGCAGGTAACCAGGCAGGGTTGGGGAAGTCCGATTATCTCCTGTCCGGCATCGCCCTGACGTTTTACTACAAGTTTATCCTCCTCCATTGAAAGTCCTACAGCGTTGGTGGCATAGGGCAGATCAAGGTGCTGTGCCAGCATGCTGCCGGCCAATCCTGCATCGGTGTCTTGTGATTGCTTACCGCAAGAGATTACATCATATTCTTTGTCTTCAAAAAAAGTGGCCAGAACTTTAGCATATACTGCTGAATCGTAATCAACATCATTATCAGTAGTAATATGAGTGGCTTTGTCGGCCCCCATTGCCAACGCTTTGCGGATGGTTTCTTTAGCTTTTTCGGGACCAACCAGCACGACTTCTACTTCACCGCCATGTTCTTCGGTAAGTACGAGCGCCTCCTCAACGGCCGAAGCGTCATAGGCATTGAGCACCATGCGGTCGGTATCTTGAATGAGGTTGCCCTCTTTAATTTGGATAGGCGCATCTACATCGGGGACTTGTTTAATACAGACGTAAAATTTCATACGATGAAAATATTTTCGGTTAGAATGGAAAAAGATTTTAACACATTAGGCCGAGAATATACAAAACCTGAGAATAAATGTTCAGCAGGTAGTCACGTACATACAGCCACTCACAAAAAAGTGTTTGAAGTCTTAAATAGCAATAGTAAAGCCGGAATTACTGCAATTTTTGATATTCGCTGAGGTGCCCCTGATCAATATTGGATAGTAGGTTGTAGGCTTCCAGTCGTATTTGAGGTTCAGCATCTTTAAAGATGGATGTTATTTCTCGATATTTTGCATTAAAGAAGGTATCAAAAAGTAGATCGGAGGAGGTCTGCCGTTGTGCTTGCTGAATTTTCCCCAATGCCGATAAAATCTGATTTCGTGCCTGTTTGGGATTATTTAAAAACTGATCGGTTCCCTGTCGGTGATACTGGTAAAGGGCCCTTCGAAATGGCTCGAAATTGGTTTGCAGAAGATTGGAAAGCAGTTGGGCTCTGTTCCGCTGGTTGCTGCTCCTCGACCATCCGATAGCAGAGGTGGTTTGTGCAAGGGATACAATATTTTGTGCCCGTTGGTAGTATTCAGTACCGCCCAGTTCTTCGAAAGTGTCAGAATCATATCCTAAAACAGTGTAAACGTAAAAGTCGAGGAGGCTTGTAAGCGGATCGAACTGGAGTTCGTCGTGCAGAAAGGTGCGATTAGGCGTGTATTCAAAATTCCATTCCTCATCATTGAACAGAAAAATGACGGTGTTACGAGTGGTGTTATAAATCGGGCGCTGCGAGCGAACAATTATTTGTGCTTCAAAATTGTAATCCTCTACGGATAATAAATTTATCTGCAGGGACATTTTGATGCGTTCATTTTCATTGAAGTTTGCGTTGGTCCACTCAAATTGATTGATGTACTCTTCAATTTGTTGAGGTAAATTATCAAGGTAACTCAGGGAGGTGCTGCTTATTTGGCTTCGGTCAACCGTTACATCCGCATTTATTTCTTGCGCAGTGGTGGCGCTTGGATGCCAAAAAATGATGCACAAAAGCCAAAAAGGAACAAATTTAAAAAGTGAAGAAATATTCATTTTGATTTTATAGATTACTTACAATCATCAAGAGATAAGTACATATGATACGAAAGCTATTACATTTACACAGGTTTAGACTCATATTATTAAATATTGTTGTAATTCTTATAACAGGGATTGGCTCATCGGTTGAAGCACAAACCGTTATTGGTGCAAGAGAACTTGCTGTTGGACAAGCGACATCGGCCTTACATGGTACAGACTGGTCGATGTTTGGAAATCCTGCGATGATGTCGGAAGATCAACGATCGGTATCATTTTTCGGGGTTCGCTATTTTGGTCTTGTTGACATAACGGATATGGCTTTTGCGGGATCATATCCCACAAAGTTTGGTGTTTTGGGAGTGGGAGCCCATCGCTATGGAGATGAGCTGTTCAATGAAAACAGGCTGCGTCTTGGATACAAGCATTCGTTTGCCGGATTCCATTTTGGGGCTATCATCAATTACGGTCACGTTGCATTCGGAGGTGGATACGGCTCGGCCGGGGCCCTTGGCGTAGATGTGGGAGTGGCGGCCCCGATTGTATCTGATTTATGGATTGGAGCCAAGGCAACGAATGTCAATCAGCCGGAGTATGGGTCAAGCAATAACGAAAGGTTACCCCGTGAGCTAAGTATCGGGCTATTCTATCAATTGTCTGATGTCGCCTTGTTTACCAGCGATGTAGTCAAAGATGTGCAGTTTCCTATTTCCTATCGCGGTGGGGTCGAAATATCCGTTATTGAAAATTTAATGGGACGTGCGGGCATTACCGTAGAACCCCTGACATTTTCGGGAGGATTTGGCTATAGCAGTGATTTCTGGGCTGTTAATATAGCCGTTCAGCGTCATGAAAATAAAATATTGGGATATAGCCCTGCTATCGATTTTAAAATCAGCTGGTAATGCGCAGTATTATACTAATTATATTGGGATTTTTTCTTGCAATGCCGGTAGCCCTGTTGGCACAACAGCAGGATACGACTCGTTCGGAGGTGCAGGATGATATTGAAGATGCTATTGAAAACTTTGACCCCGGCAATACCGAATTTGATAGCGAGCAGATGACCCAGTTTCTGCAGGAATTGGCAGAAAATCCCATCAATATAAATAACGCCAGTGTAGGTGCATTGCTTCAGATCCCGGGAATAAATCTTAAGCTTGCCCGAAGCATCATCGAATACCGATCCAATGTAAAACCATTTGAAACCATTGAGGAATTGGATGAGGTCCCGGGTATTGGCCGGGTAACGCTGGAAAAGACCCGCCCATATGTAACCGTGGGAAGTGGTATGGAGTTGAGAAGAGCGCTTTATACCGATCCGCGATACTGGACATCCGATGGAGAGTTCCAGATGTTTTCCCGTTTTCAGCGGGACCTGCAAGAGGGAAGAGGATATCAGCAGCCTCCACAGGAAGGAGGATATATCGGCGGTCCGACCAAGTATTACCAGCGCATGGGATATCAGAGTGATCACCTGTCCGTAAATTTAACGCAGGAGAAAGATCCCGGCGAAGAACTCGTAGGGCCTTTTCAGTTTGATCACCGCACTTGGCATGTGGCGCTTGAAAATAATGGACACTTGCAGATGTTGGTGGGTGGAGATTATAGTCTGGGTTTTGGACAGGGCTTGGTGCTTTGGAGCGGAGCTGCTTTTGGGAAAGGGAGTAACGTTGTTGGGGCGGTGAGTCGCAACGGTCGAGGCATAAAGCCTTATACATCAGCGCAGGAAACAAATTACTATCGCGGCGGAGCAGTAACCTATGGAGGAAAACTTCAGTTTACCGGATTCTACTCGGACAGAAAACGAAGTGCGAGTGAAATAAGTCCCGATACTACCCGCTTTCCCGGAACGGATGGTTATCACCGTACCGGAAATGAGTTTATGCAGAAAGATAATTTACAGCAAACGTTATATGGTGGACATATCCAGTTAGAGTTGCCTTTTGGTATTATTGGTGCCACCGGTTATCAAACGACCTTTGATCGGTATATCGCAGCCAGTAATCAAACGTATGCGCAGTACGACTTTGAGGGTACGTCAAATTATGCCTATGGTTTGGATTATACCTTTTTGGCCGGACCTGCGGTTGTTTTTGGAGAGATAGCCCAAAGTGAAAATGGGGGTTACGGCTTGATTGCCGGCGTTGAAAGTAGTCTTGGTGACGACACTGATATATCGCTTGCGTATCGGAAGTACCAGAAAGAATTTCAATCTATTTTAGGGAATGGATTTGGAGAGGTATCCGGTCAGCCTAAAAATGAAGAAGGAATTTATTTGGGTATGCGTCATATTATTGGCGAAAAAGTAACGCTTAGTGCGTATATCGATCAGTTTCGATTTCCCAGCGCCCGCTTTGGTACTAATCAACCCACCCAGGGATTTGATTGGCTGGCAAAGGCAGAGATAGATTTGACCAGCAATCTTAATTTTTATGTGCAGCTACGCAGCGAAATTGAGGACGATGAGTATGAGGTGTTGGATTCTTTTGGTCGAAGTCAGCGTAGATTGGGTGATGCACAACGCGGTAGCTTTCGGGCGAACCTGGAATATTGGGTAAATAGCAAGGTGCGTCTGCGCACACGAGGGGAGTTGGTGCGGAGCCGTCAGGCCGGGGAAGAGTTAGAGCTTGGCTATTTGTTGTACCAGGATCTTCGATTGCGAATCAATGATGAGTTCAGTTTGGATACCCGGCTTTCCATGTTTGATACCGAAAGTTTTGCCACACGGGTCTACCAGTTCGAAAATGATCTGCTGTACGTGTTTTCCAGTCAATCGTTTTTTGATCAGGGGCAGCGGATGTACGTACTTTTGAATTACGAGCCGTTCGATTTTTTGGAGTTGTGGGCCAAATTTGGAATTACCGTATATGAAGATACACAGGTTATTGGCAGTGGGTTGAATCAGATTGAAGGAGATCAACGCAGCGAGATTGGAATTCAGGCACGAGTGAGGTTTTAGGATTGGGCTGGTGATGAGGTGAATAAGTGATTGAGTGATGGTTAAAGGTATCAAAGTGACAAAGATACAAAGGATGGTTAACGATTGATGGTTGGCGGATGGCCAAGCCTGGTCATTTCGACTGGAGGCTGTGGGTTACAGCCGGAGTGGAGAAATCTTTGATTTTTGCTCGTTAAGATGTAGAGTCATTTGTTTTCCTTTTAAAGCTCTTAGTTGAACAAGGGTTGTACCCTTGAGTAACGAACTATCTTTTCGGGAGTAGAACTCCCTCAAAACTGGTATGGATCCTCTTTCAAAACCTGTAGTTACGAGAGAGTTGTACTCTCGAGAAACCAACAAACTTTATTTGCAAGCACCTGAGTAGCAGGGAAAGGTGTTTATACAGACAAAACGAAATGGAGTTTATCCTTGCATAAATTAGCGATAGCATATCCGCGGAGTTCTTCTATCTTATAAAGGCTTATATAGGATTATCTATTTTAGGAATTGATAGCAGCGTTTATGAGTTTTGATATTATCATCATACTAGCGGTATTGGTGCTCACATTTGTGGCACTGGCCATCGATTTATGGAGCCCTGATGCCGTTTTGATGACTGGGCTGGCAATTGTTACTGTCAGTGGTGTATTAAGTCTGGAGGAGGCTTTCCTGGGATTTAGCAATACAACGCTGTTGGCGTTGGGAAGTTTGTATGTGATTGGGGCTGCATTGCGTGAAAGTGGGGCCCTGGATAGGGCCAGTAATTTTATTTTGGGGGACGAAACCAGAAGCGTGCAACGTATTCTGTTGCGGTTATGTCCCAGCGTATCGGTTTATTCTGCCTTCCTGAACAATACGCCCATTGTGGCTATGGGAATACCGGCGATACGAAGCTGGGCAAAAAAGAATCATATTCCCGTATCAAAACTTCTGATGCCTCTTTCCTATGCGGCTATTTTAGGGGGACTTTGTACATTAATAGGTACCAGTACTAACCTGATTACCCATGGATTATTAGAGAGTCATGGTTTAAGGGGATTTTCATTTTTTGAATTGGCATGGGTAGGCGTCCCCTGTGCTATTGTGGGACTGGTGTATTTGGTGGTTGTTTCACCAAAACTTACCCCTGCCCGGCGCGATATCCGTTACGAAGAAGAGCAAATCAGAAAGCTGCTGGTGGAATTGGAAATTATGGATGGAGCGGATGTAGTGGGTGAAACGGTTTCAGAAGCAGGATTGTCAACAATTTCAGGATTTTATCTTTCGCGAATAAATCGAGGTGACCATGAAATTGGCCCTGTACCGGATGATGAAAAGCTACGTGCCGGTGATCATCTTTTTTATGCTGCACAAGGAGGGATTGCTGCAAAAACGCCTGAACTCGAAGGGTATTCGGGGCTTAAATTGGCTTATCAGCCACCGCGGACCATCAGGCGAAATGAAAAAGATCGTGAGCTCCACCAGGTTGTCGTAAAAGAGGGATCTCGTTTGGTAGGAGCAACTGTCGGTGAAGCTAAATTACTGGAACGTTTTGGAGCTGCTGTTACGGGAGTTCGTCGCAGGGGACGCCGAATCGATAAGCCTCTGGGAGAATTTGTTTTACATCCCGGAGATGTTCTCCTGCTGGATACCGGACGTGGTTTTCGTGGAGCTCATGAGGATACCGAAGATTTCTTCTTAACCAGTGAGGCCGGTGGGGAAGCCCCGGGAGATCCTGAAGAAATAATGGAGGAGCGACCGGGTGGTAAAGATTTATATGTGTCGGTAGCCGTGCTATTTGGCGTGATTGGTTCGGTTGCAGGCGGCTTTCTACATATTGCATTGGCCGGTATTTTAGGAGTGGCCGTACTTTTGGCTTTTAATGTTATTGAAGCAGGTGAGGCCCGAAAGTCGGTCGACTGGACGGTTTTAATTGTGATCGGAGCGGCTTTGGGATTGGGAAAAGCGATGGAAGTGAGTGGGGCGGCAGTAATTATTGGAGAGGGCATGGTTGAATTGACAAGTGTCTATGGACCCCGTGCAACGCTGGCGGGGGTGGTTATTATTACAGTAATTTTAACAGAGTTTATTACAAACAATGGCGCGGTGGCGCTTATGTTTCCCATCGCATTATCCGTTGCAGAAACACAAGGCATTGAGGCGCGCGGCTTAGTCATCGGGATAACTTTGGCAGCCTCTATGTCATTGATTACTCCTATTGGCTATCAAACAAATCTGATGGTGTACGGTCCGGGTAATTATAAATTCACTGATTTTTTTAAGGTGGGTTTTCTTCTTCAAATTGCGTTATGGTCTGTTCTCATCATCTTGATACCGTATGTTTGGCCGATGTAGAAGAATTGTTAAATGTTAAAGGATGAATGTTGAATTAAAAGCAGTGTCATCCCGAACTTGGTGAGGGAGCTTCATTTAGAGATTCGCGTAGGATCAAATGACCGCGGTCTGACGACCGACTGAAGACAGAATTTGTCATTTCAACCGACCGATAGGGAGTGGAGAAATCTTTGTTTGATTGACAGGTGACAATAGAAAGATGACGGTTTATCTGATAGTATTGAAACAGTTGAGAGAGGGTTTTACCCTCGAACAACAGATAGTTTTCGGGAGTACAACTCCCTCAAAACTTTTGTATTGGAATAGTTGCGATAGGGTTATACCCTTGAGTAACTTACTGTGTGTCGGGAGTATAACCCCCTCAATCTAGTGTATTAAAAGGAGATCAAATTTCTGTTTTCTTCTGTTGATTTGAAAACAGGGCATAATTCGTTTTCTTTGTGCCTCGAATATATCCCGTAACAAGAGTGCTGTATTTATGACGTTGGCCGGCTGGACGGTAATAGCCATTATATTGCTATGTCTTATCTTGCTGATAACCACCCGGTTGTCGGTTGATGTCGTATTTATCGGTGGCCTGACAGTACTCATTGTGAGCCAGGTTGTACCGCCTGAAGAGGCGCTTGTGGGGTTTTCGAATCAGGGAATGTTGACGGTAGCTGCGTTATATGTTGTGGCAGCTGGCATGAAAGAAACCGGAGCCATTCAGTTCGTCGTCAATACGATTATTGGTCAGGCGAAAAGCATCAGGCGGGCGCAGGTTCGGATTATGGCCCCGGTGATGGTGGTCAGTGCTTTTCTTAATAATACACCTGTAGTGGCGTCATTTATTCCCGCATTGGAAGATTGGGCGCGTAAAAATCAGATTGCTGTATCAAAGATATTAATACCGCTGAGCTATGCCGCTATTCTGGGGGGAACCTGTACGCTTATTGGAACCAGCACTAATCTTATTGTAAATGGATTGCTGATTGATGAGGCTTCAACGGAGACCATTGGGATTTTTGAACCCGGACTTATTGGCGTGCCGGCCGCTATTGTTGGTTTTATCTATTTGACCGTCTTTGCTAAAAAACTGTTGCCCGACCGGGGTTCCGGCTTCGATACATTCAAGGATCCGCGTGAATATACCATCGAGATGATTGTAGAAGATGAAAGTCCGCTGCCCGGAAAAACGGTTGAAGAGGCGGGGCTGCGTCACCTCCCGGGATTATATCTGGTGGAGATTTACCGACAAGATCATATCATTGCTGCCGTTGATCCGGAGCAGAAGCTGAAGGGCGGTGACCGTCTTATTTTTACTGGAGTTGTGGATTCGATTGTAGATCTACAGCAAATAAAGGGATTAAAGCCTGCCACCGATCAGATTTTTAAACTCAACTCCTCTCGTCGCGAGCGACTGTTAATTGAGGCTGTGGTATCGCCTTCCCATCCTGTAAATGGGACAACTATTAAAGAAGGACGCTTTCGTAATATCTACGATGCCGTTGTGTTGGCAGTCTCCCGAAATGGAGAACGCATTGAAGAAAAGGTGGGAGATATCCGGCTAAAGACGGGTGACACGCTATTACTGGAAGCTCATCCCAACTTTCTGGAGCAGTATAGAAATTCCAGTGATTACTATTTGACGAGTGCCATCAGTGATTCGACACCGCCTAATTATGAAAAGTCAGGCGCTGCCTGGGGTGTATTGGCCGTGATGATTACTACCGTCGCATTTGGCTTGCTTTCGATGTTTCAGGCATCATTTTTGGCAGCGGGATTGATGGTGGGAACGGGATGTGTTCGGGCATCAACAGCAAAAGATTATATCGATTGGTCAGTCTTGCTTGTGATTGCAGCCAGCCTTGGCATCGGTAGTGCGTTGCAGTTTACGGGCGGAGCTACGGTATTGGCAGAAGCATTTTTAGGATATACGGAGGGTAGTCCGTACCTGGCGCTGACAGGAGTATATTTGGCAACGTGGTTATTAACCGAAATGGTTACCAACAATGCGGCTGCGGTACTTATTTTTCCTATTGCCATTTCGCTTGCATCTTCGTTTGGGATAAGCTATATGCCGTTTGTAATGACGATTATTATGGCGGCTTCGGCCAGTTTTTCAACGCCCATTGGCTATCAGACGAACCTGATGGTGTATGGTCCAGGCGGATACAAATTTACCGATTTTACCAAAATAGGTCTGCCATTGAATTTGATCATTGCGGCGATTACCATATTTTTGGTGCCACAAATTTGGCCTTTTTAGATTAGGTGTTGAAAGTTGAATGTTGGGTGCTAAATGTTAACAGTTGCACTTTAAATATTACAATTTATAATAGTTTAAAGGGAGTTGTACTCCCGCAATATTGATCAAAAATTATGCTTAAAGAAATTATTGGAATAGCGAAGGAAGCCGGCGGAGCGATGCTGGAAATTTATCACGATGCGCAGGACGTGGAGATCACCCGCAAGGATGATGATTCTCCCCTCACGAAGGCTGATTTGGCTTCACATCATATTATAATTGATGCACTAAATGAGCTGGATCCTGATACGCCTGTAATTTCGGAGGAGTCGGGAATTCCCGATTACGAAGAGCGCAAAGGGTGGAACAAGTTCTGGATTGTAGATCCACTGGACGGTACCAAGGAGTTCATCAAAAAAAATGGAGAATTTACGGTTAACATTGCTCTGATTGAGGATGGGGTGCCGGTTTTGGGAGTAGTTTACGTTCCGGATAAGCAGACGATGTATTATGCCGAAAAGGGGAAAGGTTCTTTCAAGCAAGTAGGAACTGATGCTCCGGACCGTATTTACTCATCCGCCAGCAGTAAAGAAAATGAACTTACCGCTGTACAGAGTCGGTCACATGGTTCCGATAAATTAGTGGATCAACTCAAAGAAAAAGGACTCACGGTCAAAGAAACGGTTCCGGCGGGAAGTTCCATAAAGTTTTGTCTGGTAGCCGAAGGAAAGGCCGATATCTACCCGCGTATGGGTCCTACTATGGAGTGGGATGTGGCTGCCGGGGATGCAGTGTATCGCTATTCGGCGCGCGAAGGGGTGCATTCATCGCCATTGACCTATAATAAGTCTGATTTAAAGAATGGCAGCTTTTTGATTGGTTTGAAGGGTAATGTTGAATTCTGAGTGTTGAATTGTGAGTTAATATCTCCTTGACTTAGGGCATGTAAAATAAAATGTAAGGAATCTTACAGTGTTTAGGTCTTACTTATTGAATGAGTATAAAAATAAGAGGCCTAATGACTAAGAGAAATGTAATTCGGGAAAAGAGTTTTAATTTTGCGCTCGAAATCATCAGCTTGAATCAAAAACTTGTTAAACAAAATGAATTTGTGATTTCAAGGCAGTTGTTTAAAAGTGGAACTAGTATTGGAGCTAATATAGAGGAAGCTGGTGCAGCTCAATCCAGGCGTGATTTTATATCAAAAATGGCAATTGCATCAAAAGAAGCACGGGAGACGAAATACTGGTTGCGGTTGTTAAAGCATAGTGACTTGTTAAAGTTTAACGCTTCCGGTTACCTAAAAGAAATTGATGAAATTGTGAAAATATTGACGGCAATAATTAAAACATCACAACAAGCTGATAAAAGATAATTCAACATTTAGCATTCAAAATTGATAAAAAGCTAACCTATTTGATCACAAAAATTATTTATGAGAAACAAAGAAAATGCCCTTAACCCCACCGTCCTTTGGTTTACAGGATTATCCGGATCGGGGAAGAGTACGATATCAGAAAAAGTATATGCGCAATTAAAAGAAGACGGCTATGAGGTAGAGCATCTGGATGGGGATGCGGTTCGGGAAGTGTTTCCGACCACCGGATTTTCTAAAAAAGAGCGTGATGATCACGTGAAGCGCGTTGGTTTTGTCGCAAGTCTATTACAGAAGCACGGCGTGTTTGTAGTGGCTTCATTTATATCACCCTACCAGGATGCCCGCGATTTTGTCCGCAATAGGTGTGAGGATTTTACCGAGATTCATATCTCCACGCCGCTGGAAGTGTGTGAAGAACGCGATGTAAAAGGACTCTATGAGAAAGCACGAAAAGGAGAAATCGAAAACTTTACGGGTATTAGCGATCCCTATGAAGAACCGGAAGATCCCGAACTACGGATAGATACTACCAATATCACTCCTGAGGAAGGGGTGGAGCGGGTTTTTGAGTATTTGAGGGAAAGGGTTGGGAGTTAGAGAATTAGGTGATGAGGTTATTAAGTTACTAAGAGTTAGATGTTTAATGTTGAAGGTTGAATGTTAGAGTGCTTACAGGCGACCGATGACAGAGGTCGAAAAAGCAGTGTCATCCTGAACTTGTTTCAGGATCGTGTAGTTTTGAGAGAGTTTTACTCTCGAGAAACGAAGTTGCTTTAATGTGGGAGTGAAACGTTTTACCACTTGTAGACACCCACCTGCTGTTTATTGGGGTTGTGAAATTGCAGTAGTCATTGGGTTTCAAAATTCTTACTTTTACCCGCTTTAGTTTGACAAAAAATAAAACATACAAATGCATTTATATAAGCTAAACCACATCCGACAACTTGAGTCGGAATCTATTCATATTTTCAGGGAGGTAGCCGCACAGTTTGAGAATCCTGTTCTCATGTTTTCTGGCGGAAAGGATTCGATTACTATGGCACGGCTGGCCCAAAAAGCGTTTTGGCCGGGCAAAATTCCATTTCCATTTTTACACGTTGACACCGGGCATAATTTTGATGAGACCATTGAATTCCGCGATCAGCTGATGGATGATCTGGGCGTTGATCTTATTGTTGCTCACGTACAGGATATGATCGATGCGGGCAAGGTGAAGGAGCCCAAAGGACCCAATCCCAGTCGCAATAAGCTGCAGATTCCCACGCTGCTAAATGCACTGGAAGAGCACGACTTTGATGCGGCATTTGGCGGGGCTCGTCGTGACGAGGAAAAAGCGCGTGCCAAAGAACGGTTCTTTTCTCACCGCGATGAATTCGGCCAATGGGATCCCAAAAACCAGCGTCCGGAGTTGTGGAACTTGTATAACGGACGAAAGAATCAGGGTGAACACTTCCGCGTCTTTCCGTTGAGCAACTGGACCGAGATGGATGTTTGGCAGTATATTGCCGCGGAAGATATCGACATTCCCAGCCTGTATCTGGCGCATACCCGAGATGTGGTTGAGCGTGAGGGGACCTATCTGGCGAAGTCGCAATTTATTACGCTTTCGGAAGAGGAAGAATACGAAGAGAAGAAAATCCGATTCCGAACCATTGGTGATATGACCTGCACCGGAGCTTTTCAATCCGATGCCGATACTATCCCGCAAATAATTGAAGAGGTGGCCTCAGCGCGTATTACAGAACGCGGTAATCGCACCGATGACAAAAAGGCCGAAGCGGCGATGGAAGAGCGGAAAAAACAGGGATACTTTTAATTTTTACAGAACACAGATTATGCGGATTGTGCAGGTTGTCGCAGATGAATTATCTGTAAGTATCAGTTTAACCGGCGTTGATCCGTGTTCTATTCTAACCAGTACAAGAAATATTTTAAGTAATGAGTAACGAAAACGAAGCACAAAAGTATTTAGACATGGATCTGCTCCGCTTTACCACGGCGGGCAGCGTAGATGACGGCAAGAGTACCTTAATTGGCCGCTTGCTGTATGACTCCAAATCCATCTTTGATGATCAGATGGAAAAGATTGAAGAGTCCAGTCGTAAAAAGGGAGACGAATATACGAATTTGGCCCTGCTGACCGACGGGCTTTCCGCCGAGCGTGAGCAAGGCATCACCATTGACGTAGCCTATCGCTATTTCTCGACCCCAAATCGTAAGTTTATTATCGCCGATACACCGGGACACGTCCAATATACCCGTAATATGGTAACGGGTGCTTCCACGGCCAATCTTGCTGTTATTTTAGTGGACGCGCGCAGTGGTGTGATCGAGCAAACCTGTCGCCATTCGTTTATCGCATCGCTGTTGGGAATTAAACACGTGGTACTCTGCGTGAACAAGATGGATCTGGTCGATTATAGCGAAGAGCGATTCAACGAAATCCGCAACGAGTTTAAGACCTTCTCTTCCAAGCTGGATGTGCCCGACATTCACTATATACCCATTAGCGCACTTTATGGGGATAATGTAGTAGATAAATCCGATAATATGCCGTGGTACGGGGGGGCTACTTTGCTATATACCCTCGAAAACGTGCAGGTAGACAGCGACTACAATCACGTGGACAGCCGTTTCCCCGTTCAGTGGGTCACGCGTCCGCAGTCGACCGACTATCCAGACTACCGCGGATACGCCGGCCAGGTTGCCGGCGGGGTATTTAAGCCGGGGGATGAGGTGATAGCATTACCGTCCGGTTTTACCAGCAAGATCGATCAGATACAAACTTTTGAGCAGGATGAAGAGGAAGCCTTTTCGCCTATGTCCGTGACGATGACTCTTGAAGATGATATTGATATCTCCCGAGGCGATATGATTGCCAAACCGGATAACCAACCGGAAGTGGGACAAGATATAGAGATGATGGTCTGTTGGTTGAATAAAGAGCCCCTCGATCCCAATGGAAAGTATGCCATCAAGCACACTACGAAAGAAGCGCGATGTATTATTAAGGATGTAAAATACAAGGTGAATATTAATACGCTTCACCGGGTGGAAGGGGATAAGGAAATCGGTCTCAACGATATCGGGCGGATCAAGATCCGTACCACCAAGCCGCTGTTCTACGATTCCTACAAACGAAATCGAAAAACCGGGAGCATTATTCTTATTGATGAATATGGCAATGAAACCGTCGGTGCGGGAATGATTTTGTAGTTAGCAGTAGTGGGTATTGAGCCAAATTGAGGCATCTTCGAGAGGAGGTGCCTTTTTTTATTTATGGCAGTGAAGGGTGATGAGGTTATTGAGTTACTAAGTGAGAAAGTTAAAGGTTGGATTATGACCGGTGACGGTTGACTGACAACCGTAAAGGAGGGCAGGAGAGGTGCTTTCAATGGTAAATTTCAATAGGTCATTTATTGCTAACGCGGGAATTAATTCCCGCGCTTTTGATATGGCAAAAGTTTAGTTCCGATTTGGCTACTTTGATGTAGTATGATCTTGATTTCTTGCCCCTGGATAAACGTATATTTTTGTTTCTCCCTAATATAACTTTGCCTATAAACTCAAGTTGAACTGTTTGTTATAGTTGCCTGTGTCATTGGTTTTGTACCATTGGTCGTCCTTTTGGTATCCCCAATATACTTTAATTGAGTGTCTACTTTATATGGCAAATCCAAGTTTAAAAATGAACGATAAGTTGAGGCAAACACCATTTTATAAGAGGAAATAATGTTGCTTGCGCAAGGCATAGTTTAATTGGATAAGCTAAAGATTTTTGTAAGGATTGAAAGTCAGCGGGGTCTTACTCTTACGAGAGAGTTGTGATAAGTTAAAATTTCTATTCAAAATAATGAGAGATCGATATGATTTATCCAGAGAGAAAAATGTGTATAAACTATATGCTGAAACTACTTTTAACCGTCATTTGGTTAATTCCAGTTTCAGCGGCCTCCCAAACCCCGGCAGTGACTGCAACATCTTCGCAGTTGAATCTGCAACCAAACAATACGCTTACTATTACATTGAGCGTCGATACTGCTGTGGACGCCTACTATTTTGGGTTGGAAGCTATTTTTGATCCCAATGTCTTTGAATTTGTTAGCGTAGATGCTACAGGATTGATGAGCAACGGAATAAAGGTAGCGGACTTGTTGAATGAAGGTCGGGCAGGGGCATCGGTCTCAAGAACTTCGCCCCTCGGCGCTGCCAATTCGGGTGATATGTTAATACTCACCTTCCGCATAATACAAGAAGCTCCCGTGGGAACTTCCCAGTTATCTTTTGAAAATGTTGAGCTTAATGATTCAAACGGCGCGTCGATCGAAATTTCAGAGCCCGAACCGGTGGCAATAAATGTAGAAGAAGCAATAAGTGATCTGCGCCTTTTAATTTCTGAAGATAATAATATTACGGAGGGTGAAGAACTTGAGGTTGCGGGATCAGTATATGTAAATGATGTAACCGTTGATGAAAACACAGAGTCAGAACGAATAACAATGTGGGTAGGTATTAATGATGTTGATTCTAATCCCTCGGAATGGGCAGAAACGGCCTGGAAAGAAATGGACTTTGATGATGTGCAGAATGCTTATCACGCTTACAAAGCAAACGTTGGTTTTGGATTGCAACCGGGTAGCTACTACATCGCATTGCGGGGACAATTGGATTCTGATAGCTATGTATACGGGGGGCGAAGTAGCACCGGAGGCGGAATATGGGATGGTATTGATAATGCAAATTCCGGCCTTACGATTTCGGAACAATCTTACTTTCGCCATGTCCTGGCCGGCTGGGATTTTGATGATGAAACATTGATTGCCTCCAAAAGTGTGTCTGCCAATGATGATATTACGATGCAGCTGGTGGGCGCCGATAACGATGGATTCAGCAGTAATGGGGCCTCCGGAATGGCCGCAAATTCGGACGGCTGGCAATTCACTGAAGGAGACCAAAAGTATTGGCTGACGGAATTATCTACCGAAGGCTTTCAGAACATCACAGTGTCTTCAAAACAGTATAGCACGGGTGCAGGACCCAGAGACTTTGAGCTGGAAGGTAGCCTTGATGGCGTGAATTGGGAAGTGGTCTCCACCGATACGATAAGGTTAGCATCCGACTGGAGCAGTGGTGTGATAGATGCTTTGGATTTGCCTGAGAGGTATGATGACCAACAGAATGTGTATCTGCGATGGATCCGGCGGGGTGATGTACGGGTGGATGGTGATGATCCAATATCAAGCGGCAGTAATCGCATGGATGATGTCTATGTCAGGGGAGAAAACTTGAATGCTCAGGATTTACTGGTATGGCCCGGCGACTGTGATGACAACGGTATAGTGGATGAACTGGATGTGCTGGAAATTGGACAATATTGGTTGGCAGAAGGACCTACACCCGTGTATAACTCTACCGGTTGGGCCCAGAGGCAAGTGGAATCATGGATACCTGAGGCCGCAGCTTATGCCGATGCGAATGGGGATGGGATTGTGAACCATCAGGATCTGCAGCCGTTAGGCCTCCATTTCGGCAACGATCATACCTCAAGCAAGCAGAGTGCTAATCAACTGAAACCGTTATCGGAGCTGGTATTGCCTGCACTTGATGCGGGGGAAAGTATTATTGTCGCTGTCAAAACGGTTGAGCCTGTAGCACTTACAGGGCTTAGTGTTCGTTTTCGACTCTCAGGTGTAAATGCATCCGCGTGGGATCTTAAAAACATGAGTTATGCCGATTGGGGGAAAAGCTGGGAGGAGGATAATAAACTGCTTGGATTCCAAAGAAGAGCAAATGGGTCAAAAAGGGCCTCGGGCACCTGGGTATACAAAGGTGAGGGTACGCCGGCAACAACAGACAGTCTGGCTGTATTTGAGATCGAAGCAACTCATAGTTGGAGACAGCAGGCTAATTTACTGCTTGAACGGGTGGTTGTGGCTGAAAACGGAAGCAGAACAGATGTAGAGAGTGCTGTACTTGTATCAGATCAGAAGCTATCTGACGAGAATCCTCTGATACCGCAAAGTCTGCGTTTGGATCAAAACTATCCGAATCCATTTAACCCCAGCACGGTTATCAGTTATGCTCTCCCAAAAGAGGCGGAAATATCTATTGTTCTGTATGATATGTTGGGCCGCAAGGTAGCCACTATATTTGAAGGCATTCAACAGGCAGGTACGTATTCGTATCAATATCAGCCGGTCAGTTTATCCAGCGGTATCTATATCTATCAGCTAAAGACTGAAAATAGGATCATAAACCGCAAGTTTACCTATATCAAATAAAGTAGTTCTACGAGTTGATTGTTATTGGTGGCAAAAGGAAATAGTCATGTAAATATCAAAATGGTGTTTATTACATGGATAGTCCGTCTTTTGCCGTGTCATTAGGATTCAGGTGCATGATTTCACCGAATGTCCGGTAAAAATAACCACCATAACATCATCTTCACGGTTTTATAACAGACATAAGAATTGTAAGCGTAGGCCTGCTAGGGTGTGAAAGATCATTTCGTACCGGTAACATCTTAGAAATTAGCATAATAGTAAATGGACCATCGAAATGATTGCACCCAAAGGTCGAAGTCGATTTTACAATTCTTAGTCTTGATTTTTTTGTTCGTTTTGGATCAAGCCAAAATGAACACCGCAATCCTTTGATCACAAAAATTAAATAGAATAATATGCATTATAAAAAAATGGAAGATAACTTTGGTATAAAAGCTTGAACCTTTTTTATGCACCTTTTGAATGCACAAAAGGTACGCAAAACGCACCGGCTGTGGGTTCTTCGGGCATATGCTACTTCCCGCTTCGGGAAGGAATGTAACTCAAGCCGCAAAGAGCACCGGCTTTCAGACAGAAATTTCTTCTGTTCCTCAGCGCTCATCCGCATAACCAACACCCTCACAACCCGAATGCCGGAATAGATAAAACCATTACTATAGTACTGACTTCACGGTTTTGAAATGGACATAAGTATTGTGAGCGAAGGACCAAAGATGCGGTTATGCATTTTTTACCGATGAGTAAGTATTTCTTACTTCAATAAGAACATGGATCATTAAAATGCATGTATCTAACAGGTCGATGCCGACGGTAAAATTCTTAGCCGGGGACTTTTTTGATTCGTTTTTTGGTCACAAAAAATGAATAATACACCTTGCATCAAGGTAAAAGGGACACCAATACTTATGCTCGTTCAAAAAAGTAAGCCGACATATTTGCTAAAAAACGGTTATAACCACTTCTCTAATCATCCATAAAACAAAGATTTCTCACTTCGTTCGAAATGACAGCTTTGGATTAGCTTTGTTCAGGGTTACTTTAGTTGAGAGAGGGTTGTACCCTCGAACAACAATCAGATGGCGTACTTCGGGAGTGCAACTTCCTCTGAACATACTAAACCTTGGGGCAAGTCCTTTAAGATAGGTCGAAACAGAAGGAACCCACCAGTTACTTTTAGTCATCAAAAAAAAAGACACCTCAATCTTGCATTATATCATAGAGGAATATGCTATCAGGTTATTTCTTCATGTTTGTTAGAAGATCAATAATGATCTTCACAGATATCCTCAAAATAGGTATGTCCACCTGCTCGTCGATGAATTATCACTAAAAACCAAAAGTTGTTGAAGGCAGAAAACGGTATAAAAATCACTTAGATATTAAAAAACATTGCATTATTTTCTTTTCCGAGAATTAATTGGATTTAAAGAAATTCTATTGTGACCTATCAAAGGTACTTTTCATGCATAATTGCTTTTGTTATTGGAATCATTAGTGTAAGTGATGTTGATTCACTCTATGCCCAGCAAAACAGTTCCGATAATGATACCGAATACCAATTTGCGTCATCAGTGTACGGGAGTACGGATGAGAATCTGCCGTTCTGGTTTTATTCAAACGTTCATGGAAAGGTGGATCCGTCAAGTAACAATTGGTTAAATGAAATTTCTGTCAATCACGAGCTTTGGAACACCGATAAATTGCGTATTAATATCGGAGGGGAGGCCGTATTCCGTCTGTCTGATAACAGTACCGCACTGTTTCCGAAGGCCTACCTAAGAGCGAATGCCTATGGCTTACAACTGGATATCGGGCGATTTTCGCAGCCGATCGGACTCAATAATCACGACCTGTCGGTCGGCTCCATGATGGTCAGCCCCAATGCCATGCCGGTACCCAAGATCAGTATTTCAACGCCAACCTTTATGGATGTTCCTTTTACAAGTGGACATGTGCAATATAAAGGAATGTTCAGCCATGGTTGGCTGGAAAAGGACCGGTTTGTGAGCAACGCCTACCTCCACCAGAAATACTTTTATTTGCGAATTAATATCGGGCCGTGGTCGGGGACGGGCGGTATTGTCCATAATGTGCAATGGGGCGATACGCATCCTTCACTGGGAAAACTCCCCCAGTCTTTCGGAGATTTTTTGCGGGTCGTTACGGGGCGGGCGGCAAGTGAATCGAGCAATGCGCCGGGTTCTGATATTACGAATGTGATAGGCAATTCACTGGCGGCCTATGAATTTGGCTTACGGTATGAGCACGAAGTTTTTACGGCATCACTGACGCGATTATTTTACCTGGAAGATAAGGTGTCGACCCGTTTTCGAAGCCCGTGGGACGGGGTTTGGGGAGCAAATATAATATTTAAAGATAACGAAAGGCTTATTAGTGGAATCACTTATGAGCACGTTAATACCAAACAAATGGACTCCAAAGAATGGGAACTGATTGGGGCAGCGGATTACTATGATAATGGGATTTACAATCATGGGTGGACCTATGAAAATGATGTCATGGGCATTCCGCTTATATTATTTGAAAACGATGATATTGCAAATAATGTTCTGGTAGCTCATCACCTAGGATTAAAAGGACAGTTGATGAAGAATGTAAATTATAAAACGTTTATTACTTACAGCCGAAATTATGGCACACAGGATGATTGGGTCGAGAATCCGGGTAATAACATCCCTAAAGATAGGCCGGATATTACCCCGCGTGAGCAGTTTCGTCAGGATCAGTATTCTTGGTTGGTGAGCCTGCATTATGATTTTGCCAGGTATGAAAATCTAGCTGCCAATGTTAAAATAAGTAGCGACTTCGGAGAACTTTATGACCGCAGACTGGGGATTATGATAGGTTTAACATGGCGTAATGCATTTTAATCTGTATTTTACTGTGTTCCAGGGTTTCGGGGACATGAGTCCTTTCTTCCTGTTCATTTTTTTCAATCACGAAAAAACGAACCCCAAAAGATTCCACGGAGGACCTTGACCTTTTAATACCTTTTGTGGCAAGACAAAAGGTATAGAGCTTATGCTGACAAAAAATGGACACTACTTTTTGCATCGATACCAAGAATGGAATATATCCTTGGTATAAATATCTCTATAATTAAAACCTATTTTTATGCACCTTTTGAATGCCCAAAAGGTGCGCAAAACGCACCGGCTGTGGGTTCTTCGGGCATATGCTACTTTCCGCTTTGGGAAGGAATATAACTCAAGCCGCAAAAGCTGCGGCTTTCAAACAGAAATTCCTTCTGTTCCTCAGCGCTCGTCCGCATACCCAACACCCTCACAACCCGAATGCCGGATGATTAAAACCAGTACTAATTCTACGGTTTGTAAACCACCGGCCTAAAGAATTTTGCGCATCGGCCCAAAAGATACGGGTATGCATTTTTTACCGATGAGTAAGTATTTCTTACTTCAATAAGAACATGGATCATTAAAATGCATGTATCTAACAGGTCGATGCCGACGGTAAAATTCTTAGCCGGGGACTTTTTTGATTCGTTTTTTGGTCACAAAAAATGAATGCCACAATTGTATCAAGGTAAAAGGGACACCAATACTGATGCTCATTCAAAAAAGTAAGCCGCCAGATTTGCTAAAAAAATGGACATAACCACTCTCTCATTACCCATAAACATAAAACAAAGATTTCTCACTTCGTTCGAAATGACAGCTTTGGATTTGCTTTGTTCAGGGTTACGAATCCCCAGAGATCCTGAAAAGATACTGAGTTAACCTCAGCACATGGTTCAGGATGACAAGACCTTTATTTGCTTCTTGATTTAAAAAATCGGGGATCCAGGTCGAACCCTGGGAAATATCTCGGGGTTTTAAAAATGGACAAAAGGTATGGAGCTATTGCTGACAAAAAATGGACACCCTAAACCTTTGGGCTAATCCTTTAAGACAGGGCAAAACAAAATGAACACCGCAATCTTTTGGTCACCAAGAACAGCAATATAGTACAACTTCAATGTGGTTAGGCTGTGTACTGAAATGGTATCTTTTTAATTGTAAAGTACTTATATTGTAATTACATTAAATGCAATATTGTTAATGCATGTTGATATGAAAACAAAGCTTATTCGTATAGGAAATTCCCAGGGCGTTCGTATTCCTAAACCCATAATTAAAGAAATCGGGCTTTCTGAAGAAATAGAAATGATTCTTAAAGACAATGAAATCATCCTGCGCTCTGCCGATCAAACCCGCAAGGGGTGGGATAGTGCCTTTGAGAAAATGGCCGAAGAAAATGATGACCAATTGATTGATGAAGAAAGTGTTGATGCTCCAAGCCGGTGGGATAAGACTGAGTGGACATGGTAAAAAGTGAATCCGTTCAGCGTTTCGATGTCTACTTAATTTCTCTTGACCCAACCCAAGGTTCAGAAATCAAGAAAACCCGTCCTTGCCTTATTATTTCACCTGATGAAATGAATCGGCATATCCGAACGGTTATTATTGCTCCGATGACCTCAACAGTTAAAAATTATCCATCAAGAGTTACTACGACCTTTCAAAAGAAGCGAGGACAGATTGTTTTAGATCAAATTCGTACAGTAGATAAACAGCGGCTGATTAAAAAGGTGGGAACTATCAGTTCCTCTGCCCAAGATAAAACGCTAAGTGTGCTTCAAGAAATGTTTTCACTATAATTTATACGTTTTTTTCTTGTCTTTATAGTTAAGCTCCCAAAAAATAAGTGGATTTGTTTTTTGGATCTACAAAATGAATGGACATTTCTCTTAGGATTTAACGTTTTTTGAGCGACCTTTAGTTGAGAAGGGTCATACCCTTGAACAACAACCAGATGCGTATCTCGGGAGTGCAACTCGCTCTGAACATGGTAAGAGCCTTTTTGCGGTACATCAAGGTGAAAGGCATACTCATTAGAAAAAGGGATAGTTAACTACTGGATATCAAAATTCTGATACTTTTCAAGTAACTCTGCATCAGCCTTATCTTGGGTTCGGTCAGTTGCTTTTTTATTGGCAATCAGGTCTTTCAAAGAAATAAAATAAACAGGCTGATCTCCTAACTTATCCCTTACTTTATTCTTATATGCTTTTTTGAAAGATACTCCACTGATTCCTGTCATTATATCTATTCTGACGGGCTCATATCCTAATTGGATAATATTATCACTTCCTTTAAGATCATTTGGAGAAAGATCTAATTCAGTAAATCCGAATTTTTTAAGTACTTGCAAAAGATTTGAGATATTTTCAGAAGAGTTATCGACAAAAAAATCGATATCACCGGTATTTCTGGGACGGGCATAATAGGAAACGGCATACGCACCAACAACCAGGTATTGGACACTATGTCCGTTTAGTAATTCTATAAACTCTGCGTAGTCCTTTTCGAGCCTCATGATATGCGTTGGTTTTATTAAATAGCTTGATGTGTTGCTCTCGAAGATCCTGTAAATGACTTAAACGTTCCTCTGGGGTTTTCGACTTCCAGTAGGATATATTTTCCTGTTCAGCTTTTTGTCTACTAAGGATGTTGGCTTTTTTTATCATAACAGTAACCATTGCTTTTGGGTACCTGACAGTGAACTAATATATTTAAAAAATTCACCAAATAATACAGAATAGATGTTTTGGTCCACCTTTTGCTTGCCCCGTTTTTATGGCGGATTCGTTTTTAGAACCTAAAAAATGAATGGACATTCTTTTCTAGTTGAGAGAGGGTTGTACCCTCGAACAATAACGAGATGCGTACCTCGGGGGTGCAACTCCCTCTGAACGTGGGTTCCTGTTCATTTTTTCAATCACGAAAAAACGAACCCCAAAAGATTCCACGGAGAACCTTGACCTTTTAATACCTTTTGTGGCAAGACAAAAGGTATGGAGCTTATGCTGACAAAAAACGGACACTACTTTTTGCATCGATACCAAGAATGGAATATATCCTTGGTATAAATATCTCTATAATTAAAACCTATTTT